>Ga0208266_100013_pt1 | contig 221865 bp, 184 predicted proteins | sample LakWasMet67_HOW9_2_FD_183897 | JGI IMG/M metagenome (GOLD analysis project Ga0208266, IMG submission 183897) | Freshwater sediment methanotrophic microbial communities from Lake Washington under simulated oxygen tension - Sediment Metagenome... | ecosystem: Environmental > Aquatic > Freshwater...
TTGTGAAAGTGATGACAAACAACAGTCAACAAACAATCAAAGTGATTAAAGAGTAATTGCTTTAATAAACAACATAACCATAACATAAAATAAAAGCCCGAACATATTGTGTTCGGGCTTTTTTGTGATACTTGTTTTACAAATTCACTAAACTCCAAACTGAGTAAAGTGATGATCGATGTGTTTATAAAACTGGTTACTCCACTCTTTAGCAGTTAATGCACCAAAAGCAGGATTTTCTTTTCCCTCAAAATAAGCTGCACCATGTGTTTCTGTTTGTTTCACGTAATCAATAAAAATGGATTTTTCTTTTTCAAAATCACGTTCATCAGCAATAATAAAATCAGGACCAGTGCGTGAATTTTTTGGATAAGGCTTTTCACTGGTAACAATTCCTTTTACAAATAACTTTAGCATTAGCTTCGAAAAAAAAGAATGATTAGATTTTGTTTTGCCATACGTTAAATCATACGTTACATTTAAATGCGCTAACATTTGTGCCACATTCATTTTGCCCCATTGAGGCTTGCTCATGTAATTTAATTTCTCTAAACGTTCAAACGTTTTTTCAGTTGTTTTTGGATCAAAAGTGTTTAAAATAGTCATGCTTAGGCATTTGTTTGTGTTGGATGAATATGTGTTGTTTCTTTTTTAGATCTAAATATCATATATAAACCAGCTAATACAAACGGAATACTTAATATTTGTCCCATATTAATTGGTAAAGAATTTTCGAAGCTTTCTTGATTCTCTTTCATAAACTCCATACAAAAACGGAAACTAAACATCAACACACAAAATAATCCAAACATAAATCCCTTTCCAAAATCGTTGCGTTTGTTTTTCCATAACCAATAAAACAACACAAATAAAAAGATATAGAAAAGAGCTTCGTACAATTGTGTTGGATGTCGCGGTAATTCATCTACTTGATGAAATACAAAAGCCCAAGGCACATCGGTTGGCTGTCCTACAATTTCTGAGTTCATTAAGTTACCAAAACGAATCATAAACGACGCAAAAGGAACTACTACAATTAAACGATCAAATAGCCATAGCCAATTCTCCTTTGTGTTTCGACAGTATAGCCACATTCCAATTAAAATACCAATACCACCACCGTGACTCGCTAATCCGCCCTCATACACTTTTAAAATATCTAATGGATGAGTAGAATAATAAGGAAAATCATAAAATAAGCAATGCCCTAAACGAGCCCCTAATATGGTTGCAAGAACAATATAAAGTGTTAATGAATCCAATTGTTTTTCGGTACGCCCCTCTGCTTTAAAAATACGATTCATAAAAAAATGACAACCAATGAAAGCAAAGGCCCACGACAAACCATACCAACGAACAGGCCAATCTATACCAGGAATGGTAAAGATTTCAGGGCTTGGATTCCAATTTATAAAGAGTGATAGCATATACAAGTTTAAGTGTTTTATTATTTAAAAGAGGTTAATTTTTTATAAAATCAGCGATAACAACAAACTATTCTTCCTCTACATCTATTTTAAATTGATGTAAGAAACGATGCACAATAGGACCAAAAATAACAGCAACACTGGTTAAAAACGCCACCCCACTATAAATGGCATACAACGACGAAAACCATTTTGCCCCATCTGTTTCGGCTCTATCAACAGGCCCCATACCAGTTAAAATCATACTGGCATTTACTAAACTATCAAGCCATGGAATATTAAAAAAATAATGATACCCAATAACTCCTATTGCTAACGAAACTATTAAAAACAACAAGCCCGTTGCAATACTTTTGACAAGTTTGTTGTAAAAATGAGTTTTATGGGGCAGACGCTTTGTTGCCATGTTATTAATCTAATTTAAAACAACAATATTTAATATCTTCTCCTCGACCAGTAAACAAGGTTTCATAGTAAGTTTTAATTTGTATCAATTCTTCTCTTCCTTCTGGACAATTTTTATATAAATCGTTAGTAGCAAATAATAGAGGTAAGTTTCGTTCTTTAATTACATCCATAGTGTATTCGTAAAAAAATGTGTTATCTGTTTTTAGATGAACTAAGCCTCCTGGTTTTAATATTTTTTTGTAACGATTCAAAAAGAAATCAGGATTAGTTAAACGCTTACGAGCTCTGTTTTTTTGTGGTTGTGGGTCAGGAAAGGTAATCCAAATTTCCGACACCTCGTTTTCTGCAAAACAATGGTCAATAAAATCAATACGGGTTCTTAAAAAAGCTACATGACTCATTTTTCGATCGATTGCCTTTTTTGCTCCAGTCCAAATACGGTTTCCTTTAATATCAACACCAATAAAATTTTTAGTTGTATTATTTTCTGATAAGCCAATCGTATATTCGCCCTGTCCACAGCCTAATTCTAAAACAATAGGGTTTTGGTTTTTAAACACTTCCTCGTGCCATTTTCCTTTTTTGGCAAAGCCATTAGGGATATCAAAATGATGAAAGGCAAAAGTATTGGTAAAGGTATTTAATTCGGCAAATTTTTCGAGTTTACTAGGCATAATGGTTTTAAAAGCTGCTAAGGTACTAAATTAGATAATGATTTAATAATGCCATTTTTTGTGTTGAATTTGTTACATTCGTACTACTTTTATACTATGAACTATACTTATAACAAAACAAAAATTGTTGCCACAATGGGTCCGGCAACAGAAAATATTGCAGTGCTTGAAGAATTATTTAAAGCAGGTTTAGACATTTGCCGCATAAATTTCTCTCATGGTGATTACGAACCAATTAAACATGTGGTAGATAACATCAGAATATTAAATAAAAAATTAAACCGTCATGTAGGTATATTAGGTGATTTACAGGGACCAAAACTGCGTATCGGTAAAGTAAAAGATAATGCCGTAGATTTAATAAATGGGCAAGAAATAATCATTACTACAAAAGAATGTGAAGGTACGGCAGAACGTGTTTTTATTACATATCCTCAGTTTCCTCAAGATGTGGCTGCTGGAGAGTTAGTATTAATTGATGATGGGAAGATTACTTTAAAAGTTATTGAAACCAACAAAAAAGATGAAGTACGCTGTACAATTATTGCTGGAGGAATTTTATCTTCAAAAAAGGGCGTAAATCTTCCTAATACAAAAATTTCTTTACCATGTTTAACCTTAAAAGATTTACGTGATTTAGATTTTGCTCTAGAAAATGATTTTGAGTGGGTTGGTTTATCTTTTGTAAGAAGCGTTACAGATATTGTTGAGTTAAAGGATATTATTCGTTCAAAGAAAAAGAACGCACGTGTTATTGCTAAAATTGAAAAGCCTGAAGCAATTAAAGAGATTGATAAAATCATTGAAGTAACAGATGGGGTAATGGTAGCTCGTGGAGATTTGGGCGTAGAAATGCCGATGGAACAAGTGCCATTATTACAAAAAATGATTGTAAATAAATGTATTGCAGCTTCAAAACCAGTAATTATTGCTACTCAAATGATGGAGAGTATGATTACGGCTTACACTCCAACCCGTGCCGAAGTAAATGATGTGGCTAATGCGGTTTTAGACGGAGCAGATGCTGTAATGCTAAGCGCAGAAACATCCGTTGGTCGTTATCCAGTAAAGGTTGTAGAATATATGCGACGTATCATTACTCAAATAGAAAGTGATGATCGTATTTATCATAAAGAGCATGAACCTGAATTAAAAACAGTAACTTACATTACAGATAGTATTTGTTATAACGCTAGTGTTATGGCAAAACAAGCAAATGTAGCGGCTATTATCTCTATGACACACAGTGGTTATACGGCATTTAAATTAAGTAGCCACCGCCCAAAAGCAAATGTGTATATTTTCACAGATAATAAATCATTATTAAATGCATTAAGTTTAGTGTGGGGCGTAAGAGGATTCTTTTATGATAAATATGAGAGCACTGATCAAACGATTGCTGATTTAAAAGATTACATCAAAGAAGGCGGCTTTGTAAAAGCGGATGATTTAGTCATCAACTTAGCAAGTATGCCAATGAAAGAAAAAGGCAGAACGAACATGTTGAAGCTGAGTTATATTCAATAACACAAAAAATTAAAAGGGTAGCATTTGCTACCCTTTTTTAATAGTATCATTTAATACTATTAATCTTTTCTAAAATTATCCATGTCTCTTCTGTCTTTCTTGGTAGGCCTTCCAGCGCCTCTATCTCGTTGCATGTTTGGCATAAAAAATACCGATGGCATACGTTCTAATTTTTCAATTGGTGGCGAGTGATCAATATAGTTTTCTTTGGCTATTTCATAACTTTGGCGTTTTTCGATAATTCCAGTAACTTCAATTATTTTTTTAACCCCTTGCGGAAACGACATAGTGTAACGTTCACCTATTTTCACGATGTGAGCAGCTTTTACAAGCTCATCATTTAATTTTACTTTATTACCTTTTATCGCATCACTTGCTAAAGAACGAGATTTATACATTCTTATAGCCCACAAATAACTATCTAATCTTACTCCTTTTTCCATTATTTGTTTTGCTTATCTAATACCTCTTTTGCTCTAACACTATAAAAGCCTTTGTTGTTTACAATCATTTGCAACTGTTTTGTGGCTTCGTCTGTTTGCTTTAAATTAAGTAAACATAGCGCTTGATAAAACTCAGACTCTTGGTGAAAGATATTATTAATATTGTCTAAATTTTTTTGGAAAAAGTTTTTAGCAACCGCATATTTTCCTGTTTGATAATAACACATGCCTAAATAAAACTGAGCATTAGAATCATCATGATTAAAATCGTATAACATGGTTAATTCTTCAATACAATTAGATATACTTTTGGAACTAAAGAAACGCATGGCTTTTTTAATAATTTTGTGCGCTAAATAAGAGTTAGATTTGTTTAGGTAGGCTGTTTCTATATCTGCTTTGCTGCCATATTGGGCCGCTACGCCCGTGTTTACATTTAAATCAATGGCGTAATTATTTTTAAAATAATACATACGATAATTCGTCACCTTTAAGTTGTGAATAAATACTACAGGCGCGTTAGGTGTAAATTGATAGATAATATCTTCTTCTTCTTTTTGCGGCAAATTAAAATCTAATGGTTTACTAGGAAGTGTTTCGGGAATTTCAACAGCAGTTATTGGCTCAACAACATTAGCTTCTGTAGTATAGTGTTCTATTTCTTTGGTTTCAATTTTTGGAAAAACAGTGTCTGTAGACGACACTAAATTATTTAATGTTTGATTAGAGTTTTCCTCTTCCAACGATTGATAAACAGAAGGATGATTTTTGTTTTTTTGGAAAATAACAAAGAAAACAGAAACGCCAATTAATAAACCACACAATACACTAATGAAAATAGTGTTAAATGAAGTTGTTCCACCTTTGATTTTTTTATCGATGAGTTTATGAATATCTTCTATTTCAGAAGACGAAACAGCAAATTGCTCAAACGCTACAGACGACAAGTAATTTAAATCGGTTTCTTGTATCTCGTTTTCTAATAAACGCTTTTGTTCCTCAGACAAAGTATTGTATTTAGATATGTTGTTTGGATTAAGCATTTTTATTTTTTATACGGGTTTGTTCTTCAATCAACAGTTTTAAGTTACGTTTTCCATTTTGTATATAGCTCTTTATTTCGTTTAAACTAAACTGGGTTTCATTGGCAATATCCTGATAGCTTTTGTTTTTTAAATAAAACAACTCTACACAAAGGCGTTGGTTTTCTTTTAATTTGGGCAAACAAGCTTTCATGTTTTCTAAAAGTTTATCTTCACTAGTGGCATTTATTTTTTCTTCTTGTTCCAAATCAGGCGTTTCGTATTCAAACTCATAATACGATTTGATGTTTTTTGTAAGAGATTTGTTTTTTCGTATTAAAGAAATACAGTGATTTCTCACCACAAAACTTAACCAGCCTTTAAAATTATCAATCTCTCTGTTATTAATATCTAACAATAGTTTTTCAAATAACTGCATGGTAGCATCTTGCGCTTCGTTTTTATCTTGTAGGTAAAACAAGCAAGTACCATAAACCATAGACACGTGTTTTTTAAACAAATCAGCAAATAACTCTTTATCGCCACTTTTTTTATAGTGTCTCAATAATTCTTCGTCGCTGCTATATTCTTTTTTCTTAAAAAGCCACATATCTAATTAATAGACGCAGGAGATAAAACATTCCATAAAATTATTTTTCGCAGATTTTTTATGGAAAATAAAACCACCCACGTCTTAAAGTTAAAGAATGCATTCGGAATAAATAAGTTTAATTTTTAAAAAATAATAATTATGAAAAATCTAAAACAAATCATCATTACCAGTTTATTAATAATATGCGGGTTAAATGTGTTTTCACAAGGCTCTATGGGAGCTATTAAAGGTCAGGTTTTAAATTCAGACAACGAACCTGTTTTTGGAGCAACAGTTAAAATTTTACAAGGCGGTATTTTAATTGGAGGAACAGATACAGATGATAAAGGAATGTATACCTACAAACCATTAAATGCTGGCAGCTACGATGTGTTTATTTCAAGCGTAGAGACACAATCTAAAAAAGTAACCGATGTAAGAGTAAGCTCTGAAAAAACAACTTATTTAGATGTAACAGTTTCTGTTAATAAATTTGATGAAGTTGAGATCATTGCTTATGTAAAACCAGTTATCGATAAAACGTTCATGGATATTAAAGAAATTTCGGCAGAGGATTTTTTACACATGGCTGTTGATAGAGGTAATATTGTTGACGCGGTTATTAATATTTCTTCTGAAGCAACTCAAGGATCTGATGGAGAGTTACACATTAGAGGAGGTAGAGGAGATGCTACAGCTTATATTGTAGATGGAGTTAAATCTCCTAATATTACAGGTGTTGCTGCGTTAGCTGTTGAAAATGTAGCGGTTATTACTGGTGGTATTCCTGCTCAATATGGTGATGTGACAAGTGGAGTTATTGTTGTTACTACAAAGGATTATTTTAGTGGAATTCAAGCGTCTCGAATGAGAGACAATTATATTTTACAAAACAAAGAACGTATTAAACGTGAAAAGGCTGCATTACAAATGGAAAAGAAACGTAAAAAGGAAATTGAAGAAGAGTTGCGATTAGAAGAAGAAGCGAAAAAGAAAAATGGATAAAACAAAAAACCCAAGCATTGCTTGGGTTTTTTTAATTATATATATTAGTGCAGTTATTTTTTATAAACCATCACATTAAATACAAATGGTTGAATTTTTTTAATTTGTTCGCTTCGTTTCAATCCTTTCAAATTAGACTTTTTGGTAACCAAGGTTAAATCTTTCTTTATGGAATCATTCTCTAATTTATCAATCGTTTGTTTTATAAAATTAGATTTAATAGCAAATCCTGTTGCTTCAGCAGAGCTTTGTTTACCACGAATTACACCAATAATGTTTCCTTGCTCATCCATTAACGGTCCTCCGCTATTTCCTGGGTTTACAGGGATTGAAATTTGATACATGGTTGTATCGTTGTTAAACCCAGTCATTGAACTTAATGCACCTTCTCCATAAACAGCATCTCTACGAGGGTAGCCTAAGGTAAAAATTTTGTCACCAATTTCAGAAGTATTTTCTTTAAAAGAAAATGGGAATGTTAAATCTTTAATGGCGTCAATATTTTCTATTTTATAAATAGCAATGTCTAAAGAGGGTTCGCTAGCAATTAATTTAGCAGAAGCACGATCTAAAACACTGTTGGTAACAAAAACAGAATCTGCATTTTTTACCATGTGGTAGCTAGTAATAAAATACCCTTTGTTGTTTAAAGCAAATCCAGTTCCTTCGATATTAGCGGGAGCGTAGTTTTTTAAACGCTTATTGGTTGCGCCAGTAATACCTTCAATAATGGCGTCTTGAGAATATTTTAATTCAGTGACATCACGCTTTAAATCAGTGATGTCGTTTCCTTGTTGTTTTAATAAATAACCCCCAGTACTTAAAACAGTAACTGTACCTATAACAGCAATAATAGCAACGGATGCTGCTACTGCAAATGTTTTTCCGTGTTTTTTAATGAAATTTTCTTCTGGCTTAATCGAAACAATTTTAGCGTCGTTACCAAACTCTTGTTTGTGTATCGTAGATAAAATTTGTTTTAGGTGTGTACGTTGTTCGTGTTGGTTAATCCCTTCAATGAGGGTTTTGTGTTTTTCAAAAGCAACAGCAAACTCCGAATCTGTTTTTAATCGTGTTTCAAATTCGTTTTTTTCTTCAGTACTTAAAGTCCCAAAAATGTAATTATCAAATAAATCTGTAGCTCTCATCTCTCTTTTACCTTTCTATATACTAGTTTTCAAAAAAATATCGTTTCAATCGTTGTAAGCATTTATACTTTTGCGTTTTAGCGTTGTCGGAGTTGGTATATCCAAATTTTTCAGATATTTCGTCCATACTTAACTTATATACATAAAAGTCTTTTAATAGTGTTTTACAAGGCTCGCCTAAGTTTTCCATACAAGCATTCATTTTCTCAATGTCAGATTCTTTTTTTAGATGGTCCGTAATTTCATCACTTACATCTACTACATCATTTTCTTCGTCTTCTTTAAAACGAGCAACATGACCACTACCTCTAAGTTGTTTTAACCAAAGGCGTTTTGCAATCGAAAAAATAAAAGTTTGTAACTGGCAGTTTAACTCAAACGTTGGCTTTTGAACATTTTCATACAACACAATAATTGTTTCTTGATAAATGTCGGCAGCTGCTTCGCTGTTACCACTATTATTTACAACATATTTAAGAACGAGGTTATAATACTTTTTGTATAAAGCGCGCAACACCGCATCGTTATTATGCTTGAGCCCTTCAATAAATTCAAGGTCGGTGTACGCTACTTTCGACATAAAGTCTTTTGTTTACATTAATACCTAAAGGGGCTAAAGGTAACCTCGTTCGATATGATTTTTTGACTTAAAATATTGATTATCAAAAAGATAATATTATTTATTCATTAAAGCTTCTATCTCATCAGCTTCTAAAGGAATGTTTTTCATTAAATCATCATTTCCTGTAGGAGTAATTAAAATATTATTCTCTAAACGAATACCTAAACCTTCTTCCGGAATATAAATTCCTGGTTCGCAAGTAAACACCATACCTGCTTGCATTGGTTCAGCAAAAAAACCAACATCATGCACATCTAATCCTAAGAAGTGAGAAGTGCCATGCATGAAATATTTTTTATAGGCAGGCCATGCAGGATTTTGATTTTTTACTTCATCCGATTTAATTAAACCTAATTGTAATAACTCTTCGGTCATTAAATCGCCAACAGCTTTGTTGTATTTTTCAAAAGTGTTACCAACTACCAACATTTTAGTAGCAGCTTTCATCACACGTAATACGGCATTATATACTTCTTTTTGACGAGGCGTATATTTTCCGTTTACAGGAATGGCACGCGTCATATCGCTGGCATAGTTGGCGTATTCTGCTGCAACGTCTAATAAAATCACATCGCCATCTTTACAAGCTCTGTTGTTTTCTACATAGTGTAACACACAGGCATTAGCACCACTGGCTACAATAGGGCCATAAGCAAACCCACGACTTCTATTGCGAACAAATTCATGTATTAATTCAGCTTCAATTTCGTATTCCATCACGCCAGGTTTCGTGAAGTTTAATAAACGACGAAATCCTTTTTCGGTAATGTTACAAGCGTGTTGAATTGCTTCCACCTCTAACGGATGTTTAATTGCACGGATGCGGTGCATAATTGGTGCCGAACGCTGAATGGTGTGTAAAGGAAATTGTTCTTTTATTTTTTTATTGAAACGCATCTCAGCGGTTTCCATATCAATATAACGGCGCGTATGCTCGTTACTATTTAAATAAATATTCTCTGCTTGAAACACAAAGCCTTTAAATATTTTATCGAACTCATGGTGCCAATAAATATTTTCAATACCGCTCGCTTCTTTGGCTTGTTCTTTAGTAAGCTTTGCGCCTTCCCAAACAGCAATTAAATCACTTGTTTCTTTAATAAACAACACCTCCTTATGTTTTCCATCCTTTACATCAGGAAAAATCATTAAGATTGTATCTTCTTGATCAATGCCTGATAAATGCAATAAATCACTGTTTTGCACAAAACCAAAAGAACCATCTCCGTTGGTGGGTAATATATCATTACTAACAAATAACGCTACAGAGTTTGGCTTTAAATGTTTGATAAAATTTTTACGATTATCGATGAATAAGTCTTTTTTTATGGCAGAATATTTCATAATGTCGATTAAGTTAATATATTTGTTTTTACTAATATACTTTTTTTTTAGATGTCAAGCTATATTGTTATAAAAAAAGAAGAAACCGAATCGGCTTACATTTCGATGTGTAGCGATGGTATTATTAGAGTTTTGTTTAAACGAGATAAAGAAATTGAGCCATCTGTTTTAAAACCTTTGTTCGAAAAATTTAATGAGATGGTAGAAGGCGTTAGTTACCCATTTATTTATTTTGCAGAAGATGGCTCTGTTTTATTTACCACAGAGGGTAACACATACACAAAACAAAACCAAAACGCCTTTCCTAAAACTTGTAGTGCTTTTGTAACAAAATCTCTTCCACAAAGATTGATTGCTAATTTCTACTTAAAAATTAATAAACCATCTCATCCCTCAAAATTATTTAAAAATCAAGATGAAGCAGAGGAATGGTGTTTTCAGCAATCAGAAATAGCAAATAAAAAACATCAGTCTAATGTGATGTAAACAGATAGGTGGTCGCTATAGCCATTATAGTATTTTTCTCCGCTATATGTTCTGTTTGGTCTTTCTTCACCTGTTTTTTGGTTCTTGTATAGCACAAAATCTTTACGCAAAATGTGAGCGTTTTTAGGATTGAATTTGTATCCTTTTTTAGCACCAATAAATCCCTGCGACACAATGATTTGATCAAGTACTCTCCATTCTTTATCAAAATAATGTGTTCCTTGTTTTGCAGCGTCTAACGTTTGATAAGCATTATATAAATCTCCTTTATCTTTTGGTTTATCGCTAGCTTTTAAGGTGTTTAAAATACTATTGTTATCTGGGTGGTCGTTAAAATCTCCCATCACAATCACTTTAGCTTTTGGGTCTTTCTTTTGCAATTCATTTATTTTGTTACGTACTTGTTCAGCTGCAAATACACGACGAGGCTCAGATTCTTTTTCTCCTTCTCTTCGGCTTGGCCAGTGGTTTACAAAAACATATATCACATCACCATTAGTAGCTTTTAATGTAGCAAATAAAATATTACGTGTTTTGTAATCTCCTAATGATGGGTTAGTAGCGTTTAGCTCTTTAAAATCCATTAAGGTAAATACAGATTTATCATACAATAAACCAACATCAATACTTCTTTCATCAGGACTATCTGTACATAATATACCGTAAGATTTTTCTTTTAATTGAGACTTTGAAACTAGTTCTTCTAAAACTTCTTTATTTTCAACTTCAACTAAGCCAATTAAATTAGGTAAGCCTGGGCCAGCAACAGTCGAATCTAATACCTGAGCAATTTTTGTTAATTTATTCATAAAACGGGTTTCGTCCCATTTTAAAGGAGAATCTGGCAAAAACTCATCGTCTTTTTTATTTGGATCGTCTTTAGTATCAAAAAAGTTTTCGCAATTATATAATGCTACTGTAATTTGATTTTTAGATTGAGCAAAACCAGTTGTAATGCTTAGTAATAATAAACTTGAAGTGATTAATTTACGCATGTGACAAATGTAATTAAAAAATAATTTGTGGTATTAAAGGTATGATTTAAAAAATAATACCATATTTACTTATTGTTATTATTTCATAATATTATAAAAAATGAAGAAAAAACTAACGGCAAAAAACATTAGTATATTTTTAGTGTTTTTATTTTTAGCTATACAATCTATCAGAATTGATAAAACAACAGAACCTGTAAATGCTGCTACCGATTTTATAGCGCTAACTAGTGCAAATTCTGAAGTTGCAGGTGTTTTAAAAACAGCATGTTATGACTGTCACTCCAATCAGCCAACATATCCTTGGTATACAAACATTGCTCCTATATCTTGGTGGATTAAACATCATATTGATGAAGGAAGCCATCATTTAAATTTTTCGATTTGGGGAACATACAGCGAAAAGCGTAAGAATCATAAACTAGATGAGTGTGTTGAAATGGTTGAAGAAGGAGAAATGCCTATGAGTTCTTATACACTAATGCACGGTGAGGCTAAATTAATAGATGCTCAAAAGCTACAATTAGTTGAATTCTTCAAAAGTTTAAAAACCACTGCTGTTCAAGAACATTAATGTTTAATGTGCTGTCTTATCAAATAAAAAAGCAGTTATTTTAAAATTAGTTATTTTAAAATTGCTCTTTTTCGGATTCACAAAATAACATTTTAGTATAGCGTTTTTGCTTAATCTCTTTAATTCAATTTGTCTCGAATAACTTTTAGTGTTATGATATAGGTAATCATTTGTAGTATTGTTAATGAGTGTTCCATTAAAAGTTTCCATTTTATTAAGTGTGTCATTCATTTGAATAAACAAACTAGCATCTTTTGAGGCTAGTGGTTGTTCCTCTGTTTTAGTGTATTCTATATCAAAATAACACTTGTCTCCTTTCAATTCTGTTGTCGAAAAAACAATTGCTTGAGAATATTCAATTCCCTGCATATTGATTTCTTTAATACTATCTTTTGTTGTTGTATAGTTTGTATTATAAGGGAAAACATCCATTTGTCCGCCAATATATTTTGCTTGATTGTCGTTGGTGTCAAACAAAATGGTTTTATATTTTTCAAACGTCATATATTCTGGTGAAATAATAAAATGGCAAAACTGCCATGTTTGAAATAAATTAAGTATCACAAAACAGGACAAGGCAACGTTCAAGAAAGTCTGTTTACTTTTAAAAAAAGATAGAAGAGATGCAATACCAATAGCAAATAACGCATAAATATCAATAAAAGCTCTATGGCCAAAACTATCGCCGTATGGCCAATGCCACCAACATGCCACTACATATAAATATATAATGATGGTTGTAATAATAATATAAAACAACTTTGGCTGTTGTTTGTATAAAAACACAAAACCAACTACCCCTAAAACTAGTATTGGTGTGTATATAAATAAACCTTTTCTGAAACTAAATAATATATTAACCAGTTGAGGGCTTGACCAATAAAAACCTTCGCCATCGTATGATTGTAAGGTCCATTGGCCGCACTGTAGTTTCCAACAAACTAATTGAATACCAAAAGCTATAGATATACTTATAAAAGAGTAAATACCAAAAGCAAGTGATTTGGTTTGAAATACAATATATAGCACCAAGGGTAAAACAACAATACCGTTAATTGGTCGAATGGCAATAATTAAAAAAACAAATACAAGGCTTAACCAAAGGGCTTTTTTTCTTTTTGAATGCAAGTATTCTAATCCAAAATAATAAAAAGAAGTTATAGATAAAAAGGAGTATAGATGAGACATCAGGAATTCGATACTTGAATAATGAAACAGATTAGTACCTAAGTATGTACTTAATGTTACAACTAATGCTTGTTGCTGATTTAGAGAAAATTTTAAATGCAATTTGAATAGCATTAATAACGCTAAAGCAATATATATACTAGCACCCAATGTGATGATGACATCATCGGTTATGGTATATTCAAAAGGATTTGATTTATGAGGTTGAAGAATTTGTGCTAATAGATAAAATGGTGCTTGAAAAAGACCAGTTCCGTAAGTGTATTTTAAAATTTTTCCGTCACCTCTGCTATAAGAGTTTTCGCTTTCATAATAGATATTCTTTCCGCTAAAAGCCCATTCTAAATACTCATAATACCCTTTTGCGTCGCTTCCGTTTAATGTTGTATATTTTGGAGTATTATCAGAACCAGCATGTTTGTATACAATAGAGGTTGTGAAGTTAATTATAACCACACACAATAGTACCCAAAATAATTTTATGTTAAACTTAAATACCAACGAATGATGTGTAATTAAAAAAACCCTCGCGAGGAGGGTTTTTTTATTTAAAAACTAATTTATAATCCTAATAATATTTCTTCAGGAACTTTACCGCCAAATAACATACGGCTTGGATTCTCTAACATTTCTTTAACTTTTACTAAGAAACCTACAGACTCTCTTCCGTCAATAATTCTGTGATCGTAGCTTAATGCAATATACATCATTGGACGAATTACTACTTGCCCGTTAACTGCCATTGGACGCTCCACCACATTGTGCATTCCTAAAATAGCACTTTGAGGAGGGTTGATAATTGGAGTACTCATCATACTACCAAATACACCACCGTTAGTAATAGTGAATGTGCCGCCTTCCATATCTGCAATCGTTAATTTTCCGTCACGCGCTTTAATAGCTAAATCTTTAATTCCTTTTTCAATATCTGCTAAGCTCATTAATTCAGCGTTGCGTAATACAGGAACCATTAATCCTTTTGGAGCACTTACAGCAATACCTATATCACAATATTTATTATATACTAACTCTTCTCCATCAATCATTCCGTTTACTGCTGGGAAATGATATAATGCTTCGGTTACTGCTTTTGTGAAAAAACTCATGAAACCAATATTAGTTCCATAAACTTCTTTAAATTTATCTTTGTATTTAGCGCGAATTGCATAAATCTCGCTCATATCAACCTCATTGAAAGTGGTTAACATAGCTGTTTCGTTTTTAACAGCTACTAAACGCTTAGCAACAGTTTTACGTAAAGACGTCATTTTTGCTCTGTCTTTTTCTCTACCACCTTGCCAGCTATTGCTTAATACTTTTGCAGCAGTTGGTAATCCATTTGATAAAGCAGCTAATACATCTTGTTTAGTGATGCGCCCGTCTTTACCTGTACCAGCTAACTGACCAGCTTGAATGTTGTTTTCGGCCATTATTTTAGCAGCAGCTACACTTGGAGTTCCAGTTGCGTATGAAGTGGATGCTGGAGTAGCAGTAGCTTTTACTTCTTCTTTCTTAGCTTCAACTTTTGCTTCTGCTTTTGGAGCTTCAACAACAACTTTTGCTTCAGGTTTAAAAGACGTATCAATTTTTACAACTACTTGTCCAACTTTTACAGTATCACCTTCTGCAGCTAATACTTCAATTTTACCAGACTCCTCAGCGTTTAACGTTAAAGTTGCTTTGTCAGAATCTACTTCTGCTAAAACATCATCTTTCTCAACGATATCACCTGTGTTTTTTACCCAACGAGCAATAACTACTTCTGTGATTGATTCGCCTGGACTTGGTACTTTTAATTCTACAATTGCCATATTTTTATTTGTGATTTAAGATTTATGAAGTCAGATTTTTAATTCTTAAATCTAAATTCTGACTTCGTACTTTATTTACTTTACTAATACTTTAGAAAAGATGTTTGTCATAATTTCTTCGTTCTCTGCTGCATGTCGTTTTGAGAAACCAGTTGCAGGGCTTGCTGCAGCACTTCTTCCAACATATTTTAAGTTTAATGAACGTAAGTTGTTATCTACAAATCTCCAAGGACCCATGTTTTCTGGTTCTTCCTGAACAAATAAAAAGTCTTTTGCTTTATTGTATTTTTTCAAGATAGCATCCACTTGTTTTTGTGGGAAAGGATATAATTGCTCTAAACGAATAAACGCGATATCGTTAACACCTTCTTTTTCTCTACGTTCAATTAAATCGTAGTATACTTTACCTGAACAGAAAGCAACGCGAGTTACATTTTTTGCATCAACCGTATCGTCTAAAACCTCTTGGAAATTAGCTTTTGTAAAGTCGGTTAACTTACTAACACAACTAGGGTAACGTAATAATTTTTTAGGTGTAAAACAAACTAAAGGCTTACGGAAATCACGTTTTAACTGACGACGAATGACATGGAATTGTTGAGCAGGAGTTGTTGCATTAATAATTTGCATGTTGTTTTCTGCACAAGCTTGTAAGAAACGTTCCATACGTGCAGATGAATGCTCAGGCCCTTGTCCTTCATAACCGTGAGGCAATAATATCACTAAGCCATTCATTCGACGCCATTTGTATTCTGCTGAGGTTAAATATTGGTCAACAATAATTTGTGCACCGTTGAAGAAATCACCAAACTGTGCTTCCCAAATAGTTAATGTATTTGGCGCAGCAAAAGCGTAACCATATTCAAAACCTAAAACACCATATTCACTTAATAAAGAGTTATAGATTTCTAATTTTACTTTAGCGTCAATGTTATTTAATGGAGTATATTCTTCTTCACTGTCTTCTACCTTAACAACTGCATGACGGTGAGAGAATGTACCGCGCTCTACATCTTGTCCACTAAAGCGAACAGGATGCCCTTCTTTCATTAAGGTTGCATAAGCCATTAATTCACCCATTGCCCAATCGTAATTATCGTTAGCAATCATCGCTTTACGATCATCAAATAACTTTTGGATTTTATTGAAGAATTTTTTGTCTTTAGGTAAATCAGTTGATTTTTTAGCAACTTCTAAAAATAATTTTTCATCCACTGCTGTTTTCGGAGAAGAGTCAAAATCGCTTGCAGTAGCCATTTTCACACCTTTCCAATTTCCTTCTAAGAAAGAAGTAATTTTAGCTTTCTCTGTTTTTTTCGCTTCATCTAAATTGGCATCTAACTCAGCTTTAAAAGCTGTTTCAATTGCTTTTGCTTCATTAGCAAGTTCAGGACTTTCAGATTTTAGCTTTTCAACATAAATATCTTTTGGATTTGGATGAGCTGCAATAGCTTTATATAATAATGGTTGAGTGAAACGAGGCTCATCACCTTCGTTGTGACCATATTTACGGTAACATAACACGTCAATAAATACATCCTTGTGGAATGTTTGACGGAACTCCATGGCTAATTTAGAAATGAAACATAAAGCCTCAACATCATCACCATTTACGTGAAACACAGGGCTTAATACTACTTTAGCAACATCCGTACAATATGTAGACGAACGAGCATCTAAAAAATTAGTGGTGAAACCAACTTGATTATTAATGACGAAATGAACTGTACCACCTGTTTTATAAGCATCTAACTGGCTCATTTGAACTAATTCATATACTAAACCTTGTCCAGCAATTGCACCATCACCATGTAAAATAACAGGACATGCTTTAGAATTATCTCCAGCATGGCGGCTATCAATTTTTGAACGAACAATACCTTGAACAACAGCAGCAGAAGTTTCTAAGTGAGATGGGTTAGGAGTTAAACTGATGTGAACATTTTTTCCATCATCACTAATTTGATCTGATGAATATCCCATGTGATACTTTACATCTCCATCAAATAAAGAGTCTTCACTTGGTCTGCCTTCAAACTCAGTAAATACATCTTTATAAGTTTTATTCATAATGTTGGTTAACACGTTTAAACGTCCACGGTGGGCCATACCAATCACGTAATCTTGGATACCTAAGTTAGCGCCATGTTCCATTAAAGTGTTAATAGCAGGAATAACTGCTTCACCTCCCTCTAATGAGAAACGTTTTTGACCAACAAATTTTGTATGTAAGTAGTTTTCGAAAACTACAGCTTGAGTTAATTTTTTAAGAATCACTTTCTTTTCTGGATTAGAAAAGGCAGGCGTGTTCTTGTTTTTTTCCATGCGTTCTTGTAACCATTTCAATACTTTTGGTTCACGCATGTACAAGTATTCAACACCAATACTTTGGCAGTATGTGTGCTCTAAGTGAGCAATAATATCCTTTAATTTGGCAGCACCAATACCTATTTCGCTACCTGCCTGAAAAACAGTTTCTAAATCTTTATCAGATAAACCAAAGTTTTCAAGAGCTAAAGTTGGCTCATAAGTACGACGTTGACGAACAGGATTTGTTTTTGTAAACAAATGCCCGCGTTGACGGTAACCATTAATTAAACCAATAACTTTAAATTCTTTAGTTACATTTTCAGGAATTGCTCCACCTTCTGAATCATAAGAAGTACGAGCAAATTCGAAACCTTTAAAGAAATCGCGCCATGATGCGTCAACAGAATTTGGGTCTTGAGAATATTGCAAAAATAAACTCTCAATAGCGTTTACATCGCTAGTGCCAACATAGGAAAATTTGTCCATTTTAATTTTCGTTAAAAAACAGCGCTAATTTAAGGATTTTAATGGAAAAATGGGTACTTTTATCCTGTGAAACACATATTATTTTTAATCGTCATTTTATCTCCGTTTTTAGGTTTGTTTTCTCAAGAAAACCCAAATAGTAATGCTATTCAAACATCCTTGAAAGTAAGAGCATTACAAGAGAAAAAAGAAGAATATCATAAACGTACAAATGGAGAAAGAGAAGGTTATCGTGTAAAAATTCATTTCGGTTCAGATAAAGCGAAGGCAAGAGAAGTTCAAACAAAATTTTCTTTAAAATACACGGATGTTCCAACTTATGAAGATTACCAGCAGCCTAATTTTGTTATTATGGTAGGCGACTACAAATCAAAGCTTGAAGCTTCTGAATTACTCAAAAAAATCAGAGAAGATTATCCTTATGCTTTTATCGTAAAAAGTAAGATAAGACCAACTAAACTAAATTAAAATGGGCAAAAACTTATTTATAGCTACAATGGTAGTTGTTTTATTTACAATTGTGGCATGTAAAAAAGAACCCGAACAATCTTGTTCTTCCTGCTCAGTGGGAGGCTCAGTTGCTACACCTCAAGGGTTTACTTACACTAAAAATGGAGGTGCAGCAGTTACTGCGGATTCTGCTTTTTTTATCCCTGCTTCAAACACTATTGTTTGTTACTCACAAGGAGGAACAAATAGAGTAATTCTAAAAACATCTTCTCAAGTTGCAGGCACATATTCTGTATCTTCGGTTAATAAAGTTTCCTTTATGGATGCAGTAGGCACATATAGTGCTTCTGGTGGAAGTATCAGTATTACAGCTAATGCAAACAATAAAATGTCAGGAAGTTTTGTTTCAAACGGAACAGGCGCTGGATATATTAGCGTTAATGGTCAGTTTCAAGACATTCCCAAAAAGTAAGTTTTAGACAGAAGCTTTCTCCTGTTTTAAAAAATACACTATTTTTACACACCTGAAAAATGAAGTAGCAAATGCTATTCATAAGCATATAATATTTAAATATGAAAACAATAGATAGCTTAAATTTCGAAAACAAAAAAGCCTTAATTCGTGTAGATTTTAATGTGCCATTAAACGATGCTTTTGATGTAACAGACGATACTCGTATTAGAGCAGCTGCCCCAACAATTAAAAAAATTATTGAAAAAGGAGGGAGCGTTATCTTAATGTCTCATTTAGGACGCCCTAAAGAGGGACCAACAAATAAATATTCTTTAAAACATATTGTAGGTGCTGTAAGTAAATTAGTTGGAGCAGATGTTATGTTTACTGACGACTGTATAGGTGCTGAGGCTTACGAGAAATCAGGAGCATTAAAACCAGGACAAGTTTTATTATTAGAAAACTTACGTTTTTATAAAGAAGAAGAAAAAGGAGACGTGGCGTTTGCCGAAAAATTAAGCAAACATGGAGATATTTATGTAAACGATGCTTTTGGTACAGCGCACAGAGCACATGCTTCAACAGCAGTAATTGCTCAGTTTTTTGCAGCAGATGCTAAATGTTTTGGATATGTGATGGCAGGTGAGGTAGCAAGTATTGATAAAGTAATTAATGGTGCCGAAAAACCATTTACAGCTATTGTTGGTGGAGCAAAAGTGAGCGATAAAATTTTAATTATTGAGCAATTAATGGGCAAAGCCAATAATATTTTAATTGGCGGTGGCATGGCATTTACCTTTGTAAAAGCAATGGGTGGAACTATCGGAAAATCATTATGCGAAGATGATAAGTTAGAATTAGCGAAAGAATTATTAGAGAAAGCAAAAGCAAAAGGAGTTAATTTATATATTCCTACAGATGCTGTAATTGCTGATAATTTTGCGAATGATGCAAATATTAAGCAGAGTAATATTAATTCAATTCCTGATGGTTGGATGGGATTAGATATTAGCACTGGTACTATTAAAACATACAGTGAAGTAATTAAAAACTCTAAAACCATTTTGTGGAACGGACCAATGGGGGTATTTGAAATGAGTAGTTTTGAAAATGGAACGAAGCAAGTTGCTTTAGCAATTGCAGAAGCAACTAAATTGGGCGCTTTTTCGTTAATTGGAGGAGGAGATAGCGTAGCTGCTATTAATAAATACAATTTAGCAAGCCAAGTAAGCTATGTGAGCACAGGTGGCGGTGCTTTATTGGAATATATAGAACAAGGAAGCTTACCAGGAGTAAGAGCCATTGAAGCTTAACAGTCAATAATCACACAATTAGAGGTTAATAAATTAAATTGGGATTTTTTGCTCATTAAACTTATATTTGAGCATTACATAAATTAAAACACAACATGGAATTATACTTAGATTCAGCAAACCTTAAAGAAATTGAAGAAGGTTTTAAATTAGGATTCTTAAATGGTCTTACAACAACACCTACCTTCATGCAAAAAGAAGGTATTACAGATATCGATGGAACGATTGTAAAATTAAGTAAAATGGTTCCTGTGCTTCAAATTGAAGCATTAGGAAATTCAGCTGAAGAAGTTTTAGCAGAAGCTGAACGTCAATTAGCATTAGGATTAGATCCAAAGAAAACAGTATTTAAAATCCCTGTATCATTAGAAGGTGTTAGAGCTTGTAAACTATTACGTGATAAAGGATATTTAGTAAACGTACACTTAGTATATACTTTACAACAAGCTTATATGGCAATGCATGCAGGTGCAACTTATGTTTGCCCATTAGTTGGTCGTTTACAAGATCAAGGACATGATGCATTAGCTTTAGTGGAGCAATGTGTAAACGCAGTTGATTTATATGATTATGATACAAAAATCATGTTCTCTTCTGTTCGTCATGCTGAGCACGTTCGTAATGCTATTAATGTTGGTGTGCACACTATTACTGTTCCATTAAAAGTAATGAAACAATTAACAGAGAATAACTTCACAACCTTAGGAACAGATCAGTTTATTATGGATACTCGCTTAATGATGGTGAAAGTAAAAGAGGCTATTAAAGGAATTAATCCATTAGTGACTGAAAATACTTCGGTAACAGATGCCATTATTAAAATGACTGAATTTGGTTATGGTGCAGTTACTGTAACTAAAGCAGACGGAAGCATTAAAGGCGTATTTACAGATGGTAGCTTACGTAAATTAATTGGAGAAAAAGGAAGAGATATTTTATCTAAAAATTTATCTGATTTAGAATACCGTGAGCCAATTACAATTGACGCTAATGTATTATTAAATGATGCTTCGGTAATGTTTAAGAAAACTAATGTTGATACAATTGTTGTTACTGATGGTGGTAAACCAGTTGGCATGTTAGATATTCAAGATATGAAAGGGTAATCTTTAGATTATTAAAATTTGAAAAGCGTTATCAATTTGGTAGCGCTTTTTTTATAATACAAAAATAGAACGCAGATACCACGGATTAAATATGATTGTCAGTGTTTTTCCTTTACAAACCTAAAATCTTAATTTATTATAACCATCATAAAAATCAGCGTTCCATTTTTCATATATTTCTAATTCTTAGTTATATTTATTATCTGATAAAATCACAACACTATGTCGCATCTTACTCAAATTTTTACAGAAATTGGCGGACAATTCATAACTCCTGAAGCAGAGTTAATGGAAAAGTTAAAACACATTAAGGCTTTTGTGTTTGATTGGGATGGAGTGTTTACAGATGGCGGAAAAGATCATTTATTACAAAGTCGTTTTAATGAAGTAGATAGTATGGGAACAAACTTGTTGAGGTTCTCTTATTATTTAAATCACAAAACTAATCCTACTACAGCGATTATATCAGGCGAAAAAAATTCAGCAGCTTTTACTTTTGTGGATAGAGAACGCTTTCATGCCTCTTACTCAAAGTTTGCAAATAAATTAGATGCTACAAAACATTTATGCAAAACACATGGTATTAAACAAAACGAAATTTGCTATGTATTTGATGATGTGTTGGATTTAAGTTTAGCAGAAGTATGTGGCGTGCGAATTTTTATTTCTCGGAATGCAAATCCATTATTTAATGAATATGTGATTCGTCATTTTTTAGCAGATTATGTAACGGGCGCATCTAGCGGTAATGGCGCAGTTCGTGAGGCGTGTGAATTATTAATGGGATTGAATGGAAACTTTAATGAAGTCATCACAGAACGTAAAAATTTCTCTGAAATTTATACTAAATACTTAAACTTACGTAAAACAACAACACCAGTTTATTATACTTCCTTAGATGGAGAAGTGGTTGAGGTTAAAATGTAATCCATAATTTTCTTGGATTTATTTCTTTTTGATGTTTCATAAACTTAATACCATCAATCGCTTTTTGTTTGTTTTCGGCTACTATGATAATAACAGCACGCTTGTTATGATCTGAAAAACTAATGATCATGTTTTTTTGAAACGGAACAACTGCTAAGTTTTTAAAAATCATTTTCAGTTTTGCTAAATTTTGCGATTGATTTTTGTGAATAATAATCGTTTGAGTTTCTTTAGAGTCTTTTATGTTGCTTAAAGACGCTCTGTCGTTTATTGGAATGGAGGTATTACTATTGTATATTCTGAAGGTATTATGAAGCACAGCTTCTATATCGTCTATTTCTTTACTTGCATCATCTTCAAAATAAATATCGGTTGTCATCATCAAAGGATCAAAGTCATAAGACGCTTTTGGAAATGTTTGTTCAAATAACGAGATTGCTTTGGTAATGAATGCTTTGTTAATTTGTTTTTTACTGTTTATATATTCTTCAACTAATGGAAAAATGGCTTTTGCATACGCATTAATATATGAATCATTATACCATTCAGAGGAGTCTAATTCACCTGTTAGTTCTTTGTAAGCATAACCATTTCCAAGAGCTGTAGCTAATGCTTCATCGATATAATGATATGCAAATTTAGTATAAGGTGTAATAGTATCTGTAAAAGCACTATCTAGTTGTTGCTGTAATAGTAAAGGTTGTTCTTCAAATAACACATGACTCATTTCATGCATGCCAATAGAAAGCAAATCAAACACATCTTCTTCATTTGTTAAAACACCCATCTCCAAACAATTAGCATGAGGAGTTGCAGTAGTTTGCCCACTTCGGCCAATAATAGGATAGATAGCTAAATTAAATGGAATGGATTTATCCCAACTACTTCCATAAAACAATTTAAATTTTTCAAAGAGGTCATTTAATTTTGGCGTTAATCCTTGCAATTCTCTCAGTCGATTATCTACATTAGATTTATAGGCCTTATAAATAAATCGATCATAAAATGGCTCTGTCTCGGTTACAACATGTTTTAGTTTTAAATAATCTAAATTTGGATATATTCCAATGATACGATTCAAAAACTCTTCGGTAGTATTTGATGAAATAGCAGCTACACAAAGCAAATCCCAAGTTGAGGTAGTATGTTTTCTATTGATAGGATATTGTTGTTTTACATAGTTGTAATCTAATTGTATGGATTGATATTCCTCTACCAGATTTTGAAACGCAACATCTTTTCCTAAAAAAGAAGTGTCTATTTGGTGTTTAAATGTGATAGAAGTACCATGGCCGCCAACAGCAGTGTTTAAAAACTTAATAATGGCAAACGGTTTGCTAAATTTGGTTTGCACTAATTGTTGACTAATGCCCCATTGAGCCAAAATAATTGTTATAAAAAGAAGATAATAAACTCTCATATTTGAATATATACAAATATACGAGTATGATATTATATCTGAGAACTTTAAATATTAGAATCTATTCGCCACACTTTTTTCCGTCACAACCAGTCGAATCACACGTGGCAGCTACTTCTTCAGTTTCCGTTGAACATTCTCCAGGGGCGCACTCACTGGTTGTACATTCAGTGGCAACTACTTCAGCATGTTTTGCCGCTTGGTATTTAGTGATTTCAAAATAACTTAGAAACCCAATACTTAATATTAAACCAACCCAAAACACGACTTTGTTTATTTTTGTTTTACGTTTTTCCTTCTCGGTTGGCCCACAGTTACAAGAATTACCCGTGTTACAATTTGATTTTGGTAATACATAAAGAGAATAATAAGAAACAGTAAATGAAACTGCGCTAATAGCAATTAATAAAGGTTCTAAAGCACTTACTAATGGAGAACTTGCAATAGTTGCGGATGATACCCCAAACAAGGAAGCAATTGGACTTGCACAAACTCCAACACAAGCGCCACTTTTACAACACGATAATAAAATAGGCGCCGCTGAAGTTAAACCTCCAGTAATGCTTGTCCAAATTGATTTTTTTGATTCCATTAATTTAATTTTTAATAGTTGGGGTATAATACTTTTTTCTAAACCAAAAAGCTAGTTTTACTAAGGCAATTAATGCGGGTACTTCTACTAATGGACCAATAACACCTGCAAATGCTTGCCCGCTATTAATGCCAAAAACACCAATAGCAACGGCAATAGCTAATTCAAAATTATTACCAGTAGCCGTAAATGATAAAGCTACATTGGTGGAATAATCTGCCCCTAATTTTTTAGCTATCAAAAAAGTAATCACAAACATTATCGTAAAGTAAATCACTAACGGAATCGCTATTCGAATGACATCTAATGGAATTTGCACGATTAACTCTCCTTTTAAACTAAACATGACAATAATGGTAAAGAGTAAAGCTAGTAAGGTGATAGGAGAAATGAATGAGACATACTTTTGTTGATACCATTCTTCGCCTTTTAATTTAATTAGCGAGTATCTGCTTATAATTCCAGCTAAGAAAGGAATACCTAAATAAATAAAAACACTTTTAGCTATTTGAGACATGGTAATAGCAATGTCTATACCCTTCATTCCAAATAAGGCAGGCATTTTAGTTAAATAAAAATATGCGTATGCCGAAAAAAGTAAGACTTGCATAATGCTATTAATTCCTACTAATCCTGCAATGTATTCGCGATTGCCGTCTGCTAATTCATTCCATACAATAACCATGGCAATACATGGCGCAATGCCAATTAAAACTAATCCTGTCATGTATTCGGGATAATCTTTCAAGAAAATATAGGAAAGAATAAACATAAAAAACGGCGCAATAACCCAAGTAATAAATAGTGACATAAGCACTAGTTTTATGTTTTTAAAAATTTGTGGAATTTTTTCGTATCGCACCTTTGCTAGCGGCGGATACATCATTAATATCAACCCAATAGCTAAAGGGATGTTCGTGGTTCCGTTAGACATGGAATTGATGAAGGTTGCTGTAGAAGGATTAAAATAACCAACGGCAACACCAATAATCATAGCAGAAAAAATCCATACAGTTAAATAACGATCTAAAAAGCTTAATTTTTTTCTGTTGGCAGTAGGGGCACAGTTTGTACTCGACATATATTTTATTTTACTTTTGAAAAAACATATAGGGTTTCTAGGGCAATTTGTTTACAACGCTCATCGTATTTAGCATCTTGCAAAGGAGTATTATCAAATGCTTTTGGGTCGTTATATGTAGTTCCTATTCGTAATTCAACACCAGGAATAAAAGGACAATTTTCTTCTGCATCACTGCAAGTCATAATGGCTGCAAAATGAGTTTGTGGGTTTAGACCATCATGATATATTTTTGAAAAACATATAATTGGCGTATGCATTTTATCAAACCAAACTTGGTAGATAGGATTTTGATCTTCACTGGTTTTAGTGACGTTAAAACCAGCGCGCGTAATAGCGTTAATCGCATTGATATTAAACGCTGTTGCTTCGGTACCTCCTGAAAAAGTGGTTACATTTTTAACGTGATAATAATTTGCAGCAACCTGTGCCCATATTTGACCGAAATGACTGCGGCGGGAATTATGTGTGCAGATATATACTAATTGTATAGGTTGATTGCTTGCCTTTTTTGATGATATATAATCTGATAGTTTTTCTAAAAGAACCTTTCGATCTTGATTAATAACATCAAATTCATTGATGAGCTTATCGCAATAGTGTTTTATTGATTCAAACATGATTAATTTTTTATGTTGGATTAACAACATTTGCCACCGGGTGTACAACAACTTTGAGTAGTATTTGATAAATCCACCAAGTTTACTTTTATTTTTTCTGGAGGAATACCACATTTATCTTGAGCTAAACAATTGGTTTGTGTGGATACCAGTAAAAAATTAGTTCCATCAAAATCCAATTGGTATTTGCCAATGGTATTGCTTTGGTATTCTACTTCTATTTCAGCATCTTCAATGCCTAATGTTTTTTCGGAAAGCGCAATGATGTTTAATATTTTTTGTGGCGCCAAACGATGATCAAAATCTCCCGCTTCCCATAATTGAAAGTTTACTTTTTTTTCATTGCGTACGACTCCACCACAATCAATAAACGTTTTATTGATTTGTCCAACCTCTGTGACATGAAAGTGTTGAGGAACAGCTGTTCCGTTTGGTAGTATAAAGTTAACTGTTGTTACAGTACTTAAATGTTTTTTAATCTCTGATAGGTTCATGGCTTTAGTTTTTAGGTTAGCAACATTTATTGTTTTTCTTATTTAGTTTTAAGGAGATAGTTGCAAAATAGTTTTGCATTTTTTCTAATCCTTTTTCATCAATACAATAGCAAATAGAGGTTCCTTCTATGCTTCCTTTAATGAGGCCTGCACTTTTTAATTCTTTTAAATGCTGAGAAATGGTAGGTTGTGCTAATGGTAGTTCATTCACAATATCTCCACAAATACAAGTGTCCACTTTCAGTAAGTATTCTAAGATGGCAATTCTTGCAGGATGTCCAAGTGCTTTAGCCATTGTAGCAATGGCATTTTGTTTATCCGTAAAATGCTCTGTTTTAGTTAGTCCCATTTTAATATATTATTATATTGCAATATTACGATAAAAAACTTTAATTAATACAAATATTACATATTTTAACAATTGATTAGAAATCTATTTCTTGTTTTTTAAAGCCCACTCTTTAGCAAAGTAGGTTAAGATAATTGATGCACCTGCGCGCTTCATACTTAATAAAATTTCATCACGTACTCTGTCGCCATCAATCCAACCTTTTGCAGCAGCTGCTTTTACCATGGCATATTCACCACTCACGTTATAAGCCGCAATTGGTAAATCAAAATTAGTGTTGAGGTCTTTGATGACATCTAAATAAGACAAGGCAGGCTTTACCATTAAAAAATCTGCTCCTTCTTCTAAATCTAATTGCGCTTCAATTAAGGCTTCTTTGCTGTTAGCAGGATTCATTTGATAAGTTTTTTTGTCACCAAATTTTGGAGCACTATCTAAGGCATCTCTAAATGGTCCATAAAATGCACTCGCATATTTAGCCGTGTAACTCATGATAGAAACTTCTTCATGTCCAGCATCATCTAAAGCTTCGCGAATAAATGCAACACGCCCATCCATCATATCACTTGGCCCGATGATATCAATACCACAGTCGGCCTGTGCTACTGCCATCTTAGCCAAAATATCTAATGTTTTATCATTTACTATTTTACCATTTTCTACTAAGCCATCATGTCCATCGCTACTGTATGGATCCATAGCCACATCCGTCATAATACAAGCTTCTGGAAATTTCTTTTTAATCAAGGCTAATGTTTTTAAATACAAGCCATTTTTGTTAGTGCTTTCTGTAGCAAATTTATCTTTGTATTTATCAGTTAAACTTGGGAACACATCAAAGGTGGTGATTCCTAATTTTAAACATTGCTCAATTTCTTTTAACATCAAATCGGGACTTAATCTAAAAATCCCAGGCATTGATTTTACCTCTGATTTTTTATTCTTCCCATCAATTAAAAATAAAGGGAAAATAAAATCGTTCACCGTTACGTGATTTTCTTGAATCAAGTTTCTTATTGCTTCTGACTTTCTGTTTCTGCGTGGACGATGAGTAATCATGGTGTTTTATATTAATGATTTATACTAATTCTAAAGATGGCGATTGATATTTACTAGCTCCTTTGTACATCAAGTACATGCTAATAGCCATAAAAATATGACTTAAATCGGCGTGATTAAACCACACTGAAAATGCTAATTTAAACACATGACAAAGAACAGCAACAACCGCCATACCAACGCCATATATCATAAATAAACTAAGTTGTGATTTCGTTTTTTTGTAATGAATGTTTTCTAAAATGGTTACAATTAATACTAACCCAAAAGCGGAATGTACTTCTACTACCACAAACGACCAAAATACAAATACAGTAATAAATGCTACCGCCACTTCAATAGCGCATACAATCATTAAGGTTTTGTATAATGATTTGCTGATACTGTTTCTTGTATGATATAATGCGCCAAATTGAGCAACAGATGTTCCAAACAAACCTGTTACCCAACCATAAATTTTGGCATCTGTTCCAAAGTAATATAAAAAAGCGTGGCCAATTAACGCAGCCACTAAAGTAGAGGCACCAGTTAACAAAAAGAACCAGCGGTAAAGAGTTAATCCTTTATCGTTTGAAATATTTTTTGTTTTAAAAAATGCAAAAAAACACACACCAATAAACAACAAATCAGTTAATGTTGTAATTGGCTCATCAATTCTTAAATCGCCAATGTATATGGTTGGATTTTGAAATGGTATCATTTTTATAATGTATGTAATATAGCTCTGTATAAACCTAAATCGTCAAATGAATGCGGCGTTGAAATTTGTGATTCGTTTACTTTTGCTTTTAATAACGATTTTTCGGTTGCGTCACCCATTGCCACAATTTTTTGATGCGAATGAATTTTATTTTTTTCTAAATAAGATTCTGCATTACTTGGGCTTGTAAATACTAATATATCTGTAGTTTCAGCAATTTCATGTGGTACTTTTAAAGTGGCATAAATTGGTAAGTCAATACAATTTTGTTGTTTTGCAAATTGCCATTGAATGGTACGCATACTGTCGCGAGCAATTGGAAACACTACCTTACCAACACCAACTCTGGCCGCAAACTGTTTTCCTACTAATTTTGTATCGGTGCTTTGTCCAATAAAATCAGCTCGTTTGCCATATTCTCTTAATGCCTGAGAAGTTGATTTTCCAATACAACCAATTTTTGTATTTCCAATATCAGGGTTTTGCATAAAGAAAAACTCTACAGCATGTTTGCTGCTAAAAAACAACCAATCACTTTTTGGTAATTCCTTAATCGTTAGTTTTTTTAAATCAATTAAACTTTTGCACTCTACATCAAAACCCAAATTACCTAACCATCTGTTTAGACTATTATTCTCGTGAGCGTCTCGAGAAATAAAAACTGATTTTTTATTTATACGTTGTAAGTGTTCAACTATTTTTTCAGGTAAGTCTTCTGTATTGGTTGTTTCGTAATACAACTGTTTTACTTGTGTGTTCCAAGCATCAGCGGCTGATACCCAAACTTTAAATAATTTTCTGTCTTGGTCGTTCATCTCTGTGTCGCAAAAAACACCTAAGGGTAATTGGCAACCACCATCTAATAAATTTAAAACACGTCGCTCGATATTGATGTTAATCATCACATCATAATCACATACGGCATCAAACACATCGCTTAACTTATAATCGTCTTCACGAATTTGCCAAGCTAACACACCTTGTGCTGGCGCTGGCACAAACTCAGAAGTTTCTAATTGTTCAACGGTGAATTCAGATAAATCTAAATCTAATCGTTCTAATCCTGCAGCAGCAAGTATAATAGCGTCATACTGACCTTCTTTTAACTTTTTGATTCGTGTAGGTACATTACCACGTAAGTCTGTAATTTCTACATCTGGTCGGAAAGACAATAATTGCGATTTTCTTCTGGCAGAAGAAGTTCCAACTTTTGCACCTTGTTTTAAATTAAATTTTTGAGAAGTATCTTCTGCTTCATCACGCATAATTAACCAATCTGCTGGGTTTTCGCGAGATGATACGCCTGCAATAATTAGCCCATCTGGATTTTCAGTTGGCAAATCTTTGTGAGAATGAACAGCAACATCAATGGTTTTGTTTAATAAGGCTTCTTCTAATTCTTTTGTGAAAAATCCTTTACCTTCTAATTTATCAAAACTCGTATTCCACTGTTGAGAGGTATCACCTTTAGTTTCGATAATTTTTATCTCCACTTCGTGACCTTTTTTTTCTAATAAGTCTTTTGTGAAATTAGCTTGCCAAAGTGCTAAATCGCTACCGCGTGTGCCAATGATAATCATAGTATTGTAATAAAATTAGAGGCTACAAGATAAGTTATTTTTTGAATTTAAACGCAAAGAATATGAAGAAATAGCAAAGGTCTCTGAAAGAAATAAATAGAATATCTTTGTGGTTTTTGCGCTAAAACTTTGCACCCACCGCGGTTAGACTTTTTACAAATCTTCTTCTAAAAAAACTTTTTTTGCTGTTTTAATAGCTAAAGCATTGTATTTTTTTTCCATGTAGCTCAATACTTTGTCAAGCACTTCTTTCCCTTGTTGGTCAAGCGTATTCATTTCTTTTGCAAACACTTCGTTTAAAGCCGTTTCTTTAATATATTTTATTTGTTTAGGAATTTCGCCAAAGGCTAATTCTATTTTACGTTCCTGAAACAACTGTTTAAACTCTTCAACTTTAGCATTAATAATAGTTCTACAAGCTTCTATTTCATTTTCACGTTTTAGTAAATTATCTGCCGCTTGTTTTTTTAATGATTCAATATCAATGTAGTGTACGTCGTTTGATGCAACAACTTTAGCTTCAATATCTGCTGGAATTGCTAAATCAATAATTACTTTTTTGGAGGTATCATCGCCTAATAACGATTTATAAATATCGTTAGTTATAACAGCGCCTTGAGCAGCAGTGCAAGAAATTAGTACATCAAATCCTTCTTTAAAATCTTTGATGTGAGATAATTCACGCGCCTTACCATTTAACTCTTTAGCTAGTTTTTCAGCGTTTTCTAAAGTTCGGTTAAATACTGTAAAGTTAGCGTATTGATGCTTTTTTAAATACTTAGCCATGTTAGCGTTAGTTTCGCCTGCACCAACAAAAATAATACGAGCATTATTTTTAATTCCTAAACTACGCAACTGGCGGTATGCTAACGATACAATTGAAACTGGATTTTTTGCAATATCAGTATCTGTATAAACTTGTTTAGCAGTTTCAATGGTTTGTTTAATAGCTAAACGAATAGTATCGCCCGTTAAACCTAATAAATTACAAAACTCATAAGCCTTACGAACCTGAGTAATAATCTCTCTTTCACCAACTACTAACGAATCTAAAGATGCAGAAACCTCAAACAAATGGTTTAAAGCAGTTTCGCCTTCATACGTAATTGTTTTTTCTATTAAATCATTTAATTCTTCTTTTGTTAAACGAGAGTTAATAGAATAAAATAAGTCTGATAAAAATTCAGGGGCAATCTCTCTGTCAGTATTTACAACAAACTCAACACGATTGCAGGTACTTAAAAACATTAATTCTTTTAAATCCATTCTGATTTTTAAACCACCTAAATAATCTTGTTGATGATTTTCATCTAAATGTAATTTCCCAATTAACTCTAAGGGAGCTAATTTGTGTGTGAGTGAAATTATTTTAAAAGCGTTCATAAATTCCGTACGTAAAGGTCGTAAACTCTTGTCTTTACTGTGTCATGGTATTGTCATAAAAAAGAATTTAAACTAATTCTAAATAAGAATTTGACCGATTTGTGCTTGTATTTGGTCAATCTTTTATGTTACTTAGAGTATAAAATCTCATGTCATGCAAATTAAAAGCTTTGAACAGTACCACAATGAGTACAAAAAATCAGTAGAAAACCCAGAATCCTTTTGGGAAAACATAGCCAACGAATTTACTTGGAAACAAAAATGGACTAAAACATTAGAGTGGAATTTTGAGGGGCCAGATGTAAAATGGTTTATCAATGGAAAGTTTAACATTACCGAAAATGCCATAGACAGGCACTTAGCAACAAAAGCTAATCAAACAGCTTTTATTTGGGAACCTAATGCTACAGATGGAAAACACCGAGTAATCACGTATCAAAATTTACATGATGAAGTGTGTAAGGTTGCTAATACTTTAAAATCATTAGGTGTAAAAAAAGGGGATAGAGTATGTATTTACATGCCCATGATACCAGAAACTGTTTTTGCAATGTTGGCTTGCGCTCGTATTGGAGCTGTTCACTCTGTAGTATTTGCAGGGTTTTCTTCATCTGCTTTAGCAGGAAGAATCCAAGACAGTGATTGTAAAGTTGTATTAACCACTGATGGGGCTTATCGAGGTGTAAAGGACATTCCGATTAAAGCAGTAGTTGATGAGGCATTGGAAACCTGCTCATGTGTAGAAAAAGTATTGGTATATAAACACACAGGCACTACTATCAACTTAACAGAAAGAGATGTTATCTGGCAGGATGTTGTTCCAAATGCATCAAGCTCTTGTGTTCCTGAATTAATGGATGCTGAAGATATTTTATTTATTCTATATACTTCTGGTTCTACAGGTAAACCTAAAGGCGTGGTGCATACATGCGGAGGCTATATGGTTTATACGTGTTATACATTTCAAAATGTGTTTCAGATGAATTTGAATGCAGAATCAAAAGATTTGTTTTGGTGCACAGCCGATGTGGGTTGGATTACAGGACATTCTTATATTGCTTATGGTCCATTATTAGCAGGGGCAAGTTCGGTAATATTTGAAGGCGTGCCTACATTTCCGGATGCAGGACGTTTTTGGCAAGTGATTGATAAATACAAAGTTACGCATTTTTATACAGCACCAACAGCGATTAGAGCATTAGAGGCAGCAGGTTTAGATTTTGTGAAACCATACAAATTAGATTCATTAAAAGCATTAGGAAGTGTTGGAGAGCCTATAAATGAAGAAGCTTGGCACTGGTACAATAAAAACATAGGTAAAGAAAAGTGTCCTATTGTAGATACATGGTGGCAAACAGAAACCGGAGGAATTTTAATTTCATCATTAGCAGGAGTAACACCGTCAAAACCAAGTTTTGCAACATTACCAATGCCAGGTATTCAGCCATTATTAGTGGATGAAAAAGGCAACGAGATTTTAGGAAATAGTGTCGAAGGAAATTTATGTATTAAATTCCCTTGGCCATCGATGATTCGTACTACATACGGAGATCACGAGCGTTGTAAGAAAGAATATTTTTCAACCTATCCAGGATTGTATTTCACAGGAGATGGATGCCGTAGAGATGAAAATGGTTTTTATAGAATTACAGGTAGAGTAGATGACGTGATGAACATTTCAGGCCATCGTATTGGAACAGCAGAAGTAGAAAGCGCGATTAATATGCACGCAGATGTGGTAGAAAGCGCTGTTGTTGGGTATCCGCACGATATTAAAGGTCAGGGTATTTATGCTTATGTGATTGTGCCATCAAGCACAAAAAATCATGATAATTTACGTAAGGAAATAATTGCGGAGGTTAATAAAATTATAGGACCTATTGCTAAACCAGATAAAATTCAAATCGTCAGTGGTTTACCAAAGACACGCAGCGGAAAAATTATGCGTCGTATTTTGCGCAAAGTAGCCGAAGGCGATGTGAGTAATTTAGGAGATACGTCTACATTGCTTGATCCATCTGTTGTGGATGAGATTGTGAAAGGAAAATTGTAATCATAAAAAAACCCCGAAGGTATCTTCGGGGTTTTTATTACTTAATTATTTTAAGAGACTTTATTTTTTTGCCATCTGCATTTATAATGTTAAGATTATAAATGCCTTTACTTAGTTGGCTGGTATTTATAGTTATTTTATCTTTTTCAAAGCGATCAGATAATATGGTTCTTCCCAACGCATCAATTAATACATAATTTAGTTTCTCAAAATCTTTATTAGTAAACTCAACAATTAATTCATCCGAAATAGGGTTGGGATATGCTTTAATATCAATAGTTTTTTCTGTTTGATTAATGCCTGTTGTAATAGGAGCAACAACATTAAACTGACTCATTAAAAATCCTGCCGCCATTTTATGTACGCTAGATGAATCACAATAAGTACTTGAGCAGGTAGTTGTACCAACTGTTGAAGTGACAGTTAAACAAACTATATATTGTCCAGAGACTGCATATTGGTGTGAAGGATAGTGTTGTGTTGACGTATTCCCATCACCAAAATCCCATAAATAGGATAAAGTTCCATTACCAGTTGATGTTTCATAGGCGTTGTAAATACCAGGATTTAAAGAATCCACCGTAATCGAAAACTGTGAATTGACTAGACATGAAACAACAGATGTATCAATTAAATGAAAAGAAATCAAATGATGTTCATATAAAAAAGGAGCATTGTATGCAAATGCAGGAATGTATCGATTGTTCCACCCAGATGAAGATGTTGAGTAACGAATTTCTTTAGGTAAAACATAAGACATGCTGTATTCGCATGATGAAGAACCATAATTACAATCTATATGGTTCATTAATGCGCCACCAGACATGCTCCCGTCATTTTCTTCTCTTGAAATAAATTGAAATGCATTAGCAGTTGAATCAATTCTTTGGGTGAGTGTATAAGTATAACCCGGTTTAAAAGAAACATCGGCTGCTGTTAAATTATTTCTTGAAGAAGAAAAGGGAATAGGCAGACTAAATTTCTTTTCACGAAACAATGTAATTGCAGTGTCCGAACCTGTTAGTAAAACTTTAAATTGATATTCTCCAGCTGGAGCAAGTTGAGGAGATGTTGTAACTGTTGGTGCACATATTATATCTAATTGTGGGTTATAACCTATTTCTTGAAAAGAGACAGTGTCTACTGTTCCTAAATTATTAGTAGGAACATTTGTTAATCTTGATAAGGAGAAATTGCCCAGAGTTGAATTGTCATAAATGGTTATTATCAAGGTATCAATAATAGCGGGATTGGGGTGGTTTCTCGTATAATAATAAAACAAAGATAAAGAGTCTATAGTAAAGGTATTGGAGGTACTTGTAGCTACCCAACTTGTTGTAGGTTTAACAGAAAAGAATTGTGATTTAAAATCTACTAATTCTGCAATATGATGTATCCACATTGGAGAGATTGTGCCTGCAAAGTTTGCATATCCCATAGTATCTGGGAATAAATAATTTGAATGAAAAACACTGGTTGCCGAGTAGATAAATTCTGCTTCAGTACCATAATTAAACCACCCTTGATTAGGAAAGCTAGAAGATTTTGCAACTTTATTTTTATTTAAAATTGATTTATCAAACGTAATTTTTTTTGAAGGCATTAAGCCAGTATTATTGACAACTGTTTGTGCTTTTCCAATGGTAATTGAAAAACAAATAAGAATAAACAATACAACGTAATTTTTTTTCATAGTTGGTCTTTTATCAAAGTTAAGAAAAATAGTAATTATAAAAAACCCCTGAAGATTTCTTCGGGGGTTTTTTATTGTTGTATGTTTTAATGATTATGAAAATGCATTAAATCCAGTTACATCCATACCTGTAATTAATAAATGGATATCATGAGTTCCTTCATAAGTAATTACTGACTCTAAGTTCATCATGTGACGCATAATTGGATATTCACCAGTAATACCCATACCACCGTGTATTTGACGAGCCTCACGAGCAATTTGTAAAGCCATGTTTACATTGTTACGTTTAGCCATAGATATTTGAGCAGGAGTTGCACGATTCTCATTTTTTAACTGACCTAAGCGGTAAGTTAATAATTGAGCCTTTGTAATTTCTGTAATCATCTCAGCTAATTTTTTTTGTGTTAATTGGAAACCTCCAATTGGTCTCCCAAATTGACTACGTTCTTTACTGTAACGTAATGCACTGTCATAACAATCCATGGCAGCACCAATTACACCCCAAGCAATACCATAACGCGCAGAATTTAAACAACCTAAAGGTCCTTTTAATCCTTTGATAGTTGGGAAAATATTTTCTTTTGGAACTAATACATTATCAAACACTAACTCGCCAGTTGCACTTGCGCGTAAACTCCATTTACCATGAGTTTCAGGAGTTGTAAAGCCTTTCATGCCTCTTTCAACAACTAAACCACGAATGTCGCCTGCTTCATCTTTAGCCCAGACTACAGCGATATCAGCAAATGGCGCATTACTAATCCACATTTTAGCACCGTTTAGTACCACATGTTTCCCGTCACCTGCATCTTTAAAGTTGGTTAACATACCAGCAGGATTACTTCCATGATCAGGCTCTGTTAAACCAAAGCATCCCATTAAATCACCAGTTGCTAATTTTGGTAAATATTTACGTTTTTGTTCTTCGCTTCCGTATGCATAAATAGGGTACATTACTAATGAGCTTTGAACAGAAGCAGTAGAGCGTAAACCGCTATCACCACGCTCAATTTCTTGCATAATAATACCATAAGAAATTTGATCTAATCCTGGCCCACCATATTCTGTTGGGATATATGGTCCAAAGGCACCGATTTCTGCTAAACCTTTAATCCAATGTTTTGGAAACTCTGCTTTTTGAGCATATTCTTCCACTGTTGGAGTTACTTCTTTTTTAACCCATGCACGCGCTGTATCTCTAATCAGCTTATGCTCATCGGTTAATAATTCATCCATTAAATAGTAATCGTGTGCTTGAAAATTATCTGTAGCCATTTTTTTATTTTTTTAAGGTGCGTAATATTACAAAAAACCAATGTAACCCACAAAATAAAAGCCGATGATTATCAGCCTCTTGTCTAAAAACAAAAAAGCCCCACAAATGTTGCGAGGCTTTTTAAAAATATGTTTTATTTAGTGATGAGCTGGAGCGTGTTCCTCTGCTTTTACTGGAGTTGCTACATGAGCAGTAGTATCAGCTTTTACAGTTGTATCCGCAACAGCTGTGTGTTCGTCAGTTTCAACCGCTTCTAAAGGAGCTGTTGCTTCTGCGCCATGAGCTTCAGTTGCATGACCAGAATGGTCTCCTGACTCACATTTTTTCATGCACTCTTCAGAACAATCTTCTTTACACTCGCAAGAACCGTGATGTTTATTATCACAAGTACTAACAGCTAATAAAATAACTAAGATTGTAACTAATCCTAAAATTAATGGTGTACGAAACGCAACTGGTTTTGCTTCGTGTGAATGATTGTCGTGGTCGTGATGAGAACTCATAATAATGTGTTTAATTTTTGGGTAAAAATAATTTAATTATTCATTATACAAAACTATTGTATCGAAATTTTTATGGATTGTTTGCCTTCTAAATTAGACAAATTCAAAATATAAATCCCTTTGGCTAATGAACTTACATCCATTTTGTGCTGATTTAATGTTTCTAAATTATGGGTAAGCTCTTTTGAAAGTACAGTTTTGCCTTGTAAATCAACAATATTGGCATTTACAGAACTATTACTTTTTGGAACAACAATGGTTAGCATTTGTGAGGTTGGGTTTGGATATGCTAATACATTTAAAGAGTTTTGATGTTCTTTAATGCCAACAGGATCAATATAAAAATCTCTATATCTTGCTTGAGTTGGTGTAAAGTTAGTGCCGTTTAATGTTCCTGAAACTTCAAAAAAAGGAATGTGTTCTGATAAGGTTAACCATTGATAGCTTCTTTGATAGTTTGGAAAACCAAACGAAAAACTTTGTGCACCTATAACAGGAAGCGTAACAGTGCCTTTAATGGTATCAATAGAATATTGTGTCGTTACAACTCTTAAACAAGTTACTGTTCCATGCGGTGTAGCAATTGTTCCCCAGCCATCCGCTTCAGTAATTCGGTAACCTTGTTTAATGTATTGAAAAGGAATTAAAGTATTTGAAAGTGTAGAAAAACGGAAAGTACTTGAATCTCTGTCTTGATAATTTAAGGGCGCAAAATATAATTCATCCTCATTGCTATAGAAATTAGGAACAGGGATACCATTAATTTTTAATCCTAATCCTTCTGCAATAAATTTGTTTGGTCCCAGCATAGGTGATTTGCTATAAAAAGTATACAAATCGGTAATTTGTATAGAAGGAATGCCCGGGATAGGAATGTTAGGAATAGGAACCGTATCTAATGTTTTTTCGCCATAAGATGTTAATCCAAAAATAATAGAATAAGGTGTATTTGTTCCCGCCACAAAATCTCTACGACCTTGTGTAGTAGCTCTTAATGTGTCAAACACCCAATTATAATTTGCTCCTGTAGTTGTATAATCTCCTACTGAGCTTAATCTGGCGTTAGTATAACGAATGGTATCACCACTAACAGGCATTTGATTGAGTGTGATACTGATTTGAGAAATTAAAGGAAAGCTAAAAATACTAATCAAAGATGATAGTAAAAGTTTTTTCATGATGTTGAAGGTTGTAATGGTTTGTAGCTATAAATATACAAAAAATATTTACCAACTACCGCCGCTTCCGCCACCACCTCCAGAACCACCCCCAAAGCCGCCAAAGGAAGAACCGCCACCACTGCCGCCACCAAAACCTCCAAACGATGAGCCACCACCATAGTAGGTCATACCACCTCTGCCGCCGCCACCAGGAGATTTAAACAGGATAAGCACAATAATAATGATGATAATGACAAACAGTATAGGATGATTACTAATCCAATCTTTTATATCTGCGTTTTTAGGATTGGTTCGCTCATTATATTCGCCTTTAGCAGCCTGCATTAATGCCTGACAGCCAGCCTCTAAACCATTAAAAAACTCTTGTTTTTGAAAGTATGGAACAATTTGACTTTCTCTTATGTGTTTGGTTTGAATATCTGTGATAGCACCTTCTAACCCATATCCCACAGAAATAAAAATTCTTCTATCTCCTGAGTTTCCAGTTGGTTTAATAAGCACAACAACCCCATTGTTTTTACCTTTTTGGCCAACGCCCCATTTGTTTAATATTTCTACTGCAAAAGAGGCATCGTCCATGCCATTGAAATCATCTACAATAACTACACAAATTTGATTAGAAGTTTCTAAACTAAAGTTCTCTAGTTCTTGTTCAAGTTGTTGTGCTTCTTGAGAAGATAAGAAGTTAGGAAACTCTACAGATAAATTATTATATAATCTTGCTGGATTTGGTCTTTCTGGAACTTGAGCAAAAATAGAATTGCTCAGCAGAGAAACAAAAAAAGTAAGTATAAAAAAAATCGATTTCAATTAGTAAGAGATTTCGTTTGAAAGTTCATTTTTATCATTAGTTTCAATTGGAAAATGAAGCTTTAATTTTTCTCCACACATTTCAATCGATTTTTCTAAGCCAGTTATTAGGTCGTTTTGTTTAAAATAACCTATAGCACAATCAGTAATGCTGTCCCAAAACTCATTAGTTACTTTTTGATGAATACCTTCATCGCCCCACACAGCAAAGGATTTGGAGTGAATTGCTAAGAAGAACAAAATACCATTTCTGTCTTTTGTTTCATACATTTTTAGCGTTTCAAATTTTTTCTTGCAGGCGTCTAAAGGATCTTCATCACTTGTTTTTTCAATATGCACACGAATTTCACCAGATGTTTTTAGTTCAGCTGATTGAATAGCGGCTACAAGCCTTGCTTCGTCTGCCTTTGATACTAATGGTTTTTTTAAAAACATGCTGAGCTATTAATTAAAACTCAACTTTAGGAGCATTCTCAGAACCAGCAGACTCTTTAAATGGAGTTTTCTTAGGAAAAGTTTCGCTATTTAAAAACATGCTATTAAAAAATCCACGAATGTGTGAGTTGTATTCTTTTACGGCACCGTTATAATTTTGACGAGCAACCGCAATTCTGTTTTCAGTTCCTTCTAATTGCGTTTGTAAATCGCTAAAGTTTTGTGTCGAACGAATCTCTGGGTAAGCCTCAAACGCTAAGTTGATAGCGGTATTAATTTTTTTGCCCATTAAATCCATATCTTCTGGAGTTTTAGCGTTTACAATACCTGCACGAGCCTCAGTAACTTGAGTTAATATTCCTTTTTCGTTGGCAGCAGCACCTTTAACAGTTGCAACTAACTGAGGAATTAAGTCAGCTCTACGTTGGTATGTAGCGCCTACATCTCCCCATTTTTCATCTACATTTTCTTGTAAGTTTACAGCAGTGTTATACGAACTTCTGTACATCATAAAAACAATAAGAGCTAATCCAGCGACAACTCCTAAAACAATTAATCCTTTTTTCATTATAGTTTATTTTTTTGAATTACAAATTTACAGTTAATTTATACTGTGTTAAGCAAAAATAGGTTAAAATCATTTAAAAGTAACATTTTCGGTAAACATTACGGGACTAATGGTACAAAATAATAACACTATTTATACGTTATTGATGATAGCATATATCAAACTATAAAAATAGTTACCTTAGAAGCTATTCTTTTTTTGAAAACTCATTTCACATATTTAGCCTACATACTTTTTTTTGTTGCATTAAAAACAATGTCGCAGGAAAAATATCATTTAACCGTCATAAATACGGATAGTGCCGCTATTTTTAAAAAGATAAATTATAAAAAACAATTTTCTGACCCTCCTTTAGTTTTAAAAGAAACTAATAAAATATATGTGTCTTTAATTAATGAAGGATACATATCTGCAAGTGTAGATAGTTTGGTTCAAGATTCATTGAACTATTTGGCCTATATAACAGCTGGTAAAAAATATAAATGGATAAATTTAAAATATCAAAAACAAGATCAAGCTATCGTTAGTAAATTGGGCTATAACGAACGGTTTTTTTCAAATAGACCATTTAGTTTTTCTGAATTATCCAGATTCTTAGAAAAGATAATTACCTATTATGAGAACAATGGTTATCCTTTTGCATTAGCTAAATTAGATAGTTTACAATTTGATAAAGCCAACTTAAAGGCAAATTTGCTAATTGAAAAAAACATTTTCATTAAATTAGATAGTGTTGTGACTGAGGGCTCAGGCAAAGTGAGTCAACGATTTTTGTTGAGGTATTTGGGAATAAAAAACGGAATGCCATATAATTTGGAAGTGTTTTCGTCGGTGTCTAAAAAAACAAGACAGTTGCCTTTTGTTACCGAAAAAAAAGCCCCTATCATGCAGTTAACAGACAAACAAAATAAGTTGTATTTGTTTTTAGATAAAAAAAATGCCTCACAGTTTGATGGTATTGTTGGAATTTTACCAGGAGAAAACGGAAAAACAATATTTACTGGAGATTTAAAAATTAAACTGGTTAACTCCATATTAAAAACTGGCGAAACCTTTGATATAAACTGGCGCAGATTACAAACCCAAACACAAGATTTAAAAGCATCTGTGATATATCCATATATAGGAGGGTTGCCTATTGGCGCCGATTATAACATTAAAATATACAAGAAAGACACTACGTTTTTAGATGTAAATAATGCCATTGGATTAAACTATTATTTTAGTGGATTAAATTATATCAAGGTATTTTATAAACAAAGAAATGCCAACTTGATTTCTACATCTGGCCTATCCACGATTACAGTATTACCCGAATATGCAGATGTAAACACAAAAGCATACGGCTTAGGATTTTTTATTGAAAAACTGGATTATAAGTTTAATCCTAGAAAAGGAGTTTCTGTTAATGTACAGGGTTCTGTTGGTAATCGGGAGATTAGGAAAAACCCAAAAGTAAATGATGTGGCTTATTCTAACATTAACCTTAAAACCTCACAGTATCAGCTCGAAGGAATGGCTGTAGGATATATCAACGTGGTTAAAAATCATGTGGTTAAAATATCCTCCCAATTTGGTAGTGTGTTTGGAAACACAATTTATAAAAATGAATTATTTAGAATTGGTGGTTTAAGAACTTTAAGGGGGTTTGATGAGGAAAGTATTTATGCCTCTACCTATGTAATCCCAACGATAGAGTATCGTTTTTTGTTTGAAAGAAATTCTAATTTGTTTGTATTTGGTGAAGGAGCTTGGTACGAAAATCAAAGTGTTAACAGCAGATATAGTGACAATCCCATCAGTGTGGGGGCAGGCATTAATTTTGAGACCAAGGCAGGCATTTTTAATTTAAGCTATGCTATTGGGAAACAACAAGGCAATGGCTTTGATTTAAGAATAGGAAAAATACATGCAGGCCTCACGGCATTATTTTAAATAAAAACTGTTTATTTCATCTTTTTTTAGTTAAACTTGTGTTGATAAATTAAGGTGAAGATAAGACGTTATATCATAGTAGTTTTTTTACTGACAGTTGTTGTGGGATTCTCTCAAAAAATGAATCTGCAAAAATTTTCGGTGAAGGAAGGCTTAATACAATCTACTGTTAAACAAATTGAGCAAGATAACTATGGTAACTTATGGTTGGCTACAAACTATGGTTTATCAAAATTTAACGGAAAGACTTTCGAAAATTTTACTACTACACACGGTCTTCCAGCTAACGACGTTACCAGTTTGCTATTTACATCCGAAAAATTATTTATTGGAACAAAAAAAGGATTTTGTTCATATTCAGGAAATAAAATAGAAAACAAAAGCATCTATCAAAAAATAACGGGTAACATAAAAAAAATATTAGATGCTAAAGGAGTATTACACATCATTACAAGCAAGGGATATTATTTATTAGATATTACAAAGCCATTATATAGTATTGATTCTGTTGCTATTCCAAATATCACATCACAATCTCCAACAGATGCGGAGTTTGACGAAGATGGTAACCTTTGGATTTCAACAAATAAAAAAGGTTTGTTTTTTATTGAAAAAAATATCTCAACAAAAATCCCAAAATTTGTTTTAATTCAAAACTCAGTGTCTTCAACTACCATTAATAAAAAATTGGTAAGAGTTGTAAACTTTAATTCTACCAATTTATTTAAAGGGGAATCTATCAGTTGTATAGAATTTGACAAAAGAAAAAGCTTATTGGTGAGCGATTGGGGAAATGGAATTGCTGAAATTAAATTTGACTTTATTAATAATACGGGTTTTTATGCTAACTATCTAAAATTAGATTCAATTGTAAGCGGAATAGGTGAGATTTATAGATTTGTAAATATTCATAAAGATAATGAAGGCAACATTTATTTAGCTACAGATGGATTTGGTTTTTTAAAAGTGCCAATTGATAAAAACACCAATGAAAATGATTATTCTCAAAAAAACATTAGTTGGTTGAGTAATGGTCAAGGTTTCTTTGGTAATAACCCTTTATGTTTTATTCAGGATAAATTCGAAAACCTTTGGGTAGGAACATTAAATGATGGCTTAGTGGCTGTTAATAATAAGAGCTCATTAAGTTTTAACCAAAAATCCGGATTAGACGAAGAAAAAGTTATTAGTGTATATAAATCGTCTGATAGTTCTATTTGGTCTGGCACTTACGGAGGAGGGGCATTTAAGTTTAAGAACAAAAAATTTACCCGTTGTTTCTGGGATCAAGGAATTAGCGAATCAATTATAAAAAGTATTACAGAAGATAGTCATGGTAATATTTTACTTGGAACTTCGGGAGGAGGGGTGAGTATTATTTCAAAAGAAAACACTCAAAAACAATTACAAGTAAGTAAAACAATTTCCGAAACAAATAATCTTTCATCAAATTATGTTTCGTTTTTGTACAGAGCTACAAATGGTGCTATTTGGGTTGGATATCAATCTAGTTCAAAAATAGATCGCATTATTTTAAACAAAGATTTTTCTTTTTCTGTAACTACTTTTCCTATAACCAATTTATCAAACTTTAGTGTTTCATGCTTAATAGAAGATAACGAAGAGAATATTTGGATTACTTCAAATGAAGGTGTTTGGAAATTAAATCCTAAAACAGGTTATGTAAACAATGAATATACAATTTTTAAAAACATTCAAACTATTGCCAAAGATTGGAATGGCAATATGTGGTTAGGTAGTTCGGATGTAGGAGTAATCATATTAAAAAATAAATTACAGGTTAGTTATTTTGAAAATGGAAAATCATCAGCCTTCGAAAAAATTACCACTAAAGATGGCATTAGTAGTAATTGTGTTAACACCATTTTAATTAATAACGATGTGGTATGGTTTATATCTAATAACGGAATTAATGAAATAAAAATAGACACTTATTTGAGCAAAATTAAAGAAGTAAAATCTTACAATAAAGGTCAAGGCTTTGCTTCGTATGATAATAAGCCTAATACGGCGGTATTTGATGATGAAAAATATATTTGGATTGGTTCCGTTGAAGGGTTATCAGAATACAAAAACATTAATGACATAGACAGAGAAACTAATAAACAAAATGTAGCGGTTTTTATAAATAGTATTTTGATTGAAAACAAAACGATTGATTGGTCAGATACAGCTCTGTTTGTTTCGGGCGATTACTCATCGCTTAGTTTTGATGGATTTTATAATTGGTATAAAATGCCAAAAGATTTAAAGTTAGATTACACACACAACACCATACAATTTGTTTTAAATACTGATGATATTTTTGAACAAAAACAAATGAATTATAGCTATAAATTAATTGGTTTTGATAAAGACTGGAATCAATTGTTTAGCTCAAATGAAATCACATATCGTAATTTACCTGCTGGAGATTATAGCTTGGTAATTAAAGCTTCATTAAGCAATGATTTTTCAAATGCAAAAGAATACACATATCATTTTAGTGTAACACCTCCTTTTTGGAAAACAACCATGTTTTATGTGATTGTGTTTTTAATATCTGCTACACTTTTATATTTCTTTGTTGTTAATCGTGAAAAACGCCTTAAACGCGAAAAACTAAAATTAGAATTAGAAGTTAAAGCACGAACATCAGAAATAGAAAACAAAAAGAAAGAAATTGAGTTACAAAATGTACTAATACAAGGTATTAATAACGATTTAACAGATAGTATAAAATACGCTAAACGTATACAACAAACTATTTTACCAAATCCTCAAACCCTTACAAAATATTTTAGCGACTACTGTATTTTTTATAAACCCCGAAACATTGTTAGCGGAGATTATTATTGGATTAAAGAATTAAACGGATTAATTTATGTAGCAGTAGTTGATTGCACTGGACACGGTGTTCCTGGAGCGTTTATGTCATTAATATCCAGTAGTATTTTAAACGAAGCGGTTGAAGAACATATCAGCCAAAATAATCCAGCAAGAATGTTAGAGCATTTAAGATATGAGCTTACTGTTAGATTAAGTCAAAACACGAACGACCAATTAAATGATGGATTAGATATTTCATTAATTTGTTATAATAAAGAAAAGAGTACTATTGAGTATGTAAATGCAAATCGTCCTTTATATATTATTGCAAATGATGAATTAATAACACTTGCTTCCGAAAATATTAATATTAGTGGTTATGCAGATTTTGAAACAGTTATTCCAGCAAAAAAGATAACCATTAAAAAAGATGATTTATTGTTTTTGTTTTCAGATGGAATTACAGATCAGTTTGGAGGTGAAAAAAACAAAAAATACAATCCAGCTCGTTTACGCCAGTTTTTATTGATGAATAACCATTTAGTTTTAGAAGAATTGAAAACCAAATTAGCTAAAGAAATTTCGGACTGGCAAGGCACATATGAACAAACAGATGATATCTTGTTAATTGGTTTAAAAATTTAAAATTCATTACATTTATTATGTGATAAATTTTAAATCAATACCCTTTTTTAAAATTCTATTTCCATATATTTTTGGAATTATTTGTGCTTTTAAAATTGGCACATTTAGTCAAATGCACATTGCTTTTTTGTTTGCTTTTTTATTTTTATGCATTACGTTTTTAGTTCAACGTTTTTATAAATCTCATAATAAACTTAAGAAGACTGTTTATATAATAGCTATTAATGTTTTTTTGTTTACGTTGGCATTTGAAACCAGTTATTTATACAACGACAAGAATAAACCTAATCACTACTCTCATTTTGTCACAAATTCAAAACAATCTTTTTTTGTAACGGTTGACGACATCCCTTTGCTAACTGAGAAGTATACTAAATTATTAGTTAACTTAAATAGTATTGAAACAAACAATAAATGGCATGCTGTTTTTGGTAAAACGATTATTTATTTAAAAACAGATTCAGATTTAAAATTATCCATTGGCAGTTCCTTGTTTTTAAATTCAAAAATTAGCGATATTAACTCTCCTAAAAACCCAGAAGAGTTTGATTACAAAGATTTTTTAGAGTCTAGAAACATATTTCACACCGTGTTTGCTGATAGGCAAGATGTTCAGCTTATTTCATTAAAAAACAAATTTCAAGTCAGTCAAATAGGCACTGTTTTAAAATCTCATCTGGTTTCAGCTTTAAGAGATAGTCAATTATCAAAAGAAGCTTTTTCTATTTGCTCTGCCTTATTGGTTGGTTACGATGATGAAATAGATAGCGATACGATGCAAAGTTTTTCTCACTCTGGAACGCTCCATATTTTATCTGTTTCGGGTATGCACACGGGAGTTCTTTATGTGGTGCTTATTTATGTGTTCTCTCTTTTTGATAAATACGATAAAAGAAAAAAATTAAAATTTGTATTTGTAATGACCTTTTTATGGTTGTTTGTTTTAATTACAGGCCTTTCGCCATCAATTTTAAGAGCGGCAATTATGCTAAGCTTGGTATTATTTGGAACGACGTTTTATAAGCAAGGTAACTCTTATAATACTTTACTACTATCGTCATTTATATTGTTGGTGTATAACCCTTATCTTATAAAAGATGTGGGCTTTTTATTAAGTTATAGTGCGGTTTTCGGAATCATGTATTTGTATCCAAAGTTTCAAAAAACATATACGTTCGAAAATAAAATTTTACAAAACACATGGGCTGGTGTTTTAATGTCGGTTGCAGCTACTATTTTTACATTACCAATTTCTTTGTACTTTTTTCATCAGTTCCCTACTTGGTTTGTGTTTTCTAATATGGTTATAATACCAATAAGTTTTGTTATTATGGGAGCCGCCGCATTGTTTTTAATATCATATAAAATAGTGATTATAAATCATTTTTTAGTATTTATCATAAACGGAGCAACTTCTTTAATGCTTTGGATAGCACATTTAACAGATAACTCCAAATATGGTTATATCGATTTTATTTCATTTACTAAAATAGATTTTGTGTTTTTGTCGGTACTTATTGTTTTGGGATTAATCATTTTATCTCAAAAACAATATAAGTATTTGGTAACGTTTGGTATCGTTGTTATCACTTGGACTTCACTATCAATTCTGTCTTATTTTCAGCAAACTCAAAATAAAGAATTTATTGTATTTCACGTAAAACAAAAATCGGTTTACGCTTTAAGGTTAGGAAACAGAGTTTATATTCATTTGGATGATATTAATCAAAAAGATTTTCAAAGGTTTGTTAAACCCTATTTGATTACTATTGCTAGTTTAAAAACAATAAATATAAAAACAGATATAATTAAGTATGACGATTCAATCACGTTTTACCATCATATAAATGCAAATCAAAGTACAATGAATTCTAATTATATTATTGTTAGCAATGATATGCCGCTAAAACTCACAACTAATTATAAAACAAAACCAGTTGTTGTTGCCGATTGTTCAAACAGTTTTAAATTTGTGAGGAAATTAAAAAAACAATGTGCTCTTTTAGATGTGCCATTTTATTCGGTAAAAGAAAAGGGAGCATTTCATATCAACTTATAACATGAAATTAAGAATTGGCGATAAAGTAAGATTTTTAAACGAAGTAGGAGAAGGAGTGATTACTCGGTTTAAAGATAAAGAAACGGTTTTTGTTGAAATGGAAGACGGTTTTGAAATACCCTACTTGTGTAAACATTTAGTCCCCGTTCACACGGAATTAATATTAAATCCAGAAGTTGAAAATATGGAAATGGAATTAGAAACTATTTTATCTGATTCTATCTACTTTATCATTGAGCCTGATCATGAAATGCCAGCGTTGGTAACAGACTATAAATTTTATTTATTCAATTCTTCTTCTTACAATGTATTGTTTTCTTATTCTGTAAAAGATGACGAATATTTCCAGACTCTAAAACATGGTGAATTAGGAGCGTATCAAAAAGTATTTTTAAAACAAGTAAAGAAAAACTTTTTTAAAGAGTATGCTTATCATAAAATTGAGTGTGTATTTTATAAAAATATGCATTATAAATCTCAAATACCTTTAGCAGAGATATTATATATAAATGATAAAATCATGTCTCAGTCAACTTTAATTCAACATAACGAGTTTAAATTTCCTGTATATGCCTATATCTTAAAAGACAATTTTTTAGATAAAGAGATAATTGAAAAAACATTAACAATGGAAGATATGACTCGATTGAAATCCATTAAAGAATTTAAGCAACCACAAAAAACTTCTGTTGCAAAACAACGCATTAAAGATTTAACACGCGAGATTGATTTACACATTGAAGAATTAATAGACACGCATAAAAATCTTACTAACTATGAAATCCTCTCCATTCAACTCGAGCGCTTTGAAAAAGAACTACAATACGCGTTAAGTAACGGGATTAAAAAACTGATAGTCATACATGGTGTTGGTAACGGTAAATTAAAACAAGAGATTTTAGCGATATTAAAAACAGTTGATGGAATTGAGTACTTTGACGCTTCCTATAAAGATTATGGCTTCGGAGCTACTGAAGTGAGAATATATTAAACAAAAAGCCTTGTGAATTTCACAAGGCTTTTTTAATTTACTTTAACTTATTAAGCTTACTTAATCACTCCTAATTCTTTCCCAACTTTTTCAAATGCTTTAAGCGCTTTATCCAAATGTTCTTGTGTGTGAGCTGCAGATAATTGCACACGAATACGTGCTTGTCCTTTAGGAACTACCGGGAAGAAGAAACCAATTACATAAATACCTTCTTGTAATAATTTGTCTGCAAATACTTGCGATAATTTAGCATCGTATAACATCACTGGCACAATCGCAGAATCTCCTTCTTTAAATTCTAAACCAATTGCTTTTAATCCTTTTTTAAAGTAATTGATGTTCCACTCCAATCTATCTCGAAGCTCAGTGGTTTCGCTTAACATATCAAATACGGCAATACTAGCACCAACTATGCTAGGAGCTAAAGAGTTTGAGAATAAGTAAGGACGAGAACGTTGTCTTAAAATTTCAATAATTTCTTTTTTACCAGTTGTAAAACCACCCATGGCTCCACCAAGTGCCTTACCTAATGTTCCAGTAATAATATCTACACGGTTCATCACATTTTTTAACTCTACCGTTCCGCGACCAGTTTTACCAATAAATCCAGAAGCATGGCTTTCATCCACCATTACCAATGCATTATACTTATCTGCTAAGTCACAAATTTTATCCAAAGGCGCCACAAAGCCATCCATACTAAATACACCATCAGTAACGATAATACGGTAACGTTGCGCTTGTGCTTTTTTCAGTTGTTCTTCTAAATCTGCCATGTCGCAGTTTTTGTAACGGTAGCGTTGTGCTTTACATAAACGCACGCCATCAATAATAGAAGCATGATTTAATTCATCAGAAATAATCGCATCCTCTTCACCAAATAATGGTTCAAATACTCCACCATTTGCATCAAAAGCAGCAGCATATAATATAGTGTCTTCTTGCCCTAAAAATGTAGCAATCTTTTTTTCAAGTGTTTTATGAATATCTTGAGTTCCACAAATAAAACGCACAGATGACATTCCGTAACCGCGATTATCTAAAGCATCTTTAGCGCCTTGAATAACTTTTGGATGCGACGATAATCCTAAATAGTTGTTGGCGCAAAAAATAATTACCTCTTTACCATCGCTAACTTTAACAGCAGCGCCTTGAGGAGTAATAATAACGCGCTCTTTTTTAAATAAACCGTTTTGTTCTATTTCATTTAATTGATCTTGTAAATGTTTTTGGAATTCGCCGTACATAGTGTTGAGTTTTAATGAGCTACAAATTAAAAAAATATTAAGGAATTTTGTGGTTTTTTACCTTTAAATATTACATAAATTGTAAAAATTCGTATATTTGACCTCCTTAACGCGCATGTGGCGTAATTGGTAGCCGCGCCAGACTTAGGATCTGGTCCGTGAGGGTGGGGGTTCGAGTCCCTTCATGCGCACAAAAACTCCAAGAGATAATTTTCTTGGAGTTTTTTATTTTTTGAGCTTTTTTACTGGAACCTTATCTATCCAAGAAAAATTATCTTTTAAAATGGATGCCTTATGCTTTTTAAGATATTCTATATATGCTTGTGCTACAGGCGACATTTTTTTGCCTTGTAACCAAATTAGCTGCCATTGTGATTTAACGGGGAAACCAACTGTAGGTAAAATTTTTAAATCACCAGTTAATAAATCATTTCTTAAACCAATTAATGGCATAATTGAATTCCCTAACCCAGCTATAACAGCTTGTTTTACAGCTTCATTAGAGGTTAGCTCCATTTTTTTACGGATGTCAATTTTATGTTTGTTAAAATAACTTTCCATAACATAACGAGTACCCGAACCCTCTTCTCTAAAAATAAGGGCCATATTCTTTAACTCTTCTTTGCTTATAACATGTTTTGGCAGTGGTTCTTCTCTTCCTCCAACAACATATAAATGATTTTCCATAAGCGGCTCTTTATTCACTTTCAAATCATTTGGCAAAACAGATACCAAAGCAAAATCTACTTCGTTGTTTTGTAAGCTATTAATTACCTTGGATTTATTTGTAACATCCATTACCAAATCAATCCCTTTGTTTTCTTTTAAAAACTCATTTAAGAAGTAAGGAATTACATATTTTCCTGTTGAAACAACCGAAATCACTAATCGGCCAGCTAGATGGCCTTTGTACGACATTGTTTTATAATTAATGGCATATACTTCATTAATAATTCGTTCTGCCATTTCATAAATTTCTTTTCCAAAATCAGTTACATATAACTGTCTGCCAACTACCTCTGTTAGTGGTATTTCAAATTGATCTTGCAAATGTTTGAGTTGTATGGAAACAGCCGGTTGGCTCATGTAAAGCTCTTCGGCAGCCTTAGTGATGCTTTTAGTTTGTACCACTTTGGCAAAAACTTTTAATTGATGTAAGGTATAATTCATAATTAATGTTTATGTATTCAATAACAAATATAAATAAAAATATATGGAGTGCTGTGCATAGTTTTGTCACATAAACCAAATAAAATGACACGACAAAAAAACTTTACATTGACTTTGGCATCTGTATTAATTCTTGGGCTCTTATTTTTTAAGCTTTCTTTTCATAATATAAATGCATTTTTAAATTATGGATCTAGTGTTTTAATAGCTATTCTTTTATTGGCATTTGCAAATGATATATTAATCTTTTGTTTACTCTTTTCACTACGAATGTATCAGAGATTAAGCAAATACTCTGAAAGGTCAAAAACAGAAAACAGATAAATACACTTTAATTTTTTTGAAAGATGACTAATTTAAAATCGCTGTTTGCTGCTGTTCTTTTAATTGTAGCTGGACTGATATCCCCTTCTAACGGAGTAGATGATAGAAGTTATAAATCGCCATTAGATATTTTTATGACATTACTAGCTATTGTTATTGTAGCAACATTCATTTATTTAGTTTGGTCTTTATTTGAAAAACAAAGTGAACCCTCTCAATCAGAAAACAATGAGAGAAATGCATAAGCCACTATGAACTTAGATCTACTCATCTCAAACATTACAAATCCAGCATTTCTATTTTTTATTTTAGGGATTGTTGCTGTTAAACTTAAAAGCGATTTAGAAATTCCTCCCAACTCGTCTAAATTTATTTCATTATATCTTCTTTTTTCAATTGGTTTTAAAGGTGGACAAGAGCTTTCTCATGAAACGCTTAGTATGGAGATTTTATGGTCGATGCTTTTAGGCATTGCTATTTCATTGCTTATTCCTTTTTACACTTTTTTTATATTAAAACGCAAACTAAATATTTACGATGCTGGAGCTATTGCAGCAGCTTACGGATCGGTAAGTGCTGTGACTTTTGTAACAGCTGTTTCTTATTTAGACACACAAAAATTAGAATTACATGGTCACATGGTTGCTATTATGGCTTTAATGGAGTCGCCCTCAATTATTGCGGGCTTAATTTTAATGTCGATTTATAATAAAGAAGAGAATATTAATACAAATAAGTTATCAATAGTAAAACACTCTTTTACGAATGGCAGCGTGCTTTTAATATTAGGAAGTTTAATTATTGGCTTGTTAGCTAATGCTAAACAAGCGGAGGGCATTAAACCTTTTACTAATGATATTTTCAAAGGATTTTTAGCTATATTTTTATTAGATATGGGAATTACAAGCGGACGTAAATTAACATCGTTTGTAGGAAATGGATTATTCCCTTTTTTGTTTGCTATAGTTATTCCCTTATTTAACGGATGTTTGTTTGCCTTTTTAAGTTCTTTTGTAACAACAGATATAGCGAATAGATTCATATTTGCAGTTTTGGCAGCCAGTGCTTCTTACATTGCAGTTCCAGCTGCCATGAAAATTGCTATTCCAAAAGCCAATCCTGGATTATATTTGCCTATGGCTCTAGCTATTACATTTCCTTTAAATATAACGTTTGGTATGCCATTGTATTTTTATGTATGTCAGCTTTAAATTATAAATGAGTTTTATAATTTAAAAAGACAAGATGTATAAATATTGTTTATGGATATCATAATTAATATAAATATTAATTATGTATTGTTGTGAGTAAATTTGTACTGTAATTAAAACATGCTCAAATCTTCTAATGTTTTAAAACAGTTTAGTGTAAAATTGAATAATGAATAAAAAGGTTCTATACACATTAATCACGATTGTTGCTGTTTTTGCAGTTAACTTGATTCATGCTGCATCAGTTCATTCAATTCAATTTCCTCAAAACAAACAGTATACCTTCGATAAACATCAATCTCCTAGTAAGATTAATGAGTTTAGTTTTATTAGCGAAACAGAAGATGATTTTAGAGATGGTAAATTTCAAAGCCAAATTAATAATACTGTAAACGTTTGTAATTTTTGTTTTAAAACACTAACCTATCATCAGCAGTTATTTTTAAATACATCAAGTGTTTTCGAAAACACACTTTATCTAGGTGTACCATATTACATATCATTAGGTAATATAAGAGTGTAGGAGTTTCTTCCTATTCAAAAGGTGCGAAAGCACAAAAAAATCATTAACCATTTATCGTTTAAAGTTTAAAATTATGATGAGAAAAATCCTCGTGTTTGTTGGCTTATGTACCATTTTTAGTGTCACAAGTTGCCAATCACACAAAGAAGAAAAAGAAGAAGAAACACATTTCTTAGTGACCTCTCCTTTAAAAAAAGATACACTTATTACAAGAAATTATGTGTGTCAAATCCATTCAATACAACACATTGAATTAAGAGCCCTTGAAAAAGGTTATCTACAAAATATTTATGTTGATGAAGGACAGTTTGTAAAAAAAGGACAAACAATGTTTCAAATTATGCCTTTGATATATAATGCTGAATTACAAAAGGCACAAGCCGAAGCAAATTTTGCAGAAATTGAATATCAAAACACCAAGCAATTATCAGAAAAAAATGTAGTATCTCCTAATGAACTAGCGTTAGCAAAAGCTAAATTAGATAAAGCAAAAGCAGAGTTATCATTAGCTCAAACGCATCTACAATTTACGGAGATTAAAGCTCCTTTTGATGGAATCATGGATCATTTTCAAGTAAGGTTGGGTAGCTTAGTAAACGAAGGTGATTTGTTAACGACCTTATCAGATAACAGCGAAATGTGGGTTTACTTTAACGTACCCGAGGCCGAATATTTAAATTATAAGACACACACAACAGAAGAAAATTTACTAAAAGTAAACCTGTTGATGGCTAATAATCAAGTATTCGAATATCCAGGAGTCGTTAAAGCAATTGAAGCTGATTTTAATAATGAGACAGGAAATATTGCTTTCAGAGCAACATTCCCAAATCCTAAAGGATTGTTAAGACATGGCGAAACAGGTAATATTGAAATGGGAATTCCTATGAAAAACGCTATTCTAATTCCTCAAAAAGCAACTTTCGAAATATTAGAAAAAAAATACGTGTTTGTTGTTGACAAAAACAATGTTGTTCATTCAAGAGAAATTACAATTGCCTCTGAAATGCCAGATTTATATGTAGTTAAAGACGGTGTAAAAGACAATGAAAAAATAATGCTTGAAGGAATTCGTAAAGTAAAAGACGGAGATAAAATTGTATTTAAATACGAAGACCCAAAAACAGTACTCCCTAAATTAAAAGTATATGTTGAATAGCATGTATATCTCAGGTTGAAACATAGTCACATAGGGTAGCCTACTTTAGGAGGCATATCTATAAATGTTTTTTAAATTCTCGATATTCCCGATAACTATTGGGGTTTTGCAAAGTATAGGCAAAAAATACTCGAACTGACATTTAGAATATCAATCAACTGAGTATCTGAAATAGTATAAATATTTAAATAAAAAAATTATGTTTAGTAAATTCATTCAAAGACCAGTACTTGCTATAGTAATATCACTAGTGATATTATTTATAGGAACTCTGGCAATAAAAACATTACCTACTTCACAGTTTCCTGAGGTTGCTCCTCCCGTGGTGATGGTATCAGCTTCTTATCCAGGAGCAAGTGCTAAATCGTTAGCCGAATCCGTTATTATTCCTTTAGAGCAATCTATTAATGGTGCATGGGGAATGCGCTATATGACTTCAGATGCTACCAGTGCTGGTGAGGCCAATATTCAAGTGGTATTTAATCCTGGTACAGATATTAATCAGGCTCTTGTACAAGTATCTAATCGTGTGCAACAAGTAACTAACCGTTTGCCCATATTAGTGCAACGAGAAGGGGTGGTGATTACACCTGTTATTCCTAGTATGTTGATGTACGTGAATTTGTATAGTAAAGACAAAAATGCCAACATGAAATTTTTGTTCAACTATGCGGGTGTAAACATGGTACCAGAGTTACAACGTATTAATGGTATAGGTCAAGTGAGGATATTAGGTAGCCGACAGTATGCAATGCGTGTGTGGTTAAATCCAGATCGTATGCGTGCATACAAAGTTTCGCCTGATGAAGTGATGGAGGCTTTAAACGACCAAAGTATTATTGGTAAGCCAGGCCGTATTGGCAGAGGAGATAGTAAACAAGCAGAAGCCTTAGAATATGTATTAACCTACACCGATCGTTTTAATGATCCTAAGCAATATGAAAACGTGATTATTCGTTCCAATCCAAATGGAGAAAACTTACGTTTAAAAGATGTAGCAACCGTTTCGTTAGGAAGTGAATACTATGATATTTATTCCAGTATGAACGGACATCCTTCTGCAGCCTTAGTATTAAAACAAACTTATGGTAGTAACGCCAGTGAGGTAATTGAAAAAGTAAAAGAGAAATTAGATGAACTAAAAAAATCATTTCCTCCAGGCATGGAATACGAAATTAGTTATGATGTCTCTAACTTCTTGGATGCATCTATCGAAAACGTGGTTCACACACTAAGAGACGCCTTTATATTAGTAGCATTGGTTGTATTTATTTTCTTGGGCGATTGGCGTTCTACATTAATTCCAACACTAGCTGTTCCTATTTCTTTAATTGGTGCGTTTTTCTTCATGCAGCTTTTTGGCCTCACCATCAACATGGTAACGCTCTTTGCCCTTGTATTAGCAATTGGTATTGTGGTAGATGATGCCATCGTCGTCGTCGAGGCCGTGCATGCTAAAATGGAAGAAGAACATCTCTCTCCATATAATGCCGTTCGAAAAGTAATTGGAGAAATTAGTGGAGCCGTTATTGCCATTACTTTATTGATGGTATCTGTATTTGTGCCTGTATCTTTTATGACAGGACCAGTTGGTACCTTCTATCGCCAATTCTCTATTACTATGGCGTCTTCTATTGTATTATCAGGTATTGTGGCCTTAACAGTAACACCAGTGTTATGTGCCATGATATTAAAAAACAATCATGGTAAGCCAAGAAAGAAAACGTGGATGAACCGATTTTTAGATAGTTTCAACAGAGGCTTCGAAAAACTAACTGGTAAATATGTTTGGCTGTTAAAATTAATTGCACATCGCCGAATTGTAACTATTGGTTTATTTGTGGTGTTTGCACTTGGTATTTTTGGCATCAGTAGTAGTTTACCTTCTGGTTTTATTCCCAGTGAGGATCAAGGGATGTTATATGCTATTATTCAAACACCTCCAGGTTCAACTCTAGAGAGAACCAATGACTTATCAAATAAACTAGTAGAAGTAATTAATACCGTTGAAGGTGTTAAATCAGTTTCGTCGATTGCAGGTTATGAAGTATTAACAGAAGGACGTGGATCTAATGCAGGTACTTGTTTAATTAACTTAAAACCTTGGTCGGAAAGAGAACATTCGGTAAGTGAAATTATTGAGGAGTTGGAACAAAAAGCAAAAGAAATTCCTGGTGCAACCATCGAATTCTTCGACCCTCCAGCAGTTCCAGGGTTTGGTGCAGCGGGTGGATTTGCATTACAGTTGTTAGATAAAACCAACAGTGGTGATTATAAACAACTCGAAAAGGTAACAACCGATTTCATGAACGAAATGAGAAAACGCAAAGAGATTACAGGTTTATTTACCTTCTTCAGCGCGAATTACCCTCAGTACGAAATTGAAATTGATAATCAGGCCGCTATGCAAAAAGGCGTTACTATTGGTAATGCCATGAACACACTTTCTATTTTTGTGGGTAGTACTTACGAACTAGGTTTTATTAAGTATCAGCGATTCTTTAAAGTGTTTGTTCAGGCAGCACCCGAGTTTAGAAAGCTACCAACAGATATCATGAATTTGTATGTGAAAAACAATCGTGATGAAATGGTGCCTTTTTCAGCCTTTATGAAAATTCATAAAAAGCAGGGAGCTAATGAAATTAACCGTTATAATATGTACAACACCGCTGCCATTAGAGGAGGACCAGCAAGTGGCTATAGCAGTGGTGAAGCGATTGCAGCCGTAAAAGAAGTAGCAGCAAAAACATTACCACATGGTTATGATATTGACTGGGCTGCTCTTTCTTATGATGAAACTCGTCGTGGAAACGAAGCAATTTATATCTTCATCATCGTATTAGTGTTTGTATATTTTGTATTAGCAGCTCAATACGAAAGTTTCATTATTCCATTAGCCGTTGTGTTTTCGTTACCAGCCGGTGTATTTGGATCTTTCTTGTTAATTAAGGGATTTGGCTTAGCTAATGATATTTATGCACAGGTAGGTTTAGTGATGTTGGTTGGATTACTCGGTAAAAATGCCGTGTTAATTGTTGAGTTTGCGGTGATGAAACATCGTCAGGGTGCAACCGTTATAGAGGCAGCTATTGAAGGTGCTAAAGTACGTTTCCGACCAATCTTAATGACATCTTTCGCATTTATTGCCGGATTAATTCCTTTAGTGCTTGCACATGGTGCAGGAGCTATTGGTAATAAAACAATTGGCGCATCTGCATTAGGAGGAATGTTATTTGGAACTATTTTCGGTGTAATTATCGTTCCAGGATTGTATTACATCTTTGGCTCAATGGCAGAAGGGCGTAAGTTAATTAAAAATGAAGAAGATAGTTCTTTAACAGAAGATTTGGTTCATAAAATGGATAATTTCCCACAAACAGAAGATAACGATGAAAATGAGCACTAAATCACTATTGTACAGATATGCAGGTATTGCCTGCATATCTTTAACGTTTTTGGCTTGTAAAAATTTAGCCATCGTTAATAAAACCGAAAACAAATCGGTTCCTGCAAGTTATGGTACTACAACTGATAGTTTAAATACAGCCAAAACAAAATGGAAAGAGTTTTTTAAAGATCCTGAACTTTCTGCATTAATTGACTCTGCTTTGAAAAAAAATCAGGAGCTAAACATTGTTATGCAAGAAATACAAATTGCTAAAAACGAAGTAAGAGCTAGACGAGGGGCTTTTTTACCTTTTATGAATGCTGGATTAGGAGCAGGGGTAGATAAGGTTGGCAGATATACAAGCCAAGGCGCAAGCGACGCTACTAATGACATTATGCCTGGCAAAGCCTTTCCTGACCCTCTTCAAAACTACATGTTTGGTGTGAATGTATCCTGGGAAGTAGATATTTGGAAAAAATTACGTAATGCTAAAAAATCAGCATTATATAAATATCTATCAACGGTAGAGGGTAAAAATTTTATGGTGACTCATTTGATTTCTGAAATTGCAAATTCATATTATGAATTAGTAGCTTTAGATAATCAGTTAGATATTTTGAAAAAAAATATTGAACTGTATCAAAGTTCGCTTGAAATTGTTAAGCTCGAAAAACAATCAGCGAGGGTTACCGAACTAGCTGTGCGAAGATTTGAAGCAGAAGTATTAAAGACACAAAGTCGTCAGTACTATATCATGCAGCAAATTACAGAAACAGAAAATCGAATCAATTTTTTAGTTGGCCGTTTTCCTCAGCCGGTTGCTAGAAACTCTAAAGACTTCACAGATTTAGTGATTGATACAATTCATTCAGGAATTCCTTCGCAGCTATTATCTAACCGCACAGATGTGAGACAAGCAGAACAAGCTTTAGTAGCAGCTAAATTAGATGTGAGAGTTGCCAGAGCCGAGTTTTATCCATCGTTTGTTATTACTGCAGGCGCAGGTTATAGAGCATTTAATCCGCAGTATTTAATACAAACACCACAATCTTTGTTATATAATTTAGCAGGAGATTTAGTAGCGCCTTTAATTAACAGAAATGCAATTAAAGCAAATTTCTACTCTGCTAATGCTAAGCAAGTGCAAGCTGTTTACAACTATGAACGTGCTATTTTACGAGCACATATTGAGGTGGTAAATCAACTTTCAAATATCAGTAATTTGAAAAAGAGTTATGATTTAAAGAACAAACAAGTTGAAGCATTAACACAATCCATTGATATTTCAAACACATTATTTAAATCTGCAAGAGCTGATTACATGGAAGTGTTGTTAACACAACGCGACGCTTTAGAATCAAAAATGGAATTGGTGGAAACTAAGAAACAACAAATGAATGCAATGATTAATATTTATCAGGCATTAGGTGGCGGATGGAGATAATAAGAGATCCATTTAAAACCAAAGGAGCTTGCTTACCTTAGTCTGTAAATGTTTAGTATTTTATTCATAATTTTTTATTAAATATTAAGACTAAGGCATAGCAAGACCATAAAAAAACCTTTCATTTTTGAAAGGCTTTTTTGTTTTAATTCTTTTTCACGTATTTACAAAGTATCACAATCATTTGCTCATTTATTTTTCCTTCAATTTGTTCGGGATTATCATGAACTAACTTTATTTTTTTAACGACGGTTCCTTTAGATGCGGTAAAGTTTGTTCCTTTTACATTTAAGGCCTGAGTTAAAACAATAGTGTCACCATTTTCTAACACATTTCCAAAAGCATCTTTATGCACATCCGCTACCTCAAGTGCACTTATGGCCCATTGCACCACATTTTCATCTAAATCAACTGAGCTAATTAAATTGTTTGCCCAATCTTCTTCTTTATAGTTTTGTAAAATTCTGTAACTTAAAGCTTGAGCACTTGGCTCGGGGCTCCAGATGCTTCCTTCTAAACAACGCCAATGAAAACTCGCATCTTTACTATCAATTGCTTCTAAGCATGTATTACAAATGGCTACTTGATTTTCGATTGAATCATCATTTTTTGGAGACACCGTGTATTCGTGAGTTGCAGCTTCGCTGTTGCACAATTCACATAACTCTCCGTTACGTTCTTTAAGTTTTTGGCTAATTGACATAAATTTAAGGTCTATAAATATTTGAGAGGGTAAAAGTATAAGTTTATTTTATATAGCGAGATTAATTTTTCCTGATATAAATCTCATTTTTTGCAACAGCATATAATTCACTGGTTTTAGAATAAATTTCAATATTGTAGGTTTTTACAAAAACCCCTTTTCCATTTAATTCCTCTTCGGCCTCTTTTATCATATTATCTGTAATCTTGATTTGATAATATAAGTCTGTTCTTGCAGGCTTTAAAAACTGGATACTTGCAGATTTTAACCAAACACTCACATCACACCCTCTGTGTTTCAATATTTGACCAAACAACATAGCATAAAAAGGATCTGTTGCTGTATAAAGTGTTCCACCAAAAATGGCTTTACCAAAATTAAGAGAAAATAAGCTCCTATTAATTTTAATTGTAGCACCTTTAAATTCTGGCTCTATTTTTTGAACCCAAATTCGTTGGAGCAATAAAGGAGGATACAAATTCATTCCCCATTTAAGTATATTTTCTGACACTTTCATTTATCTAATAACATCTAAAACTAAAATTATTTTTTCAAGTTTATGGAATTTGTTTTTCACTAGCATCTTAATTACAAAAACATTAATCATGGAAATTTCAATTCAAAAACCTTGTCACGAAAACTGGGATGCAATGACACCTAATGAGCAAGGCGCATTTTGTCACAAATGCGTAAAAACAGTAGTTGATTTTAGTAATAAAACCATTGAAGAAATCAAAGACTTTTTTATTGGTAAACAAAATGAAAGAGTTTGCGGTCGTTTTCAAGAATCTCAATTAGTAGCTTTAAGTTTTGATGCATTTCATCATAAATTTAAGAACCTTCATTTTACAAAAAGATTTGCCGTAATTGTTTATTTAACCTTTGGAATGTGGTTGTTTAGTTCAGCTTCTGTTTCTGCTCAAACTCAAGAACCCATTAAAGGAGATGTTAATGTAAATCATAATATTGTAGGAGGGGTTAGAGCAACTCAAGTTCCAAAAGACACTACAACAAAACAAGTTCAACCGCATACACAACCTAAAACAACAAAAGGCAAGGTGAAGGTTAAAAACACAAAAAGAATTGAATACCAAGCTAAAATGGGAGAAGTAATAGCTGAACCAAAATCGAAGTAATAAAAAAAGCCCGATGATTACATCGGGCTTTTTGATTCTAATATGATTTTAATCTAATCGTAATGATGTGTTACCAATAACAACGCCATCACAAACAACTTCAATAATATAATTTCCAGCTACTAATGGGTCTTTTCCTTCGCAGTAAGTAACACCACTAATTTCAGTATTTGCATAATTTAAAGATTGCTTTCCAGCAAAATAGCCACTTGATTTATCAAATGAAAAACGGTAATTGTCATCGTAATTTTTTGCCATTTCTTTTCCGTCTGGTGTTACAATACGAACAAACACTGTTTTTTCGCCTGCTTTAGCAATTTTGTTTTCACCTAAAGAAAAAGATACTTTAATTTTTTCGGCACGGGAAGCCTTACTTGTTTCGGTTTCTTTTTTACCTCCATTTTTAAATTTAACTCCTTTTGCTACAATATTAAGGCAAGTTAAAATAGATCCTTTTTGAATAGTAGCTTTTAAATCTTCTTTTTCTTTGTTTAAAGTAGTTGTTTTACCTTTTTCAGAATCTAATTCTTTTAATACATTATCTTTCTCAACAATTAATGTTTTATTTAATGTACCTAAAGAGTCAATTGTTCTAACATAGCCACGCATAATTTGACGCAATGTTTCGGATTCTTTTTTTAATTTAGAGATAATGTATGCATCACCTTTATGCTTTTCAGCATCTTCTAATAACTGAGCAATTTCAGCTTTTTTAGCATCAATTTCAGCTTGTAGTGCCTTATCGTTAGTTTGTAAATTAGCGTAGTCTTTTTGTAATTGTAATAGCTCGCCTTTAACGTTATCGCGTTCTACAATAACTTGCTCTTTTACAATAATTTCATTGGCAGCTTTATTTTTCTCTTGTGTATACATCCAAAAAGTTACACCGTTTGTAATTGCTAGCAAAGCAATTAAAATCCAGAGAAGTCCTGATTTCTTGCGATTTTCGTTCGACGTGTTTTCCTCCATTACAAAATAATATTTCCTCAAAATTAACATAAAATTAAAAACCCTTAGCGAAAGTTTTTCACTAAGGGTTTTTAATTAGTTTAAATTAACGAATTACTGAACGATGCCTAATTTTTTAGCAATTGCTGCAGGAATTGCCTTTTTGTGTAACATAATACTAGTAGTTTTATATAAAACATAAGCTTCAGAAGCATAAAAATACCCATCACATTCATTTCTATCCTTACCCCAAGAGTTTTTTACAATGTAGTACGGTGTTGAATTTTGGTCTTTTACAAGTCCTACAACATGCATTCCATGGTCATCTTGAGTTTCATAATTATCAAATGCTATTTGACGATTTTCTTGAGTCACTTTCATTTGAGCATGTGGTTTTTTTACTAATTCTGCTTTTTCAGCCTCACTCATTTCAGAGAAAGGTACTTCTGGTACAATAGCTAATCCTTCTTTAAATTTAAATCCTTTTTCGCTCACATCAGCAGCCCAAGCAAATGTATACCCATTGTTAATGGCGCTTTGCATCACTTCCTGAAATTCATTTAATGGTAAATTATACATTTGATCCCAATTCCAGTTATCAGGCACTTCTAATGTGAATTTACTGTAAAATGGATGATGAGTGAAAGACGTTAAAAACACATAATCATCAGGATTTATACCAGTAGCATCAGCATACGTTTTTGGCGTATACTCTTTTCCCTTGTATGTAAATTTTTCTGGAGATTTCCCTAGAAAGGCATCACACGTGCTTTCAACCGCATTGTGCATGGCTTCAAAATCAATTTTATTATTTTTGTCGTCAGCTACTGCCGATGTAATGCCTTTTAATGTTGCTTCTAAAACCGAGTGATTATGAGGTTCTTTAGGATTCTTTTTTCCTGGATATACCTCTTCTGGCACTAAACCATATTTTTTCATCACATTGATAACATCCGAAAACCCTCCACCTTCGGCCATGTTTGCTCTTCCATGCATGCGAACATAGTTATCAGCTTTTAATGGATAAGCTTTACGTGCAATAAACATTTCGGCAAAGTTAAAGTCTTTACCTTTTCCCATTCTAATCAATTCACTTTCAAAATATGACATGGATGAAAACGACCAACAAGTTCCAGTTTGTCCTTGATTTTGTACAGCGTTTGCGTCTAAACTTTTTACAACAGTAAATTTATATTCGCTTCCTTTCATATTTGAAAGAGGCTCTTGATAAGGAGCTTGTGTTTGAGCTTGTGTAAAAGCAACAGCGCAAACAGCCAATGATGATAGTATGAATTTTTTCATATTAAATTGTATTTGTTTTTTAAATGTAGAAGTTTTGGTTTTAGTTAAAAAGGATATTGTGGTAATTGGCATTAATAATCGTTAATCGGCTTGTTTAATATATTTCAATAAAAATGAAATTTCGAAAACAGTAAAAACAAGGTATTGTATCATAAAATGGCATGTAAATGCTAATGCTTGAGGTTTATTGATGAGTGAGTAAATAAAAACAAAAATCATACAAGCCAATAAACGCGCCATACTCATGGCCAATGTTTTAAAAACAAACTCTTTTGAGTTTTTTTCTCCTTTGGTTAGTAATGCATTAATGCCAATGGTGCTTAAAGCAAAAAACACTGTTGGAATCCAAAAATGGGAGGTGCTAAAATAACGGTTTGGGATTTGACTCAGGCCATAAGATAGTATTAAAGCACCTAAACAAACAGTGATAAATTTTATGTAATATTTTTTTTGATCTTGCATTATTTGCTTGGTTTAATAAAATCTTTTAAAACAATATACATGGCTATTGCGATGGACAATAAACTAAGAATAATAGTAAAAATAGGAGTAGTGTTTTTATAATACTCATCTAACTTAAAACCACCATAACAACCGCCGCCAATAATAACTGCCATTTGAATACCTAAGGCACTGTATTTGGCGTAGGCACTAAGCGGTTTGGGTTGCGGCTTCTCGTTTTTCGCTGGCATTGGTTATGTTTTTAACAACAGCACCCATGTTACAAGTACCCGTAAATGTGGCGTTAGGTTCAATAGAAATTTTTCCTGTTACAATATCGCCCAATAATTTTGCGCTTGATTTTAATGAAAGCAACTCGCTCACTGTCACTTTTCCATGTATTTCTCCTGAAACATCAGCATTTTGACAAACAACATTTCCTTCAATACTTCCAGAAGAACCAATAACCAATTTACCCGAAATAGTTAAGTTACCCTTTAGTTTGCCATCAATTCTAACATCTCCATTAGAAGTAACATCTCCTATAATTGAAGTTCCATTTCCAATTAAATTAATGGAAGAACTCTCAACAGCTGATGATTTATTTACTTTTTGAAACATGATTTTGTTTTTGAATGACGAATATAACAAATTACTTTTTAAACTTGTAATGATCGTCGTAAAATGGTTTATAGTAGCTTGCTTGTTTCTTACGGTACAGCCTTGGTAAGTTATCTAATGATATAGCCATAATCGTAAACATTTCTACTTTTACTTTACCAGCAAATACTGTTTTATCTTTGCTTAAATTGTCTACATATTCTAATGCTTCTTGAGCATTTTTAAATGTTTTAATATTAGTTATTTGATCAGAACTACCAAACAAACTACTTGATATATTTAATGCTGCATTACTATAAAAATTATCATTATAGGTTGCTAAAGCAGATTTAAATCCATTTGCTATAGCAGCGTCGTCAGGGCAAATAGCAACAACAACATGAGGGGTATTTAAGTCTAAACTAAAAGTATCTCTTTTGGCCTCATTACTATTACCTGTTGCTTCACTAGGATTTTTAAGGTTATAAATGACTTCTAAAATATCCTGTGCTTGTTTTGCAACAGCATCTTTAGGATAATATACCTGTAATTGTTTCATTGCAGATTCTAACGAGTCAACCCCTTTTAACTTGCCTATGCACATGGCTTTAATAAAAGCAAACTTAGGAGAGAAATCGTTTTTGCCGAATTTTGACTCAGACTCATTACATTTACTGTATGCATTAGTATAGTTTAGTGCCGCATAATCATTGTATGTGTCAGTGTAAAACAGTTCAACTTCACCTTTTTGAGCATTTTTATCAGAAATGTATTTTGGGTTTTTAATAATTTGAGCATACTCACTATTAGGATACTCGTTTAATATTTTGTTTTTATAATACTCTGCTTGCTCTTTGTTTTTTACAGATTCGAAAATACGATACAACTGAAAATAAGTTGAAAGTTTATATTTATGATTTGTATATCTATTATTTAATTCTTCAAAGGTTGCAATCGCTTTTTTATTATTATTTAAATCTTCTTTGTAAGTACTTCCTAAGTTATAATACGCATCAATAATCCGTTTATCAGATTTTTGTAATAAAGAATCCGACAATGGCAAATCACCCAAATAATAGTCAACTGTTTTTTTATCAGATGAGGTTTTAGGTTTGTTGTTTGTAGATGCCGTTGAGTTGGAAGTATCACTAGGATTTGTTTGGCTATCAAAACTAAGTGCTTTTTGACTTCTTCTCCAGTTATCTTCTAATTTTCTATTCCCCCATTTTTTAATAAAGTCGTTTACACCAAAACTTAATGTAGTTTGATTATAAAAATACCAATCACCTTTTGCTCCTCCGGTACTTAAATTAGGCATACCGTTATTTGGTAGTGAGTTTGTATTATTAGGATTTGAGTTTTGTGCGAGTAATGCCTCTTGCTCTTCTTTCTTCTTCTCCTCGTCTTCTTCAATTTTTTTAATCATTTTTTCTATGAAACGAGTTCTGTCGCTCACAGTCATTTTTGCAACACGCTGCAAACTATCTTCTCGTTGTATAGTTCGGATGTAGCCAATAAGCGTTTCTAAAGTTTCTTTACGTTTACTAATGATTTTATAATCCTTATACTCTTTTGGCAAAGAAATCATGGTGCTGTCGTAATAACCACTTGCAGCTGTATAATTAGCCTGCTCAAAACTTATTTCTCCTAATTTGAGGTATGATAATGCCTTTTGTTTAGGGTTTTGAGTACTGTTTTTTACAGATAATTTATAATTTACAACAGCTTGTGTTTCGTTTTTCTCTCTCTCAAAAATTTCTCCTAATGTGTAATAAATAACATCTAAATACTCCGTGTTTTTTACATCACGAGTCATTTTTACTAATTCTTTTTTTAGCCTCGATACGTTTCCTGATTTTATGTCAACTAGGCGAGCTTGTTTCATTTTAGCATTAAACACTAAATCATAATCAGGTTTTAATGAAATCACTTTTTGATAAAACTGAATAGCTTTTCGGTTTTCTTTTTTCTCTTCATATAACTGAGCCAAAATAAATGAATATCTAGCTCTCGTTTTTTTTGATGGGCGAGTTTTAATAACAGACATCAAATTAGCAAATGCTGTTTTTTTATTTGGTTCGCCACCTTTCAGAGCTATCAAAAGAGCCTCTTCGGCTTCTTTATACATTCCTCTTTTAATAAAATAATCAGCTTGCACAGCCGGTAATTCTTTTATGGCATATTTAGATATTTTTTTATCCTCCTTAAGCATACTCAAAATCGACTGAGCTTGAGAAGGAGCGCCAATTTCATTATAAGAACGCGCTAACCAAATCATTGCTTTGTATTTGTCTTTTGATTTGTAACTTCTAATTACATATTCAAAAGCTTCTATGCCCGAGAAAAACTCACGTTTGTAGAAATGTGATATACCAATAACGTTCCAGTTGTTATCTATCCATCTTCCAGCAGTTGTAATTTCGTAAACTCTTTTTTTATCTTTTATTGTATGACGTTGAATGCAATTAGATGATTTCTTGATTGCTTTATCAAATTCAGGAAAAGTATTTTTAGCAGTTTCATTTGTTGCTACTAAAAACACAGGCAATAGTTTGTCGTAATCGTATTTATAGTTGGTTCTTATTTTTTCTTCGCCCTCTTTAATGCTTTCGGTAGCATAGTAATAGCCATTAAAACGAGCGGTTAAATTATGATAACCCCTATGAATAAAAGTGTTTTTGTTGGTTTTACATCCCGTTAAAAGAAGCAAAGCAACAAAACCACTTAAAAGATATGTATGTATAGTTTTCAAAAAAATAGCTTGCAAAAATAAGGTAATAACGTCAAAATCGTAAATTTAGTATATTTTTGTATCGTACGTATGTCTGAAACCAAAAATAGTCGTTGGAAAATATTTACCGATCAATTACGGAACAAATACCGTTTGGTGATATTAAACGATGATTCCTTTGCCGAAAAATTTTCATTAAGACTTTCTCCTTTAGGACTCATTATTTTGTTGGGTTCTGTGACCATTGTGATGACCACCTTGGTTATTAGTATTGTTGCCTTCACACCTTTTAGAGAATATATTCCTGGTTACGGCAATGTTGACGATAGAAAAGACATTATTATGCTTAGCTCAAAAGCAGATTCTTTAGAACAAACTTTGGTAGCGAGAGATTGGTATATAAATAACCTGTTAAATGTGTTTTCTGGTAAAACAGAAGGTAAAACAGCTAAACCAGCAAAGGATTCTACTGGTAAATACGCTAATATTGATATTAAACCCAGCGAACAGGACATTAAACTTCGTAATGATATAGAAACCAATCAATTAGAGTCAACAAGCGATAAAGTTTCTGCCTATAAATTGAACGCTTTAAGTAATTTCTTTTTCTTTACTCCAGTAAAAGGAGTTATTACAACATCCTATAATGTAAGAGAAGAACATTTTGGAACGGATATCGTTTCGGCTGAAAATGAATTGATAAAAGCCACACTTGATGGAACTGTTGTTTTTGCTGGATTTACCACAGATGACGGCTATGTTGTTCAAATACAGCATGGTAATAACCTAACGAGTGTTTATAAGCACCTATCCAATATTACCAAAAAAACCAGCGACTACGTAAAAGCAGGTGAACCAATAGGTATAGTTGGTAACACAGGAGAAAACAGTAAAGGGCCTCATTTACATTTCGAACTCTGGTATAATGGATTTGCCATAAATCCTCAAGATTATGTTGTGTTTTAACATTATCTAAAAAGTTTAAACGAATTCTTCAGATTCTTTGTCTAAAACCCAAAAAAAAGTTTCGGTTTTGTCATTTTATGTCTACATTTGCACCCGAATTTTAAAGCTTACAAATACCTTTTTTCGTAATGACTAGTAAAATTAATACATACAAACGCTTTACAAGTATCTTTTTATTGATATTTTCCCTATTTATAGGGTTTTCTAATAATTTATTGGCTTCAGAACCTCAAGAACATGAGTTAGACACAACACATGTTGGTGTTGCAGAACATGGACACGAAGCTCATGAATCAAATGGGTCAGTTGATATTTCAGCTATTGCTATCGAACACGTTTCTGATTCGCACTCTTGGCATTTTTGGGGTGAAGGGCATGATGCGGTTGCTGCACCATTACCAATTATCTTAAAAGGGAATAATGGTATTGCGTTTTTTATGTCTTCAGAATTTCACCACGATAATGAAGGAAAAGTTGTTGTTGAGAAAAACGGAGAGCGTTTTGTAATGTTTGAAGAAAAAATTTATTTCGCCAACGAAACACCTAACGAATATGGTCAATACATTACTCCAATAATTGATGAAAAAGAAGTAAGTGTTTCTAACGCTGCTCCTTTAGATTTTTCAATCACTAAAAATGTTGCTCAAATGTTTATTTCAGTTTTTGTGATTTTATGGATATTCATGTCAATTGCAAAAGCATATAAAACACAAGGTATTACATCGGCTCCAAAAGGTAAACAATCTTTCTTCGAACCATTAATTTTATTTGTACGTGATGATATTGCTAAAGGTAATATTGGTCATGGCTCTGAAAAGTTTGTACCGTATTTATTGACAGTTTTCTTTATGATTTTGATTAACAACGTGTTTGGTATGATTCCGATTGGAGCAAACTTAACAGGTAATATTGCTTTCACGTTGGTATTATCAGTTGCCACTATGATTGTAACAAACATTAATGGTAACAAAAATTACTGGTCACATATTTTCTTACCTCATGCACCAAAAGCAATTTGGCCAATTTTAATTCCAATTGAGGTTGTAGGTATTTTAACAAAGCCATTTGCCTTAATGATGCGTTTATTTGCTAATATGACGGCTGGTCACATTATTATCATTTCATTAGTAGGATTAATTTTTGTTTTCAAAACAATTTATATTGCACCAGTATCTGTAGCATTTGCTTTATTTATTGATGTATTAGAATGTTTAGTAGCATTTTTACAAGCGTATGTGTTCACTATGTTAACCGCTTTATTTATTGGTTCGGCAGTAGCAGACCATAATGAAGATGGTGCTCATACAACAGATGATGACCACGTAACAGCAGGACACTAAGAATTTAAATAACAATTAATAACCAATAAAAACAAAAACAAAATGGGTGGAAGTATCGCAGCAGTAGGTGCAGGTTTAGCCGTAATTGGCGCAGGCATCGGTATCGGACAAATTGGTGGACACGCAATGGATGCCATTGCACGTCAACCAGAAGCTACTTCGAAAATTCAAACAGCTATGATCATCGCAGCAGCGCTTGTAGAAGGTGTTGCATTATTCGGTGTGGTAGTTGCTTTAATGTCGAAGTAATCTTCATCAAACAAACCAAAGCTATTACGGTTGGTAATGGCTTTGGTTTAAATTATTTTTATTTGGTAAACAAAGAGAGTACAACTAAAAACAATATAAAATGAACTTATTTATTTTAGCAAGTTTAATAGAACCAGCAGTTGGTTTAATATTTTGGACAACAATTACGTTTGTCTTATTATTAGTGTTATTAGGCAAATTTGCTTGGAAACCAATCTTAAATGCTATCAAAACCCGCGAAAAAGGAATTGAAGATGCATTAGCAAGTGCTGAAAGTGCTTTAAAAGACATGCGTGAGTTAAAATCTAACAACGAAAAGATTTTAGCAGAAGCTCGTGCTGAACGTGACAACTTATTAAAAGAAGCTCGTGATACAAAAGAAGTGATTATTGCAGAAGCAAAAGCAAAAGCGCAAGCTGATGCGGATAGAATTTTATCATCAGCTCGTGAGCAAATTACTAACGAAAAAAATGCTGCTGTAGCTGAATTAAAAAATCAAGTTGCAACGTTATCAATTGAAATTGCTGAGAAAATTTTACGCAGCGAATTATCAAGTGATGATAAACAAAAAGCATTAGTAAACAACTTAATGAAAGACGTAAACCTTAACTAATCATGATCGTTGCAACAAGATACGCAAAATCATTACTTGACTTATCAGTTGAGAAAGGCCAATTAGAGGCTGTGTATGCTGATATGATACAAGTAAAAAGTGTTTGTGATAACTCTAAAGAATTTGTTACTTTTTTAAACAGCCCTATCATTAAGGCCGATAAAAAAATAGCTACTATCAAGGCTGTTTTTGATGGTAAAATAAATGTTATTTCTTCTGGATTTTTAACGATTGTAGCTTCAAAAAGAAGAGAATCGATTATACCTGAAATGGCGGTAAGTTTTATTGAGCAATATCGTTCACATAAACATATTTTAACAGCAGTAGTTACATCAGCTAACGGTTTAGATGCTGCTACAAAACAAAAAGCATTAGATTTAGTAAAATCTCAATTAAGCGGAGAAGTTGAATTAGTAGAAAAAGTTGACGCTAATATTATTGGAGGATTTATTTTAAAAATTGGCGATAAACAACTTGATAAATCAGTTGCTCGTCAATTATCTAACATGAAAAAAGAATTAACAAACAAAGCATTAAATTAATAAACAAAAACCATATCAATAATGGCTGAAGTAAAACCAGCAGAAGTATCTGCAATTTTAAGACAACAATTATCAGGTTTCAAATCGGAAGCTGAGTTAGAAGAAGTTGGAACTGTGTTACAAGTAGGTGATGGTATCGCTCGTATTTACGGTTTATCAAAAGTTCAATCAGGTGAGTTGATTGAATTTGAAACAGGTTTACAAGGAATTGTATTAAACTTGGAAGAAGATAACGTAGGTGCCGTATTATTAGGTGCTAGTACTGGAATTAGTGAAGGTTCTTCTGTAAAACGTACAGGACGTATTGCTTCTATCAAAGTGGGTGAAGGTATGTTAGGTCGTGTTATCGATACTTTAGGTAATCCTATTGATGGTAAAGGACCAATTCAAGGAACTACTTATGAATTACCTTTAGAGCGTAAAGCTCCAGGTGTAATCTACCGTCAGCCAGTTACTGAGCCTTTACAAACAGGTATTAAAGCGGTTGATGCCATGATTCCTATTGGACGTGGACAACGTGAGTTAATCATTGGTGACCGTCAAACTGGTAAAACAACAGTTGCGTTAGACACAATCATTAACCAAAAAGAATTTTATGATGCAGGAAAACCTGTATTCTGTATATATGTTGCGGTTGCACAAAAAGGTTCTACTGTAGCGAACGTTGTTCGTACTTTAGAAGAGAACGGTGCAATGGCTTATACAGTAGTAGTTGCAGCTAATGCTTCTGATCCAGCTCCAATGCAATTCTACGCTCCATTTGCTGGTGCTGCCGTTGGTGAATTCTTTAGAGATACAGGTCGTCCGGCATTAATTGTTTATGATGATTTATCTAAGCAAGCAGTAGCTTACCGTGAGGTATCATTATTATTACGTCGTCCTCCAGGACGTGAGGCGTATCCAGGTGACGTTTTCTACTTACACAGTCGTTTATTAGAGCGTGCTGCTAAGATTAACGCTTCTGATGATATTGCTAAAAACATGAATGATTTACCAGAGTCTTTAAAACCAATTGTTAAAGGTGGTGGTTCATTAACAGCTTTACCAATTATCGAAACACAAGCGGGTGACGTTTCTGCATACATCCCTACTAACGTAATTTCGATTACTGATGGACAAATTTTCTTAGAGTCGAATTTATTCAACTCTGGTGTTCGTCCAGCTATTAACGTAGGTATCTCTGTATCTCGTGTTGGTGGTAATGCTCAAATTAAATCAATGAAAAAAGTAGCAGGTACTTTAAAATTAGATCAAGCTCAATACCGTGAGTTAGAGGCTTTCGCTAAATTCGGTTCTGACTTAGATGCTGCTACTAAATCAGTATTAGATAAAGGTGCTCGTAACGTGGAAATTTTAAAACAAGCGAACGCTTCTCCTTTACGTGTTGAACAACAAATTGCTATTATTTATTTAGGAACTAAGAACTTATTACGTAACGTTCCAGTAAATAGAGTAAGAGAATTTGAAAAAGAGTTCTTAGATGTTTGTGAGCGCAAAAACAAAGCAGAATTAGACGCTTTAAAAGCTGGTAAATTTGATGATGCTATTACAGGAGCTTTAGAAGCAACTGCAAAAGAATTATCAGCTAAGTATAATTAATGAGACAATTAGGCAATGTGACGATGAGATAATTGTCACATTATCTAATTAACTAATTGACTAATTAATAACATGCCAAATTTAAAAGAAGTAAGAAATAGAATTGTATCGGTTGGATCAACTATGCAGATTACGAGTGCCATGAAGATGGTGAGTGCTGCTAAATTGAAACGAGCGCAAGATGCAATTACGCAAATGCGTCCATACGCTAACAAATTGCAGGAGATATTACAAAACGTAAGTTCAAGTTTGGATACTTCTGAAAATGCTTACGCTCGTAAAACAGCTCCAAAAAACGTATTAATAGTTGCTATTTCTTCTAACCGTGGGTTAGCAGGAGGATTTAACGCCAATGTTATTAAAAAAACTTGGAATTTAATTAATAACGAATTTAGCGGATCTACAATTACAGTTTTACCAATTGGTAAAAAAGTAAACGATGCATTTAAACGTACAGATTATATCATACATGGTTCTCATTTACCACATAATGTAAACGAGGTGTTTGATGCTTTAACTTACGATAACGTTGCGCCAATTGCTGAAAGAGTAATGAATGCCTTTACATTAAAAGATTTTGATAAAGTTATTTTAGTGTATAATCAGTTTAAAAATGCTGCTGTACAAGTTGTGCAAGCCGAACAATTTTTACCAGTTGAAGCAACAGCAACTGCAAGTACTTCTTCAAACACAGATTATATTTTTGAACCTAGCAAAGAATTTATCGTTAGTGATTTAATTCCTCGTTCATTAAAAACACAATTCTACAAAGCATTATTAGATTCATTAGCGTCTGAGCATGGTGCTCGTATGACAGCGATGCATAAAGCAACGGATAATGCGAAAGATATGTTACGTGATTTAAAAATTAGTTATAACAAAGCTCGTCAAACAGCTATTACAACTGAGATTTTAGAAATCGTTGCTGGTGCCGAAGCATTAAACGGGTAAAAATTTATTTTGATAATAAAAAGCCTCAACCTAATGTTGGGGCTTTTTTTATTATGTTTAGAAATACATTAATCACAAAATTTAACCTTTACTTTTCGTCTAAATGCATTAAATACTCATTTATTATGCTGACATTTGTACTCGAACTAAAACCACTATAATGATTATCTTCTTATTTCTGACCTTACACTGGTATCTATCTCTTTTCGGACAAACTTTTTTCTTACATCGATATAGCGCTCACAAAATGTTTACCATGAATAAATTCTGGGAAAAATTCTTTTATTTATTTTCTTGGATTACACAGGGTTCATCTTATTTAAATGCACGAGCATATGCTATCTTACACCGTATGCATCACGCCTATAGCGACACAACTAACGATCCCCACACACCTCATTTTTTTAAAAATGCGTTCACGATGATGATGCATACTAAAAAAATATACAACGATGTTTTAAATAAACGCGTTGTAGTAGAAGAGAAATTTGATCGTAATTTTCCTGAATACCCAAAGGTTGATAAGGTGGCAGATAGCTGGTTTACTCGCATTGCCTTTGGCGTTGGTTACTTTGTGTTTTATTGTTTTTTTGCAACACAATGGTGGATGTTTTTATTATTACCAATTCATTTTTTAATGGGGCCAATACAAGGAGCTATTGTTAACTGGGCTGGTCATAAATATGGCTATAGAAATTATGAAGAAGGCGATAAATCAAAAAACACCTTGTTTTGGGATTTTTTAATGTTAGGAGAATTGTTTCAAAACAACCATCACCATGCTGGTTCCAGACCTAATTTTGCAAACAAATGGTTTGAATTTGATCCAACATACCCTGTAATGTTACTTTTAGAGAAGTTACGTATTATTAAAATGGTTCGTGTAAGAAGTAAATAAGATTTGTAAAAAACAAAAAGCCCCATCATAAATAGAATATATGATGGGGCTTTTTGTTTTAAAACTTTTATGCTACTTGTAATTGCGTTAACCTTGCATTTTTAAGTTTATCTAAAGCATACTCTAAAGTAACTGTTAAGCTTTTAGAAGCTTTTTCATCACTTGGTACATCAAACATAAAGTCAACCATAATAGATTCGCAAATACCACGCAAACCGCGAGCTCCAAGCTTAAATTCTAAAGCTTTATCTACAATTAAGTTTAGCACTTCCTCTTCAAATTCTAATTTAACTCCTTCCATTTTAAACAATTGTTTGTATTGTTTAATTAAGGCATTTTTTGGTTCAGTTAAAATTGAACGAAGAGTAGCTCTATCTAATGGTTTTAAATATGTTAAAACTGGCAAACGACCAATTAACTCTGGAATTAAGCCAAATGATTTTAAATCCTGAGGAGAAACGTATTGTAATAAATTGGCTTTATCAATTTCTTCGGACGCTACAGAGGCTGAGTAACCAACCGCTTGCGTATTTAAACGTTGCGCAATTTTTTTCTCAATGCCATCAAAAGCCCCACCGCAAATAAATAAAATATTACGGGTGTTTACTTGTATCATTTTTGCATCTGGATGTTTACGACCACCTTGAGGCGGAACATTTACTACAGACCCTTCTAATAATTTTAACATAGCTTGTTGAACACCTTCGCCGCTTACATCACGTGTAATAGATGGGTTATCGCTTTTACGAGCAATTTTATCAATCTCATCAATAAACACAATACCTCTTTCTGCCGAAGCCACATCATAATCGGCTGCTTGTAATAAACGTGTTAATACATTTTCTACATCCTCTCCAACATAACCAGCTTCGGTTAAAACAGTAGCATCTGCAATACAAAAAGGTACATTTAATAATTTTGCAATGGTACGAGCCATTAAGGTTTTTCCTGTTCCCGTTTCACCAACTAAAATCACATTTGATTTGTCAATTTCAATATCTTCTTTAGCATCTGCTACATGAGCCACACGTTTAAAGTGGTTGTAAACAGCTACACTCATTATTTTTTTGGCTTCGTCTTGGCCAATAATATATTCGTCCAAATGCTTTTTAATCGCATGCGGTTTTAAAACGTTTAATGCATGTTGCACTTGTTGGTTGCCCTGAGCACCAGCTTCTTCGTTTACTATTTTAAATGCTTGCGAAATACATTGATCGCAGATATGACCTGTTACCCCTGCAATTAAAATTTTTACTTCTTTTTTATCTCGTCCGCAAAACGAACAAACTATTGGACCTACTTTTGCCATAATAAATAATTGGGCTACAAAGGTACGTAAAATAGAGGCAAAAACAGCTGGCTTTAATTTGTTTTTTTATAATGTAAAAAGCTTTATTTTTGGTTCACCAATGAAAAAAACCTTAGTATACTGTTTGTTGTTTTTAATTTTTACAGGTGTTGTAAATGCTCAAAAAGACACAACAAAACACAAAAAATCCTTATCAGAGTTTGATGTTAAAAATTATAAATCTGATCCAAAAGACAGACTTATTTTTGAAGTGAACTATACAAATTGGTTAGGTGCTCCCAAAAACATTAAAACAGATTGGAAATGTATTGGCTTTGGTTTTTATACTTTATTTGACAAGCCAATTAAGAACTCCAATTTTAGTTTTGGATATGGCTTAGGATTTTACACACATAATTTTAGTTCAAACGCTGAGTTTGCTTATAAATTTGATAGTTTATCAGGAAAAACCAAAACACTTATGGAACCTAAAACAACGTCTTATATTGCAAACAGATATAATGAAAGAAGTGTAGAAGTGCCTTTAGAATTAAGATTCAGAACCAAAACTACTCGTGTTTTTAAAATGATGTTAGGAGCAAAGATTGGTTATGTGATTTCTGATTTTAAGAAAACAGATGATGCCAACGGGAGAATACGTTTATACAATATTAAAAATGTAAATCCATGGCGTTATGGAGCAGTGTTTAGAATAGGAATAGAGCAGGTTTGTTTAACCGCTAGTTATTATTTTAGTGAGGTGTTTACTGCTGACGGACAAAAAGGCATTCATCCTTTTTCTGTAGGAATCTCTATTATTCCGTACTAAAATTAAATAATTGCGATTGGAATTTTTAATAAAAACAAAATTATTAAAACACCTCCAACAATAATTCTATACCAGCCAAAGCCTTTAAAACCATGTTTGTTTAAAAATCCGATAAATGATTTGATAGCAAGTAAGGCTACAATAAAAGCAATTACATTTCCAAAAATTAAAATATTAATTTCTTGTCCGTTCAGTGTAATGCCATCCTTATAAAAGTCTAATAATTTTTTAGCAGTAGCTGCAAACATGGTTGGCACAGCTAAAAAGAAAGAAAACTCAGCAGCGTTTTGTCTAGTTAAACCTTGTGTCATTCCTCCAATAATAGTACTTGCACTTCGGCTCATGCCTGGCCACATGGCTAAGCACTGAAACAACCCTATTTTTAAAGCTTTAGGATACGTAATATCTTTTTCTTCATCCATAGAATTGTTTTTAAACCATTTATCTACAAACAATAAAATAATACCACCAATAAATAATGCTACCGCAACCCATTCAATTTTTTCTAAAACGCTATCAATATAATCGCCTAGTAATACTCCAAAAATAGCTGCTGGAATAAATGCTACCACTAATTTTATGTAAAAATCAATAGATTTAAAAAAGCGTTTAAAGTACAAAACAACAACTGATAAAATTGCACCTAGCTGAATAGCTATCATAAACAATTTAACAAAATCAGTTGATTTTATTCCCAATATACCGCTAACTATGATCATGTGACCAGTCGAAGAGATAGGCAAAAACTCAGTTAAGCCTTCGATAACAGCAATAATAAACGCTTCAAAATATGTCATAAAGAAAAAAAGTAAAAAGAAGAATTAAGCCTCTTCGTTTTTGGTTTTAGGACGCCACATAATACCAACAATTACGGTAACAAATCCTAATAAGCAAACCATTGGCGCAATGGTAATACGTTGTGTATCAAAAATAGCTGGATTAAACACATTTGGATCTTCGCTACCACCACCAATCATTAATAAATAGCCCAATATAATTAGTGCAATTCCTCCAATAAAAATTTGATAGTTTTGTTTGCCAAATGTTGTTTTCATCATTAATTTTTTAGATTAGCAAATCTATTAAAAATCTTCGTTTTACAAAGCTTAATCCAGTAAAAAACACGGCATTTTTTCGTTAATTTTTCGTAATATTGCTATTCTATAAATAAAAATATGGGCAAAGTCGCATTAATTACAGGAGTAACAGGTCAAGATGGAGCATACCTTTCGGAATTGCTTTTAAGCAAAGGATATACAGTACACGGTGTTAAAAGAAGAAGTTCTTTATTTAATACAGACAGAATAGATCATTTATATCAAGATCAACACGAAAAACATGTCAATTTTAAATTACATCATGGTGATTTAACAGATAGTACAAACTTGATAAGAATTGTGCAAGAAGTTCAGCCAGATGAAATCTATAATTTAGCGGCTATGAGTCATGTAAAGGTAAGTTTTGATACGCCTGAATATACTGCAAACGCGGATGGAATTGGAACATTAAGAATTTTAGAGGCTATTCGTATTTTAGGTTTAGAAAAGAAAACGCGTTTTTATCAAGCATCTACTTCTGAGTTGTATGGTTTAGTGCAAGAAGTTCCTCAAAAAGAAACAACTCCGTTTTATCCTCGCAGCCCCTATGGTGTTGCTAAATTATATGCTTTTTGGATTACTAAAAATTATCGTGAAGCATATGGTATGTTTGCTTGTAATGGTATTTTATTTAATCACGAAAGCCCGTTACGTGGCGAAACGTTTGTAACTCGTAAAATAACCAGAGCAGCTGCTAAAATTAGTTTGGGATTACAAGATAAATTATTCATGGGAAATATTGATTCTGAGAGAGATTGGGGTCATGCAAAAGATTATGTTGAGGGGATGTGGCGAATGTTACAACAAGATGAGCCAGAAGATTTTGTTTTAGCTACAGGCATTAAAATTACAGTTCGTGAATTTATTAATATGGCCTTTGCTGAAGTAGGAATAACTTTGAAATGGGAAGGAAAAGCAGAAAACGAAAAAGGTATTGATGTGGCAACAGGTAAAGTGTTAGTGGAGATTGATCCTAAATATTACCGTCCAGCTGAGGTTGATTTACTAGTTGGAGATGCTACTAAAGCAAGAACTAAAATGGGATGGAAACCAATTTACACGGTTGCATCTTTATGTAAAGAAATGGTTAATGCGGATGTAGAACTATTTAAACGCGATAAATATTTATTAGAAGGCGGACATAAAATTTTAAATTATAAAGAATAAAAAATAAACCTCCTGTAATGGAGGTTTTTTTAAACTATATCATCAATATGGAACTAAATTCCAAAATATACATAGCAGGTCATCGAGGTATGGTAGGTTCTGCCATTATGAGAAACTTACAGAACAAAGGCTATAATAACATCGTTACTCGCACATCTAAAGAGTTAGATTTAAGAAATCAACAGGCTGTTGCTGATTTTTTTGAATCAGAAAAACCAGAATATGTTTTTTTAGCAGCAGCAAAAGTAGGAGGCATTCAAGCTAATAATATTTATAGAGCCGATTTTATTTATGAGAATTTAATGATTCAAAACAATGTGATTCATAGCTCGTATGTAAATAGTGTAAAAAAATTAATGTTTTTAGGAAGTTCGTGCATCTACCCTAAAATGGCACCACAGCCTTTGAAAGAAGAATATCTATTGACAGGCTTATTAGAAGAAACAAACGAACCATATGCCATTGCAAAAATTGCAGGCATTAAAATGTGCGAAAGCTATAAGCGACAATATGGTTGTAATTTTATTTCGGTAATGCCAACAAACATGTATGGGCCAAATGATAATTATAACTTAAATAATTCTCATGTATTACCCGCTTTAATTAGAAAGTTCCATGATGCAAAAGAAAGTAATTTGCCATCTGTTGAAATGTGGGGAACAGGCAAGCCAATGCGTGAATTTTTACATGCGGATGATTTAGGAGATGCCTGTGTATTTTTGATGAATACATACGATGGAGAACAGTTTGTAAACATTGGTTCAGGCACAGATTTAACGATTAAAGATTTAGCGTTATTGATAAAAGACATTGTTGGATTTAAAGGGGAGATTATTCACGATTTATCTAAACCCGATGGCACGCCACGTAAATTAATGGATGTGTCGTACTTACACTCTTTAGGTTGGAAACATAAAATTGAATTACCAGAAGGTATTAAACAAGTATACGACGACTTTAAAAACAAAGAAGGTATTAAAGTATGGTAATAAGTAGATTTAAGACTTCTGATTTAAGATTTAAAAAGTGTATACTTCTTTTATCTTTTATTTTTTGTCTTTTATCCATAATAGGAAAATCACAAGTTAGACTGAAAGAGAAAAAGTATTCTTGGAATTATACTGCTAACGATCATTCTTATGATTTTTCTGGTTCAGTTAAGCAGCCAAATATTATTGATGACAACATCGGAATTAATAATAAAATAATTAGATTTATTAAGGATGAAATAAATGATAGTTATTTTGCAGACACTTCTTTAATAAATGAGGACTATTGTATTGATTGCGATTCGCTATATTATGCTAAAGCTGAAACACGAGAAATTAATTATCAGGTTTATTCTAATAATTCACGTGTTTTAAGTATGGGTGTGTCATCTCAATGGACTGCGGGAGGCGGCGGAAATGGTTTTTCATCAGAGATTTTAGTTTTAAATTATGATTTACAAAAAGGTGTTGAATTAAATTTAGACTCGATTTTATTACCTAAATCTAAAGAAAAAATAACTATTTATTTAAATAAGACGAAATCCAATTTGTTTACGAATATTTTTGAAAACGAAACATTTGATGTATTTGGAAAAAAAACAAGCGGCCGCACACATTATTACAATTTTTTAATTAAAGAAAAAAACCTGTTATTATTATATGTTCAGGATTGGGGAAGAGGAAATTCAATAGCAGAAGTTGAAATCCCTTTTTCGGATTTAAAACAATTTATCAAAAAATCGTATTCTTATCTTTACAATTAATTATATAAATTTTGATAAAAACATTAAATAATAATAGGTTCGTTATACAACATTTAAAAACGTGTAAAGGAATAATTAGAATTTTATGTATTGTCTTTTGCATTAATTCAATAACTCTAAAAGCACAGTTCTATAACTTACCAAACGATTATTTTTTTAACACCATTACTCAACGTAATTTAGCTCAAATTGATTCCGTTCAAATACATGCTGGAATACAGCCTTATATTCCTTTTTTTAATAAAAAATATGAATTTGTTGGAGATACACATCATGTGTTTAAATACATCACAGATGATTTGTTATTAGACAAAATATTTTTTGATGATTTAATTCACATCAAACCTAAATCTAAAAAATTTGAGTTTAAAGTAAATCCGCTATTAAACTTTGAATACGGGAGAGCTTTTTATGACACTGCTAATCTACAACGCATATCAACTAATACTCGTGGTTTTATTGCTAGTGGTAGTATTGGTAAAGATTTTTATTTTGAAACCATGTTTGCTGAAAATCAAAGTCAGTTTCCTTACTACATTTCAAAGTATAATAATCAAACAAAAATAGTTCCAGGGCAAGGGCGCTATAAAGTGTTTAAAACAACAGGTTATGATTATGCTTTTTCTTCGGGATTTATTTCTTATCAACCTATCAAACAATTAAACATTCAATTAGGACATGGTAAGCAAAAAATCGGAAATGGTTATCGCTCTTTGTTACTGAGCGATAATGCTTTTAATTATCCGTACTTAAGAATTACGTCGGAATGGTTAAAAGGAAGATTACAGTATACTAATATTTATGCGGTGTTAATGAATTTAACAACAGGAGGAGCCATTACACCAAAAAACACAGAACCATTGTTTCAAAAAAAGGCAGCGTCTTTTCAGTATTTAAGCTACAACGTTAATAAAAGAATTAATATTGGTTTATTTCAAGGAATGATATGGAATGCGGCGGACAGCATGAATAGACAACATTTAGATTGGCAATATTTTAATCCTGTTATTTTTAGCAACATTGGTTTTTATGGTTTAAATAATAAAAACAATATTTTAGTTGGAGCAACTGCAAATGTAAAACTCTCAAGTTCCATATCAATTTATGGGCAGTTTATGGGCGATGATTTTAGCAATACGTTTGCGGTTGGAAATGGATGGGGCTATCAAGTTGGAGCCAAATATTTTGATGCGTTTAGAATAAAAAAATTAATGCTGCAAGCAGAATATAACGATGTTGCAGAAGCATCTTATAACAGTCCTTTTGGTACATACAGCAATCAAAGCTATTCTCATTACAACCAAAATTTAGCTTATACTTTGGGTTACGGTAAAGAATTAGTTTTAATTGGAGATTACAAATATCATCGAATGTTTTTAAATGCCAAAGTTAATTTACAATGGCTTACGTTAAACAATTACGCGTTGTATAACAACACCATTACAAAAATACAATTGGGTTATACTATAAATACAGCATACAATTTTAATGTATCTTTAGGGTATAATTATAGGGTTCAGGATTTCTTGGGATTTAATGCATCAAATAACAAAACAACATTTTATACAATTAGTATCAAATCTAATTTATACAATTCATATTACGATTTTTAAGACATAATTTATGACAATATTAATTTTAGTATTTATAACAGCTTTTGCAGTAGTTCTTTATTCTACTCCTGCACTTATTAAAGTGGCGGTTTTAAAACGCCTTATAGATTTACCTTCAGAAGACAGGAAAGTTCATAAACGAGCTATACCAACTATAGGTGGAATTATAATTTATGCAGCAACATTGTTTTCGTTTTCATTATGGTATAACATTGATGATTTGCATGAGTACGATCAGATTTATGAATCTGTAAAAGAATTTAAAATATTAGTTGCAACAAGCTTAGTATTATTTTTTGTTGGCGTTAAAGATGATATTATTGGCACATCTCCTGTAAAAAAATTGTTCGCTAATATCTTAGTAGGGCTAATCTTAGTGTTGATGGGAGACATAAGAATTACTGGTCTACATGGTGTATTTGGAGTTGAAGAAATTCCATTGTGGGGAAGTATTTTTCTATCTCTGTTTACCTATATAGTGGTTGTAAATGCCATGAATTTAATTGATGGAATTGATGGATTAGCGGCAGGTGTTGGTTTTATAGCTTCATCGGTGTTTGGCACTTGGTTTATTTTTGCAAATGAATTTACTTTAGCATCCCTTTCATTTTCTTTATCAGGAGCATTGCTTGGATTTTTAATATTTAATTTTTCTCCTGCCAAAATTTTTATGGGCGATAGTGGCTCATTAATTATTGGAATGTTTATTTGTGTTCTTAGTATCAAACTCATTGAATATCCTCTTGAAAGATTAGATAATTTTTGGATACATATTTCTAATTCGGTTTTTGTAGTATCTGCTTTAGCTTACCCATTAACAGACACATTGAGAATTTTTATTATAAGAGCAGTTAAAGGCCAATCGCCATTTGCTGCCGATAGAAATCACCTACATCATCGATTATTGGATTGTGGTTACTCTCATGCAAAAACAGTTATTATCATTTACACATATAGTTTTATATCTGTTGCAGTATCTTTATTGAGTTATTATTTAAATCCTAGTTTATCTTTATTAGCCGTTTTATCTTGTAGTGGATTGTTTATTTTGTTTGTTCATTTTTCATATCAGACAGCACAAAAGAAAATAAAACGATAAAGTGATTGGTAAAAAAAAAATACAGATTATTGTTAAAAGCATTTGTTTTGCTTATGGCTTTTCTTTGTCTTTTCTTTACGCTCAAGATAATCCTCAGGCTCAAAATTTATTTATTAATTCAGATGTTCAGCAAAGCATTGATTTTTTAGATATTAAGAATCCTAGTTTTGAATTTCACTCATCTTTCAAACCATACATTTCATCTACCACCACTAATTTTTCAGATACTTCTATCAACTACCTGCATTATCCCGTAAAGAGTACATTTTTAAGTAAAACATTAAACGAAGGACCAAATAAACGAAATCAATATAATGTTCAGGCGTTACCAATCATCGACCTAATGATGGGGTATGATGTTTTAAAATCAAAAATTGTATCAGAAACCTTTGGAGGCGCTTTTACAAAAGTAAATATTAATGATGATTTTACTTTGGCGGTTACTGCTATTGGAGGAAGAGTTAGTTATCCAAATTTTATAGATACGGTTGTGAAAACAAGCGGATTAATTCCAGGGTTAGGCAGAGCTTATAAAAATGGAGATGGCAGTTATAGTTTTTCTAATATCACTGGTTATGTTTCTTATAGTCCAAATAAGGTATTTAATATTCAAGTTGGAAAAGATAAACACTTTATAGGAGACGGCTATCGTTCATTATTGTTATCTGATTTTTCCAATAGCAATCCCTATTTTGGTATAAATGCTAATATTTGGCGCATACAGTATAATGTTTGGTATTCGTGGATGAAAGATTTCTCGAGATATGATGGTACGCAAAAAAGTTTACAAAATAAATATGGAACATTTCATTATTTAAGCTTTAATGCATTAAAAGAATTAAATATTTCATTTTTTGAAAATGTAGTTTGGCAAGGTACAGATACAAATAGAGTAAGAACGTTTGATGTCAATTATTTAAATCCAATTGTGTTTTATCGTCCACAAGAATATTCGGTAGGCTCTCCAGATAACTCCATGATGGGTTTAAATATTTCTGCTAAGTTATTTAAGACCCTAAAATTGTATGCGCAAGCAGTTGCCGATGAATTTTACTTAAAGGAAATTAAAGCTCACAAAGGTTGGTGGGCAAACAAGCAAGGTTGGCAGTTTGGAGCAAAATATTTAAATGCCTTTAAGGTAAAAGGATTAACCTTGCAAGTAGAATATAATGAGGTACGACCATATACGTATTCGCATGGAAGTGTACAACAAAATTATTCTCATTACGGGCAAGCATTAGCGCATCCATTTGGTGCAAATTTTAAAGAATACCTTGGTTTTATAAGTTATCGTTCAAATCGCTGGATGTTAAGCTTTCAGGGATTGTCCGCTGTTATTGGAATGGATACAATGGGATCTAACTTAGGTCAAAATATCTTTTTAAGTTATACAACTCGCCCTTATGAATACGGACACAAAACAACTCAAGGAAATAAATTAAAACTGATGCAAAGCGACATTAAATTTACGTATTATGTTATACCACAAATGAATTTAAGATTAGAGTTAGGTTACATTCAAAGAAGCGTAAAAGATGATTTAGGATACGAGCTACAATCGCCTTATATTTATTTAGGGATAAAAACTAGTCTTCATAATTTTTACAGAGACTATTAATGCAATGGAACAATCGCTAGATAGTTTTTTCTTAAAAATACCTGAGCCGCAACTTTCTGCTTTTTTATTTCTTCGTCAATTTTTTAAGGATGAGTTGAAGCTAGAGGAAAGCTGGAAATTTAATACGCCATTTTATTATTATAATGGCAGATGGTTTTGTTACCTTTCTTATAATCCGAAAAAGAAACACGAAATTTATATTGGTTTTGTTTTGGGTTATTTAGTTGAATACCCGAATTTAGTGAGCGAAGGAAGAAAGCAAATTAAAATCTATCGAATCAATCCTGAAAAAGATATTGATGTAAAAGCTTTGAAAAAGATAGTTGCTTTATTAAAAAAATGCTACTAAATTATCTCGGATACTCAATTCGTACGTGGTAGATATTCATCAATCGCTTTTTAAAAATCTTTTTAATTTGATTGATATCTCTAAATGTGATATCTGCATTCATAAATTGATTTTCATTAATTTGATGATTAATAATTTTATCCACTAGTTCATCAATAGCAATGGCATCGTATTTTTTTAAACTTCTTGATGATGCCTCTACACCATCCGCCATCATTAAAATAGCGGTTTCCTTACTAAATGGTATTGGGCCAGGATATCTAAATAAATCCTCATTAATAATTTCTCCCTCGTGTTCTTTTTTATAATTATGTAAAAAGAAACGCGTTGTTGTTGTTCCATGATGCGTTCTGATAAAATCAATCACAGCCTCTGGAAGTTTATTTTCTTTTGCTATTTCAACACCTTTAATCACATGTTCAATAATTATTTGGGCACTTTCTTCAGATGATAAATCTTCATGAGGACTGACCTCTCCCACCTGGTTTTCTGTAAAAAAACGGGGATTACTCATTTTTCCAATATCGTGATACATGGCTCCAGTTCTAACTAATAAAGGATTTCCGCCAATTTTATAACAAGCCTCCTCTGCTAAGTTTGCAACTTGTAATGAGTGTTGAAATGTACCTGGTATTTTTTGTGATAATTGGCGGAGTAAAGGAGAGTTTAAATCACACAATTCTAATAAAGTGAAATCAGAGGTGAAACCAAACAGTTTTTCGAAAATAAAAATTAATGGAAAAGAAAATAATACGCATACACTACTTATCAAAAATGGAATATAATTTTCGAGATTGCTAATTGCTTGCATGGTGTTATTTACCATATGATAGGCAACAAACGAAATCACATAAAATACAAAAGTTAATAATGCCGAAATAAATAGCTTTGAACGTTTTCCCATATCAGCCACACTAAATATAGTGCCAATACCGCTAATAAGCTGGATAAATACGAACTCAAATTTATCCGTTGTAAAAAACGCACATAGTAAAATAATATTTAAAAAATTAAATAATGATGTTCTACTATCAAAAAAAACACGTATTAAAATTGGTACTAAGCAAAATGGTACTGCATAAACATAATTGACATTGTATTTAGCAACTATGCTGGTGATAATCACAATTAATAAAATAATTAAAAAAATAAATGTTACTTGCGAGTTTTGACTAAATATTGTTTTTCGGAAAAAGGCTAAAAACAACATCATAATTCCTAGTACCAACACACAAATTAAAATTTGTCCTGTAACTACCGACATTAATTTTATTTGCGGAGCTTGCTCTTTTAATTCGTTACAGTAACTGGTTATAATGTTTTTTTGTTCTTCAGTTACTACATCATTTTTACGAAGTAAAACATCTCCTTTATTTATTTTTGACTTATATATGTAGTTTGAAATTGGAGTCTCAGAAGCCATTTCAGAAGATAGTTGTTCATCAAATACAAGATTAGAAGGTGTTTTTTGAGCTAATGAATTTAAAACAGAAGTATCATGAATATGATGAGACAAAAATATTTTTAATTCATTTTTATTTAATAGGCCACTTGTGTGAGCCATTGTTACTTCATTATTTTCTATGATGTAAATCACAGAATCCTGAAAGGCATTAGGCACAGATGAATTTAAAATTCCCATCCTCAAGAGGCTGTCTATTTCCTTGCTAACTACTTGCTTGTTTTTCTCTTCTAATTGATTAATTATTTGGCCAGCATCTGAAAAACTTGTTTTCGTTTTTTTAAAATAAGCGATTGGTTTTTCATCAATTTTTTTTTCAAGTGCCATTTCGGCATCAGTTTTCTTAATCAAAAAATCAAAGGGAGATATTAAGTCCTCATTAAGCCAAATGTCACCTGTTTTAATGTAACTAACATCTGTATATTTTTGTTTTGGCAAAACGTATACACAAATAATAACACATAAAACAAATACGATGCCTTTATACCATAAAGCATGCTTATCTCTTATTTTAGTAAAAACGCTGTTCACGTAACAAAAAAAGTATTTTTTTATGGATTATTATACATTGCTAATATTGATTATGAACAATGTTGTATTAATTTAAAAGAATTATCGCACCAGTGTAACATGCCCTACGTGTGATTCTGTGCCCTGAGAAACTATATTTTTAAATTCACATTTCCAAACATACACATCATCTGTACAGCCCTGGTTTTTGTATGTTCCGTTCCATCCTGCTTCAGTATCATTGGTTTGAAAGATAAGTTGCCCCCATCTATTAAATATCATAAACGTATAATCTTCAACACCAATTACAATTGGCTTAAACACATCATTTAAGTTGTCTTTATTGCCAGGAGTAAACGCATTAGGTATCCAAAACCTAAACTCTGGTAAAACACGTACTAATAAACTTACTTTGTTTGAGCAGGCATAATTATTAGTTACAGTTTGTGTAACATAGTAATCCCCCCAAGTAGTGTATGTATGCATTGGATTCATTTCAGAAGAACCTGTTCCGTCATCAAAATTATAATACCAACTTACAATATCATGTGTATTTGCCGTATTAACAAAAATAATATCTGGATCAAAAATAGTTGTTAGAGTAGGAGTGGCCGTGAAACCTGCATCGGGGGAGGGATTAACGGTGATGCTTGAAACAGAAATGATTTGAGATGTATCGATACACTGACTGTTTGTGATAATGGTTAATGTGTAATTATAAATACCAACCGGACTAAAAACATGTGTGGGATTAGCTTCTGTAGAAGTTGTTCCATCACTAAAATTCCATAGATAAGATATAGATGAACCTGAACTAGTATTAACAAATTCTACAGTCATGGGGTCGCAACCCAAAGAAATAACAGGATCAATGGAGGCAATAGGATTTGCATAAAGTTCAATAGTTTGACTGGTTGTATCAGAACAGCCATTTTTTTCGGCAATTAAAACTACAGGGTAATTTCCAACGCTACTGTAAGAAATATTTGAAACAGATTGAGTACTTGCTGTTTGAGTAGAGGCACTAGTTCCAAAGTTCCAAGCCAAGTTTCCGCTAGGACCATGAAAATTTGTAGTACTGGTAAATGAAAAATTATTTGCATTAAAACAAAGCGCTGTTGCAGAAACATAAGTAAAACTAGCATCTGGTGTAGGATTTACAGTAATACTATTCACAGAGCTAATATGACTTGTATCAATACAGTTTTGATTAGTAATTACCTCTAATGAAAAACTATAAACTCCTGCTGGGGAAAATACATGTGATGGATTTTGAAGCGTTGAAGTTGTTCCATCACTAAATGTCCATAAATAGGTCATTGGTGTGCCAGCAGTGCTGGTATTTGAAAATGTTATAGCTAGAGGGTCGCAACCTATTGATGGAAAAGAACCAATAGAGGCATTTGGATTCTGAAACACTTCTATGGTTTTAGTAGATGTTGCGGTACAACCATTTTCACTAACTGTAAACACCACCGGATATGAGCCAGGGGCATTAAATGAGACATTAGTTACAGACAATGTATTAGCCGTTTGAGGTGTGGCGTTAGTTCCAAAGTTCCAATTGAATGTTCCGTTTCCTTGAAATGATCCAGCGCCCGTAAAATCAAAACTATTACCATTAAAACATTGAGCATTTGGTGTAATGTAATCTGGTGATAAGAGAGGATAAACATGAAATACCTTGTAAGCAGTATCTGAGCATTGACTTCCAGGATTAACAATAATAGTTACCGTGTAGGTTCCTACATTTGTAAAAGTATAACTTGGATTTTGCGAACGAGAGGTATCTGCAAGTGTTGTGGGATCTCCAAAATTCCAAAAATAACTATTAACATTACCATAACTTGAGTCTTGGTAAGCTATAGTAAAACCATTGCAAAATCCAGTTCCAGCGCCATTATTCGTTGTTGTTTCTCCTTGAATAGCAGCAACAGCTAAAAAAGGGCAATTAATGACATTAAACTGAAAATCTCGATGATGAACACCAATTAGTTGTCCATTTCTATATTCACTTACACACACACCTACAACCCACTGACCAATTATATTTGGAACACCATCTAAATAACCCGTTGTGGGGTTGATGTTGATTGAGGGGCTAGATGACATTGGGTAAGAAGAAGAATATGGTGCTAAAAAAGGAACACTGACATAAGGTGGAGCACTATTTACTGAAGGGCAAGATAGCGGTGGTGATGAACATTGAGGGCCTACTGGAGCAGGGCCAGAGCCAATTACAGGACAACAACCATCTAATCCATTAAAAGGAGTACATAAACTATACACCAAGGAATCTCCATCAGGATCGGTTGCCGCATGATTAAACCCAATTGGAATACCATTACAAATATAAATAGGAGGTCGGTTTGTAAAACGAGGACTGCTATTAACGGTAACTACTTCAGGACCTGGAATATGTTCCCAATACGTGGCACCAACTCCACCCGGATTTACTAAATTTAAAATGGTACCATTTCTGCAACACCTTTGGTAGGCAATGTAATAACCCCCAGCTAATGGCGGTAAATTAACCGTTGCCTCATATATAGCTTCTTCTACACAAGCATTTCCAGAAGTTGCAGGTGCACATGGGCTGTTATTTGTTGGAGGAACGGTTATACTTGAGGTAATACTTACTTGTAAGGTTGTAACGACATTTCCTGCAGCATCAAAAATGGTAAAGAACGCAGGATTATCAAACGGAGGGACTCCATTTAAGCAATCACGGTAAACCTTCATTCTTATTCTATAATTATCACCACCAAGATTATCGTAATAAATTTCCCCTCCCACAATGTGAGTTGCATCTGCTATTTTTGTTAGCAGAACAAATAAGAGAAATAAATATGTTTTAAATGTTCTTATTTTTAAAAGAATACTTCCAAAAATACCTAAAAATCAATCAATTAACAATATATTCAATCACTCAAAATGACCTTTTAAATAAAAAAAGTACATTAGTGCCAAAATTCTACAACAATGGAACAAAATCAAATTCAAACTTACCTGAATTCAAATAAGGAAAGATTCTTAAATGAATTACTAGATCTATTAAAAATCCCATCAATTAGTGCTCGTGCGGAACACAAATCCGATATGGATAAAACGGCTGATGCAATTAAACAACGTTTAATTGAAGCTGGTGCTGATAAAGTAGAAATTTGTCAAACTAAAGGATACCCAGTTGTTTATGGCGAAAAAATAATTGATCCAACGAAACCAACCGTTGTGGTTTATGGCCACTATGATGTGCAGCCTGCTGATCCGCTTGAGTTATGGGATTCACCTCCATTTGAACCAGTAATTAAAAAAACAGAGATTCATCCTGAGGGAGCCATTTTTGCTCGTGGGAGTTGTGATGATAAAGGTCAAATGTACATGCACGTAAAAGCCTTTGAAACCATGATGAAAACAAACACATTGCCTTGTAACGTAAAGTTTATGATTGAGGGCGAGGAAGAAGTTGGTTCGCCAAGTTTGGGCCCATGGATTATAGAAAATAAAGAAAAATTAAAAGGCGATATTATTTTAATTTCAGATACATCAATCATAGCTAACGATATTCCTAGTATTGATAGCGGATTAAGAGGCTTAGCTTACATGGAAGTGGAAGTGACTGGACCAAATAGAGATTTACACAGTGGCGTATATGGTGGTGCAGTGGCTAACCCAATAAACATTTTATGTAAGATGATTGCTTCTTGTCATGATGAAAACAATCATATTACTGTCCCTGGTTTTTATGACAAAGTTCAAGAGTTGAGCGCTGAAGAAAGAGCCGAAATGGCAAAGGCTCCTTTTAATTTAGAGGAATATAAAAAAGATTTAGATATTAATCAAGAAAGAGGAGAGAAGGGCTATTCAACGAATGAGCGCACAGGTATTCGTCCAACCTTAGATGTAAATGGTATTTGGGGTGGTTATACAGGTGAAGGAGCAAAAACAGTTTTGCCTTCAAAGGCATTTGCAAAAATATCTATGCGTTTAGTACCTAATCAATCATCGAAAGAAATTAGCGATTTGTTTATTAAACATTTTGAAAGCATTGCTCCAAAATCGGTAAAAGTAAAAGTAACAGCACACCATGGCGGAGAACCAGTAGTAGTTCCAATTACTTCAAAAGGTTTTCAAGCAGCAAGTAAAGCTATGGAAGAAACTTATGGTAAAAAACCTGTGCCAACACGCAGCGGAGGAAGTATTCCAATTGTAGCATTATTTAAAAAAGAGCTGGGAATGGATAGTATTTTATTTGGTTTTGGATTAGATAGCGATGCTTTACATTCGCCAAACGAACATTACGGCGTATTTAATTACTATAAAGGAATTGAAACTATTCCTTTATTTTATAAATATTTTACAGCGTAGTTTTGTCTAAACAAAACATAACAATTATAGGTGGCGGGCCAGCATCATTGATGCTGGCTTGTTCTTTAGATGCAAGTAAATACAAGGTTTCTATCTATGAAAAAAATACAGCGTTAGCTCGTAAATTTTTAGTAGCTGGAAAAGGCGGTTTTAACTTAACGCATTCCGAAAATTTAGAGCAGTTTGTAAACCGTTACCATCCCAAACAATTTATTGAGCCTTTTTTAAATCATTTTTCAAATGATGATTTTAGAGATTGGTTAAAATCAATTGGTATCGAAACTTATGTAGGCACTAGTAAACGCGTATTTCCAGCAAAAGGCATCAAACCTATTGAAGTATTAAATGCTATTGAATCTGTTATGAAAAAAAACAATGTTTCTATTTATTACAATCATGAATGGAAAGGTTGGAGTAATGAGCAACTAATTTTTCAAACATCAAACAATCAAATTGTAAACATTACAACAGATAGTGTTGTGTTTGCTATGGGAGGCGCCAGTTGGAAAGTAACTGGAAGTGCAGGAAATTGGAGATCGTATTTTGAAGAAAAAGGGATTCAAACAAATCCATTTCACCCTTCTAATTGTGCTTATAAAGTTAATTGGAATCACGAATTTATTAAACATATTTCGGGACATGCTTTAAAAAACTGCGAGTTTTATTGTGGAACGATGCATAAAAAAGGAGAAGCTGTTTTAACTGATTTTGGTATTGAAGGAAGTGGTGTTTATGCCTTAAGTAAAGAAATTAGAGAGCATTTAATTTTAAATAAAAAGGCTGAGTTATTTATTGATTTTAAACCAGAATTAAGTTTAGAGGAAATTCAAAACAGATTTGAAAATAGAGGTAAATTATCCATTAAAGACGTATTAGACAAAAAACTAAATCTTTCTACAACTCAAATTCACTTACTTAAATCTCAGACTACAAAAGAGGGATATAATCAGCCAGAAGTGATTAGTAAATTGATAAAGAAATACCCGCTTCTCATAACAGATTTTGCGCCTATTGATGAGGCAATTTCAACAGTTGGTGGGATAGATTTAACAGAATTAAACAATGATTTAGAACTCAAAAAACTTCCTAATTATTATTGTATGGGAGAAATGCTTGATTGGGACGCGCCAACAGGCGGTTATTTACTTCAGGCTTGCTTTAGTATGGGTAAATTTGTAGCAGATATGTTAAATCAGAAACTATAAAGTTTTAAATTAAACTTGTAAATTAGCTTTCTTAAAAAATTACATTTTGAAGAATATAAAGGAATATTTTAACATCATAGCTTCTAAAAGAAAAGGACGAGGATTAACTAATTATTATTGGAAAGAAATCACCAATTATTGTAATTATTTTTCTCACGAAGACAGCTCTGTTTTGGAGGTTGGTTGTGGTAGTGGAGATTTGTTAGCTGGTATTGCTGGTAACAAAAAAACAGGCATTGATTTTAGCGAAGGACAAATTGCGTGGGCTAAAGAAAAACATGCGGGAAAAAACATTGAATTCATATTAATGGACGCTAATAACATCACATTGACAGAAAAATATGATTTTGTGATCATTAGTAACTTGATTGGTTTTGTTGAAGATATACAAGCGGTATTTGAACAAGTGCAAAAAGTTTGTCACCCAAACACTAAAGTAATTGTACAGTATTATAATTCATTGTGGGAACCCGTTTTAAAATTTGCTGAGTTAATTGGATTAAAAACAAAAACACCGCTACAAAATTGGCTAAACACAAAAGATGTCAATAATCTTTTATTTGTCTCTGGTTTTGATGTATACAGAAACAGTAAACGTTTTATATTCCCGTTTTATATTCCAGGTATTGCTGAGTTGCATAATTTGTTTTTAGCAAAGTTTCCTTTTTTCAGATTCTTTAGTTTAAATACGTATTCGTTTGCAAAGCCCTTACCAATAAGTAATCCTGAAGAGTATAAAACAAAGTATTCTACAACAGTTGTTATTCCTGCCCGTAACGAAAGTGGTAATATTGAAAACGCCATTACACGTTTACCAAAGTTTGGAAAACATGTTGAGATTATTTTTATTGAAGGAAATAGTACGGATGATACCTGGCAAAAAATCCAAGAGATTCAACAGAAGTATAAAGACACGCACGATATTAAAATAGGTCAGCAAAAAGGAAAAGGAAAAGCGGATGCTGTGCGCGAAGGATATAAAATTGCAACCGGAGATATTTTAATGATTTTGGACGCTGATTTAACAGTACCACCTGAAGATATTCCTAAATTTTATGATGCTATTGCCAGCAGCAAGGGTGATTTTATTAACGGTACTCGATTAGTATATCCAATGGAAGGAGAGGCAATGCGTTTTTTAAATTACTTGGGAAATCATTTCTTTAGTTGGGTGTTTACTTGGCTACTAGACCAAAGATTTAAAGACACGTTATGTGGAACCAAAGTAATGTTTAGAGAGGACTATATTAAGCTAACTAAAAACAGAAAATATTTTGGTGAGTTTGATCCTTTTGGAGATTTTGATTTGTTGTTTGGCGCTCATAAATTGAATTTGAAAATTGTTGAGATTCCAATTAAATACAGAGATAGAACATACGGAACAACTAATATATCACGCTTTAAACACGGTATCATTTTATTACGTATGTGTGCCTTTGCAAGTCGTAAGTGTAAATTTATTTAATAGATATAAGATGAACGAACGTATTTGGATTTATACATTAAGCAAGGACTTAACAAACGAGCAACTTGTTGATTTTAAAAATCGTTGTCAAAATTTTGTGAGTAGCTGGACAGCACACGACGTAAGTTTAGATGCTTCTTTTGAATTATACCAAAATCGTTTATTAATTTTTAAAGTAAACGAAGATAAATACAATGCTAGCGGTTGTAGTATTGATAAGCAATTACGCTTTGTAAAAGAGCTGGAACAAACATTTTCAATTGAGTTATTAAACCGTTTGCTTGTTGCCTATGAAAATAATAATCAGGTAGAGGTTGTAAAAGCCTCTCAGATAAAAGATTTACTGGCAACAAATACAATCAATTCAAACACTTTAGTGTTTGACAATACCATTACTGAATCTGCGCAATTACAATCTAAGTGGAAACAACCTTTGCAATCAACATGGTTGGCTAAGTATTTGTAAGTTGAGATTTTTTTTATAAATGCTATTTAAAATATCAGCTTTAATATCTCAATTTTGATTTTCAAGTTCTTTTTTTCTTCTATTTAAAATACGCTCATGCCACTGCGTTTTTTCTAAACCTAATATTACATCAGCAATTTCTAGTTGTAAAAAGCTGGCAATTTTATGATCGGCAGAATTAGTTAAAATTATTATACCTAAACTATAATCAGGAAATAAAGTGATTTGAGATCTAAACCCATTGATGGCGCCGCCATGTTCGCTCATTAAGTGATTTTTATAAGTTCTCAATGTTCTACCCATTCCATATAATTCGTATGATAATTCTTTATCTTTTATGGAATTCGAACTTATTGTAAGTGGCTTCATAGTTTCGTTTATAACAGAACTATTAATAATTTCTTTTTGATTAAAAGTCCCTTTTGATAATTGACATATTACCCAATGTGACAAATCAATAATATTTGAATTGATACCCATTGCTGGTGCAGAAGCTTTTGTTTGCCTATAAAAATCTATAGGAGCAAGTGTTCTTTTGATGAAGTCTGTTTTATAGGCTTTTGCATAGTCAGATGTCTTTTCTAATTCTTCAATAGAGAAGACAGTGTGATTCATGTCAAGAGGAGTCAGAATTTTTTCTTTAATATATTCTTCCCACGTTTTATTGATTTTTATTCTGATGATTTCGCCAATTGCGATATACATTGCATTCGAATAAATAAACTCAGTTCTGATCCTTGCCTTTGGCTCAAGCAATTTAATTTTAGAAAATACTTCTGTTCTTGTAAAATTTGTACCATACCAAATGGAGTCATTTCCAGAAATGCCTGTTCTATGGCATAACATATCTCTTAAAGTAATTTCGTTGTTTAGATAAGGTGTGTTAAACTCTATTTCAGGAATAATTAATTTAATAGGTTCATCATATTCTAATTTATTACCTTTTACAAGCATGCCAACTGCACAGGATGTAAATAATTTTGTATTAGAGGCTATTGGAAATATTGTATTTGGAGTAACGGGTAGTTTATTTTCAACATCTCTATATCCAAAACCTTTGGAGTAAATTAATTTTCCATTTTTAATTATTCCGATTGCACAGCCAGGAACCTGCCACTCAGTTATTATTTTTTCAACGCGTTTATCAATTAGATTGAGCGTATCAATTTGACTATAAAAAAAGGAAGGAAGAATTAATAAAATCAATAGTTTACTCATAATGCTATAATTCGCCACTAAAGCCCACTCTCTTCGCTATCGCAGTGAAAGTGATTTTGTTTTTTCGGTTGAGGTTTTACAACTTTTGCTCCTTTGTTTTTCTCAGCAATTAATTTAGCAATAATGCGAGCACGTTCTTTATTATTTGCTTCACGTAGTTTTATATCTTCATCTTTGTCATAATAAATTTGACCATCGATAATAGTAGTATTTACTTTAGCATAAATGCTTAGCGGATTATCTGTCCAAAGCACTAAATCAGCAACTTTACCAACTTTAATACTTCCAACTTTATCATCAATATGCAACATTTTAGCTGGATTTAAGGTTACTAGTTTTAATGCTTGAACTTCTGTTAACCCACCATATTTAATAGCTTTTGCCGCCTCTTGATTTAAACGTCTTCCCATTTCTGCATCATCAGAATTAACGGCAGTATTTACTCCAACTTTAGTTAACATACTTGCGTTATATGGTATGGCATCCATTACCTCTAATTTATATGCCCACCAATCAGCAAAAGTACTTGCGTTAGCTCCATGGGCTTTCATTTTGTCGGCCACTTTATAACCTTCCAAAATATGAGTAAAGGTATTTACTTTAAACTTCATGCTATCTGCCACATGCATTAACATGTTTACCTCGCTTTGCACATAACTATGACAAGTGATAAAACGTTTACCATCTAAAATCTCTGCTAAGGCATCTAAATCCAAATCACGACGTGGAGAAAGTATTTTGTTTTTTTCGATTTCTTTTGGACTTAATTTTGAAAAAGATTCCATTTGTTTTTTATACTCCGTAGCTCTTGTAAAGTAATCGTAATATAATTGCTCAACACCCATTCGTGTTTGTGGAAATCTGTTTTGGTCAGGATTTAAACCATTAGAATGTTTTACATTTTCGCCTAATGCAAACTTAATAAAACCAGGAGCTTTTTCGTATTTAAATTCATCTGCATTTTTGCCCCAACGTAATTTAATGATACAGCTTTGTCCGCCAATTGGATTTGCTGAACCATGAAGTAATTGTGCTGTAGTAACACCACCTGATAGTTGGCGGTAAATGTTTATGTCTTCAGGATTAACAACATCGCTCATTCTTACTTCTGCACTACTTGCATCAGCACCTTCGTTTACACTAAATAAAGCAATATGCGAATGTTCATCAATAATACCAGGAGTTAAATGCATTCCTTTGGCATCAATTACTTTTGCAAAGGCGGTTTTTTGAGCTTCAATATTAGGAGCGATGCGCACAATTTTTCCATCAACAATATAGATGTCCTGATCTTTTAAAATTGAATCAGCTTCATTTGTCCAAATCGTGGCGTTTTTAATTAATACAGCATCATAACGTTTTTTAAATTTTGCCCATGTATCTTTTATTAAACCTTCACTTTCAGCTTCTGCTTCTCCATAAGCTCCAAAAGGATATAATATTTTACCATAGTCTATTTTTTTAGTTGTTTTTGCAGTTGGTTGTTTTTTTGTGGTATCAACTACTTCTATATAGTTTAGTTTAAAATCTAACCAAGTACCATCTGTATACTGGCCGGTTCCCGTAAATGATTTATTGGTTTGGTTGTAATTTCCAGATAAACGCATAACAAATGTTGAATCATAAGGAAAGCTCAAAGTCAATAAATTGTTTTTTAAACTAATATTAGCTTTTGACTTTAAACTGTCTTTTAAATAAACAATACCGGAGTAATTTTCTTGCTCTCTGTTAATGATTAACTTATTTGTGGTTGAGCCATACGTTAATTGATAATTACCACTAATGTTTGGTATTGATAAATCATTATATATATGTTTTTCGCCATTACTCCATGTTTCAAAGATAATTGCATCTTCATCAAAAATAGGCTTTGATGAAATAAAGAAATTAGCATACATGCCTTGTTTCAAGCTTCCTACTTTATCCTGCACGCCAATAAAATTAGCAGGATTATATGTTAATGCTCTTAGTGCTGTTTTTTCAGATAAACCATAAGAGATAGCTTTTCTGACATTTTTCAGAAACTGTGATTTGTCTTTCAAGTCAGCAGATGTTATGCAAAACTGAACATAATTTTTTTCGAGTAATGCTAAATTTGCTGGTGCCATTTCCCAATGTTTTAAATCTGTTAACGACACTTGTTCTGCATCATAAGGATCTTCTACATCAATAGCATCAGGGAAATTAACTGGAATGATATACTTTGAATAGGTAGCTTGAATATCGTATAATCTTTGGTATTCGTTGGCACCTCCCTTAATGATATATTTTGTTTTAAATTCATCAGCTATTTTTTTTCCTCTCAAGTCATTGTACTTGTCATTGCCTTCAAAAATCGAAGGTAACTCCTGTAATTTATTAAAAGCATCTAAAGTAATATTGTATTCGGTGTTAGCGCTATTTGTTTTATACCAAGCAGCATCATAGTAGGTTTGACGAAGTAATGCAACTGAACCCATTAAGGATGATGGATAATCTTGAGGAGAAGTGCCTTTGTTAAGTGAATAAAATCCAGCCGCTTTGTCTTTAATGATGCTTTCATTTTCTTTGGTATTATTTAAGTTAACTAATGCGCCACTTCCTCTCACAATTCCATCTTTTTGAACCGTTAATACTGCAGCAAAACCTTGTTTTCTTAATTCATCTGCTTTTTGTTGACTGTGTAAAAACAATTTACATGCTTCGTTTTCGCTTTTTATCGCTTGATTCCAGCCATAAGCACCTTTTTTTGGCGCATCATTATAGTCATGTCTTTTTACTTCAGGCATGCCATAATCGCTGTATAAATCTATAAATGCAGGATAAATATGTTTTCCTTTTAAATCAACAGATATCGCTTCTTTTGGAATGTCTAATTTCTCGCCTGCACGTAGCACTTTCCCATCCTGAATTAATAGGGTAGCATTGATAATAGTGGCGTCGGCATCTACATGTAATGTGCAATTAGTAAATGCATAAATGCTATGCAATGGATTTGGCGCACCGTTATTAGGAAACGTGATTTGACTGATGCTATATTTAGAAACAATAATAACTGATAATAAAAAAATTAGTTTGCGCATGGTAAATAGTTAATAGTAACAAATATAAGATTATAGCGCATCTATAAAAATTAGTTTCTGGCTTTTATTTAAAGATAAATTGTTAATTTTGAGACACATTTAAAAATTAACTATGGCAACAGGCATGTTACACACCCACTACTTATTTGTAGTACTTTTTACTTTAATTTATTTAATAAAGACAATATTATTATTAAGCGACAAAGACGAATTATTAGAGAAATTTAAAAAGAAAACTAAAGTAGCCGAAATGATTATAAGCTTTGGCTTTTTAGCAACAGGTATCTTTTTATTAACTCAAGTTCCGGTTATCACTACTTTAATGATTATTAAAATAGTATTAGTGTTATTATCTATTCCATTAGCAGTAGTTGGTTACAAAAAGAAAAACAAAGTATTGGCTACATTATCTTTTTTCTTAATTGTAGTTTCTTTTGGTTTAGCGCATAAAGCGAAGGATGCTAAAGCAGGTGAAAAAACAGTGGCATTAAGTGGCAAAGAAATTTTTGAGCAAAAATGTACTCTATGTCATGGTGCAGATGGCAAGTTAGGTCAGGCTGGTGCAAAAGATTTATCAGTAACTCAGTTGCCTCACGCAGGTATTGTTGAGATTGTAACCAACGGTAAAAATACCATGGCTGCTTATAAAGAAGCACTTACTGCTGAGCAAATTGAGGCAGTAGCTTCTTATATCGAAACAGATTTAAAAGGCAAATAGTTCCATTGAAACAGGTTACTCATTCTACTGAAATAAAAAAACAAACAGCTGTTTTAATTGGTGTTATTAATAAGCAACAAAGCGAAGAGCTTGCGTTTGAGTATTTGGATGAATTGGCTTTTTTAGCCGAAACATACGGTGTTGAAGCCATAAAAACCTTTACTCAAAAATTAGAGCGTCCGGATAAAGCTACTTTTATTGGGAAGGGAAAGTTAAATGACGTTAAAGCTTTTGTAAAGGAAAACAAAATTAACGTGGTGATTTTTGATGATGAGTTATCGCCATCGCAACAACGAAATTTAGAGAAAGAATTAGGTGTAAAAATTTTAGATAGAACGACTTTAATTCTTGAAATATTTTCGCAACGTGCACAAACCGCACATGCTAAAACGCAAGTACAATTAGCACAATACCAGTATTTATTACCTCGCTTAACAGGCATGTGGACTCACTTAGAGCGTCAACGTGGCGGTACTGGCACACGTGGTGGAGCAGGGGAGAAAGAGATTGAAACGGATAGACGAATTGTGCGAGATAAAATTGCACAGTTGAAAGAAGACCTAAAAATTATTGATAAACAAATGGCCACGCAACGTAAAAACCGTGGCGAGTTTGTGCGTGTGGCTTTGGTGGGTTATACCAATGTTGGTAAATCAACCATTATGAATATGATTAGCAAGAGCGAAGTATTTGCTGAAAACAAATTATTTGCAACCCTTGATACAACGGTGCGTAAAGTAACCATTGATAATTTATTTTTCTTGTTAACCGATACAGTTGGTTTTATTAGAAAACTGCCAACGCAATTAATTGAGAGTTTTAAAAGTACGTTAGACGAGGTTCGTGAAGCAGATATTTTATTACACGTCGTAGATATTTCTCATCCAAATTTTGAAGATCATATCAATGTAGTGCGCCAAACCTTGATTGATATTGGCGCAGGCGACAAAGAAACGATTTTGGTGTTTAATAAAATAGACGCTTTTAAATACGTGAAAAAGGATGAAGATGATTTAACACCAATGACACGTGAAAACTTATCTTTAGATGAACTGAAAAAAACCTGGATGACGAACTTAAACCAAACTTGTGTTTACATCAGTGCCTTGAATAAAGAAAACGTAACTGATTTTAAAAAGCTGGTTTACGATACCGTAAAGAAAATTCACGTAGTAAGATTTCCTTATAATAATTTGTTTTATTAATCCCTATTTTTTAGAAAGCAACTCGTTCAATAATTTCTCTGTCTTAATCGTATACTCTTCGTAAGCCTTTCCTGTAGCGGGTCCGCTAAAGCCTGTGTAAACTGTTTTTACCTGATGATTTTTATCTAAGAATATGGTTGTAGGGAAAGCCATAATACCATTTAAAAACGGCAAACTTTCTGAGGCTTTTTCTTTGCCAGTTAATCCAGTTAGTAAAATATCGTAACCAATATTAAAACGTTTGCTTAAACGAGTTAAATTAGTTTTTGCACGCTCTGCGTCCGATGTTCTTTCGTATGCTAAAGCAATAATTTCTAAACCTTTTTTATTGTACTGTTTGTAAACCTTTGATAAATAGGCGCTTTCGTCCATGCAATTTGGGCACCAGCTTCCCATAATTTGCACAATCACTACTTTGTTTTTGTATTTAGCATCGCTTAAACTTACCTTTTGATTTTTAGTATTATAAAAAGCAAAATCAATTTTATCGTTAGGATTTTTTAAGTAAGTCAAACTCTCTGGGTCATGTAATGTATAATTATCATTGCGTTTGGCAATCCAGCTTTCGTGCCAAGTTGAGCCTGAGTAAAAATCTCCTTTGGTGATTTCTGTTCCATTATTTTCTGCAATAAATAAAAAGGCATGTGAACCATCAAAACAACTTAAATATAATTTGCCATTATGCATCATACCTTCTAAAAAACGGTAATCGCCAGTCTCTGTTAAAAATGTTCCATTAACATAAGCACTTCCATTTTGGTGCGAGAACAGCCCTATTGCTTTTGAACTATCTGCTGTATTTGGACTAAAGGTCGCTTCCCATTTTCCTTCATAAAATGCATTTGGTTTTCCTGCTAAAAACGGAAAGCGATTTGAATGACCAGCTTGGGCTGTAAAGGCAATGGTATTATTTTCTTTTTTAGTGTGGTTAATCCAAAGTCCTTTTAAAATGCTATCTCCCGTTAATTGAGTTCTGAATTCTGTATCAAAAATTGGCATTTTAAAGTTTAATGAATCCTTGTTTAAAGTAACCTCTTCAACTGTAATGCGTTCTTGCGCATTATGAATCACTAAAGTTAATTTGCCTTTGTTGTTTTTAATTTCAAAATTAAATGGAAGTTCCAGTTGTTTTTCGGGATTTAATAAAAGTGAACCACGCCAAATACCAGTTTTAATGTTTGTTTGTGCAAAGCAGATAGAGGATATAAATACTAAGAATAGTGCTAAAAATTTCATCACACTAATTAAAAATTATTTTTTCAAATAACCTATTTATCTTACCTCAATTTCATCAATAAATATGAACGCATCACCCCCTTTACCTTGGTGCCAGTCTGGTAATACACCAAAATTGGTCGCTTTTATTTTTATAAATCTGGCATTTGTCATTTTAGCATCACTGTTATAAAATGTACGCATTTGTAAATTATAATCATCTGCCGCTACTCCATTTTCTATTGAACCATATGTTGTATAATTTATGCCATCTTCTGAAATCTGATATTCTACTTTTTTTGGATAAATAATCCAAGATCTTGTATCTTGCAAGTAACTTGAATTAATATATTTAACTGGCATTATTTTTCCTAAATCTACGATGCAATTAAAGTCTTGTCCTTGGTAACCCTGCCAACTACCACTTCTCCAATTAGTGGTTCCGTGTTGTCCATCCAATAAGCCATCATCGCCACCTGCATCGTATTGTTTAGTATATTTACTTAGGATAGTAATTTTCCAGTTGTTTGGTTTTTTATACAAATGTGCTGTTGTAGTTGTGCTAGCTTGATTATTTAAAAATGCTTTGGCTTTAATAGTAGTTGATGAATCGCAGGTGAAAGAACTGGTGTATTTTTTTGATTGCACGTTTGGTTCAGTTCCGTCTATGGTATAATAGATGATGGTCTTACTATCCGGATGTTCTATGCTCACTGTTTTTTCTGTTTCAGTAATTTTTGTTGGTCCGTTGATGATAGGAGATTGTACAATACTTTTATCTGATATTTTAGTTTGAGGACGCAATAAATTGCTTCTACCAAATAGTGATTTATCATCCGCTTTATCGCTCATTACAAATTCGAGTTTTCCACCATTAATAATATTTGTATGGCTTATGACAGAACTGTTGGATGGTTTGCCATTGAAAGTTGATGATTGAATATATTGGAATTTTTGAGCCGGGTTTTGTTTTTTGATTTCAAAGGTTTTTCCGTTTTCTAAATGAATAACGACTTCATCAAATAATGGAGAACCAATGGTGTATTCTGGCTTACCTGGACAAACTTGATAAAAGCCCATGGAACTTAAAACATACCATGCACTCATCTGCCCACAGTCTTCGTTACCAATTAATCCATCAGGATCGTTTTTGTAAAACTCAGTGAGTATCTGATACACTTTTTCTTGAGTTTTAGTTGGCTTACCAATATAGTTATATAAGTAAGCCATATGATGACTAGGTTCATTACCATGTGCATATTGCCCTATTAAACCAGTAATGTCAGCTTGAGTTCTTCCTTCGGTTGCACTATTAGCAGAGAACAGTTCATCTAGTTTTTTTTCAAATTGTTTTTCGCCACCCATTAAATTTATTAGGCCTGTAATATCCTGTGGAGTAAAAAAAGTATACTGCCAACTATTTGCTTCGGTATAATGGTTGTTCACTTCTCTTGGTTCGAAAGGAGACAACCAATTACCATTTTTACGTGGACGCATAAAACCTGTTTTTTTATCGAAAACATTTTTGTAGGCTTGAGCTCGATTTATATACATTTCATAATCTTTGGGCTTATTTAATTTTTTAGCAATTTGGGCTATGCACCAATTATCATAAGCATACTCTAATGTTTTTGAAACACTCTCTGATTCATCGTCTAATTGTAAAAAATAGTCCTGATTAAATTTTGGTATACTCCAATTGGTGTATGAAGCTGCTGCACACATTGCATTGTAAATGGCATTTTTATCATAGCCGCTAATGTTTTTAGTCATGGCATCTGCAATAACAGACACGCTATGAAAACCAATCATACAATTAGTTTCGTTGCCTGATAATTCCCACATAGGCAAGCGCCCAGATTCTTTATGTTGCTGCAAGAATGTATTTAAAATATCAGTCGTACGTTTTTGTTCTATGATTGTAAATAATGGGTGCAAGCCTCTAAATGTATCCCATAAAGAAAACACTGTATAAGGAACAAATCCATTTGCCTGATGTATTTTTAAATCTCTGCCTCTGTATTTTCCGTCAACATCTCCTGCTAATGATGGGTGCGTGAAGCAATGATAAAGAGCTGTGTAAAAAATGATTTTCTTTTCAGCATCTGCAGTTTCTATATCTATTTTTGATAATTCTTTGTCCCATTGAGCTTCTGCAGCTTGTTTGTATTTTTCAAAATCCCAATGTGTTGCTTCGGTCTCTAAATTTAATTTAGCACCATCTGTACTCGTTTGAGAAATACCTACTTTTATTAATAGAGGCGAGTTATCTCTATTGTCAAATTGTAAGCAAGCACCAACCGTTTTTTCTTTTTCTGCAGGACCTTTGGATAACGTTTGAAAATTTAACTTTTTTGAAATAATTGGTTTATTAAACTTCATGATAAAGTAAATATACTGTTCGGTTGCCCATGCTTCACTTACGCGTGAGCCAATAACCGTAACACTATCTACAATAGTAAACGAACAATTTAAAGTTTTATCTCGGTGCAATAAATCAATAACGATGGAAGCAGTATCCATTTTAGGAAAAGTGTATTGATGAATGCCTACACGCTGTGTGGCTGTTAATTTCACATCAATGGTATTTTCTAATTTCACCTGGTAAAAACCGGCGCTTGCTTTTTCTTTTAAGTGCGAATATTTACTTGAATAGGTTTTGTTTTTGTAGTTGTTTGAGTTTATGATGGGCATAATTAAAACATCTCCATAATCACTACAACCTGTTCCGCTTAGATGTGTATGCGTAAAACCATAAATTACTGTATCGGGATTATAATATCCACCGCAACCTTCCCAACTGCCATCAATTCTGGTATCTGGACTTAATTGCACCATCCCGAAGGGAACAACCGCTCCAGGAAAAGTATGCCCTGTGCCACCAGTTCCAATGAAAGGATTCACATACTGTGCGTATTTAGTTTGTGCAAAAGAAGTAGTTGTTAGTAGAAAAGCGAAGATTAAAAATAAATGTTTCATGTGCTATAAATGTACTACATAATGAGTTTTAATGATTAATGTCGTATAAAGAAATGTATTGTATTTGCTTGTATAATCCCATTCCTAAGTTTGTTTTAATTTCAATGGTTTGATTGGGCTCCATATCAAAATAATTATCCGAGAATTGAATATTGTTGTTGTCACAAAAAAGAAATACGTCTTTTGCAAATGTTTTACTTGAAACTAACAGACAATTTTTTTCTTTAGAAAAATTGATAGTAATTTCAGGAGCTTGCAATTGTAAGGCTTTTGGTTTAACAAAGCAGTATATGTTTTTTGTTATTACTTTTCCTTTTGAATCGGTAAACTCAGCTGATAAATAAATTTCATTTTTAGCGAATAGTTCAATATCACTTTTATTTATTTTAAAATATATCTTGCTTTCGTTTGCGGCAACTGTAAGCTCGCTGGAATTAGTATATAATACATGTCCTTTCATATTTTTTATAGAAACGTTTAAAATTCCTTTAACATCATTCATTTTATCTGATACTATAAAAACTCGATACTCATTTTTTTCTTCGTTTACCGAGATGCTGATATCATTAAATAATTTTTTTGTTTCAAAATACAATGCTTTCGGTTTATTGGTATAATCAATAGCACTCCAAGAAGTAACAGGCCAGCAATCATTTAATTGCCAGTATAAAGTTCCCATGGAATAAGGCTTTGTTCTGTGATGTGCTTCAATGGCTATTTTCATTCCGTCTCTTTGAAGTAATTGCGATACATAAATGTATTTTCTAAACTCAGATGGGATTTTATAATCTCGCTCCATATAAGTTTGTATGGTTTGATAACCGGTTGGATGTTTTTGATGAGCTTTTACAGTTTTTGAATTTAGGTTGAGTTCAGTACTATCACAAAAGGTTTTAAATGTATTGTAATCTGGCATGCCTTGAAAGCCATATTCGCTCATAAACCTCCCCACTTTTTTATTATATATTTCAAACGGCTCATTGCCCCACCAAACACCCCAGTAATGCGAATCTCCTTGTTGTAAGCTTTCTTTATGTCCCCAACCAATCATAGGGGAGGAGGGATGATAGATTCCTCCCCCTGCCCCCTCTAGTGGGGGACAAAGTTTAGTAACTACATTAGGAATTACTTTATGAAATAAATTGAGATAATCATTCCAGATTTTAGCAGAATCTTTTTTTGAATAGTGATATTGCTTTTGCCAACCCCAATTGTGCCAACCTTCATCTATTTCGTTATTTCCACACCATAAAGCAATACACGGATGATTTCTCAACCGTTTAACTTGTTCTGTTACTTCTTGTTTTACATTTTCTACAAAAGCAGAATCTCCCGGATACATGGCGCAAGCAAACATAAAATCCTGCCAAACTAAAATCCCGTTCCTGTCGCACTCTTTATAAAATTCATCATCTGCATATACTCCTCCGCCCCAAACACGCAGCATATTCATATGAGCATCTTTAGCTAGTTGAATCATTTTTTTGTAATCCCTTGCAGTAGTTCTTGAAACAAAATTATCTTGTGGAATATAATTGGCTCCTTTCATGAAAACAGGTTTGCCATTTAACTTAAAATAAAAACTTTCTCCTATGGAATCTTTTTGCCGAACGAGTTCTACTGTTTTTAATCCAATTGTATTTTTATAATTAATGGTTTTATTGTTGTACTTAAGATTGATGTCGTAACCATACAAATGAGCATCTCCCAAGCCATTACTATTCCATAATTCAGGATTCCGAATACTGCAATGAAATGTATCAACGTTAATACCTTCTTTTAATTTTAATATATAATTATTATTGTATTGAAGTTTGGCAATGTTTATTTCACCATGATAGGTATTAATATTTAATCGACCCGAAATAGAAGTATCACTTTTTGTTTCTACTACAAAAGCAATATCGGCAATGCTATCATTTAAATTTTTGATAATTGAATTAACAGATAAAATCTTTACCTCATTCCAACAAATTAATTTAATAGGTTTGTAAATACCACACGTTACTAAACGAGGGCCCCAGTCCCAACCATATTGATACTGAGCTTTACGGGTAAATACCTTTTCACCGTCCGGTAAAGTATATGGTAATTTTGTTGCTTCTGCTTTTCCTTTTTTTACAGCAGATTCAAATTCAATGCGTAAGGTATTAGGACCTAATCTTAAATACTGTTTCACATCAACATTCCATGAGCGAAACATATTATTACAATCTAAAATCAATTGATTGTTTAAATAGATTTTTGCGTAAGTATCTATGCCTTCAAAATTTAATTCGATGTGTTTATTCTCTAAAGTAATATAATCAAAATTAAATGTTCCAATATATTCCCAGTCTTCATTCTCAATCCATTGAACACCCTTTTCATTGTCCGAATAAAAAGGGTCTTTGATAAGCTTGTTGTTCAATAAATCTGTGTGAACAGTTCCTGGTACAATGGCATTGTAGTATTTATCGGTTCCTTTTTGTTTAAATTGCCATGAGGCATTCAATGTGGTTTCTGAAACCTGAGAAATCAGATAGTGTGTTATGAATAAAAATATGTAAAGCCATTTTTTTATCACACTAATATTGATTTTAGTTGTTTGATCTCTTCAATATCTATTACTTCATTTTTATTTGTAATAGCAGCCGAATGGTATTCTTTACATTTCGTTTCCTTTAGTAATTTTTGAAGATTACTATGACGTATCCCGCCACCAGGAATAATAATTATTTTTTCTCCAAATGTATTTTGAAAGTCTTTTAAAACCTCCATACCTCCTAAAGCATTTGATTTTCCTCCTGATGTTAAGACTCTTTTAAATCCTAATGAAATCAAATCACTCATCGCTTCGTCTATATCAGTACATTCATCAATAGCTCTATGAAAAGTCGTTGACATGCTTCCTGCTAAGTTTACTAATTCCTTGTTTACTGGTTTATTTATTTTTTTGTCATTAGTTAACACGCCAAACACCACACCATTGATGTTATTAGCTTTACAAAACTCAATGTCTTTTTTCATGACATCAATTTCATTTTGACTGTAATTAAAATCACCACCATGTGGACGAATAATCACATGCAAAGGAATATGTAGTATTTCTCTGGCTTTTAAAATATCATGATAGTTTGGCGTAACACCACCAACAGAGTAATCAGCGCAAAATTCAATTCTATCAGCTCCCGATTGTTGAGCTAATAGGCATGATTCTAAATTGAAACAAGCAACCTCTAATATGTATTTAGATGATGTGTTTAGCATCAATAAGTTGGTTATTTATTTCGGGAGAATATACAGCGTAGTTAAATCCCTTTTGTAAACAATAAGCACCGTGTTCTCCTTTTTTATTTATAGCAATAAATCCTATTTGAATTTCATCTAAGTTTTTATTTTTTCTTTTCGCAATTGCAAAAATTCGTTCTACGGCTTTTTTGCAAGCTTCTTCTGGCGAATACCCTTGACGCATTAATTCAACTACTGTGTGACTTCCAACAATACGCATCACTTCTTCTCCATGTCCGGTTGCAGTAGCAGCGCCCACTTCATTATCTACAAATAAGCCGGCACCGATAATGGGAGAATCACCAATACGTCCATGCATTTTAAATGCCATTCCACTGGTAGTGCAAGCACCTGATAAATTCCCATTCATATCTAAAGCAACCATTCCAATAGTGTCATGATTTTCGATATTTACTTTTGGTTTATATTCTGCTTTCTTCAACCACTCTTTCCATTCATCTTCTGATTCTTTTACCAATAAATTTTCTTTTACAAAACCTTGTGATAAAGCAAAATCTAAAGCGCCTTCTCCCACTAACATTGTATGTGGTGTTTTTTCCATTACTGCTCTTGCCACCGATATAGGATGTTTAATATGTTCTAAGCAACCCACAGAGCCAATGTTTGCATAATCATCCATTATACACGCGTCTAATGTTACACGACCGTCTCTGTCAGGCCTGCCGCCGTAACCAACGCTTCTTTCTGTCGGGTCACCTTCTGGAATTTTTACACCCGCTTCTACTGCGTCTAATGCTCTACCGTTTGTAGATAGAATTTTCCATGCTTCAGCATTGGCTTCTACTCCAAATCGCCAAGTAGAAATGACGATAGGTTTTATTTGTTTTTTTGATTTTTCTAAAATTAAATCTGCAGCTTTACTTTTATTAAAAGCAAATAAGGAAGATGCTAAAGCAGATAGTTTTATAAATTGTCTTCTACTGGTCATATTATTTAATTTGTATTTCGTCACAAAACAGCCAAGCATCTTCACCTGCACCTGGTTTGCCGCTAGGAATTTTTCCGAAATTTTTAGCTATTACTTTTATGTATTTTGCTTGTGATGATTTTAGTTGGAGTGTAGCAAATCGTTCATTGCTAATTTCGTTGTTGCTTACCTTACCTACAGATGTGAAGTTTGTTCCATCCATCGATATAAAGCATTCTATTTCTTTTGGCAAATAAATCCAACTCAATTCTTCTTTTAAAAACCCTACAGTTATTTCTGAAATAGCTTCTGCTTTTTCTAAGTTGATAATGGCTTCCAAATCATTGCCATTAAAACCTAACCACTGGTTACTTATTCTAGGTAGTGATGCTACAACACCATTTACTAACGTAAAGTTTCCTTCGCCACTATATGATTTACTTGCAGGAGTTTTTAATGTAATAGGTTTATTAGTGGCTTTATTAATATTATAATTTCTTACTGATATTTTCCCTTTTAATTCTTTGTTTTTATAGAGCGCTGCCCTGATAGTTACATTTTTGGAAATGGTGATTGGAGCTTTATATTGATTTGAAATTTCTTTAGGATCCGAATCATCAGTTGTGTAATAAATTGTTCCAAGGGATGGATTTGCTTTTAATTCTAGCTCAATTGAATTTGGTTTTTTTGATGAATTGACTTTTTGTTCTACTTTATAAATGGCTTTGGCATAATTGATTCCTAATTTATCTAATAGTAAAAATTGTGTTTGCAAACGATTTAAAAAATCAGTTTCGTTTCTGTTTTCTTTTGGAGACCATACTACTTCTGACAATGCCATCATTCTGGGCATTAGCATGTATTCAACCTGCTTTTCATCTAAGATATACTCTGTCCAAATATTTGCTTGCGCACCTAAAATATAATGTTGTTCATCTTCAATTAATTCTGATGGAATGGGTTCATATGAATAGACTTTTTCTAATGGAGTATAACCACCAAATGCTAATGGCTCATCTGCCGGGGAAGCTTGGTAATGATCGAAGTAGCAATGAGAACCTGGAGTCATGACAGCGTAATGTTTTTGTTTTGCAGCTGCGATTCCGCCCTCAGTTCCTTGCCAACTCATCACGGCAGCGTTCGGCGCTAAACCACCTTCTAAAATTTCATTCCAACCAATAATTTGTTTTCCTTTTGTGTTAAGGTATTTTTCAATGCGTTTGATAAAATAGCTTTGAAGTTCGTGTTCATCTTTTAAATGCTCGCTTTTTATTCTCGCTTGACAATTAGCACATACTTTCCAACGAGTTTTTGGAGATTCATCCCCGCCGATGTGTATATATTTTCCTGGAAACAAGGTGACCACTTCATCCATCACATCTTGTAAAAAATTAAACACAGAATCTTTCGTGCAATATACATCTTCAAAAACACCCCAACCTCTTTCTACATCTATTTGTTTACTTGTACACGATAACCATGGATAAGATGAAATTGCAGCTACTGAATGTCCAGGCATTTCAATTTCAGGAACGATGGTAATGTGTTTTTTTGCAGCATAGGCTACCACTTCTTTTATTTGTTCTTGTGTATAAAAGCCACCATATTTAATGCTGTCAAATTTTTGATCGCTGTAGGGCCCAATCATGGTGCCTTTTCTCCAAGCGCCAATTTCTGTTAGTTTAGGATATTTTTTTATTTCAATTCTCCATCCTTGATCATCTGTTAAGTGCCAATGAAATGTGTTCATTTTATACATGGCCAATATATCAATGTATTTTTTAATAAATGAAACCGGAAAAAAGTGACGACACACATCCAAATGCATGCCTCTCCAATCAAAGCGAGGAGAGTCTTTAATTTCAATACAGGGAAGCTTTATGCTTTTAGTTTTATCTAATGAAAAAAGTTGAATAAGTGTTTGAATAGCATATAGATTTCCAGCACTATTTCCTTCTGCTAAAATCGAAATGTGTTTTTCATCAATAGTTAAATGATAATTTTCTTTTAGTCCAGCTTCCCAATCTGGAATTTCGAATAGAATATAATTATTGTCTTTTGGAATTATTGGAACAACTTGTAATCTTATGTTATAGTATTTATCTATATAATCGTTTAGAAATTCAACTTCATTTTTTGGAGTGTTGAAAGTGCTAACAATTTTTGTTTCCGGCGAGAGCATAAAATTTCCTGAAAGAAGTTTTACCTCTTTAGGATAAGGAATAATAGGAAAATTGGATGATTGTTCCTGAGAAAATAACCTCAAAGAAATAAAAAAGATTAATATGAAGAATGTATTATTCTTCTTCATCGCTATACAGTTCTAATAACTCTTTAGGATAATCATCTTTTAAAATATAAACACCAGTCATTGGATTTACCAGCTCTTTTGTGCTTTTTAAAAACACATTAAATGTCATTCCTTTTTTAGTTTCAACTTTTTCAGTTTTGTTAATTGCTTTTTTTGAGAATGGTAACAATGTTACAGAACCATCATTCATAGTACATTCTAAAACGGTCATATCCGGAATTTCAAAACTAAATTCATCATCATTTGGATATAAACCGTTTAGAAGATATGTTGTATTATTGATGACTTTGAAATTGGTAACATCACCTTTAACTTCAAATTCATCTTCCCATAAATATCTGATGTTATCTTCTGTTTCTTCGCCTTCATTATCTCTATCAGCATATGCCTGATCAAATTTCGAGTTTACTAATTTTACGTTTATTGTTACTATCATACTGTTTAATTACTTAATTAATGTCCTGCGCTTGAATTAGAGCTTTCTAATTCAACCCCCTGTTTTTTGAAAATTGATTTTACTTTAAATGCATACCATGCTAAATAAGCAAAACAAAATACAGTAACGATATATGACATGTGTGGATTTAAAACATCCACTAATATTCCTTGAAACGGTGGGATTAAAGCGCCACCTAAAATCATCATGATTAATAATGAGGAACCTTGGTTGGTATATTTTCCTAAACCATTAATGGCTAATGCAAAAATACAAGGCCACATTACTGAACAAAATAAACCGCCACTAATAAAAGAATATAAAGCTAAATTTCCTGTGCTTACTAATCCAAGTATCATCATAGCACATGCTGTTAAACTTAATATCATTAGTGTACGAGCTGGATTATCTCCTGAAAAAATAAAAATAGCGGTTGCAATTAAAATGTAAGGAATGTAAAACATAAAATCATCCACATTACTGCCTCTTAAATAGTTTACGCCATATATCACTCCAAATGCTAAAAGAGGAGTCACAATTTGCATAACGATTTTTACTGTTTTGCTAAAATTAAAAACGGCTAATGCTCCTGTCCAGCGACCAATCATTAAACTTCCCCAGTACAATGAAATGAAGTGTGAAATTTTTGTATGATCGATTCCTTTGATTTCAGGCATTGCTAAAAGAGCTCCCATGTTACTTTGTATAGTTACTTCTACGCCTACATAAATAAATATGGCAATCATTCCTAAGGTGAGTTGTGGATATTTTAGAGCACCTAAATCTTTATCTAATTTTTCGGAGTTTGTTACTTCGGGTAATTTCGAGAACCATAAAATACTGGCACATAAAATGAATAAGGCAAATAGAATCAAAGCTGGTACTTTCACTGCTTCCAAGCTACTGTCTGCTGCTGCTGGACCACTGATGTTTCCAAACAATGCATAACTTAAAATTACTGGGCCAATGGTTGTTCCAAATGAATTAATACCTCCAGCTAAATTTAAACGTTGAGCACCTGTTTCTTTATCGCCAAAGTTTATAACAAAGGGATTGGCTACAATTTGTTGTAAAGCAAAGCCTAAACCAATTACAAATAATGCACATAACAACAATGGATAAGAATTTAAACTTGCTGCAGGAATAAAAAACAATGAACCTACAGCTGAAATTAATAAACCAAGAATTAATGCTTTTTTATACCCTATTTTATTAATAGGGTCGCCAATGGCACGAGACGTAAAAAAGTAAATAATAGAACCCACTGCATAGGCCGCATAAAAAGCCAAATCAACTAACTGCGATTGAAACTGTGTTAATGTAAATTTCTCTTTAAATAATGGAATTAAAATACCATTACTTGCTGCCACAAATCCCCAAAAGAAAAACACACTGATAAGCGCTACAAAAGATGATTGTAATTTTTGCATAAAATAGTTTTAATAATTACCTAAGGTAAAGGTTTTACTAGGAGTACCTTTATTTGGCTAAACCCATTTATTAACAACCTTCTTTTTACTACTATTTAGATAAGTTCGTATTTCGTATTTCGTATTTCGTAATTTCACAACATGCAATTACTTACTCCTACCCATTGGCAAGATTATGAACTACTTGATTGTGGTGATTTTGAGAAATTAGAACGTTTTGGAAAATACATCACTATTCGTCCTGAACCACAAGCGGTTTGGCAGAAACGCTATTCATATAGTGAGTGGGAAAAATTAGCGCATGTTAAATTTGTTCCTAAAAGTAGTTCAAGCGGCGAGTGGAAAGCATTGAAAAAAATGCCCGATCAATGGACGATTAATTATCCATTAGGTAATACACAAATCACATTGCGTTTAGGTTTAACGTCATTTAAGCATGTTGGTGTGTTTCCAGAGCAAGCGTGTAATTGGGATGTGATATATGATTATTTAGTGGGCTTAGATAAACCTAAATTCCTGAATTTATTTGCCTATACGGGTGGTGCAAGTGTTGCAGCCAGAGCAGCGGGGGCAGATGTAACACATGTTGATAGTATTAAACAAGTGGTTACTTGGGCAAACGAAAACATGAATAAATCTAATTTAGATAATATCCGTTGGATGGTAGATGATGCGTTGAAGTTTGCTAAAAAAGAACAACGTAGAGGTAACTTTTATCAAGGAATTATTTTAGATCCACCGGCATTTGGGCATGGACCAAACGGAGAGAAATGGAAACTAGAAGAAAATATTTTAGAAATGATTAATAGCGTGTTAGATATTCTTGACCCTAAACAACACCTATTAATTTTGAATGCGTATTCACTGGGTTTTTCGGCATTAGTACCAGAAAACTTACTACAACCATTTGCAACTAAACATAAATCCAATTTAAGTATTGGAGAGTTGTATTTACATGCAAAAAGCGGAGTTAAATTACCACTTGGTGTTTGGGGAAGATTAGAAAAAAAATAATTTATTTTTTACTGGATTCTTTTTCAAAAGTTAATTTAGTTGCAGGAGTTAGCAACAACTTAGATTCTCTAAAAGTATCATTCCATTTTATTTGAGTTTTCTTTTTTTGCATATCTCCAGCACCTTTAACCTCTAAGTAAACCATAAAAAAGTCATCGGTATTCCCTTTCTCTAAAATAATGGGTTTGTGTCTTTTTGTATTCGCATTTTCTTGCCCATTAGGCATAATCAATGATGCTTTAACAGGATTAATAATCGTTACACCATCACCATTGTAAGAACAGTAAAATTTTGTAACTGTTTTATCGGTTGATAAATCAGCCTTTTTTAAAACACAGGTACAGTTTTCTGCTGTAAATTCATTTTTAGTTGCAGGTAATTCAAAATCAGGAATTGAAATGGGTTTACCAGCAGCAGATGCTTTATAAATTCCTTTAAAATCAACCGTAAAATTTGTCGCCTGCATATCTTGGCCTTTAAAATCAATCACTTCAGACTCTTCTTCGTTTGGAGGTACAGAGTATGTTTTATCTTTACTGTATGCTTTTTTGTCTCCCGCTGAATACACAAATTCAGAAGGTTTAACCAATAAATAATCATTGGTTTTATTAAAAATTTTAATTTTAAATTTTGCGTAGCCATCAACAGCTACAACATCTATTACGTAAATGTTATAATCATCCGTTTCAACGGTGGCATCTTTATAAAACGTTTTTGCATCTTCTTTTTCTTTCTTTTCCTTTTTTTGTGCTACGAGTTGTATCCCAAAAAATAATGCAATAGCTAAAAATAAATGTTTCATGATTATTTGAATTGATAAACAAATATAGTTTATAGATATAATTTAAGCCACATATTTAGACTTTTATTCCTAAATTTTTTGTTAATTTTGGCTATGCATATTGATATCATCACCGTTCATCCTCCATTATTAGAAAGTCCATTTAGTCACAGTATATTAAAACGTGCGGCTCAAAAAGGGCTTGTAACCGTTAATGTGGTTGATTTGCGAAACTATGGCATTGAACCTCATAAAAAAGTTGATGACTATGCGTTTGGTGGCGGCGCAGGAATGGTAATGATGATTGAGCCTATCGCAAATTGCATTAATGATTTAAAAGCGAAAAGGACTTATGATGAAGTTATATACATGACTCCTGATGGCGAAACACTTAAACAAAGCACCTGTAATCAATTATCAACTCTAAAAAACATTATTGTGCTTTGTGGACATTATAAAGGAATTGATGAGAGAGTAAGAGAGCACTTTATTACCAAAGAAATTTCGATTGGCGATTATGTTTTAAGCGGAGGTGAATTGCCAGCAGCCGTTTTGTGTGATGGTATCATTCGTTTAATACCAGGAGTTTTAAATGATGAAACATCTGCTTTGTCAGATTCTTTTCAGGATAATTTGTTATCTCCTCCTGTTTATACTCGCCCTGCAGAATACAATGGATGGAAGGTGCCGGATATTTTAACTAGTGGTAATACTAAAAAGGTTGAAGAGTGGAGACATGAACAATCCTTAGAAAGAACTCGGATTCGACGCCCAGATTTATTGCTGTAAAAACAGGCTGTTATTTTTTTGTTTTTATCTTCGAACTTTTTTCTGGTATACTATAGGTTTCATTATACAATACAAAGTTTTTGATCACCTCTGATTTAAAATCTGCCTTATCTAAGATGCTAATATTTTCTTTAATACTTGTATTTCCTTTCGAGATAATTTCGATTTGATATTTACCGGGTGGGACAATAAACAAATATTTGCCAGTAATTTTATTTACCATTTTTGAATCTAGTATTTGGTTGGTTTTATTGTTTTTAATTGAAATAAATGCATTAATTTCTTTTTGACTTGTATCTGCTAAAGAAACATACCCCATAAATACTGTTTGTCGTTCTTCAATATTATTAAAAATAATTTTGTAAATATCTAAGTCACCTAAGCCTTCTTTACGCCATGCCGAAATATAACCATCACGATTATTTCCACAAACTGAAAACATCATGTCATCATCGGGAGTATTTAATGGATATCCAATATTAGTTGGAGTGTTCCATGTTTTTTCTTGTTCATTCCATGTAGATTTAAAAATATCATAACCGCCCATATTGGTGTGTCCTTGAGAGCTAAAATATAATGTTTTACCATCGTCAGAAATTTGAGGAAAGGCTTCTTTGTATATTGTGTTAATATTTTTTCCTAAATTTTTTGGCACGCCCCATTCGCCGTTTGGAAGTCGCTTGCTAAAATAAATATCTGTTTCTCCTAATCCTCCCTTTCTGTTAGAAACAAAAAAAACAGTATTTGTATCAACACTATAGCAGCCTTCTGCTTCTAAACTTTCAGAATTTATGGGATCATCAAATAAGATTGGTTTTTTAAATAGTTTATTTTTTTGAATTGAAGTATAAAACAAATCTCCTGGAAATTCGATGTTATCAACATATATAATAATGTTTTTTCCATCAGAGGTCATTCCAACACATTCCTCATCTTCATTAGAATTAATAAAAACACCTATGTTTTTTGCCTTAGTCCACACACCATTTTCAACTTTTGATGTATAGATATCAGACGTAAAATAACCATTAAAACTCCTTAGTTTACCTGTGTTTTGTTCTCTTCTGGAGGTATATATCAATGTTTTTTCATCCTTTGTAACAAAAGGATAGTAGTCGGCATACTTTGTGTTTATTTCTTTTCCTAAATTTTCAAAAGTAACATTTATAGGTTTTTTTATTAATGCTTCGGCATTCTCACAGGTTTCTATATAATGATCAATAAGCTGATATTGTTTTGAGGAGGCCTTCTCTCTATATTTTAAATAATAAGAAATCGCATCTTTAAATCTATAGGTGTATTGATAAACTTTGGCTAATTCAAGTAATAAGTCGTTTTTATAATTACCAGCAGCTAAGCAACTTTCTAAATATGGAATAGCTAAGCTTTTGTCTGTATAAATGTTTAAATAGCAAATTCCAATTCGATGTTTCAATTCAATGTCTTGAGGATATTCTTTTTCTAATTTTTTTAAACCATCTAGTGCCTGAATATAATTTTGAGCATCAAATAATTCATCGGGCGTTGGAGCATCATAATTTTGACAATGCCCTTTTTTCATGAAAGCCAAAGAATTTAAAGTAAAAACAAGTAATATGATGTAATTTTTTAGCATTGCCCTGTTTACGTGGGTGTATTCCTCACTTATTAAATGTACAAAAAAATGTGTTAAAAGCAAATTGTAGTATTCTTTTAAAGATTATTAGCTAACAAACAACTACCTGTTAATTATTCGTTTTATATATCTACTTGGGTTTTTATAAACTCCTTACTTTTAGTTGATATTAAAAACATTAAACGTGTCGAATAGAACTGCTACTCAAAAATTAAAAACATCTTCGGTTACTGTTGTCATCAGTTTGGCATTAGTATTATTTATGCTTGGACTTTTAGGGTTGGTTGTTATTAATGCCAAAAAATTATCTAATCATATTAAAGAGAATGTTGGTTTTCAAGTTGTATTAAAAGATACGACTACTCAGGCCGAGTTAGATATTTTAAAGCAAGAAATCAGTTCTTCGGCATTTACTAAACAAGTTGATTATATTAGCAAAGACGAAGCAGCAAAAAAATTACAAAAAGATTTAGGAGAAGATTTTATTTCGTTTTTAGGCTATAATCCTTTATTATCATCATTAGACGTAAAATTAAATTCGGATTATGCTAACATTGATAGTTTATCAGGATTTGAAAAACAAATTATGCAAAAGCATTTTGTGAAAGAGGTAATTTATCATAAAGACATGATAAAACAGGTAAACGAAAACGCAAAGTTGATTAGCGTATATATTTTAATTTTTAGTGGTTTATTATTAATTGTGGCAATTGCATTAATTAATAATACTATTCGTTTATCTATTTATGCTAAACGTTTTTTAATCAGAACCATGTATTTAGTAGGGGCAACGCAAGGATTTATTCGTATGCCATTTATTTTAAAAGGAGTTCGTCAAGGTATTATTGCAGGTGTCTTAGCGGGATTCTTATTAGCTGGTTTTTTAGTGCTAAGCACCAATTATATTCCTGATTTAATGCAGTTACAAGATCCTAATTTGTTAGCAGCTTTGTTTGCTGGTATTGTTGCTTTAGGTGTTTTAATTTCCGGATTAAGTGCCGCACTTTCGGTAAGTAGATACTTACGCTTAAAAACTGACGATTTATATTTTTAAAAAATTATTCTTTAATTATTTTTCTTGTTACAATCGTATTGTTTTTGTCTTTTATTATTATAAAATAAAGCCCATTAGAAAACCTAGAGCAATCTATGTCTTTGGATATATCATTTGATTTATAGACTACATCTCCTAAAACAGAAACTATTTCAACTGTTTTACCAATTATGTTTTCAGGAGAAATAATGTGAATAGAATTGGTTGTTGGATTTGGATAAACTGAGATATCATCATATTCATCACTTGATGTTTTTAGTTTTGTAGGTATAGTTTTATATCTCAAAAACAATTTAAATATTCCGCCTACTTTTTTATGGTAATATATTTTCAAATTATCAGAGCTGATAGTTGCAGCTTCGGGCAGCATATTAGGAGCACCTATCAGCAATGTAGGAGAACTAAAAGGCATGGCTGTGTTACTTCTTACTGATACCATAATTTCTGTTTGTGTTCCGCTATGTAACAATCGTGTGTAATAAAGTTCTAATCCGTTTTTTGAAAGGCTTGGTGCGTAAACTATATAATTTGTTGTGTCGTTTATATTGGACATTAATAAATTGGTATTAGGTACTTTATTAAATGTTGAATCATTTAGTTTTTGAGCAATACCCATAGATGATTTGCATGGTGCACCACCAGCACAACTATTAAAAAAAGCATTGCAATAAATGAGCGTATTGCCAGTATAGTTTGTTGTAGCATCCATAATTAAATACCCAGGAGAGTTGATGTAAAAATCGCCATATACAGAACCAAAATTTGCATATCCAGTTCCAGTAAATCTGATTCGCTGTAAATTATTATAAGAAGTTGGGTAATTACGAGTTGATACCCAATACAAGTTGTTTAAAGAATCAAGCGAAGCTACACCATCTAAATGTGGGGTTATGGTTTGATTAATAATAGGAACAAGACCAATAAAATTAAATACAGAATCATTTACTTTAGAGGCGTAGTAAATACTGGTAGTTATACCGTCATTTAAACTATTAAAAAATAATGCATTTCCATCAGTTGATAAGGCAGGCTCCATGGCATCAAAGGTTAAGCCGTTTATGGTTACTGGAATATCATTGCCAAAACTTGGATATGTTTGACTAAATATGTTTGAGGCGAAACAATTAAAAATAAATAGAGTAGAAAAGATTGTTTTCATGTATAATTTATATGTAGCTAAATTAAAACAAAAAAGCTTGTCATTTCTGACAAGCTTTGGGGTAAGTAATCGGGCTCGAACCGACGACCCTCGGTACCACAAACCGATGCTCTAACCAACTGAGCTATACCTACCATTTTGGGCTACAAATGTAATAAATTTCTTTTATAAGCAAGAAAAAAATAATAAAATTTATTTTTTATAATTTACCATGTAGTGCAATCCCACAGATTCTTTGCGTTGTATGGCATGCTTTATAATCAAATAGCCAATGCAAATTAAGTTTCTTAGCTCACATAATTTTTGGGTAACTGTCGTTTTTTCGTAAAGCGCTTCGTTTTCTTTATACAATATCTCTAATCTGTCAAAGGCACGTTTTAAACGCAACTCAGAACGTACAATGCCCACATAATTGCTCATAATTTGTTGTACTTCTCTTTGCGATTGGGTTATTAAAATCATTTCTTCGGCATGTTCAGTTCCTTCTGCATCCCAGTTTGGAATTTTCTCAGTAAATGATAATGTTGGAAGATTTTCTAAGCCCTTTTTAGCCGCTCGGTGCGCAAACACAACCGCTTCTAATAATGAGTTACTAGCTAAACGATTGGCACCATGCAAGCCCGTGCAAGCACATTCTCCCACAGCAAATAAGTTTTGAATAGTAGATTGTCCTTCTTTATCAACTTGGATACCGCCGCATAAATAGTGCATGGCAGGCACAACAGGTATCATTTTCATAAAAGGATCAACACCTAATTTCATACATTTATCGTAAATATTTGGAAAATGCTCAATAAAGGCTTTTCTATCAATATGCCTACAATCTAAATACACAAAATCTTCACCTCTGGTTTTTAATTCATTATCAATGGCTCTGGCTACAATATCTCTGGGCGCTAACGATAAACGCTCGTCGTATTTTTGCATAAATTCTTTACCATCCGAAGTTTTTAAAATGGCACCAAATCCTCTAATAGCTTCGGTAATTAAAAAACTAGGGTGTTCTAAAGGATTGTATAATGAAGTAGGATGAAATTGAACAAACTCCATATCTTTTACTCTTCCTTTTGCTCTGTAAACCATGGCTATACCATCACCTGTTGCTATAGTAGGGTTGGTGGTTGTAGCATAAACATGCCCAGCGCCACCTGTTGCCATCATGGTAATTTTAGAAAGAACAGTATCTATTTTTTGTGTTTTTGTATTTAAGATATAGGCTCCAAAACACTTGACATCTTTTGATTGTGAAGTAACAACTTCGCCTAAATGATGTTGTGTAATAATATCAATGGCATAGTGATGATCAAGAACAGTAATGTTTTTGTGCTTACGGATTTGGGCAATTAGTGCTCGTTCAATTTCGTATCCTGTAATATCTTTGTAATGTAAAATACGGTGTTCGGAATGCCCACCTTCTTTTGCTAAATCATAAGTGCCTTCTTTGTTTTTATCAAAATTAGCACCCAATTCAATGAGTTCTCTTACGCGTTCGGTTCCTTCAGTAACCACTACTCTCACTGCTTCTTCATCACATAAACCAGCTCCTGCAATAAGCGTATCTTGAATATGTTTTTCAATAGAATCTTTATCATGCCACACGGCAGCTATACCACCTTGTGCGTATTTGGTATTCGATTCGTCTTCGTTACTTTTTGTAACAATATATACAGAGCCGTGCTCGGCCACTTTAAGTGCATAGCTCAAACCCGCAATACCGCTGCCAATGATTAAGAAATCTACTTTTTGTTGCATGGTTTATTTTTTTAATAATCGCGCGACATATTTTCCAACAATGTCAAATTCTAAATTAACAACATCGTTTACTTTTAAATGTTTAAACACGGTGTTTTCAAATGTATATGGAATAATACATACAGAAAATGAATCATCCTTTGAATCTACTACCGTTAAACTGGTACCGTTAATGGTAATACTTCCCTTTTCAACAGTTACATTGCCAAGCTGACTATTATATGTTATAGTGTATGTCCAACTACCTTGGTTATCAATAATTGAAGATACAATCCCTGTTTGATCTACATGTCCCTGAACAATATGCCCATCAAAACGTCCATTAGCCGGCATACATCGTTCTAAATTTACAAAATCACCTACTTTTAAAGTTCCTAAATTGGTTTTTTGTAATGTCTCGTCAATAGCTGTTACTGTGTATTGATTACCATTTATTTTTATCACCGTTAAGCACACACCATTGTGAGCTACACTTTGATCTATTTTTAGTTCATGAGTAAAAGCACAGCTAAATGTAAAGTGAACATTTGTCCCTTCTTTTTCAATGTTCTCTACTTTTGATAAAGTTTCTATAATTCCTGTAAACATATTGCAAATATACTAAACTTAAAAAAATGCTCTTACTTGTGCACCACCAATATTTACTATTTTGTTATTAGGCGATTTTCGGCCATTGTAGTTAATACTAATTTGTATATTACTGGTTAAGTTACGTTGATAGCTTAATTCCCAGGTGTAATTATAACCTGTTTTTAAAGCGTTTAACATTTCATAGGCAACAGGTGTGTTTTCGGCTGCATTATAGGAAATACTAATAAAATCAGCCTTTCCGGTAAAACTACCTTTTTCTACTTGATTAAATTTAAATTCTAAACCTACATCATTTAATTCGGCTTTTTCAAAAAGACCAATAACCATAGATTCTGTTCTATTAATGATGTTTTGTTTTTTATTGTGTTTATAGATCACGCTTACTCTGAATGCCGTATTGGGCTGATAACTTAATTTCTGTTCTAAATCATACGATTCAATTTTATAGTTCCTAGTGCTTAAAAACAGTGATTGGTTTGATTTTATTCCGTAAATATTTACACTGTTTAAACTCCACGATCTAGTCACATTCCATCTCCATCTCCATTCATGAGTTTCGTTACCCCTTATTTCAAATCCATTAGTAAGTAGTTGTTTACTTAAATTATTTTGATAAGTATAATCGGTTCCAAACACAGCAGCACTTTGATTAAAAAATAAACTTTGACGAAGTGATGCTGTTAATCCAGCAAGTTTGGAAGTATCGGTTAACTCAAATGGATTAAAAGAAAACAGTTGTTCTTTATATGTTTTTTTATCAATTCGATAGGCAGTTTGTGAAGCAAAACGACTTATGAATTTTAATGCTTTGCCTGAGCTATCTTTTAAAAACACAGAAGGACGAAGATTTAACGAAAAACTAAATTGATCGTGTAATACTTTTACATATTGATTGGTAGGCGTGTAAACCCTTATGTATAAAGCTTGATCAGAAAATTGAGCAATTTCAAACTCATTTAGTTCTTTTATTCCGTTGTCGTTGTAATCTTTCCAAGCGTAAGTGCCTTGCCCTGCGGCCACCAATAAATAATAGTATTCTTTCTTGTTTTCTAATCCATATCCCGTTTCATAAAAAATACTCGATGAAATAAATCCTTTTAATAATCGGGGAGCGTATTCAACACGACTCAACAAAGTATTATCTGGTTTTATAGTCATTGAATCTCGCTTTAATTGTAATTCACGATAAGTGAAAATAACAGAAAACGGATGATTTCGAATGCTATTTATGTTTGCTGAAAATCCAGTGTTTTTAGCAAATGTCGAATCTTTTAAAACAGCACCATAAGCTTGCTTATCTCTTCGTTCTCTATAAAACAATTTATATAAATTTCCAGTTGAATCTTTGTTGGTAATGTTTCCTTCCCATTCATAAAACTGATAGCTACGTTGTAACAAACTATCTGAGGTACTTTTTTTAAATAAGTTTTGTTCAAACTCATCTAAGTAGTTTAGTTTTAATTTCCATATAGATTGAGAGAAAGAGGCTTTGTGTCTGTAAAAATTACTGAGCAACGAGTTGTAGTTACTCGTTAAATAGGATCCATTATAATTGATACTATTTGTTTTTGTATTATAAAAACTACTAATGCTATGTTTTAATCCTTTATAAAAAACACCTTCGTCAAAAAAATTAATACCGTATAGTAATTTTAGTTTTTCATTTCTTTGTACTCCAACCTGAGCAAAACCAACGTGTTGGTCGCTATTAATAGGCGCATTGATTGGTCTGTTCCAATCTCTTTCAAATTCAATAGCTCTGTAGCGTTCAATAGGATTAAAGTTTTGCTGTATGTATTCGTATCCTAAATTATAAATTGCATTTAAAGACTGTTTTTTTGCAGTGTCTACTTTTATAACGCTTTGATTATTGCTGCTAATTTTTAAACCATAACCGTCATCATTATTTGAATTGTAACTACTAAACGTATTGATGTCGTTTTTGGTATACACACCCTCAACATCAATAGTGTGATTTTTGTTTAACTGATAATTAATACCAGTAGTAAACATTTGTTTTTTCTTTGGAGTTATTAATGGAATAATGGGCTCGTAATTACCCTGCAAAATGCCGCCAATTGGGGCCACCCACTTGTATACTTTTCCGTTTGCAGTGGTAGATACTTGTACATAAGAACCATTTTTTTCGCCTACATAAGTATATTTTACTCTGTATTTTGCACTATCTGCATTTAATGAATACACATAAATTCCTTGATAAGATACAGAAGAAACAACGGTATCTTTTTTCCAATAAAACACATCGGTAGTATTAAAAGCTGCTAATTCAGCACCACTAGTAACCGATTTACTTAGAGTGTCTCCAACACTAAACATAGTTAGTTTATTGGCCTCGGTAAGGGTTTGTTGTAGAGTTTTATTTTTGTTATCCTGTTCGCCAAAAAAGTTTAATCGCACTTTTAATTTATTAGCTTCAATTTCCTCACTAAAAAAATATAAAGATCTTGCATAGTTTCTTTCTGCATACTGAAACTCAGCAATGATACGTTTGTCTTTTGTAATAATTTGTTTTGCTGTAAAGGTTAATTCGGAGGTGTTATAATCTATAATGTAATCATTCTCCTGGCCTCGTTGCAGTAGTTTTCCATCGATATAAATACGTTCAGTTCCCGATAACACAATAATAAACGGTTCGTTATCTGCTCCTTTTAATCTGTAAGGCCCTTGGTTATTTTCAGTTCCTTGAATAATATTTCGAGCAAATTTTCCTTTACTCACTGCGCCACTGACTTGTGTTTTAAAAACAACTGTTTTTTTACCAATGGTGTCTGTGTAATCATTGGATAAATAAGCTCCTTGCGAACGTTTGTAAAAGTTCATAAAATAACTGTTTGGTCTCTGTAGCTGAAAATCTCCAACAATTAATTTGGTGTTTTTATTAGATAATTGAACAAATACTTTATCAAATTCCTGCAGTTGCGCAGTAGTTCCATCTGCCTGAAAAGGGATATTATCATCTGTAGCTGCGAGCAACAAATCAACCTCTTGTGTAAGCTTACCACTAACCTGCAAGTTTAAGCTGGAGTTAACAACCACATCTTGGTTATTTCCAAAACTAATACCTCTACTAATACTTCCGTTTTTATTTAATCCATCTGAAATAAACGATTCGTTAGCTGGTGTTGAGCCAGCAAATGCCAATGTCATAGGATTAGCAGGTAAGGATAAGTCTTTCGTTAACTTAGATGTACTTTGATGATAGTGCGGTTTTTCGAAATTGTATGGAAAATGTTTGTAGCGTACAAAAATGGGATCGGTAGGTTTTACTTTAAATATAATTGCTTTTAATGGATAGTTAATTTTATATGATGCTGAATCTAAAGGTGTGTTTTTACATGAAATATTTACTGTACCTGGTATTAAGCTCAGTGAATCAAGATAAAGTGTGTCTGATTTTACAAAATAATATTTTTGTTTTAGGTTCGTTTGAGCATGTGTCTGGATGAAATATCCACACAAAATCATAATTGTAAAAATAAACCTAAAACTCACCATGCGTATAACGGTTTATAAATATAGAAATTGTATTTTTAAACCATAAATTGTATTTGTATGAGAATCATAACTTATAACGTAAACGGTATCAGAGCCGCCATGAATAAAGGCTTGGTAGATTGGCTAAAAGCTGCAAACCCAGATGTTTTATGTTTGCAAGAAACCAAAGCAACACCAGATCAGGTAGATGTACAAGCGTTTGAGACGCTTGGTTATCATTTGTATTGGTATTCAGCTCAAAAAAAGGGGTATAGCGGGGTGGCTATTTTTTCAAAATTAAAGCCTAAACATGTTGAGTATGGTTGCGGCATCGAAAAATATGACTTTGAAGGCCGAATCATACGATTGGATTTTCAGGAATGCTCTGTTATGAGTGTTTATCATCCAAGTGGTAGTAGTGGAGACGATCGTCAGGCTTTTAAAATGCAATGGTTAGCCGATTTTCAAACATACATTGATGATTTAAAAACCAAACTCCCTAATTTAATTTTATGCGGCGATTATAATATTTGCCACAAGCCGATAGATATTCATAATCCAAAATCTAATGCCAATACTTCAGGATTTTTGCCTGAAGAAAGAGAATGGATGGAGCAATTTATTCAATCTGGCTTTATAGATTCGTTTAGATATTTTAATCAAGAAGCCCATCAATACAGCTGGTGGAGCTACAGAGCAGGGTCTAGAGGTAAGAATTTAGGTTGGCGTATAGATTATAATTTGGTTGCGAATCATTTAGATAAACATTTGAAACGGGCAGTTATTTTACCAGATGCGATGCATAGCGACCATTGCCCAGTTTTACTGGAAATGGAATTTTAACAAATTCGAGGATTTTTTTAGTTATTTTAGATTTTTAGGTTATATTTGTCATTACTATTAAACTTATGTACTTAGGTATGAGAAAAATATTTATTCCACTAGTAGCGAGTGTGTTAACACTTGGCTTAGCTTCATGTTCAGATGACACAAAAGAAAACCACGAAGGTGCTGAAGGCAAGGGTGGTGTGTATATGGGTGGCGTGATGCGCATGAACGAAGTAGAAGCTTTTAAAAGCTTAAACCCAATTGCTGTAAACGAAATCGTAGGTTTTCACATTGGAACTCAATTATTTGAGGGCTTAGTGAAGTTTGACCAAAACGATTTATCTATAAAGCCAGCTATTGCTCGTTCTTGGGACATTAATGAAAATCAAACAGAATGGACTTTTCATATTCGTCAAGGAGTGATGTTTCATGCAGATGCATGTTTTGCTGATGGAAAAGGGAGAGTTTTAACCGCAAATGATTTTAAAATTTGTTTTGATAAATTATGTTCTGCTGACCCAAATAACTCTCAGTTTGATGTAACATTTAAAGACCGTGTAGTAGGTGCTAATGAGTCTTTCGAAGCATCAAAAGCAGGAAAAACGTTAAGTGTAGCAGGTATAAAAGTATTAAATGATACGACGTTAACTATCTCTTTAAAATCCCCATTTGCTGGGTTCTTAAATGTTTTGGCAATGCCAGGATGTTGGGTATATCCTAAAGAAGCGGTTGATAAATACGGAGTAGATATGCGTATCCACCCTGTAGGAACTGGTCCTTTCCAATTAGAAACGGTTAAAGAAGGGGAAGTTTTAATCATGAAAAAGAATCCAAATTACTATGGAATCGATAAAGATGGTAACAAATTACCATACTTAGAGGGATTAAAATACACTTTCATTCGCGAGAAAAAAGCAGAAATTTTAGAATTTAAATCTGGTAATTTAGATATGGTATATCGTTTACCTGTTGAGGTTTTCCATGATATTATGGGCGACTTAGAACATGCTAAAGACCGTAAAACAGAATTTCAAATTTTAAGCTCACCAGCATTTAATACTAACTATATTGGTTTTAATTGCACAAGTGCTGCTTTCAATAAAAAAGAAGTACGTTTAGCATTTAACTATGCTATTGATAGACATAAAATTGCTGATTTCACGATTCAAGGTGAAGGTACATCTGCCGATTATGGTATCGTTCCTTACGTTGATGCTTTTGAAAAAGATGGATACGATTTTAAAGGATTAAAAGGCTATACATTAGATGTTGCAAAAGCGAAAGATTATTTAAAGAAAGCTGGATATCCAGATGGAAAAGGATTTCCTAAAGTAACATTACAAATTAATAGCGGTGGTGGAGATAGAAATATTTTAATTGCTGAGGTTGTACAAAAAATGTTGAAAGAGAATTTAAATGTAGATATCGAAATTAATACTGTACCATTTGCTGAGCATATTGAGCAAGTTCAATCAGGTAAATCAGATTTCTTCCGTTTTGCTTGGATTGCTGATTATCCAGATCCAGAAACATTTTTAACTATTTTCTATGGTAAACACGTTCCAGCTAATACTACTGAAAAATCATTTGTAAATTACACTCGTTTCAAAAATGCTCGTTTTGATTCATTATTCTCCGCATCATTTACAGAGTCTGACAAAGCTAAGCGTTATGCGTTATTAACTAAAGCAGAGCAAATTGTATTAGATGAGGCTCCATTTATGCCAATATTTTATGATGAGAATTATCGTTTAGAGCAATTAAACGTTCGTAATTTCCCTGAAAATGCGATGAATTATATGGACTTATCTGTAGTATACTTAATACCAAAAGATAAAATGCCTAAAAAGTAATCTTTGAGTATATTTAACAAAAAAGCCTTCTAATTTTAGAAGGCTTTTTTGTTTTAATCCATAATGTTACAACACAATAGCACTTTTTATTTGGCTAAATGCGCCTTTGTTTTTTCCAATAGGAGCAAATCTAAATTGCAAAGTACTGGCAGGCGTTTGGTTTTTTAAAGTAACCGTTGCTAATTTACTGCACTCAAACTCTTGCCAAGTGTTGCCACCATCACTGCTGTATTGGTAAACAAATGCCGATTCGCCAGTATTACGAGGTACTGATACTTGCATCTCGCCATTGCCCAAGGCTGTAATGGTAAGTTCCGATACACTGCTACCACCCGTATTTTTTATTGCTACCATTCCTGCCGCTTCAATTACGGTTTGAGGGTCTGTTGTATTATTAGCTACCATTTCTACATAGGCACGTACTACATTAAAGATAGATAATACTACTCTTTCTTTTTCGTGCATATTGCTTATGCTACCTGCAGAACCGCTACCTGTTGCTATAATAGCATTATGCAAATTATTAATACAGGTTGTCATGGATGTAAAAGGCAAAGGCATAGATGCCGGAGGAAAATAATTGGCGGCTGCTTGCATGGAGTTAATAATGTTTTGTCCTGTAGTTACTTTCCCATCGGGGCTTAGCGTACTCATTTTAAGAGCTGCTTTTAACTTGGTATTCATTGTATGAAAATTTTATGATGAATGATTGTATAAACCTTGGATGTTTATTCGTTTATACAACAAAAACAATTAAGAATTTAACAGCTTTCTCTTACAGAAATGAATCGATTACATGAGCCTTATGCGGCTTGATTGATTTCAAAAGTATGTTATCCAAGAGTAAAGCTGTTTTTCAAATAATGCTGTTTTTATACCTATAACGTTTGGGTTATTATTTAGTTACATGAGTAAATAAAAAAAGTATGTTAACAGATGTTAAGCTGTTAGCTCCCTAAATAATATTTAACCTAGGTTGAATGAAGTTCAACTTAAGTTAAACAACATTAAACGTAGGTTGAATAAAGAACAACCTACGATGCTTTATGCTCAACGTAGGTTAAGCATGGTTTAACGTAGGTTGAATGAAGAACAACCCACGTTGCTTTATGCTCAACGTAGGTTAAGCATGGTTTAAGGTAGGTTGAATGAAGAACAACCTACGATGCTTTATGCTCAACGTAGGTTAAGCATGGTTTAACGCAGGTTGAATGTAGAACAACCCACGTTGCTTTACACTCAACGCAGGTTAAGCATAGTTTAACGCAGGTTAAATGAAGAACAACCCACGTTGCTTTATGCTCAACATAGGTTAAGTAGTGTTTAACGTAGGTTGAAGCAGATTTTGCAGAGATATTAACTAAAAAAGTATATGATAATTAATTTATGTATTTTCTTTTTGTACAATTACCCTGTTTTTGTTTTACATTTGTATTCATATTTAAAAACATTGCGTTGCAGCAATATTTTTTTGTCAAAGGAATCTGGTAAATTTTTAGACGACAAAAAAATAGTTGAGCAACACGCTAAGGGCGTGTTATTCTGTCTATTTTATTCGTCTAGGCTTACCAGAGCCCCTTTGAGTAGAATTAGTAGATAACACGCTCCCTATTTTCAGGGAGTTTATATAATAAACATGAAAACAAAAAATGTAACCCAAAAACCATTTGAGTTATTTAGCAAAACAACTAATGTTCTTTTGGTTGATAATATAATTGATTTGCTCATAAATAAGCAATTACTAGAAAACAATGGAGTGTCGCATGTTCATTGCGAAAGAAAACTTAATGAAGCTTTAACCTATCTTCAAAAAACTAAAATTAAATATCATTTGATTTTAGTTGAAATTTATTTACCAGTAGTGAGTGGCTATGATTTTATTAAGGAGTTTCGAGAACTTAAATTAGATAAAAAACATGGAGACATTTTATTACTTTCTGCTTCTTTAAATCCATTAGATAAAGAAAAATCTATAGAATACAATGTTAGGTTTATTGAAAAACCGTTGTTAATCAGTGATTTACAAAAACTAACTACTTAGATATAGATGAGCACTACTTACATAAAACTAAGTAGTACTACTTAGATAAAAAACAGGTATTTATACGTATTGACAATAAGTAAAATGTAGTTTAAATTGCCAAACGAAAAGCCATAAAAAATAAGAAATTTTATATATCGTTTTATTGGGAGAAACTTTCTTGAAATATTTATTAATCTCTGTAAAACCAATAATTAAAATCCATAATATTGTTTAACATAAAAAATTATACTCAAGAAACAGAAATATATTAAAAAAAACATATAGAAAATAAACATATAGTTTGTTTGTATTCGGTAATCCTTAAAACTCCTCATTTTAATAAGCAACTGAAGAAACAGCAAACGTCCGCAAGGGCGTGGGCTTGTTATTCGGTTGCGGGGACTGAGGAGTTCCTAAGGATTGGGTAGTGAGTTTCACGCCCGATTTATTTATAAAATCATCCACGTTAACTAATAACAAAACCTATGAAACAAAAACTTTTACTCTTTGCATTTACTTTATTTAGTACAATGCTATTTTCTCAAAGTCAAAACATGGCTTTTGAAGAATGGAAAAATAATACAGGAACTCAAAATCTGTTTTATAAAATTACACCAGTTACAGATTTTAAAACAGGAGATACATATGTTGCAGGTGCAACAGTTACAATGAATGGTACAACAGACATATTAATTACTAAATATTATGCTAATGGTACATTTGCATGGACTCAGCAATACAATGGGCTAGCTAATGCCATTGATTTTGCAGCTGGTATATATGTTGATAATAGTCAAAATGTATATGTTACTGGAGCTGTTAGCAATGACACGAATAATGTTACATTAACAGATTTAATACTTATTAAATACGATAATAACGGTAACCAACAATGGGTAGCAACATATGATGCTGGTGTGGGTGGTTTAGATATAGGAAAAGATATTATTGTTGATGATAGTAATGGAAATGTATATGTAACAGGTGGTTCTCACAACTCTACTTTTAACTCCGATATTTTAATGATTTGTTTTGATGTTTCAGGAACTCAACAATGGGTTAATAGATATAACTACAATTCTTTGGATGATGTTGGTTATAAAATATCAATGCCTAGAGGTCCTAGTGAACTTCTTGTAACGGGTGCATGTACATCTTCAACTAATAATTATAAATTAACCAATATTGCAATAGATGCTTCAAATGGCAGTATATCTTCCATAACAACAAGCACCGCTGTTACAACATCAAGTGTTGATGTTGTGAACGATGTTGTTATTGACGCACAAAAAAACATATACATTACAGGTGGTTATAATGTTTCGGGTCAAGGATTAAATTATTATACCATGAAAATGGATTCTAATTTGGTTATTCAATGGCAACAATATTATAATGGCACTAGTAACTTAAATGATGTTGCAAAAGGACTTGACGTTGATAATTCAGGTAACGTATATGTTACAGGATATTCTACATCATCTACTCAAGGGCGTAATTTTGTAACTATTAAATATAATAGTGCGGGAAGTCAACAATGGGCTCAGACTTTTAATAATACATCTAACACTGATGATGAAGCTTCTGATATTGTAGTAGATAGTCTTTTAAATATTTATGTTACAGGCAGTACGATAAGTTCTTTAAATCAATCTGATTATTACACTATTAAATATAATAGTTCAGGAACAAAAATTTGGGATATTCAAACCGACGCACATCACTTAAATGACAAAGCAACTAATTTAGTTGTAGATATAAACAATGACATTATTATCACAGGTCAATGTGAAACCGCTCCAAATTCCTTTGAATATAATACTGTAAAATATGTACAAAAAGATATTCAGTTACCTATAGATGCAACATCTGAATTGACAAGTTCAAGTTATCTTTTTTATGAAAATAAAGGTCAAATAATTAATAGTGCAGGTAGTGTCGAGAGTGCTGTCACACATGCAACTATGGATGCATACCCTGCTATCTTTTTTAAACCTAAAACATTTTCATATAAGTTATATAACTTTGACAACCTCGCTAATGTTGCAGATACCACTCAACGAATTGATATTTCATTAAATGGTGGTAAAGAAACTTCAAAAGGATACTCTTATGATAAATCTCAAGGAATAGTTAATTTCTTTGATGCAAAAATACCAACAGTTGTAACAGAAGTACAAGGGTTTAAAAAAATTATCGTTCCTGAAGTTTATTCTGGTATAGAAGCTCACTATTCATCCAATAGAAATGGTTTGAAAATATATTATATTGTTAAACCTGGAACTGACCCTAGAATTATCAGATGGGACATAAATGGTGCAAATTCAACTGCGATAAATGGGGTAAATCTTGAAATACAAGGAATAAATAAGAAGATTGTTTATGATAGACCGAATTTTTATCAAACAAATTTAGCAGGAACAACAATATATACTTTAGCTGCTGGTACATGGACAAATATAGGTACAAATTCATATGGGTTTAATATTCCAGTATATAATAATACTTTACCTTTAATTATTGAATTAGATTATGGTAATACGATTTCACCTCAAACACCACCAATAGGTAATCTTGAATTTTGTACTTATTATGGTGGCGCAAGAGACGAAGGGTTTAGGACGATAAAATCTTCGCCTATTAATGGAAGATATGTCGTTGCTGGTACAACAAATAGTTGGGCATTAAATAGAGATTTTCCTATACTAGGTGCGGCCACATCATCAGTAACTACAAATTATAGATATATGACATTAGTTTTGTTTGATAGTGTAGGAGCTAGAGTTGCAACTAATATTTATGGAGGAATGACTGATATTGAACCTAAAGATATTATTTTACATAATAATACAAATAAAGTTACTGTAATTGGAAATATGGCATCTTCTACTGCTAGTTTGTTGCCTACGAATACCTCGAATTTAACACCTGGTACTTATACTGTTAATGATGGTAATGGATTTGCTATTCAGTTTGAAAATGTTGCTAGTGGTAGTTTAACAACTATAAGATGGCAAACAAGATTAAATGGTTATGCATCAAATATTGCATTAAGCCCAGATTATCAATCTATGTATATAACATCGAGTACAAATCCTTTAAATTATACTCCAGATTTAATGTCAAAAAGTAGTGCATACAACAATTCTTCTGGTTCAGGGAGTTGGGATTTTCAAATCTCTAAATTTAATAGTCTTGGGGTTAGACAATGGGCTACATATTTTCCTGTTGGTAATAATGCTGCAATTAATACTTATTCACCTACAAGTTGGTTTAGAAATTATTCAGAAGGAACGATGGTAGATGATTGGATGAAATGTAGAATTGATTGTGATAATTATGGTTTTGTTATTGCTGGTGAGGTAAAATCTACTTATTTACCTTATTATAATAAATATCATAAAACCATGGATAGTACATTTAATGGATATACAGATGCATTTGTCGCACGTTTCAATAAAAATGATTCCTTGGTATTTTCTCAGTATATCGGAGGTTCTTCTGAAGACGGATTTCTTGGAGTAAAAATAACTAAGCCGAATGAAATTTCATTAGTTGGATATTCAAATAGTTCAGAATATGCAGACATAACATACAGAGCAAACTCAACTGAATATGTTGATACTAATATGGTCGCATCAGGAATAAAAATGTTGATAACAAAAATTGATTCTACAGGGCAAAAAAAATGGTCTACATATTATGGAAATGGAGGAGCTGCTCCGTGTTTAGGATGGGCTATAACTAATGATAGTAAAGGAACTATATACATGACTGGTACAACATATGGTAGCTTTAATATAGCTTCAACTAATCCAACTGGTGTAATGAACGAAACATCACAATTAGATTTAACTAGCGGTTCATCAGGAACTGGAAGAGGTGACGCATTTATGTTGGCATTTAATTCTTCAAATCAACTCACTTGGAATACTTATTTTGGAGGTAAATATGATGATGCAGGTCTTGCTTTAAATTATAATAGTAAAAAGGACAGAGTGTTAATAACAGGAATAACAAGTACACCTACTTGGGAACCTTGTTGTATTGCTCATAAATTATTCCCTATTTGTTATCCTATAGCTCCGTTCAATCCTTTATCTTGGATTAGAGAAGATATTAATAGTTCGTCTCAATTAGTAGGATCATTAAGTTATAGTAACTATGATGGTTATATAGGATGGTGGAAAACGGATAAAATGATTGTTGGTATTGAAGAATATTTTAATAATAAGACAAACGAAATGTTTACTTTATTCCCTAATCCTACTAATCAAGAATCATATATAGCTTTTAAAAATAGATTAGAAGGAGCTGTAACTATAGAAATATATTCAGTAAATGGGCAATTACTATACATTGATACAATAAAAAGTATTTCCGACCATACATTAATATCATTACCTACATATAAATTTAGTGCGGGTGTATATATTGTTTCAGTTAAAAATAATGCTAACTTTATGACTAAGAAACTAATTATTACAAAATAAATGAAACTTGTATTCATAATGTATTTGTGTCTTTTTTTGAGCCTTAATTTAAAGGCTCAAAATTGGGCGCAATTAGATACCGGTATACATTCTAATATTACTGTTCATTATCCTTGGGGATTAATGGCTGACAATGCAAATAATAATTTATTCGCTTTTGGTTCTGAATATCCATCGTCAATTATACCCAATGGTTATGCTGGGGTTACTGTTTGGAATAATACTATTAGAAAATGGCAACAATGGTACCCTAATATTCCTTGGGGTTCTTACGGTTACGAGGTAGTACAATACAATAATAAAATTCTATTTTTTTATCCCTTTTTTGAAAATAACGACAGCAATAAGCCACGAATATGTATTTTGAGATTTTCTAATAGTACAGATTTAGATACCTTGAAAATATTATCAAATCAAGATTGGTTACCAAACAGAGATTGTATTTATAACGGAAAGATGATTTTAAATAATATTAATTGGGCAGCACCATACAAGAGCTCAATAGCAACATTTGACGGAGATTCTATCATACCAATTGGAGACTCACTTATTTCGGATATAAGAAATACTTGTGTATTTAATAATGACTTGTATGGATGTGGGACTTCAGTAAACGGACGGCAGAGTGTAGTTAAAAAAACTCAAACAGGATGGGTATCTATTTTTGAAATTTATGGCAGTATGAGTACCTTAAATGGATTGATAGTATTTAATAATAGATTATATGCTTATGGTGGATTTAGTGAAACCGATAATATTAATAATTTTGGAAATTGCATTGTTGCATATGATGGTAATTCTTGGGATAAATTAGGCGGTGGAGTTACGAGTTTATTTGGAGCTTCCAATGAGCAAATTTTTGATGCAACTGTATGTAATAGTAAATTGTATGTGTGTGGTAAATATACACATGCAGAATCTATGCCTGTAAATTCATTACTTACTTGGGATGATTATAAATGGTGCAGTCTAGGTGCTGTTTCTGATTCAATAGGAGTTATTCAAAGAATAGAATGTTTAAAAGATACCATTTTTGCATTCGCAGGTTTTAATAAATACTATGGCAATGATTTGGGAATGATTGCTAAACTCAATGCAATGAATTATAGTGATACTTGTACTATCCCTTTAGGTGTTGTGCAATTTGATTCTGAAAATATCTTAAAAATATACCCCAATCCTACCAATTCAATCATCAATATAGTAGATGAACAAAATCAATTTCAAAACGCAAACATTGAAATAAAAAATTATTTAGGGCAAGTTGTTTTTTCATCACCTTTCTCGAGCCAAATTGATTTGTCCAGTCTTTCCACAGGTATGTATTTTTTGACTTTACAAGATAAAGAAAAGAAAAAAATAGTTAAGATAATTAAAGAGTAACTCTTAGTTATGATAGTTTTATATAAAGTCAAAAATATATTTTGTTTTTAATATAGTTTCACTTTATACTTCTCTGCCATTTTTTGTAATTGTTCTTCTGTTACCTCATGCACGTTTTTATGCTCATGGTAATTTTCGACAGTCACCACAAAAAGTGTATAATAATAAAGCGAGGCCATTTTAAAATAAGGCTCTAATTCCCAATCCAACGTAAACGTATTGTGTACAATTACTTTTGGGAAATTTTGTTTCATCGCCTCATTGGTTAAATCTTTACATTGTTTGTAAGCCAAATGATTATTTTGAAAATTAAAAATGTATTCACCAGTTACCTCGTTTGTAAAATAATCATCTACCGAAAACACTGGATAGGTATTGTTTTCTGACAATACTTTAGCTAGTGTTGTTTTGCCGCTTCCGGGTAAACCACGAAGCAGAATAAGAGATTTTGTAGGCAACATAATTTATTTTATTTACAAAAGTATATTGTTTTATAGTATAAATCCAATTTAAACTATAATATCGAAATTACATTTTATAACGCAAGCTAATGATTATATTTCTGCCTGGAGCATTTATGCCGCTAGCAAACACACGGTAGCGATTATCTGTGATGTTTTCGCAAGCAACATTTAATCTTAAGTTTTTAGTAAGATTAACACCAGCTCTGATATTCAGGGTAAACCAAGATGGCATATATCCGTTTACCTTATCGGCAGAATAAGCCGCATTGTCTTCTCCACTTGGACTATAATCGGCTGAAGCTTTTTTGCTATTGTAACGCACAAAAAATTCGCCATCTATATTTTTGTTTTTATAAATGACACTTGTTTGTCCAAAAATTGGCGCAATATGGTCTAATGGAATTACCGTATCGTTTTTAGTATCTATGTATCTGCCATACGTGTAATTTAAAACACTTTTAAATGATACGTTTGAATTGAAATCAAATTGAACACCACCTGTTAATCCATAGATATATGCTTTATCTACGTTTTGTGTAGCCTGAACTTTACTTTTCGACCCATTATACATAGCAGAGTCACTTCCGTTTAACTGAAAATCTCTTACAACTAATGCATTTGTTAAATTTGTGTAGTATCCAGTAATATCAAATTTATATTTCCCTTGCATAACCTTACTCAAGTTTAATTCAAAGTTATATGTATACTCTGGTTTTAAAGTAGGGTTAGGCACAATAACCGTATTACCAGCACTTTCAAATACTTTGCTCATGTCGTCTACATTTGGAGAGCGAAACCCTGTGCTTGTTAAAAAGCTAACTTTATAATCATTTTCAGATTTCCATGTAAAACCTAGATTACCTGTAAGGGCTTGATTATTTTGTTTTGCAGTTGTAAATGGAAATTTAAAAAAAGTGGTGTCTTTAAAATTACAAGTTAAACTGGTAGATGTAAAGCGCAATCCATCAGAAATAACAAAATGGTCATTTACTTCCCAAGCATGAGAAACATAAATTGCAGCGGTAGACATTTTACTTCCGCCATCAGCATAACGTGTATCAGCAGGAGTTTCAATATTAGTATTGATATCTTTAAAATTAGCAGTAGATTTTACATCATTACTGGTTACTTCTAAACCATAACGTATTTCATGTTTTTCTTTAATAAGTTTATAGATATCAATATTAGCTGATAAAACAGAAACATCTTCCATTTGAGTTTTTCTGTTTGTGTTTTGAAACCTCCTAGTGATACGATCCTGATCTATTTTTTGATAGGCTAAAATAATTTTTATGTTGTCCGACATCAGTGTTTTTGCATCGTAGTTTAAAGTATAGGCAGTTAATAATCTGTTTTGTGGGCCATAACCATTTTCTGCAAATTTTAATTTTCCGCCAGAATAGTCTCCTGCTAATCGATCATATCGTGGAACAAATGAAGAGGTGCTATATTGAAAGTTTAAATTATGAGCTAAATGTTCACCTGTTTTAAGATGAAAACGCTGCATGATATCAATTTGTTTATAGCCACTACCAACTTGTAAATTATTGTTATCGTTTTTAACCATACTGTCTCTATTATCAAAACGTTTTACGTAGTAATTTCTGTCCCAAGTATTTGTATATCCGTTTAATTTAGTTGAACCACTCATTACATCTCCAAAGTCTGAATAGGTGATGTTGGTTAATGACGCAAATTTTTTCCAGCCTAAATTAAAATCTATATGACCTGTTTTTTCTTGAACTGCTGTGGCGTATCTAAGCATCGCATTTGCTTTTACTAACATTTTATCGTCAGAACTTAGCTGAGCATTTTTTGTATAAAAGTGCATCACGCCTCCAAGAGCATCACTTCCATACATTGTAGATGAAGTGCCAAATAATATTTCACTTCTTTCCAACATGTTTGGATCTATAGTCATAATATCTTGTAAATGTCCTCCACGATATATAGCATTGTTCATTCTCACACCATCTACTACTAATAATACCTTATTGGCTTCAAAACCTCTTATGCTAGGACTTCCACCACCAGCTTGACTTCTTTGAACAAATACGTGTCCAGTATTTTGCATCATATCGCCGCTATTTGCTGGATTTGTAAATTCAATATCTTTTTGTTTTATAATTTCAACAGAGTAGGGTACGTCAATTTTTGACTCAGACTTTCTGTTTGCCGACAAAATAATTTCATTTAAGTTAACAGATTTGGCAGATAATTCAACGGTGGTGTTTACGCCATCGGTAATTAAGACCTTCTGTGTAGCGTAACCAAATTGATAAACAAATGCAGAATCGCCTTTCAATAAATTTGAAACATTTGCAGTTCCTTTGATGTCTGTTTTTGTTTGTGTGTTGTTTTTATCTTGTATAACAACATCTTGTAATAGTTCGCGTGTTGAATTATCACGAACAGTAATTGTTTGAGCAAGTGATGTGATAGAAAGCCCACTTAATAAGATAAGTAAATTATGTTTTTGCATGAATTAGATTTAAATAAATAGTTACACCACAAGCATACACTGCTTGTGATAATTAGTTTTTTGTTTTTAAATAAGAATTGTATTAAATACAAAAAACAGGAGGAGGAGTTTCTTGCAAATGGTATCCTGCGTGTAATTTTAATGCCACAGGCGTATGAATTAGATGTGATTTAGATTCTGTGTTTTTAAAACTATAGAAAGAAGAATTAACCAAACATTTAAGTGCTAAGAAGCTCTTCAATAAACTAAACGGTTCTTTTGTTTTGGATTGAGAATTTAAATTAAACAGTAATGAAAATTGTTTTTTTAGATTCATTTCTTGTATATCAGAAACAACGCTTAGCTCTATAAATGTACCCTTTGTTTTTAACGAAACAATATCGTATAAAGTTCCATTATAAAGCACTTCTTTATTACCATCCTCCCAAGTGATTTTTTTTGAGTTTGTATATAACTCGCTTGGTGTAATGTTGATGATAGTAAAAGCTTGTTGATTTTTATTTTTTTGTAAATAGGATTTAAATTCTTTTTTGTAGGATAGCAAATAGCAATGGTGTATAAAGAAACTACCTGTAGAAAATAGAGAGACTAGAATAAATGAAAATATGATACTTGCTTTATTCAATTAAAAGATAAATCTAAATATACTCAAATATCAAAAAAAAACATGAAACACCATTAGTGTTGGTATCTTTTTAATTTTAAGACATTGTGATGACTATTATTGTTTGTTTACAAAAAACCATAGGTAGCATACCACAAAAAAACTTGCAAAACCTGTAACGATGAATGTTAAGCTAGGACCGAAATTGTACCACAAAATACCCGCTAAGGTACTTGCAATCATGGTTAAAACACTTTGAAAAGCGGTGAAGGTTCCTATGGCTGTTGCCGTATCACTTTTTGAACTGATATTGCTTATCCAGGCTTTTGAAATACCTTCGGTAGCTGCCGAATAAATACCATATAATAAAAACAGGATTACAACAATATATATATTATTGCTCAGGCCCATGCCAAAATACACAATAGTAAAAATAATAATTCCACTGATGTACATTTTCTTTAATCCTATTTTATCAGCGATACTACCAAGTGGAAATGCAAATAAAGCATAGAAAAAATTATAAAAAATATATAAGCCAATTGTTTGCGTATCATTTAATCCAGATTCTTTTGCTTTTAGTAAAAGAAAAACATCAGAACTATTAAATAAGGTAAAGGTGAGTAATCCGATGGTTAGTTTTCGGTAATCGCTAGGGGCTTCTTTCCAGTATCTTAAAAATGATAAAAGCCCAACTTTCCTTTTAGGCTTTACTTCATGGTTTTTAGATTCTTTAATTAATAAAGAACCAAATACTGCCACTAATCCTGGAATAAAAGCAATAAAGAATAAAGTTTTATAGTTTTCAGGAAAAAAGTAAAGATACAATAACGCAATAGCAGGGCCAATTACAGCGCCTAGTGTATCCATAGATCGGTGAAACCCAAATATTTTACCTTTTGTTTCGGGAGTGGCTTCATCAGATAATATGGCATCTCGGGCACCAGTTCTAATTCCTTTTCCAAATCTATCGAGTGTTCTTGTAAATATAATCCAGATAGGAAAATTGAAAAGAACCATTAAGGGCCTTGATAATGTGCTGAGTAAATAGCCAAGTTGCACAAAAGGAACTCTTTTACCCATGGAGTCGGATAATTTGCCGAAATAACCTTTACTCATGCCTGCTGTAGCTTCCGCAATGCCTTCTAAAATACCAATAAGTACAACTGAAAAACCAATAGATTTTAGATAAATTGGAATGACAGGGTACAGCATTTCACTGGCTACATCAGTAAATAAGCTTACTAATGATAAAATCCACACTGTTTTTGAAATATGTTTTAGCATTTTGCTGAAAGTAAGATTAATTGCCTGAAAATGGAGTAGTTAAAAATAAAAAGTATAATTTTTAGTTAAAAATGCCGTAAAATAAAAAAACCCTAGTGTTTACTAGGGTTTTAGTGGTGGGAGATACAGGGTTCGAACCTGTGACCCCCTGCTTGTAAGGCAGGTGCTCTGAACCAGCTGAGCTAATCTCCCGAATTGGGAGTGCAAATATAATGGCTTTTTTGAATACTGCAAAAAAAAAATAGATTTTTTTCAAAAAAATTGAAATTACTCTTTTATTAATTTACCAGTTTTTAGAATAAGGCTATTGCCACTTAAGCGATAAAAATATATACCTGCCGATAGGTGTTGTAAATCTATGCTTGAGCTTTTATCAATCAGTCCTTTTTTAATGAGGGTTTCTCCTAACGCATTTGTTATTTCAATAGTGTAATTTTCAAATTCTGCTAAAAAATCGATATACAATTTATCTTTTAAAGGATTAGGATAAATATGCGCAATATTTTTATTTAGTTCTTCTACGCTAATTGTACATGGTGTTACCAATATTGTGACATTGGTGGTTGGAAAACAAAGCCCATCGTTTGACCCTGTTAGTACATAATTTGTATTAACAGTTGGTGATACCACCACCGTATTTGTTGTAGCTCCAATTGGACTCCAGGTATAATTTGTTGCACCTGTTGCTGTTAAAGTAGCTGTTTGCCCAGGACATAAAGTATCGGATGAAGTGGTAGCAGTTATACTTGGGTTTAAGCAAACCACACTAATAGATAAGCTATCAATTCCTAAATCTGTAGAGCCATTATCTGCATTACCTTTAAATTTAATCACACAAGATGGTGTATTCACAGCATTGTAATAAATGGTTTTTTTTGTCCAAGTTGATTGTGTAGCATAATAACCCTTCACACTAAATGAAATACCTGCATCTGATGATAGTAATACATTTAAGAAATCAGAACCACTTGGATTGATATAGTAAAAAGAAATAGCATATTTTGCGTTTTGATTAAAGTTTACTAATACATCTAAATCTCCTTTTGAGTTTGTAGTAGCTTGAGTTGAATGAAAGTTGGCACAACCAGTACCACTATGTGGTGTTACATTTCCTATAGCCGCCGACATCCATCCAGCTGATACACCATCATTTTGTTGTCTCCACGAATTATTTCCCGTTAATGGACTACTTCTCCAGTGAAGGTTATCAGGTACATTACGTGTTGCACATCCATTTTGCCATACATTATCAAATGTTTGATAATATGGAATGTTGGCATAAGAAACAGGAACGGCAGCATCCACATAAACTGATGTTGAAGCAATGGTATTACTACCACAAGATAAAATACAACGATAATAAGTTGAAGTGTTTACCATTTGGGTTGTTGTAGAGCCATTAGCTCCAAAAATACTAGTCCAAGTAAAATTATCTGGCGAAGATTGCCATTGATAAGTCATTCCAGACCAAGGAGAGTTCCCTACTAAACTAAAGTTAATGGAGTTTCCAGCGCAGGAAGTTGTAGAACTTGCTATGGCATTTCCTCCTGTTGGACTTCCTCCAACAGTAACTAAAGCTGAAACAGAATTGGCAGAAAATGTACCACAAGAAACAATACATCTATAATATGAACTAGAGCTTACAAGTTGTGTCATGGTAGAGTTTGTATAAGTGGGTAAACTTGTCCATGTACTATTATTAGGCGAAGATTGCCATTGATAAGTTAGTCCAAGAGCTATTGTAGAACCAACTAAACTAAAATTTACATTTTGCGAACCACAAATGGTAGCAGAACTAACTGATGTAGTTCCTGCATTGGGGGTGCCAGAACACGGGACATTTAAACAACTATAGCTGGTTGTTCGACAAGTATTATCTGTAGCACAGGCTGAGTTAGCGGATACATGTAATCTGTAATTACCAATAGTAGTAATATTTGCCGCTAGCGGTGTAGTGCCAGCATACAATACATTATTTGATGCATCAGTCAGTGTTAAATAATCAGTGGTGATAGATGAATAAAATGTAAATGCCCCTGTTGTCCCAATAGTTAACTCGCTGTACTCTCCACCCCAATTACAGGTTGTTATTGTTCCAGGGCTACAAGCTGTAATTGTTGCACTACCATAAGCAGACGCGCTAATACAACCTCCAGAAGTAGTAGCAGTTCCACATGCATAAGTTGTTATTCGACATACATTATCATTAGCGCAAGATGAATTTACATTTACATGTAATCTATAGTTCCCGGTAGATGGGATAGTAGCTACTAACGGAGCGTTTCCTGATGCAACAACAACGTTAGCCGCTGAAGTGAGTGTAAGATAGTCGGTTCCGATAGATGAATTAAACGTATAGGTACCAACGGTATTAAAAGTTAATGAACTGTATTCGGTTGCCCAATTACAGTTAGTAATAGTGCCACTAGAACAAGTACTTATTGTCGCTGTTCCGTATGGAGAAGTATTTAAACATTGACTAAATCCCGACATAGAATTAAGACAAAAAAGAAGACATAAAATGGGAAATAGTTGTTTCATGATTTCTATTGTGTTTTAATTATTTTTTTAGTGGCAACTATATTAGATGACTCTATAATGCTAATAGTATAAACACCTTGTTTTAGAGAGTTTAAATCAATCGTCATTTCAGAAATATGATTCATCTTTTTTGTAATAGCTACTTTTCCATTGATGTCGGAAATTGAAATTATACAATTATTATATTTATCTAATAGCTTAATATTTAGTTGATCTTGTGTAGGATTAGGATAAATAAGCTGTATGGCATTTTCAAACTCATATACACCTACATCTAAACTTGGTGTATATTTCCAAACATCATATTTATAGGCATTATCAAATCCGCAGCAAACGTAAGCTTCATTATTTAATACAAAGGCGCATGCTCCCTCGCGAGCGGTACCGCCAAAATTTGCTACTTGTGACCAAGAGTTTGAGTAAGGATTATATTGCCACATATCTTGCGTATAGCTTAAAGTATTATCATAACCCAATCCAACAAATCCAGTATTACCTATAGTGAAACTTGTTGCGTTATATCTTGGTGTTCCAGGGAAAGTTTGCCTTGCCAACCAACTATTTAAAATTGGATCATAAGCCCAAGTATCATTTTTAAATGTTCCGTCATAACCACATGATACAAAACATTTTCCGTCTCCTGTAAATACACATGCTTCTTTACGACCAGTTGTTGTTAAATTAGATTTAGATGACCACGTATTTGTTGTTACATCATACTCCCACCAATCATTTAAGTATCCGCTTGATGATTGCCCTAATCCTACATAACCTTTTCCGTTGAGAGAAACGCCGCAGGCAGCTTTTCTTGGCGCGCCACCTATATCAGCTTTTTGTGTCCATGCTAAAGTAATGGTGTCAAATTCCCAAAAATCAGTTGTGTATTGAACTAAACCTTGCCCAGATCCAAAATAGCCTTTTCCTCCTATAGAAAACGAAACTGCTTGTAGGCGAGGCATAGCAGGGAAATCAGTAATTTTTTCCCAAGCATCAAAACTTTGATAATATCTATACAAACTATTTTTGTAGTTAGCACCATCGTAACCGTTAGTAACGTATGCTTTATCATTTATAGCAAATGCAGATGCCCCTGTGCGCGGATTACCAGTAAAATCATTTACTCTTATCCAAGTGTTTGGCGTTGAAGCAAATCCTGCGACGCTTAATAGTAAAAATATTTTTAAGTAAAACAACATATTTGCTTTTATTGAAGAATTATTTTTTTAGCAGATAACAATTGGTCTTTATTTTCAATAGAAATAAAATATAATCCTGCGGCCAAATCAGTTCGATTTATTTTAAATTCTTTAGAATGGATTGGCATTGTTTTTACCAATGAGCCAGAAGAATTAAATATAGATAAGGTTGCATTTTTGAGTTCAGTTTCTAACAAAATACTGATGTTATCTGTTGTTACTGGATTTGGAAACACTGAAAACAGCGATTGATTATGGTTGAGTTCTTGTATACCAACTTGCGAATCTAATTTATAAAAATCTTGTTTCGTTCCACCAGATGATTTACCTGTACCCATATAGCCAATATTATTTATGGAAAATGCAACAGCACTCCTTCTTCCATCTCCAGGAAATGTGCAAGTATAATTCCATGTATTTGCATTTACATCAAACCACCACGTGTCATCAGTAAAAGAACCATCACTTCCCATCCCCACAACGGGGCTATTATTCATGGTAAACGACCAAGCGCCTGTTCGCCCTGAAACTGGGAAATCAGCTTTTCTTATCCATGCATTAGTAAGCGGATTAAATTCCCACCAGTCATTTTGAAAAAAACTATCGTCTTTTCCTAAGCCAAAATAAATTTTATTGTTTACAGACGAACCCGTTCCAGCTTCTCTTCCACCGCTACTGTTGGGATTGCCTGGGAAGCTTGTTTTTGTAGTCCAGCTATCTGTTAAGGGATTGTATTCAAAAACATCGCTGTATATCGACCAGTCATCTGCCCCACCAATTACATAACCTTTTCCATTACAACTAATCCCTGCCGATCGAAATGCTGCAATAGGTAAATTTGCTTTACTTGTCCAGCTATTTAACGATGGGTCATACATCCAGAACTCATTAAAAATATTTCCAACACTCGAAATAGCGTCATCAATTCCTCCACCTACATAACCCTTTCCGTTTATTTCAAAACCAAAAGAACCTCTTCTGTAGCTTGCTGGTAAATTTGCTTTTTGAGTCCAGTAATTAAACACTGGATCGTATTCCCACAAATCGTTATAGCAATTGTCATTCGTATCTATGCCACATGTAATGTATCCCTTACCGTTAATACTAAAACCAGCTGCTTCAAATCTTTTACCATTTCCCAGTGATTTTAGTTTAGTCCATTGCCATGCAGAGTAACCATTTATAAAAAATGAAAGAAATATAAACATGCAAATAACTTTAATAGCTCTTTTTGTCATACTCTAGTTGATGATGATTTTTTTTGCAGTAATAACTTCTTGTTTATCAATGATAGAAATTAGATATACTCCTTTTGATAAATGTGATACAGGAATTGATAGAGATGCTTTATTTAAAGCTTCAGTTATGATTTCCTTACCTTCAAGATTGAATATTTTTGCATTAAGATTTTCAGTAAGATATTGCTTATCAATCTCAAGATGAATAAAATCATTTGTTGGGTTTGGATAAACAGAGATAGAATTAGTTTTATCATACTCGTTTATTCCAACCGAAACCTTCCATTCATAAGCCCAAAAATCAGCTAAGTTTGTTCCATTAGTTCCTGTTCCAAAATATACATTGTCTCCAATATTTACACATGGAACAAAATGACGTCTAACGCCAGGAAATGATTTTGGAATAGTATCCCATGCATCTAAAATAGGATCGTAAAAATAAAAGTCTTTTAAATCATTTGGACCATCAAACCCAGTAGTTCCTAATCCAATATATCCTTGTCCTCTTACAGAAAAAGCTGCTGCGGCAATTCTGCTTGTTCCAATAAACGACGCTTTTGTTGTAACCATATTGGTTGAGGGATCAAACATATATAATGTGTTTGAAAAAGAGGGTAAGTAATAAGCTTTGTTATTAATAACAAATGCAGATCCATGCCAACTTCCAGGCATGGTATTATTAGCAAGAGTCCAAATATTAGTGATTGGATTATATGAGTACAGTTCATTTGAGGTTCCTAATCCTAAATAGCCTAATCCATTAATAGAAAAGGATACATGGCCATCATTACTAAGCGGGCAAGGTGCTTTTGCTGTCCAAGTATTTGCAATAGGATCAAATTCATAAAAATCATAACACGCCCCTAATGATTCACTATCACCAGAACCCATATATCCTTTGTTGCCAATTGAAAATCCTAAAGCCCCATGACTGTCGTGAGGGTAGTTGGCCTTTTGCGACCATGAATTTGTAGCAGGGTCGTATTCCCACCAATCCTGAAATCCAAAGTTAGCAGCGCCAGAACTCACATGACCTAAACCATAGTACACTTTTTGTCCAATACCAATACCACTGGCCCTGTGTCTGCCAACACCAGGATAACCCGTTTTTACATTCCATACAAATTTGTCGCAAAACCCTTGAAAGGAAAATAATATGACGTAAATAATTAGTAATAATTTTTTCATTGTAAAGATGGGGTAAATATATTAAGACTATCTAACTCTTGTTTTGATACAGATGGAGGCATTATATTATGTTGTAGTTTGTGAATCACTAAATTTGCTACACTTTCAGCTTTTTCTTTTGAAGAAAAGCTAATATTGCCAGGTATTGCGGGGATTGATGCTTGATGAATAAATAAAGTTCCATCAACTAAAATATTATATCCAAAACCTTGTTTAGGATTTAAACTATCCACTAAGAAAAATTGTGTTGAGAAATTTGGTGTAACTACTGGAGTTGTTGGTGTAGTTTGATTATTGGCAACAACAGACATTGAATCTTTCTTCTCTGGTTGAGAGGAACAAGAAATAAAAAGGATAAAAGAAAAATAAAATAAATGTTTTACCATATACGAAATTAAAGGGCGGTTAATTAAATGTTATGATAAAGTAAATATAAAAAATAAAACCAGATAATTTACTTTGTAATGAGTAAACTATCTGGTTTAATGAGTATAAGCGGCTGCTTTTACTAAGACTCGTAGTAGTATATTTTTATTTGAGCGGCATCTTTTAAAAAATCAATTTTATGAATAGAATATCTGTGAACATTAAAACCAGTTCTCAATTTTAAGTCTGCTAATAAATCAGCTTGTTTACCATCTTTAATCATTTCAATGTTTTCGTATAAAATTGTTTTTACATTTTCTTTTTTCATAAAAATATTGCTTTCTAATAGGTAGGTAACTATTAAAACAACAACGTTTATTCCTATTAAAAAAATGTATTCTATTTCATCTGCTGTATCTTTTATTTTTGTAACCGCTGATACTAAACCTATTGCAATTACTAAAAACAGGTAGGTCATATCTTTAATGGCAATTTCTTCGGTTTTATATCTCAACATACTAAACACAGCAAATAAACCAAAAGCAGCACCCATTGATAAATCAACCTTATTTAACAAGAATGATATTAGAAATATAATGATGTTAAAAATAAAGTAAGTAAAAAACAGTTCACGATGTTTGTAAATGGGATAATATATGAATCGTATTAAAATAAATATAGCAGATAAATCAATCAGTAATCTGAAGATTAATTTAGCAGACATTTTTTGAAATTCTTCATAGCCTGAAAAACTAGTTGCTGCATCACTTGCAATTTGTAGTAACATCATGGTTTAATTATTTTTTTTACGTTTGACAATTTTCGTTTAAAATTATTTTTTTTAACCTCGTTATATGAACTTGCTATACCAAAACAGTATTTGCTTATTGAGCCTTGACGAATATGTTTGTTTCGCATAATTGATATAAATGGAGAGGCAACTTTGCTATCTTGTTTTACTTCGGCAATAACTAGTTGATCCATCAATTCTGTTTTTCCATTTTTCTCAAATTCTAAAAATAAATCTAAGGTTAAACGTTCGGCAGATGTTTTATTAACCAAAGTAATTCGACTGTAGTTAATCCAGATTTTAGGAAGTAGAGTTAGAGGATCGAAAGGCAATGTTTTTTTTAGAAAATCAAATGCTTTACCAACATTGAGTTCAGGCACTTCTATTTCTTTAATACGGGTTTTTAAAGTTCTGCCTTTATTGTTTTTAAATTTCACTTCTAAAAAACCAAGGTTGCTTTCCACATATGTTCTGTGTCTTATCTTATATCTATTAAGCTTACCGCTATGGTGCTCATTATACAAATCAAAATCTTGGGTGTCAAAATAAAGTGTTTTGTATCTACTAATCCTGTTCCCTTCAACGTTTAATATTTTATAAAATGCCTTTGCTTGCTCCAGCACATCAGATAATTCATTAATATTAAATGTAAATTTTGTATCCGTTCTATCCATTAATTTTACACCATCCATCTCCTCTAAGGTGATTGGCTGAAATTGATGTAATATGTCTAAAACGTTAGTTTTCATTTATTTTACGTAGATATGTTTTTTTACGGATATAATTTTCCCCTCTGCGTCTAGCGTTTTTCTTTCCGTTTTTAAGCCTTTACTGTCGTATGTGTAAACATGTTTTTTTATGATTTTGTCAGAAGCATCATAAAATATTTCTTCGGTTTTTTCGCCTAACATATTATACTTTGTAATTTTTTTTTCGATGAGCTTGTTGCTCGCATCATATTGAAAATCTTCTATTTCATCACCTTCCGAATTATACTTTAGTTTGTGTACGGCTTTAATTTGGCCTTCTTTATTGTAGTCTGTTACCTCTACCTCATTACCTTTTGCATCGTAAATGATTTTATTTTCATTTATTGTCTTTCCGTTTTCGGTTACAGTTACAGCGGATGCTTTTATTTTATGTTGTTTAACTTCTTTTTTACTTTGAGCAAAAGTATGACAACTCCATGTGATAATAAATAAACTGATAATTAAATGTTTCATAATTTTTTGGTTACTGATTAAGGGTATCTAAGCCAATATCTGTTACTTGTTTGCTTTTTGTAATATTTACAGACACTTCAACAGCAGTTTCGTTTGGTGTACTTGAATTACTTTGAAACTGCTTGCTGTAAGCTACAACTTTATATTTTCCTTTTCTTAAATATTTAAATTCAAATTCTCCATTTGAATTTGTTTTTGCAGAAGTTCCAGGAGAGGTGTCGTCTCCAAAAAACAAATACACTGTTGTGTTTACAGCTGGGTATCTTCCTTGCACAATCGTAAAAAAGGGATCGTAGTTCCTTACCCAGTATGTTCCTTTAATTTGTGCATTTCCTCCTTCGCCAGGAGTTTCTTTGCACGACAAAAACAAAGAAGCACAAATAATGGGAATAAATAGTAGAGCAATTTTCTTTGTCATATTTATTTTATTGAAATAAAACTTCCTTTTGAAACGGATGAGCCATCTGATAACGTGATAACATAAAAATAAGTTCCGTTATTAAATATACTTGGATTTAATTTATAGTCTTCATTTGCTTTTAAGGATTGAGCTTGAATGATTTTTCCATAGGAGTCGTAAATGGAAATCGTCCAAGATTTAACAAGTGTGTTATCTGCTAAATGTATTACCGAACTTGAATTAATTGGATTTGGATAGCAGATTGATTGTATAGTATTTAAATTTGACAATTCATGAATTCCAACATTTCCATTACTATTCAAATGCTGAGCATAAATGTCATAATCGGTTGTATTTCGATGATCTTCCCAAGCATAAATTGCCCCTCCATTTCCATCTGATACTTGTGATGGATTTATTTGATCATCAGTAGCATTAGATACCGTTAGTCCACCAGATGCCCACATAATTGTACCTGTAGAGTTTAATTTTTGAGATGTAATTTCCCATCCTACACTTGTAGAATCTTGCCATGCAATAATCGCTCCACCATTTCCATCACTAATAGAGTTAGGGTTAATTGATTTTAAGGCATTAGAAATTTTTATACCATCGGGAGCTAACTGTGAAACACCCGACAAGGATACTAATTGAGCGTAAATAGAGATTACACTTGTTCTATCATCTTTCCAGCTTACCATAACACCTGTGCTGCCAATATATTTCATATCAAGCGCACTTTGATTATTAATTGCTGAACAAATAGCAACGCCATTAGTTGCCCATTGAACAGTTCCTGTTGAATTAACTCTTTGAGCATAGATATTATAATCTGAACCATTACGTTTATCTACCCAACCTATGATTGCACCGCCTACACCATCTGGTTCTATACGCGGATTACTTTGTGTATTCACCGAATTACAAATTGCAACTCCATTGCCTGCCCATTGCGTAACTCCATTTGCATTAATACGTTGTGCGTAAATATCATAATCGGTGTTATTTCTTTTATCTTGCCAAGTAATAATTGCACCTCCATTTCCATCAACATCAATTCTAGGATTTACCTGTGTGTTAGGTGCTGAACATATTGCAACGCCTCCGCTTGTCCATAAAACAGCCCCAGAAGAGTTGATGCGTTGAGCATATATATCCCAATAAAAATTTAAAGAATCTTCCCAAACAATGATTGCTCCACCAGCATTGTCACTCACAATTTTGGGACTTTTTTGAGTAGTAGTTTTGCTACAAATAGCAACGCCATTAGTTGTCCACAATACATTGCCCAAAGAGTCAATTTTTTGAGCATAAATATCATAATTACCTGCACGGTTATCTTCCCATGTGATAATTGAGGTTCCATTACCTGCTTCAATAATCGAAGAATTTTTTTGTATAGCAGGGTCGTTACAAATTACAGTTCCGTATAATACCCATTTTCTAATACCGCTGGCATTTAATCGTTGCGCATAAATATCATCTTGTGTTGTTAATGAATTTCTATTGTCATCCCATGCCATAACAATACCGCCATTTGCATCGGATGCCGTATGAATATTGTTTTGAGATTTTGTAGCCATAGCAACCACCGTATTAATAGATGTATTGCTATTCCACTGAGAAAAAGCATTAAGAGCTAAAATTAAAAGTAAATAAGGTAATATATGTTTCATTTTAAATTTATGATATGATAACGTTAAATATACAAAAGATTATTTTAAATTTTTGTAGAAAATAGGGAAAACGGATAATGCCATTGCAAAAAAATTAAAAATAATTGTAGATTTGTTTTAATGACAGTAAAAATAAAACATACATATATATGCTGTTTCGTTTTAGTTAACCTAATAACATTTGCCCAAAAACCCCAAAAAGATTTTCAAATATGGGGAAACATTGAGGTAGAGGCACCTATTAATAAACGGTGGATGATTCACTTACAACATCAGTCGCGTTTTATCAATAATGCTTCACAATATGGTTATTCTTACTTTGATGCTGGTGGGCTTTACCGTATTGGAAAAAATTTAAGATTCACATTCAACTATATTTTCGCTAATAAAAAACGTATTGATGTTTCGTATAGTTATCGTCATCAGTTTGAAGGCTATTTTACGTATCGTAAAAAATTTGGAAAGTTTGTATTCTTTGACAGGCTTTTAAGCGATATGCAGTTTAAAGATTTTAATTCGGATGCTCAAGGACAACGATTAAGGGACTTTTATTTAAGAAATAAAGTTACTTTAAGATATAAATTACCTCATAAGCTTACTCCATATATTGCAGAAGAAACTTATTATAAATTCGATGGAATGTATTACGAAAGAGGGTTTCATGGAGTTAACAGAATTAGATTGTTTTACGGTTTATTATATAATCTTTCTGAAAACTGGCTGGCAGAAATTTCATACACAATGGAATTTAATCATGATGCTAAAATCCCAACCAATAACTATATGTTGTCTTTTGGATTAGTGAGAACGTTCTTTCAATAGTCTACTATATTGTTAAAGAATACCCAATTCCTAAAATATAAATACTTTCAGGTGTCGAAATATCAAATTCAGTTTGGTATAAATAATATAAATTAATTGAATTCTTTTTATTGATTTCATACTCCACACCTAACACCGTTCTAACCCTATGAAATTCTTTATCATATAATGGGCCATCACCTCTAGGATTCCTAATTTGGTAGCGAAATTCGCAAGAAACATAAGGAGTTATTTTTTTTCTTAAGTCGTATTTAATATCTGTTTTAAATCTTAAGTAGTGTTCTGGTAGTTTACCTTTTTTACTGGTATAAAAATCTTGCACTTCAATCTGGTATCTGCCCCTTTCGCTTAATGTTATTTTTTGTATTTTTTTCTTTATGGTTACATCCAACATCAATCTGTGTCGGTAGCTATACCCTAGTTCTAATCGTTTTTTTTGTATAGTACGATAGGTTGGACTTATTTTAATGTATTTATTTAGTTTGTAATCAACTCCAATGTTTGTATAAAACAAATTGATACGCTGATAATTTTCTTTTAAACGTAATTCTTCATCTACTACTAAATTTATTTTTTTTGTTAAAGGATGTTGTATGCTTAAAGTAGCCCACATGCCAGCATCATTACGCTGTTGAGCATAACTTGAAAACACAACAAGTAACACACTTGTTAATATGGTTAAATATTTAGTGTTCATGTTTTATTTTAGAATCACTAAATCCGATAAATTTAGGTGTTGCTTTTTTTCGGTAATAGTAACCTCTCTCATTTCAATTTTTGGATTAGAACGGTTTGCTGCACTTGAGTCTTCGCCTATCACATAAATTTTGTAATTCCCCTTTTGTAAATAATCAAATTTAAATGAACCATCATAAGATGTTTTAACCGTATTCCCTACGGTGCTTCCATTTCCGTAAATAATGTATACAGTTTCGCCAGGTAAATAATATTCAGATGTAAGTATGCTAAAAAACGCGTCGTAATTTCTTACAAATACCTTTCCTTCAATAGAGGCAAATCCACCTTCGCCAGGTTCTTTTTTGCAGGATAATAGCAAAGCAGTAGCAATAACCACAAGGGAGCTAATTTTTTTCATAGTTTTAAAAATTATTTATAATGTTAAATAATAGTTAAATGTAATTAATTTTTTATATAATTTGATTATTTTGCGGTTTCTATTGAGATAAATGGGCCATTGTAATGGCAAACTATGAGTAATCAAATAAAACATATATTTATTTTTGTGTTTGTGTTAAGTGTTTTTTCCTTAACACTTCAGTCATCCGTAATAAATCTATGTAAAGAAAGTAAAGCATTTAAAAGTCAAAGTTCGCCTTTAACTGAAGAGGAGGAAGAAAAACAAGATGTGGATGAGGAAGCGGATGAAATGATTTATACTGGTAACGAATTATCTTTTATAAATTCAGGACTTTTGATTTCTGATGTTATACCACATCTTGAGTCTCATTATTTTTCCTATACTCAATCAATACCAATTCCGCCTCCCAAGTTTTAATTTAATATATAATTAAGTGCGTTTAGCGCTGTGAAGTAGTATTAATTAAATTAAAATTTCAAAAAAATTTATGTTTCAAAAAAACATGTTAGCCGATTTTAGATCAGGCATTGTCGTATTTTTAGTAGCTCTACCTCTTTGTTTAGGAATTGCTATGTCTTGTGGAGTTCCTTTATTTTCTGGCATTGTAGCCGGGGTTGTTGGAGGTGTTTTAGTTACTGCATTTAGTGGTTCTAAGTTTAGTGTTTCGGGCCCAGCGGCAGGTTTAACAGCGATAGTTATTACTTCTATTGTTCAGCTAGGAAGTTACGAGGCTTTTTTAGCAGCTGTAATATTTGCAGGTGTATTACAAATTATTTTAGGAATTCTAAAAGCAGGAAGTATAGGTAATTATATTCCTAATGCAGTTATTAAAGGCATGCTAGCTGGCATAGGTATTATTTTAATTATTAAACAAATACCTCATTTATTTGGTTATGATAAAGATCCGGAAGGTGATGAGCAATTTATACAAATAGATGGAGAGAATTCATTTACGGAGTTAGTGCACATGGTTAATTTTGTTACAGTTGGTGCAGTCATCATTGGAATTGTGTCTTTTCTCATCTTATTGATGGCCGAAAAACCATTTTATAAAAAAGATAAAATTTTATCTACTATTCCAGGTCCTTTATTGGTGGTTATTTTCGGAGTATTATTAACTATTGCTTTTAAAGGATATCCTTTGTTATCCATAGATGCTCAGCATTTAGTAAATCTTCCAACTATATCATCTTTCGAAGATTTAAATAACAACTTAGTGTCGCCAGATTTTAGTTTTATCACACAATCCAAATTTTGGGTGATAGCATTTACATTAGCCGTTGTGGCTAGTTTAGAAACCTTGTTAGGCATTGAAGCTGTTGATAAACTTGATCCTGAAAAAAATGAATCTAATACTAATAAAGAATTATTTGCTCAGGGGATTGGTAATATTTTTTGTGGCGCTCTTGGCGGATTACCTGTTACATCAGTTATTGTTAGAAGTTCGGCAAACATTAATGCTGGTGCAAAAACTAAAGCATCAGTCGTTTTACACGCAGTTTTACTTTTAATTAGTGTTGTATTGTTACCCGATTTATTAGCATTAATTCCAAATGCTTGCTTAGCAGCTATTTTAATTATGACAGGATTTAAGCTTACTAAATGGTCTATTTTTAAAGAACAATGGAAATTTGGTTACGAACAATTTGTACCCTTTGTTACTACAGTTGTAGTGATGTTAGTTACCGATTTATTAAAAGGAGTGTGTGCAGGCGTTGTTGTATCTATTGTTTTTATTATTAGAGATAATATTAAATTTTCTTTTGAATGCAGTAAAGAAATTATAAATGATAAACAGTACTATTTGCTAAAACTTCCACAGCAAGTAACTTATTTTAATAAAGGCTATTTAATTAATTTTTTTAAAACAGTAGATGAAAACAGTAAAGTGATTATTGATGGAAGTATTAATAGAAGTATTAATAGAGACTCAAATGATGTTATAAAAGATTTTATAGCAAACAGTAAAAAGAAAAATATTGATGTAGAATTATTTAAATTTGAAATATAAATTAAACTATGAAAGACTCGTACGATAGATTGATAGAAGGCAATAAGAGATTTGCTATGTCTAAAAAATTTGAAGATCCAAGTTATTTTAAAAAATTATCTCTTGGCCAAAAACCAGATTATTTATGGATAGGCTGTAGTGATAGCCGAGTGCCAGCTAATGAAGTAACAAACACTGAGAGTGGAGAAATTTTTGTGCACCGTAACATTGCAAATTTGGTGGTTCATACTGATTTAAATTTATTAAGTGTACTAGAATATGCGGTTAAATATCTAGGTGTAAAACACATTATTGTTTGCGGTCATTATGGCTGTGGTGGTGTTAAAGCGGCTATGGGTAATGATTCGTTTGGTGTGTTAAATAACTGGTTAAGAAATATTAAAGATGTTTATTATAAACATTCAACTGAATTAACAATGATAGAAGATTTAGATAAGCGAGCAGACAGATTAACTGAACTTAATGTTATTGAGCAAGTAAGAAATTTAGCTAAAACTACCATTGTTCAAGAAACATGGCAAACTCGTGAACTTCATCTTCATGGATGGGTATACGGTATTAATAGTGGTTTAATTACCGATCTTAGTGTGATTCATGACGGAACAGAAGATATTGAATCTATTTACAGATTTAAAATAAGTGGGAATTAATGAGTCACTATTAATTTTAAAGTTTTATTAGGAATAGTTACAAAATAAATACCTTGACTTAAAGTTGAGGTATTTTTTTATTTAAAATTACATGACTTAATAAGCCATATTAGCTATTAAAATATTTTATAACATCTTCTTCATAGCTATTACCAACCGGAATTTTTTTATCTCCCAATTGTAAAGTTTTGTTTCTTAAACTTTCAACTTTTTTAATGGGAACAATAAACGAACGATGCACTCTTAGAAAGTCTGTTTTAGGTAATTTTTCAAGCATAGCTTTCATTGTCATTCGTGCTACGATTGTTTTTTGATTATCTATATATATTTTTAAATAATCATCAAGAGCTTCAATATATGTAATTTCATTTAGCATAATTTTTTGCAAACTATAATCGGCTCTTACAAAAATATGTTCTGACTTTTGATTAGTACGTGATGCAAAATAATCGCGAGCTTTATCAGTTGCTTGCTTAAAACGTTCAAACGTAAAGGGTTTTAGCAAATAATCTAAAGCATTTAAATTAAAACCTTCTACTGCATAATCAGGCCTTGAAGTAATAAAAATAACTAGTGTGTTTTGTTTAATTTGTTTATACAAATCAATTCCATTCAAATTAGGCATCTCAATATCCAGAAAGATAATATCTGTAGGAAATTTTTTTAAATATTTTAATCCTTCTTCTGCGTTACCAAAAGTTTTTTCTAATGTAATTGTTTCAATTTCATGACAAAAATTTTCAATTACTTTTAATGCAATTGGTTCATCATCTATTGCTATCGCTTTTATCATAAATGAAATTATTAATTGGCGTTTTTAAACAATTAGTAAATGCACCCTAAAATTAAAAACCTGTTTTTTTCTTAATTTGATCAATAGGTTGAAGGCCCATACCTAAAAGTGCAGAGGCATTATTAGGCGATAAACATAGAACTTTGCTATATAATACTCTTGCTTCTGTTGTTTTGCCTAAATAATAATTAGACCACGCTAGCATTAATAAACCATCTGTATCACATGGGTATAGTTTCACTATTTTCTCAAATCTGTTTAACGCAGCTTGATAATCTTTTTTTTCATAATCTAATAATCCAATATTATAATGAACATATGTATTATTTGGGTCGATAGCTAAAATACTTTCATATGTTGCTTTTAAATCATTCTTATTACCTAATGCAGCTAAAGGATATGTCATTCCGAGTTTTGGTTCAATGGCATTTGGTTTTAATTCATTGGCAATTTTATAATAACCTAATGATTCAATTTGCTGACCAGCTAAATAACTCAACCATCCCAATCTTAAATTAACAACATAAGAAGACTTATCATAAACCTCTTTTAATACAGCAATAGCTCCTTTATAGTCTGATTTTTCAGCTAATTCATAACTCTTACTTAAATTAGATAATAATTTTTCGTTTTTAGTTATAGATGTTTTAATAGCAGTTAAGCCTTCATTAGCTGACGCATCTTTTGGAGAATACATTAATACGGTGTTAAAATAAGTTTCAGCTTCGGCATTTTTTCCTAATCGTAAATTTGCCCAACCTAATAATAAATTATTATCATAATCAAATGGATAAAGATTTATTACTTTTTCTAAATACGTAATAGCGTTTTTATAATCTTTATTATAATAATAAAGCGAACCTAAATTTCCATTTATTGTTTTATTGTTAGGATCTATCTCCAAAATTTTTTTATCTTGATTAACTATACTTTGATAGTCTTCAATTAAATACGCAGGAAAACCAAATCCATAACGTGGCTCAATAGCGTTAGGCATAATACTAATGGCTCTTTCATAATAATGGATAGATTTTCTTTTGCTGCCAGCTTTATAATAAAGCCAACCTAATCGTGCATTTATTTCATAAGTCGAACTATCTTTGAGTTCTAATATACTTTCTATGGCAGAAGTATAATCTTGTTTTTTTTCTTGTTCAATACTTTTTGAAAAAGCAACAACAGTTTTATCTGTTTGAGAGAATAAACTTATACTGTAAAAAGTACTGATACAGAAGACGGTTTTTGCTATTAAATGTTTCATAATCTTTAACGTGATAGTTTAGGGTAAATTTAAATAAAAAATAAGTTTAATAACCTCTAAATATCATTAATTTACCTCAATTTTAACCTATTATGTTTCTATGAATAGGGAGGAACAGTATAACCTAAAAGTCATATTTATGCGGATTAATCTGTTAAATAATTTTTTAGTAATTTAGATTACATTTGTATGCACTTATGAGCCAAAAGTTAACCACATTATCAAGAACTCAAGTTGCAGATGTGCTAAAAGGCATCGCCATTCTTTTAATGATACAAGTTCATTTGATGGAGTTGTTTGCTTCAAATTCTGTTTTTGATAGTCAGGGAGGGCATGTTATGCTGTTTTTAGGTGGTCCGCCTGTTGCTCCTATATTTATGACAGTTTTTGGTTATTTTGTATTCGCCTCTTATAGAACTTCTAAAGAATTAATAGGTAGGGGATTAAAAATATTATTATTAGGAATGTTGCTAAACTTAGCACTAAATTTTAATCTTATACTCAAAGTAAATTTAGGGGTATTAAAAATTGATTTATATCCGTACATATTTGGTGTTGATGTGTTGCAATTTGCTGGATTGAGTTTGATTTTAGTGACCCTATTTAAAAACCTGATTCAAAAATATGTTTATCTTGTTCTGTGTGCTATTCCTATTATTGTTTTTATAGGAGAGCATTTTTTAAACTATGAACCAGAAAATATTTTGTTAAAATATTTATCTGCATTTTTTTACGGTAGTACGTCTTGGTCTTATTTCCCTTTATTTCCTTGGTTAGCTTACCCTTTGTCGGGTGTAGTATTATATCAATTACAACAACGCTTTGATTTTAAGTTTTTTTATTTACCAAAAACTAAATTATTGTTTGGTAGTGTTTTTTTATTGTTTTTGATATTTACAGTTAAGTATGCAATTAGTACAGCTGCTAATTTAAATTCATATTATCACCATGGTTTGTTGTTTTTTATTTGGGTGATTTTATTTTGTTTGTTTTATACTCTGATAATACATGAGTTGAATAATTGGTTTGGAGAAAGCTTAATATTTAAATACTTTAAATGGCTTGGACAAAACGTTACTATTATTTACGTAATACAATGGTTATTAATAGGTAATATTGCCACTGAGATTTATAAAACTGTTTCTAGTCCTGTTTATTTATTTGCTTGGTTTTTAATAATTCTTAGCTTAACAAGTGCTCTAACTTATTTGATATTAAAACTAAAAAATTATTCTGTAGGTAAATAACATCAAATTCTGCAACATTAATTGCTTACATGAAAATGTTATCTATTAAACCATAAGATATTTATAAGATTATTTATTCCTTGATAATTTTAACTTTTTGATTTCCTACAGATAAAATGTAATAACCTGGTTTTAATTCAGCAACATTAATCCTTTCATATTCATTACCTGTTATCGTAATTTCTTTTACTAAATGACCAATTAGATTGTATATACTCACCGTTTTGATTGATTTTCCATATAAACCAGAAATATTTATTTCATTATTAACAGGATTTGGATAAATATTAATTTTACTATCAGTCTTTTCTTGCATACCAGTCACTATTGGACTTTGTCCGCAATTCCATTGACTGTAATCTATAGAATTTGCCGTCCTCCAATTATTAAATGCCGCTTGTTTCTGTGAAATTGTTGCCCATACTATTGTTCCTAGCATAGTATTTAAAGAGTCAACAACTGTAGTTAACCTTTGTCGGTAATTAGGAGAAGAATAGTGTTTAAAATTTGTCATGATAGATGCGACATAAAATTTATTAGATGGATAAGCACCAGACTGTAATTTATTTGTAATATCTTTAAAATAGTTTACAATCCACTGTACCGAAACATTGCTATCTGGAATTTGTGGAGAGCAGCCATTTCCTTGTAACCATGCATTCGTTGCGGATGCCGTGTGTGAATAAAATCCAATAGAGTCGTTTGCATTTGTTGGTTGCCAAATACCATAATTATTTGCGTCATGCTTGTGAGGTGGGCTACTTCCTGGTCCCCATAAAACTTGGGCTTTCCATGGCTTGTGAAATTTTGCTCCTGGATAATTTACGTTTTGATATAAAGTCCAATCTTGTCCTGTGAATGGATTTGGTGTTGCGCTTTGAGTCCAACATAAGAATCCTCCTAAATTATGTGATGCTAAAGCTCCGGTAGAATCTATCATGTGTGCTACATCAGCGATATCTAAAGTATACGTTGGACTTGATGTTTTGTAGCGAGGGTCAATTTCAATATAAGCTCCAGATGAGCCTCCTTTTTTATTACAATATTCTAAAACATCTACTGTGGATGTAGCTGCACTTTCTTGAGCAAGTGAAGCAAAAACGAATTTCTGACATGTTTCTAAATTCCATTTAGCGCCTTTAGCATAAACCATATCTGCAATTTTCCTTGCTGTATCAGCAGTTGCTTGAAAAAAAGCAGGGTTAGTATCATAAGGCTCTGCGTAAGGTCCTGTTGTTGTCATTTCATTGTGTGAAACAATGTTTACATAAAGTTTTGGAGTTTGTGCATTAATAGTTAAAATGCTAAATAATAAGAACACAGTTATCACTTTTTGCATAATAGTTTAGTTTTAATAATTACTAAATATAAGTAAATTTTACATTATTTTAAAATCGCCAGCTTCTATTAAATCCTCTTCACTTAACATGCTTATATCTATCAAATCAGATTTGTAAATTGATCTTAATGCTTTAATCCAAAGTTTAGCTCGTTCTGATAATTGAAAATCATCCGACATTAAACGTCCACGCATCACTAAAATACCTAAATCTGCGCCCTCATATAAATAATCATCTTTTTGTGTGATTTGTAAAAAGAACGCTTCATTATCATCTTTTACCGATTGACGATGAGCATCCATTTTTTTAAATTGAATGTTACCATTTTTCTTCATTTCCCAAATTCCTGATTCAGGAACTTTGGTCGCCAGTTCTAATGATTTCTTGGTATGCTTAATAACTAATTGACTCCAGCTATCCATGTTTTCTGCTTTCATCCAACGCTCAACCAACTCGTTTACATTAATAGTGTAAGGCACATTCATCCATTCCAATAAATGAAATAAAAACATAGGAACATCTGTCATTGCAAATTTAGAATGGTTAGTTAATGAACTTACTCCTGATACTCGTGGGTTTAGTTCGCCTAAATAAATTTCACCATTGTCTTTATCAATTAAAAAATCTAATTCAAAATATCCTTTGTAACCTTCTTTGCGTAATTGATCTCCAAATTTTTGAGTATATGATTTTGCTTTTTCTCTGATGTCAGCATTAAAGGCATTACCAAAAATTTCGTTACCGCACCAACCACCTTTGTAAGGAGTTAATTCTTTAAAACCTACTAATTCTGTCATTAGCGGAGCAACTAAAGTTCCGTGTTGTGTCACGCATCCTTCAATGGCAGTACCATAGCAATTAATGCGTTTCATAATTTTTACTTCTTTTTCTTTAACTATTTCATCTGCATAAGTAGTAAACTCTTCTTCATTTGAAATAAAAAAAGTAGTATGTCCCGAATCTCCGAACGGTGTTTGAACGACTAAATTATCTCCTAATTTTTCAGATACTTTACGTAAATGTTTGTAATCTGTTACAGGTGATAATACATTTGGTACACAAGCAACACCAGCTTTTTCTGCTATACGATTGGTGTTTACTTTATTATCTAAAAATGTTCGTAATTGTGCCGATGGAAAACAAACATCTAATCCAATAGCTTTTGCTAATTGTTCTGTTTTTTCATCAAACATTAAAAACAAAGCTTTTCCCATATCCCCATTAACTGCATTTGATTTAATATAGTTAATTACTTCGGGATGTTGTAATAAATAATTATTAATATCTTCAATACTTGTAAATTCATCATGCGGAACCTCTTCTTTTGGAGAAAATAAATGAGGATGTTTTCCTTCATAAGAATCAATATGACTGATGTATTTAAAATTATTGACCCATTCATCCATGCCCAATAAATTAAAATTGGTAGCACTGATAAAATAAATTGGCGTTGTATTAGATTTAAAAAAATCTTTAATGTCAGCTATGCTATTTAGAGTTTTCATATATCCCTTAATTTAAAACAATTTTTATTTTTTTACTTTTACTTTAGCTTCAGGAATTTGTATTGAATGCATTGCTCCCATTGCCGAAATAGTGTTTTTACGATTTAAGGCTTCTACAGTAAATACTTTTAAACCTAATTCTGCTTTATAGCCGTGAATTTCTTTTACATCTAAAGCAATCATAAATCGTATAATCTCTTCGCTTATTACTTGCCCCGGAACTAAAATTGGAAACCCAGGAGGATAAGGAATCACAAACGATGTAGAAACTAATTCTTTATTATTAGCTAATTCCTTTAAGCAATCTTTAAGTAAAATGTACTCACATAATTCTTCTTCATAAGCCAAGAAAAATGCTTCTCTAATATTTCCACCGGGTACACCTGGTGATGCTTGAAAAGAACGGTGAAAATAACTAAAGTCGGGTAATGGAGGGACATCTTTAATTAATGACGTAATATGTTTTTTTGCTATTTCTTCTTCTCGTTTATTTAAAGAACGCATACTTTCATCTAATTCATCAGCAATTTGAAGTAAAGCATTAATTAAAAAAGTTACACTACCTCGTGTTGTTCCAATATTAGTCATAAACAACACCGTATTGCGAGATGTTTTATTTACTTGAATATTAAAACGATCCATTAAGTAAGAATTTTTAAATGCATCGCCTGTAATGCCTGCTTTTCCTACCGAGAGAGTTACTTTAGTTGGATCTAATACAAATTCATCTTTTTCCCAAGCCTCTTCCATTCTGTCCCAACCATCTTTTTCAGTATAGTATTCATTTAAACCACATTGACGAAATTCTGCAGGAATAATATCTTTTACATTTAATACGTGAAAGTATTTACTCAATTTAGGATGGTCCTGAATTTTTGAACGCAATACCATGGCCATTTCAATACTTTTCTCTACCAACTCATAACCCTCTAATTCTACTTGTCTGCGACCAATATCCAACGATGCTAAAATTTGATAGTTAGCAGATGTTGTTGTATGCGTCATATAAGCCTCTTGAAAATTATCTGCTACTCTGCGGCTAAACTCTTCATCCCAAATTTGTATCATAGAACCTTGGCGGAAACATGATAAAGTTTTGTGTGTGCTTTGTGTAGAGTAAACTCTAATTTTTACTTTATCAGGATCTGGCATGGTTGGAATATCGCCAGGCTTTAATGTTTTAACGTATGCTTTATATTGAGCTCTATATTCTTCGCTACGGTATTTATGAAATAATTTTTGAGCCACATACATACCAGTACGTTGTTTGTAAGTGTAGGTAAAGCTTGCAAAGGCAAACCAAGCTTCGTCCCATAAAAATACCATGTCGGGCTTAATGGCTAAAACTTCTTCCATCACCCGCTCCACATTATATACTAAGCCATCAAATGTACAATTAGTAAGTAGTAACATTTTTACTTTATCCAAACGACCTGCTTTACTTAATGAAATTAAACGTTCTTTAATAATACGTAAAGGTACCGCACCATACATTGAATACTCTTCAATTGGATAAGAATCTAGATATGCTGGAAATGCGCCAGCTAAAACCATTCCATAGTGGTGAGATTTGTGACAATCACGATCAATCAACACTACATCACCTGGTTTAATTAATGCTTGTTGCACAATCTTGTTGGCAGTGCTTGTTCCGTTAGTTACATAAAATGTATGTTCGGCACCAAAAGCCTTTGCTGCTTTTTCTTGAGCTTTTTTTAGCGGTCCTTTAGGTTGTAATAAAGAATCTAACCCACCATTAGTTGCTGATGTTTCTGCTAAGAATACATTACGACCGTAGAAATCACCAAAGTCGGATATCCAGCGAGATTTAAAAACAGAGTTCCCTCTTGAAATTGGCATGGCATGAAATACGCTTGTTGGCTTTTTACTATATTCAGTTAAAGCAGAATAAAAAGGAGCATCATAGCGTTCGTTAATACCACTAATAATAGTTAAGTGCAACTCTTGTACATCTTCCATTCGGTAAAAAATTCGACGGAAAGATTTTAAAGTTTCATCTTGTAAATGTGTTAGTGAGCTATCTGTTATATAATAAATATCTAACTCAGGACGAAATTGATGAATGTATTTACCTAATAAAGGGCCTAAGTCTGCGTCTGATACTTTTGAAATATCAATTTTTAATACATTTTGTATAAATGGCTTAATGTGCTTCGTAATATTATTTGAAGATTGCAAAGGTGCATAACGGATACATGCTGCCTGAATATTGTAATTAAAAAACAAACAAATCAACGCATCTTGAAAAGAACGTTGTACTACAACATCATACACTAAATTATCATTAGGTGTAACTAGTTCTTTAAACTTACTTTTTAAAATATCTTCTTCTTTGCTTGATAAATCTTCAACATATAAAACCTCAAAGTAATTGCGCTTTGGCCCACTTGATATTTTTTCTTTATTACCGTCTACACTATAACTGCCTTTTAATTTTTCGCCTAATACTTCTGGATGAGTTCGGTAATTGTCGCTAACTAATAAATATACTATTTCGGCAACTTGATTACTTACTGCTTTTAGTTCTCGTTTTTCTACAGACTTAATTATTTTACGAACTAGTGGAGCTCCAGGAAATGAAAAGTATTGTTCAATACTTAATAGATTTTGAAGAACCTCGTTCATGTCAGTTAAAGCATTAGCAAATAAAGGCTCATTTTGAATTTGAGTAACATGATTACTTTTTTCTTTTAGTTCGTTCCATAAATCAATTCTTAATTGGTTTATGTTATAATGTTTAGAGTTCATAACCTTAATTTTTAATGTTTAGAATGTAATGCCAATCTGTTTCCTTCAGAGTCAATAAATAAAGCAAAGTAGCCAGCAGATTCGCTTAAGAATGTTTTTTCTAAAACAACTCTTCCTCCAGCTTCATTTACTTTACATAATACATTATTTAAATCATCTCCAGCATTTAAGTAAATCAAAGGGCCAACCTCGCTTGGTACACAGCCGTTACCTGTAACAATGGCGCCCGTAATGCCATTTTCGGCTGGAAAAAACCCCATGGCAAAACCGTTTAACTCAACTGTAGTCATTTGAATTCCAAAAATATAATTATAAAAAGCAACAGAGCGATAATGATTATAAGCCGGAATTTCGAACCAGGTGACAAAATTTTTAACAGTAGTTTGCTCCTTTATTTTTTGAAGATTAGCTTCTTTGATTCTGTTTTTTAAATTAACTGTTGATCCCATAACGTTTATATTTAATGGCGTAATTTATTTAAGCCCGTTTCCAAATAGTTGTACGTAAAGTTCTATGTTTTAATTGATAATTCTCTACAATTTTACCGCACAATTTCGTCGTTTACCTCAAATCATGATTTTAAGGATAATTGAGGCAAATTTCACAAATATATATTAGTAAATTTATGCTGTAATTACTTGTATATAACATTGAAGTCTTTAACAGAAATAATTAAAACAAACTATTGGCTGCAGTGCTTATTGAATAGCTATAGTTTAATGTTTTTTTCATTAAACAATGTTTTTGCGGCAATCATCATACTAGTAACATTTTTTTCGCCAACTATTGGTTTAAGTGGTTTTTTAGCAGTTGCACTTATTAATGTATTCGCCTTTGTTATGGGCTTTAATAGAGACGAAATTAAAACAGGTTTATTCGGATTTAATGCTTTATTTCTTGGCTTGTCTTTGGGATATGAGTATTCTTTCAACCTTACCTTTGTTATACTATTTATTACAGCTATATTAATATTATTATTAATTACAGTATGGTTAAAGGGATTATTAGTCATTCATAATTTACCATTTTTATCTTTTCCTTTTATTATTACTTACTGGATTGTTTCTTTATCTGCTTCTAACTTTACTAATATTCAATTAGACGAATCACATATTTATACTATTAATGAAGTTGCAAAAAGCCAATCTTCTTCCTGGTATCAATTTATTCATTCATTGGATAACATTACTTTATTTCCTTTCGCTTTAAGTTTCTTTAAAACATTGGCTGGTACTTTTTTTCAAACTAGTGTGCTTGGCGGAATTTTAATTGCTGCGGGATTACTCTATTTTTCTCGAATAGCCTTTTCATTAAGCTTAATAGGTTTTTACTTAGCTTATTTGTTTTATTCAATATTTGGAGCCGATGTTAATGATTTAAATTATAATTTATTAGGTTCTAATTTTATTTTTCTTGCCATTGCAATCGGATGTTTCTTTTTAATTCCTAATACATATAGTTACATTACAGTGATTGTGTTAGTTCCAATTTTATTATTGATTTTATTATCCATTGGAAAAGTATTGTCTGTTTTTCAACTAAAAGCATATTCATTATCATTTAGCATTGTTTGTACTGCCTTTTTATTTTCTCTTAATCAGCGTTGGTTTCATAAATACTTGCACCTTGCTACTATACAGCATTTTTCTGCAGAAAAAACTATTTATAAGTATTTAAACTCCATTCAACGTTTTAAAAACGAACATCTTTATAAACTTGCTTTGCCATTTTCTGGAGAATGGAATGTGAGTCAAGGATATAATGGAAAAATTACACATCTTGGAGATTGGAGTAAGGCATTAGACTTTGTAATTGTTGATTCTAAAAATAATACTTACAGGCAACCAGTGAGCGCACGAGAAGGATTTTCGAGAGATAATTTTTACTGCTACAACAAAGAAATTTTGGCGCCTTATGATGGCTATGTGTATGATATTATCAATACAGTTGAGGATAATGATGTTGGTGACGTAGATACAGAACATAATTGGGGAAATACCATTGTTATTAATCATTTAAATGGCTTGTTTTCTCAAATTAGTCATATTAAAAAAGATTCGTTTGGTGTTTTTATTGGACAGTATATTACTAAAGGTACTTATTTGGCAACTTGCGGAAATTCTGGTCGTTCGCCAGAACCACATATCCATTTTCAGTTGCAAACATTACCAACTATTGGGGCACCAACATTACAATATCCTATTGCTTATTTTATTGAAAGAAACGGTACAGAAAAAAAATTAAAAATTTCTGAAGTTCCTAACGAAGGCACTTTTATTAGTAATGTACAAGTTAACCAATTATTAGTTGTAGGTTTTTCGTTTTTACCAGGACAGATAATTGTTTTTAAAAATGAAAGTGATCATTCAACCGTTAATTGGGAGGTATTTACAGATGCATATAACAGAACTTATATTTATTGTAAGGCAAGTAATTCACAAGCGTATTTTGTGAACGATGGTGTCATGTTATATTTTACAGATTTTGAAGGAGATAAATCATCACTGTTATTTCATTTTTATTTAGCTGCATATCGTCAATTATTAGGATATTATGAGGATATAGAAATTACAGACAATGTACCTTTAATTCATTTCAATCAAAAATGGATTCAATTTTTTCAAGATTTTGTTGCTCCTTTTTATTTATTCACTAAAGCCAATCATTCATCTAAATTTACATATACAGATAATGTGTATGCGCCACAAAAATTAATGATTAAAACAGTTATTGAGGCAAAAGCAATTAGCTATACATTCAAAAAAATTCACTTTGAAATAGAATTGAAGAATCAAAAACTTCATCGTTTCATTATTCATCACAAAAATAAATCTCAATCATTTATTAATGTGTCATAATTTATGACAGTAATTTTTACTTATGAAAATATATAGAAAACTACTAGTAATTGTTAGCGTATTTTTTACTTTAAATACCTTTTCACAATCAAACAAACCTATTGCAAATGCTTTTAAATTGTCTTATGACTATGAAGCTACAAAAAACTATGAGGCAGCAATTAATATTTTAAACACAGTTTATTCTGAATCATCGTATGAAACTAATTTACGATTAGCTTGGTTATATTATCTTTCAGCAAAACATAAGGAGTCAGTTTCCTATTACTTAAAAGCAAGTGCGATTATGCCTGCTGCTACAGAACCTTATTGGGGAATGATTAACCCTTACGCTAAATTAGAAAATTGGAATGATGTAGAAAAATGCTACCATTCAATTTTAAAAATCGACACTAAAAACTCAAAGGCAAATTACAATTTGGGTTTAATATATTACTACAGAAAAGATTATAAAGAAGCAAAAAAGTATTTTGATGTAAGTTTAAACCTGACTCCGTTTAATTATAATAGCTTATTAATGAGTGGATGGACTAATTTTTATTTAGGAAATAAAAATGAAGCGAGTGTATTATTTAATAAGGTGCTGCTTTACAGCCCAAATGATAAGTCAGCATTAGAAGGTTTGAGTTTAATTAAATAAAATTGTAAATATGATAGTGAGAATATGGTTAATAATTGTTGTTTGCTTATGTGTTACGAAACAGATAAGTGCACAAGATACGCTTACATCTGCCAATGTGGAGCAAAAAACGTATCAGTTATATTTAGATAAAAATTGGTCTGAATTAATTAAATATGGTAATGCTGCTATTAAAAAAGGATACGATTACTATTATTTACAATTACGAATAGGTATTGCCTATTATGAAAAAAAGAATTACGCATTAGCTGAAAATTACTTTTTAAATGCACTTAAGTTCAATTCTGATGATGAATTAATTTTGGAATACATCTACTATTGTTATTTATTTAACGGGAGATACGATGATGCTAGACTGTGGAGTAAAAAATTTAATTTAAACTTATCACAAAAAATTGGAACAGATAAACTATCGGCAATATCTTTTGTAATGTTTGAAGCGGGAACAAAAATTACAGACAAAAAAAATTACTATAGTGACATAACAAAAACAAATTCAAATTTCTACAACCCGCCAGTTTACATTCAATTTGGATTAAATCATTACATAAAAAATAAAGTAGCGTTGTTTCATGCACTCACTTATTTCAATCAGCAAACCTTTGTTAATAAAGTAAGTCAATTTCAGTATTTTTTAAAAGCATCTATTCCTCTTAAACATAGTTGGTCAATTTCTCCATCTTTTCATTATATAAATTTAGGTGTATCTTCTGATTATACAGTAACTAGAACAGATACTTTGTGGCCTCCGGGAGTTCCACCACACACTCAGCCTCCTCCAGGCGCACCACCTTTTAAAACTGTTACTACCTCTACAACAACTACTAGCACTAATCAGTCTAATTATTTTATTGGCTCGTTATCGGCACAAAAAATTGTTAAGAAATTTGTATTTGGTTTGGGAGCTACCGTTTTAAATATGAGTAATGTAACACAATACATTAATAGTGGATTTGTATCTTATGCACCTTTTGGAAATAATAAATTTGTTTTAGGTTTAACTGGATACGCACATACTATAGATAGCTATAAAACAACTTATGTTGCTACTGCCCCTTTTGTGTATATACAACCCGTTCAAAGGGTTTCTTTAAAATTGAGTTATTACAACAATTCTAAGTTTAATATTGTTGAAGATAATGGATATTTAGTAAATAATTCAGGTGATTTAACTAAATCAAGATATTCAGCACTTCTTAATTTTTCAGTCAATTCAAATGTCTCTTTATATGGATTGTACCAGTTAGAAAATAAATACGAATCGCAACAACAATTTAATTATCAGTATAATGTACTGGTTGCTGGAATTAAAATAATTCCTTACAAAAAATAAATTAAGGTTGTACTATGCTAGTTAATTCTGTAGTAGCTTGATGACAAATTGCTTTAACGTGACTGAATGTTGATTGTATGGTATTGATATCTCCATCATTCATTGCCATGTTTTCAATTTTAGTTAGTTCAGGTAGTAATTGATTAATACCTATAAAACCAACAGATGTTTTCATTTTATGAGAAATAGCCCGTATAGTAGGATAATCTTTGGATTGAATTGCTGTTTCCAGTTCGTTTAATTCAATGGGATTTTGCTCCAAAAAAATAGCTATGATTTCTTTGATAAACGTTTTATTCCCTCTTGATAATGTATTTAAATGGTCTTGATTTATAATGCTGTTGTTTTCAGAGGTTGTTGTATTACTTTTTTGATTGACATTTTGTGTTTTATTGCCTATATATAAATTCACAATGTTGTATAAATCAATTTCTTTAAAAGGTTTGGATAGATAATCATTCATACCATAACTCAAACATTTTTCTCTTTCGTTAGCCATAATATTTGCAGTCATGGCAATTATAGGAACTTTGTTATTTAACTCTTCTCTAATTTGTTTAGCAGCGTTATAACCATCCAATAAAGGCATTTGAATGTCCATAAGTACTAAATCGTAAGGCTTAGATTTAAACTTTTCAACGGCCTCTATTCCATTTTCTGCTAAATCAACACTTAAGCCAAAATCACTTAAATAAGTAATTGCCAATTTTTGATTTAATTTATGATCTTCGGCTAATAAAACAGTGAGTGGCTTATTAGAAATTATTTTTAATTGCGTATTGAATGTTTCTGTGTGTATGTGTTTATTTTCATAAGAGATAGGATAACTTATTTTTACAATAAATTCTGAGCCTACACCTTCTTTACTTTTTAAATGTATATCCCCATTTTGTATTTCAACCAATTCTTTTACAATTGCCAATCCTAAGCCATTACCACCATATTTTCTGGTTGTTTCTGTGTTTCCTTGATTGAATCGTTCAAATACGCTATTTATTTTATCTTCCGGAATTCCAATCCCAGTATCTTGTACTTTAAAAATAAATTGTACAATGTCATGCTCTATACTTTTGATTTCACAAATCAACTTTACTTCGCCTTGTGGTGTAAATTTTATAGCATTATTAATTAAGTTGATGAGTATTTGATTGAGTCTTGTTGGATCTCCAAAAATATATGCTGGTGTTTTAGGGTCAATTGTAACGCTAAAGTTAATGCGTTTTTCATTTGCTTTAGGTGTAAACATAACCTTTAATGATTCCAGTAAATCAGTAATATTAAATGAAATTTTTTCGATGTTTAATTTTCCAGCTTCAATTTTCGAAAAATCTAAAATATCATTGATAATATTTAAAAGATTAGATCCACTTGTTTTTACAGCATTTAAATACTCAATTTGAGTTTTATCAAGTTTTGTTTTTTCTAATAAGTCTGAAAAGCCTAAAATTGAGTTCATGGGTGTTCTTATTTCATGACTCATATTAGCCATGAATTGTTCTTTCATGATAGCGTTTTCATCTGCCAGTTTTTTGGCAATTCGTAATTCATCTTCTAATTTGTTTCTTGTATTAATGTCTGTTATTAAAATAATTACAGCAGCAATTGCTGTTATAATACCCAAGGTAATTTCTAAAAAACTCCAATTTTTAGATGCATTTACGTATTCCACACTATTATCTAATAATGTTTTTGTGGTTTTACTTAAACTTTCGTTGATTTCGTCTACGGTGCTTGTAATCTCATCCATAGTACTTATCCCAACTTCCTGAATTTGATTGTTTTCACCAGGTATTCCTACGTTATTAATGTTGCTATTTAAATCTTTAGCTTCCATTAATTTTTTATAGGTAAGTTCTTTTAGCTTATAAAATGATTCTTCTTCAGGTTTTCCCGAAAAATATTTCTCCATACTTTTTAGGTATGTTTTAGTTTCACTTTCTTTTAATTTATAAGCTTCTAAAAATTTTGAATCTCCCGTTACAATATAGCCTCTCTGTTTATTTTCTAAGATATTAATATTGCTTTTAAAGGACTTCATTAACTCTGAAATACGGTAGGCGCTATACAACTCTGTATTGTTTTTTGACATACGAGAAATATAGTAGTTGGCACTGAACGCAATAAACAATACCAAGCAAATACTTATCAGCGAACTGACAATAATAATTGACTTTGTGTATTTTTTAAGTTTGCTATTCACTATAATTTTTTAATCGCTGTCTTTGCTTCTTCCGACTGTGGATTGTACTCAAGAGCTTTTGTAAAATATTTTTTAGCGTCTGCATTTTTTGCTTGTGCCATTAAAATTTTACCAGTTAACAAATTACTATCATAATCAAAAGGATAAAACTTTAAAACCTTTGCTACATAGGTTTTAGCATTTGCATAATCTTTACGAGTATAATAAATACTGGCAATTCTGTAGTTTGCGGTTGAGTTATTTGGGTCTAATTTTATAATTTCAAGATAAGAAGCTAAAACGCTATTCCAATTTCCCACAGCCGATAATGGTAATACTAAACCAAAGCGGGCTTCAATAGATGATGGTTCCACAGTTACTGCTTTTCTGTAGTATTGTTCAGCTTTCACATAATCCCTACTTAGGTAATACAACCAGCCTAGTCTTAAGTTTATTTGGTATGATTCTAAATGTAAATCAGTTAAAGCACTGATGGCTTTTGCGTATTGAGTTTCATATTCAAATGAATAACTTTTTGAAAATGCGGTTTCAGTTGTTTGTTGAGCACTTAATGATAAACTCAATAAAACAGATGTTAGGATGATGAAAATTCTCATAATGTTTTAGTATTAAAAGTTATAAAAACAATTTATTATCTCAACGACTAATACATTTTAAAGTTACGATTTTAATGCATAACGATCATTATCATAGGTAAATTCTATTGTTTTGTAGGCGAATGGTGTTGAAGTGCTTTTTCGATAGCATTCGTTAATTCAACAAATTGAGCAACCGATAATTGTTCCGCTCTTTTATCTAAATAAACGGAATTTACAATAGCATTACCACTTAATAATTTTACAGAGTTTCTGATAGTTTTACGACGTTGATTAAAAGATGCCTTGACGACTTTAAAAAATAAATGTTCATCGCAGTTTAACTTTTCTGTGGTATTACGCGTTAAACGTATAACAGCAGATTTTACTTTTGGTGGTGGATTAAATACATGCTCACTAACGGTAAATAAATATTCAATTTTATAAAATGCCTGAAGTAACACACTTAAAATACCATATGTTTTTGATCCTGGCTTTTCTGCAATACGCTGCGCTACTTCTCTTTGAAACATGCCCACAACACAGGTAATATCATTACGGTATTCTAACACTTTAAACATAATTTGTGTAGAAATATTATACGGGAAATTTCCAATTAAATAAAAGTGCCCTTCTTTGGCTATTGGCATTAAGTCGGCTTCTAAAAAATCTTGATACTGTACTTTATGTTGATGTTGCGGATATTTTTCTTTTAAAAAGGCAATAGATTCTTCATCAATATCAAATGCTTTAAACTGAGGCTTATCAATCATGTATTGAGTAATAACTCCTGTGCCAGGGCCAATTTCTAATATTGGTGTTTCGTCCTTAGGAAGTGAGTTTACTATTTTTTGTGCAATATTTAAGTCAGTTAAAAAATGCTGACCTAAATGTTTTTTTGCTTTTACAGGTGATGCCAATGTTTATTTATTTAAGTTTTGATAGTTTGTATCTAAAATGCGTATAACTACGTTTTTGCGAATATACACATGTTTATCTTGAATACGTTTAATAATAATGCCTGCTACTAAACATATTGAACCTACTAGTAGTGACTGATCGGTTACAACGCTTGTTTTTCCATTAGCTATATTATTGCCAGTATCTATTAAAAAAAACAATGCCCCTGCAGTGAACACCCATGCACTTATTTTAGCACCTCTAATTTTAATAGCCTTCAATTCACTAATTTTTACTGTTTCGTCATTATCAAAAATAAGTAGGCTATCATTCATGTTTACCAGTTTGCGTGTTTTGTAAAACAAATCTCCTTTTAACTTATAGTCAAAGGTTGAATTATTAAAAAACTGAAACGTTTTTTCCTTACCAAATAAAGAATAGTAATGAAGGTCTAATATTTTTTGCGAAAAGCAGGCATTAAAGCATGTTCCCCAAAAAAGTATTAGAATATATTTTATCATACTATTTCTAATAACGTTCTAAAAGCAGCATATTTACCTTCATAGCGTTTGCTATGTTCAGCTTGTAAACGTTGAGCATGATTTTTTTGATAGGTTTCAATATCTTCCATTTTCTCAAATGTATATTGCACCGAGTAGGTTTCCCCTTCATCATTTACATTTAGTACTTTACAAATTTTATTTCCAGTAAAATGCCCTGTATTTAATACATCAGGCACATGAATGGTTTTCATCCAGTTTAACCAATCTTGGGCTAACCCTTTATCAATGCTTACAGTTACGTTATATATATACATATGACTTTAATATTAATTTACAATATCTCCTCTTAAATCTCTGTATCGTTTTCTTGCCTCAACAACATAAATGCTGCCAGGATATTTTACTAATACATCTTGGTAAAGTTGTTTGGCTTTTTCTTTATCATTTAAATAACGTTCATATAATTCTGCTTCTTTAAATAAGGCATCATCACCATACAATTCTGTTGGATAAAATTCTAGTATGTTTTCATACATTTTAGCAGCTTCTGCATAACGGTTGGTGAGTTTATATATTTCTGCTTTTTTATAATAAATATCATCACCCAAGGTATGCTCACTAAACATTAAGTTGATGCTGTCTAATCTACCAATGGCTCTATCGTATTGATGTTGTAATACTAATAATTCGGCAGAGGCAAACATACTCAAAGGTACAGCATTTGTATCAATACCTATGGCATCCGAAATTACTAGAGATAAATCTAAAGCATCATTGGCAATAGTTTTTGTGGTAGCACCTTTCAGTACATCACATTGTGTTTTTGCCCATCCAAAATCAGAGGCATAATAACTCAATTTTGCGTTTCTAAATTTTGCAGCCTGTCCAACAACATCGTATTTAAAATCTTTTTCAACTTGCGAGTACAATAACGAGGCATCCCAAATATTACCAACTAATAAGTTCATGTCGCCTAAATCTAATTTTATTTCGGCAACAATATTTTTATCAAAAGTATATTGGGTAATGACTTCTTCTAACGATTGAATGGCTTCTTGCGGTTTATTTAAATAATAGGCTTTTAGAAGAGCCGATTTTTTTATTAAAGGAAGTGTCATGTTGCTGATGCTATATTCCTTAATAGCCGCTTCAATATTATTGTTAAGCAACACTACATCGGCTGTTGAAGTGGTTGGTTGACTTGTAAGCTGAAGGTAATTCGCATTTAGTTTTTCAATATTGGCAACATCATGGTAGGGATTATCTTTTCCTTTGCTAATTACATATTGATAGCATTTGTCAGCTACTACATAATTCTCGTTACTAATACAAAGTTTGGCTAATTCCATTAATCGTGTTCCGTCCGATTTTTCTCTTTTATCTAATGCTTTGTTTTGTACATAAGAACCTTCAAAATCTTTTTGTTGATTTAACAGGAAAATTAAAAACTCCGAAAATATAGGTTTATCTGGATGTTGTTGAATTCGTTTTTGTAATTCTTGTTTTAAAATAGGATTATTTAAACCGCCGTTTTTCTCGTCGTAACCCAGCGATTGCTGTAAGTTTGTTTGTGCTGTATAAATTTCACTTTCTCTAAATTCAATAGCATCTAAATACTCATTCACCATCGATTTTAAATCGCCTTTCTTTTTATAAATCTCCGCTATTTCATAAAAATAGGGATAGGAGTCTCGTGTTTCTTTACGACCCTTTTTATAAACCTCTAAGGCATAATCATAAAGCCCTTCGTCTTCGAAGGCATGAGCCAACACAAATACATAATTTTGAATAGGAATTAATTCTTTAACAGCTTTGTTGTATTGCTCTTTTTCTTTTTCAGGATTATTTTGAAGTTTGTAAAGCTTGCCCAACCACACATATAAATGAAAGGCGGTTTCGTTGCGTTTAATTTGTTTTTTTAAAACTTTTTCTGCTTTACTGTACTCTTTTATTTCTACTAAACATTTATAGTAATAGGTAAAGTAAGCATCAGGGTTTTTATCATACAACTTATCAAAATAGTCAGCGGCTTTATCATACTGTTTTTGCTCATAAAACTGCATAGCTAATTTATCATCTGTTGGTTTTTGAGCCACCATGCTGGTAACGCTTGCCAAACACAATATGACAGATAAAACAAGAGTACGCATTATTTACTATTAGGATTAACTAATTCAGGTAACGCTCCTGAATTTAATTGTTTAATTAAGTTTTCGCATTCAGGTAATGAGGTATTAAAAATTTCTAAATTCTTTCGGATGATTTCAGTATTAATTTTTAATTCTTCAATAATTTTTTCTGCTTGTTTTTTTTCGTTATTAATAAACTCAATGGCATCATCCTCATTCACGCTTCCGTTTTTTAAATCATGAGATAAAGCTTGTAATTGCGTAATGGATAAGCTAGCATCTTTTAGCCATGAAGAACGTAACTCAATATATTGTTGCAATCCTTTTTCAACCGAATGAAAGTTCTGTAAATTTTCGGCAACTGTTTTACTAACCGTATCTTTTAAATGGGTATCAATAAACAGCGCGTATGTTTTTTGTTTGGCATTTGCCTGATAGCAGGTAGCACTATCTACAGTTTTAAAATTATCGACTGATTGTTGCACAACGATCTTTAAACTATCTAACTCTTTTACATATTTATCATAAGCGTGGGTGTTTTTGCACGACGATGTGGCTAAAACAAAAAACACGATACTCAATATGTAAACTATAGCTTTCATTAATCTAACATTAAAAATCAAATTTAAGTTTAATTGAGCAATAACCCAAAGCAGATGTGGGATATAAACTCTTAAAAAGTACTAAACCGAGGTTAAAATAGTGTTTGTTATAAAACCCTCTATCCTAACTGTAAACCGCTAAAACAAAAACTCTGGTTTGTAGTTTAATATCGCATATATTTACACTATGGTATTAACCCTGTTAAAAGAAAGTATTGTTTTTGCCTGGGGCTCCTTAGTGGCAAACAAACTACGAACATTTTTAAGTTTGTTGGGCATTACCATTGGTATTTTTGCCATTATCACCGTGTTTACTATTGTGGATAGTTTAGAAAGAAACATTAGAGGCAGTGTACAAAGCTTGGGCGAAAACGTGGTGTTTGTGATGAAGTGGCCTTGGACTTTTGGCCCCGATTACCCTTGGTGGAAATACATGAACAGACCCGTGCCTGAGTACAAAGAGTTGGCCGAAGTAGAGAAAAAAGCAAAAAGCATTGAAGCCGTTGGATTTAGAATAGGTGCACGTAAAACCGTAAAGCACAATAATAATACTATTGAAAACGCCCTTGTAGCGGGTTGGTCGTATGGTTTTGGACAAGTAAAATCTTTTGAAATTGTTGATGGACGTTATTTTAGAGAAGATGAAGCCGAAGGCGGGTATAACGTGGTAATATTAGGGCATACTATTGCAGATGGATTGTTTCCAAATAACGAATACCCTATTGGCAAAACGGTAAAAGTAGCTGGTAGAAACTGTAAAGTCATTGGCTTATTTAAAAAAGAAGGAGAAAGCATGCTTGGTAATACGATGGATAATCAGGCGGTGGTACCTTATAACTTCGCAAGATTGTTTATGGATGTAAAATCCGAAAATAGTGATCCGTTTATTGCTGCCAAAGCAAAACCAGGAGTTACGAACGACCAATTAAAAGATGAGCTAACAGGCATTATGCGTGGCATAAGAGGATTGAAGCCACTAGCCGATGATGATTTTGCATTGAATGAAACCAACTTATTAAGCAAAAATTTTGATGGGTTATTTGATATTGTTGGTATTGCAGGTGCTATTATTGGAGGCTTTTCTATTTTAGTAGGAGGTTTTGGTATTGCCAATATTATGTTTGTATCTGTGCGCGAAAGAACAAACCTTATAGGCATACAAAAATCGTTAGGGGCTAAAAACTATTTTATCCTAGCGCAATTTTTATTTGAATCGGTGTTTTTATCATTAATGGGAGGCATCGTAGGACTCTTACTCATATATCTGCTCACCTTTGCCGCCGATGGTGTTATTGATATGGAAATAACCTTAACACGTTCTAATATTATTTTAGGTTTAACTATTTCAGTGTTAATAGGAGTTATTAGTGGGTTTATTCCAGCCTATGGCGCCTCACAATTAGACCCTGTAGAAGCAATTAGAACCAATTAGTATGGCATTAGTACAACGTCCAAAATCAATCAGTATTATTACCGTTATAGCCATTGTGTTGGTATTATTGGCTTTTCCAATGCTATTTACACCATCTATTAAACGTATGGGCGATTTTGTGCCTATGATATTAGGCATCATCATCACGCTTCAATTTGTATCGTTAATTGGTATTTGGCATATGAAGCAATGGGGCGTACAATTATTTATTATTATGTTTTGTGTACGTGTTATTACTTTTATGTTTTTAGACCTATATACCTTTAGGTTCTTTTTCAATATCTTTTATTCTATTCTTTTCCTCATTTTCTTTTTAATCCATTACCGTAAGATGGATACCAATCTTTAAGATAGATTTAACTATAGTGTAATTTGATTTTCAAAATTAAACAGCTATATTAGCTACTATAAATTGTAGTTATGAATCCACTAATAAAAGTCACTTATAATATATATATATATATATATATATACTGCAACAAGACTTTTACAACAATAACATACAAAAGGCAAAAGGAGGTTGCTATAAACTTATAGTTTAAAACAAACCTCCTTTCTGGTAAAAAATTCAACGTCCTTACCTCTACAAAGGTAGTTTTAATACTATCAACTCACTATTTACATTTCTTAAATTATACTAATAGCACATTTTTGTATATTAGTATAAGGTTTTATAAGCTAAGTGTAGCTTGTTTGTACCAAAACAATGTCAGTTCGAGCTGTTATGCTGAGCAGTACCGATAGTTAATGGTACGAAGCAAAAAGCGAGAACTATTATAATAACAACAACTTATTAATTGAAAAAAAGCCTTTTAAATATCTGTTTCTGTTTGTTTTGTTGTTGCATGTCGGCGCAACAAAACTTAGTGCCTAATGGTAGTTTTGAAGATACCCTTGGATGCCCTAATAATTTTGATCAAATTTATAAAACTAAATATTGGTATAAACCAACTCAAGGAACTTCAGATTATTATAACGCGTGTGATTTAACGCTTAATACTAGTGTACCATTTAATGTAGGAGGGTTTCAAATAGCACATAATGGTTTTGCTTACGCTGGTATTTCATTTGGAGATAATAATTATCCATTAGAGAGAGAATATCTTCAAGTTAAATTACTGAACAAATTGCAGCGTAACAAAAAATACTCAGTCGAATTTTGGTTATCAAGAGCTGATTCGACCAATTATGCAGTTTCAAACATTGGAGCAGTAATATCACAAAATCCAATTAGTTGTTCTTGTTCAACTGTTTTAAATTTTAATCCTCAAATTAAGCAAACATTATTTATTACTGAATCTATTAATTGGCAATTAATTAGTGGAGACTATATTGCAAATGGTGACGAAGAATATTTGACAATTGGACATTTTGGACAAAACTATGATACATTAAAAGTTTTTAATGGAAACTTTACTTACACTTATTATTATGTTGACGACATTTCAATAGTCGCATCCGAAGTTAACTCAGAAATTCCTAATATATTTACCCCTAACGCAGATGGTTCAAACGATGTATTTTGTTTTGATACTAATATTTATAAAGCAAATGAGTTAAGTATATATAATCGCTGGGGAAATAAAGTATTTGAGTCAAAAAATAATTTTACATGGGACGGCCGAACAACATCTGGAGAACCATGTAATGCAGGTACATATTACTACATCATACAAACAGAGACAGAAACATACAAAGGCTTTTTAGAATTAGTAAGATAATATCTAAAAAAGTATGAAAAAACAAAAAACAAAATTACTCTTGTTAGGAGTATCATGTATGGCTTTAATAGGTAATACTAATGGGCAATCAACAACAAATAGTAATAATTTTTTTATTCCTGCTGGCCCAAAATATTTAGGTTATTTTAACAACGGAGCTAGTCCATTATTGTTTAAATCAAATAACATCGATAGGATGCAGTTAAACGGCAACTTAACAGTGCCAACCACCGCTGCTGTTGGCACACAAAACACCAGTGGTTTTTTAGGCATAAATACAAACAATCCTTGGAGCAGGGTTCATATTGCAGCGCCAGGGGCAAGCCTTTATGGTGGCTACCGTGGATGGATGCGTGAGGGTTTAACCTTGCAAGAAAGTAATGATCAATTATGGTTTGGTCACAAAAAATGGGGCGCAAATCCCGATCAGTATAATGCAATTATTAATTGGGGCGATGACCAAGGTGTAAACTTTAATGGGCCAGATCATTTGGTTTTTAATTTTACCTCAAGTACTTTTTCAGGTGGATTTCCAGCACCAGGCGTAACACCAAATGCACAAACTGATGCTGGTGTAGACATTATGCGCTTAACAGATTTAGGATTGATAGGTATTGGACCTCGCTTTAGTAATCAGTTTACACCGCAAAGTACACTACACCAACATCAAGAAAACAGTTCACCAAGTTGGATGCAAATTACAAATCAAGCAAGTCCAATCGCTGGAAATCCCTTAACAAATGTTACAGCACCAACACCAATTACGGCAAATGATGGCTTGCGTTGGGGTATTGATGGAGCTAATACAGGCTTTTTTTATAATCAAGAAAATAATCATTTATTATTCAGTACAAATAGAAGTGTTATACCAGGGCTGGGTACAACAAATGAACGTATGCGTATTTCACAGATTGGAGCGCCAGGTATACCAAATCCAGGAAGTGTGTTTCCTAATGATATAACTCGTGTTAGTATAAGTCATAATCCAAATGCACCTGTTACTCGTCCTTTAAGTTTATTACATTTAGGTTATAATACACAGGGTGCTACTAATGATGGATGGAGACCTTGGATGGACGTTGGGATGTATGTGTCTCAAAGTAGTGACAATGTATTTTTAGGTTTAAAAAATGAAAGCCTTACTCCACTTGGTGATCAATTAGATGCGGTTTTAAGCTGGGGCGATAATCAAGTTAATAGTGGCTTGCCACCATTTAATGGTCCCGATAAATTTCGATTTATTTTTACAAGTTCACAAGCTCCATCATCACCAGGTTCAACTCAAGCAAAATCTGCTAATGGATTGGAAGCCTTGAGAATGAATCCAACTTTAACAAACGGAGTTTTCACTGGAATTGGCGGAGACCCATCAGGAAATCTTTACAGTGGAGGTGTTCCAAATCCAAACAATACTTTAGAAGTTAACTCTTGGGGAGCAACAACTGCAATTGGTGGTAGCTCAGGCTTACGTTTTACTAATTTAACAGTTGCTTCTCCAACAATTGCAAATCCTGGGCAAGGCGTTTTATCTGTAAATGCAAATGTGATTTATGTGCAAGGAAGCACAAATACAGGGTTTGGTAACGCATGCAGCGCACCATTTAATACATCAAATTTACTAACAGATTGGAGAGTTGGAATGAATAATTTTTCTGTAAATTTTGATGGAACTGGAAATGTAAACATTGGAGATTTACAAGGATGTGTTTCAGGCTCATCAAGTCCTGCTCGTTTATGGGTAAGAAATACTTTTGGACCACCAAATCCTAACACAGGCTTCAGGATTGATAATAATAATTTACCGAACACTTATGCGGCAGAACTTATGGGTAATGTATTTATTGCAGGTGGTGGCACATCGCCAGGTCCAGGATTAATCTTTTCTGATAAAGATCTTAAGGAAAACGTTAATAGTATTAAATCTTCATTAGATTTAATATCAAAGCTAACACCTGTAAGTTACAATTTAAAAGCATCAACATTACCTCAATTAGATGTTGATGTTACTACAACATATGGTTTAATTGCACAAGAAGTTGAGATGGTTATACCAGAACTAGTAAAAAATGTTGTAGTGCCAGCAAGTTATGATGGAACGGGTGCTGTAACAAATCCATCAATTACTGTAAAAGCTCTAAATTATACAGGCTTAATCCCATTTGCTATTAGGGGTATTCAGGAACTTAATAGCAAACAACAAGCTATGCAGGCTACTTTAGATAAGTCTGGGTTAAGTGATGCGCAAGTAAAAACCAATGTAAATACATTTAATGCTTTAGCAACGGTTAAAACATTAAGCCCTGTAAAATATAATTTTACTAATGCTAATGTGCCTCAATTAAACTTTAAACCTAATACTGATTATGGTTTCATTGCTCAGCAATTAGAAACAGTTTATCCAGAATTAGTGGATACTATTAGAATTGATGCTACCTATGATAGTTTAGGCGTTGTTGTTAATCCTTCTAAATTATTAAAAACAGTAAACTATAAAGCAATGTCTGCTTTATTAGTTCGTTCTATTCAAGAACAACAATTAACAATTGATAGCTTGCGTAATGCTCACTCAAAACAAGACAGTATTAATAATGCGGTACAACAACAATTGGCAGCTTTAGCTTCTCAAATAAATTCATGTTGTTCTAATACATCAGCTCGTAATGCAAACTCAACCATCAATCAATTAGATGTGGAGTTAAGCGATAAAGACGCCATTGTATTAAATCAAAATGTACCAAATCCTTTTGCCGAACAAACAACAATAACCTACAATGTACCAAGTAGTGTAGAGAAAGCTCAATTAATTTTCTTTAATGCTAATGGCCAAGTAATTCAAACAGTTGATATTAAAACACGCGGTAAAGGCAAAGTCAATGTGTTTGCTAGCGATTTATCTTCTGGTTTATATCACTATACTTTAGTGGCTGATGGAAAAGTAGTTGATAGCAAAAAAATGGTGAGAGAATAAAAAGCTCTATGAACTTAATAGCCTAAGTTCAATTATTTTTATATTCAACTTAAACACCCTGATTTTCAGGGTGTTTTTTATTTTAGCCAATTCATCGATTCATCGTTTCAAAAAGTTAATTAGTCTGAAAATGCTATTTAACTGTCAAATTGTTTTGTTTTATTCAAAAATTTAATTATATCTTTATATAGAATTAGCGATTACACTCACTCAATAAAACATACATTTTAATCAATAAAACCATGGTTGCAGAAGTTGAAACCCATAATTTAGTTGAACCCTTAAAGGCCTTTTTTGGCTTTAGTGGCTTTAAAGGAAACCAAGAAGCAATTATCAATAATATCCTTAATAAACAGGATACTTTTGTTATTATGCCAACTGGTGGAGGTAAGTCGCTTTGCTACCAATTGCCAGCCATTATGAGCGAAGGTACAGCTATTGTTGTATCGCCATTAATTGCTTTAATGAAGAATCAGGTAGATGCCATTCGTGGATTTAGCAACGAAACAGGCATTGCTCATTTTTTAAATTCTTCGTTAAATAAGTCAGAAATAGCTACTGTAAAAAAAGACGTATTGTCTGGAAAAACTAAATTGTTGTACGTTGCTCCCGAAACTTTAAATAAAGAAGATAACGTTGAGTTTTTTTCAGAATTTAAAATTTCTTTTTTTGCTATCGACGAAGCGCATTGTATTTCGGAGTGGGGTCACGATTTCCGTCCTGAATACCGTCGATTACGTCCTATCATTGATAAATTAGGTTCAGTACCTGTGATGGCTTTAACGGCTACAGCTACTCCTAAGGTTCAACACGATATCCAAAAAAACTTAGGCATGTTAGACGCAGGTTTATTCAAATCGTCTTTTAACCGCGAAAACTTGTATTATGAAGTTCGTGCCAAACAAAATGTTATAAAAGAAATTATAAAGTACGCTAAGCAAAATTCGGGTAAATCTGGAATTATTTATTGCTTAAGTCGTAAAAAAGTTGAAGAAGTTGCTCAAGCTTTAATTGTTAATGGTGTAAAAGCAGCACCTTACCATGCTGGATTAGATGCGAAAGAGCGTGCAAAAACACAAGATGGTTTCTTAATGGAAGATATTGATGTGATTGTGGCAACCATAGCCTTTGGTATGGGAATCGATAAACCAGATGTTCGTTATGTTATTCACCACGATATTCCAAAATCATTAGAAGGGTATTACCAAGAAACAGGTCGTGCAGGCCGTGATGGTGGAGAAGGAAATTGTGTTACATTTTATAGTTATGACGACATTGTGAAGTTGGAAAAATTTATGAAAGATAAACCAGTTAACGAGCAAGAAATTGGAAAGCAAATGTTGTCGGAAACGGCTTCATTCGCAGAAACATCTTCTTGTCGCCGTAAATTTATCTTACATTATTTTGGCGAAGAGTTTAATGATGCAAAATGTAACGAGATGTGTGATAACTGTCGCCATCCAAAACAAAAATTTGAAGCTCAAGACGATTTATTATTAGCTATAAAAGCCGTAAAAGAAAGTAAAGAGAAACATAAAGTTAAAGACATCATTAATTTATTAATGGGTAATTTAACCGCTACAGGTAAGTCATACAAGCATAATGAACTTAAAACTTGGGGCGAAGGCGTAGAAGCGGATAAGGATGATAAATTCTGGAATGCAGTAATGCGCCAAGCTATTGTGAATGGTTTCTTTGCTAAGGATATTGAAAACTACGGCTTAGTAAAGATTACCGATAAAGGAAAAGACTTCTTAAAAAACCCTTTCAGTATTAAATTTACAAGAGATAATGATTTTAGCAATGCTGAAAGCGATGGAGATGATGATATAGTTGGAGGTAAAGGGGCAAACAGTACTGATGAAGTATTATATGCTATGCTAAAAGACTTAACTAAAAAAATTGCTAAGCAAAATAATTTACCTCCATATGTTATTTTCCAGGAAACTTCACTAGAAGAAATGTCAACAAACTATCCAATTACGATGGAAGAAATGACAAAAATTACTGGAGTAGGAGCTGGTAAGGCAGCAAAATATGGTAAACCGTTTTTAGATTTAATTAAAAAACATGTTGAGGAAAACGATATCGAACGTCCGAGCGATATGGTTATTAAATCAGTAGTTAATAAATCAGGATTAAAAGTGTTTATCATTCAAAACATTGATAGAAAGGTTAGCTTAGAAGATATGGCTAAAAACAAAAACCTTAAAATGAATGATTTGTTAACCGAAATTGAAACTATTGTTACGTCTGGTACAAAAGTAAACATCAATTATTACATTGATCAGGTGATTGATGAAGATAAAAAAGATGATATTTACGAATGTTTACGCGAGTCAGAAACAGATGATATTCAAGCAATATTAAAAGAATTAGGAGAAGATGAATACAGCGAGGAAGAAGTAAGATTAATGCGCATCAAATTCATCAGTGAATTTGGAAACTAAGTTTTTAAATTTTTGTTTTAAAAAAGTCGTTAGTTAGTTAATTAACGACTTTTTTGTTTTCACGAATACTCGTTTGTGATATACGAAATACTATATTTTATCGCTTAAAAATAGGTAGATTCAAGTCTTTTAGTAAGTTTAAATTAATTTAAATTACTGAAAATCAGTATTTTATTTCGTTTTTTGTTAATCAAAATAGCTATATTTAAATAAAGATTAACTTTATAGTCCCTTGCTTATATGAGAATTTTGAATAAAAATACTAGTATTTCTGCCATTATATTATGGCTATTAATTTGTCCTTACTCATTAATTTTAGGACAAACCAAAGATGAGCTGGTATCTTCATACATCAAAAACTTGTCGGATACTTGGAATGAGTTAAACACAAAAACGTTTTCTTCTTTTATTGTAGATTCTTCTTTGACTTTAAAAACTGAACCTTTTAAAATAGAACAAAAAGCTTCATTGAATAAAAAAAATCAACTGCAATTGCATTTAAATCAATTACAGCAACGCATCAATAAAAAAGATGTAGGATTACACGCAACGGTTAATTATCAAGAAAATTTTAAATCACCTATTGTTGATCCTGAAGAGATTGTGATTTTTAAACGTCGTGCTATTGCTGGTTTAGATTGGGATATGTTGAACAATGGATTTTATGAAAATAGAATTAAGAATAAAGTTTTAAAACTACAGCATACTGCTTTAGAAAAACAACAAGTAATAGAAAAATTAAACTCCTTTCAAAATAAACAAACAGCGCAAATTATTTCTTATTTCAATTCAAAAAAAATTGAAATTCTCAATGCTCGTAAACAATTAAACAATAAGCAAATTGGCGTTGTTGAAAAGCTTTGGGCTATAAAACATATTACAAAAGATAATTATTTAAAAGCAATACAAAACACAACTGACATTAATGCACAGTATAATTTGTATCAAAATTATAATCAGGTTAATTTAGTAAACAACACATTTGATTTTGAATTACCAATTTTAGACATCAATATAAATCAGTTGTTGAAAAAAGTAAACAATACCCCTTTTGATTCGTCACTTATTGATGCCGCACAAATTGCTAAATATCAATCATCTTATTTAAAAGATATTAGTTTAAAAGCATACACTCGTTATAATTATTACGACGTGTACAACGCAGGGCAGCCAAATCGTTCCTACATTTCAGTTGGGATGAATTTATCATTACCATTAACATTCAATCAAAAGGATAAAAAAGAATTTTACCTTACTCAATATCAATTATCAAATTTAAAAGAAGCTACAGATTCAGTTGATTCGCAAGCTTTTATTTTAAATAAATATTATGAGTATCAATATAAATTAAAACAGTTTAAAAATTTATACCATAAACGCTTAGTGTTTGAAGAGCTTTTAAGAACAGAACGAGTAAAAGCACAGTTAAACGATTTTGAATTTAATCCGAATACAGCTTTGTTTATTTTAGATGATTATTGGAGCAATGCTATTGAGTTAATTGATTTGAAACAAGATTTATATAAATTACTATTGGATTTTAAAACAAAAGTACCTTCGGCAAATATTACAGATTACACAATCCCTTTAAATTTATCTAATCTAAATATTGCGTCGAGCAATCCTCCTTTTAAAGCGGTTTATATTTGGAGTGATGCTTTTAAAAACAATTCACAAACTGTTATAAATGAATATTGCAAGGTAAATGAATTTAACCCGTTATTAATTTCATATAACCCAACAAAAATTTACATTCAACAAGTTTCTGAATTTATTTCAAAAAATTATACTACACCTATTCATATTATGATAGGTAGTAATAAACTGTTACAAACAGGTGTTGTTGGATTTTTAGATACTTTAAAAACAAATTTAAATCTTTCACAAATTAAGGGAATTCACCTAGATATAGAACCTCATACGTTTGTTGATTTTAAAGATAACAAAGAGCAATATTTCAAAAAATATATTGATGTTTTAAAGCAGGCAAAATTATTTGCTGATAATAATAAATTAGAATTATCTGTTTCAATTCCACTAAACTATCCTGATGAGGTATTAAATGAAATTAACGCAACTTGTAATTATGTGTATTTAATGGCGTATGAAAATGTGGATATTGATTTCATTTCACGTAAAACGGCAGAAGAAAAAACAATATTAAAAAACAAATGCGTATTAGCATTAAGAACAAAAGATTTTGAAAACAGAACAAGTATGGATGAAGCTTTCAAAAAAATAGGCTTTGAAAAAACAGCTTACCATGATTTAGACGATTTAATAAAATTTGATAACACAAGCATTAACGTGAAAGGAGAAAACGAAAAGTAATATGAAAAGTGTAAACTTTCAACGAAATAAGTCATTGATACGTGTTGTTAATGAACAGCAAAAACTCAAAAAAACTAAGCAGCGTAATTGGGACAGAATTTTGTATATAGGAATGTTAGGTTTGTTTTTGTTGTTTATGATTTATTATTTTTCAGCAAAATATATTTTTGTTCATGCTTACGGACATGTGATTATAGAAAATACACATATTAGACTTACAGATGACGCACGAATTATTGAGTTTTATGTAAACGAGGGAGATAGTATTCAAAAAAACGACACTCTATTTTCGTATGCCTTGGATAGAGATGACGACATTAATGGACAATCGGCTCAGGCATTAAGTATAGGTTCTATTAATGGTGCCAGTAAAGATGATTGGTGGGTAAAGGAATTGTTTGCGTTAAAGAAAAAAATTACACTTAACAATATTGATGTTTCTGAAAACGGAAGTTTAATTGCAAATTACAAATCGGAAATTAAACGTTTAAGTAACGAAGTGATTTTAGACGTGCTTCCAAAAAGCAGATTAGAGTTTGTGCAAAATGAAATTTTTAGATTAAACACAGAAAACCAAAAATTACAAAGAGAAAACAATGAGCTATATGGTTTAATTAAAACATTAGGTCCTACCACTAATAAAAGCAAATATAGTGCTTCTAATATCCGTTTAAAAAGCGCTACAGGAAGTCAATTAAGTGATTTAAGTAAGTTGTCTTTTAGCGAAGAGTTGTTGTCTGAACCTAAATATTTTAAATCGCCCATTAGTGGAATATCTACTCGTATTTTTATACATAATTTTGAAACGGTATTAAAAAGCGAAGAGATTATGGCTATTCATCAAGCACACCCTGCTTTTATAAAAGCCTATTTTGAGCAAGAAGATTTGAGATATTTTAATGTAGGAGATGTTTTTACAATTGATTTTCCGGACGGCACAAGCAGTAAAGGAGTCTTAAAAAGATTTTACATAGCAACATATACTTTGCCTGAAGAGTTTCAGAAAAAATATGAGCCCACTACCAGAAGTATTGCAGCTGATATTTATCCTGTAGATTCTACTGAAATTGTTAAATGGAGAGCATTTTATAAAATGAGCGTAGATATTTCTAAATTAAAATTTAACTAAAGAAATGGAAAAAACATTAGCTAATAATAAGGTTGAGTTTAATGACAATGTTTTAACTTGTTTTGGAAAAACATTTTATTATTTTGAATCTTTCAGTTCTTTAAAAATTGATGATTTAGAGAAGTATGATGCTATCATCATTGATGCTAGAGATGTTGAATTTACAAGAATTATTATTAAAAAATTCCGTAGCCATTCTAATATTGAAGTTTATTTAAAACCTCTTTTTTTAATTAATAACAAAACTACTGAAGACCCTTATATTAAAGAATTAACAGATGGAATCATCATGTCATTTGATCAAATTCCAGAAACTATTAACGACATTAATCAAATCAATATGAAGATAACTCGATTAGAGAGTTCAGCATCTTCATCATTTGAGGTTCAGGTTTTTAAAAAAGCATTAAACTACATGTTTACACGCGATATAAATACTCTAAAACCATTGATTGATGTGAACTCTTCAATTGGGTATTGTTATCCTGTTATTTCTGTAAACTTTGATACGTTCGAAGAAGTAAAAGCAATTGAATTATTAGAGTGGGCAGAAAAAGAAAATTTAATATGGCCAGATTTTTATGATAGAGTGTATTTGTGTAGCAACTGTAAAGGCGGTCATTTGTCATTTAGAGAAATTTGTCCTAATTGTGATTCTGCCAATATCAAGTCTGAGGATTTAGTGCATCATTTTCCGTGTGGATATATTGGTGCTATCAGCGACTTTAAAAACAAAGTAGATACCGTTTTAACCTGTCCAAAATGTTCTAAAAATTTACGTCACATTGGAGTAGATTACGACAAACCTTCGATTATTAATCATTGTCAAAACTGTAACGATGTTTTTCAAGACTATTTAGTTAAAGCTAAATGTGTACAATGTAAAACTGATACTGATGTTCAGTTTTTGGTTTCTAAAAATCTTAATATATATAAACTTACTAAGAAAGGTAGAAATTCAGCAGTAGGTGGAATTTATACATCTGATTATGCTTTAAATAATGAAGTTGCAGGAACACTTGATATAAAAACATTTTCAACAATGATGCATTATGAGCAGGAAAGAATTAAATCTAATGCTTTACTAAATTCAACACTTGTTGTTTTTTATTTCGAAAACATTTTTGATTTGTATCGTATAGTCAGTAAGTCAAAAGAAAAATCACTTTTAGCTGAATTTGTTGATATTATTAGAGACAACATTACGCCTGCTGATTTTATTTGTATTAATAACCCTTCTATCATAAGCGTTTGTATAAATGATGAAACCCTTGATGCTGCTAAGATTATGGTTTTAAAAATCTCCAATATGATTCAGGAATTAGTAATGAATAATTTTAATCGTTTTGATTTAGAGATTAATTCACATGTTGAGTCATTAAGCAAAACAATTCCATTTGAGAAACAAATGCAAACTACTATTAAAGAATTAGTTGAAAAAACATGATAGAGATTGTTGACGAGTTTTTTAATTATATCTCTGCCGTTGGCCCAACAAAGCTACTTCGTATATTTTGGTTTTTTGTGTTTTTTGAATTTGCCCGTTTTTTTATTTTTGAGCTGGCCGTATTAATTATATGGAAAATTAGAGAGCCTCAAAGAAAAGAACGTTATGCGAATGCCCGAAGAAGATTGTTTATTGAACGACCTTTGGTTTCAGTTATTGTTCCTGGAAAAAATGAAGGAAAGCACATTTATAAATTAGCTAATTCTTTAAAAGAACAAACCTATACCAATTTCGAATTTATTGTGATAGATGATGGCTCTGACGATGATACAGAGCGAATATGTAAAAGCCTTCAAAAAAACGGGTTCATTGATTTGTTTTTAAGAAATGATGTTCGAGGTGGAAAAGCATCAGCTGCAAACTTAGGATATCGTTTTTCGAAAGGAAAAATTATTGTGCATTTAGATGCTGATTGTAGTTATGACAGTGATGCTATAGAAAAAATTATTGTTCCATTTTATCTAGACGATGATATAGGAGCGGTTGGAGGAAATATCCTAGTACGAAATTATAAAGAAAGTTTATGTACTACTTTACAAGCTATTGAATATTCTGATACCATTTCTGTGGGAAGAATTACCTCCAGTTATCTTGGAATTTATAGGTTAGTTTCTGGAGCTTTTGGTGCGTTTACTAAAGATGCCTTGGATAGAGTTGGAGGGTGGGATATTGGACCAGGATTAGACGGCGATATTACCGTAAAACTGCGTAAACTAGGTTACAAAATAGTTTTTGAACCAGATGCAATTTGTCAAACAAGTGTTCCAAATACATTTAAAAAGTTAGTTAAACAACGTTTACGCTGGGATAAATCAATCATTCGATTTAGGGTTCGTAAACATAGAGATGTATTTTACCCTAATGCTACGTTTCGTTTTTCAAATTTTATTTCAAGTTTCGAAAATATTACTTACAATATTTTATTAAATATTAAATGGTGGGTTTATATGTTTGATATGGCTATTAATTATACATCGTTATTAGGATTTATTTTTCCTTTCAATATTTTACTTTACACAACCAACAATTTTTTAAAATTTTTAGTGTTTTCATTATTTAGAAAAAGAAAAAATGCAACAATTATTTATTTTATTCCCTATTTACCTTGTATGGTGTTGTATTTTGGGTTTTATCTGCGTTTGGTTAGGTCTATTGCATATATACAGGAATTTTTCTTCAAAAAGTCATATGAAGACTCTTGGAATCCAATTAAATCCTCTAGCCATGCTAAAAAATTAGGAATTTGAGTTTTCAATATTTGCTTATATTTAGTTTGTGATTGCTTTAAAAAAATACTTACTTCTTTTCTACTGTACAATTTCCTATTTTTTAGTAGGGCAATCTTTACCAAAACCTGTTTTTTCTCATGCTGCTGGTTACTATTCAGATTCCATAGTATTAACTATTTCTTCGCCAGTATCTGGAGCTCAAATTAGATATACACTTAATGGTGAAGAGCCAACAATGAGTTCATATCTCTATTCGTCTCCTCTTACACTTAAAAACAAAAGCCATTTAAAAAATTCTATTTCAACTATCCCAACCAATCCATCTTTTAGTTATCCCAAACCAGGTTATGATACTTCAAGAGCTAATACTCGTGGTTGGCTTGAACCTTATGATACGATTTTTAAAGCCAATATCATAAAAGCAAAAATATTTAAATCTGGTTATCTATCAGATTCGGCAGCTGTTGCTACTTATTTTATTAAAGAAAACACTTCAAGCTTTTTTAGTTTGCCTGTGCTTTCTTTAAGTATAGATAGTGTATCGTTATTTTCTAATAATAATGGAATTTATGTATATGGTAACGATTCTGTCCATGAGGGAAACTATTCAAACGATACAGCAGAAAGAAAAGCGTTTATTGAATTTTTTGAAACTACCGGACAAAGAGTGATTGCACAATATGCAAACATTAAAATTCATGGTAATGGAGGTAGACACGCTCCTCAAAAATCATTACAACTAAAAGCCGAAAAAGAATTTGGTTTTGGAAATTTTAACCATCAATTTTTTTTAGAATCGGAAGTAAAAAAACATGATAAATTATTATTAAGAAACGGTGGTCATCGCCCAGATTGTATGCCACGTGATGATGTAAGTCAAGATTTTTTGAAGTCATTAAATAATGTTTCACAAAATAATAGACAATGCGTTGTTTTAATAAATGGGGAGTATTGGGGTGTTCAAACACTAAAAGAAATTATAGACAATAATTATTTTTATAGAAGATACAATATTCCCAAAAACGATTGCATTATTTTAACTCAAGCAGGAACGCTAGATGAAGGGATGGCTGGAGATGAAAATGCTTATAATGATTTGTTAAATTATTTTTCATTAAATAGTATGGCAACATCAACTAATTTCGATTACGTATCTACACAAATGGACTTAGAGAGTTTTATTGATTTTGAATGTGGTGAACTATTTTTGGGAAATGGAGATTGGCCAAATAATAATACAAAATTTTGGAGATATAGAAGAGCATTTAATGATCCATCTTTAAATAATCATTTAGACGGAAGATGGCGTTGGTTATTTTATGACTTAGACGCTGCTTTTGGTGGAGATTGTAGTGGTATTTATCCATCACACAACTCATTAACCAGAGCTACTGATCCCGCTTTTAATAAATACACAAGACCTTTAAGATCCTTACTTATAAATAATCAGTTTAAAATTGATTTTATCAATCGCTATGCAGATTTATTAAATTCTAATTTTCTTCCTAAACAACTAATTACTTCTATCAATAAAACAAATACTTATTTTGCCTCAGAGATGCAACAATATGTTGAGCGTTGGCGATATCCCTCTTTAGCCAGTGATTTATTAACTCGCTCAACAGAGATACCTACAATATTAAAATGGAATGCTATTGTTTCAGACTTATTAAATTTTGCCAATCAACGTGCTGACAAAACAAGAAAACAATTTATGACCTATTTTGCACTCACAGATACTGTAAAAGTTACCTTAAATGTAAATGATACTGTGATGGGTAAAATCAAAATTAATTCACTTTATATAGATAAAAATTTAATCAGAAATAATAATTTAGTTTATCCATGGACAGGTGTTTATTTCAACGGAAACCCTATAAACATTGAAGCTATTGCATATCCTGGATATAAGTTTTCTCATTGGAATTTAATTAATGACACTGTAAATCATACTATAAAAAATATTTCTAGTGATACTCTCATTGTTGCTTATTTTGTTGAAGATACCGCGTTTAAAGCATCACATTATTTATATATTAACGAGGTATTGGCTTCAAATACCACAAATATTAAAGATGACTATTTTGAAAATGAAGATTGGATAGAGTTATATAACCCAAATAACTTTAGTGTTGATATTTCTGGATTTTATTTTACTGATGAATCTACTTATAAAACAAAATATAAAATTAAAACTACAAGCCAACAAACAGTTATCGCACCTCATGGCTTTAAACTAGTTTGGTTAGATAATGATACTACTCAAGGAGTATTACATGGTAATTTTAAACTCAATGGGGCTTCAGATTCTTTATTTTTAACTTTGCCTAATGGCATGCAAGTAATAGATAGTGTTGGTTTTACTAATTTGGCTTCTAATATTTCTTATGGAAGGCAACACGATGGAGATGATACTTGGATAACGTTTGCAGAGCCAACACCAAACTCATCCAACAGAATTAAAGAACCAACTGAATGGAACTATTTCTTAATATATCCAAATCCCACATCTGATATATTATATTTTACGCAGAGTAAAAATGTGGATGTTTACGATTTACTTGGGAAGAAAGTACTATCATCCATTCAGGCTAAATATATCAATGTTAGTTCTTTTGCTCAAGGTATTTATTTACTCAAAACAGAAGATGGCCAAGTAGTTAAATTTTCTAAAAATTAACTTATTTTTTAGAGCGTTAATCCATAGGTTATTAGCATTTAACGGTTAAAAACCATACGTTTCAAAAAGATAAATTCATCGTTTATTTTAGTAATTTCGCATACATGACATCAATATTTAAAAAATCTCAGGCAGATAGCAAACAAAGTTTAGCTATTATTTGCTCAACATTTAAAAATAAAGCTGAATATGCTTTAACAAAAGAGCAAGCAGATTATATTTTAAACGATATAAAATCAAACGATAAAAAATTTATTTGTATCAACACACTAAATCGTTTCGTGTGCGTGATATTAATTGATGATAAAAAAAATCATTATACTACTTTAGAAAGTATTCGTAAAAATGGTGCTACAATTACGGATAGTTTAAATGCAGAAAAAAGAACGAGTGTTTCAGTAGTTAATGAGTTATCAAATGTTGATTATTCTTTAGCTTTAGCAGAAGGCATGGCTTTAGCCAATTACCAGTTTATAAAACACAAACCAAGTGCTAAGAAAAATGTAAATACTTTAGCAGCTATTAATGTAGTTGATGCAAAGGCAACAACACAACATTTATCAAATTTATCAATCGCTATTGATGCCACTTTAAAGGCACGCGATTTAGTAAACGAACCAGTAAATCATTTAAATGCTTCGGGTTTAGCTAATGCATTTAAAGCAATGGGTAAAACGGCCGGATTTAAAGTAGAAGTTTTAAATAAAGCTAAAATCAAACAATTAAAAATGGGTGGCTTATTGGCTGTAAATGCAGGTAGCGTTGATGAGCCAACGTTTTCTATTATGGAATACAAACCTAAAAATGCTAAAAACAAAAAACCATACGTATTAGTTGGTAAAGGGGTTGTGTATGATACAGGTGGTTTAAGTTTAAAGCCTACACCTAATAGTATGGATTTAATGAAGTGCGATATGGCTGGTGCAGCAGCCGTTGGTTGTACCATGTATGCTATAGCTAAAGCGAAATTAAACGTACACGTGATAGCATTAGTACCAGCAACAGATAATCGTCCTGGATTTAATGCCTTTGCTCCAGGAGATATTATTACAATGATGGATGGTAGCACTGTAGAAATGTTAAACTCAGATGCTGAGGGAAGAATGATTTTAGCAGATGCGCTTCATTATGCAAAACGTTATAAACCAGAAATGGCAATTGAACTATCCACATTAACTGGTGCAGCAGCAGCAGCTATTGGTCAGTATGGTATTGTAAGTATGGGAACGGCAACCGACGAGCAAAAAACAAATTTAACAGTAAGTGGTTTGCGCATGCATGAGCGTTTAGCAGAATTTCCATTTTGGGATGAGTACGATGAATTAATAAAATCTGATATTGCTGATCAAAAAAACTTAGGAGGGCCTTACGGTGGTGCCATTACTGCAGGTAAGTTCCTAGTAAAATATACAGATTATCCATATATGCATTTTGATATTGCAGGTCCTGCATTCGTAACTGGAAAAGATAGTTACAGAGGAAAAGGAGGTACAGGGTATGGTGTAAGATTATTATTTGACTTCTTTTCAAACCTATAATTTGAGATACTTACTACATATCTTTTTGCTTTGTTCAGTTTTGAGTTTTGCTCAGAGCTCTAAAAGCGAATCGCTTATTGTAGTACATTATGATGAAGCTAATAAAGCAAATTTAGGGCAGTTAATTTACCGTTATAATTTTGAAGACGATGCATATACTGGGCGAGAGCTTGTATTAGCGATATCTGGTAAAAAAAATGGTAAAGATTATGTGAGATGCGATGTTGGTGAGAACACAATTTATAAAGAACGTTATTTAATTTCTGGTATAGGAAATGTCATTGATTTAAAAGAAAAAAAAGTATTACATGATGGCACGGCAAAATTTGTACGTTGCTCAAATGACAGTATTATTTTTTGGACAAATGATATTTTTAAAGGTAAGTATTACTCTTATTTTGATTTAAAAACTAATACTTATTCCGAAATTAAATCATTAACTTTTAAAGCAATTTTAGGACAGAGTGTTGAGTTTGACAGAAGAACCTCTCCCTATAAATTAGAGTATTTTCCTGTTGGAAAGCCAAAAGTAGTTTTAATGGAAGACGCTGGACATGGTGGAGTTTCGGCAACTTCAAAAAAGGCTGATATTCCAATTTATTGGGTTGATGATAATACTTTCTTATTTCCATATATTAAAATTACAGACTTAGAGGGGACAATTATTAAGTATAATTTAGCAACTTCTTCATCTAAAGTATTAGGCACTTTTACGTCGACGGTTAATATTCCTGCTACATATAGTTTAGTAAAAGGTCGTAATTCGTTTGTTGAATTTTATTTTAAAGAAAAATTATATGTCCTTAATCCTTCAAAAGAAACGATGTTACTTTCTATTTATAAAGAAATAGATGCAAACTATTCTGTTGAGGTTGAAGCAAAAGCAAAAGGGCGCTCTATTTACTTTAAAGGAAAAGAAATTGGTAAACATCATTTTGGTTTAAATACATTTAAGGTTGGCGAGCATTATGCTGCTTTTTTAAAAGAAATTGTAATGGGAGATGAATCATATCAACAAGGGTTATCTGTTTATGCCCCTTCTCTCGAAAAATGGCAAAATATTGCAACCATTGATATTGCATCAGTTATTGGCTGGATAAAATAAAATAGTATGATAGAAAATAAAATAGTAGTCGGAATATCTCAAGGAGATTTAAATGGAATAGGATTAGAAATTATTTTAAAAACACTTTCTGACCCAGCCTTATCTGAATTATGTGTCCCTGTTTTATTCAGTTCTCAAAAAACGGTTTCTTATTTCCGAAAAATGTTAAATCTTGAGGAATTTAATTTTCATCCCATCAGAGAATTTAACCAGATAAATGCAAAAAAACCAAATGTATTTATTTGTTATGAAGAGGAAGTAACGATTGAATTAGGAAAAGCGACTTCATCAAGTGGCAAGTATTCAAAAATATCTTTAGAAACAGCAACTCAGGCTTTATTAGATAAGAAAATAGATGTATTAGTTACAGCTCCTATTAATAAATATTCTATGAACGAAGCTGGATTTAACTATCCAGGTCATACAGAGTATTTAGGAGAAAAATTAGGTGGGAAACCTTTAATGCTTTTATGTTCTCACGATTTACGTGTTGCCGTTGTTACGGGACATGTTCCTATGAAGAATATTGCACAACATATTACTACTGATAATGTATTAAATAAAATACATCAATTACACGCATCTTTAGTTAAAGATTTTGGAATTCGCAAACCAAAGATTGCGGTATTGGGCTTAAACCCCCATGCTGGCGAAAATGGAGCAATTGGTGATGAAGAAAAAACAGCTATTATACCTGCAATTGAAAAAGGAAAAGAAACTATGTTGGTATACGGACCTTATTCTGCAGATGGTTTTTTTGGAAACAATACTCAATCTCAATTTGATGGTGTATTAGCTATGTATCACGACCAAGGGTTGATTCCTTTTAAAACATTAGCATTTGGACATGGTGTAAATTTTACAGCAGGTTTAAATTATGTTCGCACTTCTCCCGACCATGGCACGGCTTATGAAATTGCAGGGAAGCAAATTGCTGATGAATCATCATTTAGAGATGCGATGTATTTAGCAATTGATGTTTACAGAAAAAGAGAATTGTTAGAAGAAATTTCAGCTAACCCGTTAGCATTTGCCCCTATTAAAAAGGAGAGGGGGTAATTGTAATTAAATTACAATTGGAATTTGAAAATAAAATGTAGTGCCTTTACCTAAAGTACTGATAATATCAATTTTGCCATTTTGTGCAACGATAAATTCTTTGGCAATTGCTAATCCTAATCCTGTTCCATTTTTGTTACTGCCTGGTACTTGAAAGAATTTGTCAAATATTTTATTTTGATATATTGTATCAATGCCTTTACCAAAATCCTGTACAGAGAATTCTAACATATTTTCTTTTTCAGTAACGTCTATTTTCACTATTTGATTTTCTGGAGAGTAGCGAATGGCATTGCTTAATAGATTTACCAATACCCAAGCTGTTTTTTCTAAATCGGCGTTTACCTGTGGTAAATCCGATTTCATATTTAATTCCAATTTAATGTGTTTTTCATCTGATTGAAATTTTAATGAATCAATGGCATATTGTATAATATCTTTCGCGTTTACTTTTTGAAAGTTTAACTGAATTTTACCAGTTTCAACTTGCGCCATATTAAGCACTTCACTTGTTATTTTTAAAAGCCTTGCAGAATCGTCTTTAATATTATGAACTAATTGTTTCTGTTCTTCGTTTAATGCACCAACTCTGCTGTCTTCTAATAACTTTGAACTTAATTTAATAGAGGCAATTGGTGTTTTTAATTCGTGTGAAATTGTTGCAATAAAATTTGTTTTTGCTAAATCTAACTCTTGAAACTGAGTTATGTTTTTTAATAGAATCACTTCTCCAATTGGTTTTTCATCTGATACAATCGAAATGTTTTCTTTATTAAAGTAACTCTCTTTAGCATCTGAAAATATTTTTATTGGTTTAATGTTAGCATCACTATTTAAAATTAAGTTCATCAAATCATTTGTTATAGCAACATCAGGCGCATATTTGCCAATTAACTGCTTTTCGCTTAATCCTAATAATTGAGAGGCTTGTATGTTTACAAATAAAATAACACGTTTTTCGCTTAAACCAATAATCGCATCTTTCATATTATTAATAATCGTTTCGATTCGTTTTTTCTCAAACATAATCTTTGCTAAATTACTATTCTCAAAATGTTCAAGTTGTTCCGCCATTGAATTAAACGCTTCGGCTAACTCACCAAATTCATCATTAGATTTAAAGTTTAAACGTTGATGATAATTTTTACTTGCAATTTGTTTAATACTTGCAGTAAGTTGTTTAATGGGGTTTGCTATGTAACCAGGGAAATTAATAATAAAAGCAAACACTATTACAAAGCAAATGCCTCCAATTAAACAAATTGACAATAGAAAGCTATCAACCGTTTGTTGTACCTGCTGATTTTTTTTTAATAGGGCTGTATTATTTAGGTCCGTTATTTTGTAAAGAGGAATTTTTAGTGATTTGGTATCCGAATTTTTGATTCCAATTGTTTTGATTTTTTTAAACTGTTTTATTAGGTCGTCTGTATATTCTTTCTCCCCAACTTCTGTTATATTATTTTGTTGTAGTTTTAAATTAGTTTCAAAATGGGTTAAGAAATAAAGGCTATCTTTTTCGATATTATCAATTGCCCGTATCATTGATGCGGCATATTGAATGGATTCGTAGTTGTCTTTTAGTATTCCTTTAGATTGTTTGGATATATTATAGATGTAGAATATTGCAAGAGAACTTAACAGTATAATTACTGAAAACAGAAAACCAAGACCTAATTTTAATTTAGTTTTTATTTGCACTTGTATGAGGTTTAATTTTATTCTCTAACCAAATTAATATTTGATGGTGGATTTAGTATTAACGGCGATTTCTCAATAGTTACATTGCTATAATCAAGTCCGTATTCTTTTTCATCTGCTAAACTTATTTTCTTTAATAGGAAATATGCTTTTAATATAAAGTCATTTGAAAATGATAATTCGTTTTCAAACGATAAAAAGCGTTGAGTTACCACAAAACGAAAATCTCCAGTAATATTATGTTTATCTAATGAGCAATAGCGGCTATTGATATTTACTTCTTTATTGTTAACCATTTCTTCCACTACTTTCCTGAATAATAGATTAATTCTAGGAGCAACCCTAAACCCTAAATTAAAGGTTATCCATACAACATCTTCTTTTGCTAATACTTCTGTTTTGTAAGACATTTTGTAAGGCTCGTCAACTACGTTAATATGCACAAACCAATATATATCAGCACGTTTAGGTTGTTTGTATAAGATGGAATACATACTGCGTTCTTCAATTTGATTACTATTATTTGAAGAAGTTAAGTAAACTAAGTTGGTAGCGTATTTCGGTATTTTTTCATCTTCACTTAATTCTTTTAAAACAGGAAGATATGGCGCCAATGGAACAAAGTTTTGTAATTTCTTTCTGATTTCACCTGCTCTATACCATATAAACATAATGGTAAATATGAGCATTCCAAGCAATAAAGTTACCCAACCACCGTGCATAAATTTTTTAAGATTTGCTATTAAAAATGCACCTTCAATACAAACAAACAAAACCAATAAAGAGGTTACTGCAATCATATTTACTTTTCGGGTAAACAAGTAAAAACTTAATAAAATGGTTGTCATTAACATTGTTAATGTTACAGATAAACCAAATGCTGCCTCCATGTTTTTAGATTCTTTGAAAAATAAAACAACGGCTATACATCCACTCATTAGTATCCAGTTAATTGCAGGAATGTATAATTGACCTTTCACATCAGAAGGAAAAACAACTCTTAATTTTGGCCATAAGTTTAAGCGAATGGCTTCGGCTACTAAGGTAAATGAACCACTAATTAATGCCTGACTTGCAATAATAGTTGCTAGTGTGGCAACTGCAATGGCAGGAAAAATAAACCAATGAGGTACTAAACCAAAAAATGGACTAACATCTGTTAAGTGAGTTCCTTGATGATTTAATAACCAAGCAGCTTGTCCTAAATAACATAGTATTAAACATATTTTCACATACAACCAACTGATTTGGATGTTTTTTCTTCCGCAATGTCCTAAATCAGAATATAACGCTTCTGCTCCTGTTGTGCATAAAAACACACCACCCAATAACCAAAAACCGCCTGGGTGTTCAGACAACATTTTATAGGCGTAATAAGGGTTTAATGCTTTAAAAACAGATAGGTTGCCAACTAATTCTGCAAATCCTAATACTGCAATCATAGTAAACCACAATAACATAATTGGACCAAATAATTTACCTAAAAATGATGTGCCTTTGCGCTGAATAATAAATAACAGTACTATAATCCCAATTACCAAAGGCATAATTGGAATGTTTGGAAACTGAGGCTTTAAACCTTCCATTGCAGAAGATACAGAAATAGGAGGTGTAATGATGCTATCTGCTAATAAAAAACTACCTCCAGCTATTGAAGGAAATAAAAGCCAACGGCGATACTTTCTAATTAAGGTATATAAAGAAAATATTCCTCCTTCACCTTTATTATCGGCTCTTAGAGTGATGAATACATATTTTAAAGTTGTCTGAAAAGTTAACGTCCAAAAAATGGCTGACACACCACCTAATGCTATTAGTTCAGTTATTGTTTGATCTCCAATAATTGCCGTATAGGTATATAACGGTGATGTTCCTATATCACCAAATACAATACCTATGGAAACTAAAAAACCTGCATAGGTCAATTTTTTTAAATCTATTGTACTCATAGAAATCATTTAATGATTTTAAAATTAGTCATTTTTTTATCTTCAAACATAAAACAGTCCTTTGAGTATTTCTCATCGGGTTGTTTCAACAAACAAAAACAATTTTTAATTTGTTTTTTATAAGCGGAAAAGAACCGCAAAAATAATTCTGTCTTCAGCTTTTACTAAATCTGGTTTCCAATCTGGAGTTAACGGAGTAGTTGTATAACCACTAGGTGATGTTACGCCACCACGGCCTGCAAAATATGGAACACTTGATTGTCTGTGAACATATTCTAATCTTACAGTTAAATGTTGATTAGGCATCCAGTCTAAATTAGTAGAATAATCAAATCCTTCAAATTTATCGCCTGGACTTGCGCTATATGGATATGTTCCTGCTGTTGATGTTGGGTTTGTTGGGTTAGGTAATGGACTAGCTTGACCTGTTGGGTACAATACTAAATAACGACCTGGGTTATTCATATAACCACCTCCAACTGTCCAAGCAAAGTGATTTTTTGCAAACCAAACACGGTTATAAAACATCACGCTACCAAAATATTGTGCAGGACCTTGTATAGAATCTCCATCAGTAAATCCGTTTACTCCACCACCTTTTTCTGAACCAATATCACCAGTTAATGAAAATGCCATTTTGCTAATTCCTTTTGATTTAGGTCGATTGAAATACTTTACTAATAAGCTATTATCTGAATGGAATCTTTTTCTATTTGGTATTCCAGCAGCATCTGCTCCATAATAGTTATTAGTTAACATTTTTACGTTTTCGTTTGGACACCAAGTAATATTACCCCCAACACCTGGTTGCTTGTTATACATTCCATAACTTTGCCAGCCGTTAATAATCCAAGGTTCAATTTTCAATTTTTTAGTTGCGAAAATTTGAACACGTATTCCATTAAAAAACCAAGGCGTGTTATCAGAAGTAAAAGATGCCTGATATTCCCAGTTTTCAACTTGATAATACGAGTTAAGTCCGATGTATGACATAAACATACCTGCATCTACATTGATGCCGTGAAGAACATTAAAATGATAACCAGCATTTGCTTCTGCTAAATAACGATACACATCAGCTAATTGATATTGACCTTTATAAGGACTATAATCATTACGCGGAACAACCGTTGAACGAGTACCAAATTGAGTTACAATGTGCGCTCTTGCTTGCTTGTAATTAAAATCTCCACCAATGTGTACCGCTGAAATTTGCATTTCATTATTACGAGCTAATGCTGTTGAACCAACTACGGTGTTATCAATAGGTTCATTAAAAGAATAACTATAATTGGCATCAACCATTACTGTGGGCGTGAAAAATTTACCTGATAAAGTTGGAGTTGAACGTCTGTCGCCACCGTTCCACCAAGTACAATCCATCCCTTCTAAAGGTTCTCCTTTTTGTTTGCTAACTTTTGTTGTGTCATCTTCTTGTGCGTTTACAATAAATCCTGAGGATATAATTGCTAAACTTAGTATGATTTTTTTCATATGGTTTAATTATTATTTTAGTTTTTTGTTATTTGTAACAAACGGTTTATTTTGAATACATTATGCACTTCATCATATTCCAATAAATTACTTGTGTTATTAAAATGTGTTTCTAAGGTGTTTGTGAAAGGCTTATTGTTATTGAATTCATCAAGAATGTAATTCATTTGAAAAGGATAAATTTTTGAATGAGCATCTTTGCTAAAGAAATATGAATACATTTTTGCTTGACCTTTTTGAACAGGACCATCTGATACTTTGTAGATTAAGATTGTTTCGGATGGATTTATAATAGGATAAATTTTGCCATTATAAAATCTAAAGCTATTTCCTTCGTTATCTTGATAACCAAAAATTGAATCTTTAAAATATGTGTAAGTACTGTCTTTTGTTTTTATAAGCACTAACTCTTTATTTACAATTTCGTGTAATTTGATACGAGTGTGTTTTGAAGCAAAAGTTACTTTATGACTTAAAAAATCTTTAGAGGTTAAGAACATACCACAACCATTATTTTGTGCGTAAGCAACTCCTGAAAACAAACAGATTATCTGAATAAGAATATAATTGAGTGGTTTCATTTTTGTAATTTGAACCACTAATGCCAATACTATTCCTAACAGAAATTAATTGCTATTTTGTTTTCAAATAATTAAGTATCAGTTATTTACTCGAAAACTATAATGTGTCGTAAAAAACAAAAACCCTTCCATTTTGGAAGGGTTTTTCATAATGATATACTACTTATTTTGCGATATGGTATTCTTCCATCTTACGATAGAGTGTTGTTAATCCAATACCTAATAATTCGGCAGCTTTAGTTTTGTTACCTTTAGAAGCTACTAATATTTTTTGAATATGGAGTTTTTCCATATTAGCTAAACTCGTTACAGAACTGTCAGCATTTGAACATTCATTATTTAAAATATCTAAAGGCAATAAATCACAGGTTAAACTATCATCGTCGGCTAAAATAACGGCTCTTTCAATACAGTTTTTTAGCTCTCTGATATTTCCTTTCCATTCATATTTTTTAAGGTGTTTTAAGAACTCTTTATCAATGGTTGTAATGCGTTTTTTTAATTTGATGGCATAAACCGTTACAAAGTGATTGGCTATTTCTTCAACATCTTCTTTACGCTCTTTGAGCGAAGGGATATTGATTTTGAATGTTGCTAAACGGTAATATAAATCTAAACGGAAATTTTCTTTTTCACTTTCCTTTTTTAAATCACGATTTGTAGCAGCAATAACACGAACATTAACTTTAGTAGGTTTTGTATCACCAATTTTTATGAATGTTTGTGTTTCGAGTACTCTCAATAATTTGGCTTGTAAATCCAAATTCATTTCTCCCATTTCATCCAAGAAAATTGTTCCTTCACTGGCTTCTTCAAATAATCCTTTCTTATCAGCAAATGCGCCAGTAAAAGCTCCCTTTTTATGCCCAAACAATTCACTCTCTAGTAAATCTTTTGCAAAAGAACTACAGTTTACTGCAACAAAGGATTTGTTTTTTCTAGGACTTGAATAATGAATAGCTTGAGCAAACAACTCTTTACCAACACCCGTTTCGCCTTCTAATAAAACAGTTGAATCGGTTGGAGATACTTTTTTTGCTAACGATATGGTATTTTTTATGGCTTCGGAATGACCGATGATAATTTCAAAACCGTATTTAGTTTCCAGTTTATTTTCTAATTCGAAAATACGCTTTTGCAATTTCACTTTATCAGCTGCACGATTTAATGCAGGAATGATTTGATCATTATCATCGCCTTTTGTGAAATAATCAAATGCACCTAATTTTATTGCTTTAACACCATCGTGAATGGTTCCAAAGGCAGTCATTACAATAATTTCACAAATAGGATTAATAGCCTTTATTTTTTCAAGTATATCAATGCCATTGCCATCAGGTAATTTAACATCGGTTAAAACAATATCAATGTTTTTTTCTTGCTGAATAATTTTTAAGCCTTGGCTAATATTGCCTGCTTCTAAAACATTGAACCCCTCTAAAGAAATTATTCTTGTAAGTAATTGACGAAACTTTTCTTCATCATCAATAATTAATATGTTAGGATTTGATACCATAAAATTTATTCAGGACAAAATTGAACATAAAAATTTAGATAAATAAAATTTTAAGCATTCTCTTCCCAAATCATTGCTAAATGAACAATGGTTTGAGTTGCTTTTTCCATATCTTGAACACTTACCCATTCTAACTTACTATGAAAGGCATGTTCGCCTGCATAAATATTTGGACAAGGTAAGCCCATAAACGATAAACGTGAACCATCAGTTCCTCCACGAATGCTTGATAAAACAGGTTTTACGCCAGTTCTACTAATCGCTTCTAAAGCGTAATCAACCACAAAATAACAGGTATCTAAAACATCTTTCATATTACGATACTGTTCAGTAACCACAAAATTGTAACTCGATTTTTTATAATTTGACAAAACAGATTTTGTAATTTCTTCTAATTCCGTTTCTAAAGCCTTTAATGTGGCTGTATCAAAGGCACGAATAATAAAATTGATTTCTACTTTTTCTAAACCACCATTTATTGAAACGGGATGCATAAAAGGTTGTTTTTTTTCTGTCGTTTCTGGTGTTTTATCTTTCGGAATACGATTGATAATTTCGGCTGCAATTTTAATAGAGTGTTCCATTTTATCCTTTGCAAAACCAGGATGAGTGGGAATACCATTGATAGTAATGCTCACGCCATCCGCACTAAAAGTTTCATTCTCTAAATGGCCTAAGGATTCTCCATCCATGGTGTAACCATATTGTGCACCTAAACGCTTCATATCCACATGGTCGGTTCCTCTGCTAATTTCTTCATCAGGTGTAAATAAAATACGAATAGCTCCATGTTTTACTTCTGGGTGAGTCATTAAAAAATGAGCGGCATCCATAATTTCTGCAATACCCGATTTATTATCAGCACCTAATAATGTTGTACCATCTGTTGTAATAATATCATTACCAACTTGTGCTGCTAAATCAGGATGTTCGGCAAACTTAATAATTTGGTTTTTGTCATTTGGCAAAACAATATCTTTGCCATCATATTTGGTATGAATAATTGGATTCACATTTTCTCCACTACAATCAGGAGATGTATCCATGTGTGAGCAAAAACAAATTACAGGCACTTGCTTAGTTGTATTTGATGGTATCGTAGCATACACATAACCATATTGGTCTAGCTCAGCATCTTTAATACCCATAGCTATTAACTCTTCTACTAACAACTTCCCTAAGTTTTTTTGTTTCATCGTACTAGGAATAGTCGTTGAATTAGGATCGGATTGTGTATCAATTTTTGCGTAACGAATAAAGCGTTCTGTAACCGTGTGTTTGTATATTGTAAAGTCCATATTGTTTAGTGTTTAACCGCAGAGAGTGCAAAGTTTTTTTCGCAAAAGTCGCTGAGGGTTTTAAGTTAAATAATTTTTAATCTTGAGTTTTTTATCTTTGATCTAGTTCTACAAATTATCAATAAAGTAATTAGTAATTTTTTCCATTAAATGTGCTCTGTCTTTTCCTAATACATTATGCTCGTGTCCAGGATACAAATAATAATCTAATTGAATACCTTTATCTACAGCTTTCTTTTGGTACATAATACTGTGCTGCCATACTACCACAGGATCTTGCGCTCCGTGTATCATTAATAATTTCCCTTTTAATTTATCTACATAGTTTAATAAATTATTTTTTTCGTATCCTTCTTTATTGTCTTGTGGAGAGTCCATATAACGCTCTGTGTACATAATTTCGTAGTAAGTCCAATCAATTACAGGACCACCAGCAACACCTACTTTAAAAGTTTCAGGAGAACGTGTCATTAAAGTAGTTGTCATAAATCCACCAAAGCTCCAGCCATGCACTCCTATTCTGCTAGCGTCTACATATGGTAACGATTTCAAGTAATCAACACCTTTTAATTGATCTTCCATTTCTTTAGTTCCTAATTGACGGTGTGTGGCTTGTGAAAATGCCTTTCCTCTGTAGTCGGTACCTCTGCCGTCTAAAGTAAATACAATAAATCCTTTTTGTGCCATATATTGATACCAAAGTTCACCGCCGGCCATCCAAGTATTGGTTACCATTTGAGAATGAGGACCATTATATAAATAAACTAATACAGGATATTTTTTTGTGGAATCAAAATCTACGGGTTTAAATAAACGGCAGTATAAATCCGTTCCTTCATTATTTTTAATTGTAAATAAATTCCAGCTTCCTAATTTGTAATCTTTAATAGGATTATCTGCTTTATAGATTGCATTTGATTTTTTAGATGAAGTATTAATTACATAATACTCTCTTGGAATATGTGTACTCGAAAAATTATCTATAACAAATGTTCCTTTTTCATCTAATACACATGTGTGAAAGCCATTACCATTAGTAATTTTTGTTATAGCGCCACTTTTTAAATTTACACTATAAAAATCTTGATTTACAGGACTTTGATCGTTTGCATGAAAAAATAAACGCTCTCCTTTTTCATCAAAACCATTTTCTGACTTCACTTCCCAATTACCTTTAGTTAACTGTTTAATTAATTTACCACTAATATCATATAAGTAAAAATGAGTAAATCCATCTTTGCGACTTTGCCAAATAAATTGAGAAGGATTGTTTTTTACAAACAGCATTGGGTGTAAAGGTTCAGTGTATTTGTCGTCATGCTCTTCCAATAAAGTGCGAACAAAATTGCCTGTTATTGCATCATACTCATTTAGTTTCATGTCGTTTTGTGTACGACTTAAAACAGCAATGTAAATATGTTTTTCATCTGGGCTCCAAGCAATATTAGTTAAGTATTGTTCTGGGTCACCTTCTGTTTTTACAAAAGTGGTTTTGTTTGTTTTTACATCATAAATACCTAAAGTCACATGGTGGCTTTTATTACCAGCCATTGGATATTTAATGTTTTCGTTTTTTGCAGGACGTGTAGTCCAATCAATAATTGGATAATCGGTAACAGATGATTGGTCCATTCTGTAGAATGCTAAGTAGTTTCCTTTAGGACTCCAAAAGTTTTTACCATCAATCCCAAATTCATTTTGATGAACATTTTTTCCAGTGTAAACTATTTCGTAAGATCCATCTGTGGTTACTTGAGTTTCTTTGCCATCTTTTACAACAAATAAATTATAATCTTTGCAGTAAGAATAAGCACCAGTAACAGGTTCTTTTAAATACTCTTCTAAGTTTGTAGGTTCTGATTTTCTATCTGTTTCTAACACAGCTTTCTTATCTATGTCGTACATTAATTCTCCTTTTTTGTTAGAGAAATAAAATTGACTTAAATTTTTCCATGTTAATCCACCAATGGCTGTTAGCGTATCTTTACTAGACGCTTTAAGTTTTGTATTTAAATCTTGTAAAGTTAAAAGAGGAACAGTGTTTCCATTTTTTTTATCGCCAATAAAAATGATATTGTTATCAACATAAGAAAATTGATCATGAGCAGGAATAAAACTTAACGATTGTAAACGTTTTGGAGCAAGGCTTGTACGTCCTTTTAATACTGCTTCTTGTATAGTAAGTAGTTTGTCTTGAGCAAATGTGGTACTAGCAATAAAAAAAGCACCAATTATAATAATATGTTTTTTCATCTTACTTCTTAATAGAATTATATAAATCTAAAATTTGTTTTTTTGTATCAGTTACTACTTTTAATTCTTCTGTCAATTTAGTAGCATCTCCAACAGAAGGATCAGCCTTTGCTTTTTCGATTTTTGCTTTCAGTTTATCTTCTTTGTCTTGCCAAACATTTACCAAATTGTCTTTCATTACTTTTTGAGCAGCGTACTTAACATATTTATTATCTGTTGCGCCAACTTTTGCTAATTCTTTAGCACCATCAATCACAGTTTCTGGCTTTGTACAACGTTTCAAAAATTTACCATACATATTTCCGTAAGCCATTAACTCAAATCCGCTAAATTGATTTTTTACTTTTTTAAAGAATACGTGATTTTCATCTGTTCCATTTTTTGCATACAAATCAGCAATAGAATAAATAATTTCTTTTGATGGTTCATTTTCTAAAGACACCGCTTTTTTCATAGCTAACTCAGGATTGTTTTTTGCAATTGCATCAAATCCTTCAGAAACAATAGCATAAGATTGTTCGTTTAGTGCTTTTTCATATAAAGCGTCTAAATCAGTTCCTTTGTAATTAGCAGATAAAGCTTTAATAGCGGCAGCTCTTACTTTGGTATTTGCATCTTTTTCTGAAATACCGATAAATAAAGGCTTTAATTCAGCTTCTTTATCTTTTGCTACTTCGCTTAAGGCATTAATAGCATCTGTTCTAAATTTTTTCCATGGATCGTTTTGAGCAATTGACTTTACTAAATCATAAATTACTTTATCGTCCATGTGCTCAGTAAAGTATTCTAAAGCCTCATCTCTATCTCCCCATAAAGCAGCATTTTTGTATTGATAAATGAATTCATCTTTTGTTTTTTCATAAGTCACTTTTGCTAATAGCTGTTTCTCTCCATCAAAATTAACTAAATCAGGATTTGAGTTAACGTCAAACACAAATGTATTTTTTACATCATCTATCCAAATACGTTTGCGCTCTTTTTTGCCACCAGCATAAATATCAACATAAACAGGTAGTTTGTATAATGGCGAAACTTTAAAATCTTGTTGTTGGGTAATTTCTAATTTTAGTTTTTTAGTAGCATCATCATAAGATTTTTTGATATTTAATTCAGGATGGCCTTTTACATAATACCACTCATTAAAAAACCAATTTAAGTCTTCGCCAGTTACTTCTTCAAAAGCTAAACGTAAATCATGTGCTTCGGCAGTTTTAAATTTATTTTTTTCTAAGTATAGTTTTAAGGATGCAAAAAAAGCATCATCGCCTACATATTTTCTAAGCATATGAAGTATTTGTCCGCCTTTGTTGTAGCTAAATGCGTCAAACATATCTTCACGTTCTTCGTAATCAAAACGTACTAAGTCAACTTGCTTTTGATTTGACTGTGCAAAATAGCCATAACGTGAACCTGCGTGATGGTCATCTGCTGCATCTCTTCCATATTCAAATTCTTCCCATAAATATTCACCATAAGTAGCAAACGATTCATTTAGGGTTAAATTACTCCAGCTTTCGCAGCTTGCTAAATCACCAAACCATTGATGAAATAATTCGTGAGCAATAGTGCTTTCTCCTTTTGCACCATCAATAATTTCGCGTGTTGTTTGGTAGCAAACAAAATCACCGTGTAATGTAGCTGATGTGTTTTCCATAGCGCCACTTACATAATCGCGAACGACAATTTGTGCGTATTTTGGCCAAGCATAAGGAACACCTAATTTAGTGGAGTAGAACTCTACCATCTTTTTTGTTTTACCAAAAATAGCTTTGGCGTGTGGTTCATATTCTTTTTCTACGTAGTAAGAAATTTCTTTTCCGTTCCATGGTTCATCAGTTACTTTTTTAAATTCACCAACAGCCATCATTACTAAGTATGGTGCGTGAGGTAAATCCATCACCCAATGATCAGTCCTTGTTCCATCTGTATTTTTTTTCGATTCTTTTAATAATCCATTTGATAAAGTTGTGTATTTATCATCTACGGTCATGTAGATTTCATCAGTCATTTTTTCTGTTGGATTATCAATGGTTGGAAACCAAGCCGAATTAGATTGAGTTTCGCCTTGAGTCCAAATTTGTGGCATTTTATCTGGGTCGCTACCAGTAGGATTTATAAAGTACAATCCTTTATCGTCACTAATAGCTGAACTGCCGCCTGCTTTTAATTCATTGGGTTTCGAAATGTATTCAATGGTAACGTAATATTCTTCCTTAGCAGTAAAAGTTTTTCCTAAATTAATTTTTAAGGAATCATTTTCATACTTGTAGGTTGAAGTTAAATTAACTTTAGTGCTAATAGTATTGCCTTTTTTATCCTTTGTGCTTTCAAGGCGTGATAATGCTACACTCTTAATATCCATGCCTCTGGCATTTAAGTACAACATATCTGTAGCATAAAAATAGGGCTTTGCCTGTAATTCGGCTTTGCCTATAAGTTGAGATTTTTGCCAGTCAAAGCTTACCCATAATTTTGTATGAATAATATCGTTAGTTTTACTAGGTGTAGCTTGATATATTTTCTTTTTAGGAGGTTCTTCTGCTAAAATTTTTATGGTATCTAAATTAATAGCAGGTTCTGCCATTGTAATAGGCTCATTTGTTTTAGTTGTTTTTTTAGAAGATGAGCAAGCTGCAACAAAACCAAAAATGGCAGCTGAAAAAATAATGTGTTTGTAGTTCATAATGAATACGTTTGAATAGTAAAAGTGCAATTTATTTACTGATTTGCAAAAAAGTAGGCTGCTTAGTTTATAAGCGGTTTAGGTTACGGATTGGTGGGTTAAAGCACCTTATTTTGGCGAACTTTTTTGTGGTTTTTTAGCGATTTTACCGATATTTTTATTTGTGCGGTTTGTGGTTAAATAGTTACATTTGCGCCATGATGCAAATTCAAGTGATGAAATCTAAATTGCACTGTGTTACTGTTACTCAGGCAGAGTTAGATTATATAGGCAGTATTACCATTGATGAGGATTTAATGGATGCCGCTAATTTTATTGAGAACGAACAAGTTCATATATTAAATAAAAATAATGGTCAACGTTTTATTACCTACGTTATTAAGGGAGAACGTGGTAGTGGCGTTATTTGTTTGAATGGCCCAGCTGCCAAATTGGTAAATTTAGGAGATGTGGTGATTGTGATTTCCTACGCAACGATGGAATTTGAAACTGCAAAAACATTTAAACCTTGGGTGGTTTTTCCTGATACTAAAACTAATCGTTTAAAATAAATCTTCATGAATAAAAGCACCAAATCCATCATTCAATTTATTGTATTGCTTGGTGTTGGTATTTTATTGGTGTGGCTTTCTTTTCGTTCTGTTTGGACAGAAAAGGAAAAAATTGTCGATTCGTTTAAAACTGCCAATTATTTCTGGGTTGGAGTATCTGTTTTAATTTCTTTTTTTAGCCATTTTTTAAGAGCCTATCGATGGAATTATTTACTAAAACCAGCAGGTTATTCTGTTAAACCCCTTAATTCAGTTGGCGCCGTATTGGTTGGTTATTTTGCTAATTATGGATTGCCTCGAATGGGAGAAATAACCCGTTGTACCCTAGTTTCAAAGTATGACGATGTGCCATTTGAAGTGGCTCTTGGAACCGTTATCACAGAGCGAATCGTAGATATGCTGCTACTAATTGTGATATTTTTCCTGACATTGTTCGCACAATTTTCGCAACTAAAAGACCTTACTGTAAAGTATTTATATAACCCTTTGATGCTAAAATTAGAGGGGATAACACAGCACCCAACTAAGTTCATTGTTTTGATTAGTATTTTATTAGTGGGCTTAATTGCCCTGTTTTTAGTTCGTAAAAAAATATCAGGTCTTTTAAAAGGAAAATTTGGGAACATTATCAAGGGTTTTGGTAAGGGCTTGAGTTCAGTAAAAGATATCGATAAAAAATTTCAGTTTATTGCTCTAAGTTTAGGTATTTGGGCAGCGTATTTTTATAGTTTATACGTGTGCTTTTTTGCCTTTGAAGCTACCTCTCACTTAGGACACTCAGAATGCTTGGCTCTTTTGTTGTTTGGAACATTAGGAGTTGTGTTTTCTCCAGGTGGACTGGGAGCCTATCCTGCAATTGTGACGGCACTTTTAACGTATTATGGTATTGAACAAATTTCAGCCTTTTCGTTTCCTTGGATGGCTTGGACATCTCAGTTTATTTTAATCGTTGTGCTTGGACTTTTAAGTTTAGTATTGCTTCCAATTATTAATAAATCAAAAGCAAATGTCGTTTCATAATAAACTATCCCAAAAATTAGTAACAAAAGATAAGTTGCAAGATCTTTTGAAAGAATGGAATGCTCAAAATAAACAAATTGTATTTACCAATGGTTGTTTTGATATTTTACATCGTGGGCATGTAGAATATTTATGTCATGCACGTGATTTAGGTGATAAACTAATTCTTGGATTAAATACGGATGCTTCTGTAAAACGTTTGGGTAAATCGCCCGAAAGACCTATTAATTCTCAGGATACGAGAGCAATCATTTTAGCAGGATTAGAGTGTATTGATGCTATTGTGTTGTTTGATGAGGATACACCCTTAGAACTAATTACCTTTGTGCAACCAGATGTTTTGGTTAAAGGAAATGATTACAAAGCCGAAGATATTGTAGGGTATGATGTAGTAACTGCTAAAGGAGGAAAGGTAATCACCATTCAATTAGTGGACGGATTCTCTACAACCAAATTGATTGAAAAAATGAAGGGCTAACAACTCACTTTTAAAGGTTAATATCTTCATAAATCAGTTTTTAGCCTAACATAATAAAGCCCTATTTTTAGTATCTTAATACAAAAAAGTGTCAAACCCTCTTAAAAAACTAGCCTCACAAACAGCCGTTTACGGTTTAGGAAGCGTGCTTCCTCGGATAATTACTTTTTTATATTCTTTCATTCTAACTTACATTTTTAAACAACCTGCCGAATTATCAGCCAATACAGAGTTTTATGCTTATATAAGTTTTATAAATATTTTATTTACTTACGGAATGGAAACTGCTTTTTTCCATTTCTCTAATAAAATAGAAGAAAAAGAGCGCGTGTATTCAACAGCTTTAATGTCTATTTTTGGAAGTAGTATTGGCTTGTCTCTATTATTCATTTTATTTTCTGGTTCTATTGCTAATTTTATTAAAGAACCAGAACATGCAAATTTTGTGATATGGTGCGTGTTGATAGTTGCAACAGATGCCATGATGGCCATTCCTTTTGCTCGTTTACGATTAAACAACCAAGCCAAAAAATTTGGAGCTCTTAAATTACTAAACGTAACAGTATTTATTTTAATCTGTATTTTTTATTTCAACATCTGTAAGCCTGCTTATTTAAATGAACCCGATTCAACCTTTGCAAAATTTTATAATCCTGAAGTAGGAGTAGGCTACACATTTTTAGCTGGATTAATGGCTAACTTGGTGAGTTTATTGTTCCTAGCAAAAGAGTTTACCGCTGTACAATATGTATTTGATAAAGAACTATGGAAGCAAATGTTGACTTACGCATGGCCCTTGTTAATATTAGGTTTTGCAGGTATGATTAATGAAACCTTTGATCGTTTTATTTTAAAATATTTATTACCCGAAGATGTGGCAAAAGGTGAGTTAGGAATTTATGGAGCATGTTATCGCATAGCTATGTTGATGACTATTTTCACAACTGCTTTTAAATACGCAGCAGAACCGTTCTTCTTTAATCATGCTAAACATCAGGATTCAAAAAAATTAAACGCCATGGTAATGAAGTATTATGTGTTGTTTTGTTTATTTCTGTTTTTAGGAACAATGATGAATTTACCTTGGTTGCAGTATGTTGTTAGTGAAAAATTTAGAACAGGTTTAGGAGTGGTTCCCATTTTATTATTAGCTAATTTGTGCGTGGGTGTTTATTGGAATCTATCTATTTGGTTTAAACTAACTGGGCAAACAAAATTTGGAGCAATTATTACCATTGCGGGTGCTGTTATTACTTTGGTAATTAACTTTGTTGGCATACCAAAATTTGGTTATATGGCTTGTGCTTGGGCGACTTTGGCATCTTATAGCATTATGATGGTGGCTTCTTATGTTTTAGGACAAAAATATTATCCTGTAAAATATAATTTACGAAGCATTTCAGTATTTACATTTTTAGCACTTGGCTTTTATTTTATTTCAACTCTTTATTCTGAAATAGAAAGTATGACTATAAAGTTAATATTGAATAATATTTTGTTGGGCTTATTTGCTTTTATATTCTATAAATTAGAATTCGATAATTTGAAAAAATTAAAACATTTAGAAGCTTAATCTTATGCAGAGGATACTTAAGATATTTGAATTTTTGCTAAGGTTATTCCCTGGATTATTCTCATTATGGGCATCATTTATAAAATTGGTCGGAAATCAATTTACTGGAAGTTCTTTTAAGCTTGAAGATATTGAGATTGTGAACTCTTCCAAAATGGTTTTTTTATTTTATGGAAATTCAGGAGTATATATTTATACTGTTGCTGTTTTACAATTAATAGGAGGAGCTTTACTTCTTTATAAAAAAACTAGCTTGTTCGGTGCTCTAATATGTTTAATTGTATTTACTAATGCTATGCTGGTAACTTATGCATTTAATTTTGCTCCCGGGTTGGTAATGTTTTTTGCACTACTAAATTTAAGTTATCTTGCCACTTTATTATTTAGTTATAAAAAATTCAAGCACTTATTAATTTATAAAAATGAAGATTAGAGTTGTTAACCAATCAAAACACGAGTTACCACAATATGCTACTGAACTTTCTGCAGGCCTTGATTTAAGAGCTAATATTGATGCACCTATTGAATTAAAACCATTAGAAAGAACTTTAGTTCCTACTGGTTTATTTATTGAATTACATAAAGGTTACGAGGCACAAATTCGTCCACGTAGTGGTTTAGCTTTTAAAAATGGCATTACGGTTTTAAATTCTCCTGGCACTATTGATGCAGATTACAGAGGAGAAGTAAAAGTATTGTTAGTGAATTTATCTAATACAACTTTTATGATTAATGATGGGGAGCGTGTTGCTCAAATGGTAATTGCTAAACATGAGCAAATTACTTGGGAACCAACTTCTTCATTAGATGAAACTGAAAGAGGTGCTGGTGGTTTTGGACACACTGGTACTAAGTAAAATACGCTGTCAGTTCGAGTGATTTTCGCCGCCTCTTTTGCGAAAATTGTATCGAGAACTGTTTTAAAACATCTCGATACAAAAATTGAAAGAGGCAAAATTTTCTACTCGATGTGACAGTATGAAAATTAAATAATCTTCTTCAACCTTTCTGTAATCTCCAATACAGCAGGGCAAACAATCGTATTACGATAGGTTAAATCCAAAATTTGTTCCATGCGTTTTCTATCTGTGTGGGGATATTCTCTGCAAGCATTTGGTCTTGCTTCGTAAACAGAGCAGTAATTATCAGATCCTAAAAACGGACAAGGAGCTTGTGTTAATACATAATCTTTGTCTTCATCAATGCGTAAATATTTATCAATGAATTCACCGGGTTTCATTCGTAAATGTTTTGCCAAACGTTCAATGTCTCTATTATAAAATATAGGTGAAGTTGTTTTACAACAATTTGCACATGCTAAGCAATCTATTTCTTCAAACACTTCTTCATGCAGGTTATGAAAGAGATTGTCTAAATTTTTTGGCTTAGTTCGTTTTAACTTGTCATAAAAAGTTTTGTTCTCTTTTTTAAGAGTTGCTGCTTTTTGATTATGTTTTGCTAAATCCAATTTCAATTATTGTCAGGCTGAGCGGAGTCGAAGCCTTTTATAAATTTATTGTTTTAATAAATTCTTCAGGTGTTTTAGCATCTTCAATGCTGAAATGCCCAATTTTAGTACGACATAAAGCATCTAAATAAGCGCCGCTATTTAAGGCTAATCCAAAATCACGTGCAATGCTGCGGATATAGGTTCCTTTAGTGCAAGCAATTCTAAAATCAACTAAAGGCAGTTCGCAACGCGTTATTTCAAATTCTAAAATCTCAATTGGTCTTGCTTTCAATTCAATTTCCTCACCAATTCGAGCGAGTTTATATAAACGCTTTCCATCTACTTTCACCGCACTAAACATAGGTGGTACTTGCTCTTGCTTACCTATAAAGGATTTAGCGGTTTCGTATACTAGTTCTTTGGTAATATGTTCTATTGGAAATGTTTCATCTACTTCTTTTTCTTTATCATAACAGGGCGTAGTTGCTCCAATAAAAAAAGTGCCAGTGTATTCTTTTGGTAAATCCTGAAACGAAGAAATTTCTTTTGTTTTTTTTCCTGTACAAATAATTAATAAGCCTGTAGCTAAAGGATCTAAAGTGCCGGCATGTCCAATTTTTAAATGCACAAATTTATCATCTAATAATAATGATGGATGTTTTTTTAGCGCATGTTTTAATTTATTGACAGCCTGAAATGACGACCAAGTGTATGGTTTATTTATTAGTAATAGTTCGCCGCTGCGGTAATCTGTTGACATTAGGCAAAGATACTATTCTTTAATAAATTTCTGGCTAAATTCTCCTTGGCCTGTTTTTATTTTGATGAAGTAAATGCCGTTCATTAGTAAAGAAACATCCATTTCATTTTTATTGGCCACGTGAATTATTTCTTTTCCAAGTAAATCAGTGACGTGTATTTCCGAAATTTGCGCATTCCATCCTGAATCTATAATAAGTGTCTGTGATACAGGATTTGGATAGACACGGAAGATGGTTTCATTCGAACTGTTCTTTATATTCAAAGGAATCAAAGATCCACAGTTATCGTTGGCAGAATTCGAATGTATCGGATAATTACTGAAGTTTGGATTACCAGAGTTTGGCGCAGTCATCATACTTTCAGCATATCCGAAAAAACCATTGCCCATGCCTTTTATAAAAGTACGTTGAACGGGTTGCCAACAAGAAACGGAGGGACCAAGACAGGTGTCCGAGTTTCCTACCATGGCAATGCAATCCATATAAGTTACGCGAAACTTTTCTATACAATTTGCACCTGCTGGATTAAAGAAATAGCTGATAGCTGATCCGGCATATAAACCAGAAATATCCATGTTTTTGAACTGACCAGGCATTTGTTTGATGAGGATAGAATCTAAGTTTCCTATGTAAATAGTTTGTGTTGAAGTTGAAACAACGGTTGCTGAAGTTGGATAAACCGAATGTGATTGAACTGCGACGTTCACGGTATAAATTACGGAATCAGACGTTGGATTTACTTTTGAAAGGTACGTGTACATCCTGTAGGTTTGAGTATATGGAGAATTCTGCGCATAGAAACTATCATAGCCATTGGTTTCTATAACATCTCCCACATTATGATTACACAAATCGAAGATGGTTAAGCGCTTCCCAAAACAACGTTTATTAACGGAAGTATCTACAGGAAAATCATACATATTACCCAATCTTATAACGCCCTGTGATTTACTAAATTTAAATACTTTAGTGTTATAGTCGTTAGTTATGGGAGCATTAGAAGTATTGTATGTCTGAAATGAAATTGTTTTCACTGTATCAAACTGCCCGTTAAAAGTAGCTTCATACTGTTTAGAACTAACAGTTGCTTTTATGTAATTACCATTAGAGTATTTATAGAAGTTCCAGGAAGAACCAACTGCGGCAGTTGGTTTAAGAATTAAGGAGTCATTTTGGTTATTAAAAAAAATGTAATCATTGGATATGTTTCGGATCGTTTTAATCCCTAACCATCCAGGCATTTGAGCGGAATAACCACATGTGCCATTACCAAGGATCCGGTAATGGTAATATATTGTATCTGTGCCGCTTGCATTAATAGAATCAGGTTTTAAACCAAGCAATTCAGAAGTTAAATCGGGTTGGTTAAAAAACAATTCACTTTTACTATTAAATAATGCATAAGGTGTTTGTGCGCCAATAGGCGTTAATATAGAAAAAAGAAGAAGTAAAAGTAAAAGTATTCTCATGTATTACAGTTTGTAATAATGAAGGTACAAAAAATAAGTGAAACATCTCGATAGCTATCGGGACAGCACAACTTAAAAACTATGCCCCATTTTATCTTTTTTGGTTTGCATGTATTTTTCGTTGTGAGGATTTGATGGAATGACAATTGGAACATTCTCTACAACCTCTAAACCATAACCAATTAAACCAACGCGTTTCACAGGGTTATTAGAAATTAATTTCATTTTACTGATTCCTAAATCACGGATAATTTGTGCACCAACGCCGTAATCGCGTTCATCCATTTTAAAGCCTAACTCTAAATTGGCTTCAACGGTATCTCGGCCTTGTTCTTGTAATTTATATGCTTTTAATTTATTTAATAAACCAATACCTCTGCCTTCTTGATTCATATATACAATGGCGCCTTTACCTTCTTTTTCAATTAATTCCATTGCTTTATGCAACTGTGGTCCACAATCACAACGGCAAGAACCAAAAATATCACCTGTAACACATGATGAGTGAACACGAACTAAAACTGATTCGTCTTTTGTCCATTCTCCTTTAACTAAGGCCATGTGTTCTTCGCCATTCGTATCAACTTTATAGGCTACTAATTTAAAATTTCCCCACTGAGTTGGCATGTCTACTTCAACTTGACGAGTCACAATGCTTTCTTTACTTAAGCGGTAAGAAATTAAATCTTTAATGGTTACAATTTTTAAATTATGTTTTTTAGCAATTTGAACTAAATCTGGTAAACGAGCCATTGTACCATCTTCATTCATGATTTCAACTAAAGCACCACAAGGTTCAAATCCTGCTAAGCGAGCAAAATCAATGGTAGCTTCGGTATGGCCTGTACGACGTAATACGCCACCTGTTTTTGCAATTAATGGAAATATGTGTCCTGGTCTTCCAAAATCTGCGGCTTTAAAATTAGGATCGATTAATGCTTGAACGGTTTTTGAACGGTCGGATGCTGAAATACCAGTAGTGCAGCCATGTCCCAATAAATCAATGGAAACCGTAAATGCCGTTTCATGTAAAGCGGTGTTAGAAGAAACCATTAATTCCAGTTTCAGTTCTTTTGCTTTTTCTTGAGTAACAGCAGCGCAAATTAAACCACGTCCGTGGGTAGCCATAAAGTTGATCACTTCGGGAGTTACATTACGAGCCGCTGTTAAAAAATCGCCTTCGTTCTCTCTATCCTCATCATCAACAACAATAATAACTTTCCCTGCTTTAATATCAGCAATAGCCTCTTCGATGGTATTTAATTTGATTGTTTCCATGGGACGTAAATTTACGGATTAATTTCATACTTAATTAAGCTTAATTTAAGGCTTAAGACATAGAAATTATTGAAAAGACGATGTGTTTTATTTTCAAACGCTTAGCTTATTTAGAATAAGATTAAATAACCGTTAATTAATGATGATGAAGTATTGAATTAGAATTATTTTTGTATTTTCGTTTATAAACAAAAAATAATTTATGAAAAAACAAACATTTACGCTTATGGTGCTTATTTGCATCGGCACAGCCTTGAAATCACAGGTATCAGATAAGCCGACGATTAAGCAGTCTTTGAAAACAGAAACAAATTCAACTGAGCAACTTACCTTTCAATCAATGGAGGAAAAAAATGCCGAGATTGAAAAAATTCAAAAATTAATAGATTATCGAATTTCAAAGGGTAAAACTCAAGAAGAGATGGCTATTTATTATGTTGAGTTAAAAAGAACAATGAATGCTTTAATAACACCTAAAATAAATAAGAATGAGAAATAATTTTTACATACAAAAAGCTCTTTTCATAGCAGTAATTATGATTTGTAGCATAAACAGTTTTGCTCAGTTTTCTGGTGCCTTTGCCCCAGCGAATTGGAATTTCAATACAACTACAGCAGGTGGAGACGGTTCTGTGAATACGGCTGGAGCACCAGCTTCTATTATATTAAATGGAAGTGACAATGGTGTGGGTTGTTGTGCACAATATGAGCAATATAGTATTACCATACCCGTTAGTGGGATGATAAGTTTTAATTATAGCCATGTCAATCCTGATGTAGATGGTGCTTATTATGTTATTAATGGTACGGCTACTCTAATAACAAATGGTGGATCTGGAACAATATCTAATATTGCCGTAAACGCAGGAGATGTATTTAGTTTTAGAGTATTTAATCAAGACAATTGTTGCGGAAGAGGAGTTTTAACTATTTCTAATTTTGTGTTTATATCAGGAGTAGCTCTTAATTTTGATGGAGTAAACGACAGAGTAAATCTAGGAACTGGTATTACAACAAGTTTAACAGGAGGTACAAAAGTATCAGTAGAAGCATGGGTAAAACCAACTAACCTATCAGGCTTAGGATGTATCATTGGTAACTACAGTACAGGATCAGCTAATTTACAAGTATTATTAAGAAGAAACACCAATTCAAATTATGAGTTTTGGGTAGGAAATGGAACTTCTTGGTATCAAACAACATCGGCTGCAACACCAACAGTAAATGTATGGCAACATGTAGCGGCAACATGGAATGGAACAGTAGCAAGTATTTATGTAAATGGAGTATTATCAGGAACAACAACTCCAGCATTATCAGTACTAGGCAATGCAGGAAGTAATCCGGTTTGGATTGGAGGAAATACAATTAACGAAAACTTTGCTGGAAACATTGATGAAGTAAGAGTGTGGAATGTAGTGAGAACACAATGTGAAATTAACACCTATAAGAATTGTGAGATTCCTACAACTGCAGCAGGATTGATAGCAAACTATCATTTTAATCAGGGAGTTGATGCAGGAACTAATACAAGTGTAACAACCTTAACAGATGCATCAGCAAGTGCCTTTACAGGAACATTAACAAATATGGCATTAACTACAGGCACTATATCAAACTGGGTTGCTCCAGGAGGAGTTGTATCTGGTTCAGTAACACCAGCAAACTTAGCTATTACAGTAGGTTCAACAGTAACAAATTCAGTAATATGTTTAGGTAACTCAACTACATTAAGTGGAACAGGAGCAAATACATATGCATGGACAGGAGGCGTAACAAATGCAGTAGCCTTTACACCAACAGTTACAAATACATATACTGTAACAGGAACAAACACACTAACCGGATGTACTAACACAGCGGTATCAAGTGTAACAGTAAATACCTTACCAGCGGTAACTGTAAACAGTGGAGCTATTTGTGCCGGACAATCATTTACAATGACACCAGCAGGAGCAACTACTTATGCATACTCAAATGGAACAGATGTAGTAACACCAACAGCAAACGATTCATACACAG
>Ga0208266_100016_pt1 | contig 216150 bp, 163 predicted proteins | sample LakWasMet67_HOW9_2_FD_183897 | JGI IMG/M metagenome (GOLD analysis project Ga0208266, IMG submission 183897) | Freshwater sediment methanotrophic microbial communities from Lake Washington under simulated oxygen tension - Sediment Metagenome... | ecosystem: Environmental > Aquatic > Freshwater...
TTGAGAAATATTTTTATTCTAAAGATGGTGATTTAGTATCTTCATATTACTTAAATGAAGATGGGAATGTGCTTTCTGAAAGTCATTATACTGAGAGTTTAACGACAACGACAGATAGAAAAAATTCTAATGCTGTTACAATCGATAAAACTCAAGTAGAATACAATAATAAAGGCCACTGGATTAAAGAATGCACTGTAAGTAATGATGATTTGAAATGGATAGAAGAGAGAGAGATTAATTATTATGATTGACCTTATTAGAATCACTATCGTAATTAAAATTTCACACGATTTTCATTTAGATAATTTTGGATGCTTTTCTTTGAATAGAGAATAGTTCTGCTTCCTGGAGACTGACTTATTTCGATTATTCCATTGTCACGTAAACGTTGCCATGTTGTTTTTGATTTATATGGAAGTAACTCCATCGCTTCTTCGATGGTTATCCATTCTTTGCTCTCAGCTAAATTCTTTTCTGCTAATAGTTCTTTTAAGGCCTGTTTAACATACAGTTTAATTTCTAATTTGAGTTGCTCAAATGCTTCTGATTCAATAACGATTACTTCCATACTGTGTTTTTTTAAATAAAAATAACAATACAAAAACATCATTTTTTGCCATGTTAATAAAAAACATTACTTTTCATTTAGCAAAAAGACCGATTGAAGTGTTGCTAAAATATTTCTTATCAACAATACATTTTTTTGGTTATGAACAATTTTGAACTACGAATGATAATTTGGAAACTTATTAATCCTGTAACTGCGAACTGTGACAGTCGGTCTGCATCCCAATGGGAGAAGGGATTCCAACTTGCTGTATCGGGAAGTAATTTTTTTTCGACCGTGAATTTACACCCCGCTATAGTGGGATTGCTGTCTGCCTTGCTGATGTTAACTGTGTGTTAGTGGTTGTAAGCGTCACACAGTTTATTTATTTAATAAGTCAACACGTATGCAACGCCCCAAAGAATTATCCCAACAATTAGTCCAGTGATTCCTATAAAAATTTTAACATTGTCCCATTCGTTTACATTCAATTTCTTATTTCGTCTTATTTTACCTAAGAAAAAATGAATTGTCAATGAAATGATAGATAAAGGGAATAGAGTAACACAGAATAGTGCCCAGAAAAATGGAGAGATAGCAACAAGTAATAAAAACAAAGGGGAAATTAGTGTCGAAATTGTTGTTATAATTCGTAATGTTTTAATTCTATTTTCTATATGCGCTTGGTTTTCGGTCATATTGATTTGTCAACTGAATTATTCTTATTTCTGGAAACAAAATATATAATGGTTAGTATTACTGTAACAATTGTTGTAGGTATAATTAGTAAATAACATACCATAATTGTCGCAAATGATGCAGTCCCAATTAAGTCGCCAAATTTTCCGTCTATTAAATTGTTACCGATTTCGAATAAAATTAGATAATAAACTACTAAGCCAATAAGAGTAAATAGTATTAAAGCTGAATAATTTAGAGAAGTCCTAATGTGTTTTTTTAGAAACATAAACACTTTTAACCATAATAGTCCAAATGGGGCTAATAAAATCAAAAATGTATATAAAACTCTAATATCCTGTGTGTTCATTTTTTTTGCGGTTACGCGTGCTTATTCCTGCTAACTAGTTTATACCTGCCATAAAATTTTGAATATCTTACTACCAATAAGTAGAAAATTGCCATAATACAGCTCATATACATTCATAAATGTATTGATATTTCTCCACAAATCAAATACTGCATCTAAACTATCTCCAAAATTTTAGCCGCTTGATTTTTAGCTAATTAAGCTTATTGCTATAAATTATAGCAAAATATTACTATTAATTGTAGTTATCTTTAATCTTCCAAATAAGCAAGATGAGAACGGTAGCGGATAGAACGATTATAGAACAATTAAGGCAACAAATAGAAAAGTTGCAAGGTCATGAAGTGCCTACTACTGAACAGCCTTTGCAAATAGGATTAGGAATAATGGAGGATGCTTTTCCTGGAAATGTATTTGCAAAAGCGGCTGTTCATGAATTGATAAGTAATAGTGCTGAAGAGGCTACCTGCACCAGTGGTTTTATTTCGGTAGTACTTGGCAAACTAATGGCACATAATGGCTATTGCCTTTGGATAAGTACTGTGCCCAGAAGAAGTGTTTTTCCGAGCGCCTTAAAAGTTTTTGGCATTGATCCTGAACGTATTTTATTTGTGGATGCTGGTAGAACTAAAGATAGTTTGTGGGCTATAGAAGAAGCGTTGAAATGCAATGCGCTTATTGCGGTTGTAGGAGAAATTACAGAACTCACTTTTAATGATTCGCGAAGATTACAATTGGCTGTGGAAAAAAGTCATGTCACAGGATTTATACATCGCTTTAGGCCAAAGACAGAAAATGCGGTAGCCTGTGTGAGTCGCTGGAAAATAAAGCCTGTGACAAGTGTGTTAGGTAATGTACCTGGTGTTGGGTTTTCGAGGTGGGAAGTAGAGTTATTAAAAGTAAGAAATGGCAAAACAGGAAAGTGGCTAGTAGAATGGACACCCAAAGGACTAGAGTATATTTTACCTGAACAAACTATACACGAAATTGATGAACGACAAATTGGTTAGAGATGAGCAGAAGGATAGTGGTGATATGGTTTCCTCATTTGGTAACTGACAGATTGTTGCGCAAACAGCCTGAACTTAAGGAATTGCCTTTTGTTTTGGTAATAACGGAAAGAGGCAGGCGCATTGTAAAAGCAGTGAATGTTTTAGCAAAAGAAAAAGGGATACATGAAAATATGGTACTTGCAGATTGTAAGGCCTTAGTGCCTGAATTAACGGTATTAGATTATGATGAAGCAGAACCAAATAAATTATTGATGGCTCTTGCTGAATGGTGTATACGTTTTAGTCCTTGTATTTCAATTGAACTGCCTAACGTTTTGATACTAGACGCAAGTGGTTGTACACACTTGTGGGGTGGCGAAGAAAATTACCTAAACGATATACACAAAAAATTTGATGCCTTTGGTTATATGATTAGAAGTGCGATGGCAGATACTATTGGAACAGCCTGGGCTGTTTGCCATTATGGAAGTGATAGAAGTATCATTGAAACAGGTAAAGAAGTAAAAGCCCTTGCTACATTACCTGCCGCTGCATTGCGATTAGAACCTGTTATTTTAGAAAAGCTAGATAAGCTAGGATTAAAAACCATAGGAAGTTTTATGATGATGCCTAATAGTGCTTTGAAAAGGAGATTTGGACAAAGTATATTAATGCGATTGGCACAGGCTTTTGGTGAAGAAATGGAAATTACAGAACCTATCGTACCATTGATACCTTTTCAAGAACGTTTGCCAAGTTTAGAGCCCATACGAACAGCAGAGGGAATTGAAATTGCTATTAAAACGTTATTGCAGATGTTATGCGAACGCCTTCAAAAAGAAATGAAAGGATTGCGTAAATGTGTGTTTACATGTTATAGGATTGATGGATTAATAGAGAAAATAGAAATAGGTACAAGCAAGCCATCGCGAAACACCTTGCATTTATTTAAATTGTTTGAAAATAAAATCGCAACCATAGAGCCTGATTTGGGGATTGAATTGTTTGTAATGGATGCTCCTGTAGTGGAAGAATTGCAAAGTTCACAAGATGCGTTATGGACAGTAAGCGGTAAAGACGAAACCGTTATTGCAGAATTGTTGGATAGGCTTTCGGGCAAAACAGGTGTACAAGCTATACATCGCTTTTTACCAGCCGAACATTATTGGCCAGAACGGTCGTTTAAGGAAGCTATTTCATTAACAGAAAAACCAAGTACTGATTGGAGAACGGATATACCGCGCCCTTTACATCTTTTGCCTGTGCCTGAATTAATAGAAGTAAGTGTTCCTATTCCTGATTATCCTCCGTTATTATTTCGCTATAAAGGCGCCATACACAATGTAAAAAAAGCAGATGGACCTGAACGCATAGAACAAGAATGGTGGTTACAAAGTGGTTTGTATAGAGATTACTATTGTGTGGAGGATGAGCAAGGAGCACGTTATTGGATATTTCGTTCGGGAGATTATGATAGTGGAAATGTGAAATGGTTTATACATGGATTTTTTACCTAATGGATTATACGGAATTACAAATAACTAGCAATTTCACTTTTTTAAGAGGTGGTTCTCATCCTGAAGAATTGGTTGAGCAAGCTTTGCGTTTGGGTTATACTGAAATTGCCATTACTGATTTTAATACATTGGCTGGAGTAGTAAGAGCATATACTGCCACTAAAGGAAAACATATTAGAATCATTCCTGCCTGTCGTTTGGAGTTATTAGATGGCCATGCTTTGCTTGCTTATCCTAAAACAAAACAAGGTTACGCTAATTTATCAGGATTATTATCGAGAGGAAATTTGCGTGCAGAAAAAGGAAAATGTTTTTTATATAAAAGAGATGTGTATGAATGTTCAAATGACCTTGTGTTTATTATGGTGCCACCAGCGTCGTTAAATGCAGCTTTTGAAATTGAAGAAGCTTTTAAAAAGTGCTTAGAAGAATACAAACATACATTAGGTTTTGATTTTTATTTGGGTGCTACACGTTCGTATCATGCCAATGATGGTAAAAAATTGTTTCGTTTGGCAGAGCTATCAAAATACTTCAATGTTCCAATGGTTGCTCTTAATGATGTGCATTACCATGCACCAGAGCGAAGAGAATTACAAGATGTACTCACTTGCATTCGTGAAAAATGCACTATTGCTAATGCTGGATTTAAACTGTATCAAAATGCAGAACGTTATTTGAAAACGTCAGAAGAAATGAAACGATTGTTTGCTCAGTATCCCGAAGCGATTGCCAATACTAAGAAAATTGCAGATGCTTGCCAATTTAGTTTAAGCGAATTAAAGTATACGTATCCAAAAGGTCTCACTACCGAAGGAAGAACGCATCAAGAAGAATTAACACATCATACGTGGGAAGGTGCGCGCAAAATGTTTGGAGAGGAAATACCAGAAAAAGTAAAAAAGAGTATTGAATTTGAATTGGCTTTTGTAGAAAGAAAAGATTTAGCTTATTATTTTTTAACCGTGCATGATTATGTTTGGGAAGCACGCAGGCTTGGTATATTATGTCAAGGACGTGGTTCTGCCGCCAACTCTGTTATTTGTTATTGTCTTGGTATAACACCCGTAAATCCAATGAAACACCGATTGCTTTTTAGCCGCTTTATGAGTGATGCGCGGGATGAGCCACCAGATATAGATGTGGATTTTGAACATGATCGACGAGAAGAAATTATACAATATATTTATGGAAAGTATGGACGAGAACATGCCGCGATAGTTGCAACGGTTACACAAGTTCATTTTAAAGGTGCAGTGCGCGATGTTGGAAAAGCGATGGGTTTATCGTTAGATGCCATTGATAAATTGGCTTCTTCGGGCTGGGAATTTAATGAAGAATGGTTTGAAGGAAAAGAAACATCTTCTAAAGGATTTAATGCCAAGGATACTCACTTATTAAAAGTGCTTGATCTTACCAAGCAATACATAGGATTTCCAAGGCAATTAGGGCAACATACCGGAGGTTTTGTATTGACTGAAAATAAAATATCTGATTTATGCCCAACGCTTAATGCACGTATGGAACACCGTACCAATATAGAATGGAATAAGGACGATATAGAAAGTCTTGGTATTTTAAAAGTGGATGTATTAGCACTTGGAATGCTAACATGTATTCGAATTTGTTTTGATTTAGTGAAGCAGCATTATAATGTGGATTTAACTTTGGCGAATATACCACAAGATGATCCTGTGGTGTATGATATGATATGTAAGGCAGATACGATAGGTGTTTTTCAAATTGAGAGTCGCGCACAGATGAGCATGTCGCCACGTATGAAAGCACGCTGTTTTTATGACCTTGTGATGCAAGTGGCAATGGTAAGGCCAGGACCAATACAAGGAGGTGCAGTGAATCCACTTTTGCGAAGAAGAAATGGAGAAGAACCAATTGTATATCCATCCAAAGAATTGGAAGAAGTGTTAGGAAGAACCATGGGTGTTGTTTTATTTCAGGAACAAGCGATGGAAGTGGCTATTGTTGCGGGAGGATTTACAGATGCCGAAGCTGATCAATTGCGAAAAAGTATGGCTTCATTTAAAGCGGATGGAAAAGTTGGAATGTTTGAAGAAAAATTAGTAAAAGGTATGGTTGCCAAAGGATATACTGAGGAATATGCTAAAGCGACGTTTAAACAATTGAAAGGTTTTAGCGGTTATGGTTTCCCTGAAAGTCATTCGGCTAGTTTTGCATTGTTGGCGTATGTGTCTGCTTGGCTGAAATGCCATTATCCAGATGTGTTTGCAGCAGGATTATTGAATAGTCAACCAATGGGGTTTTATCAACCTGCACAAATTATTTCGGATGCAAGCAAACATGGTGTAACAATAAAAGCCATTGATATTAATTATAGTTATTGGGATAATACACTGGAAGAAAAAACAGGTAAGTATCATGCGCTACGTTTAGGTTTTAGACAGGTAAAGGGACTGCGTGAAGAAGACATGCAATTGCTTGTAGCCATGCGTGCTACTTTAAAAGAAGAATATTTAAAAGATAAGACTCAAAGTTCGAAAACAAAAACAGCAAGCCACAGAATAGGAGTATTATACGATGCGGGTATTTCTTTGTCATCATTGGAATTATTGGCTAATGCAGATGCCTTTCGTTCGATAGGTTTGGATAGACGAAAAGCACTTTGGGAAATTTCTGCATTAAAAGACCATAATATAGGTTTATTTGCTGGGCAACCCATTGATACTTCTGCAGAAACACATATTGAGCTTCCTGAAATGAATTTGTTTCAGCATGTTTTAGAAGATTATAAAACGACCGCACTATCCTTAAAAGCGCATCCTGTAAGTTTTATTCGTAACAAGCTTGCGAAGCTAAATGTTGTTGCAAACTATGAACTGCCTAGTCGTACTAATGGCTCATCTGTAAAAGTATCTGGCCTTGTATTAGTAAGACAACGACCAAGTACTGCCAGTGGGATTTGTTTTATTACAATTGAAGATGAAACCGGAGTGGCGAACCTAGTGGTTTTTGAAAAACTATTTACACAATATCGTAAAGAGATTGTACACAGCCGATTTTTAATGGTGGAAGGTAAATTACAAAAAGAGGGCGAAGTAATACATGTACTTGTAAGTCGTTGTTACGACCTTACAGGATTATTGATGCCAATTAATAATATAGAAGCACCAGCATCAGAAGACCAATCACAAGATTATGATATGAGCAGATATCCGGGTGCAGAAAAAGTTTTGAAGGAGGTGCAAGGAGCTGTTTTTTATGGCGGAAGAAATTTTCATTAATGCGACATATTCAAATAATTTATTAACAATGGATTTTAAAATTGGTAATATTTAAAATTGTTTGAAAAGTTATATTTTGTATCTTCATTGTGTCCCGATAGCTGAAAAGGGTTTAAAAATAAAGGAAATTATTTTTCGTTTTGGAAAGTGATTTTTTTTGTGAAGTAGTTTTTTCTTTAGTTTATGATTATGAAGTTGCCTTTTTTTATTCTTATATTTTTTTATGTGTGTTCTTCTTTTTTGCAAGCAAAAAACACTTCATTTACAAAATCTATCTTAAAGCTTCAAACGATTGATTCTCCTGAACGTTATATTTCGGCAGCTGATTCATTAAATACACTTGGAGAAAACGAAGATGCTATTTTAATACTCAATAAAGTATTGAGTCATTCCAATGTAAAAGAAAAAAAACCGCTTTTTGCGGAATTGAATATTGTATTAGGAGATTGTTATGATGATATTCAAGCTTATCGGAATTCATTAAAATATTATTTGATTTCTTATCACACTTTAAATAACACCCATGATTCTAAATTAATGATTAGATGCTGTGTTGGCGCTTCTGGAGTTTATTCTAGTTTAGGAAAAAGTGATAGTTCTTTATTGTTTTTAAATAAGGCTCTGCCCATTGCCGAAAATAATCCCGACAAGTATGTGAAATATCTAAAAACCATATATAATAATTTAGGCTTGGTATATATCGAAAAGTACAATCATGCTGTTGCATTGAGTTATTTTCATAAAGCTATTGCGGTGTCTGAAAAAGCAAAAGATATAGATGGTTTATCGAGTACATATAATAATATTGGTAATTTATATTCGGAAATTACTGAATTTCAAAAAAGCTTAAGCTATTATAGAAAAAGTCACCAATTACGTCCAACAGCTACAACTTATGGAAATATAGGTATGATTTTCGAAGATTTAGAGATGCCTGATTCTGTTTTATTTTATACCCGAAAATCAATTGCCATCGATTCTAAAAATAATGATAAAGGCGGCTTATCTGCATCTTACACCGTGATAGGTAATTTTTTTAAAAAGAAACAACAGCCAGATTCTGCTTTACATTATTATAGATTAAGTTCTGCTTTTGCTAAGGAAGTCGAAGATGTTGAAGTAATTAGAAATAATGATTATAATATTGTTGAGATATTAGTAAAATTAGGTAAGTATGATGAAGCTAAAAATATTGCTTTAAAAAACATTCAATCGGTAAAACAAGGAGGTAATCCTAGTTTTATAGCAGATGTTTACAGTCAATTAAAAACAATATTTAGTCGGTTAGGTGATTATAAAACAGCATTTCAATATCAGGAGCAAAATAATATTTATAGCGATAGTGCAGAACAAGAAAGTAAAACACTAGAACTGCAAAGAGTAGAATTAAACGCAGAATATAAAAAGAAAAGCTCAAACGATAGTTTGATTCATATACAGCAAACTGTTTTTAATAATTTAAAACACTCGGAAGAAATAAAAAAACAACGTGTTTTACTTTTTAGTTTTATAGCTATTTTATTATTGGTGGCTATTTTCTCGATTTTAATCTACAAACGATATAAAGTTTCGGTAAGACAGAAAGAAATTATTAGTTTACAAAAAAATGAAATGTTTAATCAAAAATTATTGGTCGAAGAAAAACAAAAAGAAATTCTTGATTCAATAAATTATGCAAAACGTATTCAATATACATTATTAGCACACGAAGATTTTTTGAAAAAACATTTACCACAACATTTTATATTTTATAATCCTAAAGATATTGTAAGTGGAGATTTTTATTGGGCTGCTGAGCATAATGGTAAATTTTATCTGGCATTATGTGATAGCACAGGCCATGGTGTGCCAGGTGCATTTATGAGTTTGTTAAATATTGGTTTTTTAAGTGAAGCGATAAAAGAAAAAAATATTGCCGCACCCAATGAAGTATTTAATTACGTTCGTCAGAGATTGATCGATAGTCTTAATCAAGATGGACAAAAGGATGGATTTGATGGCGTTTTGTTTTGTTATGATCCAAAATCTTTTGAACTTTCATATACGGCCGCAAACAATAAACCGGTTTTAATAAGAAATAATGAGTTGCAAATTTTAGCGGATGATAGAATGCCCGTTGGTAAAGGCGAAAAAACTCAGAGTTTTAACTTACATTCTATTCAGATTCAAGCAGGTGATTATTTATATTTATATACGGATGGATTTGCAGATCAATTTGGTGGACCTAAAGGAAAGAAATTTAAATACAAACCATTAAACGAACTAATATTAGCAAACCATCATCTTTCTATGCAAGAACAAAAAAATAATACGCAAATTAATTTTAATGCATGGCGTGGTGATTTGGAGCAAGTAGATGATGTGTGTGTGATAGGGATTAAGTTGTAATGTCGAGTTTATAAATAGAAGAAAATGAAAAATAAAATGATTAGGATTTATCTTGCCTGTCTTGTTATGTGTTGCTTTTGTATGCAGGTAAATGCGCAGTTTTCAGATTCTATTAAAAAGTTAGTTCCTCAAAAAGAATTAAATAATCCAACATATTACGGTCAATTAGCAGATTCATTAAAGGTTTTAGGGAGGTCTAGGGAAAGTGTTTTTGTTTTAAAACAAGCCATGCTTTTGAAAGCAGTTAAGGAGACTCAGTTACTGCAAGCAAAAATTAATCTTGCTTTAGGTGATATTTACAATGATATAAATGAATACCGATTGAGTATTAATTATTATAATAAATCAATGGAGTATTTTGAAAAATTAAATGACGTTGATTTTTTAATTAAAAATTATGTCCGCATTCAGGATTCTTATTTCCGTTTAGTAAAAATTGATTCAGCATTGCTTTATTTAAATAAAGCAGTGGTTTTATGCGAAAAGGATCCTGAAAAATATGCTCGATATTTAAAAATAATATACAACAGTTATGGCCTCATGTACAGCGCTAAATCTAATCTGCCGCTGTCTTTAAGTTATTATTATAAAGTAATTGATATTTGTCATAAAACAAAAGATGTTGAAGGCCTTTTTAGTACCTATAATAATTTGGGGATGTTTTATTCGGATAGAGAAGATTATAGGAAAGGTTTGAGGTTTTATTTTAAGGCACTAGCAATTAAATATTCCGCCCCAACTCTTGCAAATATCAGTAGTGTTTATGAGAATTTAAATAATAATGATTCAGCATATGTTTATATAAAAAAGGCAATTGCTATTGATCTTAAAAATGATGATAAGGAGGGTTTAGCCTCCAATTATACTGTATTGGGTAATATTTTTAGAAAAATGAATTTTTTGGATTCTGTTTATTTTTATTATTCCTTAAGTGATAAATATGCAAATATCATTGGCGACATGGAAATTGTTCAAAATAATAATTACAATATTGTTGAAATTTTAATAAGCGAAAAGAAGTACGCTCAAGCAAAATTATTGGCAGAAAAAAATAGTTTGTCTGTTTTAGCTGGGAATGATTTGTTATTTAAAGAAGAAATTTGCGATCAATTAAAAACTATTTACGAAAATCTTGGAGAGTATAAAAAAGCCTACGAATATCAAAGTAAGTTTATTCAATATAAAGATAGTGTTCAAATATTAGATAAATCTATCGAATTAGAAAGGATAGAGTTAAATGCTGAATATAAAATGAAGGCTTCAAATGACAGCCTGCTTCATATTCAAGAGGCATTATTAAGAAATGTGAAACATGAGGCCGAAATAAAGAAACAAAGCATGATTTTAATTGGATTTATTTTGATATTAGTTATTGTGGCTACTTTTTCAATTTTTATTTATAAACGATATAAAGTATCAGTTAAACAAAGGGAAATTATTAGAATACAAAAGGATGAAATGTTTTCGCAAAAATTATTAGTTGAAGAGAAGCAAAAAGAAATTGTTGATTCCATCAATTATGCCAAGCGAATTCAATATACCTTATTAGCCCACGAAGATTTTTTGAAAGAACATTTGCCACAACATTTTATATTTTATAATCCGAAAGACATTGTAAGTGGAGATTTTTATTGGGCAACCAAAAAAGATAATAAGTTTTATTTTGCGGTTTGCGATAGTACTGGTCATGGTGTTCCTGGTGCTTTTATGAGTTTATTAAATATTGGCTTTTTAAGCGAAGCTATTAATGAAAAAAATATTGATTCTCCTAACGAAGTATTTAATTATGCGCGCAAGCGTTTGTGTGAAAGTGTTAGTAGAGATGGTCAGAAGGATGGATTTGATGGAATTTTGGTTTGCTTGGATTTAATTTCAAAGAAAATAACATATTCAGCAGCTAACAATAAACCTCTATTTATAAGAAAGGGAGAATATATGGATTTAGCAACCGATAAAATGCCAGTGGGTGCAGGTGAAAGATTCGAAGATTTTAAATTATATAGTATTGATACGGCACCAGGTGATATTTTGTATTTATATACTGATGGTTATGCTGATCAGTTTGGTGGACCGAAGGGGAAGAAATTTAAATACAAACCTTTAAACGATTTAATATTGGAAAATCATCACCTTTCGATGCAAGAACAAAAAAGTAGTTTGCAAAGTAGCTTTAATTCTTGGCGAGGTGATTTAGAACAAGTAGATGATGTTTGTGTGATGTGTATTAAGTTTTAATTTAAAAACAGTACCATGAGAATTAGTTTTGTGATTTTTTTAGTTGTGTTTTTGCCTTATTTTTTAAAGGCGCAAAACCCTATTTACGATACCGTATTGGGCTACTCTGGAAGTTCAAAATATATAAAATCGATTACCATAACTAAAGCCAACAAAAAACATATTAGATTATATCATAGTAACAGTAAACTACAAGCTGAATACTTTACCGTAGACGACAAGTATGAAGGTAAGTATATGGTGTACAATGGAGATGGTGCTTTAGCTAGCTTAACTAACTATAAACAAGGCGTTTTTAATGGCGAAAAAATAAATTATAATGCCGACGGTAGTATAAAAGATAAAAGCCATTATAAACTAGTTCAAATCAATGATGTCCCTAAATCTGTTCTTGACGGTACTTTTGTTTCTTATTTCAATAATGGAAAAAAAGAAAAAGAAATTAATTATAAGAATGGAAAAAAACATGGACTTGAATCAGAATGGTATGCTGGAGGAAAAAAACGTACAGAAATAAACTACCGAAACGGTTATAAAATGGGGTCGTTTTCGTTTTGGTACGAAAGTGGGATTCAAGGTTCGGTGGGAGAGTATGATACCCTACAAGAAAATTCAAGTTCTAAAAAATTATTTACTCGAGAAGTCAAAACGGGAAAATGGCAAGAGTGGAATAAAAATGGAACACTGATTAAACAAAATAACTATTTAGCTGGTAAAGAAAATGGCAAACAGGAAGGTTGGTTTGAAAATGGACAAAAGTCTTTTGAAAGTAACATGTTTAATAATTTGCCTAAAGGACAATTAATTCGGTATCATAATAATGGTAAGTTAAATGTTAAGTATAATCAGTATAGCACGGAATACGACAAGTCGCCTTATCGTTATTATTATGAAGGTAGTTATGAGGAATATGATATGAATGGAGTTCCAAAAACAATTGGTTCTTATGTTAGTGGGTTAAAAACAGGAAAATGGATACAGTATTATAACGGAAAAATTTCAGAAGAATCAGAATATTTAAAAGGGCGTTTTATTAATAAACATATTGCCTATTATCCTAATGGTAAATTACAACTCTCAGAAAACTATAAATCGTCTACAGTAAACGGGAAGGACACGACATTACTTGATGGCCCTTATTTTAGATATTATGATGATGGAAGTATTCATATCCAATGTGTTTATAAAGAAGGTAAAGCGGTAGATAATACAAATCAAAGTTTTTATAAAAATGGAGCACCTCAAGAAGAGTATAAAACAGAAGGTGATGTGATTATTAAATACGAATACAATACTAATAAAAATATTAAAAGAGAGTGGAGAGCAAAAAAAGTACAAAGTGTAGCCGATAAAGATCTTAAGTATTATTTGTATAAATCGTATGATGATGCTGGTACTCTTCGTCGTTTAAGTAACAATAGAAATGGTAAAGCCAGTGACTATTTTGCTGAATGGAATGATGATAGTACTTTGGTAGGAGAGGCTTATTTATTCAATTTTAAAGGAGACTATGTGAATCTTGGTAATATTGATAACAGTTGGAATGCTATGTATTACTACAACGGGATGCCATGGAAAGAAATTTATATTAAAACAAGTTGGGGCATAGGATATGAAATAGAATGGTTTATTAATGGAAAATTAAAAAGAGTTATACATCAAGGTCAGTTTGATTTGCAATGGCTTCAAAACGGCGAATTAATGTCAGCTATTTATTTTGATAGTAAACGATATGGTGAAAAAAAAGATACGGTATTAAGTAAAATATGGATTCAATCTATATATGATTCGTATAGTAAGTCTAAACAAAAAATGTTGAAACTATCAAACGCACCAGATGGTTGGCAACAAAGTTATTATGATGATACACATGTGCGTTTTGAAACTAAAGTGGTAAATGGGAAAATGGATAGTGTTTTTAATGGCTATTTTCCAGATGGCTCTTTGTTTGTAAATTGGAACTTGAAAAATGGAGTACCACATGGTAAATATACTTTAATGAATGCCAACAAAACACTTTATGAAACTGGTTATTTTTATAACGGTAAAGCATGTGGCGAATGGAAGGTAAATAGCATGACAGGTGCTCCTTATGAACAGTATGAGATTGATACAATAGACAATAATAAAGGATACAAATACTTATACCGAAAAGAGTTTTATCCAAATGGTAATGTCAAAAATTTTTATCATTATAAAAATGGGAAACATAATGGCAAACAACAATCGTGGGCAGAAAATGGACAACTCATTTCTGATTACACCATGCGTAATGATAGTTTAACTGGGGATTATAAAACTTGGTCAGAAAAAGGCACTCCTTTGCGTTTCACCTCATACAATGAAAAAGGTCAAAAAAACGGTTTTGAAGAAGCTTGGTTTAATAACGGAAAAAAGAACTTTGAAATGAATTATGTAAATAATAAAAAGGAAGGAGATACCAAAACATGGTGGAATAATGGGAAACTTCGTTTTAAAGGACAGTATGAGAACGACCAAGCAGCTGGCAAATGGATAATTTACGATAGCTTAGGTGTAAAGCAAAAAGAAAATAATTATAGTAACGGTATTGCTGAGAAAAAAATCAGTAAAAACCAATGTGAGTGTTATGAACCCGAACGTAAAATTGGATTTGCACCGATGTTACAGCATCTACTGGATGATACAACCCATTTTGCCAAATGGCAATTTGCGTATCATGAAAAATTGACAGGCCTAAAGAACGATTTTTTTTATATGGATTTTCAAAATTCTAGTTCTCGAAATAGTTATTTTAATGGTTTAACTTTAATCTCTTACAAATCAATTGAAGTTGGTTTTCCAGATAAAAACGGAATAAAAGTCATCTTTAATCCTTGTGCAATAGGAGCAGGCGCTCCAAGCCAAATACAAGTTAATGCTAATACCGAAAGTAAAAATCCAAGTGCCACCCGCATAGAAATTTCTTGTAATAAAATGGCTTTTAAATTTGATACAAAATTATTACAACCTGTAGAAAAAGAAATAAAAGAATGTAGGGCTTATTTTAAAATGAAATATCTTAATTATGAGCTAAAAGGAATTACTTTATATGGCGCAGAATCAGATTGTTTTGTTCCTTCTGTGATTGGTAAAACAGGAATTAAGTTAATGCTTAATACTTTTACTCCTCATATTACTAATAAAAATATATCTGTTTTTGAACCAGATGATTTTTATACCACTGAAATAGTGAAACTTATAGATGAAAAATATACAGGTATAACAGATGGTGCAGGAACTGTTAGTTTTAATTATGGTAACACAATTCTAGATTTGCCTGTAAAAAATATCGTATGTGATAATAAATTAATAAGTGGTACGATAATAATTAACGATGTAAAATCTACTAATGATTCTTTTAGTTTTAAAACCAAGGAAACAATGTTAACGGTAACAAAAACCGAATTATCAAATTGGTTTACTAAGCAAGGCGTAGTAAAAACTCAAATTGATTTTAATAAAGAAAAAAACGTACTTCTTATTAAATTCTTATACAAGCGCTAATGAAAGCATTATTATACATAGGATTATGGTTAGCCATGCTTTGGCCAATAAAAATGTTTGCCGATGATACTAGAAGTATTCGTGATATTTTTACTAACCAAAAAGTATTGTATACATCTAAATATAAAGAACTTAAAAATAGTCCATTTAATTTGTACGGAGAGATTAGTGCTGATTATCCAGTTTTATTGGATTTTCCGAAGGCTAATGATAAACTGTATTACTATTGTGTTAAGTATCTTGAAAGTGATAGTTTTAAATTGGAAATGTTACAGCGTTCTCGTATTGCTTCTTCCATTTTTTTATCTCGGAAATCAAATAGCCGAGATTATGCTCCCGAAATTTATCAAAACTACGAGCAATATTTACCAGAGATTAATGATGTAGAATACAAGTTTTTGTTTTTATATGATGGTTTATTGGCAGTTCAATTAAAATATAATTACAAGATCAATACTCCCTATAAAGATTATCAGGAAAATTTTACCATGTATAAACAAGTGTTTTTATCTATAAATGATGGGAAATTATACGAACTGCAAGATTTATTTTCTATTTCTAAGCAGTCCGATTTAAAAAGAATGCTTCAGAAAAAAGCGGATGATGTATTTAGTGCAAATAAAAAAATGATTACACAAGAATTAGAAGAAGATGAAGATGATGATGAGGACCGCGCGCCTATAAAAAATAACAAAGTACAAGAAATAAAATTAAATGAATTAATGCTTACAATAAATCCATTTGGAGTGGTGTTTTCAATCCCCGAATTGTCTTATAATAGTAGTAACTATTTTGGAGTACCGCTTCAATTAAATTTTGAACCGGCTGCCATTAAACAATATTTGAATCCCTTAGGACCACTAAATAAATTAATAAATTATAAAATGCAGTTTGGCACTGATTTAAAAAATGTCAACTTGCATCGAGAGTTAAATTATTCTCGTTGGGAACAAACCTATAATATTCAACAACAAAATAGTCCTTATACAATGGCTCCTGCCGAAGGGGTTCAATCTTTAATACAATATATAAAATATAAAAATCAACACGATTCGATGCTTCAAAAGCAGCGTGTACGCATCTTTAATACTCAAGGATTTTTGATTGAAGAAGATTATTATAATGATTCAAAAAATGTTATCAGTGGAAAGACTCTTTACGAGTATAATGAACATAAATTATTAAAAACAATCTCACGATTTAATGGTTTGAAAAATACCAGTAAAATAGAGTTGAGTTATGATGTGAATCATAACTTGATAAAAATAGTTGAACGAGATGACGATGATGGAAAAAAAATCAAAAACGTTTTCTATTTAGGTAATACGATTTACGAAACAATAGAGGAGAGTACAGCAGATGAAAATTCAGAGATTAGAGAATATCATGTGAATGATTTTGGAAAGCTAATAAACTTTGGTGTGTACGGTCAAGATGCGAATTACGAAACTATTTATAATAAACAGCTTCCGTTAGGATCTTTTTCGTATAAACGGCCTACTTTAGATAACAGTGTATATTGCTATGACGATAACGGTAAGTTATTGACTTATCAGCATGATAATGGAAGGCATTTATATGAATTTAGTTATGATATAAACGGAAAATGTAAACAAGTACTTCATATTGAATATAGAACAATAAAAGATAGTTGGAAATATTCATATAACGAACAAGGCTTAATGAAGACTTGTGAAATGTTAAATGGTATTTACAATTATAATGAAACTAATAATGTTTACTATTATAAATTTGATTATAGTTTTTATTAAATAGGTTTATTTTCCACTTTTTCCGGGAGGTTCTATGTCTTTTACTTGACGTTGTTCTACTTTTAGTTTTCCGAAATTGTAATTGATACTGATGTTTACTCTTCTTGTATCAAATGTTTCTCGTCCGCTGCTATGTTGGTTTTGATAATCAGACGTTGTAGTTCTGATTTCACCCCAAAATATATCTTTAAAGGCTAATGCTATTGATAACTTCTCATCTAAGAACGTTTTTTTGAAAGTAATATTTACGTTTGATCTTGCTTTGGTATAAAAAGTGCCTTCTAAAAAAGGACTCAAATAGAATGCATTTAACTCTATTGAATATCCTTTTTTTAATGTAATTCTGCTATATAAGTCAGGCATAAAAGCAGTGGTTGAAATCGTGTATTTTGCATTGTTAACAATACCTTTTGCATTTATATAAAATACGGTTGCGTTTAAATTCACCGACCACCACTTAAATAAATCTTTTTGTATAAATAATGAGTAGTTGTAAAAATCTGCCCATTTTAAATTTACTACCGAAGTAATATTTAGTTTACTAGAGTCATTAATTGCATTATATAATAGTAAATTATTGGTTGTTCTTGAAAATGTAAAACTATGATTCATCCATGTTTTATACGAATAAGTGAAGTTCGCATCATGGCTGTATTCGGGTATTAAATTCGGATTTCCTTTAAACGTGCTTAATAAACTATTAAATTTAATAAAAGGATTAAATAAATTATAGTCAGGACGAGTCACTCGTTTATTGTATGAAATTGAAAAATTATGATTGTCAGATTTTTTATAATCTATACTCATTAAAGGAAATAAATTAAAATATTGACGATTAAAACCAGAGTTATTGCTTTTACTGAGTGTATGAATGATGGTATTCTCTCCGCGCATCCCAGCCTGAAATGACATTTTTTTGTAAGTTTTGCTTACATTCAAATATCCTGCACTAACATTTTGTATATAGTTATAGATATCGGTGTAAGTGCTATCTATCGAATATTCTCCAGTTATATAATTTTTGTTTTGCAAATTGTAATCACTAAGCATTTCCTGATAACTGTGTTTAATTCCAGTTTCAAATTTTAATTCATTTTTAAATTGCTTTTCAAAGTCGATAAGCGCTGATGAATTTGTAAAATATAAAGTATTGGAGGTGGTGAAAATAGAAGGGCTAAGTACATCGTTTTTATTTGCATCTAAATAATGATTGTCAAAGCCAGCGTCATAAATATCCCAAAAAGGTTTATAGTCGGCCGAAAAACGAAGTGCAGTCCCAGTTGTATCAAATAAATGTTCGGCGTTTAAATTAAATTCGGGATAAATCCATGGATTTGGTTTTTTAGAATTGAGTTCTAAGGATTGATAGCCTAAACTATTATCATTTATACTGGTCGTCGACTTATTATCTTCATTTCCAAATCCCAATGCCCCATTCATCTTTATACCAATAGAATTTGATTTGTTTATAAACCAATCAGCACCAAGGTTGTAGGTTTCAAAGTGACCAAACTCTTTAGATATTTTTTTTTGGTCTAAAATTGTTTCAATACCATTATAGGTAGCTTTACTTACCATGTTATTCGTGTTTCTATGCCATTCTCTGCTCGCTGTAAATCCTGAAAACAAGTTTACTTTTCGTCCTTTGTAATTTAGGGTAAAGCCTCCTGCTGGGTTTCCATAAAATCCCTGAGAATAGTCGCTAAAAACACTTCCACTAAAGCCTACCAACTTTAATTTATTTGTTTTAATATTTATCATACCGCCAGTTCCTTCTGAGTCGTATTTTACAGGTGGTTTTTTCAAAACTTCAATCTTATCTATTTGTGAAGCATTCATGCTTTTTAAAATATTAATTAATTGTTGTCCACTAACTTGTTGTAGTTTTCCATCAATTAAAATTTTTACACCTGATTTCCCTTGTATGGAAATGTTTCCGTCAGATACAGTAACACCTGGTAAACGTGATAATAAATCGTAGGCGGTATTACCCATAGCTAAGGCGGTACCTTCAATATTCATGGTAACATTTCCATTTTTAAATTCTACTGTTTTCTTTTGAGCTGCAACCGATATTTCATTTAAATCAATACTACCAGCTTTAAGATTAATTGTAGGTAAATTAATTGGGGTTATACTATCATATTCTACTTTTTCTGAATAATATGTATTAAAACCTATTGCAGATATTTTTAATTGATATTCTCCTTTCCTAATATTCTCAAAACAGAAGAATCCTTCATCATTTGTGATAACTCCCTTTACAATGCTACTATCTTTGTAATTTATTAACCCAATTGCATTAAATGATATGGGCGTTTGCACCGAATCAGTGATTTTGCCTTGTATGGCACATTGCGAGTGAAATTTAGTCGCGCAAAGCATGCATAGTAAAAGTATATGGGTATAAGCATGCTTCATAAACGGGAATACTAAAAGTATAATAAATTTTTAGTCATTGTATACTCTTAATATATATTAACACATTTTGGTAACAGATATTGTCAACTTAAAGGCTGTAGAATGTTGAAAAAGGTTTATATGATGTATTCATATAACATTTGTATAAAAAAAGATTGCTTGACTCAAGCAATCTTTTTTTTAATTTAATCTTCGTCTTCGTATTCTAATTCAGCGTCTTTTTCCCAAATTTCCATTTCGCAGGGCTTACAATTAAATTTTAATTTATAAGCATTTTCGCCATGCGTTAATGTTAAAGGTTCTACCACTTTTTCACCCATGGTATCTCTCTGAAAACGGGCACATTTTCCTAGTTCATACTTTACACAGTATTTAGTAACCATGACGCGTGATTTTCCTGGATCCCATTGCAACTCAAAAGCTTTTTCTATTTCAGTAACTCCATGACGCTTATAAAATGCTTTTGCCATGTGATTAGATACGTTGTATGTAAAATCTAATTGAGATACGGGATAAGGATGATCTGTTTTTTGAATTTGAAATTCTTCGCGGTGATATTCTTTAATTCTAATATCAATTAATTGTTCTAACACAACTCTTCGTACTTCGTTGATTTTAGAAATTGGTAAAAACCAATTTTGAGAAAACTCAACATCAATGTTATCAATAATAAATGGTGTGCCCCCAGCTTTTGATAAATTCTTTTTAATATTTGGAATCGTGGATTCTTCGTTTTTTGCTAATTCTTTTACTGATTCAAAAGAAGATATACTTTGGTGCCCATCTTCATCCATTGCTACTAACATAAAGCCATCATTAGTTTCAGTAAAGGTGAAATGAACCCCAATTTTTCTGATAGCGCTATCATCTCTTTCTACTAATCTAATAAACTCAGCATCCGAATTACGGTAAATAACAGTTCCTGGTGCTATGTTTTTAAATGTATTTGGTACAACAATGTTATTAACGATGATATTAATTTGCATACCATCTGGCTCGTTATTTTCATTAATGAAATATAAACCATCACCATTATTTAATTTCTCGTAATTTTCGATGATATAACCATTGGCTTTGGTTTCTATTAACTTGCCAATATATTGCCCTTGTGATTTAGGACTTTCCCAAGAACCAATTTTTTCAGTACGTTTATTTACAAAGTAATCGGTATAGCCTCGGTTAAAGCTTCTATCCATTTCTGGATCAAAATTAAAGAAAGTTCTGCCAGACGATGCTTTCTGATAAGATTCGTTATTCTCTAAAAAGGCATCTAGTTTTTTGCGTAGGTAAGATGTATTGTTTTTTACATACACCATATCTTTTAAACGACCTTCAATCTTAAAAGAAGTCACGCCCGCTTCAATTAAATTTGGCAATTGATCACTTAAGTCTAAATCTTTAATGGATAATAAGTGACTATTTGAAATTAATGTTTTACCTGTACCATCAACTAAATTATAGGGTAAACGACAATTTTGAGCACAAGAACCTCTATTAGCACTTCGTTCGCCATTGGCAATGCTCATATAGCAATTACCGCTAAATGAAACACAAAGTGCCCCGGAAACAAAAAATTCAAGTTCTACATCTGTTGCTTGATGAATGTCTTTTATTTGATCTAAGTTTAATTCGCGAGCTAAAACCACGCGTTTCATTCCAGCATCAGCTAAAAACTTCACATGCTTAGGGTCGCGGTTATTTGCTTGAGTACTAGCATGAATCACAATTGGAGGCAAATCCATTTCTAATACAGCCATATCTTGCACAATAAGAGCATCTACGCCAATAGCGTAAAGTTCATGTATTAATTTTTTACAATCGTCTAATTCATGGTCGTATAAAATGGTATTAACTACCACAAACACTTGAGCTTTAAATAAGTGCGCGTATTCTACTAATGCCTCAATATCTTCAATAGAATTAGTCGCATTAGAACGTGCGCCAAATTGAGGTGCACCAATATATACAGCATCAGCACCCGCATTAATGGCTGCCATCCCTTGCACCAAATTTTTGGCAGGTGCTAAAATTTCAACTTTCTTTTTCATGAACTCCAAAGGTCAGTAATTATTTGCTTGATTGCAAGTGTTTTAGCGATTTGATGAAGGTGTATAGAACTTATTTTTTTTGAAAAAATGATTAATAGGGATTAATAATTGTTTCATACTAACAGGTAGGATTTATTTAAAAGTTTTAATATCATTGTCATTGATTTAAGACCAATGACAGAGGTAAAACAAATTTCTATAAAAGATTATCATTATGATTTACCTAATGAACGTATAGCTAAATATCCTTTAGCTGAAAGAGATTTATCGAAGTTATTGGTTTTTAAAAAGGAAAGCTTAATAGAGTCTCAATACATACATATTGATGAATTTTTGCCAACGGATTCTTTATTATTTTTTAATAACACCAAAGTTATTCCTGCACGATTATTTTTTAAAACATCAACGCAAAGGGACATTGAAGTATTTTGTTTAGAGCCTGTTTCAACTAATGCCGATGTATATTCATGCATGTTACAGCAAAGGAGCGCTCAATGGCAATGTTTGGTTGGAGGCGCGGCCAAATGGAAAGAGCAATTTGTGTTTTTAAATAGCGAAGAGCTTCAAATGAAGGCAGAAATTAAAGAACGTTTAAACGGAACTTTTATTTTAGAATTTACTTGGGAACCAGCCGATAAAACTTTTGCTGAAGTGTTACAAATAGCAGGTGCAATCCCTATTCCGCCTTATTTAAAACGCGCAACTGAAAAAATAGACCTAGAGCGTTATCAAACTATTTATGCTCAAAAAGAAGGCTCCGTTGCAGCGCCAACAGCAGGCTTGCATTTTACAGATAGAGTATTTGAAAAACTAAAAGCAAAACAAATCGCGCCAACCTATATCACGCTTCATGTTGGAGCGGGAACTTTTAAGCCTGTGAAATCTAAAACAATGGCTGAACACGATATGCATAGTGAGTATATTGATGTGTCATTATCTACTCTTAAATATTTATTTGAAAATATAGAAAAATCAGTTACAGCAGTTGGAACAACTTCATTAAGAACACTTGAAAGTTTATTTTGGATTGGTGAAAAAATAGCTCAACAACCCAACTTGAAACCACATGAATTGTTAGTTGATCAGTGGCAACCTTATGTTTCTTCGGCCAATCAAATAAGCGCTCAAGAAGCTTTAAAATATATTATTGATTTTTTAAATCAACATCAACTCAAAACTTTATATGCTAAAACAAGCATTTTAATAGTGCCTGGGTATCAATTTAAAATTGTAAATGCTTTAGTGACTAATTTTCATCAACCTGAAAGTACTTTGATATTACTGGTGGCAGCCTTTATTGGAGAAGATTGGAGAAAGGTTTATCAGCATGCTTTAGATAATGATTTTAGATTTTTAAGCTACGGCGATGGTTCGATACTATTTAGAACTCATTAAAAAGTAACTCTAAAATCACAACCTTCTCTAAAACGATTGCATCCAAAAGCGGTTTTGCCTTTAATAATTAATCCTTGTTTACATTTTGGACAAGACTGATTTTCAGCAATTGCAGCAGGAGCTTTTGTTTTTTCTTGCTCTTCCACAAACTCAGTTGCAAAATTTGCATTTAGAATTAAATGTCCATTTACCTTTTGGTTATTAATTGTAAATCCTTTAATACTAGGCGATTTCTTTTTTTGAATGAGTGTAAATAATTGTTTCTCACTTAATTTTTTTTCGCCAAATTCAAAACCGATTTTAAAGTTGCAGCCTTCTTTAAATGCACTACAACCGTATGCCGATTTCCCTTTTATAATAGTTCCAGTGTTGCACTTAGGACAAGTACTTGGCGCCTCTGATTTTGGTTCTTTCTTTTTTTCGGAAACAGTTTCTGTTTTTGTTGTGGCATTTTCTGCTGTCGCTGTTTTTGATTTGTCGGATGCTGAGGCTTTCGAAGCTTCCGCTTCAATGGTAATTATTTGTCCTTGTTCATACTTCACTTCTTTGGTCAAATCCGATACCATCTCTTTCATTTCATTTAAAAATAAATGAGGATCGTATTCTCCTTTTTCAATTTGGCGTAATTTCTTTTCCCAAATACCCGTTAGCTCTACCGATTTTAATAATTCGTTATTTATGGTTTTTATTAATTGAATGCCAGTAATAGTTGGTACTAAATTTTTTCGTTGACGTGTAATGTAATTGCGTTTAAATAAAGTTTCAATAATATTGGCTCTGGTTGATGGTCGTCCAATACCATTATCTTTCATTAATTCTCTTAACTCAATGTCTTCTACTTGTTTTCCAGCTGTTTCCATAGCTCTTAACAAAGTAGCTTCGGTATGCATTTTAGGTGGTTGTGTTTGTTTTTCTTGTAAATCAGGAGTATGCTCTCCTTTTTCACCTTTCACAAACAAAGGCATCAATTGTTCTTCATCTTCTTTTTCTTTGTCATCAGAATTTGCTGAGTCTTTTTTTGGAAATAACACTCTCCATCCTTCTTCTAAAATTACTTTGCCAGTGGCGCTAAATTCATTTCCATCCACATCACCTAACACAACCGTGTTGCTTACAACACAATCGGGATAAAAAGCAGCGATGAAACGTCGTGCAATAATATCATATACCTGTTTTTCGGGCAAGTACATGCCCGATGGAGGCATTACACCTGTTGGAATAATGGCGTGGTGGTCAGTAATTTTTTTGTCGTCAAATACTTTTTTACTTTTTTTAATAGGCTTATCCAATAGTACCTTTGTAAATTGCTCGTATGGTTTCATGTTTTCTAAAATGCCTTTAATTTTAGGATACATGTTTTCTGGCAGATACGTCGTATCTACCCTAGGATAAGTCACTAATTTTGATTCGTATAATTTTTGTAAATGCTTTAAGGTATCATCCGCAGTGAAGTTTAATTTCTTATTACATTCTACTTGCAAGGATGTTAAATCAAATAATGGTAACGGACTTTCATTCGCATTCTTTTTTGTACTCGAAACAATTTCAAATAAATGATTTTTGATACTCTCTAAAATTTGAGTGGCATCTTCTTTTTTATTGAATTTTCTTTTAGCTGAATTAAATATGATGGCACGATAAGTCGTTTTTAATTCCCAATAAATTTCAGGTGTAAAATTTTGTATCTCGTTATATCGATTGACTATTAATGCTAGAGTAGGGGTTTGCACTCGTCCAATAGAAAGAACACCTTTACCTTGAGCATATTTTACCGTATATAATCTACTAGCATTCATGCCTAGCAACCAATCGCCAATGGCACGAGCATTTCCTGCGGCATACAATAAATCGTAATCTTTGCTATCTTTTAAATTATCAAAACCTTCTTTAATTGCTTCATCTGTCATGGATGAAATCCATAAACGTTTTACAGGTTTGTTATTAGCAGCCTTTGCTAATACCCAACGTTGTATTAATTCTCCTTCTATCCCAGCATCACCGCAGTTCACTACTTCGGTGCATTGTTCCATTAATGATTTTAGCGTATTAAATTGCTTTGTAACGCCGCTATTATCAATTACTTTTAATTGAAACTTTGGTGGAATCATTGGTAAATAATTCAAATCCCATCTTTTCCAATCATCACTATAATCGTCGGGTGCTTTTAATGTACATAAATGACCAAATGTCCAGCTAATAAGATAGTTATTGCCTTCATAAAATCCGTCACGTCGGTTAGTTGCACCTAAAATACGGGCAATTTCTTTTCCAACACTTGGTTTTTCGGCAATACAAAGGATCACTTTTTAATTTATTTTTTGAATGCTTTAAATTATAGTTTAATTTTAGAACATATAAAAAAAGTTATTCGCAATTTTTTAAAGATGCAAACTCAAAACGTACAAGAATTACTAAAGGCAGAAGAAAAAGCATTTCATTTATTTGATGTTGCTGAAAAACGAGGATTAATAGTAGCAGGTAAAATAGAAAAACAATTAAACGAAGAAATGTATGCTTTGGCTTTTGAATTGTTTGGCATCCGAAAATTTTGGCACAAACGTATAGTACGTGCTGGTAAAAATACCTTGCATCCGTATAAAGAAAATCCTCCAGATTTGACCATACAAAGTGACGATATTTTGTTTTTCGATTTCGGTCCAGTATTTGAAGATTGGGAAGCCGATGTTGGAAGAACTTATGTAATAGGAAGAGACCCTTTGAAACATAAATTAAAAGTCGACATTGAAGCAGCATGGAAAGAGTCTCGTGATTGGTTTTTTACTCACACTAGTATCACTGGAGCAGAATATTATGAGTACAATGTTAATCTTGCAACTAAGTATGGTTGGACATTTGGAGGGGACATAGCAGGGCATTTAATTGGAAACTTTCCTCACGAAATAATAGAAAGTGAGAGCAGGGATAATTACATTCATCTCGATAATCAAAAAGATATGTTTGCTCCTGGTGTATTAGGGACTAAACGCGAATGGATTTTAGAAATTCATTTTGTAGATGTGGAAAAACAAATTGGTGGTTTTGTGGAGCAACTTTTAGTGTAGTTTTTTATCAGTTTTTAGTCAAAAGAAATCAAAAAATCCTACATAAGCGGTAAACTTACTATTCACATTATGGTTACTTTTACATTATGGCTTTATTGCTAAAAGAAAATATTAAAGTAGCCACTGATTCTATCAAAGGAAACAAGTTAAGAGCTTTTTTAACGATGTTAATTATCTTTTTTGGAATTACCGCCTTGGTGGGCATTTCATCAGCTATTGACGCCATGAAAGGTTCAATCAATAGTAATTTTACAAGCATGGGCGCTAATTCATTCACTATTCGAAATAGAGATATGAATGTGAGAGTTGGTAGACATGGTAAACGAGCTAAAAAATATCAATCCATCACTTATAAAGAAGCTATACGTTTTAAGGAAGAATTTGCATTTCCTGTTACAACGGCTGTTTCAACCATGGCATCGTTTAGTTCTCGTTTAAAATTTGAGTCAGAAAAAACAAATCCAAATATTCAAGTATTTGGAGGGGATGAAAATTATTTAGAAACGAGTGGCTACGCACTAGAAAAAGGAAGAAATTTTTCGGCTCAAGAAATTATTAGTGGTTCGCACCTAGTAATTATTGGTAAAGATGTGGAATTTGCATTATTTAAAGGGAAACAAAAAGCCTTAGATAAATACATCACCATTAGTGGAGGAAAATATAAAGTAATTGGCGTTTTAGAAAGTAAAGGAAATAGTATGGGTTTTGGTGGAGACAAAGTGTGTATTATCCCCTTAACGGCCGCTCGACAATATTTTAGTAAACCTGATATGAGTTTTACAATTAGTGTTTTAGCTAAAAACTCTTATTGGTTAGAATTAGCGCTTGGTGAAGCCAATGGATTGTTCAGAAAAATTAGAAGAGTGCCTCTTGGAGAAGACGATAATTTTGAAATTGTGAGGGCGGATAGTTTAGCGAGTATGCTAATTGGTTTAACCAGTAAAGCATCTATGGGAGCCATTATTATAGGTATTATTACGTTAATTGGCGCTTCTATCGGTTTGATGAATATTATGCTTGTGTCGGTTACCGAGCGTACTAAAGAAATTGGATTAAGGAAAGCCCTAGGCGCAACGGCCGAAACAATTAAGAATCAATTTTTAATTGAAAGTATTGTGATATGCGTCTGTGGTGGCTTTTTTGGAATTTTAATGGGAATTATTGCAGCAAATTTAATTTCTTTTAATTTAAGTTCTTCCTTTTTTATGCCGTGGACTTGGATATTTATTGGGTTTACAGTTTGTTTAATTGTAGGGCTAATTAGTGGTTATATTCCAGCTAAGCGCGCGTCACAATTAGATCCAATAGAGAGTTTAAGATTTGAATAAATCTACTTTCGGGATAAACCATAATAAAAGCCAAATCCTAAAGTTATCAAACTCGAGTTCCATTTGTTTGATAAACTCACGTAACCTGGAGGTCCCCATTCATTGAACTGTGGCTCTAAAGGATTAAATTGTACAAAATTATAATTATAAGACAAGTGACCTCCAATGGCAAAATTTGGTTCTACAATAAAATATATTCCTATCATTGGTTCTACAAATGCATTGGAATAGGAGGTAGGATATTTTTCTATTAACGAATCATGTTTGTATCTCACACTGCCATAAGCACTGGAGCTATATCCCATGTTCATTGAAAAAGTAGCAAATCCTGATGGACTAAAAAACTTGTCATAACCCAACTTTAAGTAACCGCCATGTGTTTGCAAATTGGTGTTGATATTATCTCTTAAAGGATCTCTAAAATATTTTTGACATTTATAGTACGTGTATGAATATCCAACCCCTACAATGAAATTTGAAAACAGTCTGTAATTTACGCTAGCATCAGATGTGATGACACCCGAAAAGGAATTACGAAATTGTTTGCTTGATGTAATTTTTGGAATCCCTACATTAGCTCTTATTGAAAATCTAGGAAGTTCTGGCGCATTTTCTTGTGAAAAAGAAACTAAGAAACTAAAGGCCAATATATATGATAAAAAATACTTCACTAGTCAATAACGTGCTGTTAATTTAATTATTGCTAATATAATTAAAATAATCAAACTCTATTCTTTGATTTGTTTTTAGAAATAAAAAATCCGCATCGATTTGATGCGGATTTTAAAATATTTACCTTGTTATTTATGCGAATTTGGCTTCAAACTCTTTCATTACATCCACTAATACTTTAACGCTTTCAATTGGCATTGCATTATAAATAGATGCTCTGTATCCACCAACATCTCTGTGTCCACGAATACCATCAATTCCAGCAGCTTTCCAGAACTTGTCAAAGTCAGCTTCTTGTTCAGGTTTATTCATTAAGAAACATACATTCATATTACTTCTGTCTTCTTTTGCAGTAGTGCCATAGAATAAGGAGTTTCTGTCAATTTCATTATACAATAAATCAGCTTTTTGTTGGTTTAAACCTTCAATCCAGCTAATGCCGCCGTTTTGTTTTAACCAACGTAACGTCAACATCGTTACATAAACAGGGAACACAGGAGGTGTGTTATACATCGATTCACCTTTAATATGAACTTGGTAATCTAACATCGATAACATTTTACGGCCTGTTTTTCCTAAAATATCTTTCTTCACCATAATCATAGTGCTACCAGCAGGACCAATGTTTTTTTGTGCTCCAGCGTAAATCAAAGAAAAGTCTTTGGCATTTACTTTACGACTAAATAAATCAGAACTCATATCACACACTAATGGCACTTCTGATTTTGGGAAGTTTTTCATTTGAGTTCCGTAAATTGTATTGTTGGATGTGATATGCAAGTAATCAGCATCTTTTGGTACTTCATACCCTTTAGGGATATAATTGAAGTTTTTATCCTCAGAAGAAGCAATCACTTTAGTGTTTCCAATAATTTTAGATTCTTTAATAGCTTTACTTGCCCAAACTCCTGTATTTACATACGCTGCATATCCGCTATCTGTTAACAAATTGTATGGTACCATGGCAAACTGCGTACTTGCACCGCCTCCTAAATACATCACTTCATATTCATCACCAACTTCAAATAATTCTTTAATTAAAGCTCGTGCTTCGTCCATTACCGCCACGTAGTTTTTGCTACGGTGAGAAATTTCTAATAATGATAAATTCATGTTATCAAAATTGATACATGCATCTGAAGCCTGTTTTAATACTTCTAAAGGTAAAATACCAGGTCCTGCGCTAAAATTGTGAACTTTTGACATAGTGGTTAGTTTTAGTTTTTGATTAGCCAAAATTAGTAATTATTGCGAGATTTCACTAAAGGATTTATTGTAAAATAAGTGCTATTTTCGGGCACAATATTATATATGACTAATTTATATTTCTCTCTGTGTTTTGTTTTTAGTAGCTTTTCGCTTATATCCCAAACATTATATGCTTATCCAGAAACAAGGAAAGTAAATCAAAAAGATACTTTTTTTGGACAAATAATAGAAGATCCTTATCGATGGTTAGAAGAACAAGAATCTAGCGAAACAAAGCAATGGGTGAAACAGCAAGATGAAATTGCTCGAAATTACCTTAGTAAAATTCCTAATAATTTCACACTAAGAGAACAGATAAAAAGAAACACAGAAGTTAATTTCTTGGCTCCAACTAAATCTGGCGATTATTATTTTATACTACAAACAGCATTTGGGGGTAAAGAATTACACATCTATTTTAAGAAAGATCTTAAAAAGGATTATTGGGAAGAATTGTTTGTTACAAAAGATTTAAAAGTAAACAAAGACGAGAATATTAGTATATCTCAATATGAAGTTTCTAAAGATTCTAAATATATTGCATATGCCTTCGATAAAAACGGGAGTGATTGGAAAGAAATAAAAGTGGCCGATTTGCAAAAACAAAAAAATCTTAACGATCATTTATATGATATTAAATTTTCAGACATCGTGTGGCGAGGTGATGGTTTTTATTACACCAAGTACGAGCGTAAGGCAGGAGATGAACAGTATAAACAATTAGCTAAAAATAGTGCTTTGTATTATCATAAATTAGGAACAACGCAAGATAAAGATAGTTTGATATTTAAAAAAAGTGACGCCTCTAATAATATATTTAGTGCGTTTATTTCAAGAGATGAAAGATTTTTAATTATAAGAGATAATGATCCTGTGAAAAACATGTCTGCATACTATTATTTTGATTTTGAGAATAAAATGCAAACAGGTTTATTACCCTTATTTAAAAAATCCAACAAACGATATGGCTTTCTAGGTTCTAAAAACGATTCACTTTATTTTATGATTACTATGAATGATAAAAAAAGCGTTGTAAAAATGTCCCCTAAAAATCCTACAAAACTTATTGAAGTTAGTTCAAAGACAGAATCCTTAATAGTAAGAGATGTTGTGTATCATAAAGGCTTTTTTTATAAATTATGTTTTTATAATGAACAGGAATTACTTGTTGTATTTAATGAAAAAGGCGATGTTGTCAAAAAAGTCGAAATTCCATTTGGTTCTTTTTGTGATTTTAAGGGAGTAGATTTAGTTTCTAATAAACTTCTACTTTCTTATTATTCATTACTTCATCCGCCTATTTATGCTGGATTAGATTTAACATCATTACAATTTGAATTGCTTGAATCTGTTAAGATAAATTACTCTATGGGTGACTTTGTGATTGAAAAAGTGATGTATAAATCAGATACTGCAATGGTACCAATGTTATTGATGCATCAAAAAAACATGAAGTTTGATGGATCTAATCCTACATTGATTGAATTTTATGGTGGATACGGTAAAATTATGGAATTAGGTTTTGATCCAGGTAAAATTTCATTTGTAGAAAACGGAGGAGTTTACGCTTATGCAATGATTAGGGGTGGAGGAGAAAAAGGTGATTATTGGCATCAGGATGGAAAATTAAGTAATCGTCAAAAATCAATTAATGATATTTCAAATGCAGCAAACTATTTAATTGATAAAAAAATTACACAACCGTCTAAAATAGCAATTTCGGGCGCTTCACATGGCGGGTTAATGACAGCTGCAGTTGCTATGCAGCACCCAGAATTATTTGCGGCAGCAATTCCTGTAGTTGGCGTTTATGATATGTTACGTTTCGAAAAATTTACAATAGGATCATTTCATATTGATGAGTTTGGTTCGGTGAAAGATTCACTTATGTTTTTGAACTTAAAATCGTATTCACCATTACATTTAGTGAAAAAAGGAGTTAAATATCCAGCAATGTTATTCATGACCTCTGCTTTTGATGATCGAGTTCCTCCTTTGCATTCATACAAGATGGTTGCTAACATGCAAGAATTGGCATCAAAAGAAAATCCAATCTTATTAAGAGTAGAAAAAAATGCGGGCCATAATGGATCCCGCACTTACAATAGATACATAGATGAATCTACCGATTTTTATAGTTTTATTCTAAATGCTTTAACAGTAAAAAAATATAAATAATTTACAACCAACCACCCATGGCGGTTTTAGCTGTTTTTTTTCTTCCTCTACAGTCTTTAGCTTTACAAGAACTGATCAAAGCTGTAAATAATACTCCAACTATAATAAGACTTATGTATTTATTTAATTTCATGATATTATAATGAGTATTGTTTATTAAGTGACAATTTTAAGCAACAACTAAAGTGCCAACTTTTTCGCCCATTAATAAATTTTGAAGATTACCTTTTTTATTCATATCAAATACAATAATAGGTAAGTTATTTTCTTTACAAAGTGTGAAGGCTGTTAAATCCATGACTTCAAGTCCTTTGGAGTAAACTTCATCATAACTGATTTGCTCATATTTTGTAGCGGTATTATCTTTTTCAGGATCTGCCGTATAAATACCATCAACACGGGTGCCTTTTAAAATAACTTCTGCTTCAATTTCAATAGCTCTTAACGCAGCAGCTGAGTCAGTTGTAAAGTAAGGGTTTCCAGAGCCTGCACCAAAAATTACCACTCGTCCTTTTTCTAAATGACGCACGGCTTTTCTTCTAATAAATGGTTCGCAAATTTGCTCCATTTTAATAGCGCTTTGCAAACGTGTTTGTACTCCTAATCCTTCTAAAGCTGATTGTATAGCCATCGAATTAATAACGGTAGCTAACATTCCCATGTAATCGCCGTGAACGCGATCCATGCCGCCTTTTTCTGCTTGAATACCTCTAAAAATATTGCCACCACCAATGACAATGGCAACTTGGCAACCAGCATCATATGCATCTTTAATTTCTTTGGCATATTCCATTAAGCGTTCTTGATCAATACCAAAACCCTTATTACCCATTAAGGCTTCACCTGATAATTTTAAAAGTATACGTTTGTATTTCATATATGTTTAGTTTCTAACCGCAAAGAGCGCAAAGCATTTGCAAAGAGCGCAGAGGGTGTTAGTTTTTAATTTTGAAGCGATGAGGAACATGAGTCATTTTTGAGATTGCTTCGTTTCACTCGCAATGACGTAAAAATAGAACAAAAAAAATCCCGATTTAAAAATCGGGATTTTAATAAAATTAAGACAAAGCGTAACGTTTGAACGCTGTTGCAGTTAAACCTTTATCTACACTTTGTAAATATTGAGCAACTGTCATTTTGTTATCTTTAATATATTCTTGGTTTAATAAAGTTGACTCTTTGTAGAATTTAGCAATTTTACCTTGAGCAATTTTTTCAACCATATCTTCAGGTTTACCTTCAGCACGAATTACTTCACGAGCAATTTCTAATTCTCTGTCTAACATCTCTTGAGTTACACCTTCTTTATCTAAAGCTACAGGAGCCATAGCTGCTGCTTGCATTGCTACGTTACGTCCAACTTCATCAGCCACTTCTTTGTTAAATCCAACGATAACAGAAACACGGTTACCTGGGTGAATGTATGCAGATACTTTTTCGGCAGTAATTACTTCAAAATATCCTATTTCAATTTTCTCACCAATTTTACCAACTTGCTCCATGAATTTATCACCAACAGTAATATCACCGTTATATGGTAAAGTTAAAATCTCTTCTTTAGTTTTTGCGTTTTTATCTAAAGCGATTGTAGCGATTGAATCAGCAAAAGCAATAAAATCTGCGTTAATTGCTACGAAATCAGTTTCGCAGTTAACCCAAATTAAAATACCTCTTTTGTTATCAGCAGATGTTTTTGCTAAAACAACTCCTTCTTTAGAATCTCTATCTCCACGGTTAGCAGCTACTTTAGCTCCTTTTTTACGTAAGTAGTCAATTGCTTGTTCAAAATCACCATTATTTTCTTCTAATGCTTTTTTACAATCCATCATACCTGCTCCGGTTTGTTGGCGTAATTTGTTTACTTCTTGTGCTGTAATTGCCATTGTCTTAATTATTTATGTTTTATTATTTTAATTTAAAAAAAACGGCCTTCCCTTATGAGGAACGGCCGTTAAATTATTGTAGTGAAAAATTATTTTTTCGCTGTAGTTCTTTTACGAGCCGCTGGTTTACGAGCACCTTCTTCATCATCAGATTTTGCTCCTTTGATTTTTAAGCCTTCTGCTAATTCTTCAGCTTCTTCTTTAGAATTTTTACCTTCTTTTTCGTCAGCTGCAGTAGCTTCTTTATCCATTTTACGCTCACCTAAACCTTCGTTAATTGCTTTACACATTAACTCTACGATGTAAGCAACAGAAGTTGAAGCATCGTCGTTAGCTGGAATAGCATAATCAACAAAATTAGGGTTTGAATTTGTATCAACAATTGCAAACGTTGGGATGTTTAAACGTTTTGCTTCTGCTACAGCAATATGTTCTTTAGTAATATCTACGATAAATAAAGCTGAAGGTAAACGAGTTAAATCTGCAACTGAACCTAAGTTAGTTTCTAATTTAGCACGCTCACGAGAAATTTGTAATTTTTCTTTTTTAGAAATATTATCAAAAGTTCCATCAGTAGCCATTTTGTCGATTTGAGACATTTTACGAACTGCTTTACGGATAGTAGCAAAGTTAGTTAACATACCACCTGGCCAACGCTCAGTTACATATGGCATATTTACTGCTTTTACTTTTTCTGCTACGATATCTTTTGCTTGCTTTTTAGTTGCAACAAATAATATTTTTTTACCAGAACGAGCAATTTGTTTTAATGCTGCTGCTGCCTCATCAATTTTAGCAACTGTTTTGTTTAAGTCGATAATATGAATACCGTTTTTCTCAGCATAAATATAAGGAGCCATTGCTGGATTCCATTTTCTTTTTAAGTGACCAAAATGAGCACCTGATTCTAATAATTCGTTGAATGTATTTGACATGTTTGTATAATGTATTGTAAATAAATATTAACGTTTGCTGAATTGGAAACGTGCACGAGCTTTCTTTTGACCGAATTTCTTACGTTCAACCATACGTGGATCACGAGTAATTAATCCTTCTGCACGTAATTCTTTTTTCAATTCTGGATTGATTTCTACTAAAGCTTTTGCAATTGCTAAACGCACTGCTTGAGCTTGTCCTGTAGTTCCACCACCATTTACATTTACTTTTACATCATACTCACCAACAGCTTTTGCGTTGTTTAATGATTGTAATACGTAGTATTGTAAAGTTGGAGTTTTGAAATATTCTTTATAATCTCTTTTGTTGATAGTGATTACTCCTGTACCTTTTGATACATAAGCACGAGCTACCGAACATTTTCTGCGACCTGATGTGTTAATTACTTCCATTTATATTATGCAATAATAGTTGATAAATCTACTTTCTTTGGTTGTTGTGCTGCGTGATCATGCTCAGCTCCAGCAAATACAAATAAATTTGTATTGATAGCTCTTCCTAAACGTCCTTTAGGTAACATCCCATGCACTGCATGTTTAATTACTTCTTCAGGTTTTTTAGCTAACATTTCTTTTGGAGTAGCAAAACGTTGTCCACCTGGGTGACCAGTGTAACGAACGTATTCTTTATCATCCATTTTAGCACCAGTAAAACGAACTTTCTCAGCGTTGATAACAACGATGTTAGCACCACAATCAGTATGAGGTGTGAAGTTAGTTTTATGTTTGCCGCGTATTAAATACGCAAGTTTTGAGGCCAAACGACCTACAACTTCATTTTCTGCGTCAACTAATAACCACTCTTTATCTGAGTTGGCTTTGTTCACGAATTTTGTTTTATAACTTAATGCGTCCACGTTTAATTTGTTTTAATTTTCTAAATTGGGCTGCAAATATATGTCTTTTTTCCTACTCACCAAGTAAAACCAACTACTTTTTCAAAATATTTTTTAATTTTGCGCTATTTGTGCAAAAAAAGTATATTTAGCATGCCATGGAACACTTTATTTTAATGTCAGCAGTCCGAAATTTTGGTTCTAGTTCTCCAACTGGGATTCAAAAGGAGCTACAAAATGTCATTGGAGTGATAAATAAAATTCATAAAAAACATTTTATTACCAATTTAGATATGGTAATGACTAATGAATTCCAAGGCATTACTAATAGTTTGCAAGGCACACTGGAAATGATTTTTGATATTGAAGAGTGTATTATTGAGAATAATCTTGATTTTAAATTAAAGCACGTCTTATATCATGATACTTTAGAATCTGTTCAAAGTAAACATACTGCTTACGAACGTCTAGGGTTTGGATTAATAGATGCTCGTGAACGATTAGACTTAATAAAAAAGACCGACAGTCGCTTTTTAATTGCCACTAGTAACGAAAAAACAAGTTTATACCTAAATAACTTGTTTATGATATATGAGGATTATTTGGACTCCTGGAAAAAAGGTGATTTTGAATACGTGAAAGCTTTTTTAAATCATATGAATTATAAAGAAGTGGCAGGATTATTTAATATTAATATTTCGAGCGGGTGGAGAAGAGAGAAAACACTGAAGATGAAGCAATATTACACGATAAAAGAAATGATTTTATCTTCAACAGAGTAAAATTTTGCCACGTAAATAGGCGAATTTTACAGCTTAAATAAAATAAAATCAAAAATAAATGAAATATTTTTTAAAATATTTTTGTGATTAAGAAAATAGTTGTAAATTTGCACTCCCAATTCGAAAGAAGGGAAGCTGGTCCGGTAGTTCAGCTGGTTAGAATGCCGCCCTGTCACGGCGGAGGTCGCGGGTTCGAGTCCCGTCCGGACCGCAAAATCCTGGTAAGAAATTATCAGGATTTTTCGTTTTAGTGCAATTCAATCTTTAATAAAATTAACAGAATTAAACTTTTTATATATTTTTGCACTCTAGTTTGGCATGAGCATTGATTTACTGGTGTGCATTACTAAAATTAAATTCAAGTTTCAGTTTGAAACCGTATTATAAAATATCACTATGAAAAAAATATTCTTATTAATAGCCGCCATTTCTATTTCATCGTTCAGTTCTTTTGCTCAAGATCAAGATCCAAAAGCTAAAACTGTTTTAGACGATTTAAGTAAAGTAACTAAGGCTTATAAAACAATAACTTCAGAATACATCTTTACCATTCTTAATAAAGATAAAAAACAAACTGAAAAACAAACTGGTAAAGTTCAAGTTAAAGGCTCGAAGTTTAAATTGGATATTCCAGGAAATACAATCGTATGTGATGGAAAAACTATTTGGGCTCATAATAAAGATGCAAACGAAGTAACTATTAAAAGTTTTGATGCTAATAACGAGGATCAATTAAATCCATCTAAAATTTTTACGATGTATGAAACTGGTTACAAATACAAATATGAAAAAGAAGAAAAAGTAGGCACAGCTTCATGCCATGTAATTACGTTATATCCATCTATTAAACCAGAAAAGAAAAAATTTCACACGGTTAAAATTTATGTAGATAAGGTAAAAAAGCAGGTTGCTAAATTAACCATGATGATGAAGGATGGCACTACTCAAGGTTATGAGATTAAATCGTTTAAACCTAATGCTGAAATTGGCGATAATGTATTTGTGTTTGATTTAAAACCTTTCAAAGCAGATCAAATTACAGACGAAAGAGATTTGTAGGAACTAATGCACTTTGGACTCATTGGCAAATCGCTGTCGCACTCATTTTCTAAATCGTATTTAGAGGAAAAATTTATCAAAGAAGATAAAGAAGGTTTTCAATATTCTAATTTTGATTTAGAATCCTTAGATAATTTATTGCAAATTATTACAGATAATCATTTATCGGGGTTAAATGTAACTAAGCCGTATAAAGAAAGTATTATTCCTTTTTTAAATGAATTAGACGTAACAGCTAAAGAAATTGGCGCAGTAAATTGCATTAAAATTACTTGGAATAATAACACGCCTTATTTAATTGGTTATAATACAGATTACTATGGTTTTGCACAAAGCATAAAACCTTTTTTAGAACCTATCCATCAACGTGCCTTGATATTAGGAACTGGAGGAGCTTCTAAAGCCATTGCTTATGCTTTAAAAAATGTAGGCGTTGATTTTTATTATGTGACCACAGGAGAAAAGAAATCGGCTAATTATTTTCATTATACAGAGTTAAACGAATATGTATTAAATGCATTTAAACTCATTGTAAATTGTACTCCTTTGGGTATGTATCCAAAAACAGAAGCTTGCCCTGATATTCCTTTTGAGTTTATGACATCAGAGCATTTGTTATACGATTTAATTTATAATCCCGAAGAAACGTTGTTTTTGCAAAAAGGAAAAGCACAAAATGCAGTTACCATGAATGGATTAAATATGTTGAAATTACAAGCAGATAAAGCTTGGGAGATTTGGCATTCTTAGGTCATGCTGAACTTGATTCTGCATCTCACAGACCCTGAATCAAGTTCAGGGTGAGGTAGCAATAATAATTTTAAATTAGTTGAATTTGCATGTCAACATCGCAATATCATCTACAAAAGGCATTTCTCCTTTAAATTCTTCTAAGTAATACATCATTGCTTTATTAATAAATTCACAATTCGAATTTTTATTATTGACAAGAATGTTTTTTAATTCATCCACAGAAATAGTATCATCATGGCTATTAACCGTATCTGTTAATCCGTCGGTATAGGCAAATAAAATAGATTGAGGAGAAATCAATAAGGTTTCAGTTTCTAATGAATGTAAAGGATTTGTGATGCCTAATAAAGTGCAGCCTTTGTCTAATTCAATAGCATGATTATTATTAATTAAAATAGGAGAGTTATGTCCTGCATTAATGTATGATAACTTATGAGTGCCAATATTATATTTAGCAATAAACAACGAAATAAATTTTTCAGTCTTGGCATTATCGCAGATTAATTGATTGATATCAATAACAACTTCTGTTAAATTTTGCGTGTATTTTAAAAGCACTCTTAAAGCGGCTTGTAAATTACTCATTAATAATGCTGCTGCCACTCCTTTACCAGAAACATCTGCTAAACAAAACACAAACTCCACTTCATTTATCCAAATCACATCATAATAATCGCCACCAACTTGTTGATGTGGTAAGTATAATGCATTCATTTCTAATTCTTCGATATTTGGAAGAGTAGAGGGGAACAGTAATTTTTGCATACTTTGAGCTAACTCTAATTCTTTTTGAATTGCCGCTTTTTGTATAGATGTTTTATATAATTTTTTATTTTCAATAGCCACAATCATCACATTAGTTAACGTTTGAATAAACGGTAAATGTTTGATGGCGGAGCTCATTTCAATTTTCTTTTCATCAATATCGCCTAATAACACAAAGGCTAAAGGAGTTTGTTTATGATATACCGGTATAACAATTTCAAATTTTTGACTTAAATTACCTTTAGAATAAGAGATAGTTTCAATTTCTTGAATATCTAATAACTCTGGTTCAAATACTAAATGATTGTAATCTTTATCTACTCCGTATTTTAAAATACAGGTCCATTCGGTTGTAAAACTAAATAACACCAACTTCCCAACTTTTAATCTGTTTTCTAAAATCTCTTGGTAAATATCTAATAATTGTGCTGTTGAAACATTGTTGTTGATAGCCTTTGTCATTTCTAACAAAGAATTCAATTTCACATCTTTTACAGAACTAGCACTGGGACGGATATTTTTTTTTGGAGCAGACAATTTATTTATCGTACAATTTATGGATTAAAGAAGGTAGTTGTTTTACTGCAAATACTTCGCGCATTTTAGCTCTTGCCTCCGAAGCTGGAGAACCAAAAAATGTTTTTCCAGCTGTTACATTTTCTCCAACGCCACTTTGTGCTTGTATCACGGCTCCATCTCCAATAGTAATATCACTTGATACACCAACTTGCCCCCACATGGTAACGTTGTTGCCAATTGTACTGCACCCAGCAATAGCAACATTTGCCGCAAATAAACACATTTCTCCTATAACCACATCATGTGCCACATGAACTAAGTTGTCAATAATAGTTCCTTTACCAATAATAGTGTCAGAAGTAACGCCTTTATCAAACGTGCAGTTCGCACCAATATGCACATTATCTTTTATGACAACATTTCCGCAAGTTTGTAATTGTTCGAAATGTGTCTTACGATTTTTAAAATAAAAAGCATCCGAGCCAATAACTGTTCCTGCATGTATAATCACGTTATTACCAATTTGGCAATTGTCGTAAACAATCACATTGGGATGTAAAATACAATTATCACCAATCACTACATTATTTCCAATAAAACAACCAGGCATAATTACGGTGTTTCTGCCAATTTTTGCTGTTGCACTAATAGGTTGTATGGAATATTGTTTTGGCTGAAAATGTTGGGTTAACGTATTAAATACGGTAAATGGTTCGTTGTGAATAATGAGTGCTTTTCCTTCAGGACAATCCACTTCTTTATTAATAATAATAGTAGTAGCTGCCGAGTTTAATGCTTTATCGTAATATTTAGGATGATCAACAAAAACAACGTCTCCTTTTGTTACACGATGTATTTCATTAAAGCCTGTGATAAGATGATGGTCGTTTCCAACATACGTTGCTCCAATAATGGCGGCAATATCTTTAAGTGTTGTTGGATTAATTTGCATACGTTACAAATATACTTTTAATAAGGAACTGGCATATTAATTCACTCTTAATTTTTGTCCGATTTTTAGATAATAACGTTTGTCTGTATTATTTAAAACGCATAATTCTTTCATCGATAAACCATAACGTTTTGCTACTTCATACCATGTGTCTCCACGTTCAATAGTATGTAAAGTGGCATTGCTTGGGTAGGCACAAATACCATATCGCGATTTTTTAATCACAATGGAATCGTTAAAGGTTTTATTTTCTATAAATGAAATTATAGAAGATGGATTTAAGGCTTGACCTTTAAAACGAACTTCAAAATGTAAGTGAGGTCCGCTACTTCTGCCTGTGCTGCCTCCTAATCCAATTAATTGACCGGCTAAAACTACTTGCCCTGGTTTTACTTTTATTTTTGATAAGTGAGCGTAAACTGTTTCTAGTCCATTATAATGCCTGATAATAACCACGTTGCCATAAGCGCCTTTTGCATGAGCAATGCGCACCATGCCATCAAATGCGGCAACAACAGCATCGCCTTTGTGTAAATTAATATCAATGCCTTTGTGCATTCGTCCGTCTCTCCATCCAAATTTTGAATTTACGGGGCCAATTTTAGGGTGATGATAATTGCCTAACGAATCACTTTCAATTTTAATAATTTGAGTTTCGGGAAATTCAGCATCTGGTGTGATTGTAAATACGGTGCTTTCATCAAAATCGTCATAGTAATTAGTTGCTGGAACATTGCCATATTTTACAATTGCCAGATTAGCTTCTTTAGAAGATAAAATACTATTATAATAGCTAATTAACTCAATTTCTTTTTCTTCAATAGTTTCTAAGTCTAATAGCGAATCAACTATATGAACTAATAGTGGCTTTGTAACACTTGTATTGTTTCCAGAAATAGCGGACGCGTCAATCTTAAGACGTGTGGTGTCTTTTTTTGGCTCTCCGTCGGCTTTTATGATAGCTGGACTAAAAAGAGCGATTAATAGAATATGAACAATAAACCTCAAATTGTTAATAAGTTGTACGAAAATAGTAAAATTATATTAAAAACAAATTTTTTATAAAAAATTACGGAATCGTTTATTTTCCTTGAACCCCCTAAAATAATCGACTAAAAAGTTTGTACTAACAAAAATTATGTGCTAATTTGTTTAATACAATACAAAAATAATGATAGCAAACGCTGAAATTAAAATTGAAAAAACGGCTCACAGCAGAGTGAGTGAGTATGATGTTAATAATGTTCCTTTTGGAAAATGTTTTTCGGATCATATGTTTATTGCTGAATACGCAGATGGTAAATGGGGAAAATCTCAAATCATGCCGTATCAAGATATGCCAATGAGTTATGCCATGTCGGCATTACACTACGGACAAGCAATATTTGAAGGAATGAAAGCTTATAAATCTGAATCAGGTGAGGTAAGTATTTTTAGACCTATTGATAATTTTAACCGAATGAATAAATCTGCTATCCGTATGGCAATGCCTGAGGTTCCAGAAGAGATTTTTATGGGAGGATTATTAGAGTTATTAAAATTAGACGCTGCTTGGGTTCCAACTTCAGAAACTGGTTCATTATATATTAGACCGTTTTTAATTGCTACAGATGAAGCTATTGGTGTGAAGCCAAGTGATACTTATAAATTTGTGATTATTACTTGTCCAGCAGGTAAATATTATAGTGAACCAATTAAAGTTTTAATTGAAACGAATTATATTCGTGCTGTGCAAGGTGGAGTTGGTTTTGTGAAAGCAGCTGGAAACTATGGTAGAAGTTTGTATCCTACAAGATTAGCTCAACAAAAAGGTTACCAACAAGTTATTTGGACAGATGGAGCTACTCATTCTTATTTAGAAGAGTCAGGAACAATGAACTTAATGTTTGTGATTGGCAATACGGTTGTAACGCCAGCATTAAGCGATACTATTTTAGATGGAATTACTCGTAGAAGTGTATTAGCTTTAGCTAGAGAATGGGGAATGAATGTTGAAGAACGTAAGATATCTATTCAAGAAGTTTTAGATGCTTATGCTAAAGGTGAAATTAAAGAAGCATTTGGTGTTGGAACTGCCGCTACAATTGCTCCTATCATAGGAATTGGATACCAAGAAACTTATATGGAGTTGCCTCCAGTTACTGAAAGACCATTTTGTACTAAAGTAGACGAAACATTAAGAGGTATTCGTAAAGGAAAAGTGGAAGATAAAATGGGTTGGATGTATCAGGTGAAATAATATTTTCCTGTACTTAATATTTAAAATCCCTATCATTTTTGGTAGGGATTTTTGTTAACTAAAATGCCATGAACGACGAGCTAAATGATTGTTCAAAACATTTTTTTTATTACCAATTCAAAACTTTAAATTTGTTGCTCTTGTATTAAAAATTAAACTAATTAAAAACTAACATAAACAAAAAACATGGGATATCTTTTCACCTCAGAATCAGTATCAGAAGGCCATCCAGATAAGGTTGCCGATCAAATTTCAGATGCATTAATTGATAATTTTTTAGCATTCGATCCACAAAGTAAAGTGGCTTGTGAAACTTTAGTTACAACAGGTCAAGTAATTTTAGCTGGAGAAGTTAAATCAAAAGCCTATTTAGATGTTCAAGAAATTGCACGTGAAGTGATTCGTAAAATTGGATATACTAAATCTGAGTATATGTTTGAAGCAAACTCTTGCGGCATCTTATCTGCTATTCATGAGCAATCTGCTGATATCAATCAAGGTGTTGATAGAAAGAAAAAAGAAGAGCAAGGTGCTGGTGACCAAGGTATGATGTTTGGTTATGCAACTAATGAAACAGCTAACTACATGCCTTTAGCATTAGATTTAGCTCACGGTATTTTATTAGAATTAGCAGCATTACGTAGAGAAAATAAACAAATTAAATATTTACGTCCTGATGCAAAATCTCAAGTGACGTTAGAGTATAACGATAACAACGAACCTGTTCGTATTGATGCGATTGTTGTATCTACACAACATGATGATTTTGATACAGAGCCAAAAATGTTAGCTAAAATTAAAAAGGATATTATTGAAATTTTAATTCCAAGAGTTAAAAAGAACTATCCTAAATATGCGCATTTATTTAACAACAAAATTAACTACCATATTAACCCAACTGGTAAATTTGTAATTGGTGGACCACATGGTGATACAGGTTTAACAGGCCGTAAAATTATTGTGGATACATACGGTGGAAAAGGTGCTCACGGTGGTGGAGCTTTTTCTGGTAAAGATCCAAGTAAAGTTGACCGTTCGGCAGCTTATGCAACTCGTCACATTGCTAAAAACTTAGTAGCAGCAGGTGTTTGTTCTGAAGTATTAGTTCAAGTATCTTATGCGATTGGTGTGGCGCAACCAATGGGTATTTTTATTGATACTTATGGAACTGCAAAAGTAAAAATGACGGATGGTGAAATTGCTAAAATCGTTCAAAAAGTATTTGACATGCGTCCATACTTTATTGAGCAACGTTTCAAATTACGTACACCAATGTATAGCGAAACAGCAGCATACGGACACATGGGACGTAAGAACGAAGTAGTAACTAAAACTTTTAAATCCCCTGATGGAAAAGTAAAAACAATGAAAGTTGAATTATTTACTTGGGAAAAATTAGATTACGTAGCAAAAGTAAAAGCAGCTTTTAAATTAAAATAATTTTAAGCGTATATAAATTAAGAGTCCCTTTAAGCAAAAGTTTAAAGGGATTTTTTTCTTATATTTGATAAACAGATAAGGATAGAAAAAACATCCTTATATACACTCCATTATGTATATAAGGATGAAAAAAACATCCATATAAGCTAGTTAGCCACAATAGCATGACAATTACTAAACGGACACATTTCAACCCATGTTTTTGGACAGCATTATGGAACAAACATTATTATCACAGTTTTATACATAGTAAGCATTCGACCCTTGAGTGCAGGAAACAAAAATTCTTCTCCTTAAACTTAAAATCAAATAAAATTGTCGACACAAAAACTGATGATGTTTTCTTTGAAAAACATACAGGCATTATTAAATTTTCAGACAAAGAAATTATAGATTATTGTCAAAAATATTTTCCAGACCAAGTTGACAATTTTAACCTCCAAGAATACAAAGATAAATTACATTTAATTGACTTTGAAAATCATTTCTCGATCATAGAGGAGATGATAAAAAGCGTATTAAAGCTAGCCAACGAAAAGAAAATAAAAGACTTACAAGAAAAAACAGAATTGGGACTATTTATCTTTACACATTTGTTTCGTAGTCCATTACATTTAAATAAATATATTGACTCATTCATAGAATCAGGTGGGAGTAAACTTGAGGCCTTTTTACTCATGAAACACTCTATTATTGGCAATTCTGAAAATCTAATGCATAATGTAATTCCAATAGTATCAAAAGAATGGACAGTATATGAATCGAAAAGGTATATACCAATTTCTGACAATCCTATAATACATCACAATGACAAGCTATACATCACTATCTCGCCACATCTTTTAATTATAGTTAATAAAAAACAAGTTATGCCTGACGAAATATGTAAATATTCGACATTATCATATTTTAAATATCACTCACTATTAAGGTTAATAATAAAAAGTTCATACAATGAAATAGTCGCTGACGACAAAAAACTATTGGAAAGAATTCAAAAGAAGGGACTATTTAAAAGACAATTGATGCGAATAAAAAATAAAGACCACTTGTACTATGAATAAGCTACTGTGGCTAACAGGCCCTTCTCAGCAGGCTTAAATAAATCTACCCTTTAATATTTCTTATGATTTCATCTAGCTGTGCCATGTCTTTACATTTCACTTCACGCGCTTTAGAGCCTTCAAACTGCCCTATAATTCCTGCAGCTTCTAGTTGATCAACAATTCGTCCAGCACGGTTATAGCCTAATTTTAATTTACGTTGTAAAAATGATGCTGAACCTTGTTGAAATTGTACTACTAATTTAGCGGCTTCATCAAACATTTTATCGCGTTCACTTAAATCAATTTCTTCTTTGCCATCACTGCCATCTTCCCCAACATATTCTGGTAATAAAAAGGCGCTAGGGTAGGCGCGTTGAGAACCAATAAACTCTGTAATTTTCTCCGCTTCTGGTGTATCTACAAATGCACATTGAATACGAATTAAATCGTTTCCAGTACTTAATAACATATCACCTCTACCAATTAATTGCTCCGCACCACCAGCATCTAAAATGGTACGGCTATCAATTTTACTAGTAACACGAAAAGCAATACGAGCAGGGAAGTTTGCTTTAATAGTTCCTGTAATAATGTTTACAGATGGACGTTGCGTTGCTATGATTAAGTGAATACCAATGGCACGAGCTAACTGCGCTAAACGAGCAATAGGTGTTTCTACTTCTTTACCAGCCGTCATAATTAAATCGGCAAACTCATCTACTACCAAAACAATGTATGGTAAGTATTTATGTCCTTCGTTTGGATTTAATTTACGATTGATAAACTTGACGTTATACTCTTTAATATTTCGTACTTGTGCATCTTGCAATAAAGCATAACGGTTATCCATTTCAATACACAAACTATTTAATGTATGAACAACCTTTGTGTTATCCGTAATAATCGCATCTTCGGAGTTTGGTAATTTTGCCAAAAAGTGGCGCTCAATTTTATTGAATAAAGTTAACTCTACTTTTTTAGGATCCACTAACACAAACTTAATTTGCGCTGGATGTTTTTTGTAAAGTAAAGAAACTAACACGGCGTTTAATCCAACTGATTTACCTTGACCTGTAGCACCTGCCATTAATAAGTGAGGCATCTTTGCTAAATCAGCTATAAAAATTTCGTTGTTAATGGTTTTACCTAATGCAATTGGTAAATCATGTGTGGTGTTTTGAAATTTTTCGGAAGCAATGATATTACGCATTGGCACCATCTCAGGATTTTGATTTGGCACTTCAATACCTATCGTTCCGCGTCCTGGAATAGGGGCGATGATACGAATACCTAAAGCTGCTAAACTTAAAGCGATATCATCTTCTAAGTTTTTAATTTTAGAAATACGAACACCAGGTGCAGGAACTATTTCGTAAAGAGTAACAGTTGGCCCTACAATAGCAGATATTTTATCAATTTCAATTCCGTAATTTTTTAAAGTGCTAACAATACGGTCTTTGTTTGCCGTTAATTCCTCATTACTTACTTTAGCATTGCCTGTACCGTAATCAATTAATAAATCAGTACTAGGAAATTGATAATGTCCTAAATCTAAAGTGGGATCGTATTGCCCAAATTTTTCAACTAATTGCGACGCTTTTAATTCGTCATCCAAAGTGATTTGATTTTCTTTAGGCTCTTCTTTTACAAATTCTGGTTCTTTTAAGACTTCATCAGCACCTGGATTATTAATCTCGAAATCTAAATCTTTCTTTGGTTCTTCTGGTTTAGGAGTAACTTCTAACTCTAAAGGAATATTTTTTTCAATAGGTTCAGCAATTGGTTCTTCTTTTGTTTCTTCGTTGGTTGAAATGACTTCAAAATTTAAAAGAGCTTCTTCTTCCTCTTTGCTTAAAGTTGGTTCTTTTTCAAAAACAGTATTGGCATGAGGATTAATAGTGTTAGATTCTTCTTTTAATTCTTCCTCAATAATATTTTCGTTTTCTAAACTTGGAATCACATCTTTTTTAATATTAAAATTCATATTAAAACTTAATACTAAAAATGCCAACATACTAAACGCTAATACCGCTAGTGTACCAATACTGCCAACATAATTAGATAATTGAATATTTAATACGTAACCATATCCGCCGCCAAGGAAAAATAATTTATCATGAAAAAAGAATGCTAACACTAAGCTTGTCCATACCATAAAAAACAGCCATTTAGCAGTAAAAGCCGATGGTTTAGTGATTTGTTTATTCAGCACTTTTTGTAATCCGTAAATGATAAATACTGGCACTAAAATAAACGACGCCACCCCAAACCATTTATACATGAAGGTATGAGATACTAAAGCACCAAATTTTCCCAGCCAATTAAACACCTTTGTGTCTATAGCAAACAATTCTGATAACGGACCAAGCACTTTATCTTGATCTTTTTCCCAAGTAAAAATATAAGAGAGTAGGGCAATGAATAAATAAACTCCCGCTAGCATTAATAGTAAGCCAACTAATTTTTGTGTGCGTTCGTTTTTGTAGATAGATACGGTTTTATTCCAGCGTTCTAATAAAGAAGCTTTGGTTTCGTTAACAGAAGACTTACTCTCAACTTTAGTTTTTGTTGTTTTAGCTGAATCTGTTTTATTAGATTTCGCTTTATTTTTTGAAGAAGTTGATACCGTTTCTTCTATATCGTTTTTATCAATAGAAGATTGTTGGACGACTGTATCATCAACTGGTTTTTCTCTGAATTTGTTTTTTGTTGTTGCCATGGCTTATAGGTATTAAAAATAAGGGCAAGAGAGCAAAATTGAGGCGAATACTTAAAATGTTTTAAACTTCGGGATTTTAATAAGTTAAGGCATTATTTGTAGGATTTATTTGGGCGCGTCTCTGCGGGTCGGGCTTTCGGCACTCGCTTTTTTATCACACGTTGGCGTGATAAAAAGAGCTCAAACAATGCCTCAATCCCTCGCGCGGTTTAATTTTCAAAAATCGGGGCACTCATTTCGGTTTTGGGGGAAATTTGCGTGAGGGATGCAAGCGAAAATCCTTTTATGATCACGCTAAGGCGTGAGAATAAAAGATTGCAGCGACAGCCCGGTGCGGCCACCGCCGCGCACGCCCTGATATAATAAGTTTAAAGGAAAATTAAGCTAAAGCTGGCAATAACTCTCCAGTCACAAAACCGTCTTCGGTAATAGATTTTGTTTGAATTGAAACCGATTGATTTACCAGTTTTTCATCAAATGGATATACGATTTTGATATAGTTTTCGGTAAAGCCATTCATAATGCCGTTTTTATTTTCGTGTTCGAACAAAACAGTATATTCTTTATTCAAGTTTTGTTCGTAAAACAAACGTAGTTTTTTAGCAGATAAGATGCGTAGCATTTTGTTACGACGTTTACGCTCTGCATAATCTACAACACCAGTCATTTCAATTGCTTCTGTATTATCACGCTCGCTGTATGTAAATACGTGTAAATAAGAAACATCTAATGAATTGATGAAGTTGTATGTGTCGGTAAAATACTCATTTGTTTCTCCAGGAAAACCAACAATTACATCTACACCAATACAACAATGTGGCATTAGTTCTTTAATTTTAGCTACTCGGTCTTGATACAATTCGCGCTTGTAACGGCGTTTCATTTTAGCTAAAATGTCGTTATTACCACTTTGTAAAGGAATATGAAAATGAGGCATAAAACGTTTTGAATTAGCAACAAATTCAATTACTTCGTTGGTTAACAAATTTGGTTCGATAGATGAAATTCGAATACGTTCAATGCCTTCAACTTTATCTAATTCTTTAATTAAATCTAAGAAATTATATTCTTTACGTTTTTTAGTTTCGGTGTCGATATCAACTCCGTAACCAAAATCACCAAGGTTTACACCCGTTAATACAATTTCCTTAACACCACTTGCGGCAATTTTTTTTGCATTGGCAACCGCGTTTTCAATAGTATCACTTCTGCTTTTGCCACGAGCTAAAGGAATTGTGCAAAATGTGCAGCTATAGTCGCAACCATCTTGAACTTTTAAGAAAGAGCGAGTTCTATCTCCAATGGAAAACGAATCTACAAAAGTATGTACATCAGAAATCTCGCAATTGTGAATTTCGGTATGAACGTTTTTACCAGAAAAGTTGATGTAATTTAATAATTTGAATTTTTCGGACGCCCCTAAAACCACATCAACTCCTTCGATATTGGATATTTCATCTGGTTTTAATTGAGCGTAACAACCAACAACAGCAATAAACGTATCAGGGTTTTTTGCTAAGGCTGATTTGACGATTTGCTTACATTCTTTATCTGCATTTTCGGTAACAGAGCAGGTATTAATTACACAGACATCAGCACCAGAATCAAATGGCATTTTTTGAAAACCTTTTTCTTGCATCAATCGAGCAATAGTGGATGTTTCTGAAAAATTCAGTTTACAACCAAGAGTATGAAATGATACAGTTTTTCCTTCAAATGACATGGCGCAAAGATAGGGCTTTTTTGTTAGGTTTAAACGCAGAGAAAAAGAGTTTTTCGCAAAGAGACCGAGTGGAATTGGAGAAGTTTTGTAGATTGTATTAGCTAAATATTGCCGTAAAATATGGATTTATTAGGTATATTTAAACAAATAAAAAATAAAACTATGTCAAAAACAAAAATTACGGTTAATAATAACGGCTCTCTTAAAATTGAAGGTGATTTTGAAATTGTAGATAAAGCAGGAAATACTTATGACTTAGGTGGAAGAGAAATTGTAGGGATTTGCCGTTGTGGCCTTTCTAAAAATAAACCATTTTGTGATGGTTCGCATAATGGAAATTTTGATCATGAAGCGGTAGCTTTTGCTTTACCTCCAAAAAAGTAAATGCCAAATAAAAACGCCTACTAGATTTTTCTAGCAGGCTTTTTTAAGTTTATACGATTAAAATTTATTTAGCCAACTTCATTTCATTTAATAAATAACCTGCGCCTGCAAATTTATCAATGATAAATAATGTGTAGCGCACATCTAATGTGATATTACGACATTGGTTTGGATTGTACATAATGTCACTCATGGTGCCTTCCCAGTTTCTATCAAAGTTAGTGCCTATTAACTGGCCTTTGGCGTTAAATACAGGACTTCCGCTATTACCACCCGTTGTATGATTACTAGCAGTAAAGGCAACTTGTAATTTCCCATCTTTATTAGCATACGGTCCGTAATCTTTTTTGTTATATAAGTCTCTTAATTTTTCAGGCACATCAAACTCTTCGTCATTTGGAATGTATTTTTCCATGATGCCATCTAAAGTTGTGTAGTAATTATATTGCGCACCGTCTTTAGGAGTATAATTATTTACTTTTCCATAGGCTACACGAAGGGTTGAGTTAGCATCGGGGTAAAATTTCTTGTCTTTAAAAATTTCTTTTTGCCCTTGAATGTATAATTTTTGTAGTTCATTAATCTCTCGTTCGTCGTATTGAAATTGAGGAAATACTGAAGTATTATAATATTTTACAATAGCATTGGTGATATAAAATACAGGATCTCTTTCATACAAATTGGTGTATTTTTCATAATCATTAAGCATAGCGTCTGCTTTATCTTTATCTACAAAATTGGTATTTGAGAACAAGAAATTGGTCATTTTTTTGGCATCATTGTTATTCGCTATAATAAATGAATCTAATACAAATGGTCTACTACTCGAAGGAACGCCTTTGATGTATTCAGTCAACATTGCTTCACAAAGTTTGATGTCTGTGGGTTTATTGTAATTTTTAAAGAAACCGTGTTTTTTATATTCCTCTAATGTTTTATCATATGTATTGGTAGCACCTTTTTGTTTTTTCTTTAATTCGTTATTAAGTGTTATGTAAAAGCGTGCATAGCTAAATGCATCAATAGCCATTAAACATTCGCTGTAATAATCCACTTGTTTATTTAATACTTTATATTCTGCATAAACTTTTTGTAATTGAGGAAATATGTTACCGTATTTTTCTTTTTTTGCGGGGTCGTTCTTAATTGCTTCATCAAATTGATTTTCGAATAGTTGTTTTTTTGCTACAGCATCGTATTTTTTTAAACCATTCATTTCTCCCATCCATTTTTTGTAGTAATTGGCTACGCTTTGATATTTACTTGCGTATGCAATTCTCACAGCATCGCTTTGTAACATATCTACATTCATAATATTTAAGCGTTTTTCACGTAGGGAAACTTTTAAAGGATCACTTTCATTCATAATCATATCAACGGCATAGCTTGATAAATACTCTTGGGTACGGCCTGGAAAACCATATACCATGGTGAAATCTCCTTGTTTGTATCCTTTTAAAGAAATTGGAATCACATGTTTCGGTTTGTAAGGCACGTTATCAGGGCTATAGTCTGCTGGTTTATTATCCTTATTGGCATAAATTCTGAAAACAGAAAAATCAGCATTATGTCGTGGCCACATCCAGTTATCGCTTTCTCCACCAAATTTGCCAATCGCAGAAGGCGGAGCTCCAACCATACGAACATCTTTAAACGTTTCTACCACAAATAAATAGTATTCGTTGCCGTAGAAAAAAGGTTTAATAAATGATTCGTAGTGAGTTCCAGCTATAGCTTCTTTTTCAATTAATTTAATGTTAGCTTTAATAATAGAGTCTTTTTTTGTTTCAGTACTCGTTGAAGTAATGCCTTTCGTTACTTTAGCCGTTACATCTTCAATTCGCTGAATAATCGTGGCGTTTAAGTTAGGAGTATAAACTTCTTCTTTTTTATTCATTGCCCAAAAACCTTTTGTTAGATAATCTTTTTCAACAGTACTATGATAGGCAATGGCCGAATAGCCACAATGGTGATTCGTTAAAATTAAACCTTGATCAGATACAATTTCTGCGGTACAACCACCTGCAAATTGAACAATAGCATCTTTTAAGCTTGATTTATTAACGCTATAAATTTGTTCGGCAGTTAATTTTAAGCCATTCTTTTTCATGTCTTTTATATTCATAGCATTTAAAAGTTGTGGTAACCACATACCTTCATCTGCCTTGCCGATAATCGAAATAATAAGAGTTAGTGCTAATAGATGTTTTTTGAAGTTGTTCATTATTTAGGTTTAGTTTTTTATTTTATTTCTCAACTTTTTTTAAGTTTCAAAAAATTACATAGTACGAATTACTTCTTTAACAATAAAACTCATTTTTGGTTCAGCAGCAGCAGCAATGTGTTGCACTTCTTCGTGAGTTACTTCAATAATTTTTCCATCAACACCTAAATCAGTTACAATACTTACACCAAACACGCGCATGCCACCATGTTTAGCTACTATCACTTCAGGAACAGTACTCATTCCAACAGCGTCTGCACCAATACGTCCAATATAACGATATTCAGCAGGTGTTTCAAAACAAGGCCCAGTTAAACCAGCGTAAACACCTTGGCTTACTTTAATATTATTGTCTTTCGCAATTTGTAAAGCGTTAGCAATTAATTTTTTATCATAAGCTTCACTCATATCTGGGAAACGAGGACCTAATTCTGCAATATTTTTTCCAATTAATGGATTAGTTGGGAATAAATTAATGTGGTCATTAATGATCATGATTTCTCCAATTTCAAAATTAGGATTCATTCCTCCACTTGCATTTGATACACAAACCGTATGAATGCCTAATGCTTTCATGACACGAACTGGAAATGTAATTTGCTGCATATTATAGCCCTCATAAAAATGAAAACGACCTTGCATAGCCATTACTTTTTTACCACCTAATTCACCAAAAATTAATTTTCCACTATGTCCTTCAACTGTACTTACAGGAAAATTTGGAATTTCTTCATAAGGAATAACAAACTCGGCACTTATTTCTTTTACTAATCCACCTAATCCAGTTCCTAGTATAATTCCAACTTCTGGTTTAAAGTTATTTGTTTTTTCAAGAATACTTTTTGTGGTAAAATTTATTTGTTCTAGCATAATTTATAATTGTTTCGTTAAATTCTTGTGTTTTTTCTCTAAAATCTACCTCTATCGGCAAAACGTACAAAGGTAATGTATTTGCTATATCCTGCAAGTCGGTTCCTCGAAGTCGCATAGCATCTTTTTCTGTAGTCACTACTATCTTGTTTCCACCTTCAATAGCATCTAATTCAGCACGAATGTCTGTTATGTCTTGTATTGTAAATTGATAGTGATCAGAATATTGAATATGTTTTACGTCTGACGCATATTCTTTTAGGTAAGTGAACATTGGAGCTGGATTGCCAATGCCTGTAAATAATACAATTCGATATCTAAATAAATCATTTAGTGTGTCGATGGTTTCTTGTGGATTTTGAAAACCTACAAGTTCTCCATATTTTAACCACGTAAAAAATAATTGTTGGTGAGCTAAAGGTTTTAAGTCTTTTATAATATTTCTGATTTCAACGGCTGTCGTTTTTTCTGGTGTTTTGCTAATAATGATGATATCAGCCCTATTAATTCCTTTTTTAGATTCTCTTAAAGTTCCAGCTGGCATCATACAATCATTTAAAAATAAATTAGTGTACTCGCTGATCACAATTTTCAATTCACAATTCAAAGCACGATGCTGAAACGCATCATCTAATAAAATTACTTTTGGTGGCTCAGGAAATGCTAATATTTTTTTTACTCCGTTTACTCTGTCTGCATCTACACACACATCAAGACTAGGGTTTTTTGTTTTGTATTGTAATGGCTCATCTCCAATATCAAATGCCGTACTTGCATCAGTAGCATGAAAAAAGCCAGAGGTTTTACGTTTGTAGCCTCTACTTAGTGTTGCAATTTTAAAATCGGTTTGTAATAATTTAATGAGATACTCAACATGAGGTGTTTTTCCTGTGCCACCTACTGCTAAATTTCCAACACAAATGGTATGAACTTCAAATGATTTGGTTTTTAAAAATTTCCAATCATAAAGTAAATTACGAAACGAAGTAACAATGCCATAAATTACAGCAAAAGGAAATAGTAATATTTTCTTTAAAGTCACCTAAATAGTTTAAAAGTAGTGAATTTAGGAGGTTTTTATTAAAAAAGGAAATCTTTTTAAGCTATTCTTTGACTTCTATCCAAAGTTTACAAGGCTCTAACTTGCAGCCATTTATGTCTGTTTCGATTATTTCAATAAATCCACTTTGATTACTGACATTTAAACTTATTAAATGACTTGATTTTCCATTTGTAATATTCATGCCATTGGATACTGTCCATGAATAAGTTGAGTTCGAATGAATTGGAACATCATATTTTAGCTCCGTGCTATAAGGTTTTACAGTTTTTTCTCCATTTATAATGTATGGAGGTTTTATTAATTCAAAAAAATGAGCGGCCCAAAAGGTACTGTGAAATCCATTGTTTATAGCAAATATACCTGTTTTACCGCCTTGAGTACTACATTTTCCAGTATCTATTGGCAATGCATGACCTATATTTGCTAGTTTATAATAGCGAATAATTTCATGATTCTGGTTGTTTTTATAGAGAGTTAACTCCACATTACTATAATTATTAAATTGCTTTTGTAGTTCAGCATTTTCAATATTTAAATGATGGATATTTGTCCATTGTTTAATCAATTGATCAGAATTGTTGATGTTAACTATATTGTCGTTTTCTCCATGAAAAACAACTAATTTGGGATAGGAACCTTTATAATTTGGATTTTGCTGACGTATTAAATTTCCCCAATTTTCGGAGGTTTTAGAAATCATACCAATCATTGATGGACCAGCTTTTATAATTGATTCAGCAGATTTGTATGGCCCGCCTGCTATCACTCCACCTTTATCAAAAAATTCTGGAAAAATAGCCATCATGATACTACTCATGGCTCCTCCAGCAGAAAGCCCAATAATGTATATTCTTGTAGAATCTATGTTTTTTTCTTTTTTTAAAAGTTGAATCATTTGCATGATAGATGCAGGTTCACCCTTGTCTCGATTTTGATCGGATGCTCGATACCAATTAAAACAATTCTCGATATTATTTATAATACTTTGCTCAGGATATAAGACATAAAATTGATGAAGTTTTGCTAATTTATTCCATCCAGACTGTTCGGCACATGATTTTGCTGTTTGAGAACAGCCATGTAATACAACCACAAGAGGAGATTTTTCAATAATATTCCCAGGGTCATAAAACAATAATTTTAAATTTCCTGGATTGCTACCAAAGTTAGGAACTTGAATTAACTCATTTTGAGATTTTATGAATGGTGAGCATAAAATAAAAAAAATAGTAAGGAATTGTAGTTTTGATTTAAAGATTATCATCTAAACAATGAAATATGTCCGTTACGAGTAATTTTTTTATCGTTTCCTTTTTGAATAGCGTCAATTTTATACACATAAACATCATCAGGACAAGGGTTCCCTTTAAATTTACCGTCCCATTTACCATTTATGTTATTAGATAAGTAAACGATGTTGCCCCATCTATCTAAAATAGTTATTTGAAAAAAGGAATAGTCGCACTGAAAAACCGGACAAAATAAATCATTTCTATCATCGTCATTAGGCGTAAAACTATTTGGAATAAATATATCACAATCGCAGTTTTTGTATTTTACGATCACACTATCTGTTTTTATTCCGCAATTTTTAGATGTGCTTTTTACCCAATAAACACCTTCTTTATTTGCAATAATAGAAGATGAATTAGCACCTGTACTCCAAAATAATTTGACATCATTAGGAGCTTTGACTGATAAAACTCTGTTTGTTTCGTTTTCACATATCAGTAATTCTTTTCCAAAATTTGGTATAATCGAATTCCCCGAACTAACTTTAAATGTATCGGTTACATAACAACCTTTATTATTGGCTTTTACCCAGTAAATTCCGGGCTTTTCAATTTTTGTTTGTTCTCCGTTATCACCTGTGCTCCAAGTATATTTATAGGCTTTGTTTTTTACTGAAATAATGATCGGATCGCCGCACATGGTGGTATCTCTTATTTTGACACGTGGTTTTTCATTTAATTTTAAATAAGTTGTGTCGATTAGTAATTTTTTTCCGTCATAAATTTTTACCACATGCAAGCCTTTATACTTAATATATAATTGTTTTGAATGAACAATAATTGATTTTGGAGTTTGCCAATTATATGTAGCGGCTTTACTAACTTGATCTTCAGAAAACTTTATTAAAAACGAATCTCCAGCACAAATAATTGTTGTGTCATGCAGTAAGTTAAGCGGTTTAACTTGAGCTGTTAAGTTAAACAGTAATATACTAAATAAGAATATGAATATGTTTTTTTTGATACTCAAGTAATTGCAAAAGTTGTGCGTTTGTTATGATTCTAATTGTTAATTTTTGATAATTTTTTTAAAGATTAAATCTGCAAAGAAATTGTGATTCTGGTTCCCTGTTCGGCGGGTGTTAAATCAGATTTGTCGATTATCTCTACCTTTTGGTTTTTGCCAGTTAGTTTTGTGTTTAATTCTAAAATATTTTCGATGGTTTTTGTTCCTAATGATTTATGACCCACTTTTGCATTTTCTTTAGCTTTATTAAACCCAATGCCATCATCTTCGATAATGATCAATAATGTACTGTCATTTTCTTTTCTAAAACTGATTGTTAAGTTGCCATATTCATGTTTTGGTAAAATTCCATGAATAATTGAATTTTCGGCATAAGGCTGAATAATCATATTCGGGATTTTAATGTCAAATGTATTGACATCAGGGCTAACATGAATATGGAAATCAAACTTACCTTTAAATCTTTCTCTCTCTAAATCTAAATAATAATTTAAACGAATTAATTCTTCATGCAAAGCAATTTCGCTTTGCGAAGCTTTTTCAATAATCATACGAATTAATCGAGAAAATTTCGCAAGATATTCGCTAGCTTTTAAAGAGTCGTTTAGATTGATATAATTTTGGATAGATGTTAATGAATTAAAAATAAAATGCGGACTCATCAGGGAGTTCATTGCTTGATGTTTTAATAAATTAACTTGGCGATCTTCCTGAACGCGACGTGTTGCCTTGTTTCTAACTCTTTTTATCCAAATAAAAACGATAATTAAGATCAATAAAAGAGCTGAAAATATGATAGAAAATGTGAACCAAATGGTTTGTTTAAATGGAATATCTTTTTGAATAGTAATGGTAATTGGATCAGACCAATTAATGCCATCATACGAACAAATAATTTCTAATTGATGAGAACCTCCATCAATAGAAGTTAAATGAATTTGTCTGTTTTCTAAACTAAACCAACCCTTATTATCTTTGCTATAATAACGATATTTATAATATTGTTTATTTGGTTTTACATACAATGGACTAGAAAAACTTATCATCACATCTGATTGAGAGCTATTTAGTTTTAAAGTATTGCTTTCTAATTCTAATAAACTGCCATCGGCATCAATAGTGGTTACAAACATTTTATTAGCAACTCTTACTTGACTTAGTAAATCCTTAATCGTACAAATAGTCACTCCTTTATCGCTACAAATACAACAGTTATTGCCTTCAAAAACAATATCATTAATTGTATTTGATAGTAGTCCATTTGATTTATTATAAATAACAATAGGGTTGAATTGACTATCGCATATAAATAAGCCATCCAATGTAGCAATCCAGATACGATTTTGGTAAAATTTGATTTTTTTTACGGCTGTTAATTGTTGGTCTCCAATTTGTTGAATTAGGGTTGAATCCTCAAAGATACTAATGCCGTTTTCGTGTGCGATATATGTTTTGTTGTTGTAATTTTCAATATGATTGATTCCAAAACTAAATAGCTGATTAGTGTAATTTTTGTAGGATTTAGTTTTAAATGAATAAATAGTTAATCCATCTGAAGTTCCAATAAATAAGTTGTCTTTTGATTCGTAAATAGTATTAATTCTTGTTCGGTAATCAGGAAAAGAAACTAAAGTATCTATCACGTCAAATTTTTCTGAAGTATAGTTTTTTATTTTATACAAAGTTCCTGTTCCATCTGCCATATACGCTTCAGTCGGATTTTCACAATAATTAAATAATTTTGAGGCAATTGGTGAGAAATTATAAACGGAATTGTTTATTAAGAAAGAGCGCTTTGTATTGGCAATTGAATTTATTTTAGAGTACATCACGGCCTTATCTAAAGGATGAATACCATAAACGGTTTCGTTAAATAATTCATCAGGGGCAATCACAGTTTGGGTATTATTATTGCTTTTATCGTAAATAAATAAACCATTGTTTGTTCCAACAACAATACTGTTTTGTATAAAAGAAGCGCTACTTACTGGTAATATCTTTCGGCCCGAAGTAAATGATATATTTTGAAGTTTTGGATTTTGAATAAAATAAACACCATCATTAAATGTTCCAATCCAAATATGATCATCAGTGTCTTTAAAAATGCAATTGATTAAAACTTTGTCAATACCTAACAAATCAAACGCATCGTATGTAATGTTATTGTCAATTAAATATAAGTTGTCATCTGGATTATTGGTAAACCATATTTTGCCATATTTGTCAACTAATAGTTTACTAACTCTTGCCGTATTATTAGCACTAAAAAAGCTATTGGCTTTTTGTGTTTTTACCGGAATTGTTTTTGTGATTTCATTATCGTTGATACAATAAATGGCATTGTCGCTCCCAACATAAAGTAATCCTGTAGTGTCTTCTGTAATGGAGTAAACAGAAATTGTTTTTCCAAGGTTAACCTTTTCTTGTTTCCCGTTTTTAAAAACATACAAGCCATCCGTACGGCCAACTAAAACTTTATTTTGTTTGGTTTTATAAATGGCAAATGCTTGATTGTTTTTGTCATTTTTTTTGATATTATCGTCACTTATTATACCAGTGCTTAATTCAATGGAAGTAGCTGAAATTTGATCATTAAGCGAGTATCCGTATTTATCGTCTATAATTAATTCATCAACTGAATTATTAAATACTAAGTATTTAATGTAAGAAACTTCATTTTTCTTTTTATTGTATTCGTAAATGCCTTCTCTACGATTAATAATAATCAAGTTATTATTTTGATTAAAACCAATGTTTCTGATGTAATTTGATTTAAGAGGCGTTTTAGGTTTTATTTTATCAAATTTATAACCATCAAAATTGTAAACACCGTTTTCTGTGGCTAAATATAGAATGTGAGTTTTATCTTGTTTAATCGCAAAAACATTGGCATTACTTAATCCATCCTCTGGGCCATAGTGCTGAAAAGAAAAACTACGATTTTGAGCACGTGAAGTGAATGCTAATAAACAGAAATAAATGCTAAAATAAAATATGCTTTTTTGCAACATAGTAAAGTATATAAAAATAAGAAAAATAAGTTAATCTTGGCTCTTATTAAGGTTTTAAGAAAAATTTTTTTTAATTTATATACATATATTTATTGTTTTGCATTATTAAGTAAGTATTAACATACTAGATACAGAAACTATTTATTATTTCATTAGAAAGCTATACTAAAGCCAAGAAATAGGAAGCGAATTAAACGGTGACTTTGTTTAGTTTACTGAACGATCATTTTTCTAGTTGTACTAGTTCTAAATTTGTTAGCGACTATTAAAAAGTATATACCAGAACTTAATTCATCTTTTTGAATAACTAGTTGTTTGCCTGAAAAATTAATTGTTTTTATTTCTTTTCCAAACATGTCCACTATTTTAATTAACGTTTCATTTTGTTCCATTGTAAATAAAATTGTCGTTTGGTTGCTAAATGGATTTGGAAATTGTAAAAAAGTATCTTGAGTATTAAAATCTTTATTAACATTTACTGTTAAGTTGCACAAAGGAATTGAACTTTGAGAAATCTCTGCAAAAAAAGCACTGCCATTTAAATTTGAAGTTGGGGTATGTGTGCCAAAAATCAATGGTTGATAATGAGAAGTGCCTCCTATCCAGACTTTGGTATTTGTAATTTTTTCTACACAAACGTATGTACTAGCCAAATTTGCTTCAGCTTTTTGTTTCCAGATAACATTACCTAAATTATCTAAATATGACACGAATATACTACGATAATGTTGACCTGTATATTCATATAGAGTTTGGCCAGTTCCAAAAATCAAACTGTCTTGAAAGAAGCCAGAAACAAGTATATTGTTACATGAGTCAAGACGTAAATTATCAATAGCACTATTGTAGGGAGATATAGAAGTTTTGTACCAATCAATATTCCCATTTGCATTTAATTTCGAAACAATTGCATGAAAATTTATATTATTATTTATTGATGATGTTAAAGTGTAACTGCCAAAGCTACATGTATTCATATATGCCCCCGCTGCATAAATGTTGTCATTCACGTCGGTAACTAATCGATTAAAATATGAACTAATCACAATGCTTCCAAATGCACATGGACCAATAGATTTTATGTTCTTTTGCCAGACAAAGGTTGGTGCAATAGTTGACGATTGGTTGTTTAATTTTGCTATTATGCCAGCCATGCCACAATTTGCAGAAATAGGAACAGTGTCTAGAGGTGTGCTGCCTTGAGTTTCGCCAGCAAGAATAATATTATTGGAATGGTCAACCGTAACATCAGATACAAATGTAATGGGAAGAGTTCTTACCCATTTTTCTTGTAAAGCGGTATCTAATTTTACAAGAGCATATTTACTAATGGCGGATCCTATAATAGTGTCAATTTGCAAGAAAGTGGAGTCTCGATAACTAAATGAAATAATTGGATTATCCTGACTGTCAAGAGCAAGTCTAGCAAGTATTTGATTCCATCCTCCTGGCGAACCTGGAATATGTCTGCTCCCAAAATTATGTGTTTTTAAAACCTGGCCGTTCTCATCTATTATGGCAACAACATTCTCTCCTTTCATATAATTTATTTGAAAGGTATCAATAGTTACGCTGTTTGAGATCCCAGCTAATAGAATAAGCTCATTATTTGAATTTACTTCAATATCTTGAAATTCTATTTTATTTACATTGAAGGTTTTTATCCAAATAAAATTAGAAGAAGTATCGAGTCTAGCTATAAATCCTTGAAGGTAACCAGGTGTTGAAATTAAAGTGTCGTTTGCTATTATTAAACTATCCACAAATCTACCACACATAAAAACATCATTATGATGTCCTTTTTTTATTTCTAAAATTGCTGTAGATTGGTTTTTTCCGTATGCTTTCGCCCAATTCCAATTTTGAGCATTACCAATCATAGATATTGAAAATAATATCAGGAAGTAAATTTTTTGCATAAAATAGTCATTAGTAATAGTTGTATTTTATTAATAATTTTTTTGTTTAATTAAAACATAAAATTATTTAGGAGTTACGGCTCTTGTTTTTAAGAACTCAGCAAACTCTTGAGAGCGAGCTTTGGAAACCTGAATACTGGTTCCATCTGCCATAATAATAGTTCCACCTTCCGCATTTGAATATTCTTTAATAAAATCAATGTTTATTAAAGATGAACGGTGGATACGAAAAAATACATTAGTTGGTAAAATAGCCTCAAATTCTTTTAGTGTTTTTGAAGCCACAATTTTTTTTGCGTTATTTAAATAGATATTAGTATAATTATCAGACGCTTCTAACCAAACGATGTCTTTATAATCAATTAATGTAAATCCTTTACTATGGTTAATTAAAACTAAATTTTTGTCATTTCCAGAAGCATGGGGTGTACCAGCTTTTTGCTCATAATGTTTTACTACTTTTTTTACAGCACCTTGTAATTCACTTAATAGTAATGGCTTTAATAAGTAGTCGATAGCACCTGCTTTAACAGCATTAATACCATGCTCGCTATAAGCTGTTAAAAATATTAAGCAAAAATCACGATGAACTAGTCCGTCAATCATTTCTAAGCCATTCATGCCTGGCATATTAATGTCACAAAAAACGACTTCTGGTTTTAAATCCTGAATTAATTTTTTACCTTCCATACCACTCGAAGCCTCAGCAATTACTTCTATTTCTGGGCAATAGCTAGCTAACATACTTTTGGTATTGCTACGGCTATTTTCTTCGTCGTCTATGATAATGGTTCTGAAAGTTTGCATATAATATTAATTGGTTACGCTAAGCTAATAAAAAATCAAATAACATTTTAGTCATTTATTTAACAATGCTACCGTTTGAGTAAAATAGTGTTTGTTAATAGGGAGTAAGTGTTTATCTTCATGCTTTAATTTTAAATCACCCTTTTATGAAGTCTTTTTTTCTATCAATAACTGTTTTCTCATTAATAGCGATAAATGGTTTAGCTCAAAAATCAATATCAGTAGATGATATTTGGAGTAAATATGCATTTATGCCAGCATCTGCAGGTGGTTTTAATGCCATGAAAGACGGTTTGCATTATACAGATTTGGAAAAAGATGGGGATTATGATAATATTGTGAAATACGAATTAAAATCAGGTAAAAAGGTTGCGGTTTTGGTAAAAGGAGCTAATGTGAAGGTTGGTGAAAAAACGATTGATATTAGTGGTTATTCTTTTAGTCCTGATGAAACAAAATTATTTTTTGCCATCGAATCGGAAGGGATTTACCGTCGCTCATCTCTTGAAAATAATTATGTGTATGATTTAAAAACTGGCAAAACCACTGAATTATCAGCAAATGGAAAACAAATGTTTGCTACATTTTCGCCAGTAGGTAATAAAGTTGCTTTTGTTCGTGCTAATAATTTATTTATTAAGGAATTAGATAATGGTAAAGAAACTCAAGTTACAGCAGATGGGAAAAATAATGAAATTAAAAATGGCTGGGCTGATTGGGTTTATGAAGAGGAATTTAGTAAAGCTAACTATTTTGAATGGAACGCGGATGGGAGCAAATTAGCTTTTGTTCGTTTTGATGAAAGTAAAGTAAAAGAGTATTCATTTGATGAATATAATAACAATCTGTATCCTGATAAAGTAACTTTTAAATACCCAAAGGCAGGCGAAGACAATTCTATTTTATCTGTTCATATTTATGATTTAGCAAGTGCTAAAACGATAGGAGTAGATATTGGTAAAGAAACAGATATTTATATTCCTCGTATTCAATGGACAACAGATAAAAACACATTGTCTTTACAACGTATGAATCGTTTACAAAATAAAGTGGAGTTAATGTATGCTAATGCTAGCGATGGTTCTACAAAAACCATTTTAATGGAAGAAGCGAAAACTTACATTGATATTACTGACGATTTAATCTTTTTGCCTAACAACAAAGGCTTTATTTGGAGCAGTGAGGCCGATAATTACAATCACCTATACTACTATGATAATTCTGGTAAACTAATTAATCAAATTACAAAAGGTAAATGGGATGTGATTTCGTTTAATGGGTATGATGAAAAACTAAATACATTATATTATATCTCAACAGAACAAGGTCAAATTAATAGAGATGTATACAGTATTAAATTAGATGGCTCAAACAAAAAACGTTTATCTGCGGCCGACGGCACAACTAGCGCTGATTTTAGCACGGGTCTTAAATATTATGTAAGTTCTTATTCAAATGCAAATACACCACCAGTTTATGAATTACATAGTGCCGACGGAAAACTAATAAAAGTGTTAGAAGATAACTCCGCATTAAAAACAAAAATGAAAGAATATAAATTATCTACTAAAGAATTTTTTACGTTCAAAAATACAGAGGGAGTAGAGTTGAATGGTTGGATGATGAAACCACAAAACTTTGATCCAAATAAAAAATATCCAGTTTATATGTTTGCGTATAATGGACCCGGTTCAAACGAATGTAATAATGCATGGGAAACATTTGATTTTTGGTGGCATTCGTTATTAAACCAAGAGGGTTATATGGTTGTTTGCGTTGATGGCAGAGGAACTTTAGGAAGAGGAAGAGAATTTAAACATTGTACCTATTTACAATTAGGAAAATTAGAAACATTAGATCAAATAGATGCAGCCAAGTATTTAGGAAATTTATCTTATGTAGATAAAACACGTATTGGTTTCCAAGGATGGAGTTATGGTGGCTACATGGCTTCGTTATTAATTACAAAAGGAGCAGATTATTTTAAATCAACCATCGCTGTTGCTCCTGTTACTAATTGGAAGTTTTATGACAATATTTATACAGAACGTTTTTTACGTAAACCACAGGATAACAAAAGTGGGTACGAAGATAACTCTCCAGTAAACTTTACCAAACAGATGAAAGGTAAATTCCTTTTGGTTCATGGTAGTGGCGATGATAATGTACATTTTCAAAATTCAATGGAATTAGCAAATTCTCTAGTTAAAAATAATAAGCCATTTGATTTTATGGTATATCCTAATAAAAATCATGGTATTTATGGTGGATATACTCGCACTCATTTATACAATAAAATGTTTGAGTTTGTAAAGGAAAATCTTTAAAAAATGTGATTTATACTTTTTTATCTATTTATAGTTACTACTCGTCTTATATTCTTTTATTAATCAAGTAAATATGTTATATTTGGTAGTCTATTGATGTGCTAAATTGGTTTAACATTTACAAATAGTAACAGATATTAAATGAGTAGTTCCGAAGAAATTAAAAAAGTTGGTATTGCCTTGCAAGGTGGAGGCGCACATGGTGCTTTTACTTGGGGAGTTCTTGATAGATTATTAGAAGCAGAGTATATTGTTGCCGACGCTATGTGCGGTACAAGTGCTGGAGCCGTTAATGCGGTTGTTTGTGCTTATGGTTTGCATGTTGGCGGACCTAAAAAAGCAAAAGAATTATTAGAAACCTTGTGGCGTAAAGTAGCTCAAGCTGGTAGCTTTTTTCAACCAAGTACGTTTGACAAACTCTTTAGTGATGGGGACATACATAATTCACCGGGTTATATGTTATTTAATAACATGACTCAGTATATGTCGCCCTATAATTTTAATCCTTTAAATTACAATCCTCTTCGTGACATCTTAACTGATTTGATTGATTTTAAAGAGTTACACATGTACAGTAAAAAGAAATTATTTATCTGTGCCACTAACGTTAAAACTAATAGAGCAAAAATTTTCAGCAATAAAGATATTACCGTTGATACAGTTTTAGCTTCAGCTTGCTTACCTCAATTATTTCAAGCAGTTCAGATTGATGGTGAATTTTATTGGGATGGCGGTTATATGGGTAATCCACCAATATTTCCATTAATTACTAATACTAATTTGCATGATATCGTTTTAATAAAAATTAATTCAATTAATATCAGTTCTGTTCCAACTTCGGCAAGAGACATTGCAGATAGAGTCAATGAAATTTCTTTTAACAGTAGTTTAATTAACGAAATGAAGCTAATTCATTACCGTAATGAATTATTAAGAAATGGAATTTTAAAAACGGATGATAAAGCAAACAGAGAAATATTTGTTCATACTATTTCGGGTTATGATGCTTTAAGCCAGTTAAGCTATAGCAGTAAAATGAATACGTCTTGGGACTTTTTACTAAGTTTAAAGGAACGTGGCCGTCAAACAGCTTCAAAATGGTTAGAGTCAGATTTTAAACAAGTTGGAATAAAATCTACCTTTGACGTTGAAGAGCATTTCTTTGATAAATTTTAAGTTTCTATTTCAGGGTTAATGAATCAACATAAACATACTTTTTGTGGTAAATTACTACTATTATTATTGTTTTTGTCAACTGGTTTAGTATCCCAAGTGAAGTATCCTTCTGATAGTAGTTTTATAAATATTCTATCAAATGCCATTAAAGATAATTTAGAGTCTTTTCATTATTCTAAAATTGATACTGTTATAACAAATTTTCAAAATTATTATCCAAGAAATACAAATGGCCATTTAGGACTTCCTTCAGCACCGTTATATATTAATTATCAAGCAAAGCAAATTGGTTTTAATATGATGACGACTCCATATCAAAATGATATGATTTCATCTGATGACGTTAAATTTTTTCAAACAAAGGGGCCGTACGCCAGTTTAACAGGAATTGCAGGGAGTAAACAAGAACAATTATTTAAGATGTTATTTACTAATTCTTTTAAAAACAAGTTGAATTTAACTTTAGCTTTTAATCGATACAGTGGAATTGGTTTTTATACAAAACAACAATCATTTACTAATAATTTTTATACATCTTCTAATTATACGTCTAAATCAGGAAGAGCAGGTTATTATGCTTATTTCTTATTTAATAAAATGAAGCATCAAGAAAACGGTGGATTATCAAATGATTCGTTGTTTTTAGAAAACGTTACTGTTAATAAATCATTACTGCCTGTCGCTTTAAATAATGCTAAAAGAGAATATCGACATACTCAGGTGGATATTAATTCTTGGGTTAGAATTAATAAAACAGAAGACAGTTCAACTATTTTTTCTCATTTTTTAGATTATCAATTTAATTATTCTGGATCTTTTACTAAGTACACAGACGCTAACATTGCTTCCGAAGGATTTTACAATGTGTTTTATTTAGACACAACATCTACTAAAGATTCTTCTCATTGGAGAGGGATTAGCAATGGATTAAATTATACATTAAAAATCAATTCAATAAATGCTAAACTTAAATTAGGTTATAAAAATGAAATTAATCAAGTTTATCAATATCTTGATTCTACTTTTATGAACAGCAGTGCGAATGCTGGATTTTTTATTTCAAAAAATAAGTATAGTGGTTTTGTGAAAGCTAATTTTATTTTTAGTGGACCAAATGCAAATGATTATTCAGCAGAGATTAGTAATCAATACATCCAGTCAATTGCTAACATACCTTTTGTTTTTAAATTAAATGCGCATATAGAGAAGCGCCATCCTGATTTTATTTTTAACACATGGTTAAGCAATCATTACGCTTGGAATAATAATTTTTCTCCAACAGATAAATTGCAATCTATGTTTAGTGTATCTACAATAGATAATCGATTTGATGTAGGCCTTGTCTATCAATCTATGAGTAATTTAATTTATTTTAATGAACTATCAGTGCCTGAGCAAACATCTGTTTCGATACAAAACATATCGGCATTTATTCATAAAGATGTTTTGTTATTTAAACATTTAGGAATTGGCGCACGATACCAATTTCAAAATTCTTCTTATAAAGCAATTGTAAGTGTTCCAGATCATATTGTTAATGGATCCTTGTATTATCAAGGTAATTTATTTAAAAAGGCCTTGCAACTACAAATAGGGTTTAATACCCAGTACTTTAGTGAGTTTTACGGATATGCCTATATGCCTGCCATAAATCAATATTATGTGCAAACAACAAAAACTGTAGGAGGCTATCCCTTTGTTGATTTCTTCTTAAACGCACGAATTAAACCGGTTAGAATTTTTATTAAAATAGACCATGTTACTCAAGGCTTTATGGGTAACAATTATTCTTTAAGCCCTGGTTATTTACAAAATGATAGAGCTTTTAAATTTGGTATTAATTGGTTGTTTTTTGATTAATACGAAATATAACTCACAATAGGATAATGGTCAGTGTTTGATTCTGACACATGATGATATTCTTTACTATTAAATTCTTTACTATGAAGAATATAATCAATTCTAAATCTTGGAAATTTGCCTGCATATGTTTGTTCAAATCCAGAACCAGATTCAACAAAGGCATCTTTTAAATCACCTCTTACAGTGTTATAAACATAAGAAGCAGGAGTGTCGTTAAAGTCGCCACAAACAATGACTTTGTATTTGCAGTTTTTAATATGTGCAGCAATGGCATCTGCTTGTATGGCACGTTTTACAAAAGCGCGTTTTAATCTTCTTAAAATGGTTTTGCTTTTTTCCATTTCATCTTTTGTATCAGTCGTGTCATTACTCACTTGTTCAATAAATTTATAATCTGCTTTTTGAAATCTAATAGATTGCAAATGCATATTGTAAATTCTAATGGTATCTTTTTTGGCTACAATATCAGTATAAATACATAGGTTATTTGCACTTGTATTAAATTCGATTTTTCCTTTTTTAATAATCGGGAATTTAGTAAAAGTGGCAATGCCCCAATGGTCGTATTTTCTTAAAGTTGTAGTAAACTCAACATGATAATTTTTCGCATTTAGTAAACCAGTCACCGTGTCAATATTATTAAAATCACCTTTTTCTTCTGAAGTATAAAATTCTTGTAAGCACAAAATATCTGGATTTTCTTCGGCTAAAGACGTTAAAATTAGATTTCGGCTTTCGTTGTTTTTTTTCCAATTATATAAATCAAATAACATGGAGTTGTAACTCATGATTTTAATATCTTTATTCGAAATGTTATCCGAAGTAAAATCTATTTGAAAAAAACCTAAACAAGTTTTCGCACTCAATAATATGGCTATTAAGGAGAAGATAGCATGAATTCTAAACTGTGCAAACCAATAAATCACAAATACTAAATTGGCAAATAAAATAATTGGGAATGCTAACCCAAAAAATGCTAACATCCAAAAGTGATCAGGTGAAATATATTTGGAAGCTATTGAACCAATCAGACTAATAATAAATAAATAGTTTATCCATAAAAATATTCTATTAAGCTTAGAAAGCTTTTTAGCATTTCTTCTTTGAATAATTGCTCTTAATTCGGAAATAGATATTTGAGAAAGGATACTGATAATCGAAATTTATTGAATTTGTCCGTCTTTCATAACTAATTTTCTATCAGCCATATTGGCTAATATTTCATTATGCGTTACCACCACAATCGTTTGTTTTAATTCATCTCTTAATTTAAAAAATAGTTGATGTAAATTTTGAGCATTTTCGCTATCCAAATTTCCACTTGGTTCATCTGCAAAAATAACTTTAGGGTTATTTATTAAAGCTCTTGCCACGGCAACGCGTTGTTGTTCTCCTCCAGATAATTCGGATGGTTTATGATTTGCGCGGTGTTTTAATCCTAATAAATCTAGTAATTCATTGGCTTTTAATTCAGCATCTTTTTTGGATGTTTTATTAATGAAAGCTGGAATACAAACGTTTTCTATGGCTGTAAATTCAGGTAATAAGTGATGAAATTGAAAAACAAAACCAATATGTTGATTTCTAAAAGCTGCTAGTTTTTTTTCGTTGAGTGAAGTAATGTTAATACCATTAAACAATATTTCTCCAGAACTAGGACGGTCAAGTGTTCCTAAAATTGTTAACAAGGTAGTTTTTCCTGCCCCAGAAGAACCAACAATAGAAACTACTTCCGATTCTTTAATATGTAAATCAACGCCTTTTAAAACCTCTAAAGAGCCGTATTGTTTTCTTAAATTTTTACCAATGATCATGAATAAGCTAATCTAGTTTATTTACTTAATATTTTTAGTTCTGTTCGTCTATTTTTTGCTTTATTTTCAGGCGAATCATTTGGGGCTTTTGGTTTAGTATCACCATAACCTTTGTAGGATAAATTAATAGCTGGCAAGGAGCCTTTTTCTATGACATAATCATAAATTGCTTTTGCACGATTATTAGATAATGTTTTATTAAATACTTTATCGCCACTATTATCGGTATGTCCGCTAAACTCAACTTTTAAAGTTGGATTAGCTTTTAAGAAAGTGATAATTTTTTGTAATTCGGCTTTTGACTCCGCTTTTAAATCCCATTTATTGACATCAAAGAAAATATTTTTTAATTCAATAATACCTGTATCAATAGGTTGTAAAGGAATTTGTAGTTTATATGGCTTATTATAGTCCGCTACTTTGTCTTTTAAAGAGAAGTTATCACTATAAAACAAGAAGCCTGGTTTACTTACATTTACAAGATAGTTGTGGTTAGAGGTAAGGGTCACTAAAAATTCACCCGCACTGTTACTGTATGCACTTGTTACAGATTGTTGCGTTTCTAGATCGATTAATTCGAAAGAAGCTTCAACAGGTGCTTTTGTTCTGGCATTATAGGTTAAGCCTTTTACATAGGTAATTTTTTCAGGACGAACTGATTCGGGTAATTCAAATTGGTAAATATCTAATCCGCCAAAACCACCTTCTCTTTCACTCGCAAAATATGCTAGTTTGCCATTTGCATCCACTAATAAACTATTTTCGTCAACAGAAGTATTAATAGGGTAACCTAAATTTATGGCTTTCCCCCAGCTCCCATCAGCTTGTTTTTTACTAACAAAAATATCTAAGCCTCCCATTCCTGGATGACCTTCACTACTGAAATATAATGTTTGATTATCAGGATGAATAAATACACTTTCTTCCCCCATTGGGGTATTGATGTTATCAGATAATTTTATAGGTTCCGAAAATTTTCCGTCAGCTCCGATAGTTGATGAGTAGATATCGGGATTTTTAATACCATCTCTGGCTACCATTCCTCTTACAAAATATAGAGTTTTTCCATCACTGCTAAAGCTTGGTTGCGTTTCCCAATTTTTTGTATTAATCATCGCACCGGCATTTCTTGGCTTACTCCATTTTCCATTTATTTTTTGAGCGTAAAAAATGTCACAGCTACCATATCCTTTTCTGTCAGAGGAACCATAGTCTCCAGTCATTTCCATACATGATGCAAAAAACATAATTTCACCATCAGCACTTAATGAAGGCGCTCCTTCATTACCAGCAGTGTTTACAGATGTAATAGGATTTGCGGTTTGCCAAACATTATTTACTTTTTTACTGGTATAAAAATCTTCTTGCCGAGGAGCAGTTACGCCTTCACCTTCTCTAATATTACGAGTGAATAAAAAGGTATTCCCGTCAGCTGTTAGGGCAGGAAAGTACTCGTATTCACTAGTATTAATGCCTTCTCCAACATTTACGGGTTTAAAAGGTTGTGGATTTTTTATAGCATTGGCACCAAACTGAGCGTTTTTAAGATGATGAATTGCCTCGTCTTTTAAGTTCGGGTTTATTCGCTCTGTTTTTATAATTTTTTCAAAACAAGGGATTGCTTTTTCATATTGAGCCTCATGCAATAAGGCGCCGCCAAGATAAAAATTATTATCAATAAATATTTTTGGATTGATAGCAATTGCTTTTTCATAAAAAGGAATGGCTTCTTTAACCCTGTTATTGCCCATTAAAAAATCAGCATAAGCAGAAAGCGCTTCAATAAATTGAGGATCTTCTTCAATGGCTTTTTTGATTAGTTTTTCTGCTTCAGCATCTTTTCTAATTTGAAACATTTTTTTACTTTCTTCAAAATACTTAATCGCCTTTTTATTGGTGCTAGTATATGTTCCAGGAGGTAAACTTCCTTGAGAGTATGATAAAGAAATGTTGATGAAAACAAGAATAAGAAGTAAGAATCGTTGCATAATTTATAAATGTTAGTATAAATATAACGATATATTATATAGGAAGATACTAAAAATTGCTAAGAAATATGAGCAGTTAAAAAGTTGATTTTTGTTTGATTTTTAGCCAAGCAATGGCTTGTTCCCGATCGTCGAAAAACTCAGTCGGCACAAGAGGCTTATTTATTTTCAAAAACAAACTACCAATAATTCTTTCGTATGCTTTATTACTATACAATGCTAATGCTGAAACGTGTTTGGTATATTCTTCCGAAGCGCCAGCTCTTCTGGCTTCTCCTGAAATAGAGGCATCTTCATCACCTTCAAATAATACGAAGAATTTTTTATTAGGGATGTGCTTTACTGATAAATCCCTAGATTCCCATACATCACTGGCTTGAAGATTGACATTTGCTTTCACCCTAAACTCAATTAGTAAGTCATCATGAATAGTCATCAGAAATGCTTTGGTTTCAAAAGTCTTCATAGCCAATTAATTAATGTAAAATTACTAAAATCAATATTAATTTCTTATTAAATAACAATTTTATTCTCTCGTTAATTCGGTAATGATTGTTTGATGTTTTGGAAATAATTGAATTAAATCATATCGTTTTGCTAATTCAAAATCATTAAAATCAAAACCAGGATACACAGTACAGCCAACTAATGAAAAGTTTCCATTACCAGAAACTCTTGAACCAAACCATGTATTTGCTTTTACAGTGTATTGAAAGGTTTCGCCTTGTAAAAGATGAGAACCGATTTTTGTAATGGTTAAAATTCCTTGTTCATTAATTTCAATCACTTCTAAAGCATCGCCATAATAAAAATGCCAAGTTTCGTCGCTTTTTATTTTATGTAAAGCAGAAAAATTTCCTTTTTCAATTAAAAAATAAATCCCTGTTGCCATGTTTCTTTCACCTGTAAAATCAGGTGATAGACAAGCATGATTAATCTTCCCTTCCGAACGGTAAGTTTCTTTATAGTAACCTCCTTCAGGGTGAGGAAGCAATTCCAATTCTTTAACTAAAGTGTCAACGGTCATAAAATTAATAAGCTAAAACACTTCCTAACCAACGTTCAACTTCTTCCACTTTCATGTTTTTACGTTTCGCGTAGTCCTCAATTTGTTTTTTATTTAATTTACCAATTCCAAAATAGTGCGATTGAGGATGAGAAAAATATAAACCGCTAACTGCTGCTGTTGGAACCATTGCTAAACTCTCTGTTAAAATAATACCCGTATTTTTTTCAACATCTAATAATTTCCAAATCGTATTTTTCTCCGTATGATCTGGTTGAGCAGGGTAGCCTGGTGCTGGACGAATACCCGCGTATTCTTCTTTAATTAATTCTTCATTTTTAAAGTTTTCATCTTTGGCATAGCCCCAAATTTCTGTACGGACTTTTTTATGCATTAATTCAGCAAATGCTTCTGCTAATCGATCTGCTAACGCTTTCAACATAATCGCGCTATAGTCATCATGATCCGCTTCGAAACGAGCCACGTGTGCATCAATTCCAACGCCTGTTGTTAAAGCAAATGAACCTATGTAATCTTGCTTGCCTTTCGGAGATATAAAATCAGATAACGCAACATTATATTGCCCTGCTGGTTTTTTGCTTTGTTGGCGCAATGAATGATAGGTCGCAATCACATTTCCTTTTTCATCATATACTTCCGTATCATCATCATTTACTGTGTTTGCAGGATAAATGCCAATAACTGCTTTTGCTTGCAGCCATTTTTCTGAAATGATTTTACTTAACATTGCTTGAGCATCATTAAATAATTTGGTAGCTTCTGTACCACGAGTTGCATCTGTTAAAATTTTCGGATAAGATCCTTTTAATTCCCAGCTATGAAAGAATGGTGTCCAATCGATATATTCAGCAATTTCTTTTAAATCGTAATTATCAAAAACTTTAGTTCCAATAAAATTTGGTTTAGTAATTTCTGTTTTACTCCAGTCAATTGGGAATTTATTTTCTCTGGCTTCTGCCATCGAAATTAATTTATTTTGTGATTGTGCGTTTTTGTTTTGTTCACGAACACGCTCATAATCTTTATTAATATCAGCCATGAAAGCCTCACGTAATTCATTTGAAATTAAGCTACTTGCAACTGGAACTGATTTACTAGCATCATTCACATGAATTACTGGACCAGAATAATTTTGAGCAATCTTCACTGCTGTATGCACTTTAGAAGTTGTAGCGCCTCCAATCATTAATGGTAGTTTAAAATTCAAACGTTCCATTTCTTTGGCTACATGAACCATTTCGTCTAGTGATGGCGTAATTAATCCACTTAAACCAATAATATCAACGTTGTGTTTTTTTGCTTCTTCTAAAATTTTATCGCAAGAAACCATCACACCTAAGTCGATAATTTCATAGTTATTACAAGCCAACACAACACCTACAATATTTTTTCCAATATCATGTACGTCGCCTTTAACCGTTGCCATTAAAATTTTACCAGCATTGGTTCGGCCATCACCAACTATACCAGCCTTTGCGTTATCTTCTTTTTCTTTTAATAAATAGGGCTCTAAATAGGCTACGGCTTTTTTCATCACACGCGCGCTTTTCACAACCTGTGGTAAAAACATTTTACCCTGTCCAAATAAATCGCCTACTACATTCATTCCATCCATTAAAGGACCTTCGATTACATGTAATGGCCTGCCTAATTTTTGTCGAGCTTCTTCAGTATCCGCATCAATATGTTCTACTAAGCCTTTTACTAAGGCATAACTTAATCGTTCTTCAACTGTTCCTTTTCTCCAAGCTTCGTCTTTTTCTGTTTTTTCTTTGGTAATTCCTTTCAATGATTCGGCATGATCCACTAATCTTTCGGTGGCGTCATCTCTTCTGTTTAATAAAACGTCTTCTACTAATTCTAAAAGTGTTTTGTCTATATCATCATATACGACTAATTGAGCTGGATTTACAATTCCCATATCCATACCATTTTTAATGGCATGGTATAAAAAGGCGGAGTGAATCGCTTCACGCACATGGTCATTTCCTCTAAAAGAGAACGATACATTACTCACGCCACCACTCACTTTAGCGTATGGCAAATTTTCTTTAATCCATTTGGTAGAGTTGAAAAAGTCTAAAGCATTTAAACGATGCTCTTCCATACCAGTAGCAACGGGGAAAATATTGGGATCAAAAATAATATCCTGAGCTGGAAAACGAACTTTATCAACTAAAACATCGTAAGCACGCTTACAAATTTCTTTTCTACGTTCTAATGTATCTGCTTGTCCAACTTCATCAAAAGCCATTACAATCACAGCAGCGCCGTATTGTTTTATTTTATTGGCTTGTTCAATAAATTTTTCTTCACCTTCTTTTAAGGAAATAGAGTTTACAATGGCTTTTCCTTGCACACATTTTAATCCCGCTTCAATCACACTCCATTTACTAGAGTCAATCATAATTGGCACACGAGAAATATCTGGTTCGGATGCAATTAAATTTAAGAAAGTTGTCATCGCTTGTTCGCTATCTAACATTCCTTCATCCATATTCACGTCAATTACCTGAGCACCACCATCTACTTGGTCTTTAGCAATAGATAAAGCTTCTTCGTAATTACCTTCTTTAATTAATCGTAAGAATTTTTTAGATCCAGTTACATTAGTACGTTCACCCACGTTTAAGAAATTACTTTCAGGAGTCAACGTGTAAGGCTCTAATCCACTTAAATGCATCAACGTATCAGGCTGCGGTTTTTTACGAGGCTTTGCATCTTTAGCAATTTCAGCAATGCGTTTAATGTGTGAAGGTGTTGTTCCACAACATCCACCAACGATATTTAAAAATCCTGCTTTTAAAAAGTCTTCTATTTGATGACCCATTTCGTGAGCATCTTGATCGTATTCACCAAACTGATTTGGTAAACCTGCGTTTGGATAAGCACTCACAAAAAAAGGTGCTTTGTTAGACAACTCTTCTAAATACGGACGCATATCTTTTGCTCCTAATGCACAGTTCAAGCCAACACTTAATAAATCAACGTGAGAAACTGAATTTAAAAAAGCTTCGGTTGTTTGTCCTGATAAGGTTCTTCCACTGGCATCTGTGATTGTTCCAGAAACCATCACTGGCATTTTCTTATCTATTTTTTCGCAATAGTTTTGAATAGCATATAACGCTGCTTTTGCATTCAACGTGTCAAAAATAGTTTCAATTAATAATAAATCCGCACCACCATCTATTAAACCGCGTACTTGCTCGGTATAGGCTTCCACTAATTCGTCAAAGGTAATGGCTCTAAATCCTGGGTCGTTGACGTTTGGTGATAATGATAAAGTGCGATTAGTTGGCCCGATTGCTCCAGCTACAAACTTAGGAATAGAAGCAAATTCAGGAAACTCTGTTTTAAATTCAGCAACAGCTTCTTTGGCGATTTTAGCCGATTCAAAATTTAATTCATACACATACTCTTGCATGTCGTAATCTGCCATAGCAATGGTTGTGTCACTAAACGTATTAGTTTCAATAATATCAGCACCTGCTTTTAAATATTCCTTATGAATCGTTTTAATAATTTGTGGTTGTGTGATAGATAACAAGTCGTTATTACCTTGTAAATCTTTATGCCAATCAGCAAAGCGTTTTCCTCTGAAATCTTTTTCAGTTAATTTGTATTGCTGAATCATAGAGCCCATTGCCCCATCAATTACTAAAACTCTTTTTTCTAATTCTTGTTGTATTGTGCTCATATATTCAATAAAAAATCCCTTCTGTTTTTATAGTCAGAAGGGATTAGTGTTTTTATAATGTTTTATGTTTTACTAATTGTTTTCCGACTTATTTTTCACGCTTGTAGCGTGACGAATTCCCACCTTCTTTAAAGTTTAACGATGAAAATTCAAAGTTCAAAGTAATAAAACTTTAAATTTTGAACTTATAACCTTAAACTATTACAGGGTTGGTAAAGCTTCATTGGGCGTTTCCCTCAGCTTTTCTAAATAAGTGTGTTAAAGAACGAGTAACAAAGATATAAAATTTATGTAAATTTATAAGATATTGTGACGTTCTAATTATTAACATTTTTACCCTTTTATAAAATGAAAACACTGTGGATTATCTTTTGTTTGTTTTGTGGTTTAAGTCTTTTTTCTCAAAAACAAAGTAAGGATGTAAATCAAGTTTTAACAAACATGAAAGCGCAGGAGGAGTCATGGAATAAAGGCGATGTAAGAGGTTTTATGAATTACTATTGGAATAGCGACAGTCTTAAATTCATTGGAAGTAAAGGTATTACTTATGGTTGGCAAAAAACGTTAGATAATTATATCAAAGGATATCCAAACAAGGAGGCAATGGGTATTTTGACTTTTACAATTTTGGAAGCAACTGAATTATCAAAAACTAGCATTTATGTGATAGGGAAGTGGGAATTGAAAAAAGAAAAACCATCAGGAGGACATTTCACTCTATTATGGAAAAAGATTAATGGTAAATGGGTTATTGTAGCAGATCACACAAGCTAATAGATAAATATGGAATTAGGATTATACAAACATTATAAAGGAAATATTTATGAAGTGATTGGTATTGCTAAGCACAGCGAAACCTTGGAAGGCATGGTTGTTTATAAAGCGACTTATCAAAAAGAAGGTGAGAACTTATGGGTACGACCTTTAAAAATGTTTTTAGAGACAGTAATTATTGAAGGGGTAGAGAAGAAGCGATTTGAAAAAATCTAAACGCAAAATTTATAGCCAACGCCTCTGATTGATAAAAAGTGGATAGGCTCTTTCTGATTCACTTCAAATAGTTTTCTAAAATTTAAAATATAGTTGTCAATGGTTCTTGATGAAGGGTTTTCATCTTTTGTCCAAAGTTTATCCAATATTTCATCACGTGAAACTACATTGTTGACATTGTCAACTAATAGTTTTAATAAAGCCATTTCTCTTTTTGATAAATCTTCGATTTTGCCTTCTCTATTAACAATTTGAAAGGTTGAAAAATTGATTTCACAGCTATCAAATTTAAATACACTTGATTCTTGTTTTTGAGGCGCGTTACGTTTTAAAACATTGTGAATTCTTAGCAACAATTCTTCTAAATCAAACGGCTTCGTGATGTAATCATCAGCACCTAATTTTAATCCTTCAATTTTATCCTGTACATTATTTTTGGCCGTTAAAAATATCACAGGTGTTGAAATATTTAACAATTTAATTAGTTTATAAATCTCTACACCACTTAAAACGGGGAGCATAATATCTAGTAATATTAAATCAGGATTGAATTTTTTTATTTGCGAAATGGCATATTCTCCTGAACCACAGGTTTCAACTGTGTAATTTTCAAGTTCTAAATTGAGTTTTAATGTTTGTTGAAGAGTTAATTCATCTTCAATTATTAATACTTTAAACGACATATCTCTAAAAGCATCTAATTTACCTCAAATATTGCGCATCTTATTGATTTTTTTAAATATTTTTTGTAACTATGTATACAAATAGCACAATATGAAAAAAATATTTACAACTTTAACATTATCTACATTGGTGTTTTTTGGAGCTGTTGCTCAAAATACATCAAGCACACAGGTTCCAGTTCGTAAGTGTGGTTCGCCAAAAGTGAATCCAACTTATGAAGAAGCATTTCAACAAATGGTTCAAAAACATCAACAATTTGCAAACGGAAAAAAGGCAGCTGTTGTTTATAATATACCAGTTATTTTTCACATCCTTCATTCAGGAGTAGCGGTTAACACAACTGGAGCCACATCTGGTCGTAATTTAAATGCAGCGCAAATTAATTCACAACTAACGGTTTTAAATGCCGATTATAGAAAATTAAACACAGATTTTAGTACTTATGTTACTCAATCAGCGTTTTCTAGTGTAGCAGCAGATGTTGAAATTAATTTTTGCGCAGCAAAAGTAAGCCCGACAGGCACCGTTTTAGCGGAACCAGGAATTGATAGAATTAGCGTTTCATCAAAAGGATGGACTGCGTTACCATATAGTATGTCGTATATAGAATCCACTGTAAAACCAGGTTCATCATGGGATCCTACAAAATATTTTAATGTATGGGTTTTAGAATTTGGAGGTGCAGATGCAGGTACTTTAGGTTATGCTCAATTTCCAACAATACCATCAGGGACTAATCCTGTAACAGATATGGTTGGCGCTGGCGGAGCAGCAAATACAGATGGCGTTGTTTTGGATTATCATTATGTAGGTAACACAGGAACAGCTTTATCGTCTGCTCCTTATAATAAAGGAAGAACATTAACTCATGAAGCTGGTCATTGGTTGGGTTTATGGCATATATGGGGCGATGATGGAACAGCGTGTACGGGAACTGATTATGTAACAGATACTCCAAATCAAGCGGATGAAAATTACACATGTCCTACTACAAACGGTGCAGTAAGTGCTGATGGATGTGCGGGTTCTACAGGTGCTATGTATCAAAATTATATGGATTATAGTGACGATAAATGTATGGTTATGTTTACAGCTGGTCAAAAAGCACGTATGCAAGCAGTTATGGCTAATTGCGCTCGTCGATTATCTTTAACTACAAGCACAGTGTGTTCAGTAACTGGAATTGATGAAAATATTTCTAATGTAAATTTAGATGTATACCCTAATCCTACTAATGGAGAATTATATGTAGATATTACAACTTTAGATGTTCAAGATTTTACAATTAGTGTGATAAACACATTAGGACAAACAGTAAAAGAAGTAAAACAAATACAATCTAATGGTGGAAAAATTAAAATTGATTTATCTGATAAAAACACAGGAGTGTATTTTGTTACAGTAAAATCTAAATCAGGTTCTAAAGTAAAACGAATTGTTTTACAATAATTTAACTCATTTATGATGAAAGCCTTTGCTAATTTAGCAAAGGCTTTTTATTTAAAATCAAAATCACAAAGTATGAAACCATTATTTTTTTGTATTTCAATTTTATTTTCAGTGTTATTGTTTTCACAAAAACCAGTCGATGTCAAACTAAATTTGCGAGATGGAAATTCCATTTCTGGCTCAACAGTCATGAATGATGTTAATTTAAAAACAAAATATGGCCAATTAGTTATTCCAATTAAAAACGTTACTACGGTTGAAGTTGGACTAGTGAATGATAAAGCTACTGCAGATAAAGCAGGCGTTTATTTGAAAATTTTAAATACTAACTCTACAGAAGATTTGAAGAAAAACGCTTATTCGGATTTAGTTAAATTAGGAATTAGAGCAATTCCTGCCATTATTGCTTTTCAAGAAAATTCAAAAAATATGACTGAAGAGACTATTGTTTCGGATTATTCGATTGACCAAGCATTAAGTGAATTAAAAAACACTTATAATGTTTCTGATGTTACTAAAGTTGAAGATGTTGTATTTATTGATGGAGATTTGAAAATGAGTGGAAGTTACGATTTTGTGAAATTAGATGTGAAAACAGAGTATGGTAATTTATCAATTCCTAAAGAAAAAATTAAAAGTATAGAAGTATTATATACTATGGAAGCTGAGGGAAATGAAATTATTTTAAAATTGATGGCCAGCAAACATATTAGTGGAAATCAAAATGGTGGTTGGTTAAAAACTGGAATCACACTTAAAGCAGGACAAAAATTTACAATTACAGCATCGGGAGAAGTGACGTTAGCGAGTTTAAGTAATCAAAAATATAAGCCAGATGGTAGTTATGTAGCGTCAAATGGCACGTCATATCCCTCAACCGTATCTGATGATTATGGCTCTGGAAGTACTTATCCTACTTATGGTAATGTGGTTTATAAAATTGGAGAAACAAGTTATGATAACTTAAGGGCTGGAGCTAAATTTTCTGGCAGTGCTAAGGCCAGCGGCATGTTATTAATTTCTATTTACGAAACAGTTTATAATGCTTCTAACACAGGCACTTATAATGTGAAAATTAGTTTGAAGTAATTACTTCAATTGCTTTAAATACAGTTGAATGGTATTCTCTAAACCAAAATAAATAGAATCGCTAATTAAGGCGTGCCCTATAGAAACTTCCAATAAATTTTCGGTATGTTGTTTAAAGTAAGCTAAGTTTTCTAAACTTAAATCGTGCCCTGCATTTACACCTAATCCTAACTTGTTTGCAAGTTTTGATGCCTCTGAAAAAGGTTTTATAATTGTTTCTTTTTGTGAAGAATATAAACGTGCATATTCTTCGGTGTATAATTCAATTCTATCAGTGCCAGTAGCTTTTGCTCCTTCAATCATTTTTAAATCAGCGTCTACAAAAATAGAAGTACGAATTCCTGCTTTTTTAAATAAGTTCACTATGTCAATTAAGTAATCTTTATTTGCAATTGTATCCCAGCCATGATCAGATGTTAATTGATTGTCACCATCAGGCACCAAAGTAACTTGTTCAGGTATTACATCAAGAACCAAATCAACGAACTTTTGAATTTTAGGATTTCCTTCGATATTAAATTCAGTTTTTAATAAAGGTTTTAAATCATATACATCTTGATAGCGAATATGTCTTTCATCTGGACGAGGATGTACTGTAATGCCTTGGGCACCAAATCGTTCAGCGTCTTGAGCCACTTGTAATAAATTGGGAGTATTGCCGCCACGTGAATTACGAATGGTGGCTATTTTATTGATATTAACAGAAAGCTTAGTCATGGTACAAATTTATCATTTAAACAGGCTCTACAAAAAACGTTTTGCTAAATTTTCATCAGGCATCAAACAACTATCTTGTTTTCCATACCATTTATAGCGGTTTTTTGCAATAAAATCATACACCCAGTTTCTTATAAATGGTGGTACAATTATAAAAATAGAGCTTAACGAATATATGCCCTTTAAATATTTCCCTAATTTTAATGCGGCAGTTGACTTGGTGTACGCTTTGTTTTTTTCAATCAAAACAAGACTGTCAATTTTTGATGAATCGATCTTATAATAGGTTAATATTTCTAAACCAATAGGAGATTGAAGTGATGTAAAATATAGTTCTGATTTTTTCTCATGTTTTAAAACAAATTGAACAGAAGAATGACAAAGATTACAGTAACCGTCAAATAGTAAAATAGTTTTATTTCTTAGTATATTATTCATTTAAGGTCTAACAAATACAGAATAGGGATCGGAGGCTACTTCCGTTTTTTTAGAAAGCAATTGCATGGTGTTGATATTAAAATAATTTACAAAGCCATTTCTACCACAAACACCTGTATGATGAGGGGTAGGACCATTTGCTAAATTTCTACTAGCAACTATAACGTAGCCATTTTCTTCATCTAAAGCAATACCATGTGGCTGATATCCAACAGAATGATTTGAAGATTGATATGTGGTCATGTCAATAACAGTTACAGAGCCTTTTGTGTTTGGGATAGAAGTGGGTTCATTCTGACAAACAACATATATTTTATTTTTACCACTACTCATTGCAAATTCCAGTGGGTATTGTCCTGTATTAATAGTTTGTAGTAAAATATCTCCAGCAGCACTCATTACTCTTACTTCATTAGATTTTTGGCATGTTACAAAGTATTTCGATCCGTCTGGAGAGAAGATAATTTCGTGAGGATCTAAAGAGGATGTTTGATTGGGAATTCCAGAGCCATCTATCACAACTTCCGAAAAACCATTTAAAGCGGTGTCAATTTTATAAATATAGTTTCCTGTTTGACGAGTTATATAAATTGTGTCGTTTGTTTTGTTTAAAGCTACTCCATGAGCATCTGTAAAGTTACCACCGCCAACATTATATTTTAACGTCATATTTTCAAGATCAACGATTGCTAATCTGCTATTAGCTTGCCATGCCACACAATAAGCTCTTTTACTGTCATTACTGATGGCGATGGTATTCCAGTTTTGATAAGCTCCTAAACTTACTTCTCCAACAAAACTATCGTCGCTTGTTCTATATTTCTGTAGAATATTATTAGCTACAAAAACTACATACCAATATTGCCCATCAGGAGATGTTCTGATCATGTGGGGGCTTTCAGAAACCAAGGGATTATTTCCAACAGTAATATACCTCATCGGTAGTTGTGTAGCTGCGTCAAAAACAGTTACTACGTCGCAACCTTGATTTAAAACATAATATTTTTTTCTGTTTGGGTTGTCACTCCACATCACATAGCCATTAATATCTGGCGCTCCGTTATTAATCCAGTTTTTAATGATTTGAACTTCAGATTTACTTAAAGCATTTGCATTAATAGGCATGGTAGGTGCATTAATTGGACCTAGGTCTTCATAAGTGTTTATAAAATAACATAAGGATGAAAAATCACTTCTAAACGGAATGACAGGAGAACCATTATTGGAGCCTTGAAATAATGTGGCAAATGAACTTAAGTTTAAGTCGGCGCATGCTTTGTAACTTGTAGAATTGTGACATCCAGGGGTCGAACATTTATTTGCAAATATTTCTCCTACCTCTTCAGGATAGTCTCCAAAAACAGGAATGGCAGGATCTTTAACACACGAGTAAAAAATGATAAACAGTAAACTGAATGAAAATACAACAAGTGAATTTTTAAGAGAAATATGTTTATGTTTTTTCATTTACTTTCATAAAGATACAAAAGCCAATTGATAATTAAAACAGAAAAAAGTTTAATTTAAAGGCAGGCAGTTCTTAACATTTGCATGTATTGTAAACCCTTTAGTCGAGCAAAATCAATATTATGTTGAGGAATCAATTCTGGATTAGGGTAAAGGCTTAATGCTTTTGTTAAGCTTTCTTCTCTTAAAATATGAAGCATTGGATAAATGGAACGGTTTGTGAAATTTGCGGGGTCGTTTTCATCTTCTCCAGCAAAGCAATAATCAGGATGGAAACTGGCTATTTGATAAATGCCGTCATAGTTTTCTTTTGTTAAGAGCTTTTCTGATTTTTTTACCAAATCTAAGTAGTCGTCAAAATCTTTAAAATCATTTTCGAAAATGATAAAGCTCGTTTCTATTTCAGTATCTGTTTCTAAATAGTCTAACTCTTCTCTTAAAGCAGCTAAACTATCTTTCATGTTAGCATTTGATTTTATAATGTAACGTATCGTTTTTTTTAAAACGGCTCGCGCAGCAAAAGGACAAAAATTGCAATCAATCACCACAGATTTAATCCAATTATTGGTTTGTTCAATTATTTTTTCTTCAGGTATACTCATTTGTTTATCACTCTTCAAATCTAGTTAAAATAATTATTCGCTAGTTTAACTCTAAATAGTTTCTATCTTTCCATCTCTTAGTAATAATGAATTTTGCCGAAATATATACAGATGGATCTTGTCACACTCAAGAATGTATTGGGGCTTGGGCATCTATTATATTGGTTAATAGCGAAAAAATTGTATTAACTGGTAAGGATGTGAACACAACTCACAACAGAATGGAGATAATGGCAGTGATTAATGCGTTAAAACATCTTCAACACACATTTAAAAATATAACGGAAGTAAAAGTTGTATCTGACAGTCAGTATGTTATTGGCTTGATAAATCGAGAGTCGAAATTTATAACAAGTGATTTCAAAACTAAATCAGGTAACGATATTAGAAATGTTGATTTAGTAAAAGAACTTTTAACGATGTTGAAACATATTAAGGTTCAGTTCATTAAAATTAAAGCTCATCAAAAAGCTACCACTACTATTAACTATAATATTGAGGTGGATAAGCTTTGTCGCCAGACAGTTAGAGATGAAATAAGAAATAAATAGAGAGATCAAACAAATAAAAAAGCCCTTAAATTTTCATTTAAGGGCTTAATACCGAATTGTTTAGTATTCTTGTGATCCTGCTGGGACTCGAACCCAGGGCCCATACATTAAAAGTGTATTGCTCTACCAACTGAGCTACAGAATCATGAATTTAAGAACGTTGTTTCCTTTTCGGGCTGCAAATATATAAACGATTTTAATACTAGCAAAACTTTTTTTATTTTTTTTTTAATTTATTTTCTCTACTTGCTTTTACTGGCTATTAGCCTTATTTTTATAGTCAGTTATGGACTTCACACCTCAGATAAATTTATTAAAAGGATTTTGCACATTAAATTTTGGCGTATCAGCCGTTGATGCAGAATTAGTTTTTGGTAAACCAGAAGAAATTCAAGTATTAGATGATAATATTTTAGAAACTTCTTGCACTGTTTATCACTATTGGGACTCAGGATTTTCTTTGTTTTTTGATAACAAGAATGCGATGAAGTTTGGTAGTGTAGAGGTTGATAACGAAGAGACGTTGTTGTTTGGAAAGAAATTATTTTCATTAAACGAACAACAATTAACAGATTTAATGAAAGAACATAACTATACGCTTACTGATACTGAAAGACAAGATTGGGGCGAAAAGCGTTTAAGTTTTGATGAAGCTGGTTTAGATTGTTATTTCGAGAACGGAAAGATGTCTTCTGTAAACTTCGGAGTAATTGATGAACTGAATTCTTTTGAATTTTTACCAAATTAAATATTTACACAAATAACTAAAAATCAACACAATGCCAGGAACTGAATTATTTGGCGCAGAAGAGCGCAAAGAAATTGAAGATGTGTTATCAACAGGAATTATGTTCCGTTTTAATCATGATGCACAACGCAACAATATTTGGAAAGCAAAAGATTTTGAAGCAGAAGCTAAAAAAATAACTGGAGCAAAATATGCTTTAGCTGTATCAAACGGTTCTGCTGCTATTTTAGCAGCATTAGCAGCAAGTGGTATTGGAACAGGTGATGAAGTAATTTGCCCTCCATTTACATACATTGCTACAATTGAAGCAGTATTAATGCTTGGTGCATTACCTGTATTTGCTGAAATTGATGAAACATTATGTTTAAGTGCAGAAGGAATTAAAAAAGCAATTACTCCAAAAACAAAAGCAGTTTGTTTAGTTCACATGTGCGGTGGTAACGCTAATATGGATGAAATTATGGCCGTTATAAAAGAACATAATTTAAAGTTAGTAGAAGATGCAGGTCAAGCATTTGCAGCTTCATACAAAGGAACAGCTACTGGTTTATTTGGTAGCGCTGGTGCATACTCTTTCGATTTCTTTAAAATTGCTACAGCTGGTGAAGGTGGTATTTTTGTGACTAACGACGAAGCCATTTACAAATTAGCAGATAGTTACTGCGATCATGGTCACGACCATGTTGGAAATAACCGTGGTATGGAAAATCATCCTATTATTGGTTTCAATTACCGTATTTCTGAATTACATGCAGCCGTTGGTGCAGCACAAACTCGCAAGGTTCCTGCTATTCGCACTGCTAACTTAAAAAACAAAGCGTTTTTACAAAAAGAATTATCTAAAGTAGAAGGAATTAGTTTCTCTAAATTAGGGGATGATTACGGAGATTCAGGAACATTCTTAAATATTTTAATGCCTGATACAGAGACTGCTAAGCGTACTGTTGATGAATTTAATAAAGCAGGTGTTGGTGGATTTAATTACTGGTTCACAAATATGTATCACTTTATTAATCAATGGGAACATATTAAAGGTTTGAAAACAGCTTCTAAATTGCCAATTCAATTATTAGGTGCTCCTCAAGATTATAATAACTTAGATATCCCTAAAACTCAGGCAGTTGTTGGTCGTTTAATTTCTTTTGGTATTCGTTGTACTTGGACGGAGGAAGAATTAAAAACCTTAGCTGCTAAAATTTCTGAATGTGCTACTAAGGCTTTAAAGCCTGTTAATGCTTAATTGTTCGACATTGCGAGGAGGAAACGACGAAGCAATCTCAAACTAAAAATGAATAATGTCATTTTACTATTAAGTACAAATTAAAATTTATAGAATGCAACACAAAAATTTTAAAAATATTGATAAAGTAACTTACGGTCGTGGTTCTTTTGCTCAATTAGCAGAAACAGTAGAGCCTATCCGTAAAGAAAATAAAAACTACTTTGTTTATGTAGTGGATAATTACTTTAAAGGAAAACCTTTATCAAACAAATTACAAAACAAACCAGAGGATTTAATCTACTATATTGATGTTGATCCTCATGAGCCAAAGACAGAGCAAATAGATTCGCTACGCGATGAAATATTAGTAAAGCAAGGTTTGCCAAGCGGTGTGATTGGAATTGGTGGTGGTAGTATTATGGATATAGCCAAAGCTTTATCATTAATGCTAACCAATGAAGGTTCATCCACTTTATATCAAGGATTAAACTTAGTAAAGAAGGCAGGGATTTATCACTTAGGTGTTCCAACAATTTCAGGTACGGGTGCTGAGGTATCAATGACAGCAGTATTAACAGGACCAGAAAAAAAATTAGGATTAAAATGTGATTGGACTGTTTTTAATCAAGTGATTTTAGATCCAGAATTAATTGCGTCTGTGCCAACAGATTGGTGGTTTTATACAGGGATGGATACTTACATTCATTGTATAGAATCAGAAACTGGCATCAGAAATAATGCTTTTAGTTTAGCTTATGGCGAGCAATCGTTAAAGCTTTGCAGAGAAGTGTATTTAGGAGAAAATGCTGGTCGTACGCCTGAAAACGATGATAAATTAATGGTCGCTTCTTTAATGGGAGGTTTAAGTTTAACGTATAGCGAAGTAGGTGTATGTCATGCGTTAAGCTATGGTTTATCCATGGTTTTAGGGACTCGTCACTGTTATGCAAACTGTTTAATTTTCCAACACTTAGGAGATATTTACTTAAAAGGTCATAGCGAGTTTATGCAAATGATTGAAAAGCATAAAATTGTATTGCCTCAAAACTTAAGTAAAGAGTGGACAGAAGAACAAATTACAGCTATGGCTCAAGTATCTTATAATTTACCATTTATGTGGAATCACGCATTTGGAGATAATTATAAAGAGATTGCCACCATGGATTATATTAAAGATTTATTTAGAAGATTATAAACTAACCTCTGCAATCTTTGCGAAAAATCTTTGCGAACTTTGCGGTAAAACAACTAAAAAAATGTCAAAAAAAATAGTAAAAGTAGGAGATATTGAGTGCGGAAGTAAAGAGTTATTCTTGATTTCAGGACCTTGCGTGATAGAGGAAGAATCTATTATGATGAAAACAGCTGAGAAGCTAAGAGAAGTTCAAGAGCGTTTAAAAATTAAAATTATTTATAAATCATCTTTCACAAAAGATAACCGCAGTAGTTTAAGTTACTACCAAGGACCAGGTTTAATTAAGGGTTGTGAGATGCTTGGTAAAATCAAAAATCAATTTGGTTTTCCTGTTTTAACTGATATACACTCTCATGATCAAGCAGCTGCTGCAGCAGATGTGTGTGATGTATTACAAATTCCAGCGTACTTATGTATGCAATCATCCTTATTAGTAGCATCATCAAAAACAGGACGAGTAATTAATATTAAACACGGTCAGTTTTTAGCACCAGATAATATGAAACATCCAGTGCAAAAATGTATTGATAGTGGAAATGATCAAGTGATTTTAACAGAGAGAGGTTACTCTTTTGGTTACAATGATTTAATTGTTGATCCACGTGCATTTTATCACATGAATAATATTGGATACCCAGTAGTGTTTGATGTGACACACTGTGTTCGTAAATATGGTATTCCAAGTTCTGATAAAAAAGGTGGAGCTCGTGAGTTTTTGCCAGTATTAGCAAGAGCAGGTGTTGCAAGTGGAATTGATGGTATGTTTATTGAAACTCATCCAGATCCTGAAAAAGCGTTATGCGATGCAGCTTCTCAATTATGTGTCACTGATTTAGAAGAGTTCTTGAAGCCAATTATTGAACTTCATAATGTGGAAGTGAAATACAGAGATTAATTTTTATTAATTAAAACTCAATATTATGCAAACTATTAAATCATTTAAACTATTGATTATTGCTTTAGTAGTTTGCAATAATTTATTTTCCCAAACTAATGTTTATAAACCATTTCCTCAAACATACGGAAGTTGGAATGTTTCAGGTCAGCACTATATAGGTTCGCCGCCAACAGGATCTTATTTAATATATCAAAATTATGAAGCGCTAGGAGACACGATAGTTTGTTTGATTACTTATAAAAAAGTGACTGTGTCAACTAGTATGTCTAACCCTTTTAATTATGGTCCTAAAGTTTTTGCTTTTGGCTACAGAAATGATATTGTCGCTAAAAAGGTATATTATCTTGATGTTACAGGAGGAATAAATAAAGACACCTTGTGGTATGATTTCAATTTGAATGTCGGCGATTCATTAAAACAAACTTATGCATACTCGCATACAAATTATATCATTAATAATCAAAGAAGGATTGTAAGTTCTATTGATAGCGTTTTAATTTGCGGAACGTATTATAAACAATTTAATTTTGGTTGCACCATAGGTGGAGGATTTGAAACTTCATTAATTGAAGGAGTTGGTTTTAAAGACAAGTTTGATGTAACTGGTTATGCAGGAGGATGCCCTTTTGAACCTTCTGCGGTATACTCAACAGGGTTTTCAACTTGTAATATAAACTCAGTAGCTGATTTAAGTTCTAGTCGATTAATTGAAATATTTCCTAATCCGACTTTTTCGGAATTAAAAATAAACGCTTCCTTACAATTAACCGAGTATTCAATTGTAAATAACCTTGGAGCAGAAAAATTAAAAGGAAATTTATCAGACTTACAATCTATCAATGTATCATCATTGGTAAAAGGCCTGTATGTAATTAAAATTCAAGATAAGTCAGGAAATAATTATCAATCAAAATTTATAAAACAGTAAAATATGAAAAAACTAATTTTAATTTTAGTAGCAGGATTCTTCTGCACAACCATTTCCGCGCAAAGCCTTTATATTCATGGCAGTAAAAAGGGTGAAATCGAATCTGATGGAGACGTTTACATCGGTGGTTCTAAAAAAGGAAACATCGAAAGTGATGGAGATGTATATGTTGGAGGTTCAAAAAAAGGACAAATTGAATCAGATGGAGATATCTATTTAAACGGCAGTAAAGTTGGTCAGATTGAAAGTGATGGAGACGTTTATAAAAATGGCTCTAAAATTGGACAAATTGAAAGTGATGGAGATATTTACAAAAATGGTTCTAAAATAGGCGATTGTAAAGGTGTGAGAAAAGAGTGGGTTGGTGCAGTTGTCTTCTTTTTCTTTATTGAAGATTTAGCGTATTAAAATATGACAGTATCTATTATTGTTGCTACATCTTTAAATCACGCTATTGGTAAAGACAACCAATTGCTTTGGCATTTGCCTGCTGATTTAAAATTTTTCAAAACTACCACTATGGGTTGCCCTGTGGTTATGGGACGAAAAACATTTCAATCTATAGGCAGAATATTACCTGGCAGACAAAATGTAGTGATTACAAGAGATAAAAGTTTTAATGCCGACAAGCAATTTGATTTAACTGTTGTTGGAAGTATTGATGAAGCTTTAGTGAAATTGCACTCCGAGAATGAAGTATTTATTATTGGTGGTGGGGAAATTTATAAGCAATCCATTGATTCAGTAGATACAATTTATATCACGCTAGTTCATACGGTCGTTGACGGTGATGTTTACTTTCCTGAAATAGATCAATCAAAATTTGATTTAGTGTGGGAAGAAAAACATCTAGCTGATGAAAAAAATAAATTTGATTTTACCTTTCAAAAATTCGAACGAAAATGAGTTCCATTAAATTAGATAACATTTTATTTATTGATATTGAAACGGCTCCTATTCATTATCAATACACCTCTTTATCTGAAACTGAAAAAGAATTATGGGATAAGAAAATGTTTTATGCCAAAGATTCAACACCCGAACAACAATATGCTAAAGCTGGTATTTATGCTGAGTTTGCTAAAGTGGTGTGTATTGGTTTAGGATTTATGAGCGAGGGCAAATTCAGAACTAAAGCTATAGTTGGAGAAAACGAACATGATATTTTAATTGAGTTTTCTAAATTATTAAGTCAATTTTTTAATACCAAAGAGCATTTTTTATGCGCACATAATGGGAAGGAATTTGATTACCCGTTTTTGTGTAGAAGATTATTAGTGAATAAAATTGCATTGCCAAAGTTATTGCAATTACAAGGCATGAAGCCTTGGGAAGTAAAACATATAGATACGATGGAAATGTGGCGCTTTGGCGATATTAAAAATTTTACCTCATTAAATTTATTAGCTCATGTTTTTGGAATTCCGTCCCCTAAAGATGATATAGATGGAAGTCAAATCGCCAAAGTGTATTACGAAGAAAAAAATATTGACCGCATTAAAACTTATTGTATAAAAGATGTTGTAACCTTAGCTCGCATTTATCAATCCTTAAAAGGATTGGATGTGCTAAAGGACAATGATATTATTTATACTTAATTAAAAAATTCTCTGCTCCCGATAGCTATCGGGACTTTGCGAAAATACTCCGCTTCTCTGCGGTTAAACAAATTAAAATGACAAACGAAAAAAGAATAGCAGTAATAGGAAGTGGAAGTTGGGCAACAGCCATTGTAAAAATATTATGTAACAACACAAGTAGAGTAAGTTGGTATTTTAGAAATCAATCGGACATTGAGCACATGACTAAACACGGTCATAATCCACGTTATTTAAGCTCCGTTCAATTTGATTTAAATAAATTACATCTTTCATCTAATATATTAGAAACATTGACGAATGCGGATGTGATTATATTAGCGGTTCCTTCGGCTTTTATTAATAATACTATTAAGGACATACCCGTAGATGTATTTAAAGGCAAAACTGTATTTTCTGCTATTAAAGGTATTGTACCCGAATACAATTTAATAGTTGGCGAATATTTAAATACCGTATTTCAGGTTCCTTTAGATCATATTGGTGTGATTACTGGGCCGTGTCATGCAGAGGAAGTGGCTTTAGAAAAATTATCGTATTTAACATTAGCATCTCGAGATATAGCAAAAGCGGATGAGTTATGCGAATTCATGCGTTGCCGTTATATTAAATGCTCAAGTAGTGATGATATTTACGGAACAGAATTATCAGCGGTATTAAAAAACGTAGTAGCCGTTGCTGGTGGTATCTGTCACAGTCTTGGTTATGGAGATAACTTTTTATCAGTTTTAGTTAGTAATGCTATCCAGGAAATAGATCGTTTTGTGGCGGCTGTGCATCCAATAAATAGAGATACGAAGGCATCTGCCTATTTAGGCGATTTAATTGTAACAGCTTATTCTCAATTTTCTCGTAACCGTATGTTTGGTGCTATGCTTGGAAAAGGCTATGGTGTTAAACAAGCGCAGTTAGAAATGAATATGATTGCCGAAGGTTATTATGCTGTGAAATGTGTTGTTGAGATTAACAAAAAGTATAATGTCAATATGCCTATCACTAACGCAGTCAATAATATAATTTATAATCATAAAGATGCGAAACGTGAAATGGAAATGTTAGCAGATCAGTTGAGTTAATGATTTTGCTGTCAGGTCGAGCGTAGTCGAGACCATTTGTTGCTTCTCGACTACGCTCGAAGCGACAAGATTAAATACAACGTTATTTCTTCACTTTCTTCTTCTCAATACCTTTCCATTCAAAGGTTTTAATCATATGCACGATATCTTTTCTTAAAAAGTCAACCACAATTTTAAGAGAATCGATATTAGGAACAACATTAAAGTATAAAGCACCTCGCATAAAATGGTGGGTACTATCAGTCAAATAAAATTGCACATTTGAAGCTGTATTGCCACTGATATCATACACTAAACCATATACTTGAGAACTGTCTCTTATGATAATGGTTTCATCCATTCCGGTTGCTTTAATTTGGTGTTTTATTGCAAAATCACGACTATCATTTAAAAAAGTATCTAAATTATTAGTCACTGCTTTATAACTTAAGTGTATCTGAGCATTGTATTTCGGGAAATCAACATTTATCCAGCAAGGATCAGCTCCCTTATGTTTGTCATTATTAATTCGCGAGTAGGTAGGTATTTCAAAACTATACGGACAAAGACTATCATATAATCTATAAGATTTTTCAGGAAAATCAACTCTTGGGTAGCCTTTTGGTTTAGGGATAAACACTTCATCTTCATCATCTCCACAAGAAGAAAATGCAACTATAGAAATACTTACAATTAGTAATTTAAAAATGGTTTTAAATGATAATGTTGTCATAAAACAAATTTAAGGATTTTAACCACATAGACACATAGGTTGCTGGATACTCAAAAAAATGTTGAAAATTATGCTATGAAACACATAGAGGGAAAGAGTCGCTTTCCCTCTATGTGTAATTTATAATTAGATATATCTTAATAATTTCTATGTGCCTATGTGGTTAAGAAATGAAAAATATAATTAAAACGGCAATCCGTCTTTTTTACCTAAATCATCAAAGTTTACATTACTCGAGTCATCTGTGATATTTGGATTAGGAGCTGTAGAATTCTCTTTACGTTGTAATACCAAAAACGATTCGCCAACTACTTCTGTAATATTGCGTTTGTTTCCGTCTTTGTCAATCCACTGACGGGTTTGTAATTTCCCTTCTAAATATATTTGAGTTCCTTTTTTTAATAATTTCTCAGCACTTTCTGCCATGCTTCTCCAAACCACAATATTATGCCATTCGGTTTGTTCTATTTTATTACCGCTTTTGTCTTTATGAAATTCGCTCGTTGCAATGCTAAAATTAGCACGTGCAATGTTTCCCTCTAAATACTTTAACTCTGGATCTTTACCTAAGTTTCCTACTAAAATCACTTTGTTAACGCCTGCCATATCAATTAAAATTAGTTCAAATTATTACTATAACAAACAAAACAAATAGTTTTTGCTTTTGCAATGCTATTCATCTATATAAAAAGGCTTTTTGTAAGAATAAATCAGTTTTTTAAGGTTTATAAAATTTTAAACAACCTGTTTTTCTACGAGGCATAATGTGTATTTTTGTAGAAATAACCATGTTTTCCGAAATAAAAATAGATAAAAGAATAAACTGGTTATAACATATGGCCAGTGAAAAACAATATTTTCCCCAGATGAAATGAGTGACTATTTAAATGAACTAAATCCCGTGCAGCGAATGGCTGCCGAAACTACCGAAGGGCCAGTAATGATTATTGCAGGTGCAGGTTCTGGTAAAACACGTGTGCTAACTTATCGCATTGCCCACATTATGGAAAAAGGGGCAGATGCTTTTAATATTTTATCCTTAACCTTTACTAATAAAGCAGCTCGAGAAATGAAAGAGCGTATTGGTAAAATTGTTGGGAGCAAAGAAGCGAAGAATATTTGGATGGGAACTTTTCACTCCATCTTTGCTAAAATTTTACGTTTCGAAGCAGAGAAATTAGGTTACCCATCTAACTTTACTATTTACGATACAGATGATAGTAAAGGAGTTATTAAAGATATTTTAAAGCAATTAAATTTAGATGATAAAGTATATAAACCTTCGATGGTTTTAAACAGGATTTCATCAGCAAAAAACAGTTTAATATCTGCAGCACAATACGCTAATAATCCTATTACACAAGCAGAAGACAGATCATCAAATAAACCTTTACTAGGACAAATTTATTTAGCCTATCAAAAACGTAATTTCAAATCAGGAGCTATGGACTTTGATGATTTGTTATACAATACAAATGTCTTGTTACGCGATTTTCCCGATGTATTAATTAAGTATCAAAGTAAGTTTAAATATATTTTGGTGGATGAGTATCAGGATACTAACTTTTCGCAATATGTCATTGTAAAACAATTAGCAGCTCGTTTTCAAAATATTTGTGTAGTAGGTGATGATGCGCAAAGTATTTATTCATTCCGTGGCGCAAATATTCAAAATATTTTAAATTTCGAAAAGGATTATCCAGATTTAAAAACATTTAAGTTAGAGCAAAACTATCGAAGCACGCAAACGATTGTAAAGGCAGCCAGTGCCGTCATTGCAATTAATAAAGATCAGTTTAAAAAAAATATTTTTACGGATAATGAAGAAGGCGAGAAGATTAAAATTATTAAAGCCAATACCGATAACGAGGAAGGACAAAAAGTAGCCGCTTCAATTTACGAAACACATTATACACAGCAAGCCCATTTTAAAGACTTTGCTATTTTATATCGTACCAATGCTCAGTCTCGTGCTTTTGAGGAAGCTTTAAGACGAATGAGCGTGCCCTATAAAATTTATGGAGGCTTATCATTTTACCAACGTAAAGAAATTAAAGATGTATTGGCTTATATTAGATTATCAATCAATCATAATGATGATGAATCATTAAAGCGAATTATTAATTATCCTACACGTGGTATTGGGCAAACAACCATTGATAAAGTAATGTTGGCTGCTATGGAGCATGATATTAGCATGTGGCAGGTATTAGATAATTTAAGAGATTTTAATATTGGTATTAATAGTGGAACTGCCTTAAAAATTTCTGAATTCACAACCTTGATTAAAACATTTTCGGCGATGATACCATACAAAGATGCCTTTGAATGTGCGAATCATATTGCTGTAACAAGTGGAGTAGTGAAAGATTTATATCATGATAAAACACCAGAAGGTGTGAGTCGTTATGAAAACATACAAGAGTTATTAAATGGTATTAAGGATTTTGTAGAGCAAGAACGTACGCCGCAAGAAGAAGAATTAAAAGAAGCTATTTTTAATGCCACAGAAGTAAACCCAGTAGAGTTATTTGATGCAACAGAGCAAAATTCAACGCTTAAAACATTAGATGAGTTTATGCAAGAAATTTCTTTATTAACGGATGTTGACAAAGAAAAAGAAAATGAAAAAGACGCTGATAAAGTGTCAATGATGACAATACATGCCTCCAAAGGATTAGAATTTCCTTATGTACATATTGTTGGATTAGAAGAAAATTTGTTTCCATCACAAATGGCTTTAAATAGCCGCAGCGAATTAGAAGAAGAACGACGTTTGTTTTATGTGGCTATTACCCGAGCTGAGAAAAAAGCGACGATTAGTTTTGCGACTACTCGTTACCGTTTTGGTAATTTAATATATTGTGAACCTAGTCGTTTTATTGATGAGTTGGATGAGAACTGTGTAGATTTCCCTCAAGAACCTGAGAAACGTAAATTTAGTGATGATGCGTTTGTTCGACCAACACGTCCGTTTCAAAAACCTATGGAATCAATTGATTTTAGAACAAAGGAAACTCCAGGATTTGCTAAACAAGAACCCAAGCCAATTAATTTTGCTCCTCCTAAAAAATTAATTCCATTAGCTAAACGCATGGCCGAAACCAATTCGCCAACAGACAATAGTGCCAATGCGAATTTAAGAGTAGGAAGTGTTATTGAACATGAGAAGTTTGGTATTGGAGAAATAACGGCCATTGAAGGCGTTTATCCAAATGCTAAAGCTAGTATACAATTTAGAGATAGTGGCGAAAAGAATTTGTTATTGAAGTATGCGAAGTTAAAAGTGGTGATGTAGTTTACTATTGTAAATTCTTTATTAATCGTTCAATTCTTGCATTACTACTATCAATCATAGGTTTGTATTGATCCGTGTTTTCAGTAATAGCTTTGTCAATAAGCTGATAGCACTCAATCCTCATTTCACAATAGGTTTTTAATGCTTTATTTCTTTCTTGTATGTCATCAGGTAAATCATATGTTTGAACTTCCGTTACTAATGCCAAACACTTCTCCCAATTTTTGATTCCATCATTATTAAGTGAATTTAGTATTTGTTCATTGCTTGCTGTTTCTGGCAGAGAGTATACAGCGACCGCCTTTTCTTCTAATGCTGTGAACTCAGTCATTTTTTCTTGGTATATCCCAATGTCGTTGGAGATACTATTAAATATGATGATAATGGAAGCGACAACTGCCATTGTTATTGCTCCAATGGATATGCCTCTGATGGTTTTTGAGTCAGGTTGTTTTAAACTTGGTAAAAAAGCATAGCCAATAGCCATCCCACTTAATAAACCTCCAATATGCGCAGCGTTATCAATACCAGGTTTTAAGCCATTTAATAAGTTATAACCTACAAATATTAAGGTGCTAGTACGCATTGCATCTCTAGCTGATTTTTCGATGTGATTTGTTGTGAGTAGTGCTAAAAATACACCATATAGTCCAAATATTGCCCCTGAGGCTCCAGCGCTAATAGTTAATTCGTTCCACGCTAAACTTGTTAAGCTGGCAACTATTCCCGTCGCTACATAAGCAAATAAATATCGGGTTTTACCCATTAAAGGTTCTAGTAATACACCTATTGATACTAAAGCGTACATATTCATTAATAAGTGAAAGATACCGATGTGAATAAAACAACATGTAAATAATCTCCACCACTCGCCACTTAAAGTGTTTGGTCGGAAGTTTGCGCCCCAATTTAAAAGATCCTGGTTGTCGGGTTGAAAAACTCCAACTCCCGATAGCGCCATTACCGCAAAAATCAAAATATTTAGGTTTAAAATAATTGGTGTAATAAAATACCCTTCTGTTGTAATGAAAATGGAGAAGAAATTGGTGATCTTTTGTTTCGTGTTTAAGGGCGTGGTATTCAAAACATCTTCATCTACAGGAGAAAAGCTTGAACTTAGTGCTTTATATTTTTCTTTTAATTCGTCCTCAGTAAATGAGTTTTTGATATCATTAAATCCAGATACAAAGTTTTCTACATTGTCTTTATTCTTCCCCAAATCAAACATTTGACTGCCAGTGCACTCACTTTTAACAGTAGCTATGTTTCCTTCAATGTTAACTTTTAATTCTTCTCCATAAGAACTTATGGAAAATTTTGTATAGGCAATAAAGCCAGTTTCGCAAATGTAGCTAGGTTTCCACTCCAATCGTTTTATTACTTCTTGAGCAATAGTAATAAAATCTTCTTTACTTAAGTTGTCAAGTTCAATTGTTTGTTCGTACTTTGGAGAAAATCCTACTGCCATATCTTTTGTTTGTCATGTTATAAAACAGAAAGATATTATTTATTTTTCTAATAATGATATTCTATTCCTCCACTTTACTAATTCAAACCAAATTACAAATACAAAGCCGATCAAGGCGCTAATGCCTAATTGCGATACGTTTAGAGACTGTAACTCAAAAAAGCGAGCTAGTGGTTTTACATATAATAAAAGGGCGGTGATGAAAAGCGTAATACTAATTATAAGTAATACCAAATTGTTTTTGTATTTTAAGGTTGTGAGGATAGAATAATAAAACGAACGATTGACTAAGGTTAAAATGATATTAGAAGTAATTAAAACCGTAAATACCATCGACCGAGTGGTTGCTTCATCATACCCTTTATGAATAGCGTATTGATAAGCAACTAAGTTCCCCGCCGTAATCATTAAGCCTTGAATAATACTGGTGGTTAATTCTTTCCAATTAAAAAAAGTACTGGTAAAAGGACGAGGTTTTTGCAGCATCGTGTTTTTTTCTATTGGCTCGTTTTCATAAATGATAGAGCAGGTTGGCCCCATAATTAATTCAAAGAAAATAACATGGATAGGAGAAAATATATTTGGGAAAATCCAACCTAAAGCTAATGGAATAAATACTGTTAAGATGATTGGAATATGAATAGAGATAATGTATTGTATGGCTTTTTTTAGATTGGTGTAAATTTTTCGTCCCATTGCGACAGCATCTACCATTTTTGATAAATCATCTTCTAATAAAATAAGAGAGGCTGCTTGCTTAGCTATTTCCGTTCCTTTTTTACCCATAGCAATACCAATGTGCGCCGCTTTTAAGGCAGGACCATCATTTACGCCATCACCAGTCATGGCTACAATTTGTTGTTTGGCTTTAAGCGCATTAATGATTTTTAATTTAGCGTCAGGAAACATACGCGTAAATAAATTGGTATCCATCACACGTTCTTGCAATTCCGTATCGCTTAGTTTCATTAATTCATCTCCAGATAAACTTTTGTCGTATCCTTTAAAACCAATTTGCTTGGCAATAGAGGTGGTTGTTTCGGCATTATCTCCTGTGACTATTTTAACGGTGATGCCAGCTGCATAAAAATTTTCTAATACTTGTTTAATGTTTTGTTTTGGTGGATCATAAAATGCAACGATGCCTTTAAATTGAAATTTAAAATCTTGTTGGTTTTTAGGATAGTTAGTTCCTTCAAATAGAGACTTTCCGACACCAAGAACTCTATAACCTTCAGAAGTTAATTCTTTTATCGCTTTTTCAACCTGTTGTCTATCTTCGGAAGACAGGTGTGATACATTCATCATCGCTTCAGGTGCTCCTTTGGCAGCGATGATTCTGGTGCCTTTTGTATCTTCAAATAAATGAGTCATCATAGGTGGCTTGCCGCCTAAAGGATATTCATGAATCATTTTAAAGAGTTCTCTTTCATCTTGTTCAATAGTTTTTTCATAAGCTTTGTGTAAGGCTACTTCCATTGGGTCAAATGGAATAGGCTCGCTCGACCACATGGCTAAACGAATTAATTCTTTTTCATCATCACCTAGCGTTTCATCCGGACTTGATATTTTTTGAGATTTTAAAACAAAGAGTTTTGCTAAACTCATTTTGTTTTCGGTAATCGTTCCGGTTTTATCGGTACAAATAACCGTAGCGCTTCCTAAAGTTTCAACGGTTTTCATTTGCTTTACCACAATACCCAATTTCATTAAACGCCAAGCTCCAAGCGCCATAAAGGTGGTAAACGCAACCGGTATTTCTTCGGGCAAAATACTCATGGCCAAAGTCAAGGCTTTTATTAAACTATCTAATACATCATGCGAACGAATAAAATTGATACCCCATACTATCACAAAAACGATGGCACCAGCTATCACCATTTTTTTGACGAAGTTGCTGATTTGTAATTCTAAGGGTGTTTTTTCTTCAATAATGCTTTCTAAACTTTTTCCAATTTTCCCTAATTTAGTTTCATTCCCTATTGCAGTTATAATGGCGATAGCTAATCCACTTGCAACGTTTGTACCTCGGTAAACAAAATGATCTTCTTTACTTTTATCTTTTTCTACCGATAAAGATTCGCCAGTTAAAATCGATTCGTTTACCGAAAAATCATTGGATTGAATAATGTCTCCATCAGCGGCAATAAAGGTGCCTTCTTCAACTATTAAATAGTCTCCAATTACTAAATCTTCACTATTGATTTCGATAGTTTCGTTATTGCGAATGACTTTGCATTTTGCTTGAGTAAAGTTTTTTAATTTCTCTAAGGCATTACGGCTTCTCGAATCTTGATATAATGAAATAGCCGACACTAATATAATAGCTGAAGATAAAAAGATGCCATCTCCTGTTTTACCGCTTATAAAATAAATAGTTGAAGCCACCAATAATAAAAGCACCATTGGTTCTTTAGCAATACTTTTTACAGCATCTAAAAACCCGTTTTCTTTTTTGTAATTTAATTGATTGTTTCCATGCTTGGCTCTGGCTTGCAATACTTGCTCACTAGTTAAGCCACTTTGGTTGAAATTAGTTGAAAACATTTATTTTATTACTTCTTTTTAGCAGCTTTTTCTTTTTTCTTGAAATAATTTCTTAACAAGATATTATGTTTTAAAGCTTCCATATCTTCATCAAAATTTTTGGTGCCACTTTTAATGTTTTTCATGCTTTCATTTAAATTGTTTACAAACGTGGTATCCATTAAAACGGTTCCAATACCTCCTTCGCCTTTTTTAATCTTAGAAGTAATGTAATGCATATCGCCAGTAACCAATGCTAGCGAATCGGTAATGAGTTTAATATTAACGATGCTTTGATTTAATTTTACCGCCATGGTTGTATCAGCAATTAATGCTCCAATAGTTCCTTTTCCATCTTTAATATGTTTTACAATTCTACTTAAATCTCCAGTAATAATAGCGGTGCGCTCTCCAGTTACTTTAATATTGACGATGGCTTGTTTTAAATTTTCTGCAACAATGGTGTCCATTAAAATATTCCATAAAGTATTTGGACTATTTAATCGGTGTACAATGTTTTTTAAATCAATGGTAATATCTTTTACGTTTTCGTTGGTGATGTTTAAAGTACGCATCATATCATCGGTTCCTAAAGGGCTTATAGATACTAAAAAATCACCATCTTCTACACTTTCGGCCGCTTCGTTGGATGAGCTGATATTAATTAGTTTATTACCCATTAATCCATCGGTACCAACCATAGCGGTGGCATTTTTTTTAATAAAGGCTTGTACCTTATCTTCAATAACCATGGTTACATCAACGGTAGAGTCGTTGATAATTTCAACTGTTTTAACAGTGCCTACATCAATACCAGTAAAACGGACATTATTACCAGGCATTAAACCGTTCACGTTTTTAAATTGTGATTTAAGTTCGAAGGTAGAACCAAATAAATTTTGTTTTGCTCCAATAAGGTATAATGAAAATATAAGTAGAATTGTTCCTACTAAAACAAAAGCTCCTACGCGTATATTTTTAGATGTTTCTTGTGCCATAAATTTTATTCAAAAAATTGTTTTACCCTTGGGTCGGTTGAGTTTTCTAATTCCTTATATGTGCCTGTGGCGTAACAGGTCCCATCAATAAGCATGATAATACGATTTGCCACAATTTCCACACAATTAATATCGTGCGAAATAATAATAGAAGACGTATTGTATTTTTTTTGCAAATCAAGCATTAAATGACTGATTTCTTTTCCGGTAATAGGATCGAGACCGGTAGTAGGTTCATCATATAAAATAATTTCTGGTTTTAAAATTAATGTTCTTGCTAATGCAATACGTTTACGCATACCGCCAGATAATTCAGACGGCATCATATCAATTGTGTGTGGTAAGCCTACATTAGTTAACGCTTCTATGACTAAATTATTGACTTCATCTTTATTAGTGCTTTTTTTTATCCAATGCCTACGTAGCGGAAATTCTAAATTTTCGCGAACGGTCATCGAATCATATAAGGCATTGCTTTGAAATAAGAAGCCAACCTTTACTCGCATTTCGTCTAATTGAGAGGTGTTTAGTTTTTCTACTTTATCTCCCAATACATTAATGCTCCCTTGGTCGGGTTTCATTAAGCCAATGATTAACTTTATTAAAACTGATTTGCCAGAACCTGATTTGCCAAGAACCACGGCATTTTCGCCACGTTTTAAATTAAAATTAAATCCATTAATGACTTTGTTGTCGCCAAAAGCTTTATGTAAATTGGTAATTGTAATTACGTTTTCAGTTGTATTAGTATTTGGTGTATGTTCGTTAACGTTTGCCATTTCTTAATTTAAGTTTAAGGCATCTGTAATTTGAACGGCCAATAAATCAATAATAAAAACGAGTAATGACGATATAACCACAGCATAGTTGGCTGATTGACCGACACCTTCGGTGCCTTTACTGGAGTTAAAGCCTTGATAGCATCCAATGATGCCAATAATGAAACCAAAGAAAAATGTTTTTAAGATGGAAGGAACAATATCAGCGTACACTAAAGTATCAAATACTTGGTTCCAAAATAAATCCCAACTAACTACGCCATGGATATTACAGCCTAAATAACCTCCGTATAAAGAAATGCCATCGGCTAAGATGGCTAAAATAGGAATCATTAAGGTGGTAGCCATCACACGAGTCACCACTAAAAACTTGTAAGGGTTTGTACCAGATACATCCATGGCGTCAATTTGTTCGGTTACTTTCATAGAACCTAATTCGGCACCAATACCTGAACCAATTTTACCAGCGCAAATTAAGGCAGTAATTACAGGAGCAATTTCACGCACTAAGGAAACAGAAATCATTTTAGGTAACCAAGCTTGTGCACCAAATTCAACTAGGGTAGGGCGCGATTGCATGGTAATAACCAAGCCCATAATAAAGGCTGTTATTGCTACAAGTGGAAACGATTTATTACCTATATAGAAACATTGGCGCAAGAACTCATTAAACTCAAAGCGAGGTTTAAACACTTCAATGAAAAAACGTCCTGTAAAACGAGCAATTAGTCCTATTTCAATTAAGATGTTTTTAATCATAAACGATATTAAGTACTAATTTACTTTGAATCTTTTTTATTTTAAAAGCTAATGTCATATATGAAACTGATAAAAGTCATATATCATCGATAAAAATACCGCTTTAGAGATAAATTCCTTTTATGCTTTAAAAGGAAAATATTGCATGTTTTACTGTTTATGAAGTTAATTGGTTTTTTTAGATACGAAACGTAGTTGAAATATTTGAAATGTATTTAAATAACGTTTTTACATTCTCATACTTTTGTTTTGGCATACATCTTTGCGCTAATGGTTTTATCTGCTTTAGTGTAATGATTTGGCAAATGTTGTTCGAAGGTATAGCCACTTTTAATTAAAACCTGTTCGGAACCTACATTGAAATCAAATATGGGCGCTTCTATGCGGGTATAGTTTAAACGTGTTAAACAATAATTGGTAAATTCAATGACTACTTTGGTGATGATCCCTTTATTTCTATGTGGTTTGCCTATCCAATAGTAAATTTCGCCAATAGGAGAATTAATTCCATGTGTAAAATGTAAGCCAACATGCCCCATCAATTCATGATTTTGATTTCTGATGGCCCAATTTTTCCGAATGTTGTGTTCGGTTTCAAAGTTTAGAATGAAATTTAAATTATTTTCAGCATCCTGTTCTGTATAAGGATGAGGAATTCTTAGGGTTTGATGATAAAGTTCTTCATCATTTAAGTATGCCACTAAAGGCTCTTTATCTTCACGAGAGCTTTTGCTTAAGTAAATGTCATCATCTATTTGAAGATCTATTTTCATTTCTGAACTTGTTTTAAGTCAAAGATAATTACATACGCCTATTTTAAAAATTATTCTTATTGCTATTAAAATATATCACAGTATAAATTGCTATAACTAAAAAAGGAAGAGTAGAAAAGAGAATCTTAAAGTTTAAACTGATGATACCTATCAAGAACATAAAGGCTAATAAAATTCCTAATGTTCCAATGCCAGTAAACGTTAATGCTTTATGAGGTGTTTTTTGAAAAAGGCTAATCAATAATATTACTTGCCCTATCATAGGTAGTAATACAAAAGGATGCAAAACTGATTTTGGCTCTGTGATTATTTTTGTAAGTATATCTATCTCTGCTTGAAATAAGAAGAGATGTTGGTTGCCCCCCCATTCTAGATATCCTATTAGGGAGGTAATAAGTAAAAGACTATTTAATATTTTAGCTTTCATATTACTTATATTTTGAGAACAAATGTAAATGTTTAATAGGGTTTAAAATTTGATATATGTCAAAAATAAGTGAGATAAATATTGATAACAATCAATTCTCTCACAATGAACCATTTTTTAATATCTGCAACACATTTTTTGGCTTTCTAGGGATAGTGCTTTTGAATATATAAGGATGAGTCAATTCGTTTATTAAGTTATGTATTAAACGAATGAATTTGTTTATAGGATATTTTTATTTAACAGAAGCTATTTGTCATAATATTTGTCGATGTGTTTTATGACGTCTTTTTTAGTTGACGTGTAAGTGGTGACTTGAAAAACCGGATTTTGTTTTTTGTTAGTTCTCGAGCCAATTTGGGTTTGATACTTCCCATCTATTTTGATTTTTACATTTGGATTGTCTGATTGAAGAGTACCTTCACGGCCGTTAATGGTGTCTTGATAATAAAACAATGTTTTGAGTAAATTATTTTTATCATCGTAAATAAATTTTGTTTTGGACGCCATAGGTGCCATGCCTTTATAAGTTGTCGTGTCATATAACACTTGTACTTGTTTGTTTTTGTTATAAATTCTTGTGTACGTAACTGTTTTTTTAATGTCTTTTTTTTCATTTATGACCATAGTCTTGCTTGTATTATTTAAACTGTCATACCAAAAATAGGTGGTGTTTTTATTTGATTTTTGATAATAATCGGGTTCAATGATTTTAGTTAATAATTTATACGCGTTATAATAATACTTAATCGTATCGTTACATTCTACATCCTTACAACGACCAAAATAAACTTCATAAACCTTTAAGCCATTATCATAATGCCTCAGGGCTATTAAAACAGAATCTTTGTTGGCTTGCCCGTTTTTAAATTCTGTTCTAAATATGGAGGTTTGAACAATTTTCTTGTCAGGTATCGTGTCATAACTCCAGCCGTATTGGGGAAATACAGAGGTTTGAATCAGGAGAAATATAATTATAAAGTGTGTACGCATTAATTTTTTGCCTTTCGATTTAATAATAATATTTCTTTTACGAACACCATTTTTAAAACACTATTGTGTTTTAAAACAAAGATAAAAGTTTGCCAGACTTTTGCAAAAGTTTTGTTGTTTGCTAAACTCATTGCTTACTGAGTGTTAGCAGATGCCATTTTATTTATTTAATTTCTGTTTTTACGTCACTACGCTTTTGGAGGTTGATTTTATAAGTAAATCCGATTCTAACGTTGAGTGCATACATGTAATTTTTAGTAATGAGCTCTTGTGTTGCATTTATTACGGCTTCATTTTTTGGAGCGTATATATAAGGTTTGTAACCAAAAAAGACAAAAGGAGAAAATTGATGTATATTATGTTTAGATAAATGATAGCCAATTTTTACACCTATGTTTGCACCTATACCAAGAGATTTGGATTTTTTATCATCCACCATAAACGCTTCCCCATTCAATCGTCGGTATAATGCGCTTGATGAAACTCCCATATGAATTTCACTATAGAGCTTTTTAAATTTTTCCGCATTTGCTAAGTAAATAAGATAATTCAGATTTATAAAATGAAGATTGAACCGATTCGAATAGTTTATGTTTTTTGCTTCGCTTCCAAAATAGGAATAGGTGGCGTTAATGCCGTGCTTTATTTGTTTTTTATTTTTAAATAAAAATGCAACATCAGCAGTTATACCATTTATAAAAAGAGGTTGTTTGTTTTCCAAAAATGGTCTACTAAAATTGTATAGTTGAATGGATTTATCTAGTTGTTTGGAGTATAAATAATTATAGGATAAACCAATGGAAATAGACTGAGCAAAACTACTTATATTGGTAATTAACAGTAGTAAAATAAAAGTAAGAGCCCTCATTTTTTTATGGTTTCTAAAATATCCATCACAGCTTTGTATCCCGATTCAACAGCACCATGCACCGTTTGGTGATGTCCATTAATATTCATAGCCTCTCCTGCAAAAAACAATTTATTAGCAAAGGGTTTTGCTGCAATTTGTCTTGCATTTCCCATACCAATGGTACTATATCCGTATGCGCCTTTAATAAATGGTTTTGATGTGTAGTCATGAACACTTGATGAGATAAAACTTGCTGTTGCTTGGCCATTATAAATACTATCTAGTTCTTGAAGCAAGGCGTTTGTAATTGAAGTATCGTTCCCTAATGCATGTAAATTTGCTGCCTGATCACCCATAATAAATGCTAGTAAAACATGATCGGAGGTTGTTTTACCAACGGTATCATCAACGTATGCTCCACATACTGTTCCGCCATATAGAACTTCTTCATAAAATTTTGAGCTGAATTTCAGAAACACTTTCATTCCTGGTCCCATTCCAAATTTTGAAAATGCATCTGTTTTTTCTGTAGGCAGCGCAGGAATAAATGTAATTTCATTTAGTTTGAGAATAGAAATTGGAACTGCAACAATTACTTTATTTGATTCGTAGATGTTGTTTGAGCTGTCTTTCAAAACTATTTTATCCCCGCTATGATCCACAGAGGTTATTTGAGAATTATAGATAATATTAGATTTAACTTCTTGCGCAATATATCTTTCTATCACATCAAAATAGGTTTCTGAAAATTTGAAGTCTTCATCGCCCGACACCCAGTTTTCTTCGTCTTTGTTATTCCAATAGGCAGAGAGTGTGGAGGAAGATGCTCCTTGGTCGCCAGCAATGGCTTCAATGATTTTGTCGTACTCACTGCCAAAACCTTGTTGATGAGCGTAATCTTTGAACGAAATATCTGGTAGATTATCTTTCTCAAATATAAATGGATCCTTGGGTAATGTATTTACAATTTGATTATTAAACCAATAACTTAAACCTGTTTCGTCTAATGTGGTGTTAATGTTTTTTGTTTTGACAAGGTCTGCTATAATGCTGTTTCTGCCATGCATCCATTGAGCTCCAGTATCAATTGGATAATCAGCAAAGCCATTTAACTTACCCATTCTTCCTCCATAAACGGAGGATGCTTCAAGGATGGTAAAATTAATTCCCATCGACTTTAATATATAACCTGCATATAGTCCCGCCGCACCTGCACCAATAACGATTACTTTACCATCATACTTTATGTCCTCATACAAATTCTCTTTTCTACAGGCAGTTAAAATGGTTGAAGGCAATAGCAGTCCTCCAATTGTTAATAATGATGAATGTTTTAAAAAGTCTCGTCTATTCATGCTTTTTTATTTTATTTCTTACTAAAGGGTTACCGCTAACCTTTAGCTGCTAGTGCATATGTGGCTTTGAAACATTGTCTTGCCGAAATGCTTAAACAAAGTTAATTGTTTAACAGACTTTAGCAAATGCTTTGATATCGCCCGCATTTTTGGCAGGTTGGGTTATGCGCTACCTGTTGCTATGTGGTTAGTTAACCGTTATCTATTTGTCCAAATATTGCAACATAATTTAAAACTATAATGGCAACTGTTAAAGGAGAACAGGTAATGAAAAATAGTATCGTTCCGAATGAATTGTCTTTTAACCAGTGTCTGCGTTTAAAGAAAAGAATAAAAAAAACGACAAAGGTCAATAAAGAAAATAAAAAAGCGCCAAGCATACTGCCTAAGTTCTTGTCATAAATTTCATATTTTGCTATGATTAGACTAGACCAAATATTTAAAGCTATAATTAAATAGATAATGTTCAATAACAACTTCGTCTTACTAGTTAGTCGTTTAACATTTTTGTCAAACAACTGCTGAAATAAATATAATATGTTTCTTAATAATATCATAGTTATAATTTCAAACTACCCACCGGCGGCACAGCCTAAACAAAATAAATTATATAATCTAAAACCCCAATAGCTTAAACTAACTATTGATAAAAACATAATAGTAAATGTTGCTACTTCTTTATTTTTTACCAAGTAATTAATGCCTAATATTAATATAACTAAACTTGTCAAAGAGTATGTTATACCTAGAAAAGGTCCATTATTCATATGAGTATTTGCTGTCATTTGTGCATATGGAAAAACATAGATGAGGGTCAAACTATTAATTACAAGAAATAATATTACAAGAAATATATGTCTTTTGTTTAAATTCAATTAGATGTAATTTCTTTGCGTTTATTTTTCATAGGTTGCCTATAACTTACATATATGATGAGTTTTATTGGAGTAAGTACTCAAATTTTGACTTATTCCTCTAGTTTTTCTTATCTTATCATTAAACCAAATATAACAAAAAAGCCTCTCGTTTCCGAAAGGCTTTTAAAATTAAGCGTTGTTATAATCCCAGGTTTCCATAAACTTGGTAGTATAGTTACCTGCTTTAAAATCTTCGTTTTGCATTAATTTAATATGAAAAGGAATGGTTGTTTTTACTCCTTCAATTACATACTCACTTAAAGCACGGTGCATTTTAGCAATAGCTTCTTCGCGGGTTTGTGCTACCGTAATTAATTTACCAACCATACTATCATAGTTTGGTGGGATGCGGTAACCGCTATACACATGTGAGTCAACACGTATACCGTGTCCGCCTGGTGTGTGTAAAGTTGTAATAGTTCCTGGAGATGGTGCAAAGTTTTTAAAAGGATCTTCAGCATTAATACGGCACTCAATCGCATGCAATTGTGGGTAGTAGTTTTTGCCACTAATAGGCACACCAGCAGCTACTAAAATTTGTTCGCGTATTAAATCGTAGTTAATTACCTCTTCAGTAATTGGATGCTCCACTTGAATACGAGTATTCATTTCCATGAAGTAAAAATTACGGTGCTTATCTACTAAAAACTCAATTGTTCCTACACCTTCGTAACCAATAGATAAAGCAGCTTTTACAGCAGCATCACCCATGGCTTCACGTAATTCAGGAGTCATAAATGGCGAAGGCGTTTCTTCAACCAATTTTTGATGACGGCGTTGTACCGAACAGTCGCGCTCACTTAAGTGGCAAGCTTTACCGTGTGCATCGCCCACAATCTGAATTTCGATATGGCGTGGTTCTTCAATATATTTTTCCATATACATGGCACCGTTACCAAAAGCAGCTGTTGCTTCGTGTACAGCGCTATCCCATGCTGCTTGAAAATCTTCCTCTTTCCAAATAATACGCATCCCTTTTCCACCACCACCGGCAGTAGCTTTAATAATCACAGGGTACTTAATATCTTTGGCTAATTCTTTTCCTTGGTCAGCGCTTTCTAATAAACCAACCGAACCTGGTACACAAGGTACGCCTGCAGCAATCATAGTTGCCTTTGCATTACTCTTGTCGCCCATTTGGTTAATCATCTCAGGAGTGGCTCCAATGAACTTAATTTTATTTTGACGGCAAATTTCAGAAAACTTAGCGTTTTCACTTAAGAAACCGTAACCAGGATGGATCGCATCCGCATTAGTAATTTCGGCAGCCGCAATAATATTCGACATGCTTAAGTAGCTATCTTTACTAGGCGGTGGACCAATACACACAGCCTCATCGGCAAACTTTACGTGTAAAGAGTCTTTATCGGCAGTAGAATAAACGGCTACGGTTTTAATTCCCATTTCTCTACATGTTCTAATCACACGTAAAGCAATCTCGCCTCTATTGGCAATTAATATTTTTTTAAACATCTGTTTAGAATTTAACGTTAAAAGTTTAAAATTCAAGATTTGATAATCTTTGAATTTTGAATCTTAAACCTTGAATTATAATTAAGCTGGATCTACTAAGAACAATGGTTGATCGTACTCAACAGGAGTTGCATCATTTACCAATACCTTAACGATTTTACCTTTTACTTCGCTTTCAATTTCGTTAAATAATTTCATCGCTTCAATGATACATACTGGTTTTCCAGTATCAATATCATCACCTACGTTTACAAATGGCGCCTTATCCGGACCAGCAGAACGATAGAATGTACCAATCATTGGTGATTTAATAGTAATGTATTTTGCTTCGGCAGCAGAGGCAGTGTTAGTTGCAACTGGCGCAGCTGTTTCGGTAGCAGAAGCAACAGGAGCAGCCATTACTTGTGCAGGAGCTGTTGTAATTTGAGTTGGCGCAGCTTGATACATTACAGGAGCGGCAGATGTTTGCTTACCAGTTTTAATAACTATTTTAATTTCTTTAGTTTCTAGTTCAACTTCGTTTACCCCGCTTTTAGAAACAAATTTAATTAAATCTTGAATTTCGGTTAATTTCATTTTTAAGTGTTTTAGTTAGTGGGGGCAAAAATACCATTTATTTATAAAAAACGAGAAAAATCATTCGTTTTTGGTCGAAAAGGGGGTAAATGTTCAAAAAAACACCTAATTATCAACAGTTTAAATTTATGAATTCGAATTTTCGAACGACGAGTTACGATTTTAGAAATAATTATGATTTTCGATTGACGAGTTACGATTTTATTATAATTTTCAATACTGAATTTGTAATTTTACGTTCCAACTCGTAATTCGTAACTCCAAATTCGTACATCACATTCGTAAATCCAACTTCCAACTTCCTATCTAATTCTATCCGCGCTTCTTACCAATTGCTCATCTTTTTTAATAAAATGAGCGGCTAAATAAGCAAAAACAGCTGAGATAAGAGGTAAAAAAGAACCAAATTGATAGGATATAGCTTCAGGACCACCTTCTTTCGTATAAGATAGTATAAAGAATAAGCCAACTAAAAACATATTAAATACTACTAATAGGTTTGCTAACTTATATTGTAATACTCGGTTTTTATATAAAAAGATAATGGATATACTTAATATAAGTATAATAACATTAAAAATTAAGGCAAAATAAATGTTACTGCCCATCACCTCCGAACTACAGCCTGGCATCAAGCATATAGGAACGGTTTTATCTTCTGCAGTAAACGTTTGAAAAGGAACAAAAAACTGGGCAATAGCAATAATACTCACTGCTAATAAGAAAAGGGATTGTTTACGTTGAATCATGGTGCAAAAGTAGTTTTTTAACCGCAAAGAGGCAAAGGTTTTATTTGAATTTAATTACGAATCCGAACGAATATACGAATCGTGGCTTGCTTAACCCAGAGTCGTACTTTGGTATTAAATTCGTAATCAAACCCTTTACGGTTAAGTTTTTATTAATAAATCTAAATTACTTACATTAACCCTTTGAACTGTAATCCAAGTAACTTACATTTGTACCTATGGAAAACAAATACCAAAATCTAATCGAACAAACCTTCGATTTCCCGCAAGAATCGTTTGAAGTAATTGATAACGAATTGTACTTTAATGATATTCCCTTAATGGATATCATCAAACAATATGGTACTCCATTAAAAATCACGTATTTACCAAAAATTACCTCGCAAATACAAAAGGCTAAACGTATGTTTAACGTAGCGATGGCAAAAGCCGATTATAAAGGTAAATATGTGTATTGCTATTGCACTAAAAGCTCGCACTTTAGCTTTGTTTTGGATGAAGTACTTAAAAACGATGTGCATATCGAAACCTCTTCGGCTTATGATATTCAAATTATTCGTGAGCAAATTAAAAAAGGGAGTATCACAAAGGATACACATATTATATGTAATGGTTATAAGAAAACAAACTACAAACAATATATCTCCGAATTGTTAAATGATGGCTATAATGTGATTCCCGTTTTAGACCATTTGGATGAGTTTGAGCATTATAAAAAGAATGTAAAAGTTGCCAAATGTAAACTTGGAATACGAATTAGTACCGAAGAAGAGCCCTCTTTTGCATTTTATTCATCTCGTTTAGGAGTTCGTTACACCGATATTATAAGTTTATATAAAGAGAAGATACAAAACAACCCTAAGTTTGAACTAAAGTTATTACATTTCTTTATTAATAATGGAATTAAGGATACTATTTATTATTGGACGGAATTAAATAAGTGTTTAAATATTTATAAAGAACTTAAAAAGATTTGTCCAAGTTTAGATTCATTAAACATTGGTGGCGGTATGCCAATACGCACATCGTTAAGTTTTGATTACAATTATGAGTACATGGTTGAGGAGATCGTATCTCAAATAAAAACATATTGTACCCAACACGAGATAGACGAGCCAAACATTTTTACCGAGTTTGGGTCATTTACAGTAGCCGAAAGTGGCGCGACTTTATACTCTATTATCGATCAAAAACAACAAAACGACCGAGAGCAGTGGTATATGATTGATAGTTCATTTATTACGACTTTACCAGATACTTGGGGGATTAAACAGCATTTTATTATGCTAGCTGTTAATAATTGGGAAAAACCTTATATCCCCGTTAATTTAGGAGGCTTAACCTGTGATAGTATGGATTATTATAATACTGAAGCACATACCAATCAAGTGTTTTTACCCAAAATAGAAAAAACAGATAAACAGCCTTTATATATTGGATTTTTTCATACCGGAGCTTATCAAGAAGCATTAAGTGGATATGGAGGAACACAGCATTGTTTAGTTCCAGCGCCAAAACATGTATTGATAGATAAAGATGAAAAAGGAGAACTCACGACTAAACTTTTTGCTAAAGAACAAAGCTATAAATCGATGTTGAAAATTTTAGGATATTAATTTGTCGATTTAATCCAAATGATTATCTTTCGATTTCTTTAACTCATCCTTTTGATAGCAACTAAACGAATATTACTTTTTTCTGGACTAGTTTCCATATTAGCTTTGGTGTCATGTGGCGATTCAAAAAAATCTGAAAATGCATTAACCGAAGGTGTTATTGAGTATAATGCAGAGGTGGTTGATCAATCTCATCCTATGGCTGGTTTAGCGCCAGGCTCTGCTACAGTAAAATTTAAAGAAAATAAATTTTTGGTAGAAATGAGTACCATGGGTATTTTTAATACTATTTTCATAAGTAATCCTGGAAAAAGAACATTAACCCAAATGGTTAAGTTTATGGATATTAAAAATGCTTGTATTCAATCTGAGGCTGATTTAGCAGCCGAAAATAAAGATTACGAGCTAAACTTAGAGGAAACTAAAGAAACTAAAAAAATTGCTGGCTATATTTGTAGAAAAGTAAAAGCTAGTTTTGTTAAAAATCCCGCAGAAACATTTGACGTGTATTATACAACAGATTTAGGTTTAGACAGCGTTAATCAAATTGGACCTTATCGCCAAATTAAAGGAATGTTAATGCAATACCGTTTAAAAAAATTAGGTTTAGAAATGTGCTTTACTGCCACAGCGGTTAAAAAGGAAGAAATTAAGGAAGAAGATTTTGAAGTGCCAGCTTTTTATAAAATAGTAACTCGTACAGAGATGGAAAAGTTATTTGAAGATATTCAAAAGTAATTATTGGAGATTTTTTCTCATCAACTCAATAATTCATCAACTCATCAATTAAAATTACCATTTAGCATATTTTCACATTCAGAATCTAGCAAAATTGTAAATTGGCATACCAATTGAAATTACATAAAACACAATTATAAAATTAAATTAAACATGAAAAAATTATTCTCTACGTTAGCTGTTGTTGCGTTATCAGTATTATCATTAAACGCTCAAATTAAAGAAGGAACCATTACTTATGATATGAAAATAGATGGTTTAAGTGCGGAGGAATCTGCAATGTATGGTGATATGGAAACAATCGTATCTTTTAAATCAGGAAAATCGTTATCAGAATCTTCATCTATGATGGGCTCAACATTTGTCTTAGTAGATGACAAAGGAATGTTAATGTTGCAAGATCAAATGGGAAATAAAATTGCAATGAAGCAAACTAAAGAAGAAATGGAAAAAGAATCGGCAAAACAAAAAGATAAGCCAGTTGATCCAAAAATTGAGTACACAACTGAAACAAAAATGATTGCTGGGTATGAATGTAAAAAAGCTAATGTAACCGTTGTGGGTAAAGATAAAAAAGAAGAAAAGATGGAAATATGGTACTCTGATAAGTTTGAGAATTCTAATAAGGATGGAAAAGGTAAAGGGCAATCAATGTTTAAAGGGTTAAACGGAATGCCATTTGAATATGGTATGTCTTTCGGTCCAATGAAATTGAAATTTACTGCAAAAACTGTTTCAGTTGAGCCTGTACCAGATTCAAAATTTCAGTTATCTACAGATGGTTATAAAGTAATGACAATGGATGAATTAAAAGCTATGCAAGGCGGGAAATAATTTTTCATTTCACATATTTAAAGGCTTGGTATTTTACCAAGCCTTTTTTGTTTAAATCTATTCATTTCTGGGGATAAATAATACTTGGCTAATTGGCTTATTTATCTAATAACATTAACTTTGCGCTTTCTAAACAACCTCTCAAATAAAAGCTATGATTCATTTCTTCGGAAACCAATCCAATACTGTTTTTGCAGTTCAAGCACAAGACTCAATTTCATCAGAAGACGTTCAAAAATTAAACTGGCTATTTGGTGGCGCACATAAAATAGAGAAATCCGTACTAACGGATTTTTTTGTTGGTCCACGCGCTGCTATGATTACGCCTTGGAGTACCAATGCTGTTGAAATAACTCAAAACATGGGTATTACTGGTATTATCCGAATTGAAGAATTTGAAAAAGTAGCGTCTGATTTCAATGCTTTTGATCCCATGTTGTCTCAAAAATATACCGAATTGAATCAAGAGATTTACACGATTAATATTAAGCCTGAGTCAATTTTAGATATTACAGATATTGCCGCTTACAATAAATCAGAGGGGTTAGCTTTAAGCGGAGAAGAGGTTGATTACTTAAATAACTTATCTACAAAACTAGGCCGCAAATTAACCGACTCTGAAATTTTTGCATTCTCTCAAGCAAACTCCGAACACTGTCGTCATAAAATTTTCAATGGAACTTTTGTAATTGATAGTGAAACAAAATCAACATCACTTTTTAAATTAATTAAAAAAACATCAGAGACGAATCCAAACGATATCGTTTCTGCCTATAAAGATAACGTGGCTTTTGTGAAAGGTCCAAAAGTGGTTCAGTTTGCTCCTAAGAGTGCTGATAAACCAGACTTTTACGAAGAAAAAGAATTTGAATCAGTTTTATCATTAAAAGCAGAAACACATAACTTTCCAACAACGGTTGAACCATTTAATGGAGCAGCAACAGGTTCGGGTGGAGAAATTCGTGACCGTTTAGCGGGAGGACAAGGTTCATTGCCATTAGCAGGAACTGCAGTGTATATGACTTCTTATTCTCGTTTAGAGAGTGGAAGAGAGTGGGAGAAAGGAATGAGCGAAAGACCTTGGCTGTATCAAACACCGATGGATATTTTAATCAAAGCATCTAATGGTGCTTCTGATTTTGGAAATAAATTTGGTCAGCCATTAATTACAGGTTCTGTATTAACCTTTGAACATAATGAAAACAATCGTAAAATTGGTTACGATAAAGTAATTATGCAAGCCGGTGGTATTGGTTATGGTAAATTAAATCAAGCCATTAAAAAGGAACCTAAAGCAGGCGATAAGATTGTTATTTTAGGAGGAGAAAATTACCGTATTGGAATGGGAGGAGCAGCAGTATCTTCAGCAGATACAGGAGCTTTTGGTTCGGGTATCGAATTAAATGCCATTCAACGTTCTAATCCCGAAATGCAAAAACGTGCCGCTAATGCGGTTCGTGGTTTAGTGGAAAGTGATAATAATCCAATTGTTTCAATTCATGATCATGGTGCTGGTGGACACTTAAACTGTTTATCGGAATTAGTAGAAGCAACGGGTGGTTTAATTGATTTGGATAAATTACCAGTAGGTGATCCAACCTTATCAGCTAAAGAAATTATTGGTAACGAATCGCAAGAGCGTATGGGTTTAGTGATTGGTCAAAAAGATATTGATACCTTACAACGTATTGCAGATCGTGAGCGTTCGCCAATGTATCAAGTTGGAGATGTGACGAATGATCACCGTTTTACTTTCCAATCAAAAACTACTGGCTTAAAACCAATGGATTATGCTTTGGAAGATTTCTTTGGAAGCTCTCCAAAAACCATCATGACGGATAAAACCGTTAAAACAAATTATTCAGAATTAACGTATTCAGCAGCAAATATTCCTTCCTACTTAAATCAAGTATTGCAATTAGAAGCAGTAGCTTGTAAAGATTGGTTAACTAACAAAGTTGACCGTTGTGTAGGAGGTAGAGTAGCAAAACAACAATGTGCTGGTCCATTACAATTACCTTTAAACAATGTGGGTGTGATGGCTTTAGATTATAAAGGTAAAGAAGGTATTGCGACTACTATTGGTCACTCACCAATTTCTGCTTTAATTAATCCAGCTGCTGGATCAAGAACGGCTATTGCAGAATCATTATCTAATTTAGTGTGGGCACCATTAAAAGATGGCATGCAGTCAGTTTCCTTATCAGCTAACTGGATGTGGGCTTGTAAGAACGAAGGAGAAGATGCTCGTTTATATGAAGCTGTGCAAGCTTGTTCGGATTTTGCGATTGAATTAGGAATCAATATTCCAACAGGAAAAGATTCTTTATCCATGAAACAAAAATATCCTAACGATGAGGTGATTGCGCCAGGAACGGTTATTATATCAGCAGCAGGAAACTGTTCTAATATTACCAAAGTGGTTGAGCCAGTTTTAAAACGTAACGGAGGAAACATCTATTACATTAACCTATCTCAAGATTCGTTTAAATTAGGAGGTTCGTCATTTGCACAAGTATTAAATAAAATTGGTACAGATGTTCCAACAATAAAAGACGGCGCATTCTTTAAAAAAGCATTTAATGTTTTACAAGATTTAATTAAAGATCGTAAAATCCATGCTGGCCATGATGTGGGTAGCGGTGGTTTAATTACCACTTTATTAGAATTATGTTTTGCTGATGTAAACTTAGGAGCGAATTATGATTTAACGGCTTTAAAAGAAAATGATACTGTAAAAGCATTATTCAACGAAAACATTGCAGTCGTTTTTCAAGCAGATGCTTCTGTAGAAGCTGAGTTTGCAAAACACAACGTTGAGGTGTTTAAAATTGGTTCAGTTGTAGAAGGAAATTCGGTGACGATTAAAAACAATGCAGATACTTTCACATTTAATGTTTCTGAAACAAGAGATACATGGTACAAAACATCTTTCTTATTAGATTCAAAACAATCTAGAAATGGAATGGCGCAAGAGCGTTATAACAATTTCAAAAATCAACCTTTACAATTTACGTTCCCAGCACACTTTGATGGTAAATTGCCTGTGATTGATTCTTCTAAACCTCGTCCTAAAGCAGCTATCATTCGTGAGAAAGGATCTAACTCAGAACGTGAAATGGCTAATGCTATGTATTTAGCGGGTTTTGACGTGAAGGATGTACATATGACAGATTTAATTTCTGGTAGAGAAAATTTAGAAGATATTCAGTTTATTGGTGCTGTTGGTGGATTCTCAAATTCGGATGTATTAGGTTCAGCTAAAGGTTGGGCAGGAGCATTTTTATATAACGAAAAGGCAAATACGGCGTTAAAGAATTTCTTTAAACGTGAAGATACTTTATCAGTTGGTATTTGTAATGGTTGCCAATTATTAATGGAATTAGAATTAATTAATCCTGAACATGATGTTCATGGCAAGATGCACCATAATACTTCTCAAAAACATGAGAGTGGATTTACATCGGTGAAGGTTCAAAAAAACAATTCAGTGATGTTATCTAGTTTAGAAGGAGCAACTTTAGGTGTTTGGATTTCTCACGGAGAAGGTAAATTTAAATTACCTTATTCAGAAGATAAATACAACGTTGTGGCTAAATATGCATATGCGAATTATCCTGCAAATCCAAATGGTTCTGATTTTAATACAGCGATGATGTGCGATACAACTGGCCGTCACTTAGTAATGATGCCACATATCGAGCGTTCTACTTTTCCATGGAACTGGGCTAATTATCCAGAAAGACATGATGAAGTTTCTCCATGGATTGAAGCATTTGTGAATGCTAGGAAGTGGATTGAAAAGAAAAAGTAAGCTAAAAATATAGTTTGTCACATCGAGCGAAGTCGAGATGCGGAATTGTTCTCGACTTCGCTCGAACTGACATTTTGGAATATGTTTTTAGTAATTCCACAAATCATGTTCCCATGTAAAGATGTTCATCTTTATTTTGTCGGCTTCTACTAAAGCATCAATGCCTTTTTGATATTGATCAATATAACGGTCCTGTACATTAGATTCTTTCACAATAGTACTCGTGAATTGTCGTTTCCAGAAAATGTCATCTAAGCTTCTTCGTTCGGCATCATTTTTAAAATTATATACATCGTTTCTGGCAAAGTAAGGGCGACAAGAAGGGAAATACACCCAATACAATTCTCTGTAATAATCTCGTTCTTCGTTATATTCAATAGCTGCTAAGCCAACAATACGAACTTCTAAACTTGATTTTTGTCTGTCAAAATACCAATCTTCTTTTACTCTAAATTTTAAAACACGCTCGAAGATGCTAACTGAATCAACGGTAGGAACCATGATTGGCGGTAATTCGTTTCCTAATTCATCGTAAACAATTTGTGGCACTGTATCACGCTTAACGAGTTTGTTTTTTATTTCAGCATCGTTATAAGGAATTAAAAAGTCTTCATCTTTAAAAGCAATGATGTTCCCATTTAAAATTTGACGCGTAATTGTTTGAAAAAGAGAGCTTCTACAAGCATTATATTCTAACGGATAATACAAAGGTTGATTTTGTTTTTCACGCATGTCAATATCGCGCCAAACTCTTTTCTCCCAAGCAACATCGCCTTCGCGCAAACTTGTGTAGTTTATAGGTCGTCTGTTACCGATATTTTGTTTATCGTAAATATCACAAGGATTAACAGGTTTTATGGGTTTAGGCTTCAAAGAATCTCCGAGATGAATAGCAGAAACTCTTGTAATGCAAAATATTGCAAAGAGTAGGGTGGTGTAAGTTTTCATGATTCATAAGTTTAGTGGTTTAAACTATAACTAATGAATGTTTAAAAAGATACGAGCCTTAATATTGAGATTGTGAAAACAAAAAAAGTTTGACATTTGCCAAACTTTTTTGAAATAGATTGAAGTTATCTTTTAACTCTTTGCTCTAAAATAAAAGGACAATGGAACACCCGTAAAATTAAAGCTTTCTCGGAATTTATTTTCTAAGAAACGTTTGTAGGCATCCGTTAAATATTGTGGTGAATTACAGAAGAATACAAAAGCACAAGTATCTTTAATTTGAGTCACATATTTAATCTTAACGATTTTTCCTTTCACTGCTGGTGGTGGGAAGTTTTCAATTAAAGGTAAGAAGTACTCATTTAATTTACTGGTTGGTATTTTTGTTGTTCTGTTTTGATGCACTTCCATTGCCACATCAATCACTTTCATGATACGTTGTTTTTCGGTAACAGAAGTAAAGATAATTGGCACATCTTTAAAAGGCATCATACTAATTCTGATTTGCTCTTCAAAGTGTTTCGTCGTCATCGTGTTTTTTTCTTCCACTAAATCCCATTTGTTTACAACGATGACAATGCCTTTATGATTCTTTACAATTAGGTGAATGATATTTAAATCTTGAGATTCAATTCCTAATGTAGCATCTAACATTAATACACACACATCCGAATGTTCAATGGCATTAATGGTACGCATCACACTGTAAAACTCTATATCCTCGTGCACTTTAGCTTTCTTACGCATACCAGCGGTATCAATTAGTAAGAAATCATGTCCGAATTTATTGTAACGTGTATGGATTGTATCTCTGGTTGTCCCTGCCACGGCAGTCACAATATTTCTTTCTTCGCCTAATAAAGCATTAGTTAAAGACGATTTTCCAACATTAGGACGACCAACAATAGCAATTTTAGGTAAATCACTACCTTCAATTGCTCCTAAATCTTCTGGGAATGTTTTAATCAAGGCATCTAATAAATCACCAGTTCCCATTCCACTATTGGAAGAAACACAGTAAGGATCTCCTAAACCTAATGAATAAAATTCAGCGGCGTATGAATTACGTTCGCTATTATCAACTTTGTTTACAACTAATAAAACTGGTTTTTTACTTCTACGTACAATATTGGCAACGTCTTTATCAAATTGAGTCACACCATCGGTTACATCCACCATAAATAAGATGGTTGTACTTTCGTTAACGGCAATTTGGACTTGTTTACGAATCTCTTCTTCAAAAATATCATCGCTACCTTTGATATATCCACCAGTATCTACGACTGAAAACTCAACACCATTCCAGTTTGATTTACCATAGTGTCTGTCACGTGTAACTCCTGGCTCATCATCAACGATAGCTTCACGAGTTTCAGTTAATCTATTAAAAAGGGTCGATTTCCCAACATTGGGACGACCGACAATGGCTACTAAATTTGGCATAATGCCGCGAAGGTAACAAAAAATAAGGTTTTTTTATCAATTTTAAGTAAAAGAAGTGTGCTTAGGGTTTCATTCGAAGCCAGCCTAATAATCTGGTTTCCTGAATTTTAAAGCTATTGGAACTGGAGTCTAAACTTAAGTTTATTCTTGAACTGGCAAAGGGACCTGGGTTTTGTTGAATAATTTCAATGGTTTGCGCTGTTACTTTAGAAATAATAGCCACGTGTCCATAAGGATTACCAGCAGTCCCATCAAAAATAATTAAATCTCCTATTGCAGGCTTTGATTTACTAGGATTAGTAAACTGAATTAAATCTCGTTTTTTACTTATTTGCCCATCTTTTACAGAATTATCAAAAAAATCTTTAGCATTTCCATAAGAATCCGGCATTTTATGATAGTAATATTCGTAATAGTAACGCTTGACAAATTCTACACATTGATATTTTAAGCCAATATTATAGCCGTCTTCAGAAACATTTCTATCTCCAGTATGACCAACACCCCCATTATAATAGACTTTCACTCCATTTAAACTATCAAGAGCTTGTCCAACTTCGAACTTAGGATTTGGATTAACTTTTTTAATTAACTTAACTAAAATATAGCCTAAAACAATAGTCATCATAACAATCATGACTATTTTAATTTTTTTAGACATGGTTTACTTTTTAGAAGCTTTGATATTGCTCACAAAATCATCAAAAAGGTAACGAGCGTCTAACGGACCAGGACAAGCTTCTGGGTGATATTGTACTGAAAATACTGGCTTATTTTTAATGCGAATACCTTCAATGGTATTATCATTTAAATTCATATGTGTAATTTCGATATTTGGATTTTTAGCAATATCCTCAGCATTTACAGTAAATCCATGATTTTGAGAGGTAATTTCAGATTTACCAGTAATAATATTTTTTACCGGGTGATTAATTCCGCGGTGACCAGCATGCATTTTATAAGTAGAAATTCCTTGAGATTGCGCCAATAATTGATGACCTAAACAGATACCAAAAACTGGTTTTCCAGTAGCCACTACTTCTTTAATTAAGGCAATCTCGTCTTTCATGACTCCAGGATCTCCAGGTCCATTACTTAACATGATGCCATCTGGGTTGAAATCTAAAATATCTTTGATAGAAGATTTCATTGGAAAAACTTTCAAGTAGCAATCTCTTTCAGCTAACGAACGTAATATGTTTTTCTTTACGCCAAAATCTAAAACCGCTACTTTGTGAGAAGCTGTAGTTTCTCCGAAATTATAAGCAGTTGTCGTCGCCACTTTAGAAGATAATTCCAAACCTTCCATTTTAGGAACTTTTGCCAACTGAGCTTTTAAAGCTTCAATATCTGCATTATCAGAAGAGATGATGCAGTTCATAGCACCTTTATCTCTAATGTAACGAACAATGGCGCGGGTATCTACATCACTAATCGCTACCACACCATCATTTACAAAATAATCTTGTAAGGATTGTTGCGCACGTTTACGAGAAAAACCATCATTAAATTTCTTACAAATCATGCCGGAAATTTTGATGCTGTCGCTTTCTACCTCGCTAGCTTCAATACCATAATTTCCAACGTGAACATTGTTCATTACCACAATTTGCCCAAAATATGAAGGATCAGTGAAAATTTCTTGGTAACCAGTCATACCAGTATTAAAACAAATTTCTCCAGTAGTAGTACCGATTTTTCCAGCGGCTTTGCCTTCAAATACTTTACCGTCTTCTAATAAAAGGATGGCTTTAGGCTTAGTTTGATATTTTAGTTGCATAGATTTTTAGAAAGGTTTTTCTAAAAACCAAAGGTGCGAATAATTTAAAGAATGGAAAAGAGTTGTTAATAGGTTTTTAATAAATACAAAAAAAGAGGCTACTGTTATGAAAGTAGCCTCTAATAATTTTAAAATAGATATAGATTATTGTTTTACTATCTTCTGAGCATAAAGTAATATATTGTTTCCAATCACTTTGGCGTGATATAGGCCATTACTTAATTTTGTAGTATTTATTGTATTATTTAAGTCATTTAATGATTGCGTTAAAACTAATTCTCCAATCATATTGTAAATTTCTACTGATGCATTTGCTGGAATATTATCAAAATCGATATTTAATAATTCTGAAGTTGGATTTGGATAGGCATTAACGTTAATACTATTACCTATTTCAGTTTCTTCATAATCGGATAATGCAAATCTTGCTCCAGACGCTGGCGTAGTAACTGTACATGCAGTGCCAAAGGCCCCCCAAACTCCACCTGATAATGCTCTTACTCTAATACTATAAGATTTATTATATGTAACTTGAGGTATATAGGATAGGTACATATCTACCAAACTATTAGCAGATTGTTTTAAATATGTTGTACTTGTTGCTATATCCGTAACCTCCCATTCATATTTAGATGTGCTAGGAACAGGATCACATTTTAATCTATTATTTAAAGCAGTTAATGTTGTGCTGCAATATACGGTTTGTAATTTTGTAGTTTGAGCAGATGGAGTGTTAACGATGCATGAAGCTCCAAAAGTGCCCCAAACTCCACCACTAGATAAAGCTCTTACTCTGATACTATAAGATTTATTATATGTAACTTGAGGTATGTAAGATAAATACATATCAACTAAATTATTTGTTGATTGTTTTAAATATACAGTACTTGTAGCAATATCTGTTACTTGCCATTCATATTTTGACGCTCCTGAAACTAAAACACATTTTAATCTGTCGCTTAAACTTGTTAAAGTAGTACTACAATACAAAGCTTGTAAGCTAGTACTTGGCACACAGGCCAAAGGAGAAACATTAATACTTGCTGTATTTGAACAACTGTTATTGTCGGTTCCAATAACTGAGTATGTTGTATTTATTGTAGGTGTAACTGAAGTCATAGCAGTTGAAGCACCATTACTCCAGACATATGAGTTTGCTCCACTTGCGGTTAATGTTGAAGAATAACCCGAGCATACTGTTGAAGCACCTGTAATCGATACAGTAGGAAGAGGATTTACGGTAACTGTAATTGTTGAACAACTTAAAGGAGTTGTGCAACCTCCTTCACCTCTAGCATAATAAATAGTAGTTGTAGTTGGAGATACAACAACATTTGTTCCTGATCCTGCAGAGGTTCCACCGCAATTAGTTGTATACCATTGCCAATTTGTTGCATCATTTAAGGTGCCTGAAGACACGGATAGTGAAGAACTTTGACCATTACAGATTGTAAAGTTACTTGCAGTTAATGAAGGAGATGTTGGCTCTAAACAGGCTCTGTTTATCTTTGCAACTCTAACTCTTGCTGTTCCATTGTAGGTTGTAAATGATCCTCCGATAGCAATACTGTTATCACTGTAAATTGCATTAGCAAATACCGTATTACCTGCACCTGAACCGGGATTAAAATTTGTGTTTAACGTACCATCGCTGTTAAGACATGCAATTCTTGATCTTGCTGTACCATTAAATGTTGTAAACGTTCCAGAAACAATTACTTTTCCGTCACTTTGAGAATTAGCAGTATATACAATATTATTAAAGCCGGTTCCAGGATTAAAGGTAGCATCAAGTGTTCCGTCAGCATTTAAACGTGCTATTTTACTGCGACTGGTGCCATTGTAGGAAGTGAAATTTCCACCAATAATTATTTTTCCGTCGGTTTGAACAAATGTTGAATAAACTAAACTACTGGCCCCTGCACCAGGTGTAAATGATGCATCTACAGAGCCATCTGAATTTAAGCGAATTATCCTGTTTATTGAAGTACCGTTATATGTCGTAAAATTACCACCAATTAAAATTTTCCCATCATTTTGAACACTTATCGAATAAGGGTAACTGTTAAATCCGCTTCCAACATTAAAAGTCGCATCAATCGTTCCATCCGAGTTTAATCGAGCAATTCGATTAATCAAAGTCCCATTATATGTAGTAAATAATCCGCCAATTAAAATTTTTCCGTCTGCTTGAACTGCGGTAGTGTATACAAAGTCATTTGCCCCAGTTCCTACGTCAAATGCAGCGTCCAGTGTGCCATCTGTGTTTAATCTTGCAATTCTGCTTCTAGCAACACCATTATATGTTGTAAAATTACCTCCAACAATGATTTTCCCGTCTGATTGTATTGATGGGTCATACGTTGTAGTATTAAAGCCTGTGCCGGGAGTGAACGTAGCATCTATAGTTCCGTTTGCATTAATGCGACAAATTCGGTTTCTTGAAGTACCATTATAAGTTGTAAAACCCCCAACGATAATAATTTTTCCATCAGGCTGGAATGCAAGGCCTGATAGATTACCATTGGAACCAGTTGTAGGTGCAAATGTTAAATCTAAAGTACCCGCTTGTGCTAATATTTTAGTGTAGCTTATTAATATCAACAAGCTTAGGCAGATCATGAGTTTATAAGAAATATTAATTCCTTTTTTTAACGACTTTAACTTTTGAAAGAATAAAATTGAATTCATGCGATAGAGTTTTATATGGTTTATTTAATATTATGGAATCTTTAATTTTATAACCAATACAAAAGTCGTACAAAAATTTGTTAAATTATAAATATAACCTCTTTAATTACGAAATTAACATCTATTTTGATTTAGATGTTGATGTTTATAATAGCTTTTCTTTCAGGTACTTAGCTGTATGACTTACTTTATTCTTAACAATATCTTCTGGAGTTCCTTGAGCTACAATAGTTCCGCCTTCCTCACCGCCTTCAGGACCAATATCTATTACCCAATCTGCACATTTAATCACGTCTAAGTTGTGTTCAATCACCACAATTGAATGTCCACGGTCAATTAAGGCATTGAAGGATTTTAATAATTTAGCTACATCATGAAAATGTAATCCAGTGGTTGGTTCATCAAAAATGAACAAGGTTTGAGTGGTAGAACTTCCTCCAATTAAAAAGGTAGCTAATTTAATACGTTGCGCTTCGCCACCACTCAAGGTACTAGATGATTGCCCTAATTGTACATAACCCAATCCAACTTCTTGTAACGGTTTTAAACGTTCAATAATGCGTTTGCAAACACGGTCGGTTTCATCTTGAGAAAAATAAATCACCGCATCATCAATGGTCATTTCTAATACATCAGAAATAGATTTTCCTTTATATAGAATTTCTAAAGTTTCTGCCTTAAAACGCTTACTATTACAAGCTTCGCAAGGCAACGAAATATCAGCCATAAATTGCATTTCCACCGTAATCGTTCCTTCTCCTTCACAAACTTCACAACGTCCGCCATCCACATTAAACGAAAAATGAGAAGGTTTATAATTACGAACTTTTGCTAATGATTGGTCGGCAAATAAATTTCTGATTTCATCATAAGCTTTGGTATATGTAACTGGATTACTTCGTGAAGATTTGCCAATAGGATTTTGGTCAATAAATTCAACGTGTTGTATTTGTTTTAAGCTACCCGAAATTTTATCGCTTTTAGCATTGGCAAAATAACCTTCTAAATGTTTTTTGACATTAGGGTATAATACTTTTTTTACTAAAGTTGATTTTCCCGAACCACTGACGCCAGTTATGCAACACAATGTATTTAAAGGAAACTTAACGGTAATATTTTTTAAATTATTCTCCGTTGCATTATGAATTTCTATAAACTCTTTCCACTTACGACGTGTTTTTGGAACTTCAATTCGTAATTTATTAGTTAAATATTTTGCCGTAAAACTTCTCGAATCTTTTAGTAATTCTTTTTGATTTCCTTGAAATACTAATTCTCCACCGTTAGTTCCTGCCTCTGGACCAATATCAATGAGTTGATCTGCAGCTTGCATAATTTCTTCGTCATGTTCAACAACAATAACTGTATTGCCTTGTGCTTTCAACGATTTTAAAACACCAATCAATCGTTCTGTATCTCTCGAATGTAAACCAATACTTGGCTCATCTAATATATATAAACTTCCTACTAAGCTACTTCCTAGTGATGTAGCTAAGTTAATACGTTGACTTTCGCCACCACTTAAAGTATTAGCAACACGATTTAAACTTAAATAGCCTAAACCAACGTCTAATAAAAATTGTAAACGACTATTAATTTCTACTAATAAACGTTTAGCAATAGATGTATCATGTTCGTTTAATTTTAATTTTTTAAAGAAATCTCTGATATCTGAAACAGGCATTAATACTAATTCAGAAATACCCATATCTCCAACCTTTACATAATTAGCATCTTTACGTAAACGTGTGCCATTACAATCCGGGCAAGTTGTTTTTCCACGGTAACGAGCTAACATCACGCGGTATTGGATTTTGTAGCTTTCTTTTTCTAACATTTTAAAGAAAGCCGTGATGCCTTCAAAATGTTCGTTACCAGTCCATAATAAATTGTATTGTGCTTTAGTTAATTGAGCAATAGGTTTATGAATTGGGAAATCAAATTTATGAGCACTCTTAACTAATTGGTTTTTGTAGTACGACATCGTTTCTCCATTCCAACAAGCAATGGCGCTATCATAAACGGAAATACTTTTATTTGGAATGGCTAAATCAGGATCAATACCGATAATGCTTCCAAAACCTTCGCAGGTTTTACATGCGCCAATAGGATTGTTGAAACTGAAAAAATTCATGTCAGGTTCTTCAAACGATATTCCATCTGCTTCAAATAAATTAGAGAAGTGATGGGTGTTATATGACTTGTCTGCTTTCTCTATAAAGATGTCGCATTCTCCGTTCCCTTCAAAAAAAGCAGTTTGCACACTATCCGCTACTCGATTTTGAAAATCTTCATCAGTAATGTCAACCACAATTCTATCAATTAATAAAAAAATCGTATCCGTTTTTTTTGATTTCTTTGCATCGAAATCTGATATTTTAGTGATTTGATTATTTACTAAAATCCTTGCAAATCCTTGCTGATTGAGTAACTCTAAATGCTTAGCTAAATCTCTATCTTTTGGAACAATTAATTTAGAAACAATTAAGCATTTGGTTTCATTTGAAAGTGTATTAACGAAATCAACCACATCGGTTACAGAATCACGTTTAACTATTTTGCCAGAAATGGGGCTGTATGTTTTACCAACACGAGCGTATAATAATTTTAAGTAATCGTAAATCTCTGTAATAGTTCCAACTGTACTTCTTGGATTACGAGAAATCACTTTTTGTTCAATAGCGATCGCAGGAGAAATTCCTTTAATGTAATCTACTTTTGGTTTTTCTAAACGTCCTAAAAACTGACGAGCGTAAGCCGATAAACTTTCTACATAACGGCGTTGCCCTTCGGCATATAACGTATCAAATGCTAAAGATGATTTACCAGATCCGGATAAACCAGTTATGACAATAAATTTATTACGAGGCAATGCCACATCAATACCTTTAAGGTTATGCATGCGAGCACCTTTAATAATTATATATTCTTTAGGATTGAGAGCGGTTATATCTTTTTGAGTAGCCAAAACTTAGTTTTTATAGAGTATCAAATATAATAGATTGCATGCTGTTTTTAGCACTCTAAGTATTAACAAATGTTATAAACTTTAGTTTATATTTATTTTCCTTTTTAGGGCGTGTTCGGCGGGTGCCGAACCGGGCTGTCACTTCAATCTTTTTTGTTTCACAAAAAAGGATTTCCGTTTGCATCCCTCACGCAGACGCACTTTCATTATTCGGAGTTTATACTTCGATTTACCGCAAGTCTGCGTGAGGGATTGCAGTGGAAATCCTTTTACGAATCACGCCATAGCGTGAGAAGTAAAAGATTGGAACGAAAGCCCGGCCCGGAGGGACACGCCCAAATAATATTTTAAATACAACTACTCCAAACGCTTCGAGATAATCTTAGAAATATTACCAAACACTTGACCAGGAGAAAATTTACGCCATTCGTAGTCGTTTAATTCACCACCGGTAATAAAATAGTAATCTAAATTTGCTTGCTTAAATTCTTTTAACACGTGATCTTGAAAATTAATAAAGGTAATCCAACCATCATTATCCTGAACATCTTCAAACCATTCTTCGTAGTAGGAATCATCGGAGTGATGAAAGTTTAGGACGTTTTCGCCAATGATGATATATTTACTAATACCGTGAAAAGCGAGCTCATCAATAATATCACGTTTTAAAAGCATGATATCGTTATTGATGGCATCGTTCCATTCTCCAATTAATTCAATTATGGCGTAATGTTCGTCGTAATCAACAAAAAGAATTTTAAGATATAATGTTTCGCTTCCCATATCATCCCATTGCGGATGTATGTAGAAATTATAAACTGTATTACTAAAAGTAAACTCACTATATTCTGCACCATAAAATGGCGAATCCTCATCTTCCGAAGCGATGTATAAATGTTGCCAGTTATAAAAAGGTTCTAATTCGTGCATTTTACTTCGTGTTCTTTTTTATCCCTTCATACTCAAACGAATTTGAGTCAATACTTTTTTAGTGTATAGAGGAAAATCACCTTGCATCATCCAATTGTAATATGAAGGTTCTTTTTCAAAAACTTCTTTTACTGATTTATCTTTGTGTTTCCCAAAATTAAATACTTCCACATTATTGTCATTGTAAACAATTCTTCCTGCTAAATCTACATTTCGAGTACGAGCCGTTAAAGTACTTAAAACACTCATATCGTTTTTAACTGGTTTGTATGTATTGCCTTTTTCATCAACCAGTTCAGTATTTTCATAACGAGCTAATTGTGCTTTGAAAATTTCGTAAGTAGCTAATGTGTCAGCTTCGGCAGAGTGCGCATTCTCTAAAGGTTTATCGCAATAAAATTTATAAGCTGCTGTTAAATTGCGAGGTTCCATCATATGAAAAATATTTTGCACATCAATTAATTTGCGATTTCTTAAATCAAAATCAATTTCAGAGCGTAAAAATTCTTCTACTAAAAAAGGGACATCAAATTTATTTGAATTAAAACCTGCTAAATCACAGTTAGTTAAAAACTGCGCTAGTTGAGGAGCTAGTTCTTTAAAACTGGGACAATCAGCTACATCTTTATCATAAATGCCATGAATTTTTGAAGAGAATTCTGGAATGGGAATACCAGGATTTACTTTTTTAGTCAAAATGTCTGTTGAATTATCAATGTTAACACGAACGATAGATATTTCAACTATTCTATCGCCTCCAACACTAATACCAGTCGTTTCTAAGTCGAAAAAAGCAAGAGGTTTTGTTAAGTTTAATTGCATGATTAGTTTGATAAATGTTTTATAACATCTTCTACTGATTTAATATCGGTATAAAAGCTATTAATTTTATGAATAACGCCTTCGATAACAGAATCGGGGCAAGAGGCACCACTGGTAATGATTATTCGAACTGGCGTTTTATCTGGTAAGAATTGGTTTGAAGTTAAATGTTTTTTATTTGGATAATCAAAATGATGGATGGTGTTTTTGTCTATAATTTCTTTTTCTGAAGAAATAAAATACGTGTGGAATTTACGCTCACACAATTCTACCAAATGAGACGTGTTACTACTATTGTATCCACCAACCACAATAGCTAAATCTGCGTCAGTTTCCAATAAACCATAAGTAGCATCTTGATTTTCGTTAGTAGCGTAACATAGTGTATCACGAGTATCAGCAAAATGATTAGCGATATTGATGGCGCCATATTTTTCAAGCATCACTGTTTTAAAATAATCAGCTATTTCTTGTGTTTCACTTGCTAGCATGGTAGTTTGATTAATCACTCCTACACGTTGTAAATCTTTTTCTATATCTAAATTTTCTGAATATCGACCTTTGAAATCAATAGCAAATTGTTCTTTTGATTTATTACCCAAAATATATTCTCCTAATAATTTCGATTCAACAATATCTCTGACAACAATTGCTTTATTATGTTTGTCGCTTCGTGAAAAGGTTGCTTTAGTTTCTTCGTGATTGTGTTTACCATGAATAATAATGGTATAATTGTCTTTACCAATACTTTCTGATTTTTTCCAAACACGTTCTACAAAAGGGCAGGTAGTATTATAAGCTTCTGTTTTAATGTTTTTAGATTCTAATAAAGCAATGATATCTAAAGGTGCGCCAAATGCAGGAATAATTACCACATCATCGGGAGTTAAAATGTCAAATGAAATCAATTGATTGCCGTTTGTATCTTGTAAAAATTGAACACCTCTTTCAATTAAGTCATTGTTTACATCTGGGTTGTGTATCATTTGACTTAATAAAAAAATACGTTTGCCTGGATTTTCATCTAAGGCTTTAAAAGAAATTTCAATCGCATTTTCAACACCATAACAAAAACCAAAATGACGAGCAATTAAAAATTGAACGTCGCCAAAATCTAATAGAGTAGGCGAGTTATCTCTTTTTCTAGGGTCTTGTATTTTACGGTATTGTTTTACTTTGCTGATGATTGGGCTTCTATAAAACTCTGGTACGTTAAATGCTTTCATTCTAGTTTGTTATTTAACCGCAGAGAACGCTGAGTGTTTGCTCAAAGTTCGCTGAGGGTCTTATTATCTTAAATCGTTTATTTTAATACTAATTCTTTTATCAACCTGTTTCCTACAAATTTATTGACCTTTTCAATAATTGCTTCTTTTGCATAAGCCGTTTCATTTCTTACAATTGGAGAATCTATAGAAACAAACAAAATACCTTGCGCATAGTTTATTTGTGTGGTATGTTTTGCCACTGTTTTTCCAACAATACCTTCCCAGCCATTTCTAATAGCAAAAATGCTGTATTTCTCATCTAATTTTTCTTCTTTAAAAATCTGAGAAATAGCATCACCTAGTTTTATGAGGTTATTATTTTTAGCCATGTTTTACAATTGAACCATCGTTTACAATATAAATCAAGTGCTCGGAATTGCTTTGTTCAAATAATTCTTTTATTCTTTCGGGATGTGTATCTGTTATAAATACTTGTCCAAAATCATCACCACTTACTAATTCAATTAATTTTTTGAAACGTGTTTCATCCAATTTATCATAGATATCATCTAATAACAATAATGGTTTTGTATGTTTCTTTTCTTTTATGAATTCGAATTGAGCTAATTTTAAAGCTAGTAAATATGATTTTTGTTGACCTTGAGATGCAAATTTTTTCAGACTATTCCCCATCAATTTAAAATCTAAGTCATCTCGGTGTGGACCAACAGTTGTGTGATGAACCGCTCTATCTCTTGATAAACTAGCCGTTAAAACAGTTTGGTAGGATAAATCTTTGATGGAGGATTCGTATTCTAAACTGACGTTTTCGTTACTACCACTAATAAACTGATAATTTTTGGTAAATAACGGAATAAACTCTTCTAAAAAATGTGTTCGTATCCTGATAATTTCCTGACCATGAATAATTAATTGCTCGTCCCATATTTCAAGACTAGCATTATCAAAAGAACGACTTTCGTGAAATTGTTTTAATAAAGCGTTACGTTGTTGTAATACATGGTTATAAGCAATCAATTTTTCTAAATACACTTTATCGTATTGAGAAATAATACTATCCATAAACTTACGACGCACTTCACTTCCGTCCCAAATTAATTCAATATCGGAAGGTGAAATCATCACTAATGGATATAATCCAATATGTTCTGATAAACGTTCGTATTCTTTTTTGTTATGTTTAAATTGCTTTTTTGCACCACGCTTTACTCCGCAAAATATTTCGTGCGTTTCACCATTTTTATTAATCCATGCTTGAATTGCAAAGAATGGTAGATCATGTTTGATGTTTTGACTATCAATAGCATTAAAAAAGCTTTTGCAAAAAGAAATGTAATGAATGGCATCGAGTAAATTAGTTTTACCCATACCGTTATTACCTACAAAGCAGTTGAATTTTTTGCAAAAATCAATTTGAGCTTCGTCGTAATTTTTGAAATTAATAAGGGATAGTTTTTCTAAAATCATTACACATTAAAGGTACGAATGAAATCCTGATTTTAGGTGGACTGTTAATTAATTTAGTGTTATAAAACAAAAACGCACCATCCGCCAGCTGGCGGATGGTGCGTTTTAATGTTAAGAATATGACTTTTTAATCCTTTGCAAATGATTTAAATTGTTTTAATGTTATTTTTTCATTTATATCAGACATCCCAATCATACCGCTTGGGTTAGACACCAAAAAGGAATTATAATTTGAAGGATCGTAAATAATATGAAAATAAGCAATAGCAGTCTTTTCAACTGGTCCCATTGGCATGACAGTTTTTAACATAGGAACAACCATTAAACATAAACTTGTTCCATCTTGATTTTGTAACTGTTTTTGGAATTCGTAATTAGTGACAATTTTAAATTTATGAGGATACACTTTTGCGATTTCGCTTTCAGTTGCTTTTTTATCAAGGTAGTTGGCATTAATAATTAAAGTTTTGGATGCAATTTCTTTATTTTTTTCAGAAGTATTTTGAGTTCCTTTACATTCTTTTCCAATTTGGCTAACAGCATAAGTTAATTCGCCTTTAGATAATGTAAGTCCGTATAGATTTTTTTCAATTACCTTGGTGTATTCATTTCCCTTAGAGTTATATTCGCCAAATTCAATTATTGAGAAGTCTAAAACATTAGTTGAGTCTAAATTTTTTATATTGTCTAAGGTTCTTTGAACCCAAACTTTAGTAACTGAACCCTCACTAACACCATTTGCTGTTGCAAGTGCAATGTTATGTTTTAGTATATAAGTGTTTTTTAGCTGTTGGGCGTCTAAAAAATTAAATTTAGTCATTGTCAAATATTCTATCGAAGAAAAACTTGGCAAGTGTTTTTCGGTTAATTCTTTTATGGAATTGTTATAGTTATTGATAACATTCTTATAAACTATGAGTTCTTCGGCTTTATTTTTTTTGGTTAATTTCTGAACAAATGGTTGATCTTCTTCAAGTGTAATAACGATTAGTTTTTTGCTTTTATCTATTTTTATTTGGGCAAAAGCAATAGAATGCGTTAAAATTAGCAGTAGACTCAATGTTTTTAAGAAGTTTATCATATTACGATGTTTTTAGTTTTTTATAAAGATAGTAATTTCTTAATTGCTGATTTATTTCCATTTGTTGAATATTAAAATTTAAAATTTCATAAAACAAAAACGCCCCAAATTTCTTTGAGGCGTTTTAAATATTATTTTAATTTTTACTAATCTTTCTTTTTATCAAAATCTACAACGATTGGAGTAGAGATACATAATGAAGAATATGTACCAATGATACGACCAATCAATAAAGCGAAGATGAATCCACGAATACTTTCTCCTCCAAAGATGAAGATTACTAATAATACGAAGAATACAGTTAACGATGTTAAGATAGTACGACTTAATGTACTATTTAATGCGTAGTTAATTAATGTATTACGCTCTGCATTAGTTGCATCAGCATTTACATGCTCGGCTAAACGCTCACGGATACGGTCAAATACAACCACTGTTTCTGTCATCGTATAACCCATAACGGTTAAGATAGCAGCAATGAAATCTTGTCCAATTTCTAAAGAGAAAGGAACAATACCATCTAAAATGGTATAGAATGATAATACCATTAACACGTCATGGAATAAAGCCACAACCGCGCCTAAACCGTACTGCCATTTTTTGAATCGAACAACGATATAAATAAACATCACTAAACAAGAGAATAAAATAGCCGCATAAGCACCATATAAAATATCTGTCGCGATAGTTGGCCCAACTTTTTGTTGACTTACTAATTCATGTTTTACGTTTAATGTATTTAAACCGTCGTTTAATGCATTTTCAACTTCTGTATCAACAGTAGGTGAATTATCAGATACACGGTAAGAAGTTGTTACCTTCATTTGGTTATTTCCACCAACTGTTTTTACTTCTAATGACGCATCTTTGAATGCACCTTTTAAAGCTTGTTTTACATTTTCTGTATTCATTTCTTTTTCGAAACGAACTTGGTAAGTACGACCACCTTTAAAATCAACACCTAATTTTAATCCACCGTGTGCAAAATACATCACAACACCTAAAGCAATAATGATAGATGAAATAGTGTAATATAATTTACGACGACCAACAAAGTTAAATGCCACATCTTTAAATGCATTTCTTGTAGCAGAATTATCAAATGGAATTTCCATTTTTTTAGCTAACATCCATTCAAAAATAACACGAGTAATTAAAATAGCAGAGAATAAAGAAGCTCCAATACCAATTAATAAAGTAGTCGCAAAACCTTGAACTGGGCCTGAACCAAACACCATTAAGATAATCGCTAGAATCGCTAAAGTAACATTAGAGTCAATAATTGAACTCATGGCATGTTTAAAACCTTCTTTAATAGCATGAGCCGAATTTTTTCCATGTGCTAATTCTTCACGAATACGCTCAAAGATTAAGATGTTGGCATCCACCGCCAAACCAATGGTTAAAACGATACCCGCAATACCAGGTAGAGTTAACACCGCATTCATAGATGCTAGAATACCCATAATAAAGAACATATTGGCAATTAACGCAATGTTAGCAACCATACCTGCTTTGTTATAGTACATATACATGAACACTAAGATTACTAATAAAGCAATCACTGTACTCATTAAACCTGAATCAATCGCTTCTTGACCTAAAGTTGGACCAACAACACTTTCTTCAACAATACGAGCAGGAGCAGGTAATTTACCAGCACTTAATACTGCAGCTAAAGTGTTTGCTTCTTCTACTGTAAAGTTACCAGTGATTTGAGATTTACCACCTTTAATTTCGCCATTAACCGTAGGAGCAGAATAAACCATGTTATCCATCACAACTGCAATTGAACGTCCTTTTTTATCTCCTTGAGGTGAATTATCTTTTGTTAATTTAGCCCATTTAGTAGCCGCTTCACCAGTCATTGTCATACTTATGTATGGGTGTCCACCGCTTTGTGCGTCAAAATCCGGACGAGCATCAGTAATGATATCACCGTACATAGCAGCTTTACCGTTTCTATCTGTTACTTTAATTGCATATAATTCATAATAAACACCAACCACTTCGCCAGATTCGCTTTTCACTTCTTCTGGTTTAGCTCCCCACATGAATTTTAATTTGTTAGGTAAGTAAGATTTTAAAGCTGGGTTTTTTAACATAGCATTTGCTTTTGCCGTATCTTCTTTACTGTAAGCACGAGCAATAACAGGACCTGGTAAAAACTGCTCAGGTTGTTGTGTTTGTGGATTAACAGACACACTAGCTTTTAATGGAGCAGGAGAATTTCCAAAATAAATTAAAGGAATTCTCATATTGAAAGAATCTAAAGCTGTTGGAACCGATGTAGATGTTTTTACAGCTACAGTAGAGGCCGTATCAATAACTCCTTTAGTAGTGTCTGTCATAGCAGGTGTTGCAGCAGCTACCTTTGTTGTATCTGTTGATTTACCTGTTGTGTCAGCTTTTAAATCAAAATTTGGGTATAATGCTTTTGATAATTTTTCGTTAGCACCAATTAATAAATTACCTAATTCTGAATTATCATAAGTTTCCCAAAACTCTAAGTTTGCAGTTCCTTGTAATAATTCACGAACACGTTCTTTATCTTTTACACCTGGTAGTTCAACTAAGATACGTCCGCTGTTTCCTAATTTTTGAATGTTAGGTTGTGCTACACCAAAACGATCAATACGAGAACGGAATGTTTTTTCAGAGTTAGAAATTGATTCTTCAACTTTAGTACGAATAAATTTAAGAACTTCTTCGTTTGAAGCATTGTATGCAATTGAACCTTTTAATTCAATAGTTTGAAATAAAGGAGCTAATTGACCTGAAGGTGCATTAGCTTTGTATTTTTTCTCAAATAAAGTTAAGAAGTCGTCATTATTTCCAACACCCATGTTAGCTTGAGCGTCTTTGATAGATTGGTTAAATGCAGCATCTGGATTACCGTTTGATAAGTTTTTTAAGATATCAGCAACTGAAATTTCTAACGTTACGTTCATACCACCACGTAAATCCAAACCTAAGTTGATTTCACGTTTTTTGCACTCTTCGTATGAATAACTTGCAACGATTAAGTCATAAACTGGTTGAGTTTTAACTGAATCTAAGTATCTGTCAACTAACTTTTCTTTTAACGAGTCTACATAAAACAACTCTTTAGTAGCGTCTCCGTTAGCATATTTTTTAGCTGTAGATTGAACTCCAGCTGAGCTTGAAATGCTTTCTGCATATTCTTTAGCATCAGATTCTACACCACGAGTTACCCACGTAAATGATAGATAAAAAATACAGGCAAGCGCTAAAAGTATAGCGAAAATTTTAATGGCACCTTTGTTTTGCATAAATCGGTATTATTTCTAAATAAATTAAGGGTGCAAATATAGTTTTATCACTTATATAATGCAAATTAATTTGGTGCTGAAAATTAAGTAGTTAGCATTTTTTTTACTTATTTATTCGTATTTTTGCTTTCACTATGGCTCGTATCAAAATATTGTCGATTTTTTTAGTTCTTTCTGAGCTTTTCATTGCTCAAAATAATGTTTATCGAGATACTATACCCGTTTTTGAATCAGGAAACAAATTAATGATGCCTTGGGCTGGTGGAATTAACTTTAGCTCGTTTACTCAAATCGATTTAAATGCAGATGGCAAAAAAGATATTGTGGCTTTTGATAAAATTTGTGGATCTGGAGGTAAATTAAGGGCTTTTTTAAATGTGGGTAATGCAGGTGAAGCTAAGTATTTACATGCTTTTAATTACCAAAGTCAATTACCTGAAGTGACTGATTGGGCATTATTTTTCGATTATAACAATGACGGTAAGGCCGATATTTTTACTTATACAACAGGTGGAATTAAGGTTTTTAGAAATACCTCTGTAGGGCAAAATTTAAGTTTTGCATTAGCAAAGCCTTTATTAATGACCGATTATAATCCTTTCGGCACTCCTAGTGTATCTAATTTGTATAGTAATTCAGTAGGTATGCCCGGAATTGCTGATATTGATGGAGATGGAGATTTAGATATCTTAAGTTTTTCGGTTTTTGGGGTGCGGATTGAGTACCATAAAAATATGAGTCAGGAATTATATGGTACTTCGGATAGTTTAGTGTATGACATGGTGGATGATTGTTGGGGAGATATTAAAGAGAGTAATTGCCAAGTAGATTTAAATCAGTGCCCATTTATGAAAATGTATCAAGATGTGGTAAATGACACTATAAATAAACCATTACATTCTGGTTCATGTATTATGTGTTTAGATAGAGATGGAGATGGAGATCAAGAATTAATTATGGGAGATATTTCTTGTACAAATGTTTTTTTTACAGAAAATCAGGGAAGTTCCTCTAATGCTCATATCGGTGATACAACCATTTTATACCCCAATTATCCTAGTAAGGCCAGTACCAATATCATAAAACTAAATTCTTTCCCGTGCACCTATCATTTGGATGTAGATAACGATGGTTTTAAAGATTTAATTGCCAGTCCCAATGCAGTTGCTGGTTCTGAAAATTACCAAAGTGTTTGGTATTATAAAAACGCATCCACTACATCAACCGTTAATTTCATATTCCAAAAAAAGAACTTTTTACAAGAAGATATGATTGAGTTGGGTGAGGGTGCTTATCCTGTTTTGTTTGATGCAGATGCAGATGGAAAGAAAGATTTAATTGTTGGTAATTTGGGTTATTACATGATTAATACGAATAAATCAAGATTAGCATTTTATAAAAACATAGGCAGTTCAACAGCACCAACTTTTTCTTTAATTACCAGAGATTATCAATCGTTATCTACTTATAATATTTATTCGATGGCTCCAACCTTTGGTGATTTAGATAATGATGGAGATAAAGATTTAATTATTGGAGATAATAACGGACGATTGCATTATTTTGAAAACACCGCGGCTGCTGGAATGCCAGCACAATTTGGAAATTATGTGAGTGCTTACCAAGGCATTGATGTGGGAAATTTTGCTTATCCACAATTGTTTGATGTGAATAAAAATGGGACTCTTGATTTAGTAATAGGTTCATTAAATGGTAAGATTGCATACTATTCAAATACAGGATCAGTAACAAGCCCTTCCTTTGTTTTACAAACTCCTTTTTTTGGAAGTGTTGATGTGCGTCAATCTGGTTGGACAACTGGATATAGTGTTCCATATATGTTTACCGAATCGGGAGTAACTAAGTTAATAGTAGGAAGCGAAATCGGTAATTTATATTTGTATAATAATATTGATGGAAACTTAACGAGTGCTTTTAATAGAGTTGATACCACATTATTTCATATAAATGAAGGGCCTCGTTGTTTTCCGTTTTATGAAGATATTACAAGCGACGGAAAACGTGATTTGTTTTTAGGAAATTATGCTGGTGGTTTAGCGTTTTTTAATTCGACAAATGTAAATGGAGTAGGTATTGAAGAGTTTTTGAAAGACGAGCAGGTAGCGGTGTATCCTAATCCAGCTTTTGAAAAAATAACCATTGCATTAAAAGATAATTCTTATTCCGAAATGCAAATAAAATGTTTTGATGTTTTAGGTCATGAAGTATTTGCTACAACAAGCTTTAATAAAGTGATTCAAATGGATGTTTCCACGTTTAGTAAAGGAATTTATTTTATTCAATTAAAAAGTAAGGATTCAAATCAGACAATCACTAAAAAAGTGATTGTGCAGTAGTTGTGCTATTTTCTTGAAATTTCTGAAGCTAATTTATTGTAAATATAAATGAGTGAGAAAACACAAAGCCCTGGAAATACAACCAGCCACCAAGCTGAAAAATGATCTCTGGCTTCGTTTAATAAACTTCCCCAAGTGATGACATTTAACGGAACGCCAACACCTAAAAAGGATAGTGAAGCTTCAATTAAAACAGCGCCAGCTAAACCAAATAGAAGTTGAACTAATACTAATGGAAATACATTTGGCAAAATGTGTTTGATCATTATTCTGTAATTGCTCATTCCAATGGCTTTACAAGCAGTAACGTAATCTAATTGTTTGGCTTTTAAATATTCAGCACGCGTTAAACGAGCAATGCTTGTCCAACTTAAAAAACCAATAATAAAAATTAATAAGGTATAAGATGGTTTAGCAATTGCTGATAATGCAATAATTAATAATAAAGAAGGAATAGAATTTAAAATTTCAATGACTCTTGAAATCACGACGTCAACAGGGAAGTTTATTTTGTTGTCTGTTTTTAATTTTCTATCAATATAGTTGCCTATCCAACCAAAACCACCAATAGTTTTAATAGAAATATAGAAAAGAAACAATAATCGTAAAATCAACCAGATGCCGCCATCAATAAATGCTTCCGCTAATTTATCACCTCTTATGACGATGCCATAAAAATAAGTTAAAAAAACACCAAGTAGTAAAAACAATAATTGAACATATCCAACTTTTAACGTATTGTTTTGAAAATAACCAGCGCTAGCTCCTAAAATTATTCCTAATAAAGCAGCAATCAACATACTAAAAATACCTACGCTTAACGATATTTTAGTACCATGAATAAGGCAAGATAACACATCATTACCGTTTTGAGTTGTGCCTAGCCAATGCCTAAATTTTAATGGTAATGTAATTATTTGTCCATTTTTCAAAGTCATAACTTGTTCATCAAACGGACTTTTTCGGGGAGCGTTATCGGCATCAATGGTATTTGGTGAGTAGGCACATGGTGCAAAAATTATAAAATCTGTTTCAACTGTTTTCCATTCCTTACCCATATTGTAATTAATAGTTTCGGTATTAGTTTGAATTTGATGTTTAAATGAAAACGCGGGAAATAACCACTGTCCTTTGTATTGGCAAACTAATGGTTTATCGTTTGCAATAAAAGGAGCAAAGATTGCAATTGCCATAAAAAATAAAAAAACATAAACACATCTTTTTACAACTCTGTTTTTTGAGAGTATTATTTTAAATGATGAATATGATTGGTTGATGTTCATTTATGTTGTTATTCTAATTCTAGGATCAACCCAGGCGTATAAAATATCGGCTAATAAATAACTAAAAATGGTGACAATAGATGATAAAGTAATAATGGCAATAACAATAGGATAATCTTGCGAAATAATTGCTCTTACCGTTTCTAATCCCATACCTGGTATAGTAAATATGCTTTCAATAATCACCGAGCCACCTACAATGCTCGGAAATATTGAAGAAAAAACAGTAATCAACGGTAGGGCAGAGTTTTTAAGGGCGTGTTTCCAAATAATGGTTTTTTCGTTTAAGCCTTTTGCTCTTGCCGTTTTTATGTAATCTAATTGTAATTGTTCTTGTATTGAGGTTGCGGTTAATTTAGATATAAATGCTAGGGAAGAATAGGTATAGCAGATTAATGGCAATATCATATACGGAATTGAGACAATGAATTTTTCAATTAACGAAGCGTTATCTTCATAGCCACCAATAGGTTTAATGCCTGAAGGTGGAAAAATAGATAGTACATTTGGATTCGCAAATAGCATTAATAATAAAACGCCCACAAAAAAAGAAGGCAGAGAGTACATTAAAAATAAAATGAATTGTGATGTTTTACTAAACTTGCTTTCAGGATTTTGAGCCATTTTAATGCCAATGGGGATACTAATAGCATAAGCTAAAATGATTGATAGGATTGAAAAAAATAACGACCAAATTAATTTATCTTTTATGATAACAACAACAGGTTCTTTTTTTGAAATGGATAATCCAAAATCGCCGCGAATAATACCTTTTGAATTATAGCCACCAAACAACCAGCGGTGATATTGATTGTGATAGCCATGCCAAATTATTTTTGGAAGATAGTTCTTATAACCACTTTTGTTTTTAATGTCTTGTTTAATTTTTCTTAAAAGTGTTTCATCATAAACTTTATAAAGAGTATCAGGTTCTGCTAAAGTTGAAATAGAAAAATAAAATGATGGTAAATTTAATCCTAATTGTTTTCGCCAATATATTTTTTGTTGTTCAAGGTCTTGTGTTGTCTTGATACTTCCACCTGAGTTAGAAGACATCACTAAGCTATCAACGGCTTCTCCAGGTGCATTTGTTAATAACACAAAGCCAATAAGTGTTACTGCAAACAATGTTGGCACAAACCAAAAAAAACGTTTTAATACATATATCCACATGTATTAGTCTTTCAGTTTTAAGGTGTTTAATAAAACGCCTGGATACTCTGTATAAATTACTAGGTTATCCCATTTTTTGCTGACAATTACACGACGAGTTTGTGTAAACATAAAAATATAAGGTTGTTCGTCATATACTAATTTTTGAAAACGTTTGGAGAGTTCAATTCTTTTGGTTTCATTAACAGAAATATTTATACTATCAATTAAAGCATCTGATTGAGCTGAACCGAATCCAGTGAAATTTAATCCATTATTAGTCCATGAAGCAGACGACCATAATTGAGAAAAATCTTCTGGTGTAGCACTACTTTGCCAAGCACTGATACTCATATCAAATTGATGACCTGTAACAGCATTAAAGAATCCGTTGTAGTCTAATGGATTAAGCATCACATAAATATTTGCTTTTCCAAAGCTTTCAGCTAATTGCTTTGCTAAATCTTCCCAAACTTTTGAGCCCGACATGAAATTAATATTGAATTCAAATTTCACTTTTTCGCCATCAATCATTTTATCTAATACTTGGTCGTTATCGGTATCAGCCCAACCAGCTTGTTTTAAAAGCTCTTTAGCTTGGTTTACATTATATTGTAGTGGTTTTAAATCTGTATTAAAGTCTATTTTGTTGGGAGAAATAGGGCCAACTACTCTTTTGTTATTGTTTTCGTATAAGGTTTTATTTATTTGATCATATGGCGTTAATAATGCCATTGCTTTTCTAACGGCAACATCTGTAAATAATTTTTTATGCGTTTTACCATCTGGCTTCATATTCATAGCTACATAAGTGTAGTTGTAAGTATCAGCTAATTTTAAGGTGAAGTTCTGTGTGAATTTGTCATCTTTTGATAGTTCGGTAAATGAGGCGTAATCAATCATGGTTGATACATCAATTAATCCATTTTTTAATTCGAGTAGGGCAGAGGCATTGTTACTGTTTAATTTTAGAATAATTTTATCGGCATTAGCTTGGCAATACCAGTTTTCTTGGCAGTTTTCCGACCAATGGTCTTTCTTTTTTTCAAGAGTAATGCTTACTCCTTTGTCCCATTTTGTTATTTTATACGGCCCTGCGCCACTCATAAATTGCGGGTCGGTTGAATATTTAGGGCTATTAAATTCATCGGCCCATTGTTTAATATCTGGCTTTGATTTTAAGAATGTTGAATCGGTTAATTGAGCATTGCTATATTTTGCCAATACATTTTTTTTGTCATAAAAAGTGGCCTGAATAATAGGAAAATCGGTCCAAAACCAAGTGTTTAAAATATATGGACGTTTCATTTTAATAGTGAATTTTTTGTCATTATTGTTGTCTACAATAATATCGTCAATGTTTTCCCAGTAAGGTTTTAGCCCGATATTATTGGTATAAAGGCATTTACTTGCTTTGGTTGTAAAAGCAATATCATGGGCAGTAATGGGAGATTTATCATCCCAAGTCATATCACTTTTTAATTCATAATTGTAGTTTAAGCCATCACTTGAAACAACAGGTAATGATTTAGCTAAACAAGGTAATAATTCGCCTGTTTTATAATTTAATCGTAGTAAACTCAGGTTTGTATATAGATTTATTTCTGCTCTTACGGCCGATGCGCCGTTAGTTGGGTGCATATCTTCGGGTTCACTTAATAAATGAACCACTAGCGTATTATTTTGTGTTTTTTTACAACTACCTGTAAATGCAATTGATAGGATGAAAAGTAGGATATATAGTAAGAACTTCATGGTACTAAAAATACAAAAAATGAAGCAAGAAAATAATTTTAGTTTATTTTTTTAATAATTTAAAAAAATAACTACATTTGCATCCTCTATTTAAATATAGAGTTGGAGAGGTGCCTGAGTGGCCGAAAGGACATGTTTGCTAAACATGCGAACGGGAAACTGTTCCGAGGGTTCGAATCCCTCCTTCTCCGCAATAAAACAAAAAGTCCCATCACAAGGGACTTTTTTGTTTTATGATAACTACAAAAGCTTGTTGTTAGATATCAGAAAATAAACTTGAGTTTATTAGCTTTTATATTGAGGAGACTATTGTATTAGTTGAATTGATAATTGAATTTTGCAAAAAAATATATAAATGCAAAAAGAGCTAATTGTTTTGAAATTAACTCTTTTACAATTGGGATATGAAATTCGTTTAAAATTTCACTAATTCTTCATATAACTCTTTAACAGGCAAGCCCATCACATTATAAAAACTACCGTCTATTTTATCAATTCCTATATAACCTAACCAATCTTGCACCCCGTATCCACCTGCCTTATCGTAAGGGCTATAGTTTGTAAGATAATATTCTATTTCCTCGGGTTTTAGTTTTTTGAAGTAAACTTTGCTTACATCATAAAATGTGGTTTGCTTGTTACCGCTTTTTAAACATACACCCGTAAATACTTCATGCATTTTACCACTTAAGGTTTCAAGCATTTTTTTTCCCTCAACAAAGTTAGCGGGTTTATTAAATACTTTTCCTTCGCACCAAACTATCGTATCAGCAGTAATTAAAATCTCATCATCTTGTAAATCCTCGGCATAGGCATCCGCTTTTTTTTCGGCAAGGTATAAGCAAATTTCTTCGGCCTGTAAATTAACGGGAAACGATTCGTCTGCATTAATTGGTTTGTTTAAAAAAGTAAAGCCTAAGCTCTTTAATAATTCTTGACGACGAGGCGAATTTGAACCTAAAATAATTTGGTAAGGAAATTCTTTAATATGTTGTTCTACACTATTCATAACATGTTTTATTTAGTTTATAATACGATAACTGTATTAAGAAACAATTATTCATATAAATATTTTATAATCACTGTAAAGGAAATTCCAAACAGCATGGTAAATTTAAGCAATAAGCTTGCCATCTTAAAATCTTTACTTGTTTTGGCACGCATTGTTTGAAATAATAAAATAATAAGAGGTAAAACCACTAAGCCTAAAATATAATACACGGCTATCAATTGTTGTTCTTTGTAAAATTTAAAGCTTGCTAAAAACAGTAACCCAATAGTGATGACAATTAAGAAAAATGTAACCACTTTACTTGTAATCATTCCCCAAACAATAGGCATTGTTTTACAACCTGTTTGAATGTCACCTTTATAATCTTCCATGTCCTTTATCACCTCTCTTGCAAATGATGTTAAAAAGGCAAAGGCAGAATAACCTAATACAATAATGACTAATGTTTTTATAAAGTCGCCTATTAAAAAAGAAGTTAGAGAACTTATACCACCAATTAAATAATACTCATAAACCATTGGCATTAATGGAATGGTGGCCGTTAAAAGAGATACCACGATATTGCCAATTAATAATTGTTTTTTGAAATGAGTGGAGTAAAACCAAAGTAATAAAATGCTTAATAATTGAAACATTAATAATTTTAAACTATGACATTTTAAAGCTAAATATAAGCCTAATACTAAAGCAATTCCATTTAATATAATATGCAAAATCATTGCCCATCGACGTTTTATGATAACGTCAATCACCACAGTTTCGGGGCGATTTATTTTATCGGTTTTAACATCAAAATAATCATTAATGATATAGCCCGCCGCCGCAATTAATAGTGTACTAATTAATGAAATTGTAAATAACGTTGGAGTGAATTTTGAAAATTCATTGATGGGAGCAAAAATTAAATATTTGATACACCATTGCGTTATGGCAATAATTAAAAGATTCTCAATACGAATCAATTTAAAAAAGGCTATGATAGGATTTTTTAGCAAGGCTTAAAATTAAGATGAATTTAGTGAATTAAATTCTAATTTTACATAAAAAAATAATATGGAAAATTTATCCGACAAGTATTGGAACAATAGATACGAAACCAATGACTTTGGATGGGATATTGGAGGAGTGTCTGAACCTTTGAAAACATATATTGAGCAATTAGATAATAAAAATTTAAAGATTTTGATACCTGGTGCTGGAAATGCTTATGAGGCTGAATTTTTGTTTAATATGGGTTTTAAAAATGTATTTGTATTAGATTTTGCAGAAGCGCCTTTACAAAATATAAAAAAACGTCAACCAGATTTTCCTATAAATCAACTAATACAGCAAGATTTTTTTGAGCATCAAGGGCAATATGATTTAATAATTGAACAAACCTTTTTTTGCGCCATTAATCCTAGTTTAAGACCTAAATATGTGCAGAAAATGAATGGTATGTTGACTCCAAATGGTAAGTTAGTAGGCTTACTTTTTAATGATGTTTTAAACGCGGATAAACCACCTTTTGGCGGAAACAGGGAAGAATATCAAACATTATTTTCAAATACATTTGATATAAAAAAAATGGAACCCTGCAATAATTCAATAAAACCCAGAGAAGGTAGAGAATTGTTTGTGATGATGCAAAAAAGAACATCAAATAAATAGCTGCATATTTTTTTGTAAATTTGATTTATTAATTATCCTCCTTGCATCAAGATAAACGCATATTCGACGAGAAACAATACATGGGACATAATCGCCTTAGTATTATTTGGCGAACCGTTATTGCTTTATTTTGCTTTGTTGGTTATTATTGGAGTGAAAATCCCAAGCCTGTTCAAGTTGCCATATTTCGAATTGGACATTATCCTGCTATTGATATTCCTAATTCGGGTAAAATATTTTTCTTACTTGGTTTGTTAATCATGCTATTTTCGGCTATGTTAACGTTTATATTACATACACATACGCAAGTGTATAATAAATATATCATCATTGATGGATTTTGGACAGCTCGTAGAGTAAAAATAAACTTAGATACCATTACTCACATCCGAAAAAGCAGATATAAAAAACATATTTTTAGAAGAGCTGTTTACAATTTACACAGCAGAGGCATTATTCGTTTTTTTACGAGTGGTAATGAGTTTGTTGAGTTAAAAGATAGTAGCGGTTTTACGTATCGTATTGGTACACAAAAAGCGCCTGAATTGTTTCAAATTTTAAAAAAGCAATTGAGAGATATTCATATTGCTAAGCTAAACTAAAAATTATCATACCACTGTCTTTGTCGCGGTATTTTTACATCACTTAGCATGCTTGTTTTTAAATTAATGGTTAAGCTATAGCTTTTTCTGAATCCAAAGGGTACCCAGTCAATTCGGGCTTCCCAGCATTTTAAATCACGATACACATTTACACTTGTGTAACTCAAATTTCTATTTGTAAAATCATAACCACTGGTTAATCCTAATTTCCAATATTTTGTGACTGAGATGTCACCACTAAAATTTAAGGTTTGTATATCGGTTAGTTTTTCTAAGACTTTTGTGTAATTAATATTATAGTAAATGTTTAAGCTCCAAGGTAATTTTTCTTGAGCTTGAGCAGTATTAGTTGTTACAGCTCCTCGTTCAGCTCCATTAGTTAAATCAGGTTTTTTTGCTCTTGATGTTATGGAGTTTGAACTAAATGAGGCATTAATGGCAAAAAAACCTGATTTAAAATCCATTACTCGCCCGTTGGTGTTTACTAAATATTTACTTGTTCGGTAGGCGTACTCTTTATTTGTAAGCGTATTAGTTAGCACAGTGGTGTAATAAGGGTCAAAGGTGGACCCAAATACTAAATCAAAGTATTTCCATATTTTAGTTCTTCCAGTCATGGAAATAGTACTCATCTTAAAACTATCGGCTGCAAAATTATACGAACCAGCTAAGCTTAAGTTTTGCAAAAGGGATACTTTATTAAATACAAAACCTGTATCTGTTTTTTGACGAATTTTTGCTTCTAAATTATTATTTAAGTTTACACTTAAACTATTTTGTGTGCCTTGCGCAGGACCACTAAATAAGTTGTTTTCAAAAATAGAATATTTTGTTTTTAGTCTGTTGGTTGTATCGCTTATCACATCTTTCCAAAAACCATATTGCTCTTCTCCAAAATCTGGCCGGTAAGTGTATGCTAAACTTGGGATTAATAAATGCCTGATTTGTTTAAGGCGTTTACTTTTAAACATATAATCCATAAATAATTTAGTACTTAATGATGAATTAAAATTGGCATCATAACCAGTTTGAAAATTTTTATTGGTTGATTTTACAATCACATTTGTAGATTCATTCAGTTCTTTACGAGTGGTTTTTGTGTACATCACCGCGCTTAAATTTAACGCAGGTGTTAAGGTGAAATACTTAAATAAAGTAATGTTTGTTGATATGGGGAGTGAGTGACGGAAACCGTATTTTAAACTATCTCCAATATTGCCTTTAAAAATAGAGGTATCAGCTCCAGATAATGTGTTTCGTGCTTCTAATAAATAACTAACGCCAATTTTATCAATAGGGTTTTGTTTTACTCGGTTTTCATTTTTGAAAGGATAAAAACGATTTACGTTAAAGGTTAATTCAGGAAATGAGATATTCATTAATTTAGTTTGTGTATTTTGGTCATGCCTAGCATTAAGGCCAAGCGTTCCAATTTTAAAAGTTTTAGAAAAATTAATATTTGACTGAAAGGTATTTGATAAATATTGACCGGTATTTTGCGCATTAAATTTGTTGTATTTAGATGTTCTAATATTGACATCGCTACTAAAACGCACAGTTGGATTGTTTTTCTGATCTTGAGTATGACGCCAATTGATAGAAATATCTCTTTGCTTTGAGAACGAACTAGGAACTTCTATTTCTCCGTTTCTAAATTCAGAATAACCCAAAGATATATAACCGCTGTATTTGTAGTTAACGTTATAGTTATTAAGTGTTCTTAATCCCCAACTTCCATTGCTATATATATCTCCTCTTATAGTCATATCGGTTTTATCGTTAATACCCCAATAAAAACCGCCATCTTTTAAGTAAAAGCCCAGAGCTTCACTATTTCCATAAAAAGGAAGCAAAATACCCGAATGTCGTTTTTTTGTATTTGGAAAAAATCCAAACGGTAAACCTAGGGGAGTAGGAACACCACCAATTTCTAAATACATTGGTCCGGTTACAATTTTATCATCAGGAATGATTTTGGCTCTTTTGGCTTTAAAAATCGTTCTCGAATCTTCAAATTCACAAGGTATACATTGTAAATCCTTCATGTAAACCACATTATTACTGTCTTTTTTTACTTCAGCACCTTTCAATACCAAATCGCCCTCTTTGGTCATGATGTCGTAAATTTTTCCCTTTTTTGTTTTAAGGTTATAAATCATTTTACGACACGCAATTTCTTGTTGCCCATCTTTAAAAACGGGAGTTCCAATGTTTTTACCTAAGCTATCTGTTTTTCCGTAGGCTGTAATCGTGTTTTTTTCATTATCAATCTCAATAAATTCAGATTTCAAATTCATGTCTTCATATTCAACAAAGCCATCGCCAAACAAATAAATTTTATTTCCTTTCGTTTCGTATCTTATAGAATCTCTGGCGTTATAAACAATGCGTTGCTCTAGTGCTTCTATATCTTTTTCATTATCTAAAGAATCAACTTCAACTGTTTTGATACTATCTTGAGGTAAGGGTTGTTGAGTAATAGTTAAAGGTTTAATGGTATCAGTAGGATTGGAAACTTTAGTGGGAGGCGATTTAAGATCAGTTTGTGCTAAAACAGGAGTGTTACTTATTAACAATAATAAGAGTAAAAAAAAGATATGTTTAACAGTATTAATAACGACTCGAGACTAAATTTACCTAAACTTACAAAGCTAACAATTACTCGTTTAATTGGTAGTAATTTTTTGCAGATATGATGATAAAAAAATATAATATTTTTACGAAGTTAGTGCTGCTTCAAACGCTTATTGTGTTTGTTTTTTGTTCATTTTATACTCCAAAAGATGAACCAAAACGAAAAGTAAAAATCATTGTGATTGACCCTGGACATGGGGGAAAAGACCCAGGTTGTAATGGTGTAAGTTGCAAAGAGAAAGATGTGGCCTTAGCAGTTTCTTTAAAATTTGGAAAGTTAATCGAAGAGAATATAAAAGATGTTAAAGTTATTTTTACTCGTAAAACCGATATTTTCGTAGAATTAGAAGATCGAGCAAAGATTGCTAACGATAATAATGCGGATTTGTTTATCTCTATTCATTGTAACGCAGCTGGAAAGCCTGTAATGATTAAGGATAAGAAAACAGGAAAAATGCGTCCTAAAACATTTAAAAACTCAAAAGGAAAAACAATTGTTGTAGAAACCGCAAACCCAGCACCCTTTGGCTCAGAAACATACGTTATGGGTTTAAAAAACGAAGAAGGGAAAATGAAAGTGGCGCAGCGAGAGAACTCTGCCATGTTATTGGAAGATAATTACGAAACAAAATACCAAGGCTTTGATCCAAATAGCGAAGAGAGTTATATCATTATGAGTAACTATACGTCTAGTTACGTGATTCAAAGTGCTGGATTAGCTTTAAAAATTCAAGAGCAATATTTTAAAAAAGCGGGTAGGGTAGATAAAGGTGTTCATCGACAAAGTATTTGGGTATTATGGCGAACATCTATGCCAAGTGTTTTAACAGAATTGGGATATTTAACCAATCCACAAGAAGAAAAGTTTCTAGGGTCGGAGAAAGGGCAAAACTATTTAGCGGCTTGTTTATTCAGAGCTTTCAGAAAATATAAAGACGAGCAAGAAGGTGTTAAAAAAACATACGATGATGCCATTGAAAATCAAGTTCCTTTAGAAAATGAAAATTATAAAATAGCTAACGAAACTGATGAAACTAAGACTTTAGAAAAGCCTGAAGAAGAAAAAGATGTTGAAGTTAAAAAGGAAGATAAAGAAGATGAACTTGAGGAGGCATCCGCAAAAGCAAAGTTAGAAGCTGAGCAAAAAGCGAAAGCTGAAGCTGCCGAGCAAAAAGCCAAAGAAAAAGCAATAGCAGAGGCTAAAGCAAAGGAAGACGCAGATGCAAAGGCAAAAGAAGATGCTCGTATTAAAAAGGCTAAAGCTGATTCGTTAGCCGAAGTTCAAAAAGTAAAAACGAAAGCCGATGAAGCGGAGAAAAAATACAAGCAGCTAATCACCATGGCTGATTTGAATTTTAAAAATAAAAATTATGCAGAAGCATTAGATTTATTTCAAAAAGCAAATGGGGTAAAAGGAAATAACGATGCATACGCTTCTAAAAAAATAAAAGATATTGAAGAGTTAAATAATGCCACTTCAGTAAAAACAAATACGGTTGCCGAAGTTAAAGAAACAGATAAGCTGAAAACTGAAGAAAATAAATCGGGTATTGTATTTAAAGTGCAATTTGCGGCTACTGATAAAGAAGTGGATACCAAAACTAAATTTCCAAATGTTACGGATATTTGGTTTTATAAACTAGGCGCGGTTGTAAAATATACTTCTGGTAATTTTAGTTCCTTTGATAATGCCACCAAACACCAAGCTAAATTAAAAGAATTAGGTTATAAAGATTGTTTTGTTGCCGCTTTTAAAGATGGCGTTCGAATGGATATTAATGAGGCTAAGAAATTAACTCAGTAATAGTTTCATTTGGGGCGCATTCTCGTATTATTTTATAAATTCTTTCTATTTCTCTAAACCGAATGAGAGCAGAGCTCATTCTTTATTTTTCTGTTTAATTACGTTAATTCCTCTTGTAACAGGGGTTTTCAAGATTTAACGGTTCATTTGAAAATTATCAGTCAGGGGTTAACAATTGATTTTATTCGCAATAAATTCTCGTTATTTTTAGTGAAAAAGTGAGACGCTCCCATTTTTTTTAGTTCTGTCGCAATAGTTACATCGGTTTGATTTGAAAAGATAATTACTTCAGTATTTTCACAGGTATCATTAACGGACTTTAGGACTTCTTTGCCAGATAGCTTCTCATCTAAATAATAATCCAATATGACCACGTCGGGTTTTGCAACTCGTACTTGTGTCATAAAGTCTATTGAATTTTGAAATGATAAAACACGATTTAAGGTTCCGTTTTGTAAAGTATGTTCAATAGAAAAGGCACTATTTAGGTTATCCTCTAAAATGTAAATCAGTTTGTTAGTTTTCGGTTTTACACCTGAACTTATTTTTTTAACTAGTGAAGTAAACCAACTACTTTGGATATCAGCAATTTCTTTTTTAAGATATGAAATGACATTTTTTATGGAGTTTCCATCTTTTGTGTAATATGCATCTGCGCCATAATGAAAAGCGTTTTCGAAATTTTTAATATCATGCTGTGAAGAAATCACGATTATTTTTGAGTTAGGCGCAAATTCACGGAAAATAGGCAGACTCTCAATACCATTTAATTTATCCAAAAAATGATCAATTATAATAAAGTCTGGTTTACGATTCATGTTCCCAAGAGCGCTTTCAGCAGAAAAAAAGGGCATAATTTTGACATCCTTAAATTGAGTAGAAATTGCTTCTTGCATCATTCTGTTTTGAAGCTTATCATCTTCTATAATAAAAACACTAATTTCTCTATTTTTCATAGAGCGAAAATACCAAAGAAAATACGTTGACCTTCAGTATTTCGTTAACTGAGGTATGTTATTCGACGATTGAGGCTCAAATTTGGTTGTTTGTGTTTTATTTTAATTCACATCAGTCATTATATTCCTTCATTAGGTCATGTTTAATTATTTCTAAAATAGTAGAAGTATTTTTATTTAATTTTTCAAAATCGGGTAAAATTGTTTTTAAATTTTCAGCTAATTCAATTTTCGTACATAATTCAACATTCTCATCAATTTTAAAAAGGATAAATGACGATTTAACTTTATGAGCTATTTTTTTTACATTTTCAAAATCATTCTCCTTTATGAGCGCACTTAATTTATTCATTTCAATGGGTACTTCTTTTATAAAAATATTCACCATTTCTTTCACAAAAGACTCGTCATCACCTGATAATTCCAATATATCAGTTAAATTATAATTTAATCCAGCATCAGTGTGTTCTTTTTTCTCAATGGATATTTGTTGAGAAGAAATATTCAACCCTCTAATTTTATCAATTAAATCTTTTGCCTTATAGGGTTTTGAAATATAATCATCCATACCTTTTTCTAAACACTTTTCCCTTTCACCAGTTAATGAATGCGCTGTCATGGCAATAATGGGTGTTTTTATTTTTAAAACTGTTCTGATAATGGATGTAGCAACATATCCATCCATTATTGGCATTTGTAAATCCATTAAAATCACATCAAACGATTTGGTTTTTAATATTTCAACAGCTTCTTGGCCGTTTGATGCAACCACCACTTTCATTTTGTTTGAATTTAGAATATGAAGTGCAAATTTTTGATTTAGAATATTATCTTCCGTCAATAATATTTCATAGGATTGTGTTTCTTTTTCAATGAGTTGAGTGGTTGAAATAGTAGGTTTAATTTCTTGTGCTATTTTAAAAGGAATATTTACAATAAATTCTGAACCTTCTCCCTCAACGCTTTTTACACCAATAGTTCCCTCAAATAATTCAACTAATTTTTTGGTAATACTAAGCCCTAAACCAGTTCCACCAAATTTTCGGGTGGTATTGTCATCTGCTTGTTTAAATCTTTCAAATATCTGTTCTTGCTTATTTTTTGGAATCCCAATCCCTGTATCTTTTATAATAAATTGAAGCTGACAATTTTCTTGTGATTGAGATATTGTTTGACAAAATAATTCTACTTTTCCTTGTTCAGTAAATTTTATGGCATTTCCTAATAGATTAATTAATATCTGATTTAGCCTCACACTATCGCCTAACACTAAATTTGGAAGTTCACTTTCGATGTAAAAATTTAATTGAATATTTCTGTCATTAGCCCTATGCGCTAGTAGTTTTTTTACATCGTTGCATATATTTCGAATGCTAATTGGCATTTTTTCAATTGCTAAATGGCCAGATTCAATTTTCGAAAAATCCAATATATCATTTATAATAACCATTAAATTCTCTCCAGAATTACTAATTGCGGAGAGGTATTCTGATTGTTCAGAATCTAATTTAGTCTCTCGCAAAATATCAGTAAATCCTAAAATGGCATTCATTGGCGTTCTAATTTCATGACTCATATTTGCTAAAAACTGATCCTTTGCTAAAACACTTTTTTCTGCAATCATCTTAGCTATTTTTAGTTCTTTTTCTTTTTCGATGATATCAGAAATATCGATAGCATTCCCAATTACAATAGAATCTCCATTTGCCTCTTTAACTAAAATATTTTTATAGTACCATATTTTAATTGAACCATTCTTATGAACAACCTTCATTAAGCCTTCATCTTTTCCAGTGTTAAAAACAGTATCAATATATTTTTGAACCCTTTTTTTTGCATTGGCAGGTGTTGCATCAAACAAGGTCATTTCCAATAACTCTTTGGGAGTATATCCTATTAAATTTGCCCCGGCCGTGTTGATTGTTAAAAATTTTCCATTTTTATCATGTGTGCACATTAAACCTTGTGAATTTTCAAAAAATAATCGGTGTCTTTCTTCACTAAATTTTAGTAACTCCTGATTTTTCTTTGTTTCAGTGATATCTCTTGCTACACCTAAGTATCCATAAATTTCATTGCTTGAGTCGTATAAAGTAGTTACAGATAAAACAACGTTAACCCGTGAGCCATCTTTTTTGATATAAGTCCATTCATTTACATCTGGTTTTCCACATTTTGATTTGATTACAAACACTTCAAATCCAGGCATAATTTCTTTATTAAATTCTTTAGAAAGTATCTCGGCCCGATTAACAACTTCTGTTTTATCATGGAAAATTTCGGGGCTATGTTTACCTACTATTTCTTCTTCAGCATAACCTAGTAAATCTTGAGCTCCTTTATTGAACGTAACTATTTTTCCATCTGTGTCGGTTCCTATAATAGAATAGTCGGTCCCGTTTAATATACTTCTTTGATACTCCAATAATTTTCGAATTTCTTCTTCTTTGTTTTTTAAAGCAGTAATATCGTTTCTTATGGCAATGTATTGATGGGGTTTTTGACCGCGTTTAGCAAAGGGGACAATTGTTGTATCAACCCAATAAAAACCACCTTCCTTATCTTTGTTTTTTATTTCACCTTTCCAAACATTTCCACTTAAAATTGTTTTCATCAAATTTGTCATAAACTCTTTTGTATGAAATCCAGAGTTTAAAATAGCGTGGTCTTTTCCAATTAATTCTTCACGAGAATATTTAGATATCTTGCAGAATTTTTCATTTACATAGGTTATTTTGAAATTCTCGTCTGTTCTAGCAACAATCGCTGATTCATTAAGTGCCTTTTTTAAATTATTTACCTTATCTAAATTTAAAATTAAATCCTCTTCATTTTTTTTTATGTCTGTAATATCTCTTGCTATTGCATATAATTTTCCTGTTGTTCGATCTGGGTTTGCCACCCATTGAAAAATAAGGTATTCACCGTTTTTCATTCGAAATCGATTTACAAAATCTATGGTTTTATTTCCACGTGCTAGTTTTTCAATTTCATTAACTGTTTGCTCCAGGTCCTCTGGATGAACAAGGTCTAAAAATGACGTTTCAAGTAGTTCCTTCTCCGTCCAACCTAAAACTAACGTAAAGGCTGGATTAACTCTTTTAAAAAAGCCATCAGTACTCGCCACACAAACCATATCAACCGATGACTTAAATAGGTTGTTGTAGTCATATAGTTCAGCGCGTTCCTTTCTGGATATTATTTGCGATATAACCTCTTGCCCAAGTATCTCTAATGCTTTTAATTGATTTGGATTTAGTTTTTTTGGTTCTCGATCAATTACGCATAATGTTCCCAATGCAAAACCTTTATTATCAATGAGCGGATAGCCGGCATAAAACTTAATATCTGGTGCGCCGGTTACCAGAGGATTATTTTTAAATCGTTCGTCCTTGGTAGCATCGTTAATTTCGAAAATGTCTTGTCCCATTATTGCAAATTGACAAAATGAAACCTCTCGTGGTGTTTGAGGAACAGGTAGACCAACTCTTGATTTGAACCATTGTCTATCCTTATCAATCAAGCTAATTAATGCAATTGGAACTTCACATATTATGGAGGCCAATTCTGTCAAACGGTCAAATTCTACTTCATTTATTGTATCTAGTAAGTTATAGCTGTCTAAGGCTAGTAACCTTTCGTTTTCGTTATGCGGGATTGGGTTCATATTATGGCTATCAAATCAAAAAATGGTCTTTTAAAGATAATAATTTTAAGTAAATCAACAAGATATCTCAATATTACACCGTGATACTTTTACTTATTTAAATCAGTGACCGAAAATATGCCCCTTTTCACCGAAAGCATAAATGATTACAACTAAAATACTAAATAAGCATCTTTTATATAGATAGTTTTGTCTCAAGATAATTAATGATGAAAGTATTTATAGTAGATGATAATAAAATTTTTGCAGAAGCGATTTCAATTGCTCTTAAGAAAAAATTTAATTATGAGTTTATTACCTATACTAATTCAAATATTATGGAAGATGTTATAAGTCAAAGTCCGGAGTTAATAATCTCTGATTACAATTTCCAAGAAAATACTATCCTAGAGTTAATGGAAAAAGTTAATGCCTTAAATAAAAAAGTTAAGTTCATTATCATAACTGGGGCAGCTACTACAAAACAAATGGTAGATATTTTAAAATTGGATCCGCATGATTTGATTGAAAAAGACATTGACTTTATGAACAATTTAATCGAATCAATCTCAAAAATATAAAGACAAATAAACAAATAAACAAACAACAATTTAAAATGAAAAAACAATTATTTATTTCAGGATGTATCATTCTTGCTTCTGCAAGTATCGCACAACAAAAAATGGAATTGAAACCTACTGCTATCTTACCTCCAACAGGGTTTAATCAAATTAATTTAGCTACAGGTTTTTCTAATCCAAATAACGGAACTACAGATTTATTTGGTAAAAACGGTAAATCTGACTTTTCAATTCCAAACAATTATATGGGAAATCAGGAAGCGGTTGAAGGAGATAATTATTTTGGAATCATTACATACAAAGGAGATAAATATATCGACTTAAAATCTATTGGTAATGGCGGGATTGTAGAAGGAAAAGCAAATAATTATAAATACGCGGAGTATGTTCAAACGGCATTACCAACATCGTTAGTTGCTGGAAAAGAATATGAAATGTCATTCAAAATTAGCTTAGCGGATTACTCTGCATTTGCAACAAAAGGTTTTGGTGTATATTTCTCAAACAATCAGTTGTCAGAAGGTAGTAACCAAATGTTAACTGTAACTCCTCAAGTTTCTTTTTCTGAATTAATCACTGACAAAAATACTTGGACAGAATTAAAAGCTAAATTCAAAGCAACAGGAAATGAAAAATTTGCAGTTATTGGTTGTTTTTCAAATAATTATTCAGTAGAAAATGTAGGTAGTGGAAAAAGTTATGGTACTGTAAGATCTTACTATTATTTGTCTGCTATTTCTATAGTTGAAGCGCCAAAACCAGATAGAGACAAAGATGGAATAATTGATGAATTAGACGTTTGTCCAGACGTAGCTGGAGTAGAAATGTTTAAAGGATGTCCAGATTCTGATGGAGATGGAGTTGCAGATAAAGATGATGCATGCCCTACAGTGAAAGGATTAGCAAATTTTGCAGGCTGTCCAGATTCTGACAATGATGGAATAGCTGATAACAAGGATAATTGCCCAGCAATCGCAGGTTTAGTGTCAAATAACGGTTGCCCAGAAGTTAAAATTTCAGAGAAAGCAAAAGATGTTTTCCAAAAAGCTATGGCGGGTATCCAATTTGAAACAGGAAAAGATGTGATTAAGAAAACGTCATATCCTATTTTAGATAATGTTGTTTCTGTTTTAAAAGAAAATGCATCATGGAATGTAGAAGTGCAAGGACATACAGATAATCAAGGTGATGCAGTAAAAAACAAGACTTTATCAGAAAAAAGAGCAATTGCCGTTAAAAATTATCTATCATCTAAAGGTGTGGTTAACAATTTAAAGCCAATTGGTTTTGGAATTGAAAAACCAATTGCTGACAATAAAACACCTGCAGGTCGTGCAAAAAACCGTCGCGTAGAATTCAATGTGACATACGAAAAATAAATTTAAACAAATAATTATAACTTAAAACTAGAGAAAATGCCAATAGTAAAAGTCATTGAAGTGATAGCAACTTCAGAAAAGAGTATTGATGATGCAATCCAAAATGCAGTAACTGAAGTTTCAAAAACAATTAGAAATATTGATTCGGTTTATGTAAAGGATATTAAAGCACATGTTAAGGATAACAAATTAACTACATATGGTGTAGTATGTAATGTGTCTTTCAGAATAGAAAATTAGTATTAACCAAAAAAAATAAAAGAAAATGGAACAATTAATCAAATTGGTTACAGAAAAAACAGGAATTTCTGAGACACAAGCCAAACAATCTGTAGAAACAGTAATGGGCTTTTTAAAAGATAAATTACCTGCAGGATTGGGCACTCAAGTTGAATCATTAGTGAAAGGTGGTTCTCCTGATTTAGGAAAAATTGGAGACGGGTTAAAGGATAAAATATCTGGGTTCTTCGGAAAATAAATAAATTATAAATTAAAAAAACAAAAAATAAAAATTATGGGATTTGTATCAGAATTTAAAGAGTTTGCAATGAAAGGTAACGTTGTAGATTTAGCAATAGGTGTGGTAATTGGTGGAGCTTTTGGAAAAATAGTTTCTTCATTAATTGATGATGTTATCACTCCTTTAATCTTAAAACCAGCGTTAGATGCTGCTAATTTGAGTAATATCGCAGATTTGAAATGGGGGGCGGTAAAATATGGTAACTTCATTTCCAATATCATTTCGTTTATTATCGTTGCAATTGTTTTGTTTATGATTATTAAGGCAATGAATGCTGCTAAAAAGAAAGAAGAAGCTGCACCGGCTGCGCCAGCTGAACCTTCAAATACCGATAAGTTATTAATGGAAATTAGAGATAGTTTAAAGAAATAATTTACTTAAACGCCTAGGTATGAAAATACCTAGGCGTTTTTCGAAATTATGAGGATGAAAGATTTGATTGAAATAATAAATACTAGAATAGCAACTGTGAAATTAAAAACAGAAGAAATTTTAGAAATTGATATCAAGCAAGATGAAGTCTTAAACGCCAATGACATGAAAGATTTAATTAATGCAGCCTATAAATTAGGAGGAGGTAAGAAATATAAAAACTTAATTAATGTTGGTGAATTTACAGTCCCTGATTTAAAAGCTATAAAACTATCCTGCAGTAAATCAGGTAGTAAATACAAAGTAGCTGATGCTTTTGTTATTCATACACTTTCACAAAAAATTGTCGCCAATTTTTATCTCAAAAATCAAAAACCAGTAGTGCCTACTAAATTTTTCAATAACTCGAAAGATGCAGAAAAATGGCTCTTAAAAATTTAGTAAAATATTAACAAAAAATAAAAATGAAACAAATATACATAAGCCTTATAATGGCACTATTTGTCAATCAAATAGTTGCACAAGAGGTAACTAAAGATGACGCTGCAAAACTACAAGCAGAAGTTGATAAATTAAAAGCTATCGCAACAGATACAGTGAAGCCTTGGAAAATAGGTGGAGTGGTTTCTGTAAATGGACAACAAGTATCATTAACCAACTGGTCAGCCGGGGGTAATAATTCTATTTCGGTAGCAGGACTAGTAAACATATTTGCAAAATATAAAAAAGGTAAATCAACTTGGGATAACAATTTAGAATTAGGTTACGGAGTTATTAATCAAGGAGCCAGTAAAAAATGGTGGAAGAATGATGATAAAATTCAATTCTCTTCAAAATTTGGACACCAAATTAAAAAAAGCTGGTACTTAACAGCTTTAGCAGATTTTAGAACTCAATTTACAAATGGATATAACTATCCAAATGACTCTATTTACATTTCAAAATTTATGGCTCCTGGTTATGCTTTAGCGGCTATTGGTTTTGATTATAAACCTAATGATAAATTTTCGGTATTCATTGCTCCTGTTACTGGCAAATTTACTTTTGTTAACGATGATAGTTTAGCAAGATACGGTGCTTTTGGTGTTCAAAAAGAAATTAGAGATCCTTATCAAGGAGGAAAAATTACTCAGAATTATTTAACACATAGAGAAGAATTTGGTGCTTATTTAAAAATGCAATACCGCACTAAAGTAATGGAAAACATTACTTTTGAAACGATATTAGAATTGTTCTCAAATTACATGAACAACCCACAAAACGTGGATGTTAACTGGACAACTTTAACAACATTTAAAGTTAATAAATTTATATCAGCTACCTTATCAACACAATTAATTTATGACGACGATATCAAAGTATTAAGAAGTTCAGGTGATCAAAAAGGAACATTTGGCCCAGACGTTCAATTTAAACAAGTATTAGGTGTTGGTTTTTCTTACAAATTTTAACTAATTGTCAATGAAAAAACTCAGGATTAGGACGATTGATCAATTCTATAAACTAGTTTTTGTACTAACATTGATTGCGGTAGGAATAGTTCTATTTATAATTTATAAGTAAAGTTGAATAATTAATTTTAGATACTATAATAGGCAACATTTTATGTTGCCTATTTGCTTTTTAAAATCAATTTCACTTGTTCCATTGAGGTATTACAAACCTCTATCAAATTTTCAGCTTTTAAAATACATTCGTTTTCGTATTCTGGTTGTAAAGAATAAGTTTCTATGTATTCAAAGTCAGATTCTAAAGCATTGATACCAATTAATAAAATTGAACTTTTAATTTTATGAGAAACACCACTAACTAATTTCATGTTTTTTTCTCCAATTGCGGTAGAAAGTTCATTTATGTATGTTGGTAAATCAGTTAAGTAAACTGTTAACATGTCATTAAGTACATCAGTATTTCCCCCAGAAATTTCTTTTAGTAAAGTAAGATCGATGTTATAATTACTTTGTTCTTCGATGTTAAGGCACTTTTGAATTGCACTTTTTAATTCTAATGGTTTAAACGGCTTAGAAACATATCCTTGCATTCCATTTCCTATGCATTTCATATCCTCACCTATTAATGCATTTGCTGTCATAGCAATAATTGGAATGTTAAGGTTTAATTCATTCCTGATGATTTTTGTAGCACCTAACCCATCTAAAACTGGCATTTGTAAATCCATTAAGATCAAATCAAAATCTTCATTTTTCAATATATCAATGACTTCTTTTCCATCTTGAGCTATTCGAATCATCGCGCCCCATTTCTTTAAGACATTTGTAATAACTAGTAAATTAATATTATTATCCTCTGCAATCAAAACTCTTTTATTAGAAAGGAAAGTAGTAGATTTATAAACAAAGGTGTCGCGATCTTCAATACTAGATTTTGTTTTTGATTTGGCAATCTTAAATGGAAGAATGAACTTAAATTCAGTTCCACTCCCTAATTGACTTGTAACTTCAATATTCCCGCCTTGTGCTTCAATTAATTGTTTTGATATCGATAGTCCTAAACCTGTTCCGCCATATAGTCTATTTGTATCATCTTGAGCTTGAACAAAATTTTCAAAAATCTTATCAATCATATTTGAAGCGATTCCTATACCAGTATCTTTTATTGTTGTTTCGCAAAAGAATAGATTATTTTTTATATGCCCATTAATGTCAATAGAAACATAACCCTTTTCAGTAAATTTTATGGCATTCCCGATGATATTAAATAATATCTGATTAAACTTAATCATGTCGCCAATTAGTTCCCTAGGAGTATTTGGACTAATTAATGAAATAATTTCGATTTTCTTTTTTTGAGCTATTGGGAGTAAATTATTTACAATATTACTTATTACTAATTCTATACTAAAAGGTGTTTCCTCAAAAATAACCTTGCCAGCATTGATTTTAGAAATATCAAGTAAATCGTTTATGATATGTAATAAATGATTACCTGAGCTATTTATTCCATTTACAAAATCAATTTGTTTTTTAGATAATGGTTCCTCCATTAGTAAATTTGATAATCCAATAATGCCATTCATTGGTGTTCTAATTTCATGACTTATTTTAACGATAAAGTCATCCTTTAGCTTTAATGCCTCACTAGCTTTTTGGTTTGCATTTGCTAATTCATTATTTATCTGCTCAATCTCTTCTATTTGCTCTAGTTGCTTCCTTTCAAATATCTTCTTTTCAGTATTATCTGCACAAACAAAAACATATCCCACTGCCTCACCATTTCTGTTTTTTAACGTTGATGCTGAAATAAGCATCGGTATCTTTTTTCCTTTTTTACTTACAAATGTCCATTCCTGTAAGTTTTGTTTTAATGAAAATTGCAGAAATCCTTCAAACCAATTTGATTTCTTTTCTAATTCAGAAGTTAATTTTCTAAGTTCTTTTTCAACTAAAAATTTAGTAATACTATAAAGTCCTACAATTTCTTCGGACAAGTAGCCTAACGTTTTTTCTGTACCTTTATTATATGTTTTAATTAAACCAAATAAGTCTGTTGATATAATAGCATAGTTGGTACTATCGATAATAAATTCTTGTAGTTCTGCAACTCGTCTTAATTTTTCTTCAAGACTTTTTTTGACTGAAATATCAGAAATAACTGTAATTATTTTTGTGATATTTTTTTTATCGTCTAATATTGGAATCACATGTATATTAATCCAATATGGTTTTCCATGTTTACTATAATTTAATATTTCTCCTAAATAATTACTTTTACGTTCAATTGATTCAACTATTTTTTTATGAGTTTTCTTGCTGGTTAATGGTCCAAATAAAAAGTCCGCAGGAATCTTATTTAACAATTCCTGTTCTGTATAACCAGTAATTTTTTGAAAAGCATTATTAGACCATTCAATTTGAAATTCGGAATTAGTAATAATAATTCCATTTTCGATGTTTTGAATAATTAAAGAATGATTAAGAATATCATTAGCGGTCGATAGATTTTCATATTTTGGCATTCTTAAATCTTCGACTAAACAATCAATAATAATAGCTTGTGTGTCTTCGAGAATTTTCACCGTTTTTTTGTCTAAAAAATCAACATTATCGTTAAACAAAAACATTCGGCCACTAAAGTTAATTTCCAATAAATGTAATGGAATAATGTAGGCGCTTTTAAAATCATCAACGAAATTACTACGAAGTGTTGTGAACGAAATATCAGATTGTTTAACATAAAATGGATAATCTAAATCTTTATTAAAATCTTCCAAATTAATAGCTGTAGGTAATGCAATCCCGTTACTGCCCCAGATAACTGTTTCTTTCCCATTCTCAATGAATGAAATGTAACATTGTTTTACATTTAAACTAAATGATATTAGTGTAAAAATTCTATCTAGCTTAGCTTTTAAATTTTTGCTAATCGTCATACTCAGTATTTTAACAAAATAAAAATTATTAATATTAATAATATTAATCTCAAAATCAAATTTGTAACACCAAAAATTCAACTAACTTAGTGGTCGTTTCACCGAAAATTGAAAATAAAAAAAGAATGATAATTAAATTTGAGGAATAAATTAAAAATTTATGCTTAATACAATAAAAAAAATATTTTATATAACGACGCTAATCACCATTTTATCAAGTTCATTATTTGGGCAAAAACACATTTTCGGATTAAATTATAAATTGGCTAAAGCTAATAAATTTGAAGAAAAAGGCGATTATTTAAAAGCTAGAAAAAGTTATGTAAAACTATTAAAAAAAGATACTAATAATTATAAAACTAATTTTGCACTTGGAATGAATTATCATTATTATTCAACTGATAATAAAGAGCAAGGTTTGAAGTATTTGCGAAAAGGTGTGCTAAATAATAAAGATTCTATTTCTGATCATATATTCTATTTAGGGGAATCGGAACAGTTTAATGAAAATTATGAAAATGCTATCGGCTATTTTGCACACGCCAAACATTTAGTAGCATTGAGTAGAAAAGATTTGAGAATTAATAATAGTATCATTTCTGAAAAACTTATGGAATGTACATTAGCTAAAGATCAAAATACACGTAAAAAAAACATTTCAATAGTTCATTTAAATACTACAATAAATACTGAAAATTCTGAATATACTCCACTTTCGTTGTTAAAAGGCCGTAATTTTGTTTATAACTCGAGAAGAGCTTCAAATATTGGTAAAATGAGGGATGTGAATGATTATCAGTTTTATGAGGATATGTATGTGTCAAAAAATGAAGGAGAGCATAAGTCAACAAATTCTATAAACACAGATACAATTTTAAGAAATATTGAAAATGAGAAATTTCATGATGCGGTAGTTTGGAAATCTAATAATGATAGTCTTTTAATTACTTATAGGAATAATAAATTATACTTAAGTAAGCTTGAAGGTAATGCATACTCCAAGCCAGTTGAGTTATTTAAAAACACAACTAGTAAGGAGTGGAGACCACATGCGAGTATAAATTCTAAAAAAAATACAATTTATTTTTCGTCTTGTGTCAATATGGATCAATGTAATTTAGATTTGTTTAAGGGTATATTGCACGATGACGGTTCAGTAACAAATATTGAATCATTGGGTGATTTGGTAAATACTTTGGAAAATGAAGATTCTCCAAATTATGATGAAGTAAATGATGTTTTATTTTATTCATCTAAAAATAATACAATTGGAGGTTATGACATTTTTGAAGCTAAATTAGATTCTACTGGTAATATAAAAGACACACATAGTTTAGAAATGCCTTTTAATTCGCCAGGAGATGACATTTACTATATGAAAGACTATAAAACAAATTTTGGTTATTTTTCATCTTTTAGACGAGGAGGTAAAGGTGATATGGATATCTATAAAGTCAGTCTTTTTGACCTAAACTGCATACCTTATAAAAATAATAAATATGAAATAGCTTTAGATGCATCCAATTCAACAGATCCATTTGGAGAAAGAGTAATTTATCAATGGAATTTTGATGATAATACAACAGCAAATGGCCAAGTTGTTAAACATGTCTTTAATCGCCCTGGAAAACATTTGATTAATTTAAATGTGATTGATTCTATAACTGGAAGAATAGAATATAATGAGAAAGAAATTGAAGTAAATATTGATAATGTAAATTATTTTGAAATTCATTCTGCAGATACTGTTATTGTAAATGAGTCTACAAAATTGTCATCAGATTATTGTATGTTGAAAAGTGACAGTATTAAAACCGTTGATTGGAACACGGGAGATGGTAAGGAATTAAGCGGTTACGATGTTAACTATATTTATAAAACACCCGGGATTTATTGTCAGAATATGACTTTAAAAACTACTCAAAATAAATTGTATACAACAGCAAAAAAGGTAATTGTTGTTACTAAAGATGAATATGAGCAGTTAGCTAAAATAAATGCTCAAAGAGCCGATTCGGCATTGAAAGCTAATAATATTGCGATTAATTTTTCAAATGATTCACTTGGAGCATCATCCTCAAATGGGCTTAATTCAGACGTCAATTTTCTATCAACACTCGTATTCTTTGATTTTGATAAATCGTTTATTAGAAAGAAAGACTTTGATAAATTAAATAAGTTTTCTGCTTATTTAAAAAGTCATGCTAATTCAAGAGTTGAAATTGCAGCTTCTTGTGATAGTAGAGGTAGCAATTCTTATAACTTGAATCTTTCTCTAAAGCGTGCTAAATCAGTATATAACTATTTAATAAATAAGGGAGTAGATAAGTCTAAAATTGCAGGTTTAATTAATTTAGGCGAATCTAAATTATCTAATGAATGTTATGACAATAAGAATTGTTCTGAAGTACAGCATCAAGAAAACAGAAGAGCTACGTTAACACTAATACTTTCGAAATAATGAAAAAAATAATTTTACTTTTTAGCTTTTTTGGGATTTCATTAAATGTCATTTCTCAAATAGTTCCTTCTAAGGAGGAGAATATTGATTTTATTGTAACTTTTGGGAAAGATGCACCCGGCACCTGGGGAGATGATGATCATTCACAAGTTTATTTTGTAGCAGTACCTACAGAATATAAAGGTAATTTTTATTTGAGAGTTTTTGATCCAGAAACTGGCGGGGTAAACGACCAGTCAAACGGGGGCTTTGATACTAAAACAAAATTCTCTTTTTATGGGGGAAAAGGTTGTTATACTGAAAAAGATGCACGTAGTATTGATCCTATTGGGAAATATAAAAGTGGAGCATTAATTACATCAAAGGTTTTTGAGACAGATAATAATTTGGATAACGGATGGTTTTCTTTTGGACCATTTAACCCTCAAGAAGGAGAATACGATGCAGAACTGAAATCAAATGTTTTTAAGATTGTTATTGAATCTTTTGCCGGAAATGATGGCAATGCTTATAGATTATCATTAAGTAGTAAGAAAGAAGAGAACTTACCAATACAAGGGTCTAATTTTTTTGCATATGAGTTATGTTTTCGTTTAATAAACAAAAATAATGAGACAGCACATTTATACCCCTTTGTTAATTCGAATGTGATAAAAGTTAAACAGCATAATTTTGACTTAGATAACGATGGTTATTTACGCTTGAATTCAGTTGCTAAAAAATCACATAATTTGGCAACGTCTGGTGATGGTGAATGGAAATCTAGCGATATTGAAATTACTCCAGCGGAAGCTAACACATCTCTTGATATTCATATAATAAAAGGTAAAAATGTTTCTAATGATTTAACGCTTTATCTCACTAATCAATATAAAGAAGCTGTTCCTTTCTTCTCTTCACCTCTTGGAGGATTACCAAAGTATAAATACAAAGTTGATGTTAAATTTGAGGTGAAGTGATAATGTTTCAACGAATTTCATAGTCTTTTCATCGAAAATCTAGAGTTTTAAAGTGATTTGAAATTAGATTTGTTAAACAAAATAAATTGAATCTTACATCTGACTTTAATAATTGAAAATTCTTGTCAAATATTTACTTTTTTTTATCCTGATTGGTCAGGTTAAATTAATGAAGGCGCAGACTCCAAATTGGAATTGGAGTAGCGGGTGGTCATCAGACAATGCAGATTTTGGGCGAGGCGTTTTTGTTGATTCGCTTGGGTTTACTTATCATGTTGGTTCATATGCTAGTTCCTATATCAGTTTGCCATCGTTAGCTAACCTAAATAATACAGGGGCTGTTGGTACAAGTGATATCATGATTGCAAAATTTGACAAATATGGTAACGCAATCTGGCAAGTGAAAGCGGGTGGAACAGGGAATGACATTGCTTATGCTGTTGTAGCTGATAAAAATGGAAATGTATATGTTTCTGGTTCAACAAATAGTGGAAACTGCGTTTTTTACGGTGCGACTAATTATACGATTACAGCTGCAAATACAGAATACTTTTTGGCCAAATATGATTCAAATGGAAGTGTGTTATGGGTTAAAACAGCAGCGGGTTCAGGAACAGACGAAGGGTTAGCATTAACGATTGACAACAGTAATGTATTTGTTGGAGGGTATTTCAATACATCACTGGTATTTCCAGCTGGACCTACTATTACGACTAATGGTGGTGAAGATATGTTTATTGCAAGTTATGATTTTAACGGAGTATTAAATTGGGCAAAAAAAGAAGGTGGTACCGGAAATGATCGATGCACAGGTATTACAAACAATCTAGCCAATATTTTTATATCTGGGTATGCTACTAGTGGAATAACCTATTATGGCTCAGTAAATATTACAAAAGTTCAAGTTGGTATTGGAGGAACTGATATTAGCATTGCTAAATTTGATAAAACTGGAAATGTTTTATGGGCCAAATTGGAAGGTAATTCCTCAGCATGTTCAGGTAATTCAATTGCTGTATTAAAAAACAAAGTAATAGTTGGTGGTTCCTATGTTGGCTTAATGACTTACAATCTAATTGTTGTTCCAAGCTCTGCAGGTAATGATATGTTTTTTGCTGAGTACGATTTAGCTGGTGCGTTACAATTCATTAGATATTCTGCAACGGCTGGTGATGAAGTAGTTTATGGATTAGCTGCTGATTCAAGATGTTTTTATGTTTCTGGAAAATACTCTAATACAATTAATTTTGGAGGCACTTCAGGAACTGCAGCTTCTGCAAGCGATATGTTCGTCGCAAGTTATGATACTTTATTCAATCTAAATTTTGTGAAATTTGCAACAGGCACTTCTATTAATCAATCATTAGCTTGTCATGCCAATCAAAATGGATTTGTCTCTTTAACAGGGACGTTTAAATCAAGCACTTTGCAATTTGCACCCTTATTTGTAAATGGAAATTGGGCATTAGAAGATTTATGGATTTCAAATTTGAATTATTGTTTTCCCATTCTTTCGAACACAATTACTTCAAATCAGTCTATTTGCTACAATTCAACTCCTTCTACTTTTACCGTAAGTACACCAACTGGCGGAAATAACTCATATTATTATGTATGGCAACAAAGTACCGATGGAGTTACTTGGACTAGTGCTGTTGGGACGAATACTCTTATTAACTATACGGCACCATCGTTAACTACTACGACCTATTACCAAAGAATAATAAATTCTTGCAGCGAAACAAGTACTTCCAATTCCATTACAATTACTGTTAATCCTCTGCCCACAGTGACAGCCATACCCAGTTCAAGTGCCATATGTTCAGGTGCAACAGCCACTTTAACAGCAGGAGGTGCAAATACTTATACATGGACCTCAGGACCAGCAGCAGCCAATTATACGGTTAATACAGCAGGAACTTATACAGTAACAGGAACAGATGCAAACAGCTGCGTAAATACAAAAACCGTGAATTTAATTGTGAATGCAAATCCAACCGTCACAGCGGTATCCAGTTCAAGTGCCATATGTTCGGGAGCAACAGCAACTTTAACGGCAGGTGGTGCCAGTACTTATACTTGGACTGCTGGACCAACAGCATCAGCTTATACAGTTAATACAGCAGGAACTTATACAGTAACAGGAACAGATGCAAACAGCTGCGTAAATACAAAAACTGTTAGTTTAATCGTTAATGCTAATCCAACAGTCACAGCGGTATCAAGTTCAAGTGCCATCTGTTCAGGAGCAACAGCCACCTTAACGGCAGGAGGTGCAATTACTTATACATGGACTTCAGGTCCAACAGCAGCAACTTATACAGTTAATACAGCAGGAACTTATACTTTAACAGGAACAGATGCAAACAGCTGCGTTAACACTAAAACTGTCAGTTTAATTGTGAATGCTAATCCAACAGTAACAGCGGTATCAAGTTCAAGTGCCATCTGTTCAGGAGCAACAGCAACCTTAACAGCAGGCGGCGCAAGCACTTATATATGGACTTCAGGTCCAACAGCAGCAACTTATACAGTTAATACAGCAGGAACCTATACAGTGACAGGAACTAACGCTAGTGGTTGCGTTAACACTAAAACTGTTAGTTTAATTGTGAATGCTAATCCAACAGTCACAGCGTTATCCAGTTCAAGTGCTATATGTTCAGGAGCAACAGCAACCTTAACCGCAGGAGGCGCCAATACTTATACATGGACCTCAGGCCCAACAGCAGCTACTTATACAGTTAATACAGCAGGAACTTATACGGTGACTGGAACAGATGCAAACAGCTGCGTTAACACTAAAACGGTTAGTTTAATTGTAAATGCTAATCCAACTGTCACAGCAGTATCCAGTTCAAGTGCTATATGTTCAGGAGCAACAGCAACCTTAACCGCAGGCGGCGCCAATACTTATACATGGACCTCAGGCCCAACAGCAGCAACTTATACAGTTAATACTGCAGGAACTTATACGGTGACAGGAAGAGATGCAAACAGCTGCGTTAACACTAAAACGGTTAGTTTAATTGTGAATGCTAATCCAACAATAACGGCAGTATCTAGTTCAAGCTCTATTTGTTCAGGAGCAACAGCCACCTTAACGGCAGGAGGTGCAATTACTTATACATGGACCTCAGGACCAACAGCATCCACTTATACAGTTAATACAGCAGGAACTTATACGGTAATAGGAACAGATGTAAATAGCTGCGTTAACAGTAAAACTGTTAGTTTAATTGTGAATGCTAATCCAACAGTAACAGCGGTATCAAGTTCAAGTGTCATCTGTTCAGGAGCAACAGCCACTTTAACAGCAGGAGGCGCCAATACTTATACATGGACCTCAGGCCCAACAACAGCCACCTATGCAGTTAATACAGCAGGAACCTATACAGTAACAGGAACAGATGCAAACAACTGCGTTAACACTAAAACTGTTAGTTTAATTGTGAATGCTAATCCAACTGTCACAGCAGTATCCAGTTCAAGCGCTATTTGTTCAGGAGCAACAGCCACTTTAACAGCAGGAGGCGCCAATACTTATACATGGACCTCAGGACCAACAGCAGCTACTTATTCGGTTAATACAGCAGGAACCTATACTGTTACGGGAACTAATGCTAGTGGTTGCATTAACACTAAAACTGTTAGTTTAATTGTGAATGCTAATCCATCAGTCACGGCGGTATCCAGTTCAAGCGCTATATGTTCAGGTGCAACAGCTACTTTAACAGCAGGAGGTGCAAGCACCTATACATGGACTTCGGGACCAACAACAGCCACCTATGCAGTTAATACAGCAGGAACTTATACGGTGACAGGAACTAATGCGAGTGGTTGCATTAACACTAAAACTGTAAGTTTAATTGTGAATGCTAATCCAACAGTCACAGCGGTATCCAGTTCAAGTGCTATATGTTCAGGAGCAACAGCAACCTTAAACGCAGGAGGTGCCAGTACTTATACTTGGACTACAGGACCAACAACTCCAACTTATACCGTTAATACAAATGGAACATATACCGTAACAGGAACTAACGCGAGTGGTTGTATTAATACAAAAACAGTGAATTTAATTGTGAATGCTAATCCAACTGTCACAGCGGTATCAAGTTCAAGTGCCATATGTTCGAGCGCAACAGCAACCTTAACAGCAGGAGGCGCCAATACTTATACTTGGACTGCTGGCCCAACAGCAGCTACTTATACAGTTAATACATCAGGAACTTATACGGTAACAGGAACTAACGCGAGTGGTTGTATTAATACAAAAACTGTTAGTTTAATTGTAAATGCAAATCCAACAATAACAGCAGTATCCAGTTCAAGCGCCATATGTTCAGGGGCAACAGCCACTTTAACGGCAGGAGGCGCCAATACTTATACATGGACCTCAGGCCCAACATCAACCACTTATACAGTTAATACAGCAGGAACTTATACGGTGACTGGAACAGATGCAAACAGCTGCGTTAACACTAAAACGGTTAGTTTAATTGTAAATGCTAATCCAACTGTCACAGCAGTATCCAGTTCAAGCGCTATTTGTTCAGGAGCAACAGCCACTTTAACAGCAGGAGGCGCCAATACTTATACATGGACCTCAGGACCAACAGCAGCTACTTATTCGGTTAATACAGCAGGAACCTATACTGTTACGGGAACTAATGCTAGTGGTTGCATTAACACTAAAACTGTTAGTTTAATTGTGAATGCTAATCCATCAGTCACGGCGGTATCCAGTTCAAGCGCTATATGTTCAGGTGCAACAGCTACTTTAACAGCAGGAGGTGCAAGCACCTATACATGGACTTCGGGACCAACAACAGCCACCTATGCAGTTAATACAGCAGGAACTTATACGGTGACAGGAACTAATGCGAGTGGTTGCATTAACACTAAAACTGTAAGTTTAATTGTGAATGCTAATCCAACAGTCACAGCGGTATCCAGTTCAAGTGCTATATGTTCAGGAGCAACTGCCACCTTAACCGCCGGAGGTGCCAATACATATACATGGACTTCAGGACCATCAACGCCAACTTATACCGTTAATACAACTGGAACTTATACTGTAACTGGAACTAATGCTAGTGGTTGTATTAATACAAAAACAGTGAACTTAATTGTGAATGCTAATCCAACTGTCACAGCGGTATCAAGTTCAAGTGCCATATGTTCAGGAGCAACAGCCACTTTAACAGCAGGAGGCGCCAATATTTATACATGGACCTCAGGCCCAACAACAGCCACCTATGCAGTTAATACAGCAGGAACCTATACAGTAACAGGAACAGATGCAAATAACTGCGTTAACACTAAAACTGTTAGTTTAATTGTGAATGCTAATCCAACCGTAACAGCCGTATCAAGTTCAAGCGCCATATGTTCGGGTGCAACAGCAACCTTAACAGCAGGAGGCGCCAATACTTATACGTGGACTTCAGGACCAACAGCTATGGATTATATTGTTTCAACAGCAGGAACATATTCTGTGACTGGAACAGACTTCAATAATTGTCTAGGAACAGAAACTGTTAGTTTACTTGTTAATGCTAATCCAACTGTCACAGCGGTATCCAGTTCAAGTGCCATATGTTCGGGTGCAACAGCAACCTTAACGGCCGGCGGTGCCAATACTTATACATGGAATTCAGGACCAACAGCAGCCACTTATACAGTTAATACAACAGGAACTTATACGGTGACGGGAACAGACCTCAATAGTTGTATAGGAACAGAAACTGTTAGTTTACTTGTTAATGCTAATCCAACTGTCACAGCGGTATCCAGTTCAAGTGCTATATGTTCAGGATCAACAGCCACCTTAGCAGCAGGCGGTGCCAATACTTATACATGGACTTCAGGGCCAACAGCAGCCACTTATACAGTTAATACAACAGGAACTTATACGGTGACGGGAACAGACCTCAATAATTGTATAGGAACAGAAACTGTTAGTTTACTTGTTAATGCTAATCCAACCGTCACGGCGGTATCCAGTTCGAGTGCTATTTGTTCAGGAGCAACAGCAACTTTAACAGCAGGAGGCGCCAATACTTATACGTGGACTTCAGGACCAACAGCAGCCACTTATACAGTTAATACAACAGGAACTTATACGGTGACGGGAACAGACCTCAATAATTGTATAGGAACAGAAACTGTTAGTTTACTTGTTAATGCTAATCCAACCGTCACGGCGGTATCCAGTTCGAGTGCTATTTGTTCAGGAGCAACAGCCACCTTAACGGCAGGCGGTGCCAATACTTATACGTGGACTTCAGGGCCAACAGCAGCCACTTATACAGTTAATACAACAGGAACTTATACGGTGACGGGAACAGACATCTATAATTGTATAGGAACAGAAACTGTTAGTTTACTTGTTAATGCTAATCCAACCGTCACAGCAGTATCCAGTTCAAGTGCTATTTGTTCAGGAGCAACAGCAACTTTAACAGCAGGAGGCGCCAATACTTATACATGGACTTCAGGACCAACAGCTATGGATTATATTGCTTCAACTGCAGGAACATATTCTGTGACTGGAACAGATATTAATAATTGTATAGGAACAGAAACTGTTAGTTTAATTGTAAATGCTAATCCAACCGTAACAGCGGTATCCAGTTCAAGTGCTATTTGTTCGGGGACAACAGCAACTTTAACAGCAGGCGGCGCCAATACTTATACGTGGACTTCAGGGCCAACAGCTATTGATTTTGTTGTTTCAATCGCAGGAAACTATACGGTAACAGGGACAGACAACAATAATTGTATAGGAACAGAAACTGTTAGTTTAATTGTTAATGCTAATCCAACCGTCACAGCAGTATCCAGTTCAAGTGCTATTTGTTCAGGAGTAACAGCAACTTTAACATCAGGAGGCGCCAATACTTATACGTGGACTTCAGGGCCAACAGCTATTGATTTTGTTGTTTCAACCGCAGGAAACTATACGGTAACAGGGACAGACAACAATAATTGTATAGGAACAGAAACTGTTAGTTTAATTGTGAATGCTAATCCAACAATAACAGCAGTATCCAGTTCAAGTGCCATATGTTCAGGAGCAACAGCCACTTTAACAGCAGGCGGTGCTAGCACTTATACATGGACCTCAGGACCAGCAGCTATTGATTTTGTTGTTTCAACCTCAGGGGCATATTCTGTGACTGGAACAGACATCAATAATTGTATAGGAACAGAAACTGTTAGTTTAATTGTTAATGCTAATCCAACCGTAACAGCGGTATCCAGTTCGAGTGCTATTTGTTCAGGAGCAACAGCCACCTTAACGGCAGGCGGTGCCAATACTTATACGTGGACTTCAGGACCAACAGCTATTGATTTTGTTGTTTCAACCGCAGGAAACTATGCGGTGACAGGAACAGACCTCAATAATTGTATAGGAACAGAAACGGTTAGTTTAATCGTTAATGTTAATCCAACTGTCACAGCCGTATCCAGTTCAAGCGCTATATGTTCAGGATCAACAGCCACTTTAACAGCAGGCGGCGCCAATACATATACATGGACCTCAGGACCAACTGCTATTGATTTTGTTGTTTCAACAGCAGGAACATATGCTGTAACAGGAACAGACATCAATAATTGTATAGGAACAGAAACTGTTAGTTTACTTGTTAATGCAAATCCTAACATTACTATCAGTAATTCGACCATATGTATTGGAAGTTCCTATACTGTAAATCCAGCGGGCGCTATAACCTATACATATTCAAGCGGAAGTAATGTAATCACTCCTTCTTCGTCATCAACTTATACTGTTTCTGGTACCGACATTAACGGATGTAGTTCAACAAACTATTTTTCTGTCACGGTTGACGAAATGCCAACCATCGCAGTGGCTGGTCAGGATATCAATACAAGTATAAATAATGTTGAATTAAATGCAAACCAAGCTGCTGTTGGAGTTGGTAATTGGGCGCTCATAAGTGGAAGCGGTTCATTTGAAAATATAAATAATCCTGTTACAAATTTTTTGAATCCGCAAGAAGGATCAAATATTTTAGTTTGGAATATTTCTAATGGAGTTTGTCCATCCTCTTTAGACACTTTAGTAGTATTTAGAAAAGGAATGCTCATACCTCAATTAATAACTCCTAATGAAGATGGAAACAATGATTTCTTATTTATAAATACAATTGAAAAAACTGAACACGTGAAATTAGAAATATTTGATAGATGGGGAAATTTAGTTTATGTTAATCAAGAGTATAAAAATGAATTTTCAGGAAAGTCGATGGATGGGAAGGAACTAGTAGATGATACGTATTTTATGATATTAAATATTCCAAACGACAAAAACTATACAGGTTATTTTGTGATTAAAAGAAAATGAAAGTAGTAACTAAACATATATTTATTTTGGTGCTTTGTATTTTCGGAAGCAGGTTAATTGCGCAGCATCAAAATGTTTGGAGTAATTATCAATTAAATGCTTCGTCAATAAATCCTGCGGCAATTGGAAAGGACGAAGCTTTAGATGTAAATATCTACTCGAGAAAACAATGGGCAGGATTTTCGGGTAGCCCGCTTACTAACGCCTTGGCTATTAATTCAATGATAAAACGTCCAAGTGTCAATATTGGATTGTTTATTTCTGATGATAGAATTGGAAGTACCGTAAATCAAAACTTTCTATTGAATTATACTTATAGAATTAAATTTAAAAAATTCAGATTAGGATTTGGTTTACAAGGTGGAGTTCAAGTCATGAACACAAATCTGAATGGATTAAATAGAGTTAATGAAATTGATCAAGTTGTAGAACAAAATCAGAACAAAAAAACTGGATTAACTGCAGGGGCAGGAATTTATTTGCATAACGATAAACTATATGGTGGAGTTTCGATTCCAAATCTTTATAATGTAAATAGTTTTAATATCAACACCGTTCCAATTTATTTGAATGGCGGCTATATGTTTAAAGTTCGCAATGGACAGGATGTATTAAAACCTTCCTTCCTAGTAAGAAGGATAGAGTCTACCCGAATAACCTATGATATAAATTTAATGTATTATATAAATTCAAAATTTGGAATTGGAGGATCGTATAGAACTAAAAGTGCCATTGTGGGAATGCTAGAATTATTGTTAACAGACCAGTTTAAAATTGCCTATTGTTATGATTACTCTACTACATCTATTTCGAGATACCAAAATGGCTCTCACGAATTATCTTTGAGGTATTTGTTTGGCAAAAAACTAAAAATGAACAATCCGCGTGCGTTATACTTTTAGAAACATATTTGCCATATGGATCATCATTGGGTTTAATAGTTTTGTAGCTATTGCTCAAATTTCGATTAGCAAAAAAGATTCGACGGTTGTAAGGAAGAGTGAATTTTGTACAAAAGATAATGAATATGGGGCTTTTATCCATAACGGCGACTTCTATTTTACCTCTGACAGACCTTTAAAAGTAGGTAACTTGACTTGGAATGATGACTTTGGAATTCCTACAAATATATTTAAAGCAAAAATTAAAGATTCAGTAAATTTCGGAAAAGTAATTCCAGTAAATAAAATAAACACTAAATTGAATGAAGGGCCAATTTGTTTTACCAACCAAGGCGCCTATTTTTCAGGAAATAAAAAGGTTAATCGAAAAATTAAACAATCAGGAATACCTTCACGAATCTATTATATCTCTAGTCTTGAAGATACAGCTAAGGCTCTTGCCATTGAAATAGATTTTAATTTATCAGATTCTGTTTCCATATCGCATCCTGCAATTTTAAATGACACCTTAATGTTTTTTACTTATTACAAAAAGTTGTCAAACTCCGGAACCGACATATACTGTAGTAGTTTTAGAAACCAAGTTTGGTCAACTCCGGTAAAATGCAACTCATTCATTAATTCAAACAAGGATGAATGTTTTCCAACAATAAATAACGGTAAATTATATTTTAGTTCAAATCGCGAGGGAAGTATGGGAATGTTAGATCTGTATGGTTATGATTTTCAAACCTCTGAAACCAAACAGTTAACTTTATTTAATTCAGAAAAAGACGATTTCCATATATTATTTACAAACGAAAATTCAGGTTATTTTTCTTCAAATAGAAATGGCAACGATGATATTTATAAGTTTAATTTTTCGGAAAAACCAAAGTTTGATAATTGCGTCTCGCAAGAATTTAATGCCTATTGTTATAATTTTAAAGAACTAAATGATTTTGAATCAAAGGATACACTTAATATGATTTATGAATGGGATTTTGGAGATGGAAGTAAACAAAGGGGCTTATGTGTTGATCATTGTTTTAGCGGAGAAGGAAAATATGAAATTAAACTAAATGTAATTCAAAAAAGTAGTGGTGAATTTTTTGATAATGAACTTAATTATGATTTAGACGTTACGAATATTAAACAGTTATATATTTCTTGTTACGATACGGTTTCCACTAATACCGTCGTTTCATTTAATTCTGAATATAGTAATATTGAAAATTTTAAAATGGAAAAATATTTCTGGCAAATTGACGGAGTAAATGAATATTTTGAAGGTAACTCATTTAATTTTTCATTTAGTAAAGAAGGAAATTATAGAATTAAGTTATTAGTAGAGGGTAAGGAAAATGAAACAGAGAAATTTCATTGTGTGTATAGAGATATTACTGTTAAAGAAAATTATCAATCAAACTCAACTATGAGAGTGCCTTTAAAAAATTTAAATAGATGAAAAAAATAATTGTTATACTGCTATGTGTGTTTATGCAAATTGAGTTATTTGCACAATCACTGCCATCTTCTGATGAAAAATTTCCTTTTCTTATGACTTTTTCTAAAAAAGCAGATAAGACTTGGGGAGATGATGATTTTGTGCAAACAATATTTTTTGTAATACCTGAAAGCAACAAAAACCCAATTTACATTAGGGTATTTGATCCAGATAATGGTGGATTGAATGATGAAAATAGAGGAGGGTTTGACTCTAAAACTAAATTTTCGATTTATGGTGGTAAGGGTGCACACTCAAATTCAGATGCCAAGTTAATTGAACCTAAAGGGAACTACAAAAGTGGAACTTTAATCACAACCAAGATCTTTGGAGTTGATGAAACAACAGACAATAAATGGTATACTTTCGGCCCATTTAATCCTACAGAAGGTGAATATCAGCCTGAATTTGGTGGATATGTTTTTAAAGTTGTTATTGAAGGTTTAGATGGAGATGACGGTAATTTATATAAACTTTTTTTATCTAAACAAAGCGACGCTAATACTGCAGTGGATGGAGGAAATAGTTTTTGCTATGAGTATAGTATTCGTCTTCCAGACACTAAATCATCAGTTTGCCATGTTTACCCATTTTTGCCGATTAACGTAGTTGCAGTAAAAATTAATATTTATGATTATGATGATGAAGGAATCATAAGAGCTGTATCTGTTGCAAAGAAAGGTGAAATTGCTAATTCAAAAACAGAAGGAACCTGGAGTACAACGAAAATTGATATATCGAAAGAGGAGTTAAATACATCAATGGACATCCAATTTATAAAGAAAAAAGATGTAAAAAATAATAATATTGTTGTTTATATTACAAACCAATATAATGAAGCCATTCCATTTTACTCTGTACCAATTGGAGGGGTTCCAAAATATAAATACAAAATAGAAGTTAATAAAACAAAATAATACTAAACGTGTGATAAAATCCTTCAAAATAAAAATTCTCTTCACTTTTAGTTTGGTGATTTGCGCTCAGATAATGTGCTCGCAAATTTACAATTTAACAAGGTTTAATCAAGATGATGGATTGATATCGTCTTATATCTATGATATTACACAAGATAATCAAGGTTTTTTATCTATAGCTACTGGAGAAGGTTTGGTAACGTATCAAGGAACTAAATTTCAAACCTATGACACCACAAATGGCTTAGGGGATAATTTAATTTCCAGTTTAGATGTAAATAAAAAAGGCGACTTATTTATTGGGCATTACCAAAACGGAATGTCAGTAAAGTCGGGGAATGTAATAAGGAGAATAAGTGGGACTGAAAAAATTGAGAGCCCTATAACGACTATTACCTGTGATGGAGATATTGTTTATTTTGGAACACGAATAGGAAAAGTTGGGATTATAAATGATAATAAAATCTCGTTTTTAGAATTAGAAGGCGCTTCATTTATAAATAAAATAATACGTTTTAATTCTAATTTATTAGTTGCTACTGATAACGGAATCTATATCATAGCAGGTTCGAATAAGCCAAAAATATTTGAGGAAACGGAGGGTTATTTTTTTACTACTTTATGTGATTTAAATGGAGTAAGTTTTGTTGCAGGAAATGATAACGGAGCGGTAAGTGTCTATTCGATTAATGGTGGGAATTCACTAAAGTTAAATAAAATAAATTCTATAAATCTTGGTGCAAATTTGCCTATTAAAACCATAATTAAAAATATAGATAATAAGCTTGTTATTGGCACATGGGGTAAAGGTGTATTTACATTAAAATATTCTCCTAAGCATTTAGGCTTTTATGAAGTCGAAAATATTTCAATTAATAATGGCTTAGATAATGCCTTTATAAATGGGTTATTTAGAGACTTTAATGATAATATATGGATTGGGACGTTTGGAGGCGGTTTATTCAAATATGCAGACTCTCATTTTAGAATTTATAATAAAAAATCCGGATTAAATTCAGACCGAGTTAAATCTGTGTTTTTAGATAGTGACTTATCTTTCTTAGGTTTTGAGAATGGTTTTGGCATTATGAAAAACGGTAATGTGGATAGCATTATTTACTTTAATTCTAAAAATAAATTTTTTGACGATAATGTAAACTCATTTGGAAAAATTGGTCAGTATGAATATTTAATTGCAACTGAAAATAATGGTTTATTTTTATTTAATATCAAATCCAAAAACTTTCAGGATTATTTTAAAAAGATTGGTGTAAGTCAGTACCCAAAAACGATTAACCATATAAATACAACTAATGACTCAGTTATTTATATTTCTACTATTGATGGATTATTTATTTATAAGCCATCTAGCAGAAAGGTTGCTAAACTTACCACCTATGAAGGGTTGCCACATAATAACATATTAAATACTTTTTTAGATAGCAAAAATAGATTATGGTTTGTAGCTCCTAAATCGTCTCCTGGGATGCTTGAAAATGATTCGATTACGTTGTATAAGGATTTGCCAAATTTTAAATCATTTAATGCTACAAGTATTTGCGAAGGTAATAAAGGTGATATATTTATTGGTACTAATGGAGATGGTATTTATCGTTTGTATGATGGTAAAATTAAACAATACACCATTTCAAGTGGCTTAGGGAGCAATTATGTGATGGGTCTTGTTTATATAAAGGAGCAGAATTCACTTATTTGTGCACATCAAAATGGATTAACTGTATTTAATCTTTCTAATAATAGAATTAGACATCATACTCGTAAAACTGTTTTAAAGGCTTTTGAAAACACTATTAATTCCATTGTGCAAAATAGGAGCAACGTTTATTTTGGCACTCAACAAGGGCTAGGTGTTTATTTGATGAATGAGGAGCGAATAAACTCATTGCCGCCAAAAAATTCAATTATTCAAATAAAAATTAACGAAAAACTATATTCAATATCTGATACATTAATAGAATTACCTTACAATCAATATGACATTAAATTTGAATTTATTGGAATTGAACTATCAGATCCTGAGGATGTATTATATAGTTTCAAATTAAATGGTCTTGAAAATGGATTCAAAACGTCGAAAGACAGAATTGCTGAATATTTTAAAATTAAGGAAGGTACTTATGAATTTATTTTAAATTCAAAAAATGCTTTTGGAACAGAGAGTCAAAACAGTATAAAAATTAAAATTGTTATTGATAAACCAATTTATAAAAAATGGTGGTTTATAATGCTTTTAATTATAATTGGAACCTTAGTAGTGTATTTTTTAATTAAACTCAGAACTAAAAAACTACTATCAGATAATTTAATATTAGAGAAAAAAATCGAGGAAAAGACGGCAGACATTGTTGCCATCAATAAAGTGCTTGAAGATAAGAACTTTGATATTACGAGTAGTATCGATTATGCGAAACGAATACAAACGGTTTTATTGCCTCACATGGCAGATATAACAAAACACCTAGACGCATTTGTGTATTACAAGCCAAGAGACATCGTAAGTGGAGATTTCTATTGGTATTTTGAAGAAAACGATTATATCTATATCGCTGCAGTGGATTGCACTGGACATGGTGTTCCAGGGGCATTTATGAGTTTGATTGGAACTACTTTTTTAAATCAAATTATGATTGAATTACATAATCCTTTACCTTCTCAAGTATTACTGCAATTAGATAAGAAAATAGTTAAATCACTTCGTCAAGAATCAGGCACCGAAAAAATTAGAGATGGAATGGATATGTGCCTTTGCCGAATAAACATTAAAACAAAAGAATTGGTATTTAGTGGAGCTGGAAGACCATTATATTTTGTACATAATAATGAATTTAATGAATTTAAATCAACCATTTACTCAATTGGTGGATTTCATGAAGGTGTAGTTAAGCAATTTATTGATGAGACCATAAATTATTCAGAAAATGATATGGTTTATATGTTTTCTGATGGTTTTGGCGACCAATTTGGTGGTGATAAAACTAAAAGGTATTCAACAAAAAAAATGAAAGCAATATTTTCTGAAATATATTCGGAACCCTCTAAATCACAGTTAGCTCTGGTAAACATGGAGTTTAATAATTGGAAAGGTGATTTAGAACAAATGGATGATGTTTTAGTAATTGGTATAAAATTAAAATAAATGAAAAAAGAAATTATCCTAAAATACGAGGGGTTAGCGAATGAGATCCTGTTGATTTTCACTATAAATCAATTAAATATTTGCAAAAAATACACGCTAAAATCAACTAAAAATAAGTTGATTCATATTGCTATTGAATTGATCAATAATATGATTTCACACTCTGATAACACTGAGAATTGCAAATTTGAACTATATAAAGAAAATAGTAAATTTGTAATTGAAACTCAAAATTATTATAAAGGGCAAAAATTTAAAATTGCTAAATCAAAATTTGACGATGTCTATAATTCAGAATCTATTGATAAACTTATCCAAGATTCATTAAAGAAATCACTTCCTAAAAAATCCTCGCATTTAGGAATTATTAAAATATATGAAAAAACAGGGGGGAATTTTAAAATTGGATCTACGACAATAGGAAATAAAGTTTTATTTAAAACAAAAAGTGTTATTAATGAAAAAGATTGAATCAACCCCTAATTCACCCGAAATTGTCTTTGATGAAGAGAACAATTTGTTGGAAATAATAGGGAACTCCTATTTAAGCAATCCAATAAAGTTGTATCAATTTCTGTTAGACTGGGTATCATCGCCAATTGGAAACCCAAACCAAGTGTTTAAAATCGACATTAAAATTGGTTATTGTTCATCGTCTAGTATTCAAATTTTAAATCAGTTAATGACATTAATTGATCAAAATTTGAAGTATAAGCTGGAATTACAATTTATTGTTGATGAAGATGATAAAGAAGATAGTTTGCAAGCCGTAAAAGAAATCTGTTTTAATACTAAATTAGAACCAGCAATTAACTTTTACAATTAATCAAATTAAACAAACTATGTTTTCCCCTGTTATGACAGAAACGATAGTAAATAAATGAAAAATTAAGTAAATAATATTTAGAGAATATATGAATGATTTGACAATAACCGCAACAAGTAGTACGCCTGAAATTAATTTCTTGAACACAGGTGAGTTTTATGTTGGTGGAATTTCTACACCTGAAAATGTTGTAAAGTTTTATCAACCTGTGTTTGATTGGTTAAATGATTTTGAAAAAACCTCTCCAAATTCTATTGTATTGACATTACAAATTGATTATTTAAACACTTCTTCAACTAGGATAATGGTAGAACTATTCAGTTTACTTAATACATTTAAACAAAAAAGTACTGACGTCAAATTTATTTGGAAGTATGAAGTTGATGACGATGATTTATTGGAACTAGGTGAAGATTTACAAATAAGTTCAAAAAGTACATTTGAGTTTTTAGCCTATAACCCTGATTAAGTAATTTTATTAAACGCTGAATTTTCCAACCTATATTTTATCCGTTTCACCGAAAATTACCGGTATTTCAAAGCAGTCATTGTAGTCTAATGCTATTATTTGCGATATTCGTAATTATATAACTTAAACTGATTTATGTAATTTATTTAATTTTCGTTAAACATTGGAAAAAGACTACCAAAATATCATAAAAAATGCACCAGATATTATTTTTACCACTGATGAAGAGGGTAGATTTAATTATGTGAACGAATATATGTGCGATTTTTTTAAAGTGAATTCACTAGATATTATTGGAAAACCATTTACACATTTTGTTCATCCAGAGGACAAGAGAAAAGTTTTCAGGTTTTACAATAACCAGCTAAGAAATAAATTGGAATTAAGCTATTTAGAATTTAGAGTAATTGATGCTAAAAACATTGTAAGTTGGGTAGGCCAAAATGTTAGACTTATAAGTAGCGAAAATAATGAACAAACTTATACATTTCAAGCAACATCAAGAGATATTACTGAAAAGAAGGAATTAGAAATGAGACTGCAGCAATTTTCGTTAATTGCAGAAAAAACCATAAATTTTATCATTATTGCCGATAAAAACGAACAAGTAACTTGGGTAAATAACTCTTTTACAAAATTAATGGGTTTTACTCAAGAAGAGATTTTAGGTAAAAATGCAGCAGAATTGTTACGAGGACCGCTAACAAATGACTTATCAAAAAAGCAAATAGGTGAGATAATTGATTCTAAATCATCTAGCAGTGTTGAAATAATTAACTACACAAAATCTGGCGCGCCTATTTGGTTATCATTACAAATTGACTGTATTTTTAATGATGAAAATGAGTTTGTACAATATGTCACCGTTGGACAGGATATTACAGAAAGAAAGAATAAAGAAGCAATTATTGAGTCGCAAAATTTAGACATAAAAAACAGCATTAATTATGCTAAACGAATTCAAAAAGCTTTATTAACAAATGAATCGTTCTTGAACTCTTTACCTATAGATTACGCATTATGGTATAAACCCAAAGATGTAATTGGAGGAGATTTTTATTGGGCTGATAAAATATATAACAAAATTGTATTTGCCATTGGCGACTGCACTGGACATGGTGTTCCTGGCGCAATTATGACATCTTTAGGGATCAATGGTTTAATTAACTGTGTTACCGAACAAAAACAAACAGATCCATCAAAAATACTAACCTATTTAAACGATTATATTTTAAATATCTTAAGTACAACGAGTCATGACGATAAAGTAGATGATGGTATGGATTTAGCAATTGTTACCATTGACATGGATACTCAATCTGTCACTTTTTCAGGTGCTGGCCGTCCTTTAATTTATATTAGCAATAATGAATTAGTAAAGATAGATGGCTCTAAAAGATCTATAGGCGCCAAGCATATTTTAACTCCATTTGAAAATCAGGTTATGGAAAATGCAATTGATAAAACGTTTTACTTATTTTCGGATGGAATGGTTGATCAATTTGGTGGCGATAACATGAAGCGCATTGGATCAAAAAAATTATTAGATCAATTTCTAACGAATAGTAAATTAAATTTGAGTGACCAGAAAATAAAGTTAAAGGAGTATTTTAAAAATTATATGATCAATAGTCCGCAAACAGATGATATGGTGTGGCTTACTCTTAAATTAAAATCTTAATATAGTTAACATGGAAAATTTATTTATACCAAAAACAAATAAAACACCAGAGGTCAATTTTCAACTTGATGGTAGTATGACCATGACTGGCGTTTCTATACCAGAAAATGTATTGAGTTTTTACCAACCAATAATTGATTGGTTGCAGAATTTTGAATCAGAAAATTTGAATTCAGTTTGTTTAACCTTAACACTCGATTACTTAAATACATCTTCGTTACGGATTTTGTTAGATATATTAGAAATTATAGATAACTACAAAAATAAGGGCGCCACAATTAAATTCATATGGAAATATGAAGCGGATGACGATGATTTATTGGAACTTGGGCAAGATATTGAATTAAGTGGCCGAATAAAATTTGAGTATGAAACATATTAAATGAAGTGTAAAATTATATATCTATTTTCATTTTTATTGTGTTTTGAGGGATTTTCTCAAGACACAACATCTCAATCTGTATTTAATCCAAATGTTGCCGAGATAATGACTTTGGTCCCTGATCTTGAAACTACTAAGAAAGTTACGATTTCAAATCTTAACGATATAAAAATTGACGAAGCGCCCGGATCTGTGGTAGTTATAACTTCGGATGATATTGAAAAATCAGGTTATAAAGATTTGTCTGAAATTTTTATGAATATTACTGGTTTTAATTTGGCAACAGATGTACAAAATGGAGTAGGTTTAAGTTTACGAGGCTTTTGGACAAGCGAAGCAAAAATATTATTTATGATTGATGGTATGACTATGAATGATATGGCATACGGTAGTTTTGTTTTAGGTGGCAGAATTCCACTTTTAAATATTGACAGGATTGAAATTATAAAGGGAGCTAGTTCTTCTATTTATGGAGGGATTGCCGGTTTAGGAGTTGTAAATATTGTAACTAAATCAGGGAAAACATCAAAAGGTAGCGCTTTTGTTGTTGACTATGGTGTGTCAAATAACAAAACTGCAAGAACTAGATTAGCATTTGCTAATACAAGTTATTTATTAAACGACTTTGAAGTGAGTGTTTGTGGAAGTGTTTTTACCGGCAATAGAAGTAATCAAATTTATACACAAAAAGATAGTACCATAACTGATTTTAATGACTCATCACTTTTGGCGGAAGCATTTGTAGAGTTAAAATTAAAACGCAAAAATTTTGAATACAAAATATTGTATGAAGACTATAATTTTCAGGCCGCCCATGAGCGCATAAGTTCCTTAACTAGAACTTTTATAAATGAAGCAAATTTTAATAAGAAATTTAAAAAAATGCAATTTTCAGGCACGTACAATATGACGGATCAAATTCCATGGAATACGCAATATGGTGACCCCTCTATCTACGATTCGCAAAATTTGAAAACTCGACGTTTTAGATTAGACGCTCATATTAAATATGATTTTACGGAAAAATTGAATATTTTAGTTGGAGGGTTGTATAATAATGACTTGATGAAATTTTATAGGCCTGCACAGCTATTAAACAATGGGCAAAGATCGGAAAGTTTTCATGCTTTTGCTGGATATACCGAAATTTCATATTTCTCAAAATACATCAATGTTTTTTTAGGTGGACGTTATGATAGTTATCAAACTATTCAACCCAATTTTTCACCAAGATTAAGTTTTACAAAAGAGTTCAAGTATTTTCATTATAAGTTAATTTATGGTCAATCCTTGAAGATTCCAACCCTTCAAAACATTAATTTAGCTTATAATAGCATTATCCCATTAAAACCTGAAAAAATAATAGACTACCAAGCTGAAATTGGAATTAAAAATAAAAGCACTAAAATCAACTTAAATTTATTTAAAACACAAATAAATGATATTATTTTATTTAACTACGACTTAAATACTTTCACAGAATCATACATTAACAAGGGCCAAATAAATATATGGGGATATGAATTATATTTAAATACAAAAATTTCCAAGCTTGATATTAATGTGGGGTATTCAGCATATCATCTTTTAAATAGCAATGCAACCGACTACATTGCTGATACAGCAAATTCGAAGCTTGGCACTTTAGGAATTCCTACGATAAAAATTAATTCAAATATTAGATATTCTTTTAATAACAAGTTTGCTTTAGTTTTAAATTATATTTATCAAAACGATAAGTATACCTATGAACAAATTAATAAAATATCTCAGGAATACAGTCGTGTAAGATATCCGTCAACTCATTTATTAGACCTAACGTTTCAGTCAAAAGCAATAGTTAAGTTTTGTGATTTCAATATTGGTGTTCATAATATTTTGAATACTAATAATTTTATTGTTTACCCCATTTCATCTGGTTATTCTCCGTCAATAGGAATGGGAAGAGAGTTTTACGCACAATTAAAAATAAATCTATAGTGAAATACATTTACTGCATATTTATTTTTAGCTTGATCTTAAGTCCGATCAAAGCACAATATATAAATATTGAGCCCAATGTGTATAAGAATCTACCAATTAAAAGCATTGAAGTACCTGCAGATATTAGTGCTTTTAATATTAAAGATATCTTAAATTCTTTACAAACCAAAATTAGTACAAGTCAAAATAATACGGTTGAAAAAGAATGTGTCGATTTACTAAAAGCATACAATTTCTATTTATCAAAAGATTATTATGAAGCATTAAAGTTTTGTGTAAAAAATGAAAAAAGCTTTTTTAATAGTGACTTGTTAATTAAAAATTATATTTTAAAATCGTTGGTTTATCAGAAATTAGAGTCAAACAACAATGCAATAGCAGTATTAAATAATTTCAAAACGGCAAACAAACTTTTAGATTTTCAAATTCAAGCGCAAATCAATTTTTTGAGTTTAAAACAATCAAGTTTTTCAGAATCTTATATTAGAAATAAAGCCAGTTTAAGCCAAAGTAAAACTATTTCAAATTATGATTATTATACCAACTTATATAATCTTTCTAAATTATGTGAGGAATTGAACCTTAATAACGAATTTTTGATCTACTCGAAAAGAGCAGATAGTACAATCAGAAAAGAAGCGACTGTCTTTTTTAATCCAGAATTAACATACAATAATATTGGAGATAATCCTTCAAAATATATTAATTATTTAAGGAAACAATCGTTATTGAATTTGAGTATAGCTTTACGTAAAAACAAGCAATACAAGAATTCAATAGAAACTATCGAAGAATTACAAAAACTTTCTGAGAAAGAAGGAGATAATTCTAATTTGGCTTATGTATATACAAATAAAGGCCTAACGAATACTTATATTAAAGATTATAATGCAGCGGAATATAATTACTTAGCTGCATTAAAATTATATACTTCAAACTCAGAAGAAGAGAAAATTGCAGAAACATATAACTTACTAGCAAGAAATAGTTTCTTAAATCAAGACTTTGGTAAAGCCGTAAATCGGTGCAATAAATCCATCGAAATATCAAAAAACAACAGTGATTTTAAAGAGCTTGCAGCTTCGTATTTTATATTATCTGAAACGTATGCCTTAAATAGTGATTATGTTAATTCTCAAAAATATTTTAAATTATATAATGAAGTAAAACAGATCCTTATACAACAAAAACAAAAAGAATCAGAACACCAAAGAGCGAGGAATTCAGAAGTATTGGTTTTAAGCGAGAAAGCAGAATCGGACATTGTTAAAATGGAGAAGCAAGAATTAGAATTAGCGAATGCTAAAATCATTGCTGCGCAAAAGGAAAATGAATTACTATTGCTTAAAAAAGAGAATGAAATTAGAGAAAAAGATTTATTAAATCAAACACTTGAGAAAGAAAAAGTGCAGAGATCTTTAATTCTTTTAAAAGAACAAATTGAGAATGAGCAATTGCAAGTAAAGTATGAAGCCATGTCGAATGAACGAGCGATTAAATTTTTGGAGAGTAAAAATAAAGAAAAGGAAATAAGACTCTTGAACGTTGAAAAATCGAATTACTTTAAGGAAAATCAGTTAAAGTCAATTGAAATTACTAGCGCAAAAAAATCACAAAGAATATATTTATTCGCTTCTTTATTTTTTCTAATATTTACTTTATCGCTATTCTACTTTTTAAGAAAGAATCAAAATCAAAAGAAAGTTATAGAAAAGTATTCTAAAAATATTGAAAATTCTAACTCTCTATTAAATGATAAAATGTTACAGATCACTGAACAAAAGGAGTTAATTGAAGCAAAAAACCTATTAATTATGGACAGCATCGAATATGCTAAAACTATTCAGAATTCTTTTTTATTTAGTGAAGAAAAACTTAAATTGATTTTTAATGATGCTTTTGTTATTTTTCATCCAAAGGATACGGTAAGCGGGGATTTTTATTTGGTAAAGGAATATAATGATAAAATTTATGTATCGGCAGCAGACTGCACAGGACATGGAGTTCCAGGGGCGATGATTTCAGCTTTAGCATACCAAGAATTAAATCATATTATAGAGAAATTTAATGGAAATGATTTAAGTGAGATTTTGACTTCATTAAATGCCAGTATAAACAGTAAATTGAATAGTGGCACATCAATTGGTTCAAATGGCATGGATTTGGTTTTATTATGTATCGATCCAAATTTAAAAACAATAGACTATTGTGGTGCAAAAGGATTTTTTATAATGTGCAATGACACTGAATTAATAGAATATAAAACGGATAAGATATCAATTGGACAGATTTTAGATGATACTCAGAGCTTTTCTGTAAATACTATTTCATATAAGTCAGCGCAGAGTTTATATTTATTCACAGACGGACTTATTGATCAATTCAGTTTTTTAACAAAAAAGAGAGTTGGTTCTAAACAATTTAAATTAGAATTAGAAGAGATAAGAAAAAAACAATTTACAGAACAAAAAATGGAAATCGATTCTTTTGTATCGAAAAATATTGGAACAGGAAGTCAAACAGATGATATAACAATTATTGGAATTAAATTATAGTTATGGTAAGAAATACATTTGCTCAAAAAGACATAAATCACTTGTTTGTTGAAAACGAACAGTATTCTGATTTATTTGTTTTATGTGGTGAAATTGACGGTAAAGTCATGAAATCCTCAATTGATATAATTGAGAATAAATTATTATTTTTAAATACGCCGCGAGCTACAATTTCAAAAGCAAAAATGCTTTGCGTAGAAATTATCCAGAATATTTCAAAGCACAAAAAAATAGATGGCACATTAGTTCCATACTTTATTGTGACTTTGGGATTAAGTGGATTTAAACTAAAATCGGGCAACTCCATTTCAAAAAATGATTATAGTTTTTTAAAAAGTAATTTGAGTTATTATGACACGCTATCTAATGAGGAAGTTAGGAATGTGTATTTAAAAAAATTGGAAGAGGGCATGCTAAGCATTGATGGCAATGCAGGCTTGGGCATTTTAACTATTGTTACTAAATCTCACAAGAAGTCTGAATTTGTATTTAGCCAGATATCCGAAGATGAATATCATTTTGGAATTGAAGTAAATCTTACATATAAATATTAATAGATATGCAAAATATTGTTTATAAAAAAACCGATAAAACACCAGAGGTAATTTTTAATTATGATAAACACATGATTACAATTACAGGAATCTGTGCACCAGAAAATCCAGCTGAATTCTTTAAACCTATTTACAGTGAATTCGCTAATTATAAAAAAAGTCAGTCTGATTTGATTTTTGAAATATATTTAGAATATTTTAACACTGGTGCTTCTAAATGTTTATTGAATTTGTTTTTGCAAACAAAAGAAAACGAAATTCTACTTGCTAATACAAGTGTTAATTGGCTTATCGAAAAAGATGACGAAGAGTTAATGGAGGCTGGACAAGTATTTGAAGAAATAACAAAATTGAAATTTTTATACAATGAAATTAAGCATAACTAAAAAAGATGAAAGCTAAACAATATAGATTGGAAAAAAATGAGTGGATTAAAAGTTCAAATTTGGCGATTACCCCACAATTGTGTTTTTTATTTGGTTCAAGAAAAACAATTGAAAGTAATTCTAATAAATTAAATGACTTGAAATTAATACACCCTGATTGCGATTTTGTGATTTCTAGCACCGCAGGGAATATATTAGGTGAAAATTTATTTGATGAAACAATTATTGCTACGTTCGTTGAATTTGAAAAAACAAGTATTCAAGTAAAACAGTTTGATTTTGGAACAGGGGCTAATTTTGAATTAGGTAAGCAAATAGCAAATAGTTTCGATGCAAATGATTTGGTTTATGTATGTTTATTAAGCACTATGGGAGTGAACGCTGGCGATATTTTGGCTGGTGTAAACTCAGTTTTTAGTGATAAAGTAACCGTTTCTGGAGGCGTAGCTGGAGATAATACGTTATTTGAAAAAACACTTGTTGGATATAATGATGAAATTTCAGATTCTAAAATTGTTGCCATTGGCTTTTATAGTAAAAACTTAGTTGTTACACACGGCTCAAAAGGTGGCTGGGATACGTTTGGCCCGATACGAAAAATAACTAAGTGTTTAGGTAATGTATTATTTGAAATTGATAATAAGCCTGTTCTAAATTTGTATAAGGAATATTTAGGCGAAAAATCAAAAGAACTTCCAGCCTCGGGTTTATTATTTCCATTCGCAATTATTGATGATCAAACTCATGAGCCAGTTGTAAGAGGTATTCAAAATATCGATGAAAAAAACAATTCGATAATTTTGTATGGAGATGTTGTTGAAGGTCAAAGTATTCAATTGATGAGAGCTAATTTCAATAATTTAATATCTGGTGCTGGAAAATCCGCGCATGAGGCAATTGAAAATCAACAAAACAAACCTCAATTAGCCATATTAATAAGTTGTGTTGCAAGACGTCTGGTTTTGGGTCAACTAGTAGAAGAAGAATTAAGCGAAGTAAAGAGTATTTTTGGGAATGAAACTGCAATTTGTGGTTTTTATTCTTATTCAGAACTATCTCCATTAGTTGGTGATAATGCTTGTAGATTACATAATCAAACTATGACAATAACCACTTTTTCTGAAATATAATGATTAAAACACCAAACAATCCAAATAAACTATTAGTGAAGCAAATTGCTAAAGCTTTTCCTGAAAATAAAATTCATCCAGACCAGTGTAATATCTTTTTGGAATTAGTAAACAATGCATATAACACTTATGATGACGATAGAATTTTATATCAAAGAGCAGAGAGAATAAGTAACACTGAATTAGAAGAGATTAACAAGGAACTTCAATCAAAAAATGATTTTTTGGATTCATTTAATCATGGTATGGCGCATGATATAAAAAATCATTCGTCCAATATCATAGGACTTATTAATATGCTCAATAAGTATACTGCAAAAGGCAATATTGACATGATAAAAGAGATTACAAAAAATTTGGAATCTTCTGCGAATCAATTAACATCAATTGTTCAAGGATTTTTGTATTTATCAAGAGCTGAAACAAAAATAGATAGTAATTATATTGTTATAGATAAAGATGAATTGATAGAATTAGTGGAAGTAGAGACTCAATTTCTGAAGCTTGGAAAAAACATAAAGATTAACTATAATTTTGAATTAAATAATTTATTTTATTCACGACATATTTTGAAAATAATTCTAGTGAATTTAGTCTCAAACTCTATAAAGTATTCGAAGCTTAATGAAGATTGTATTATAAATATTGATTTGAATTACATTAATAATAATATTTATTTATCTGTCTCAGACAACGGTATCGGAATTGATTTGACAAATGCTGGAAATAAGCTTTATAATTTATTTAATCAAGAATCAGCATCCAAAGGAAAAGGTTTTGGAGTTGGTTTGTTTTTAATTAAAAAAATAATTGATAGAAATAACGGCACTATTGAATTGGAAAGTGAACTAAATGTTGGAACTAAAGTTATTATAAATTTACCTACCCAAAATTAAACCTAATGGACTACAAAACGATAATATTAATTGATGATAATCCAACTACCATATTTTACAATAAGGATGTGGCAAGTGACTTTTCTCCAGATGCTAAAATAGTTAGTTTCGAAGACCCGAAAAAATTTATAGAAAATTTGAAGGAAATTTCTACTTCACATGAAGGCAGAATTTTAATTTTACTGGATATAAATATGCCAGGAATGTCGGGATTTGAATTATTAGAGTATCTAGACGAGGAGCTTGAAGATTCTTCAAACTTTGAAATTATTATGGTTACTTCTTCTAATATGAAATCAGATATGGAAAAAGCAACTAGATTTTCTAATGTCATTGGATATATGGAAAAACCAATAACAATCAATAAACTAGAAAATACAACTCAAGGATTAGGGTAATATTTGAAATGGTAAATTTTCAAAATATATATTTATTTGATTTTGGAATTCTAGAACGCGACACCGAGTATGGAATTTTTAGGTTTTTTTATTCTAAAGATGTTCTATTAACATCCGATATATTGAATAGTATTTTCTTTGAGTGTAATTCATCTGTTCTTGAAAATAAAAAATATAAAATCATGCATGTAATGACAACTAAGATTTCTCCAACGAAAGAAGCTTATGACTTTTTTTCGTCTCAGGAACGAGTTAGTTATATTGAAAAAGAAGCATTCGTCCTAAATAGCCCTGCTTTGAAGATTGCTGCAAACTTCTATTTAAAAGTAAAAAAGCCATTAATTCCAACAAAAATATTTGATGATGAAAGCCAAGCTATAGACTATCTTATCGATAGAGTATAATTGTTTTACTTAAAACGAATTAGGTAATATTTTGATTTTATTATTACCATGAATTAATATTTAGTAATTTAGGACTTAATTTTTATTTATTAATTCTATATTTTTTAGATGGATTGTATAATTTGTGATGATAATAAACTTGCGGTAATTACTTTAAAAGAAATTTTAAGTAAAATTGATGGAGTAACTGTTTTAAAAACGTTTACAGAATCTGTTGAAGCCTTTAAGTACATTAAAGAAAAAAAAATTGATGTAGCATTTTTGGATGTTGAAATGCCAAATATGACTGGTCTTGATATTATTGAAAGCCTTGAAAGTAAGCCATTTATAGTATTGGTTTCATCTAAAAAAGATTACGCACTTGATGCCTTTAATTTGGATGTAACAGATTTTGTTTTAAAACCTGCAAATTTCGCTCGTGTTAATAAGACAATCGATAAAATTAAAGAATTACTTAAAAATCAAGAAACACAAGTAGAGGCAATAGAGAATGACCAGTTTTTCTTTGTTAGATCTGGCAGCACCTTAAATAAAATTGAATACAAAGCTTTAACACATATACAAGCTTATGGTGATTATGTGAATTTGTATACAGCAGATTCAAAATTTATTGTGCATCATACAATGAAGTTTTTTGAAGAAAATTTGCCGAAAAATCAATTTATGAGAGTACATCGATCTTATATTTTAGATTATAATAAAATCACAAAAATTGAAGATGATAATGCCTATTTAGGTAAGCATCCAGTGCCTATTAGCGAACAATATAAGTCGGCGCTTTTGGGTAAGTTAAACATGGTATAATTTTTTTGCATTTATTCCTATTATTAGTTGATAGATAATACTTGGCAATACGCGTCTCATTACAGGCTTGTCATTAGTATTGTATTTAATAGTTTGTTAGTGAAGGGAGTCGAATAAAAACTCATCTAAACCCAAATTAATTGGCATTTATTCATTTTAGTATAAAATGAAATCATGAAAAAAACGTATATTTCTATACGTTGTTATCTAAAATTAGTAATTCACAATACTTTTTTTGTAATGTTTAATCCAAGTACAAGAAAATTATATAACTATTTGTTTAATAGTCAGGATAACACAACTTCATGGTTGCTCGAACAAACAAATAAGTGAATTAAGCCCTCGTCAACTCAATTACCGTAATCTCTGGCCAAATACCTAAACGACCAGGATATCCTAAAAATCCTAATCCGCGATTAACATATAGGTATTGATTATCTTGCTTATATAAACCTGCCCAGTGTTTGTAAATGTATTGCACTGGACTCCATTTAAAGCCAGGAATTTCAATACCAAACTGCATACCGTGTGTATGCCCGCTTAAAGTTAAATCAATATCATTGTATTTTGCTTCTTGGCTCACCTGCACATCCCAATGTGATGGGTCGTGAGATAATAAAATTTTGTATGGATAGCCTTCAGTTCCCGCATGAGCATTTTCTAGTTTTCCGTAACGAGGAAAGCGTAAATTACCTCCCCAGTTTTCAATACCTAATAAAGCAATTTTTTGTCCATCTTTTTCAATTGGAACGTGCTCATTCATTAATAAACGCCAACCTGATTGCGTTTGAATGTCTTTTAATTTCTCGAGGTTCGCTATTTTATGTTCCGGAGTTTCCCATTGTTTATAATCACCATAATCATGATTTCCTAATACACTAAAAACACCATGAGGAGCTTTCAGCCTCTTATAAGCTTCTAAATGAGGTTCTGTTTCAATAGACTCGTTATTTACTAAATCTCCTGTAAAGAAAATGGCATCTGGCTTTTGTTCCATCACAATATTAAAGGCTTTAATGAGTGGGTCTGGACTCATAAAACTACCACAGTGCATATCTGACAGTTGAACAATTTTAAAACCTTCGAACGCTTCTGGTAAATTTGGTGAACTTACTTTTACTTTATGAACTCTATATTTATAAGCTCCGCGCACCATGCCATATAAAAACGAAACAGCAGGAATAACCGTAAATGTTATCGCCAAATAACTTAAGAATTTTAATCGGCTAATTTGGTTAGCGCCTTCTTCGATAGCATGATGAGGTGTTTTATTAAATAAACTGGCAAGCCATCTAAATAATCGAATCACATCATCGATTAATAAAAAAGAAGAACCAATTAATTTACACACAAATAAAATAAGCGCTGCCGACGAAATAAAACGTAGTAAACCATTCCACTCTGGTGGTGGATAAAACATCGCTACGGAGCTAATTAAAATGTTTATTCCTGCTAAGCTGTATGCGATTATAAAAATGATTTTGCGCTTTTGTGGAGTATAGTCCACGCTAATTGTTTTGAGAGCTTGTAAAAAGTAGAGTTCTACTAAAACAATTAAAATAAAGAAAATTAAAAATCGTATGAACATAGTATTTAAATAACAAGAGTCTAAAGGTATTGTTTTATAACATTTAGTCTCATGACATGGTGTTATAATTCGCTAAAAGATTTAGAAATTAGGTAGTTAGTAGATAGCTATCGGCGAGTGGTACTTTTTTTATCTTTTTGTCCCAATTCACAGCGTTAAGAATTGTTAATTACTTTCGAAAATGTTAATCAATTTTCGATGAATGGGAAACCAAAACACAATCTATATATTACATTTGGCGCACTATTTATAACTAAAAATAAACAAAATGAGCAAAGAAGTATATATCGTATCGGCTGTTAGAACTCCAATGGGTTCTTTTGGTGGAACATTAGCTGGCATGTCGGCTACAAAATTAGGAGCAGTAGCAATAAAAGGTGCTTTAGATAGAATTAAATTAGATCCAGCTTTAGTTAATGAAGTGTTTATGGGTTCAGTGATTCAAGCTAATTTAGGACAAGCACCTGCTCGCCAGGCAGCAAAATTTGCAGGTTTACCTGATAGCGTGAACTGTACAACGGTAAATAAAGTATGTGCTAGTGGTATGAAATCTATTTCTTTAGCAGCACAAGCTATTTTGTTAGGTGATGCTGATATCGTAGTAGCTGGTGGTATGGAAAACATGAGTCAAGTGCCATTTTATTTAGAAAATAACCGTTGGGGTGCTAAATATGGTAATGGTGTGGTAATTGATGGTTTAGCAAAAGATGGTTTAACAGATGTTTATGGTAATGTACCAATGGGTAACTGTGCTGATTTATGCGCTAAAGAACATGGTTTTACTCGCGAAGATCAAGATGCATTTGCTATTGAATCATACAAACGTTCGGCAGCAGCTTGGGCGGCAGGTAAATTTAAAGAAGAAATTGTACCAGTAGAAATCGTTACAAAAAAAGGAACTGTTTTATTTGCTGAAGATGAAGAATATAAAAATGTAAACTTCGATAAAATCCCAGGATTAAAAGCAGTATTTACGAAAGATGGTACTGTTACAGCAGCTAATGCTTCTACTATGAATGATGGAGCAGCAGCATTAGTATTAATGAGTAAAGAAAAAGCAGAAGCGTTAGGATTAAAACCATTAGCTAAGATTAAAGGTTACGCTGATGCTGAACAAGCGCCTGAGTGGTTTACAACAACTCCATCTGTTGCTTTACCAAAAGCGGTTGAAAAAGCAGGTTTAAAAATGAGTGATGTAAATTACTTTGAATTAAATGAAGCATTTGCGGTTGTTGGTTTAGCTAATATGAAATTAATGAACTTAGATGCTAGCAAAGTAAACGTAAACGGTGGAGCGGTTTCTTTAGGTCATCCATTGGGTTGTTCTGGAGCTCGTGTTATTGTAACGTTGATTAACGTTTTAAAACAAAACAATGCTAAGTTTGGTGGAGCGGCTATCTGTAATGGTGGCGGTGGTGCTAGCGCTTTAGTCATTGAAAATATGTAATAATTATTTATAAATTTAAAATCCCCATTGGTTATTCCAGTGGGGATTTTTTCATTTTCTTAATTAATAATTTAACATCTATTAATTATTTATATTTGATTAAGTTAAATTTCATGAAAAAGTATCAAATACAAGATTTATTTAAAATAATATTAAGCATTTTTTGTGTACTTTATTTTAGTTATGTAAGGTCTCAAAATATAGATTCACTTAAAACAGAATTAAATAAAGCAACTCATGATACTAGCAAATGCTATCTATTAAGTGTTTTGGCGGAAAATGCTGCTGATGGTGAATGGGAAACGTTTAACGATCAACTTAAAATAACAGCGGAACGTAATTTGCAGAAAAAACAATCACAATATCTCACGAAATTGTTTAAAAAATATTACTCTAGTGCTATCAATAATATTGGGTATATCTATAGTTTAAAAGGCGATTCCGCAAATGCTTTAAAATATTATTACCAAAGTTTGAAATTGGACGAAGAAATTGGAGATAGTGTTGGTATAGCAAATGCTTATGTAAATATTGGATATGTATATACGGCAAAAGGAGAAATAGAAAAGTCGCTTGTTTATTTTTTTAAAGGACTTAAAATTCAGGAAAATTTTGGCGATAAAGAAGGACAAGGAATAACATTAAATAACATTGGATCAGTTTATGATAATCGCGGTGACATTCCCATGGCATTGGATTTTTTTCATAGAAGTTTAAAAATTAGAGAACAACTCCGCGATAAAGATGGGATAGCCAATTCTTATAACAATATTGGAAGATTAACTGAAGGACAAGGTGATATAGAAAAAGCCTTGAGTTATTATCAAAAAAGTTTATCTATTAGAAAAGAAATTGGCGACAAACCAGGTATTGCTATAATGATTAATAATATTGGTGATATTTATGAAACTAAGGGGGATACAGCAAAAGCTTTGGAGTTTTATAAAAAAAGTTTAACCTTAAGTGAAGAAGTGGGTTACAAAGTTGGCGTGGCAGGCGCGCTTAATAATATTGGATATGTACTTGAAAAACAAAAACAATATACTTCAGCATTGTATTATATTCAAAAAGGTATAACTATAGGCGAAGAAATTAGTAATTCCGCTGGTTTAGCATCCTCCTATTGTAATGTAGGAGGAATTTATTATACGCTTAATAAGATAAAAGAGGCAGAGTTATTTGGTGAAAAAAGTTTGAATTTATCACAACAAATAGGATATCCAAACCAAATTAAAGCCTCGGCAAAATTGTTGTGTAATGTTTATAGAAAGCAAAAACGATATGATGAGGCGTTTAAAATGAACGATTTGTTTGAGCAAATGAGAGATAGCGTTAATAATATTCAAAATAAAAAAAGTAGTTTGCAAAAACAGTTTCAATATGAGTATGAAAAAAAAGCAGCTGCAGATAGTGTAAAAGTGATGGAAGAGAAAAAATTGGTTGCCATTCAATTAGACCATGAAAAAAAACAACGCTTTTGGTTGTACTTAGGTTTATGTGTAGTTGTAGTGTTTGCTGGATTTATTTATAACAGATTTAAAATTACTCAAAAACAAAAACACTTAATCGAAATAAAAGAAAGTGAAACTCAATACCAAAAACAATTGGTTGAACAGAAACAAAAAGAGATTGTAGATAGTATTACATACGCGAAAAGATTACAATACGCCATCTTACCATCACAAGAATATATTAATGAACATTTGCCACAAAATTTCGTGCTTTATAAACCAAAAGATATTGTGGCTGGGGATTTTTATTGGATGGAAGTTATAGAGGATTTTATGTTTATAGCAGCTGCAGATAGCACAGGGCATGGGGTTCCTGGCGCCATGGTGTCGGTAGTTTGCAGTAACGCGTTAAATAGAAGTATTAAAGAATTTGGACTAAGAAAAACTGGGGAAATTTTAGACAAAACTCGCGAATTAGTTTTGGAAACATTTGCAAAAAGCGACAGCGAAATTAAAGATGGAATGGATATTTCATTGCTTAGTGTAAACAAACTAAAACAAACCATTATGTGGAGTGGTGCTAATAATTCATTATGCTATAAATCTTTATCCATTTCTAATGACTTGTTAGAAATAAAAGCAGATAAACAATCGATTGGAAAAACAGATAATTATCTTCCGTTCATGACACACAACATACCATATGATGCTAAATTAATATTTTACTTATTTACGGATGGGTTTGCCGACCAGTTTGGCGGTCCAAAAGGAAAAAAAGTAATGCATAAAAATTTTAAACAAATTCTAAATCAACTATCTGATTTATCTATGCCTTCACAAAAAGAATATTTAGAAAACTTTTTTGAAGAATGGCGAGGCAGCTTAGAACAAATTGATGATATTTCGATCGTGGGTATTAAGCTATAATTTATTTACTTTAATAGCTTAATTTGTTTGTCTTGTAACTTTCCTAAAAACACTATCATACACGCAGCGCCAATGGAAGCATATAACATATCAGATTGTGTGTCCCATACATAACCTTGTGTTCCTAAAAAAGCATCTGCCGATTGGCCAGAGGCAATAGCGACAAACCATTCTAAAAACTCATAAAACACACTAATAAATACACAAACGCATACCGTTAAAAATGGTAGCCAAGTGGTAGGTTTCACAATCTCGTTACGGACAAACAATTCACGAGTAATCATTGCCGGAATAAATCCTTGTGCAAAATGCCCCACTTTATCATAGTTATTTCGGCTTTGTTGAAAGACTTCTTTTATCAATTCAAATAAAGGAACTTCGGCATAGGTATAGTGACCGCCAATAAATAAAATATAGCAATGCACTAAAATAAAACAGTATGTTAAATAAGTGAATTGAAACTTTTTAAAGCTAATGCTAAGCACTATTATTCCTATGATAGCAGGAAATACTTCTAAAAACCATGTAAAATAATCGTGTGGGTTTATGGCAGATATGGATAAACCGATGATAAAGAGTAATAATAAAATCCAGTATTTTTTCATGTAACACGAATGTAAGAATATTATGAATTATTATTTTGAATGATCTAAAACTACTCAAAGCGCAAATTGAGTAGTTTTTAGCAGGTAAAAAACTATATAGTTACGTTGACGGGTTGTTAGCGGTAGTTGAGACCGAATATAATTTCAATAATTATTTACAAGTACTTAAAAGCAGCTAATCAAATATAACATAAAAGCCTCTCGTTTCCGAAAGGCTTTTAATTTCTATTACTCTAAACTATCTTCAATATCAATCAAAGGTTCTTCGATGATTTCTTTTTTCATCGATTTTTTGTGGATGGATAATAAAATAGCAGGTAATAAAATAATATTAGTAAACATCGATATTAATAAGGTTAATGATACTAATACACCTAATGCAACTGTACCACCAAAACTAGATGCTGAGAAAATAGAGAAGCCACTAAATAAAATGATAGAAGTGTAAACCATACTTAAACCAGTATCTTTAATAGCTGCAGAAATAGCAGCAGCAGCTCCTGCATTGTGTTTTTTTAATTCTTGGCGATACTTGGTTAAAAAATAAATGGTACCGTCGCTGGATATGCCAAAGGCGATACTAAATATTAAAATGGTGGATGGTTTAAATCTAATATCTAAAAAGCCCATAATACCCGCTGTAATCACTAAGGGGATTAAGCAAGGTAGTTTCGATAATACAATAATGCGTACCGAACGGAATAAGGCAATACCAACGATCGCAATTAAAATAATTTCAATAATTAAACTTTCAATTAAATTAGATAATAAGTAATCATTGTTTTTTAAGAATACTAAACTGTGTCCTGTTAAGTTTACATCATACTCTGCTGGACTAAAAATCGAATCAATTTTTGGTCGTAATACCTTCATTAATTCTTTCATTTTTTTAGAACCAATATCAGCCACTTGATAACTAATACGCGTTGTTTGTTTAGTGCTATCAATAAACTTCGCTAGTTTGTTATTTTGGCCTTTTAAAGAGCCAGAGTATTCGGATAATGTTTTTAAATCGGATACACCAGGGAACTTATAATATTTTGGATTGCCATCATTGTAAGCTTGGTAAGAAAATTTAATAGCCTCTACAACAGATAATGGTTTTGAGAAAATAGGGTAGCCTTCAAATACTTTTTGCATAGCTTTTATTTTATATAATGCTTTGGCATTATTTTCAAATAAACCATTTTCTTTTTTAGTATCAACTGATATTTCAAAAGGCAAAACGCCGTTAAAGTTTTTTTCAAAAAAGTGTAAGTCGGTATAAATAGGATCTTTTTTAGGTAAATCATCCACTACAAATCCATTCATGTCAATAAAAGTCATGCCCCAAAAACAAAGCGCTGTAATAGCTGTCGTCGTCACATAAATAGCCATTCGGCGATTTTGTACCAAATGATCAACCGTGTCTAACGCTTTGGTAATAATTTTACCGTCTTGATGTTTAGTATGTTTGGCTTTAGGCGTTGGTAATAGATTTAAAATAACGGGTACTAATATTAAAGTAATAAAGTAGGTAGCCATTACACTAATAGAAGCTACCACGCCAAACTCTACTAACATTAAACTTTTAGTAAAATACAAGACACCAAAACCAATAGCGGTTGTAATATTTGCTAAAAATAAAGTCACACCAATAGTTTCGATACTGCGAGTAATGGCTTTTATTTTGTTACCATGTGCTACAAATTCGCTTTGGTATTTGTTTATTAAAAAGATACAGTTTGGTAAACCAATTACCATAATTAAAGGCGGTAATAAGCCTGTTAAAATGGTTATCTTGTATCCAAGCATATACATTAAACCTGTTGACCATAATACGCCAACAGCGGTAATAATTAATGAGAAAAACACCACACTACCCGAACGGAAAAATACCCATAAAATAATAGCCGTTACTAAAATAGCTAGCACTAAAAACAGAGTCATTTCGTGCGACACCTTCGTCATTACTTGAGAACGGATATAAGGCATACCGGAGTAATGCATCTCAATATTATGTTTTTTAGAAAATGTTTCGGCTAGTTTTTTTATCTCATCAACAATCTCTAAGCGGCGTTTTGAGTTTAAGTCCTTTTTAGTAAAGGTAATTGCCATCACATTGGCGCCAGTAGTTTTGTTGTAGATAATGCTCTCGTAAAAAGGTAATGATAAAAAATCTGCTTTTATGCTATCAACGTCTTGTTGATTTTTAATTGGTTTTTGAATTAAAGGAACAAATTCAAATTTTTGAAGGGTGTCGTTTTTTACAAATTTGTAAACGGTAGGAACCGACATTAAATCTTTAATGCCTTGAATGTTTTTAATGGTTTTGCTGAGTTCGTACCAATCTTTAAATTTTTCGTATTGAAATAGGTTTTTGTCTTCAAAGCCCATTACCATCACATTACCATCTTCACCAAAATGTTTTTTAAAGCTTTGGTATTCTATAAACGTACTATCGTCATCAGGTAAAATTTGAGCAAAGTCGTAAGATAATTCCACTCTTGAGGTTTCGTAAACCATAAAAGCGGTCAATATTAATACCACTGTTGTAAATGCTGCTTTATTTCTTAATAATAAACCCGAAAAATATTTCCACATAATAAATTGCTTTTAGTAACAATTTGAGATTTTGGCTAATTCCTTTATATCCAACTTCTTACCTTCTCAAAAGGTTTAAAGATAATGATTAATGAATGGATATAAAAAAAATGTTTTTAACGATGTTTTTAGATAGTTAAAAAAGGGAGGTTTGTGGGTTGGTTGTGAAGGTGGAAGGTTTGGGCGTGCCAGCGCAAAGAGACCGCACTGTCGGGCTTTCCGTTGAAATCTTTTTGCAAAGAGTCAGCAAAAAGGATTTCCACTACAATCCCTCACGCGGGGCTTACTTTTTAAAATTGGAATTATACCTCAAATGTTAGCGCAAGCTTCGCGTTAGGGATAGAGGCATTTGTTTGAGCTCTTTTTATCACGCCTTGGCGTGATAAAAAAGTGAGTGCCGAAAGCCCGACGGCGCCTGTTCTTTGCGCCGGAACGTCCAACCCAAAATCATCAATAAACTAGTCTTTCTTAAGCTCCTTCTTAACAAGCTTAAGGTTTAGTAAGTTCATTGGATTGGTTGTTAAGTCTTTGATGTTTTTGTGAACTAATCTAATCACTTGGTCATAATATAAAGGAACAATAGGCGCATCATCAATCAGCATTTGATCCATTTGTTGGTACAATACATTTTTAACGTCTCTGTTTTGTTCGCGAATAACTTTTTCAAATAACACATCAAACTCAGGGTTTTTGTAATGTGTGTAGTTTGAACCCACAGGAGCAAAGTTTTTGCTATAAAATAAACTCATAAAATTTTCTTCATCTGCATAATCTCCAACCCATGATTTTTTGAAGAAATTATATTCGCAGCTTGCTACCGCTTGTCTCAAAACAGCTGGTTTATCTACACTGATTTTTACATTAATGTTATTATCAGCTAATTGAGATTGTATAAATTCAGTTTGTTCTAAATAATTATCAGTCGTGTGTAATGTAATTTCGGGCATTCCTTTTCCATCAGGGTAACCGGCTTCAATTAGTAATTGTCTTACTTTTTCTGGGTCGTAAGTATATCCTTTTACAATTTTATCGTTAAATGATGGAAGTCCGTTTGGAATAAAACCCGCTGTAGCAGGAAATCCAATATTGTTTCTGAAAAATTTCACCATTTTTACCCTATCAAAACCATAATTGATAGCTTTTCTTAAAGCTTTAAAACGTAAAGGCGATTTTTTGACGATATCTATATTTTCATCAATTAAGATTCCTAGGTAATCTGTTTTTAAAAACGTTTGTTTTTGCATTTCAAATTTTTTCGAATACTCATGTTGTAAATTGCCGTTTTTATCTAACACTTCATTTATATTAAAAGCATCGGCTCCACTAAGCATATCGTATTTACCGTTTAATAATTCCATAAAAGCTGTTTCTCTATCTTTTACAAAAGAAATAGTTACAGCGTCAAGGTAAGGCAAACGATTTTTGCCATCGTACTCAAAATAATTATCATTTTTCAATAACACTAATTTTGTGCCTTCTTCCCATAATTTAAACTTAAACGGACCAGTTCCAACAGGATTTCTTCTAAAATCTTGACCATAAAAATCAACAGCTTCATAAGGTAAAACCGAAAAATATTTCATAGTTAAAACACTTAAAAATGCACTAAAAGGTTCTTTTAAATACACCACAAAGGTTGAATCATTTGTAGCCGTAAATCCTTTATAACCAGTTTTTTCAGTACGATCGATATTTGATAATAAAGATACAGCACTACTCACACGAGCATCATACAGCCTATTAAAAGAAATAACAAAATCTTTAGCGGTTACTTTTCTGCCTTTTCCACCTTCAAAGCATTGGTTATCATGAAAATAAACATCGTTTCTTAAAATAAATGTGTAGGTTAATCCATCATCACTCACCATCCAATTATTAGCAATACAAGGCGTTACTTTTAACGAATCGTTTAATTGCACCAAACCATTAAATACCTGATTTACACCCCAAATATCTTCTGTATTGTTGGCAGAGGCAGGATCAAGACTCGAGATTCCAGCCATTTCGTTGTAGTTAAATACAGTTCTAGTATCACTATTTTCTTTGGTATTGGTGCATGTTGTGGTAATTGCTATAGTAAAACAACTAAGGGCAATTAATTTAACAAGTTTCATTGATGGAATCATGTTTTTGGGTTTAAGTGTACTTATTTATCAATATTAAGCAAATAGGGCACATTTTTTCAAAACTATTTCAACAGTTTTTCACATTAGCGTGTCAATTCTCACAAATTGTATAAATTAGTAACTTATTAATAAAAACAATTCTAAATAATGAAAAAGTATTTTTTATTACTTGCCCTATCTTGCTTCTCTACTTTATTTTATGCGCAAGATGATGGATTAACTAAAGTAACACCAGAAGAAGCAGCTAATAAAATGAAATTAGGTAACTACGAAGATGCCTTAACGGATTATCTTCAATTACTTAATGAGGATAATAGGAACGAAAACTACAATTATAACGTAGGAGTGTGCTACTTAAATAATAGTATGAATAAAGCCAAAGCAGTGCCGTATTTAGAGATTGTTACTCGTAAAGAAAAGCACGATCCAAATGCTGAATATTTGCTTGGTAGAGCTTATCAATACGCTAATCGTTTTGATGATGCCATTGCGACATTCAAAAAATTTAAGCAAGACGCTAAAGGTACTGTGTTTAATTTAGTGGATGCTGATTTGCAAATACAACATTGTATTAATGCCAAGGAGTTAATGAAATTTCCAGTGGATGTGATGTTTCAAAATTTAGGTTCAAATATTAATTCTGAATACAGCGACTATTATCCTTTTGTAACATCTAACGAATCGTTTTTAATTTATAATACAAAGCGTCCAGAGAAAAACGCAGAGAAAATGGATAACGGATCTTACAATAACTCTATTTACATATCTCGTGTTGTAAATGGCGAGTATATGAAGGCTAGTCCAATTGGAGCACCTATTAACGCAGGTAATGCCGGCATGGAAGTGATTGGATTAAGCGAAACGGGAGATAATATTTTATTATATATGCCTGAAGGCTTAGGAAAAGGAAATATTTTTATTAGTAAATTGGATGCACAAGGTATGTATGGTAAACCCGAAAAATTAGATGCTAAAATAAATTCGGGTGGAGATGAAATTGCGGCGTCTATTTCTTCGGATGGTAGTACCTTGTTTTTTGCAAGTAGCCGTAAAGGTGGAGTAGGTGGCACCGATATTTATATTTGCAAAAGATTAGGTAAAAAATGGTCGGAGCCAAAAAATGCTGGGCCAGAAATTAATACGCCTTATGATGAGGATTTTCCAAACATTTCTCCTGATGGGAAAATTTTATATTTCTCTTCAAAAGGCCATACAAGTATGGGCGGACATGATATTTTTAAATCAAATTACGACGAAGCAAATTCTACGTTTTCTAGCCCCAAAAATTTAGGCTATCCAATTAATACAACAGATGATGATATGAATTTTCGTATCTCTAAAAATGGAAAATTTGGTTACATCGCTTCTTCAAAAAATGGAGGTCAGGGAGATTTTGATATTTACCGTGTAACGTTTAATGAAGTTGAATCCGATTATTCGGTGGTAATTGGAGAATTTTCAACAAAAGATAATGCTGAAATCAATTATACGGATGTGTTTATTTCCGTTAATAATAATATTTCAAAAGAGTTAGTGGGAAATTATTTGCCAAACCCAGCTAATGGTCGTTTTGTGGTGATTTTGCCTCCAGGTAAATATCAAATGAACATTGAAGCACCAGGATTTAAAACGGTAACAAAAAATATTGAAATATTTGATAAGGTTTCTTATCAAGCAGAAATCAATTTAAATATTGAATTGAAAAAATAATTTCCAAATAATATCGGTACTCAGTGGAATTTTCATCAAAGTTAATAGAACAAGCAGTTGGGCATTTTTCTAGCTTGCCTGGTGTTGGTAAAAAATCAGCACTGCGTTATGTGTTACATTTAATTAAGCAAGACGAACAAGATATTACCAACTTCTCGGATGTATTAAAAGCATTGAAACATGATTTGAAATTTTGTAAAAATTGCCACACCATTTCTGATCATGATATTTGCGAAGTGTGTTCTAATCCGATCCGAAACCAACAGGTAGTTTGTGTAGTGCAAGATTACCGTGATGTAATGGCTATTGAAAATACAGGATTGTACAAAGGTGTGTATCATGTGCTTGGAGGATTAATTTCGCCTATGGAAGGCATAGGGCCTAGTAATTTAACGATTGATTCATTAGTGGCTAAAGTAACACGACAAGAGGTTTCTGAAATTATTTTAGCTTTAAATGCTACTATGGAAGGAGAAACCACTAGCTTTTTTATTTTCAAGAAATTAGCACCTTTCAATTTAACGCTGTCGGCTATTGCTCGTGGTATTGCCGTGGGGGATGAATTAGAATATACTGATGAGGTTACTTTAGGTCGTTCTATCATCAATCGTATTCCTTATAATAATAGTTTAGCAAGGTAATTTTTTATGTTTAGGGCGTGTCCCTGCGGGTCGGGCTTTTCGTTTCAATCTTTTACTTCTCACGCTATGGCGTGATTCGTAAAAGGATTTTCACTGCAATCCCTCACGCGAGTTAGATTTCATATTTAAGGTTTATTTTTCTGACTTTATTGCGAGCCATGCGCAAGGGATGTAAACGGAAATCCTTTTTTGCGCAGCAAGAAAAGATTGAAGTGACAGCCCAGTTCGGCTCCCGCCGAATGCGCCCTGAAAATTATTTTCACTTTTTTCAAAAATAATTTATGGAATATTCAAGAAGCACTCATCATAATGTAAATCCTAAAAATTTATATTATGAAATCTCTTTTAATACTGGCCTTATGCTTAACGATAGTAAAAGCAAACGCAGCAGAAGCAGAAAAAACAATTAAATCAAAACCCGAAAAAATTGTTGTGTATACACAAGGCGCTCAGGTTCATCGCAACTCACAGGTAAATTTGGTTGCTGGGCAAAATACCATTGTTTTTACTGGGTTAGAAAACTGTATTAATGTTTCTGCTATTCAGGCATCTGGTAATGGTAATTTTATTATTGCAGATATACAGCACGAAGTACATTATCCTGAATTTGATAAAGCAAAATTAAATGGAGATGTGAGATATAAAAAATTATTAAAGCATGTAAATGATAGTCTTCAAGAAATTAATTATTTGATAGAAGAAATTACTGCAAAAACCGACGCTTTAACTACCGAAAAAAATGTATTATTAAATTATAGCTTGTATAAAGGCCAATCTAAGCGCGATAGTATAGCTTCTTTAAAAGACGGTTTATCTTATCTCCGAGAAAAACTATTTAACATTAATGCTGAACAATTAAAATTAAAACGCGAACGCGAAAAATTGGAAGCAAAAAAAATAGTTTTAAATGAGCGTATAATTAATGTGAGTAACGAATTAGCCAATCAAAATAATACAGGAGAAGTTGAGAAAGTGGATTATCGTATTTTAGTTCATGTAATTGCAGATCAAGCCACATTGGCCACCATTAATTTAAATTATTACATCACTAACGCTGGTTGGACACCTTCCTATGATTTAAGAGCCATTTCTAACGAACAAAATGTGAAATTAACTTACAAAGCCCAAATACATCAACAATCGGGGATTGATTGGGGTAGTGTAAAACTGGTTCTTTCAACTGCTAATCCTAATCGTTCATATAATATACCAGCTTTGTCGCCATGGTATTTAGGATATATGCCTTATAATCAAAACAATAAAAAAACAAAGTATGGAGCAGTTCCAAGCTCAGCTAATGGATTGTATGAAAGTAAAACAGATGATATGAAAGCTGTTGCTATGGAAAAAGAAATGGTTGCAGACGCACAAAATGCTTATGATTATACAACGGTAACTGAAAATGTAATAGAAACAGAATATGAAATTAGATTAAATTATAACATTCCAAGTGATGGTAAAGAGCATTTTGCTGCCATTATGGTAAAAGATTTAAAAACCATTTATCGTTACAAAGCAATTCCTAAATTAAATAACAATGTGTATTTAACAGCTGTGTTACCTGATTGGGAAGATGCCATTACAATGGGAGGAGAGGCATCTATTTATTATGATGGTTCATATATTGGGCAAACTAATTTAGTGCCAGGAGGAACAGAAGATACTATGCAATTATCGTTAGGTATTGATAAAAACATTGCGATTAAACGTCAAAAAATAAAAGACAAATGTTCTCAAAAAGTATTGGATAACGATATTTTACATCAATACACATTCGAAATCACAATGAAGAATTCTCGTTCATCAAAAATAGAAATTGAAGTAGAGGATCAGTTACCCTTAACGCATGATAAAACAGTTACTATTGAAAGAAAGGAATTGTCTGGTGGTAAATATGATGAATTATCAGGGCTTTTAAAATGGAGAACGAGCATTCAAGCAAAGGATAGTAAAAAATTAACTTTAACCTATCAAATAAAGGCGCCTAAAACAATGCCAGTAGCAGTTAATTAAAACCATTAATATATTTAAAAAGAGGATTGAATCATTTCAATCCTCTTTTTATTTACAAGCACAATTAGGTTTGATACATTGCACTAATAATTGTTGCGCAGCCTTTGCCGACATTAAAATATGTTCCTTGTTTTTAGTACTTAATTTTAAAGAATCATCGTAATCATTAATCTGTTCTACAATTAGTTTATCGTTTAATCCTATTTTTAGTTCGGTTAAGTAATTTAAAAATACATCGCTGTGTTCGCTAACACCCAATACTACACATTTACAACCTTTTATGCTTTGTGATAACGGTCTTCTATCTGATTTTGGAAGCTTGCCTTGTTTATTTGGAATTGGATCTCCATGTGGATCAAAATCAGGATTTCCAATCACATCATAAATTCTATCAATTAATTTATCTGAGTTAATGTGCTCTAATTGTTCTGCAATTTCGTGAACTTCACTCCAACTAAACTTTAATTCTTTATATAAATAGGTTTCCCAAATTCTATGTCGGCGTACAATATTGAGTGCAATTTCCTTTCCAGTAGAAGTTAATTTTGCTCCATCAAATTTATTATAAGTCACGTAGTTTTTTTTTACTAATATGGCTAATTTTTCTAGTACTGTCGGTGGTTTCACGTCAAGCCAATTAGCAATATCTGTTGGACTTACCGTTTTATTTTTGTCATGATTGGCTAATTGATAAATGGCTTTTAAATAGTTTTCTTCTCGATACGTTTTCATTCAATAAATGTAGTAAATATTTTAATAGTTAGGGTAACCTAATTTTATTAAATAGTACTTACTTATTTTTGTGCGATGTTAAGAATTATTTTGATTTTTGTTTTTGGATTAAATTTTCAGTTTTTGTTTGCTCAAGCAATAGGAATTGTAAAAGGGACAATATCCTCAAATGGTCAAGCACTTCCTTTTGCAACTGTGGGTTTAAAAAATACCACTTATGGAGCTAGCACAAATTCAAATGGTTATTTCGAAATTAAAAATATTCCTTTAGGAACTTATGAAGTTATTGCGTCTGCTATTGGCTTTGAAAAACAATCTAAAAAGATAATTATTTCAGAATCTCAATTAGAAATGACATTGATATTTGAACTAAAAGAAAATCAAACTAATTTAAATGAAGTGGTTATTTCAGGAACAATGAAAGAAGTTTCCAAAACTGAGAGTCCAGTACCAGTAGAAGTATACACACCAGCTTTATTTAAGAAAAATCCAACACCTAATATTTTTGATGCATTACAAAATGTGAATGGGGTTCGTCCGCAATTAAATTGCAATGTTTGTAATACAGGCGATATACATATTAATGGATTAGAAGGACCTTACACGATGATTATGATTGATGGTATGCCAATAGTAAGCGGATTATCGTCTGTTTATGGTTTGTCAGGTATTCCCAATAGTTTGGTTGAACGAATTGAAATTGTGAAAGGCCCTGCGTCATCACTATATGGTAGCGAAGCAGTGGGCGGCTTAATAAATATTATTACTAAAAAAACAGCTAATGCAGATAGACTAAATTTAGATGTAATGGCAACTTCTAATCAGGAATATAATGTAGATGCTGGAGTTAAATATCACCTTGGAAAAAAAGTAAATGCCTTATTAGGAATTAATTATTTTAATTATCAAAAGCCTGTAGATTATAATAATGATGGATTTACGGATGTTACTCTCCAACATCGTTTCTCGATTTTTAATAAATTAAATTTTGAGCGAAAAGATAATCGCGAAGCCTCGGTTGCTTTTAGATATTTTTATGAAGATAGATGGGGTGGAGAGATGAATTGGAATAAGCAATGGCGAGGCACAGATAGTATTTATGGAGAAAGCATTTTTACTGGTAGGTATGAGGTTATTGCTAAATATCAATTGCCCTTAAAAGAACGTTTTTTTTACAATGTATCGTTTAATAATCATGATCAAAATTCTGTTTATGGAACAACTAAATTTAACGCACAACAAAAAATACTATTCAATCAGTTGTATTGGGAAAAAGAATTTGGAATGCATTCGTTACTTATTGGTGCGGCTTATCGTTACACTTGGTATGATGATAACACGGTTATCACACAAACAAACGATTCTATAAATCCTAAAAACAAGCCAAGTAATGTTGCCTTACCGGGGCTTTTTATTCAAGATGAAATTAAAATGAATTGTAATCATAAATTATTACTTGGTTTTAGGTATGATTATAATGAAGCTCATGGAAATATTTATACACCTCGTTTAGCTTATAAATGGACAATAAATTCGAAAAATATTTTAAGATTAAATGCTGGCACTGGTTACAGAGTAGCCAATGTATTTAGTGAAGACCATGCCGCTTTAACAGGTTCAAGAGAAGTGATCGTGGAGAATGATTTAAAGCCGGAACAAAGTTTGAACATAAATTTAAATTATGTAACTAAGTTTTATAAAGAAAAATTTAATTTAGGAATTGATGTATCTGCTTTTTATACCCGTTTTAGTAATCGAATTATAGCCAATTATGACACAGACCCGAATAAAATTTATTTTAATAATTTAAATGGTTATGCTATTTCGCAAGGTTTAACTTCAAATGTTGATTTGGAATTTTTAAAAGTTCCTTTAAAAATTTTAATTGGAGGCACCTATATGGATAATTACAAGGTAGAAAATGCAACAAGAGCTCAACAAATATTGACTGAAAATATAACTGGTACTTGGGCGATATCGTATGAATGGAAAAAAATAGGATTGAGCATTGATTATACAGGAAACATTTATAGTCCAATGCGTTTACCATTGTTAGGACCATTAGATCCACGTGATGAATACTCACCTTGGTGGAGTATTCAAAATATACAGATAACAAAAAAATTGAAGCGATTTGAAATATATGGAGGAGTGAAAAATTTATTAAATTTTATACCTCCAGCAAATAGTATCGCTAGGTCGTTTGATCCATTTGATAAAGGTATTCAGTATAACGCATCAGGGCAAGTTGTATCAACGCCTAACAATCCCTATGCTCAAAGTTTTGATCCAACCTATATGTACGCCCCTAATCAAGGTATTAGGGGCTTTGTTGGAGTTCGATTTAAAATAGTGAACTAGTTATTCATCAGCGGCATTTACTTGTTTCATTTTTCTTAAAAACATATCACGTTTTGTTGGGCTACAAGTAGTGAACTGAAATCCTGGACCACTTTTTACATCTTGTTTTTTGTCTTTAGATTTTAATTCCTTTATGGCGTTATTAAATTCAGCATTGCTACTCACCACGCTCATAACGCCTTTAAAGTAATAGAAATAATACCAAGTTTGAGGATCTAATTCGAAATATAATGTGAAATTATCTCCACCTTTTTTGCGTTGAATTTGAATATAGCCGGGAACTTGTTTGTAAATTTCAGCCTTGTTAATAGCTCCTAAGCCAATAGCACCAACCGATAGGAATGAACGACTTGTTTTATCGTATCTCATCTCTGTATTGGTAATTAAAAATGTTTTTTCAAATTCATCTGGATATTTTTTAATTGAACCATTTAAGTTTAAATCCGAAATTACTTTATCGGCTTTCTCTTTCCCGAGTATTTCGGTTATTCCTTTATTAAATACCTTATTACTAAAATCAATAGCTGGTAATGTATTATTATAAACTTCAACATCTTTTACCATTCTTTTTAATAAACCTTTATCAAAAAAGAAATCAATTGTACTCATTAATTCAAAGGTAGCCGAATCGTTGATAGTGCTGTGTGTAGCTATACCAACTGAATTAAATTGAACTTGACCTAAGTCAGCACCCAAATTCATTTTTCCTTCGGCGTATACTTTACAGTTTTCAGTGTTTAAACTAATGTAATTTCCAGGTAAAGATTGTTCTACAAATTTTTCTTTGTTTGTAATACGATACTCTTTTGATTCTTTATCAAAACCTAAATACCCATCCGAACTAATAACATCCACATCTTTTCTGCCACCTCTTAACGATACAAATGACGAATACACCATATTGGTATCTTGCCCGTAAATAATTGCCGAGCCGATGGGTTTTCCATTCATATCGGTTGTATTTGCTGGTAATGGAATTAAAATGTCATTTGGATCAATTTCTCCATTAAATTTCAAATACGCTTTCCCAATTTTACCACAAGCATGAACAATTTTGGTTCCACCTTCATAAGTTAAAAACTTGTTATTGGCATATAAAAAAACTTTACCTGCAAAACTAAAGTAGTCATTGAATTGGAATTTTGATTCTTCTGATATATCTCCCTCAGATACGGTTTGGCCGATTGTATCAGGTTTTATTTTATTAAATTTAATGAGGTATGGTTTTTTATTTTCATCCAAATATTGATAGTCGCCGGTTGCTAAGTAACTTTTTCTACCAAAAATATTTGCTGTTACATTTCTAATGTTGTGGTATTTTGTAACAGTATTAGCCATGATAATGGAATTTTTTAAGGTATCCATAACTGCATTTTTGTGAATGATAACTTTACCTGAATCTGGATACAATCTCGCATCCGCAACATTTATAAAAGGCACATTAATACAAGAAATAATGTATTTACGAAGGTTATATTTTGCAGCTGGAGCTAAAAACCTTAAGGAATCTTGCTTTGGATGTACAGAAATAAATTGAGGACCTTCTAAATCTAGGGCATTTTCAACACTTCCATCTAGTTTTTTATTCTCATCACCTAATTGAATTTCTTCCGTATCCATAAACCACTTAAATCGCTCCATGTAGGCGATGTATTGGTTTTTTGGAAATCTAACAATTGATGCATTTCCATTAGCCACAAATTCCCCTACACGTTTATCTAAGTCCATCTTGGCGTTAACATTATCTGAGGCAAAAGTTAAACCTTCTTCTCCAATGGCTTTTAAGTGAAAGTTTGCTGTATCAGAAAAATACTGGTGTTGCTTAAATAAAATATTCACAGCTTCAATATCAGCTTTTACCATATCAACAACACCGTTTCCGTGAAGTTCTTGAGGGCTTAATGAATAGCGCCCTTTAAACGTACATTTATTGTTATATGTTTTAAATGGACTTGCTTTATCAGAGGCCAGCATCAAATCTTTATATGGAACCCAATGAACATAAACAGTATCGCCATGCACTTGAGGAAACTCAATTGGATCAATCTGTTCCTTGATGTCAAATGAAGTAGCCAAAGTATTCATACTATCCGGAAAGAAAATAAAATCTTTGGATTTGGTAGTAGAAGTAATAAAATTTAAATCTCCATCAGCTCTTAGCCCTTTATTACTTAATCTGATTTCATTTTCAAATTTAGCCTTACCACCATAAACCTGAAATCCGCCAGGAGGTGTACTTCTTACAAATCCTAATGAATAATCTTTTTGTAATTTTAGTTGTTCTCTAAATGTTGGAAAGATACCCGCGGATGAAAATTCGCCTTCAAATACTAAACCTTCATTTCTAAAGTTATCCAAGCTGTCCATAGTAAACGGATCGAGCTTGTAATAAAATTTATTTCTGTCGTACACGCCTTTAAAAATTGATTTTTTATCATAAAAGGTATAACTTTCTTTAAAGCTTTGAAATTGAGGGAAAGTAGGGGCTTTGCCATGACCACTATGATTTTTAGGCGCATCAATTCTTAATTCTCCATTTAAATTTTCAATAACGGTTTGTACTCTTCTAAAAGGGTAATTCCCATTAATATCAGGTTCTCCAGAAACAACGTAAATTCTGCACGAATCGATAGTTTTCATTTTTAATTTAAACATGTCGTAATCAAAAACAAAATCTTTTCCATGAAATTCAAATTTACCAGAAGCCACAGTTCCTGAAAAATCGATAGTTCTGTTTTTCTTTAGAACTAATTCATTACGTTTCGGAAAAATGAAAACTTTTTGAGTATCACTTAATAAAATATTTTCTACTCCTCTTATGGTAATATCAAAAGAGTTGTTGATTAAACTCATAGTTGCATTATTTTGGTTAGGAGCACGTTTTCGATACTCTTCAGAGAAATACGAATGTATGGTTAAGACATCGTAATCTTTTTCATGTTTCAGGTTTTTTATATAGTCAAATAATCTTGGTTTAATGGTTACTATATCTGTTTCAGGCTCATAATAAACTAACCCAAAAATGGCCATCTTAAATATAATTGGTCTTAAATCAACCGCTAAATATTTTATATATTTTGCAAAATCAACTACGGTAAAAGATAATGTGTTGCCATTATTGTTATAGTAATCATTCATTTTTTGAACTGGACTAACTGTTTCTTGTCCTTTAATGGCCTCTAGTCTTCCTTTCGAAAAGAAATCTTGAGATTCAAAAAAGGCTTCACCTTGAGTGTTATTTGGCAAGAAATTAAATTCAATTTTTGGTTCATCAGTTTTCCAAACAAGTTGCTCAAAGTACATATCTACTTTATGAAATGTATTGAAATAAGGCGATTTCTCTAACCCATCATCAGTTCTCAAAAGAGTTACGGTCTTTTTTTCAACTTGATAAACAAAACTTAATCCTGGATGAATAATAGAATCTTTTTCTAAATAAAATTTAACAGCGGCGGGTTTTGCATTTATTTTTTCTTTTGTCATTGAAAAAGAACGAGCAGAAATTTCTAAAAACTTAGCGTTATTTCTTTTAAATAAAAGCTTTGCAGGATTTTGAGCATTTCCTGACCCTACAAATTTATTTCCACGCATGCCAAAACCTCCATCATAATCAACATCAGGATAAATGTTTTTTACGACTAATCGTTTACTGTAAGAGTCAAAACGAGGGTAGGTGGGATCACCGTTTTCCGTTACAATTTTATCCGTTACTCGCCCTTTTTGAGGTACGTCAAAGTATTGTTTTCCTACAAAAGTTGCTGAGTCGGAGGTATAGCCTCCCGTTTTACAATCCAAATTTACTCTAATTAAATCAGCGTATACATCATCTCCTACACCAGTTCTTTTCCAACTTAATCTCCCTCCTTTACCCACAAATTTTCCCCAAGAAGGATAATATATACCCTGAATATTTTCAATAGAGATAGAGTCGCCACGAGGGCTTGCGCCAATTAATGTGAATTTTGGAAAAATCACTTTAGGTATAGAGTCAAATTCAAATTTGTAATTAGTTTCTTGACTTCTGTATGTGTAGGTAGGTGACTTATAAAATACGTTATCAGCAAATATATTTTCACTCATTTCAAGATATTCACTAAAGTTTTTTAGGTTTTTTGAATTGAAGATTTTCTCAATACATAATTGCCAATTATCAAAAACTTCTGGATTTTGTTTAGAATCAATAAAATTTACAACAGAATTTAAATAGGTTATAAAATAAGGGTATGGTTTCAGTTTGCGTTGAAGCATAGCGTTACTTGTTTTATATACAGAGGCTCTGTATTTGCTTGAAAAATCAGGTGATTTCCATATTTTTTGAAAATTCAAAACATACTCTTCAGCGTCTTTTTTATTGGCAGAATTATCATAAAAATAATCATTCAATTCTTTTATATATTTCACAGAGTCAGAGCTGAATTGAGTTATTTTTTGTGCATTAGCAAAGTGTGTAGCTAATAGAAGTAATGAGGCAAGTGCTATTTTTTTAATCATAAAAGTCGTTTCTTATCACTCAAATATATCGATAGGAATCAATAAATGTTACACATTTTACAAACAAATAGTTAAACATTATAAAGTCGTAAGTATGAATTAAACGCGTTACTTTTTTCAACTTTTCCAAAAATCCTTACTTTTATCAAAAACTATTCACTTTTTTAATACATAAAATTTTATGCCTTCATTTGATATAACTAGTAAAGCCGACCCTCAAACACTTGATAATGCTATTAATGTAGCAAAAAAAGAAATCTTAAATCGTTTTGATTTTCGTGATTCAAAAAGCGAAGTAGAGTTAAATAAAAAAGATTTAGTAATTAGTATCGTAACAGAACACGATATGCGATTAACTGCTATTATTGATGCTATTCATAGTCGAATGATAAAACAAGGCTTAGATCCTAGATGCTTAGATGAAAGTAAAGCACATTATCCGTCAGGAATGGTAATAAAAAAAGAGATTAAAATCCGTCAGGGCATTGAAAAGGAAGCTTGTAAAAAAATTTTAAAAGACATAAAAGACAGTAAGCTAAAAGTTACTGCTCAAATCATGGATGATATCATAAGAGTGTCTGGCAAGAGCATCAACGATTTACAGGCTGTTATTGCTCTTTGCAGAAAAGGAGATTATGAGATCCCATTACAATTTATAAATATGAAATAGATTTAATGTAATGTTTATTTAGTAATAATTCAATCTGAAATTTTGTGTTTTTTATAAAAACAGCCAATTTAGCTAGTTGATAAACTATTTTTAATGAAAAATAATTATCAGAAAATCAATGCTTTACAACGAATATTTAAATCATTCAAAAAAACATTAAAAAAGTTCTTGTAAGTAACTAAAAGATTATTACATTTGCAGCCCGTTATTTGAGGTTGTAAAGTTGAAGAGGAGAGAGAGAAAAGTTTATTTAAAAAAAAGATTAAATTTTTTTAAAATAAATTTGGTGGTT